>OBEQ010343608.1_pt1 | contig 202923 bp, 181 predicted proteins | sample 1670901 | NCBI WGS metagenome assembly OBEQ01 (sample SAMEA104232315, study PRJEB22302) | groundwater metagenome | biome: forest; feature: aquifer; material: groundwater | place: USA | collected 2011-08-07 | depth 5.4 m
GCGCAAACGCGACAGGCCATAATTGCTACAAAACCAGCACTTTCTACCATGTACGTACATTGAATTTCCGAGCATGAACCTCTATAATGCGAGAAAACCCATAAAAGCAGAAAACGCTGCTCCGTTTTCTACCCAATCACCTAAAGGTTAATGTGGAATTTGGCGGGATATAATCGCAAGATGCGGAGACATTTGACTTATACTTGAATAGATATTTCCAATAAATATTATGATTAGCTCGACTAAACTTGCTGAAAACAATATGGGGCAGACAAATACCCCGACAGAACTCACGCCATTTATAATTAGGCCTAAAATTGATATTTCTGAATTTTGTAACACTTCTTTTGCCGGAAGAAAAATTAAACTAATTACGAAAAGAATAGTGGAAACAAACATTACTTGGGCATGCAATGCAAGTTTTTTATAAGTGATAGACCTTTTATCCAACAATGATAGATAATTGAAAATCCCAATGGTCAAGGTAATTGCAAAAATAGCTATGTAGTTAACAATGTCAAAGTATGAAGAAAAGTCGCTTTGCTGGTGAGTCGCAAGGAGTACTACTAATGCAAGTGCTATGAAGTACCCAATATAGAAATGAATCACCCATTTAGTCGTAAAATTTTCTAAAAGTTCTATAACCCTATTCATATCTCATCAACCATCACTTCACATGCCTTTGAAATAATTTCCTTCTCCCGGCACAGCGAAACCCTAAAGTGCGAATTGTAATCCCCGAACGCCCCGCCCGGAACCATAGCAAACCCATCATCCAAAACCCTGTCAAGGAATTTCATTGTATCAACACCGTCAGGCAGTTTAGGAAACAAATAGAACCCCGCCTCCGGCTCGGAAAATTCAAAGTGCCCTTTCAGTTTTTTCGTCGCTATCGCCGCGCGCTGCACGCAGAGCTTGCGAACTTTCGCGGCGAACTTCTCTTTCCCATCAAGCGCCTTCAAAGCCCCGACCTGGACGAAGAGGGGCACGTTTGTGAATGTGATTTGGTTTAGCGAAACCAGTTTTTTGGCAACGTCCTCGGGCACGACCGAGTAGCCGATTCTCCAGCCGGTCATGCCGAAGGTCTTGGAGAAGGTGCATGCGCCAAGAACGCCCTCGGAGAGCGGTCTCTCTTTCCTTTTTTCAAAGAGCAGGTCGCGGTAGGCATCGTCTGCGAGCACCACAATGCCCTTTTCGCGGGCGATTTCTATTATTTTTTCCTCATCCTTTTGGGAAAATGCCGAGCTTGTGGGGTTGCAGGGCGAATTTAGGATAACGACCTTTGTTTTGGAATCTATTGCGGAATTGAATGCGTCCAAATCCGGCTTCCAGTTGTTTTCCATTTTCAGGTTTACAAGCTTTGATTCGGCGCCAAGCGATTTGCACATCAGCGAGTATGCGCTCCAGTAGGGCGAGAAAATGACGGCATTTTCACCGGGCTGGAGGTGAAGCTTTAGAAGCGCGTAAACCCCCCATTTCGAGCCGGGGGTGATTACGATGTTTTTGGCAGAGCAGCCGTGCAACGCAGAGAGCTCTTCGCGCAATGGAAGCTCTCCGTAGGCGCTGCCGTACTTATCCAAGCCTTTGGCAAGTGCGCTTTGCGCGGCCTTGATTGCCGCTGCTGGCGGGCGCCAGTCAGGCTCTCCAACGTTTAGCTTGATGATTTTCTTGCCTTCCTGCTCGAGGCGGAAGATTTTCTCGAATGTTTCGTAGAGCATTGTTTTCACCTCTTTTTCTTGGATGAAACGCCCTTTTCGTTTGAGTCAGTTTGCCCAACGTTCGAGCGCAGCTTGTCGAGGAACAACTTGATTTCGTCCTGGTCTTTTGCCATTATGATGTGCTTTAGGTGCTCGAGCTTGGAGTTTATCTTGTTTATCTGCGGAACTGAGCTTTCGTTGAAGAGGATTTCGGCAAGCAGGCTGTCATCCTCGGAGAGAAGGCCGCGCGCAATCTTTAGGTGCTTGCCAAAGGTTGAGCCGGGAACTATTGTGCGGTCAAGGCAGGCGGTGAAAACAAGAGAAGAGACAAAGGGGGTTGTGAGCGAGTATGCCATCATCTGGTCGTGCTCCTTGAAGGAGTAGTCGTAGATGTTAAGCTCTAGCTTTGTGAAAATTTTCCTGAAAAAATCCATGCCTTTTTTGTCGGATTCGATTATTATTACCGCGTTTTCGCCTTCGAGCATTCCAAGGTTTGCAAAGGTGGGGCCGAACATTGGGTGCACCGAGCAGAAGCGAAAGCCGCTTTTCGCGTAATACTCTTCCAAACCCTGCTTGACCGAGGCGACATCACAAATGAGGCACTCTTTTGGGAGGAATGGCAATGCCGATTCGAAGGCTGGAACAGTGTTTTGCAATGAGACAGCGTTCAGGAGCATTTCGGGAAAGAATGTTTTTATGTCCTGCAGGCTTTTGAGCGAAGAAACATTCTTTATTTTTGGTATCCGTTCAGGGTGCGAATCGAACACCGCCACTTCGTGCTCATTAGATAAAAGGGTTGCGAGCCACGAGCCCATTTTCCCGCAGCCGAGAAGCGCGATTCTCACTTCGCTCCCTCGCGGTAGCAGCCAATCAGCTTCATGTTGAGGGTGGCTTCCTTTACCTTTGCAAGGGCTGAGGCGATGCTCTTGTCCGTGTCCGCCCCCTGGAAGTCCAAAAGGAACGAGAACGCCTTCAAATCGGCCCGCGCGGGCCTTGACTCAATTTTTGTCAGGTTAATGCCGGCCTCGGAGAATATTTTCAGGAGCGAAAAGAGCGAGCCCGACTTGTGGGCGATTGTAAAGGAAATCGTGCACTTGTCGCCCTTCCCATCGCCTTTCTCCTTTGCTATCACCATGAACCTCGTCCGGTTCGAGTCGTTGTCCTCGATGTTCTCCTTTATGATTTCGAGGTTGTAGATGTCGGCACATACCCTGTTCGCTATCACGGCAGTTCCCCTAACCCTCTCCTTTGAGAGCATCATCGCCGAGCCTGCCGTATCATAGTATGGCATTGCCTCGAGCCTGTTGCGCTGCAAAAAGCCCCTGCACTGCCCCAGGGCCTGCGGATGTGAGTAGACAGCCTTTATTTCGCGATAATCCGTGTCAGGGAGCGAGAGCAGGCAGTGGTGTATGGGGATTGTGACTTCGCCGACAACGCTCACATCAGAGCTTATGAGAAGGTCATTTACCTGCGTAACCGAGCCCTCAATCGAGTTCTCGACAGGCACTATCCCGTAATCGAGAAGCCCGGCGTTCACCATGGAGAAAACATCGGCAAATTCCCTGCACGGGATTGGAATCGCGTTCTTGTCAAATTCCATCAGCGCGAATTCGCTGAATGCACCGTGCTCGCCCTGAAACCCAATAAGTGTCATGTCGCGCTTTTGCAGGGCCTTGGACTCCTCCATTACCTGCTTGAAAATCTTTTCCGAAAACTCCGGTGAGAGAAGCGCCTTTGAGAACTTTCTCACGTGCGCAATTACATCCTCTTCGCGCCCCGTATCCTCGATTTTTTCCTTTATTTTGGCTGTCTGCATGGAGAGCTCGAGCCTTGACCTTAGCAGCGAAACTATTTCGCGGTCAATGCTGTCGATTTTTTTGCGCGTTTCTGCAAGGTCCATTGGTTTCACCTCTTCATTCATTTAATTATTCGCTGAACTTTCTGCTCAAGAAGCATAAGGTCTGCTAGCGCAATCGCCGCTGCGGCCTCGACAACCACGGGCGCGCGAAGCGCGATGCACGCATCGTGCCTGCCTTTTACGGAAATGCCCGTGCTCTTGCCTGTTTTCATGTCAACTGTTTTTTTTGTAACCTTGATGCTGGAAGCAGGCTTAATCGCCACGCGGAAGAGGAGCTGGTTGCCGTTTGTGATGCCACCGTTGATTCCGCCTGAATTGTTCGTCGCGGTGGTGCCCTTCTTGTCGAGGATTTCGTCGTTGCACTTGCTGCCTTTCATCGCGGCGGACGCAAATCCCGCGCCGAATTCAACGCCTTTGGTTGCGGGAATGGAAAAAACAATGTGGCTTATGAGTGACTCGGCGGAGTCAAAGAACGGCTCGCCGATGCCGACCGGAAGCCCGCTGATTTTGCACTCGATTAGCCCGCCCACGGAGTCGCCTGCGGCAAGCGCCTTGTCAACCGCTGCGTTGATGTCTTTTGAGCCGCCGGCTTCAATCAATTTTGCCTCGACCTTTGCCCGGCCAAGGATTTTCTTGGCAACCACTCCTGCCGCAACAAGCGTTGCGGTGAGCCTTCCTGAGAAGTGCCCTCCGCCGCGGTAATCATTGAAGCCGCCGAACTTCTGCGAGCCCGTAAAATCGGCATGGCCCGGGCGCGGAGTGTCCTTCATTTCGTGGTAGGAGGATGCGTCGGTGTCCTTGTTCTCAAACATTATCACTATCGGCACGCCTGTTGTGCGGCCGTTGAACACGCCGCTTTTTATGAGCGGAAAGTCCTGCTCCTTGCGTGGAGTGGTGCCTTTTGCGCCGCTTCTTCGCCTGTCCAAATCAGGCAGGAAATCCGCAACCGCAAGAGGGATTCCAGCAGGGCAGCCATCAATTGCAATGCCTATGCACTCGCCGTGGGATTCGCCAAAAACGCTTATCCGAAAGAGCCTTCCAAATGAGTTCATAACCAAACACCCCTTCCCCCGTTAAATTTAAGACCTATTTCCCGCGGGCCCGAAGGCTGTCAAGCGCCCCGAAAAACCCCGGAAATGACTTCGAAACGCAGCCCTCGCCGTTAATCCTAACGCCCTTTTCCGAACCTAGGCCGGCCACGGCGCATGCCATTGCTATGCGGTGGTCGCTATGCGAGTCGGCTTCGCCGCCTAAAAGTGAGCCGCTGCCCGAAACTTCAATCACATCGCCCTGCACCCGAATGCTTGCGCCCATCTTTGAAAACTCCTGCACAAGAGCGGCCGCGCGGTCGCTCTCCTTGTGGCGCAGCCGCTCTGCGCCCTTGAGCACGGTTTTGCCGCCGCTGCAAAAGCATGCGAGCGCGACAAGCGCAGGAAACAAATCCGGGCAATCCGTTGCGTCGAATGAGAAGGCGCGGAGCGGGGCATTCTTCACTTCAACATAACCCTGTCCAACTTTAACTTGCGCGCCGGCAGCTTTGAGCGCCTCCACAATTATCTTGTCCGGCTGGCGCGAATCCTTCGCAAGCCCTGTGATTTTCACTTCCCCGGCGATCGCTCCCGCAACGAGCAATGCGGAAGCGCCCGACCAGTCGCCCTCAACGCTGAATTTTGCGCCTTGGTAGTTTTGCCCGCCGGAAATTTTGAAGGTTGCAAAATCCTTGTTCGAAATTTTCACGCCGAACGCCGAGGCAACATCGGTTGTCATTGAAACGTACTCCCTGCTTTTGAGGCTCCTGACGCGCAGAACCGAATCGTTTTCGCAAAGGGGCAGCGCGAGCAAAAGCCCTGTGAGCGACTGCGAACTCATCGAGCCGTCAACTTCCACTTCACCGCCCAGAAGCGGGCCTTTGACCGTGAGCGGGAGAAATCCATTTTTTGATTTGACCGCAACTCCGAGCGCACGCAGAGGGCCTTCCGACATTTCCATTGGACGGGAGAGGAGAGAACCTTTCCCGGTGATTGTAAATTCGGAAGAAGAGAGCGAGGCGATTGGGGTGAACATACGCGAGCACAGGCCGGATTCGTTGCAGTCAATCGTGCCGCCGCGCAAAGGCCTGCCGCCGATGCCGTGCACCTGCACAATCTCGCCTTTCACATCTACTTTCGCTCCGAGTGAGCGGCACGCCTCGATTGCGGCGAGCGCGTCATCGCAAAATGAGGGGTTTTGTATGTGTGAAGTTCCCTTCGCGAGCGCGGCAACGGCTAGGGCGCGCTGCATGATGCTCTTCGAAGGCGGACAGGTGATTGTGCCTCTGACTTCACCTGGCGTAATTTGCTTCACGCAGCACCACCTCCGCATTTTGCTTCGGGTTTTTGGAATCCACTCCCACTACAAGGTCAGCGGAACTGGCATATGCCGGAATTCTTTCCAAAAAAAGTTTTCGCGCGGCATCTTCGGGGTTGCCTTTGCTAAAAAGTGGCCTTGAAGCCGGGTTTTTGATGCGGCCAAGTATTGCCTTGAGGTCCGCGCAGAGCAGTACGACAACCCCTAGTTCTTTTAGCGCCTTGACGTTCTGCAAATCAAGCACAGCCCCGCCGCCGCAGGCAATTACGCTATTCTTCGAGCCGGCAAGCGCTGCAATTTCCGAGCACTCAAGCTCGCGGAACTTCGCTTCCCCGGATTTCGCGAAAATTTCTCTAATCGCAGCCCCCGCTTTTTTTTCTATGTTCACATCTGTATCCACTATGCTCATTCCGGAGCGTGCGGCGATTTCTTTTCCGACAACCGATTTTCCCGTGCCCATAAAACCGGTGAGAACAATGTTGCCCGCAACATTTTTCTGTGCCGGAGCGTAGAGAGCCTCGCGCATCGCCTCGATTGGCGCTTTTTTGCCGGTGAAGATTTCAAACGATTTCACGCCCTGGAACAATAGCCACTCGCGGGCGTCAATGACCTCGCAGCCTTTCTTGCGCGCGGCCGCGGACAGCTTCGAGTCAGAGGAATAATTTGCATCGAAAACAGATGTTGTGGCGCTCAGAAGCCTGGCAGGAATTATTTCCTCCGAAGTGCTAAGAGCAGAAACAATCACATCCGCCTCGTGAATCATTTTTTCCAAATCCGGATTCGAAAGCCCGCAGTAAGAGCAGCCGAATGTTTCCGCAATTTCTTTTGCCTTTCCGATGGTGCGGTTCATCACGCTCACTTGCGCGCCTTCGCCCATCAATGCGGCAACCGCGGAGCGGGCTGCTCCGCCAGCGCCCAGCACGCATGCTCTCGCGCCTTTGAGTTTCACCCCGTTTTGCACGAGCGCCTGCGCAACACCGTATGTGTCGGTGTTGTAGCCGGTGATTTTGCCGGAATTGATTGTGATGCAGTTCACCGAAGCTGTTTTGCCAACGCTCGCATCAAGCTTGTCTGCGAGTGCTGCGAACTCTTCCTTGAAAGGAGAGGTGATGTTCATTCCCTTCACGCCAAGAATAGCTGCGGTTGCGAGAGCTTCTTTTGCACTCTCCGCTGCGATGCGCAAATATTTTGCATCAATTGATAGGAAGGCGAATGCCGCGTTTTGCATCTGCGGGCTTCTGCTGTGAAGAATAGGCCTTCCGGTGACCGCATAGAGGTCCATTCAGCCACCCAGCATTGTCAGAGCGCTTTCTATTTCTCCAAAGCTTGTTTTTTGGATTGCCGGCTTTCCGATTCCTGCAAGAAGCACCATGTTGATTTCATCGCCGCGCCTTTTTTTGTCCTTGCGGATGGCGTCCATTACCTGGCGCTTGTTGAAGCCCGTACTTGTCGGAAGGCCGAAGTTGTCGAGGATGGAAATTATCCTGTTTCCGTCCGATTCTTTGAGCATTCCTTTTGCAATGGAAATCCTGATTGCAGCGCTCATTCCGATGCTAACTGCCTGCCCGTGCGCTATTTTGGCGGTCTTTTCTATCGCGTGCCCAAGAGTGTGGCCGAAATTGAGAACCATTCTCGCGCCCTCTTCGCGCTCGTCGGATTCGACGACCTTGATTTTCACAGCGATTGAATCTGAAACCGCCTTTTCAAGCGCAGCCGCATCGCCTGCGAGCAGTGCGGAGCGGTTATTTTCCAGAAATGAGAGCAGCGCGCCATTACCGATTGCGGCGTGCTTTATCACTTCAGAAAAGCCGTTCGCAAGTTCGCCTTCCGGAAGCGTTTTGAGGAAATCAAAATCAATTAGGCAGAACTGTGGCTGCCTGATTGTTCCGATAAGGTTCTTGTAAGAGTATAGGTTCACGCCGTTCTTCCCGCCGATTGCGGCATCGGTTTGCGCGAGCAAGGTGGTCGGGACAAGGCCGAGGCGCAGCCCGCGAAGGTAGGTAGCTGCGACAAAGCCCGCGACATCGCAAACAACCCCTCCGCCGATTCCAACAATGAATGCTGTGCGGTCGAGCTCGAACGAGAGCAGGTCGCGGTAAATCCTCTCAACGATTTTGAAGGTTTTTGCCTTCTCGCCCGGAGCTATTGCTATCACTTGCGCTTCCGGGTAATTTTTCGAGTGCAGGCGCGCAATCTGCGTGTCCGTAATTATTACGGTTTTGGCGCCCGCGCAGTATTTTGAGAGGTTTGCCACTTTTTCGCCGACAAGTATCCTGCAGTACCCGGAGGGTACTTTCAGGGTGAGCTCTTTCATTTGAGCCCCTCCATGAACTTGCGCAAAGGCCTCACCCGCTTCATCATTGCAGAAAATATTTCCGGCGTGAGCGCCTGGTCCTTGTCGCTTAGCGCCTCTTTTGGGTTGCAGTGGACCTCCACAATCAGCCCGTCCGAGCCGCACGCAACTGCGGCAAGGCTCATCATTGGTATGAGGCTTAGCTTCCCGGTTCCGTGGGTTGGGTCCACTATTACCGGAAGGTGCGTTAGCTCTTTTGCCGCGCACACAGCGCTCAAATCCAATGTGTTTCTTGTGTAGGTTTCGAACGTGCGTATGCCGCGCTCGCAGAGTATCACATTCGGGTTGCCCTCGTGCAGGATGTACTCCGCGCAGTTGAGCCACTCCTCGATTGTCGAGTGCATGCCGCGCTTTAGAAGCACGGGCCTATTGGACTTTCCGGCTTCTTTTAGGAGCGCGAAGTTTTGCATGTTGCGCGCGCCGATTTGCAGAACGTCGGCGTACTCGCTAACCCATGAAACATCCCGTGTGTCGACGACTTCGGTAACAATTGGAAGGCCTGTTTCGTCCCTTGCCTTTGCCAAAATCTTCAGGCCCTTGAATCCGAGGCCCTGGAACGAGTAGGGGGATGTCCGTGGCTTGAACGCTCCGCCGCGGAGCATGTCAGCGCCCGCCGCTTTAACCGCTTCTGCGGTTTTCAAAACCTGCTCCTCGCTCTCTACGCTGCAGGGCCCTGCAATTACAGTGAAACCTTCGCCGACCTTGACTTTGCCGACCTTTACTATTGTCCTTTTTCGGCCTTCCAAAGCCGCAAACCTGATTCCCTTTATCTCAGCCATTTTAGCACCACCGTTCCAGAGTTAGTTTTCATCTCTTAGTTCAAAATACAGTAAACCATCGAAAATATGCGGTATAGCCAAAGCAAGCCAGCACCGCAATCCGAAAAAAACAGGAAAATTCAGTTGATTTATCCGGTTTTTGGGTGCTGGCGTTTTAGCAGAATGCAAAGCCAAAGCTGAAGCAAAAAAAGTGGTTCGCCCGATACATTTGCGCTTCAGCGTTCATTCAAAAACACTTGGATGTCAGAATATGATTTATTCTAAGCTCCAAGTCTTTTTAAAATAATCTTCAAGCCCAAATCCCGGCTAGCGCTGCCAATCAGCCTCTGGCAATCACCTCCGCAAACCTTGCGACCGCGCCAACCGCCCCGGCCTGCGCGAATTCGCCGCTTTCGCGCGCGAACTTCGAATAAATGTCTATCAGGGCGCTTCCCACAATCACTCCATCCGCCCCGGCCTGCAAATACTCCCTTGCCTGCTCAGGGGATGAAACCCCGAACCCGACAAAGAGCTTCGCGCCCTTGCCTGAAATTTTTCTGACAGATTTTACGAACTCAACGCTTCCCTGCCCCGCATTTGCCCTCGCGCCAGTGGTGCCCTTTGCGGAAACCAGATATGTGAAAGAGCATGGCACCTTGCCGCTGCCCTCAACCAGTTTCTTGACCCTTGCAGGGCCGGTGTTGGGCGCGACCATTTTTATTATTTCAATCTTGTGCTTTTTCGCGAGCGACTCAAATGCAGTATCCTCGCCGAGCGGAAGGTCAGGAATTATCAGTGCCTGCGCTCCAGCCTCTTTCATTCTTTTGAGGAACTTTTCCTGCCCGAATGAGAAGATAATATTGTAATAGGTCATGAGCGCGAAATCGTTTTTCACTCCCGCGGAGCGCAGCTTTTCTACGAGCGAGAAAACGTCTTCGGTTTTTGTGCCGCGTGCAAGCGAGCGCTGGGCTGCTAGCTGTATTGTCGGGCCGTCGGCAATCGGGTCTGAAAAAGGAATGCCAAGCTCGATTATTCCTGAGTGCGGGGCGAGCGCTTTTACCAGTTGGAATGTGAAATCCATTCCGTAATCTCCGCAGCAAACGTAAGGTACGAATTTCATTTTCCTTCCCCCTCTGCTGCGCCCATTATTTTCGATGCGTGCTCAACGTCCTTGTCCCCGCGCCCGGAGAGGCAGACAACAATCACATCGCCCTTCTTGCATGATTTTGCAAGTTCCGGAAGGTATGCAATTGCGTGTGCGGATTCGAGCGCGGGAATTATGCCTTCGGTGCGCGCGAGCAATTTGAAGCCCTCGAGCGCGTCTTCATCGGTTACGCTAACATACTTTACCCGCCCCGATTCGTGAAGCATCGAGTGCTCCGGCCCAACCGCCGGGTAATCAAGCCCTGCTGAGACGGAGTGGGTATCCCTAATCTGGCCGTTTTCATCTTCAAGAACGTAAGTGAGCGCTCCGTGCAAAACACCTGCCCGCCCATCACCGCTGAGGCGCGCCGCATGCATTCCTGAAGCGATTCCTTTTCCCCCGGCCTCAACCCCGACCATTTTGACATTCGCACATTTCTTGTCATCCAAAAACTCGGCGAAAAGCCCGATTGAATTGCTCCCGCCGCCTACACAGGCGAGCAGGTACGCTGGAAGTTTTCCTTCGGCCTTGAGGATTTGCGCTTTCGCCTCCTTTCCAATCACTGACTGAAAGTGGCGAACAATGCTAGGGTATGGGTGCGGGCCCATTGCCGAGCCGATGATGTAGTGCGTGGTATCGGAGTTGGTTGCGTAGTCGCGCAGAGCCTCATTTATGGCATCCTTTAGGGTTTTCGAGCCGGCGCTCACTGTGCGCACCTCGGTTCCGAGTAGTCTCATCCTGTAAACATTCAGCGCCTGCCTCTTTGCATCTTCCTCGCCCATGTAAACAACGCACTCAAGGCCGAGCAGCGCCGCGGCTGTCGCGGTAGCGACTCCGTGCTGGCCGGCGCCGGTTTCGGCGATGAGCCTGGTCTTGCCCATGCGCTTTGCAAGAAGAGCCTGCCCGATTGTATTGTTTATCTTGTGCGCGCCCGTGTGGAGCAAGTCCTCGCGCTTGAGGTAAATTTTCACGCCGAACTTCTTGCTAAGGTTTTCCGCAAAGTAGAGCGGTGTTTCCCGTCCCGTGAACTCGGACATGTAATATGCCACCTGCTTTGCGAATTTCTTGTCCTTGAGCGCGGAAGCGAATTCCTTTTCGAGGCGAGAGAGCACCGGTACGAGAAGCTCTGAAACGTACGAGCCGCCGAATGTTCCAAACCTTTTGGTGTTTTTCATTCAGCAACATCCTCCAAACGCAGTTCGCGCACCTTTGCAGCAAGGTCGTCCGCTTTCCAAAGGGCCGTGCCCACAAGAATTCCCTTCGCGCCAACGGAGCGCAGAAATTGCGCATCTGCCCTGTTGCGCACTCCGCTCTCGCTTATGAGCGGGCGGTCGAGCTTCATTCCCTTCGGGACAGATGCAATGAACCTTTTTGTGTGCTCAAGGTCCACCTTGAGGGTTTTGAGGTCGCGGTTGTTCACGCCGATAATGTCCGCTTTGGTTTTTAGGGCGGTTCCTAGCTCTGCCGCGTCGTAGCATTCGAGCAATACTTCAAGCCCGAGCGCGTGGGCTTTGTCAACCATTGCGCCCAAATCAAGATTGAGGCGCTTTGCCACGGTGGCGACAAGAAGCATGCAATCCGCGCCGTAAAATGCCGCCGCGTGTATTTGCGAATCGTCAATCACAAAGTCCTTGAAAAGCACCGGAAGGCCTGATTGCTTTGCAACCGCTAGGTGCGTTAGATTTCCCAAAAAGATTTTCGGCTCGACAACGACTGAAATCGCGTCCGCGCCGCACTCCTTGAAGGTTATTGCGGTTTTTTGAACATCAATGTGCTCGAACGAGTACTCGCCCGCCGGAGATGCATGCTTTATTTCGGAAATCAGGCTGAACTTTCTCTTCTCAAGGGTTTGGCGCAGCGAAACCTTATTTACTGCCGGCTTTGCCTTGCCCTTAATGCTGTAGTAGCCGGAGGCGACGTTATCTTTTGCCTGCGTGATGAATCTGTCAAGTATATCTGCCATTCACTTCCCGCCTGAAACTGAAAATGCCCTCAAGGCTTCGAGCTTTTGCATTGCCTTGCCAGAATCGATTGACTGCTCCGCGAGTGAAATTCCCTGCTTTAGAGAGCCTGCTTTTCCGCTGACATAAATTGCCGCGCCAGAATTCAAGAGCACAATGTCGCGCGCCGCACCGACTTTTCCTGAAAGAACTTCCAAAATCCTCTTCGCGCTCTCTTCCGGATTTGCTGCGGCGAGCTGGCTTAGCGCTGACATATTGAATCCAAAATCCGAAGGAGAGAGTTTATACTCTTTTGTTTTGTGCCCAGCGGCGCCCTCGACCTCGGAAACGCTTGTTTGCGCGCTGATGCTGATTTCGTCCGTGTCGCTCGAAACGACCATTGCCTTCTCTGTGCCAAGATTTCCCAGCGCCCCGGCAACCTTTGCGATGAGCGCCTTCTCATACACGCCAATTACCTGCCTTTTGACCTGCGCGGGGTTGCACAAAGGCCCGAGGATGTTGAAAACCGTTTTGAACCCAAGAGCCTTGCGTACCGGAGCTACATTTTTCATCGCCGGGTGGAACGCGGGGGCGAACATGAAGGTAATTCCGGCAGAGGCGAGCTGCTCTTGCGCATCGCCCTGCGAAAGTGCCATTGGAACGCCGAGCTTTTCAATAACATCCATGCTCCCGCTCTGGCTCGATGCTTTTCTTCCGCCGTGCTTTGCAACAATCGCCCCCGCGCCAGCCGCAACGAATGCGCAGCAGGTTGAGATGTTGAATGTTCCGCTCCCATCGCCGCCCGTTCCACAGGTGTCGACCAAATAATCTGAATCGAATTTGACGCGCAGCGATGCCCCGCGCATGATTTTGGCAAAAGCGGTTATTTCCTCAACGGTTTCGCCCTTCTCTTTTAGGAGCGTGAGAAACGAAGCCATTTCCGGCTGCGTGACATTGCCGTGCATTATCTCGTGCATGCAAAATCCAGCCTCTTCGCTGCTCAGGTCATTTTTTGACTGGAGTTTTTTTAGAAGCGACTCGAAGGTTGGGTCCTGCATTACAAAGTCCCCTTCATTTTCACAAAATTCTTCAGCAGCTTCTCGCCTTCAGGAGTCATTATGGATTCCGGGTGGAACTGCACCCCGAAAATCGGAAATTGCCTGTGCTTAAGGCCCATTATCACTCCATCGTCGCTGCGCGCGGTGACTTCAAGGCATGGGGGGAAGGACTTTTCTTCTGCGGCGAGAGAGTGGTATCTCATCACGCTGACAGGTTTGCTGATACCTGCAAAAATGCCTTTGCCGTCGTGCGAAACCATGCTTGTTTTTCCGTGCATTGGCATTGGCGCACGTATGATTTTTCCCCCAAAAGCGCTCGCGATGCCCTGATGGCCAAGGCACACTCCGAGCACTGGAATTTCTTTTCCGAGTTCGAGGATAACTTCCCTGCAAACGCCAAAATCTTCCGGGATTTCCGGGCTGCCGGGCCCTGGGGAAATTACAATCTTGCCATAGCCTCGCTCTTTTATTTGCGAAAGCGTGAGCGCGTTGTTTCTAACAACATCGACATCGCACCCAAGCTTTGAGAGCGCCTGGTAGAGGTTGTAGGTGAACGAATCGAAGTTGTCGAGCAGCAGGATTTTTTGTTTTGCAGACATTTTACGCACCCTCGGTCTTGAAATTGTCCAGAAGCGCCCTTGCCTTGTTCTCGGTTTCTAAGAACTCCTTTTCCGGAACGCTGTCATACACGATTCCCGCGCCTGTTTGGATGAAAGCGGTTTTTCCGTTCGCGAAAAGGGAACGTATGCCGATTGCAAAATCGGCGTTGCCGTTCGCCGAGAAGTACCCAACAGCGCCTGCATACGGGCCGCGCCTTGTTTTTTCGAGCGAATCAATGATTTCAATCGCCCGGATTTTCGGCGCGCCCGAAACAGTTCCGGCAGGGAAAATCGCGTTGAAGACATCGAACGCGTCGCGGTCCGCGCGCAGCTTTCCTGTAACAAGAGATGCTATGTGCTGCACGTGAGAGTATTTGTGGACGTTCATGAACTCCGGAACTTTCACGCTGCCCGGCTGCGCAACTTTTCCCACATCGTTTCGGGTAAGGTCAACCAGCATCAGGTGCTCTGCGCGCTCCTTTTTGTCTGCAAGAAGCTCTGCTTCGAGCGCTGCATCCTCTTGAGGGGTTTTTCCGCGCGCCCTTGTGCCGGCAAGGGTTGCGTAGCTCGAAATTTCATTTCCCTCGACCTTGAAGAGGTTCTCCGGGCTCGAGCCGATGATTTGGCGCTCACCAAATTTCATTGAGTACATGTAAGGTGATGGGTTGCTCTGCTTTAGCCTGTGGTAGAAACTGTGCAGCGCGCCCTCAAATCCTATTGTGTAGCGCTTTGAGATGACCGCCTGGAAAATGTCCCCGGCGCGGATGTGCTCTTTTGCCTTTTCCACTTTCGAGCAGAACTGCTCCTGCGTATCAGAAACAGTGACATTTTTTATCGAAAGGCTTTGGAGATGCTCGGAGCTGTCCTTTAGGGACTTTTTTATCTGCGGGAGGCGGTTCTCTGTGCCATAAAGATAAGTTGCCGTTCCCGCGGCGTGGTCGAACGCCACCACGTCATCGAAAATGCCGAACTCAAAATCCGGAAAGCCGGTTTCGTCCTTCGGGCTTGCCGAGAACTTTTCAACGGAGCGCACATAATCAAAAGAGAAGTAGCCAACCGCGCCGCCCACAAATCCCACGGGGCTGCCAGTGGTTTTTGGAATGAGGTTTCGAAGCGCACCAATCGGGCTTTTGGACTCGATTTCTTGCCCATCGATATCCACCACGCCATTTTTCAGGGTGATTATTTTCTCCGGGGCGAACCCGACAAAGGAGTAGCGCGAGTTCTTTTCCGCGCTGCCGCTGCTCTCCAAAAGGAACGCGATTTCGAAGTTCTCACACAGGGCAGAGTAGAGCTGCTCAGGGCCGGCATCTATGCCAAGCGCTGGGGAGTGGACCCGCAGACTCCTGTTTGCCTTTGCTTTTGCCATTTAAACCCAACCTGAAAATGATTCAACCAAAAGACCTATCGGCGTGCTAAAAAAATGCCTAGCCACGCGAAGAACCAAGGCGCAATAACCAATAAGCGACCATGAACATATTTAAGCCTTTATGCCTAAAAATATACATATGCTATCGATACTGGAAAAGTTCTTTTCGAACGCGCGCGGAAGAAAGGTCGTGGCAACAGAGTTCTTGCGCCTCGGCCTTAAGGTTGACAGCACAGGGAAAATCTACGCGGGAAAAATCGAGATTGCACCCGCGAAAATCGCACGCGCGCTGGGCGTTGACAGGCGCGTGGTGATTGAAACGGCAAAAGAGATCGGAAAGAACGAGAAACTCCTGCACATCTTCTTCCGGCTCGAGCCGCGCGCATTCATGGGCAACGCCGCGCGCGAGCTGGGCTTTGACACAATTGAGCTGCGCGGCGACCCCGAACAGAGGGGAATAGTGGCGGCAGTTGCCAAAGTCATCTCCGATGAGAAAATCGGGATAAGGCAAATCATAAGCGACGACCCGGAAATCTATCCGGACCCGGTGCTCACAATCATAATCGATGGGAAGCTAAAGCCTAGCACAATAGCAAGGCTCAAGGGCCTTGAGTTCGCGCACAGCATAACGATAAAGTGAATTGTGTTTTTACGCCTTGAAATTGAGCAGCGCGAAAGTCTTCTGCGCATCCTTTTCCTCTATGAGGAATATCGTATCTGTCCACGAGCTTGCGCACTCGTAAACGTTCACTCCGTTCTCACAAAGGATTGATGTGAGGAAATTTAGAAAGCCCGGCGTTTCCTCTATTTTTTCGGAAGTTTTGTGGGTTATCTGCACAAGGCTCTTCCTCTGCTTTATTATGTGCCCGGAAAAGCTATCCTCCGCCTCTTTTGCAAAATCATCGTCGAGCACCATTGTAATTGTGCGGGTGCCCTGGAAGAGATGGAAGGTTTCGCCCTTTGATTTGATGGCCTTTGCAACGTCAAGTATTCGGTCCCAGACAATCGCATCGTCGGAGAGTATGAAAACGGAAACGCGGTTTCGCATCTCGAATTTGCCGCCCTTGACAAGCTTCACTATTTTCGAGTCCAGCTCCGGAGAGGGCCTGGATTTTTCCGAAAATCTGCGGCATGCGACCATTATCGCATCAAAGGACAATTTCCCGCCTATTTTGAGTTCGGTTGAGATTTTGCGCGCGAGCGCGGAGTAGTTTATCAGGCCGGCCTTGAGGCACTGCTTGATGCCGGGATGGTTTTCGAGGTACTCGAAAACGAGCTTCGCAGTCTTCATAAGCAATGCGGGGAGCGAAACAGTTAAAAATGTTTAATTTGGGACATTCTTTGTCAAATTTGTCCCTTTTGGGACGCAGCTTATAAGTAGCCTGGAGGCACCATTGCAGTGAGCGGTTTGCATGACGGGGGAAAAGGTTGCATTGGCATACAGCGGCGGGCTTGACACGTCAGTGATACTCAAGTGGCTATGCAATGAAGGGTATGAGGTGCTCGCATACATTGCCGATGTCGGGCAGGACGAGGACTTTCCCGCCGCAAAAAAGAAGGCGCTCGCCCTTGGGGCATCCAAAGCCCATGTCGAGGACCTTCGGGAAGAATTTGTGAAAAATTACGTTTTCAAGGCGATGAAAGCGAACTGCCTCTATGAAGGCAGCTATCTTCTCGGAACTTCCCTTGCCCGCCCCGTGATTGCAAAAGGGCAGGTGGCGTTCGCGAAAAAGAACAAATGTAAAATTCTCGCGCACGGAGCAACGGGAAAGGGCAACGACCAGGTTCGCTTCGAGCTGGCTTATCATTCGCTCATGCCGGGCGCGAAAATACTAAGCCCATGGAAGGAGAAGAAGTTTCTTGGCCAGTTTGGCGGGCGGACCGACATGATAAAGTATGCCGCGCAAAACGGCATTCCGGTGCAGGCGAGCGCGCAAAAGCCATACAGCATGGATGAGAACCTGATGCACACAAGCTACGAATCAGGAGTGCTTGAAAATCCGGCAACGGCGCCGCACGCAGACATGTTTGTGAAAACGAAAAGCCCGCAGGACGCGCCTGCGAAGGAAACCAAAATCGCGATTGGGTTCGAGAACGGAGTGCCGATTCATGTGAAAAACATTACGGATGGAAAAAAAGCCAAAGGCGCGATGGAGGTTTTCAATTACCTCAACAAAATCGGCGGAGAGAACGGCATCGGAAGGGTTGACATGGTCGAGAACCGCTTTGTCGGGATAAAATCGCGCGGGGTGTACGAAACTCCGGCCGGAACAATACTTTGGAAGGCGCACCGAGACATCGAAGGGCTAACGCTTGATCGGGAAGTCGGGCATCTCAAGGACATGCTGATGCCGAAAATCGCGGAGCTGATATACAACGGATTCTGGTTCTCGCCGGAGATGGAATTTCTCATGTCCGCGGTCGAGCAGAGCCAGAAGCATGTGAGCGGAACGGTGTTTGTCACGCTCTACAAGGGAAATGTGACAATCACGGGAAGGGAATCGGAAAAATCGCTCTACAACAAGGACCTCTCCTCGATGGACAAGGCGGGCGGATTTGACCAGTCCGACTCGAAGGGCTTCATAAAGATAAATTCAATCCGGCTTGCTGCCGCGGGCGGGGAGGGTTTTGATGAAAAATGATGTTCTATCACTGGAAGGCTTTACGAAGAAAAAAATAGAGGAACTCATAGGGGTCGCGCAGGACATAAAGAAAGACCCGAAAGCGTACTCGTGGGAGCTGGAAGGGCAGACGCTTCTTTCCATATTTGAGAAGCCCTCGCTGCGCACGCGCATTTCCTTCGAGCTTGCGATGAAGCAGCTCGGCGGGCATACAATCACCATTGATTCGCAATCAACCCCGATGGGAAAGAAGGAATCGATTGAGGACACTGCAAAGGTTGCAAGCAGATACGCCGACATTATCATGGCGCGCATGTACCGCCACGAGGATGTGATAAAACTCGCGCAGAATGCGAGCGTACCTGTGATAAACGGGCTCACGGACAGGTTCCACCCCTGCCAGATACTTTCTGACCTGCTCACCATAAAGGAAAAGAAAGGACAGATTGAGGGGCTAAAGCTCGCGTATTTTGGCGATGCGAACAACAATGTCACGCACTGCCTGATGATTGGGTGCGCAATAATGGGAATTGGCATCCATGTGGCTTGCCCGCAGGGCTACTATCCACAAAAAGATGTTTTCGAAAAAGCCCTTTCGCTTGCGGGCGGCTCGGAAGTTGTTGTCGGCTCTGACCCCGAAAAAGCCGCCAAGGTGGCAGACATTGTCTACACCGACAGCTGGATGAGCTACCACATAAAGGAAGAGGAAAAGGCCGGGCGAATCAAAGACCTCACGCCCTTCCAGGTCAGCGCGGATTTGATGAAGCTTGCAAATGAAAACGCCATTTTCATGAACTGCCTTCCCGCGCAGCGGGGCATGGAACAGAGCGCGGAAGTGATTGACGGCCCGCAGAGCATAGTGTTCGACCAGGCCGAGAACCGGCTGCACATGCAAAAAGCAATACTTTTGCACTCGAAGGGACTCGCATGAAGCTTTGGCAGTCGAAAAACGGGCTTGACAAGGATGTCGAAGAGTATACTGTTGGGAACGGCTATCTTTTCGACCAGCGCCTTGTCGAATACGACTGCATCGCCTCAATCGCGCACGCAAAGCTGCTGCTCAAAATGAAAATAATAAATTCCAAGGAACACCAGCAGCTCGTTACCGAACTGCGAAAAATAATCCGACTCAACGCCGCCGGCAAGTTCAAAATAATACCCGCGGATGAGGACGTCCACACAAAAATAGAGAACTATCTGACAAAAAAGCTTGGAACGGCTGGAAAAAAGATACACACGCTGCGCTCGAGAAACGACCAGGTGCTTGTGGCGTTGCGGCTCTACTCAAAATCAGAGCTTGCTAAGGTAACGGGGCAAGCCAAAAACCTTATTCAAGCACTTCGCAAATTCGCGACAAAAACAAAAGGCACCGCAATGCCCGGCTACACGCACATGCAGCGCGCGATGCCGTCAAGCGTTGGGCTCTGGGCCGGGGCTTTCCAGGAATCGCTCAAAGCCGACCTCAAAACGCTTGAGCTGGCGCTCTGGGCAAATGATGAGAACCCGCTCGGAAGCGCGGCCGGCTATGGGCTGCCCGTGAAAATAGACAAAAATCTGACCACAAAATCGCTCGGGTTCTCGCGGCACTTTGAAAATCCGCTGTACGTCCAGAACACCCGGCAAAAAACCGAGCTGACCACGGTCTTCGCTCTTCTTCAGGCGATGCTAACACTAAACAAGCTCGCAAGCGATCTGATGCTCTTCACCACAAAGGAATTCGGATTCTTCTCGCTGCCAAAATCGATGTGCACGGGAAGCAGCATAATGCCGCAGAAAAGGAACTATGACGCGCTTGAAATCATGCGCGCGAACTTCGGGGCGGTTTCCGGGAATTTTTATGCGATGCTAGCCTGCTGTGCAAACCTCCCTTCAGGTTACAATCGGGACGCGCAACTTGGCAAGGGAAGGCTCATGGATAGCTTTGATGTCACGCTCAAGGCGCTCAAAATTGCGCGCAAAATAATCATGAACCTTGAAGTGGACAAGATTGCCCTCAAGGCGGCGGACAGCGAAGAGCTCTACGCGGCGCAGAGGGCGATAAAAATGAGCCTTGAAGGCGTTCCGTTCCGGGAGTCGTACAAAAAGGTTTCAAAAGGCTATGAATGAGCCAAGGCAGCCCCAAAACCTTAAAAAACGGGGGACTGTTATACATACATGCAAAACGGAAACGGCGTTTCGCAAAAGCTGCGCGCCAAAGTGCTCGACATCACCACAGGAAAGCTCATCGCAATAATGAACAAGAAGGACGCGCGCGAGCTCGGCCTCCAGCCGATGGAGCGCGTCGAAATTACCAACAAGAAAACCCGCAAATCGGTGAACGTTGTTGTCGATGTCACGGATTCTATGATAAAGCCGGACGAAATCGGCGTTTTCAAGGAAATGCAAAAAATCCTCGGAGTGAAAACCGGAACGATGCTGCAGGTGCAGGCATCCAAAAAGCCCAAGAGCGTTGATTACATCAAAAAGAAGCTTGATGGCAACAAGCTCACTGATGATGAGCTTCGCGAAATTGTCGAGGACATCGCCTCGAACAACCTCTCTGAAATCGAGGCGACCGCGTTTGTGTGCTCTGTTTACATGCACGGGTTTGATTTGGACGAAACCGTCGCCATGACAAAGGCGCTAATATCGAATGGCAAAAAGCTCGAGCTCAAGAACAAGAAAATACTCGACAAGCACTCCATCGGCGGGGTGAACGGCAGGGCGACAATGATAGTTGTGCCAATAATTGCCGCCGCCGGATATGCGATACCCAAAACCTCCTCACGCTCAATCACATCCTCTTCCGGAACTGCTGACTCGATGGAGGTTCTCGCGAACGTTTCGCTTTCGCTTAAGGAAATTAAGCGGGTTGTGGACAAGACCGGCGGCTGCATCGCATGGGGCGGCGCGGTAGAACTCGCCCCTGCGGATGACAAGATAATCAAAATCGAGTACCCGCTCTCCCTCGACCCTGAGGGGCAGGTGATTGCAAGCGTAATGGCAAAGAAGGCGAGCGTTGGCACCAAATTCCTTGTAATTGATTTGCCCGTGGGGCCTTACGCGAAAATCAAAACTAAAGAGAAAGCCGAGATTATGGCTTTGAAGTTCATTGAGGTTGGCAAAAGGCTTGGGATTAAAGTTGAAGTGATGCTAACAAACGGCTACGAGCCGATAGGAAAGGCTTTCGGACCTGCTTTGGAGGCAAAATACGCGATGCAAACCCTCGAAGGATCTTTGTATGACAATCTTGCGGAGAAATCTGTCGAGATTGCAGGGGCTTTGTTTGAACTTACAGGAGATATCGCCCCCGGAAAGGGAAAAGAGAAGGCGCTTGAGATTTTGCGCTCCGGACAAGCGCTTGCCAAAATGAAGGAAATAATAAAGGCGCAGGGCGGGAAAATCTTTTCATCTTCCCAGATTAAAGAGGCGCCGTACAAGCTTCAGGTGATTTCCAAGTACAACGGAGAAATCGGAATAATCAACGTGGCGCTTCTAAACCGCATGGCACGCATCGCGGGAGCGCCCGCAAACCAGAAGGCCGGCGTGATGCTTCTTGTCGGGCAGGGGCAGAAAATACGCCAAAACCAGGGAATGTTCATAATACACGCCGAGAACGAGCTGAAATTGAAGGCGGCGTACGATTTCGCAATCAAGAACGACCCGGTCGAGCTTGAGAAAGTAGTTATTGAACGGTTTGAGTGAAAATTCTATTTAAGCGACTCGAAAAATTCCAAAAGCTCTTCCGGCTCTAACAAATAGACCTTCTGAGAGGCCTGCTTGAAGTTTTTGAGTGCTTTTGCGATTTGCTTTTCCGAAAAGCCGAGCTTTCCCTCAAGCTCCTTTCTGCAGCAGTGCAGGGCGTTTGAGAGGTTCTTGTTCTTGAACCTGAAAATATTTTTTATGAAGAGCACAAATGCCTTGTAATCCTTAAGTTTTGGCTGCTTTTTCTTCGCCGTTAGCACCACCAAGGAGGAATACGCCTCAGGCTTTGGGTAGAATGATTTTGGCGAGATGTTGTAAATCACAACTTCGGCGTTGTAAAAAATCCCAGTGAAAACCGAGAGGTAATTGTACTCATAATAGCCCGGCTGGGCCATGAGCTTATCCACAAACTCCCTTTGGAATACCAGCACGGCCTTTTCAAAGCCGAACCCGAAAATCTTTAGCATGATTTCTGTTGAAATCGCATACGGCGGGAGCGAAACGACCTTGTTGAACTTGGGCTTTTCGATTTTCAGGAAATCGGATTCAATCAGCTCGAAATTCTTGCTCTTGCCAAGTTCCTCCCGCAGAAGCGTGCAGAGCAGCGCGTCCTGCTCAACCCCGACAACCTTGCAGTGCTCTAGGAGCGCTTCGGTTAGGAAACCCGTGCCGGAGCCGATTTCCAAGACACGGTCCTTGCCCTTTAGCTCGGCGCACTCGATCATTTTCTCAATAAGCCGCTCGTCAATTACGAAGTGCTGGGAGAACCGCTGCTCGGGCCGGAAGCGGTGGTCTAGCATTAGCTGCTGGAGCTCGTCGAAGAGGGACATAAGAATAAATTTCTCTAAAAGGGATTTTAAATGGAAAGACTACATGAGAAGTTCAATTTTTGACATGGCCAAAATTTGCTATTAACCAAAAAAATAGATAAAACGGTAAACCTAAAGCTAGCAGTAATAGAACTCCGGTAAAATTTTTGGTAAAAATACCTGTAGCCATGATTAAAATTAAACCAAAAGTTACAATAATTTTTAACCCAAAACTCATAGGATCCAGAGACTTACTATAAAATCTAGGTATACTTAAAATTAAATCCAAAACTTTACCCTGAATTAGTTTATCTTCTAATTTACTAATATATTCAGCCAATATTTCATGAGGATTTTTTTCTTCTAATTTACTAATATATTCAGCCAATATTTCATGAGGATTTTTTTGATCAAACCTTATAGAAATTAGATGTAATGAGTATGCAGTAATTGGAATAGATAAAAATATAGGCAATGTTTGAAGTATATTTCGTTCGGAATCATCTATATTGTAAGGCGATTGACTTATTCCAAGCGAAGTGAATAAAAAGATTTTAACCAGCCATAGGCCAGCTATTAAAAAAAATGATGGCAAATAAAAAAATAAATTTAGAAGTGCAAGCCCCAATATATAAATAGCCTTATCAATGCCTCCAATTTTGTGCCATTCATCGTGTTTTTTTCTTATAAAAACAAATAACCAAAAAGCCACTAGATACCCAGAAATTAAAATTGATAAATAAAAAATTGGGTTTTTGTTAAAATCCGTCTTATCTATTGGAAGATCAATACCGGAAAAATTAAATTTGGGGGATTCTTTTACTAATTCGACCTTAATTATTTGGGATTTTGAAGAAGTTTTAGTACCCCACCCATCTTCAGCTGAAACAGTACTCGCTCTAAAGGAATATAATCCGGAAGTTATCAACGGTTTTACGACATACGAATATTGTTTTTCCTCTTCGGGTTTTAATACAAAATATTTATCCACAGAAATCTCACTTATTTTTTCGAAAGCTGGCGCCCCATAATCATCATCAGTTTCCACATTGAATAAAGTCGAATTACCGGCATTCTTTATTTTCAAAGTTACTATTGCATTATCCCCACTCTGAAAAGTGGTTTGCGAGATTTCTTTAGTTATACTAATAGAAGGGCGGGACGGTACTAAAAAAAATTTTACGTCTAATATATTGCCTGAACTTAAGTTTTTGTCGAAAATTACCTTCAGGGCATTATCTTCTATTTTTTTGTTAAAAACTGTATAATTTGGATAGGCGGCAATTTCATATCCAACTGGCAATTCGAAAATAAACTTTAGACTAGCCGAAATATTCAGATCGCCTTGGACGAAATTGCCATAATTCCAAGAAATAAGATTGGCATCATTTTGTTTATCTATAAAATTGTTAATCTCAAACTCGGCATAATAGTTAACTTGTTTGCCACTAGATAATGGTTTGTTAAAATAAACCACATATTTAGAAATGTTATTGTCAACGAATGATTTTTCAGTTCGCAATTGATTTCCATTAGTGTCAAAAGCAGCAAAATTTTGTAGGTTTAATTTATTTGGGATAGTATACGAATCTGAAATCCAGGGAGTTTTCCCGATGATTATTGATGAATTTATTTTTACTTTTGTAAAGCCGGACTCTTGAACATTAAATATTTGGTCTTGGGAAATTTTAGAATATTCGATTGCATAGCTTACCGAGGATAAAATCAATAAAGCGCATAGGACTTGAAAAAACTTACCCAAGTTTTCACACTCAAACTATATAATAGAAAAATAATTGGATGATAATCTAGCGTGAATTTACATCTATATCAAAACCTTCTTTCCCTCGGCCCTCTGCTGCCGTGGTACTGCGGCCTTTCCGGCGCGGGCGGCCTTGTGAAGATGTAGAACTTGGTGTCTTTCTCTTCCATTTCCTCGACGATGCGCTTGACTATTGCAACGACCGGGTCGGGGAACGGGTGGAGCCTCTTTTTGAGGTCATCAAAGGATGCGAACGGCATTTTTTCGCGCTCGGTTAGAAGGGCGAGCATGTGCTTTTTTCCAAGGCCGGGCAGAAGCTCGATTTGGTGCATCTTGAGCGAAATCCCGCGCGAGGTGTTGTAGAAGTCAACGTACTTCTTCTCGTTCTCGGTGATGATTTTGGCTATTGCAAGCTCCAGCTCGTTAATGGAATTGTTTGTGAGCTCCCTGTGCGAAATCCTCTTGCGGATGTGGTCGATTTGCGGCCTCTCATCCTTTCCGATGTAGACCTCGTCAAGCGCCTTGAAGGAAATCCCTTGCCGCGGAACTACCTCAAGTAAAGTAAATGAATCCTTGCCGATTAGCTGGGCTAGCGGCTCGGTTTTGTGGTCCGAGCTGCGGCCTTTGCTTAGGAAATCGAGAACCAGGGCTTTTTCTTCCATAGAAACCACACTCCCCAAAAAAACTTTAAAGGGAAAACCCAAATAGCCTTACTTGGCATACTTCGAGGCAATCTCAACGACCTGCTTAAGTGTTTCGTCGCTGACAACCGCCCCGCCCTTGACTAGAATGAGCTTTGCCGTGTCCAAGTCGGATGGCAGTATGTCTATTGCCTTTGTAATGAAATCATCATCAAGCCCGTCGATTGCCTGAAGTTCGGACAGGAGCTTCTCGCCCTTTGCGGGAGTGACTTTTGCGAATTTCTTGGAGTACTCGAAAGCCTGCTGCTGCTCGTATGTGAGTTCGCCTTCCTTGTTGCGCTCCGCCAGGAGTTCCTTGACCTCGAAGAGGGGAACGTCCTTTGCCGAAACCTGCCTCTTCCCAATCATGCCGCCACCTTCTCCTCAACCTTTCCGCCCTTATGCGAGTGCGCAACATGCGCCGCGTGCGCTGCAAGTTCCATTGCCTTGTTAGCCGACCCTCTTGAAACTGTTAGGTGCCCTGGGCCTGCAAGAACCTTCATCATTTTCCCAATCTTTGAAACCGAAACAAAATACGCCGAGCCCTGCTTGCCGATAACCGTTCCGGTCATTCCCTGGTACCTTCTAAATGGCATGCCTGAGTGGATTGAGCCGTTGATTTTGATGTCGACCTGCGAGCCTATCGGGATTTGCTGCAGGAGCTTGTTTACCGTAATCTTTCCGCCGCGATTGCTGTGGCTATTGCGTGTCTTTGCCCTCTTTCCCTTTGACGCTTTTCCTGACATAAAAACCGCTTTTTGAAATAGAACTAGGCTATACCCATTCTCCACGGGAAACATTTAAATACGTTGAGGGATTGCCTCTCCGGCCCCAAAGATGTGCCCAAGGGGGGATGCACAAAACAAATAAATGCGGATTCGCCTAACTTTATCCATATGCCAATTAGGATGCGCGCAAACATCGGGGTGTCGGGAATAGGGATTGGAAACACGGGATTTTCACTCGCGCAGGAAAAGCAGGGCCCCGGGCTTTCACTGCCCGGCATTTTCGAAGATCCATCGGCAATAACCCTGCTGATTTCCAATCTCATTGTGCTCGGGCTTGCAATCGCCGAAGGCTGGAACCTTATTGTGATAATGCTCGTGTACTGGGCCCAGAGCGTCATAATAGGCTTTTTCAATTTCCTCAAAATACTCACATGGAACCCTCCCACAACCGTTGACAATGTGCTCTCTGACATCCAGTCCGGGGGCAAAAAGTTGCCAAACCCGCTTTTATGGGCCGGGAAGATTTTCCTTGCAGGATTTTTCGCAATCCACTACGGCGGCTTCCACCTCGGCTATCTCCTCTTTATCCTTAGCGGAATATTTGTGATGCCCTTTGCAGGCGCCGGCGCTCCTGCAATTGACTGGCTGATGATTGCCGCGACTTCGGCGATTTTCTTTGCAAACCACCTCTTCTCTTTCATCTACAATTTCAAAAGGGACAACACCGCAACAAAGCCTATCATGCAGATAATGTTTTCGCCCTATGCAAGAATAATTCCGATGCACCTTACGATAATTTTCGGCTCGATGCTCACATTCTTTTTCGGCAGCCCCGGGCTTGCCACAATCCTATTCCTGCTGCTCAAGACCGCGGCCGACATGAAAATGCACGCGGATGGGCATTCCGGGTAAAGATGGGGCACAGAGCCACAGGAGTGAATTTGATGAAAACAACATGCATGGTCCGTGACATCATCTTCAAGTCCAAAATCTACGAAACCGCAAGGCATCTGCATGCCGAGGTGGCGTTCTTTGACTCCTATGAAAAATGCGCCGGGGCGCAGAGGCTGCTAGTTGACCTTGAGCAGTTCGGCGTGGAGGGAGCGGCGGAGTTTCGCAAGGCAAACCCGCACTCCAAAATGATTGGCTATCTCTCCCACGTGAATCTCACCCTGAAGGCCGAGGCGCTGCGCGCGGGATTTGACATTGTAATGCCGCGCTCGGAGTTCGTTGCCAAGCTGCCGAAAATTCTCAGCTGAGTTTCAGTCCGCCCGGAAAACATAGTAGCCGACGGCGAGAAGAATTATTGCCATGAACCAGAGGCTGTAGACTCCGAAGGCCTGGAACTTGAATATAATTTCGCGGATGAAATCCACATCCTCAAAAACGCGCACAAGGGCGATGAAGGCGAAAAGCGCGCCAAGGCCTATCAGAACCCCGCCGATGCCCTGCGCTAGCACATTGCCTTTCGAATCCATTCCAAACGCCCAAATTCCACATAACATCGTGCGGCGATAATTACAAATACGTGTTGTTTTGCCATTTAAAGGCCTTAAAACCGCCCATTTGGCAAATTTGCATTTCCGCCGACCTATATAAAGGGTTTATAAAGCCTTTTAAAGGGGGGTTAGTAGTAAGGCGCCTTTTGAAATTTTCCGGTGGAGGTGGGCGAATTGCAGTATACAATTGTGAACATTGTTGCCTCGGCTAATCTTAACGCGAATATCGACCTATACAATCTCGCTGTCAGCATACCTGACGTCGAATACGAGCCGGAGCAGTTCCCCGGAGCAATCCTAAAGCTCAAGGAGCCAAAGGTTTCGATGCTGCTCTTCAAGAACGGAAAGATAATCTGCTCGGGCGCGAGCTCGGAAGCGCAGATACCGCTTGCAATCTACAAGGCATCGAAGATGATTCACGAAATCCAGAAAGGGGTGAAGGTGCAGAAGAACGCGGAGTACACGGTCGTGAACCTTGTGACCACGGCGAATCTGCACATGAACCTTGACCTTTTCAAGACCGCGATGGAATCCGACAACGTCGAGTACGAACCAGAGCAGTTCCCCGGAGCAATCCTGCGAATTCACGACCCCAAGCTCACGCTGCTGCTCTTCAAGAACGGAAAGCTGATTTGCGCCGGCGCAAAGAACGAGGAGCTTTTGAAGAAGGGCCTTCGCAAGGCAAGCGCTATGATACGCGCGATAAACTCGCCAAAGCCTGTGAAGAAGAAGGCGAAGTGAGATTTGCCAAGCCAAATCTTGCCGCCATTTCCTGTTTTAAATCCTGCGGCGGATTATACAAATATGACCCCAAAGGATATCCGCGAACTCAAGGCACTCATAAAGTCAAGCAATTACCCCGAAGAGTACAAGAAAATCGGCGTGATAAAATTAAGGAAAATGTGGAATATCTGATTCGCCCGGATTTTCGAGCTTGAGGCCGAATTTCTTCAATGTCACCCGCCCGATACCGGTGTCAAGCGTAGCGAACTTTGTGCACCGGTGCTCGCTTGCAACCGCCACATGTATGGCATCCTTGAACATTATCCTCGAGTCTTCTTCCATTACCGAATGGATAAGCGCAAGCGTTTTTCCTGTCACATTCTCAATCTCCAGGTTTGTGAGGTCGAGAATCCTTTTGAACGCGCGGATTGATTTGTCAATTGTAAAATCATCCTTGCCTTTCGCGCTCCTATAAAGGAAATTGACCGCCTCGCCTATCGCATGCGTTGAGGTCATAATAGCCCGCGATTTTCCACGAAACCTTGCAAAGTATTCAAAACTAAACGAATTTTCATCGGTTACCGCATCAATAATGACATTGGCATCAACAAATGCAAGTTCCATTTATGGAAATTACACCAAAACATTTATTACGTCAATTGCCGTAATATAGGTGTTGGTGCCGATGCCGCCCAAATGCGGATTTTGCCATTGAGAAGCTTTAAAAACCTACCAATATCCAAGTGTTACTGATTAGCGGTCATAGCGGCAGGGAAACACCTGGTCTCATCCCGAACCCAGAAGTTAAGCCTGCTCGCGATGTTGTCTGCACTGGTCTGTAGACCGGAGCGGCTTATAAGCTGCTAATCATTCCTTTTAGTCGGATTGCGTTAATCGCAATCCTTTTACCACTTCTCCCTTATTTTACGGGTGGCATTTTTCAGATTCCGAAATTTTTGAGATTTTTCTGCTTGTCGTCAAATTTTCTTACTGTTTGAGTGGAGTTACAAACGGCAACATCGCCAATTTTTAAATCCTGAATTCCGTTTTCGATTTCCCAAATAGAATGACTTCGCGCAATTTGCACTTTCTTCCCTCCATCCAGAATGAGCCTGACTTTCCCTTTGAATTCATCATATGCGGACAAAAGGCATTCCCCCCACTTATCCATACTCTAATTTTCCGTTTGCAATCTTCAGGTTTTTGAAGCTTACGCATATTTGATTTTCTGGTTTATCTGTTTTAGTGAGTGCAGCACCAGTTGCTTCATGAAAATCGTGAAGTGCGTATCATTCCTGATTTTTGATAGTTTTGTGAGCTCCATGTACTGCTGGACAAAACCAGCCGGAAAATTTATGAGGGGAAAATCTTTCAGTATTAAGGTATGGGCTAATATCGCCCTTGAGGTCCTTGAATTTCCGTCCACGAATGGGTGTATTCTCTGAAATTCGCTGTGCAGGTATGTGGCAAAAGCTATGATTTCGTGCGGAGCCATTTTTTTGCCCATATTCTGCTTATAGTATTCGAACAAATCCTCAAGCCTTCTTGGCGCATCCGTCCAATTCGCAGTCTTGAATGCCGGGTTTCCTTTTATTTTGACGTTATGAATTCTTATCTGGCCCGCCCCCGCCTCAAGCGAATTCATTGCTTGCCTGTGAAACTCAAGGGTTTCCTGGAGGCCAAGGCCGGTTTTAATCTGAATAAGTTTGTCCAGCGCCTTTTTGTAGTCTATTGTTTCCTGCATTTCCCTGAATGTTTTGGCCTTTGGAGGTATGTTTTCCTTGATGAGTTTCGCTGTTTCCGACACGGTGAGGGTGTTTCCCTCCAATGAAAGGCTCCGGTGGATGAAACTTACCTCATCATCAATGCCTATGTGCCTTGGATGTTTTTTGAATTTTGCGAACTGAGCATCTATTTGAACATCGAGTTTTTCTTCATTAGCGTCTTCAAATATGTTTTTGCGGTTTATTTCAATTTTCCCTTTGGATAGTTCCACAACATTTTTTAGGAAATCTGAATACACTATCATTCCTGAAAAAGGTTTTCTTGAGGCTATAATGAGAAATCCATGTTTTGAGAGGAAGCTCGATACTCTAGCAATTGTCTTGCTATTGAATGGCGATTCCGTGATGCTTTTTTTTTCTAAGCCTATTTTGATGAATTCCACGGTTTTGTCCAAAAACAATTCATTGTAGTCAATGGCGTTTCTTATGCAAAAATCTATTATGCGTACAAGTTTAATTGCGTTCTCGGTTTTCTCTAAAAAGTATTTTTTCTGCTCAACCTTAACCAAACCCCTCTCTGCAAGCTGCTTCAAGTGCTTGTAAAATACGTCATATTGATATGGTGTTTTTCCGAGCTTTCTTACCAGCTGCGCGGCGGTTAGACCCTCATTGAGAAAGACTGAATACAATAAATCATGCTTTGAAACCATGTTAAAGTACACAGCCAAAACCTATAAAAAGACTACTATTTAGCAGTAAAATTCAACAATATATGGAAAAGCAGTGCTAAATAGCATTGAAATTCAAGACAATCAATGACAATTACTTTGCCAAATTACTTGCCAATTATCCGGCAAATAGGAAACCTATTGTTGATGTAAGTTAAGGGCTATTACGGTTACTGGGGTTCGCCGGACCCCGAAATATATTTTCTCTTGAGTTCCTGCCATTTATCATACTCTTCCAAAAAATAAATGAACGCTTCAGAATGCTTTTTCTTAAAGATTGTGTTTTCATAGAGAATACAACTCATCAAAATAACTGATGAAAGGTGACGTTTACTTTACAGCTCACGAATGGCCGGTTTTGCCAATCCCGGACAGGCTTTTTATTTTTCAGGCCCTCGTCCTGTACTCTTTCCTTTTCGGCACTGCGGCAAATGACCTGGATTTTACAAGCGTCCTTTTATATCCCGGCTGGATGAATGAGAGCTTTGCAAATTCCTGCCCGGAAAATTCCCCTTTCATTGACCTTGCGCAGCTTAATATTCCGCTTGGCGAAATCCTGACACCATGCCTTCGGATTGTTTCCATGATAATTGCCGTCTGATTGACCTGTTTTGAGCCGCTGATTGCTGCGGACACGTGCCTTTTTATTATTTGCTTGATTTCTGGCGGGAATTCAACCCTTGTTCCGCCTCTTTTGACTTGCGCCCCGGCAAACTTTTTGCCCCTCCTTGCGTTTGCAAGCGCCAAAATCGTGGCTCTTGAGGAATGGAATTTTTCAGCCAGCCGCTGTGAAGGCAATGGCTTTGCAGGATCCTGCCCCAGCAGGCAATCAACTTCTATTACCATTGCCCTCCTAAGAAGGGATTTCGCCTCCCCGAAATCTTGCGGGGCTATTCCGGAACGAAATGACTCCAGCCTGCTTTTTTCCGCAGCCGAAAGGGGCTGTGCATCTTCAAGCATCCATGGAGAAATATAGCCTTTTTGCGCCAACCTGCACCCCAAGCACTTACGGTTTCAGGCTATAAAATACTTTTCAGGGCAAAGTATTTCATGAAAACATGGATGTTCAATGGCTCGCTGGATGATTGGGCCGCAACGCGGGAGTGGTGCGGGTTCGCAAGCGCGCAGGAGCTGGAGCCTGTTTCTGATGGGGATAAAATAATCTATTTCTGCAACGGCCTGATTTTGGGGATTTTTGAAGCGGAAAAAATCGCCGGGGCCGGGTTTGCGGCCCTGAAGGGAAAGCCTTACCAGGTAAAGCTGCAAAAAATCCTCATCCCGCAAAAAGGGCTTGTTGCAAGCCCGCTGCACTACAAGATTTCCCTGCAAAAGCACGCGAAAGGTTCGCCCACCCTTTGGGAAATCAGCGAATGGGAATGCAACAAAATCATGCAGGCGCTGCGCGAGGGGAACAGGGAACTGATGTTCTAGGGCCGCAAGCGCAGCAACGGGGGAAAAATAAATTAAAAGAAAGTTCGGCAGGGTTTGATTCTTATGGCAATGAAAATCCACAAATCGGAAGAGCGCGGCGGGGCCGATTACGGCTGGCTAAAGACGAAACATAGCTTCAGCTTCGGGAACTATTACAACCCGCAGAGGATGGGCTTTGGCGCCCTGCGGGTGCTAAACGATGACATCATCGCCCCGGGAAGGGGCTTTGGCATGCACGACCACCAGGACATGGAAATCATAACGATTGTCCTGCAAGGCGCGGTCGGGCACAAGGACAGCATGGGGAATGAAAAGGTTGTGGCTGCCGGCGAGGTCCAGCACATGTCCGCAGGGAGCGGGGTGATGCACGCAGAATACAACCCGTCCTCAACAAAGCCGCTGCACCTGCTCCAGATTTGGGTCACGCCAAAAGAAATGGGCATCGAGCCGATGTATGAGCAGAAGAAAATCCCGCCAGCCAAGGCGAACACTTTTGTGACAATCGCCTCGCACAAAAAATCAAAGCAGGGCCTCTACATCCACCAGGACGCCAGGTTCATGCTCGGAACGCTGCAGAAGGGCGCGCAGGCCGCGCAGAAAATCGGGAAGGGAAAGGGGCTTTTTGTTTTCGTAATTGATGGGCAGATGCAAATAGGCGCAGAAAAGCTCGGGCCGGGGGACTCGGCACGGATTTCCGGGCAGGCAGAAACGAAGATGAAGGCGCTAAGCGAATGCAGGGCGCTTCTGGTTGAAGTGCCGGTTTGAATTTTAGAAAAGCTGATAGTAAAATAAAAGGAACACCGCTACCGAAATCACAAGCTGCACCGCAAGGAAATTGCGCACAACCTGCGCCTCCGTGAACTTTCCAAGCGACATCATCACGTGCGTTAGCGAGCCTCCGCGCGGGTCCGGCCTAAGAGTTCCGTCCTTTTGGGGGATTCCGAAGCACTCGCTCTGGAACTTTCTGCGCGCCTTGAAGATGAACTCAACCCAGTAGAGGGCGATTATCGCAATGCCGGCTTTTTCCATGTTGCCGACAATCGAGATTGTGGCAATCCCCGCGCCAACCATCATGGTAAGCGAGTCCCCGCCGAACACTTTTGCCGGAAACCAGTTGTACTTGAGAAATGCCAAAAGGGCGCCGACAACCGCAACCCCTATTACCAGCGCCTCGGGCTCTCCATAGAGCGCGGCAATCACCGAGAGCGTGGACACGATTATTATGCCAAGGCCAGCCTCGAGGCCGTTGAAGCCCGCGAGCATGTTGAAGGCGTTGCTCGCCCCGGTGATGCCTATCGGGACGAGAAGAAGGGAGTAGAATATTCCAAGAGGCACGCTCCCCACAAAGGGGAGAACAATATCGTGCGTTCCTGCGTTCACGGCCATTAGCGGAAGCGCCGCAAAGAGAGGGAAGAGCGCGTGCTGCCACTGCCGGATGCCCTTCTTCCAGCCAATCAGGTCATCAATGACCCCGATAAAGCCGACAAGGATTATTGTGAGAAATGCGGCAAAGAGAAGCGCGAGGTCAAGCTTTATGTACCCAAGGTAGGTGCTGATAAAGGTCGCGCAGATAATTCCGAGCGAGAGCCCGAGAAGGATTGAAATCCCGCCCAGCTCGGCGACCTGTGGCTGCCCAAGCTTATTCATGTCCTTTCCTGTAAGCCCGCGGGCGGCTATCTTGCGCACCATTACAGGGGTTATGAAATAGGTCAGCAGGAACGCTGATAGGAAAACCGCGGCAACCGATGCGACGCTTGCTTGTTCAGGCCACACATGCAACACTTCATGGAGTGTACTTGAATATGCGCACTTCCTTGTTCTCGTAAATCTGCTCGAAGTGGGCTAGCTTTTCCTTTTCGAAAAACATTTTCACAAGGAACGTGTCGTTCGCGGCCTTGTTTATTATGAAGAGCTTTGTCCCGCTTTCATTGCGGTAGATAAACACCCTCTGCTTGCCCTGCAGGACCTGGTTTGGCTCTTCAATCCTGCGCGACGGCAGGGCGTTGTACTCGGATTCCGGGAGCTGGTTGCCGCCGCACTGCACCGCCACTACCTTTGTGAGCGGGTTTGCAATTTTCCGGCACGGCAGCCCGACCGAGAAGTACTGCGAGATGCGCGGGTCGCCCGCATCGGTCGTGCCGTAGGCGTATATCCCAAGGGAACCGAGCTTTTCGACAAGGTCCTCGCTCACAAGCACATAATCCGGATGGTAGCGGGTTTCGAGTATCGCAACTGCCGCGTTCTCATCCTTTGCGAGCACGAAATTTGCGTACTCTGAATTGGACTTTAGCTCGGCGTTGCGGTTGTCGGTGCTGGCCGCCCTCTGGCCTATGAACGTGAGCCAGTGCCCCTCGTCCCACCAGTTGAAAAATTTGGCGTCCTGCGGCGTATTTGCGCTTATCCATTTCAGGGATTCCTTCCAGCCCGTGTCATACTCTATATTCGGGACATTTTGCGAAATGAAAAAGCTCCCTGCGGCAAGCCCTATTAGCAGGAAAAAGCCGAGCACGAAGGCCACGAGCTTTTTTTCAAAGCCCGGGCGCTCGCCCACAAACATTATCGCGTCATTTACAGTAATCCCTGCCGCGAGCGCGAGCGGGATTCCCAAATAGAATGTGAACTTGAGCTTTATGTATGCAAGAAATATCGCAAAAACAATCCAGGTGAACGCGAGAGCCGAAACATTGTCATCGCGGCGAATGAGCATGCGGTATAAAAGGAATATGAACACGGCGCCCGGAATGTACCACGGAAAGCCCGAAGCCACGGGCCAGCCTATGAAAACCGCAAGCGCGTTGTACTTATTGCCCCAGTACGGAGCGCCCTTGGATTCTTCCCCAACGCTTGTTGAAAACACGCTTCCCGCCGTCTGGCCCGCATTGCCCAAATCAAGAGCCACTCCGCGGTCGAACACGTGCGTGATATTGCCTGTAAACCCGCCAATCCATGCCTGTCCAATCACCACGCTTGTGAGAATGAAGAAGAGGGCAAAGACCAGGGCCGAAATGCCAATCACGTTCACGGATTTTTGCACCGGGCCATTGGCGAAAATGTAGCGCATGCCCAAGAGCACGGCGCTCAGGCCGATAAACCCGAGCAGCAGGTATGGGACCATCAGGAATGCCTGCCATGTGGCGGCCATGAGCGTGAAGAAGAACACCGCCCAGGCCGCGTTTAGAATTGCAGCGCGGTTTAACTCGCCGGTTTTAATTGCGCGCACGAAAAATATCATTCCAAGAACCATCCACAAAAATCCTACGGACTGGCCCTCGTACCATCCCGCCATTGTGCGGTAAACAAATGCAGGAATTACCGCGGCAAAAAATGCCATCGCAGCGCCCGCGCGCCGCCCATACATTTCCTTGCCAAGATAATACATTGCAACTGCTGTGAGCGCGCCGAAAACTGCCGGGAGGAATTTTACAAATACGAAAAATACGTCCCTGCTATATGGGGCGCCAAGGGTCACTATGCGAAAAATGGTGCTCGTAAAAAGCCACCAGAAAGGCCCGTCCTGGAACTGCGGGTTCGGGGCCCCTCCCGGAATCTGGTAATATGCAAGCGGGTCGGTTGCCGGAATCGAGCCGCCGTGCGTTAGCACATACTCGGTCATTCTCGCGTGGTAGTAGCCGTCGAACTCGAAGAAGAGCTCGTAGGTCATCATATGGCCCCTTATTCCGAAGCCGAGCATGAAAATGAGCGCGAGGAAGAATAGCTCCTTTTTGTGGCTGGAAACATGGCCCCGGATGGCTTCTATTGGATTTGCCGGTTCAACAACTGGGGACTTGCCCGCCTCTTTTGCCGTCATTTCATTATTAGGTTCATTGATAAGGTTTTTAAGCCAGAGTCAATTGCAAGGGCTTTGCGGCATCGCTTCCAGGCGCAAATGCCCCCATATACCACAAGCATTAAATTCGCCGAAAAACAAGAGGAATTGGTACCTTATGGAAAAGAAAATCTGCCTCGCGAGTTCAGCCGGCGGGCACCTCTCTGAAATGCTCCAGCTGCGCGAATTTTACTCCAAATACCCGCATTTTTTCATAACATTCGAGCGTGCGGACACTCTTAGCCTTGCGCAAAAGGAAAAGGTGTTTTTCGCGCCCCTGCCGGGCAGAAACCCGCTCGCAACCGTGGCGGCCTTTTTTGAGTGCATCAAAATACTTCGCCGGGAAAACCCGCAGCTCATTGTTTCAACCGGCGCCGACATCGGGCTTGTCGCGTGCGCCGCTGGAAAATTGCTCGGCAAAAAAATAATTTTCGTTGAAAGCTTCTGCAGGCCATCGCGCCCGGGGCTTAGCGGAAAAATTGCATACCTTTTCGCGGACAAGTTCATCTACCAGTGGAGCGAACTTTTGGCATTCTACCCGCGGGGCGAATTTGGCGGGAGCATTTTCTAGGGTGATTTTGGATGGTGAAAAAATATTTTGTGACCTTGGGAACCCACCCGCAGCAGTTCAACAGGCTGCTTGAGGAAATCGACAGGCTCTTTGCGCAGAAAAAAATCACAGGAGAGGCTTTTGCGCAGACCGGGCATAGCGATTATGTGCCTAAAAATTACAAATGGCAAAAGTTCATGGGCCTTGAGGAGTTCGAAAAAAAGGCGCGGCGGGCCGATATTGTAATAACCCACGCAGGAGAGGGCAATGTGGGGCTTTGCAAGAACCTCGGGAAGAAAATGATAGTGGCCCCAAGGCGCCGGGAATTTGGCGAGCACACAAACGACCACCAGCTAGAGCTTGCACAGGTCGTGGAGGGAAAAAGCCTTGGGCTTGTTGCGTGGAACCCGTCCGAACTTGGGGAAAAAATCGCCCAGGTTGAAACTTTTGCGCCGGCGAAAATCCCAAAAGGCAAAATCCCCCAAATCCTCGGCAAATTCGTAAAGGAGGAATTGGGTTGGTGAAAGGTATAGCCCCGAAAATGGCGCTTGCGCAGCTGCAGAAGGCAAAGCCCGGCTCCAAGGCAGATATTCCGCGCGAGGCGAGCATTGTTGTTGCGGCCTACAACGGCATGGGCACCCTGAAAAAAACCCTCGATGCGCTGCTCGCGCAAAAGTTTTCCGGAAAATTCGAGGTGATTGTGGTCGATGATGGCAGCACCGATAGGACGGCAGGGTTTCTTGAGTCCTATGCGAAGGGAAAGAAAAACCTCACCGCGATAATCCGGAAAAACTCCGGGGTGTGCGCGGCGCGAAATGCCGGCATTGCAAGGGCGCGCTACGGGATTGTGATAAACATGGACCATGACTGCATCGCCGAAAAGGACTGGCTTTCAAAAATGCTCGCGGGGTTTGATTCACGCGATGTGGCGGTTGTTAGCGCGTACGATTACTACGGCGGCACATCCACCGCGTTTCGCCGCGAACCTCTGCTAAAAGTGGGCGGCTACGACCCACAGTATAGGTACTACCGCGAGGACACTGACCTCTCCTTCAAGATAATGGATTTGGGCTATAGGTTCAGGCTCGTACAGGCAGGGTATTTGCACGACCATGTCGAGGCCGCGCCGCGCGGAATTTTGGCAACCATCAAATACGGCCTCAAAAGGCTCGAATACCACCAAAATGACGCGCTGCTCTACAAAAAGCACCCAACCGCGGTGTGCGGGGATTTTTTGCACATAAAATACGGATTTTTGGTAGACCCGGTGCAGGATTTTAGGGTCGCCACCGGCACATGGAAGGCGGATGGGAAAATGGAGCTTAGCAGCCCGCGGGGAATCACATTCCTGAAAAACAAGGGCCCGCTGCACGCAATCGCAATAATTTTGCTAGGCTGCGGATATGTGCTCGCGGTCAAGGCAAGCAGGCTTATCGGAAGCGCGAGGTTCGGGAAATTACTTATTTAAAATTCTTTGCAGGGGATTTCTCTTTAATGGCCATTAAAAAAATCCTTGTGACCGGAAGCAGCGGGACAATAGGCACAAGGCTTTGCGAAAAGCTCCTCGAACTCGGTTACGATGTGACCGGGGTTGACATCAAACCAAACAAATGGAACGGCACAATCAACGCCCTTACAATAATTGCGGACCTTACAAAAAAATACGACCTTGCAAAAGTGCCGAAAAACTTCGACCTTGCAATCCATCTCGCGGCGAATGCGAGGGTGTACAATATAGTGCTGGACCCCGAGCAATCGCTTGAGAACTTTGACATGTCATTTAACATGCTGGAGCACTGCCGTAAGAGCGGGATAAAACGCTTCATTTTCGCATCGAGCAGGGAAGTTTACGGAAACATCGAAAAAGTCACCCTCACCGAGAATGATGCGGCAATCGACAACTCCGAGAGCCCATACAGCGCCTCGAAGGCGGCGGCCGAGTGCTTTGTGCGCGCTTACCAGAAGTGCTACGGGATTGATTTTATCATCACAAGGTTCTCGAACGTTTACGGGATGTATGATGAGAGCGACCGCATAGTGCCGCTTGCAATCAGGCTTTGCAGGGAAAACCGCCCAATCGAGATTTTCGGCAAGGGCAAGGAGCTCGATTTCACCTACATCGACGACACCGTGCAGGGGATTGTAAAGTGCGTCGAGAAATTCGAGTCCGCAAAGAACGAAACATTCAACATCGCAACCGGCAAGGCGGAATTCATCCTCGCAACCGTTGAGGGCATACGCAAAAGGCTTGAGAGCAAAAGCAAAATTTCAATCGGCCAAAACCGCGTGGGCGAGGTTGTCAAGTTCGTAGCGGACATTTCAAAGGCGAAAAAAATGCTCGGGTACTCGCCGAAATATTCCTTCGAAGGGGGAATCGCAAAAACCGTTGAGTGGTACCTCAAAAATACGTGAAATAAATCCTGCCAAAAGCCGCAAAAGCCCAAGCGCCCCATGAACCCAAAGGCATTTATTTTGACGGTGAGCAATCCTAAAGGAAGGCAATAGGGAACAGAGCGAAGTGAAACTGAATGGAAAAAGTGCTTGTAACCGGCGGCTGCGGATTTATCGGCTCGAATTTCGTGCGCATGCTGCTCTCGCAAACCGAACTGGAAGTTGTGAACCTTGACCTCCTTACCTACGCGGGAAACCCCGCCAATCTGAAGGATGTTCAAAAGAACCCGCGCTACACCTTTGCGAAGGGCGATATTGCCGATAAAAAAACCGTGCAAAAGGCGATGAAAGGGGTTGATACGGTTGTCAATTTCGCAGCGGAGAGCCATGTGGACAACTCGATTGCGGACGCTTCCGAATTTGTGCGAACGAACGTGATGGGCACCAAAAATATGTCGGAGTGCGCAATCGCCGCCGGCGTTTCGCGGATGGTGCAGGTTGGCACTGATGAGGTTTACGGAAGCGTGGAAACGGGGTCCTCGAAGGAAACCGACAGGCTCGAGCCGCGAAACCCGTACTCCGCAACAAAGGCGGCGAGCGACCTTCTCGCGCTCAGCTACGCGACAACTTTCGGGCTTGATTTGGTTGTGACGCGCAGTTCGAACAACTACGGTCCATACCAGTATCCGGAAAAGCTGCTCCCGCTCTTTATCACAAACCTGCTCGAAGGTAAAAAGGTCCCGGTATACGGGGATGGATTGAACATCCGCGACTGGCTGCACGTGCAGGATAATTGCCGCGCGATACTTCTCGCCGCCCAGAAGGGAAAGAAGGGCGAGATATACAACATCGGCGGGGAGAACGAGAGGCAGAATATTGATGTTACGAATATGATACTCGAACTTATGGGAAAGGACAGCTCATCGGTACAGTATGTGCAGGACCGAAAGGGCCACGACCGCAGGTACTCGCTTGACAGCGCGAAAATCAAGGCGCTCGGATGGAGGCCATCGGTGAAATTCGAGGAAGGCCTGCGGCAAACCGTTGAGTGGTACACTGAAAATCAAAAATGGTGGAAGCCGCTAAAGGCGGGAAAAACAAAGGGGGCAAAAAAATGAAGGGAGTAATACTTGCGGGCGGAACAGGAAGCAGGCTATTGCCGCTCACGCGCACAAGCAACAAGCATTTGCTTCCGATTTATGACAAGCCCATGATTTACTACCCAATTGAAACTCTCAAGCGCGCCGGGATAAAGGACATACTCGTAATTACCGGCACGCACCACGCCGGGGCGGTTTTCCATCTGCTTGGGTCCGGAAAAGAATTCGGCGTGAACTTCACCTTCCGCGTGCAGGACGAGGCCGGAGGCCTGCCGCAGGCAATAGGGCTTGCAAAGGAATTTGTGGGGAGCGACAAGTTTGTTTCCATCAACGGTGACAACATACTCTTCGATGACATCGGGCCTTTCGTGAAGGCATTCGAGGCAGGGAAAGAAAAGTCGCGCATACTCCTCTATGAGACAACAAAAGAAGAGGCCGCAAAAGCAGGCGTTGCCATGCTCGAGGGCGAGAAGGTTGTGAAGGTTATAGAAAAGCCCAAGGACCCGCCCACCAACTGGGTCGTTGTCGGGGTTTACATGTACACGCCGCAGGTTTTCGATGTGATAAAAACCCTCAGGCCCTCTGCGCGGGGCGAACTTGAAATATCCGACCTGCACAATTACTACATAAAGGATGGGTCGCTTGCCGCAAGCAAGCTCAAAAAGGAATGGCTCGATGCCGGAAGCTTTGATGAGCTTTTGCGCGTGAATAAAATGGTGGCGCAGAGCAGGGACAGGAAATGAAACTTGGCAGCCCGATTTTGGGCCCGCTGGTTTTGGGTTTGCAGGTGTTTGCTTGAAGGTGCTTGTAACCGGATGCGCGGGCTTTATCGGGAGCAACCTTTGCGAATTTCTGCTCGCAAAAAAAATCCCGGTTGTTGGGATTGACAACTTCACCCCAAACTACAGCGTCGCGCTCAAGAAGGGGAATGTTGGAAGGCTGGACATGAGCGGGCTCTTCGAATTCATCGAAGGCGACATCAATGACGATTCGCTCTACGAAAAGCTGCCCGCAAAAAAAATAGCCCATGTAGCGCACCTTGCCGCGCGCGTGGGCGTTCGCGATTCAAAGCAGTACCCGGACGAGTATTTCCAGACCAACGTGATTGGCTCGCTCAAGGTTCTCAAATTCGCCCATATGGCAAAAGCGAAGAAAGTTGTGATGGCATCAACTTCGAGCGCGTACGGCAAAAACCCGCTCCCTTTCGTTGAAACCCAGCCAACCTCAAGCCCGCTCAGCTTCTATGCAGCATCCAAAATCGGGATGGAGAGCCTCGCATTCACCTTCCACGAAACCTACGGCACCCCAATAAACATCCTGCGCTTCTTTACGGTCTACGGCCCCGGGGGAAGGCCTGACATGGCAATCTACACGTTCGCAGAGCGCATAAGCGCGGGGGAGCCGCTCGAGGTTTTCGGCGACGGGAACGCAAAGCGCGACTTCACATATGTGGGCGATACGGTCGCGGGCATTTGGGCCGCGCTCAATTCGAAAACCGGGTTTGGCACATTCAATATCGGCAACTCCGATGCGCGCACGGTAAACGAAATGATAGCGTTGCTCGAAAAGAACCTCGGCAAAAAGGCAAAGGTGAAATATTCAAAGGCGAAAAAAGAGGATGTTGCGGCAACGCTTGCAGACATTTCAAAGGCGAAAAAAGAGCTCGGCTTCTCCCCAAAAGTGCGCCTCGAAGAGGGGATAGAAAAATTCACGCAATGGTACCTTGCCCATAAATCCGGCACGGATTTTTAGGGGCGGGGCGGCAACCCCTGCTGCAGGCAAAAAATCCCGCTTTTGGCATTTAAAAACAATTTCCCGCCTAAATATGTCCTGCATGGACCGCAAAGAACTGCTAAACATCAGCGGCCTTGAGGAGAAGAACTTCTGGCACGTCTCAAGGCGCGACCTTCTTGGCAAAATGCTCCCGAAAAAATCCGGCACTGTTTTCGAGGTGGGCGCGGGGTGCGGCAAGAACCTCGAGTTCCTGCGCTCATTGGGCTTTGAGGCCTCCGGAATTGACATCGACCCGGCCGCGGTGGAATTTTCGCGCAAAAAAGGCCTTGAGGTCTCGCGCTCAAGCGTTGAGGGGCACGAGTTCTCGGAAAAATACGACCTGCTCCTTATGATGGATGTTTTGGAGCACATTGAAAAGGACGCGGAGTGCGTAAAAAAGCTCGCAACCGGGATAAAAAAGGGCGGGCATCTCTACCTCACGGTTCCGGCGTTCAACTTCATGTACGGGCCGCACGATTTGCTCTGCCACCACCACCGCAGGTATGAGATTGGCACTGTAAAAAAAATCGTCGAGAGCGCTGGCCTATCAATTGAGAAAATCAGCTACTGGAACGGGACGTTCTTTTTGCCCGTGGCGGGGTTCAAAATCCTGCGAAGGCTTCTTTTTGGAGGGGACCTTACAAAAACAAACCCAGACCTTGGCATCGCGCCAGAGCCTGCGAACAGCGCAATCATACACGCGCTGCGGGTGGAAAACCATCTCATCGCAGGCGGCTTTTCGGTGCCCTTTGGCTCGAGCGTTGTGTGCCTTGCGCGCAAAGTGAAATAGCACCATGCAAGGGGACAAAGTGATTGTACCAAAAGACCTATTTAAATGCCAAACAAGCATATTAGGTGCAACAGGGCCCTAGGCATACAGAAGGGGTTCGGCACCGAAAAATCAGGGCAATGTTTATATTTGAGTTGAGCGGATAATAAGTGGGAAATTGGGAATTTACAGTTGTTAAACAAAATTTTTTCCAGGTGAACAAAGATGAAAATCTTAATGCTAAACCCGCCGTTCCTCTACAGGTTCTCGCGCACAAGCAGAAGCCCGGCAATTTCGAAGGGCGGATGCGTCTACTATCCCATCTGGATGGGGTACGCAACTGGCGTACTGGAAAAAGCGGGGCACGATGTCAAATTGCTTGACTGCCCGGCATCGGGAATGAAGCTTGAGGAAGTTGCCGAGCTTGTAAAGGAATGGAAGCCGGAAATGATTGTTGTTGATTCTGTCACCGCATCGTTCAACAATGATGTCAAGGTCACCGAAACTATGAAGGACACCTGCCCCGAGGCGTTCACCATAATGGTAGGAACGCACGTTGGCGCGCTGCCGGAAATGTCGCTTCGCGCCAGCAGGAAAATCGATGCGGTCGCGCGCGGAGAGTATGACCACATCCTAAGGGATCTTGCGCATGCGCTTGAGCACAAAAAGCCGATTGACACTGTTTTGGGAATCACCTACTGGGCTGAGGACGGAAAAATAAAATTCACGCCCAACATGCCCCCCATTGAGCAGGACGGCCTTGATGACATGCCATTTGCGAGCGAAGTGTACAAGCGCCATCTTCGCATAAATGATTATTTTTATCCCTCGGTGCTCTTCCCGGAAGTTACAATAATCACAGGAAGGGGCTGCAAGTACAGGTGCACTTTCTGCAAGTGGCCCCAGACGCTCACAGGCCACTCATACAGGGCGCGCAGCGTGAAGAATGTTGTTGATGAATTCGAGTGGATTGCAAAGAATCTGCCAGAAGTTAAGGACATCATGATTGAGGATGACACACTAACGCAGGACAAGGCGCGAACAATTGAACTGTGCAAGGAGGTGCAGGCGCGCGGCCTGAAGGCCACATGGACATGCAACTCGCGCGCCGACCTTGACCTTGAAACAATGCAGTGGATGAAAAAGGGCGGCTGCAGGCTGATGTGCGTCGGGTTTGAGAGCGCCGACCAGACAATACTAAACAACATCAAGAAGGGCACGCGCATCGAGAAAATCGAGCAGTACATGGTCGATTCGAAAAAAGCGAACCTTCTCGTGCACGGATGCTTTATGATGGGAAACAACGGCGAGACCAAGGAAACCATCAAAAAGACCGTGGCGTGGGCAAAAAAGCTCGAGCCAGACACCGCGCAGTTCTTCCCAATCATGGTCTATCCCGGCACGGAGGCTTTCCGCTGGGCGCAAGAAGGCGGCTATCTTACAACCCAGAACTGGAGCGAGTGGCTGACACCTGAAGGCACGCACAATACGATTATCAGCACCGAGCACCTCAAGGCAGATGAACTTGTTGCTGCGTGCGACTGGGCGCGCAAGGAATTCTACTGGCGGCCGGAGTACATTGTGAGCAGGTTCAAATTGATGATTACCCAGCCGCGCGAGGCGCCAAGGCTTATGATGGGCGCCAAAACATTCATGAAGTATCTGCTAAACATCGACTTCTGGAAGAAGAGCGCGGCGGAAAAGCAGGTTACTGGGTGAATCCAATGGGCGCTTCTAGCAACCCCATGAAACTTTTTGTCAATCTCCCTGTTGAGAACCTTGACAAATCCGTTGAGTTCTTCACAAAGCTCGGGTTTACTTTCAACCCGCAGTTCACGGACAAAAACGCCACGTGCATGATAATTGGCGAGGACATATTCGTAATGCTGCTTGTGAAGGATTTTTTCAAAACCTTCATCAAAAAAGAAATATCAGATTCGTCCAAAACAACAGAGGCGGTTATGGCCCTCTCACAGGAAAGCCGGGAAAAGGTCGATGAGATGGTGGACAACGCGTTCGCTGCCGGGGCTAAGCCCTCGAATGAAACAAACGACCAGGGATTTATGTACACCCGCAGTTTCCAGGACCCTGACGGGCACTTGTGGGAAATATTCTGGATGGACATTAGCGCAATGCCAAAAGAGCCCAAATAGTGGCACCAATGGCATTTGGCAGGTGCACCAATAGCACTATTTAAACCTGGAATGCCAATATTATTGCAAATTCTAAAAAAGGTTTTTCGAATGGACAGGGTGGAGTTCGCACTGCAAAATCTGCACGGAAAAATCCTCGACGTGGGCTATAGCGTGGGCGGAATTCACCAGAAATTCCTGGAAAGGTTTGGCAGGGAAAATATTTACGGGGTTGATATTGAAACCAAAAGGGACACCGCCCACTACAAGCGCTCAACCGCCGAGAAAATCCCATTCAAAGCAGGCACTTTTGATTCTGTTTTCGCCGGGGAACTAATCGAGCATGTCGAATCGCCCGCAAAATTCCTCGCAGAGGCAGGGCGCGTGCTCAAGAAGGGCGGCACCCTCATAATCACTACCCCGAACAGAGGCAGCCTCATCAACAAAATTTTTCACAACTACGAAACCCCAATCCACATAAGCCTCATGAACTTTGGCGAACTCGGACAGGTGCTGGTTGAAAACGGCTTCGAGGTCGAGGAGCGCTTCTGCCAGCCATACTCGGAGGAGAACGCGTACGGGAGCAGGAACAAGTGGACATTCGCGCTGCGCGCGCTGCTGCACAGCTTCCTGCCGGTGAGCCTTCAGGAGCAGATGATTGTAAAGACCGTAAAGGTCAAGTGAGAAAATGCTCGCGAGCGTGATAATTCCGGCATACAACAGCGCCAGCACCATAGGGGAGTGCGTAGATGCCCTAAAGGCGCAGGACTTTTCGAAAAAAGAGTTTGAGATAATCGTGGTCGATGACGGCTCAACAGATGGCACCGCAGGTGTGGCCGAAAAGGCCGGCGCGAAAGTTTTTGCCCAGCAAAATGCAGGCCCTGCAAGGGCGCGAAACCTTGGGGCAAAAAACGCGAAGGGGCGAATCCTTCTATTCACCGACGCGGACTGCATCGCCCGGAAAAACTGGCTCTCGCAAATGCTCAGGCCCTTTGAGGACAGGGAAGTTGTCGGGATGCAGGGCGCTTACAAGACAATGCAGCAATCGCTCGTTGCAAGGTTTGCCCAGCTCGAAATCGAGGAGCGATATGAGCGCATGGCGCAGCACGCGGACAGGCTTGACTGGATTGGCAGCTACTCTGCGGCGTACCGCAGGGAGGATTTTTTCGCCGCGGGCGGGTTTGACGAATCATTCCCGAAGGCATCGGGCGAGGACCCCGAACTTAGCTACAAGCTCGCGAAGATGGGCAAAAAACTCGTGTTCAACCCCAAGGCGATTGTATACCACACCCATCCTGACACGATTTTCAAGTACTTCAAAACCAAGTTCTACCGGGCATACTACCGAATCAGCCTCTACAGCAAGCACGCTGACAAGATTGTGAATGATTCCTACACGCCCTCATCCATCAAGCTGCAGATAATTGGGGGCTATTTCGGGACATTGATGGTCGGATTGGTGCCGGCTTTATACTTTCTTGGAAGGCCCGACATCGCCGAGCTCGCGCTTGCAGTCAACCTGATATTGCTGATTGCAACCTGCGCGACCATCCTAAAGTCATTCCATTTCACGGCAGGAAAGGACCTCAAGGTCGGCCTGTTCTCGCTTTTTATGATACAGGTGCGCACATTCGCCTTCATGCTCGGGCTTCCGGCGGGGCTGATACGCAAGGTCGTGGGAAAATGAGGATTGCAATGGTCGCAAACCACTTCTCGCCCTGCATCGGGGGGGTGGAAAAGGTTGTTGAGGACATTTCAAAAGAGCTTATCGCCCGCGGGCACAGCGTGAAGGTTGTGGCCCTCAACAGGTGCGCAAAATCCCGCGAAATCCTTGCGCCCAGAGAGATTGTGGATGGCATTGAGGTGGAAAGGCTCGCGTTTGCCGACCTCAAATACTACAAAATCGCAACTGGAATTCTCAGAAAAATAAAGGACGCGGATGTTGTGCACGTGCACGGAATAGGGTTCTTTTCCGATTTCCTTCTCGCAACAAAATTCCTGCACAAAAAGCCGGTGGTTGTCTCAACGCACGGCGGGATTTTCCACACAAAAAATCTCGGGGCGCTCAAATGGCTCTATTTCCATATACTTCAGCGCCCGATGCTTGCAATGGCAAGCAAGGTAATCGCCGTTAGCAGGAACGATTTTGAAATGTTTTCGCGCATCTGCGGCAATGCCGAACTTGTGGAAAATGGGGCGAATGTAGAAAAATTCCACCCAGGAAAAAAGAAGCCGCACTCGTTCCTTTTCGTAGGAAGGTTCTCGCGCAACAAGAGAATCGGGCTGCTGCTGCGCGCGTTTGCAAAGCTAAAGGGCACGGGCTGCACCCTTACAATTGCCGGCACCGACTGGGAGGGGCTGCTCAAGTCCTACCTGAACACGAACGTGCACCTTGGCATTGATGGCATTGTCAAATATGTAACAGACCCAATGCAGGAAGAGCTTGAGGCGCTGTATTCATCGCACGAATTCTTCATTTCAGCATCCGAGTACGAGGGGTTTGGAATTGCCCTGGTCGAGGCCATGGCAAGCGGCTGCGTCCCTATTGTTCAGGAAAACGAGGGCTTCCGGCAAATACTTGGCGGCTCGGAGTGCGGAATAGTTGTTGATTTTTCCAGCGCGCAGGATGCGGCAAAGACCATTCTGGCGGCAAGCTCGTGGGGCGCTATGCGAAAGCGCCACCTCGGAAAGATGGCAATTGAGAGGGCACAGGATTTTTCATGGGGCAAGAGGATTTCGCAGCTCGAAAAAATCTACGGTGGTGCGAAATGACCCTCAGGGCGAGCGTGATTGTGCCGGCGTACAACAGGCCGGAGCTTCTTTCAAAAGCGATTGAGGCGCTCTGCGACCAATCCGTCCCAAAAAAGGATTTTGAAATCATAATCATGTATGGAAAGAGCGCCGAGGTTGCGAAGGTGTGCAAAAAGGCCGCCGCGCAAAACAAAAACCTCTCATGCTTTGCGTGCGAAACCGAAAGCCCGGCAAGGAAAAGAAATATCGGGATTGCAAACGCGAAAGGGAAAATAATCGCTTTTACCGACGATGACTGCATCCCCAAAAAGGACTGGCTCGAAAAAATACTCGCGCGCTTCGAAAAATCGCCCAAAATTGCCGGCGTTGAGGGCGAAACATACACGGACACCGAGTTCACAGGCGGAAAAAAGCTTCTCTACTCAAATGCCCCGGTAAATGAGAATGGCGGGCTCTTTCCAACATGCAATATGGCATTTCGCAAAAGCGTACTTGATAAAATCGGCGGGTTTGACGAATCGTTCCACTTCTACCGTGAGGACTCCGACATTGCATTCAGGGCGATGGAACTTGGAAATATAGGATTCTGCCCCGAGGCGAAGGTCTTGCACCCGCAGCGCAGGGTCGGGCTGCTGCGGCCTATTGAAACGCTGTTTCTTCTCAAAGAGGACGTGCGGCTTTTCAAGAAAAACCCCGGCAGGTATTGGAAATACCTGGGCTGGGCCGCCATAAAGGAAATTCTCAAAGCCGCCGTAAGTCTTGCGGCAGCTATTTGCGCCGTTTATATTTTGGCACTGGCCCCGGTTTTTGCAATATTACTAGCGCCGGCATACTTAGGCTTTTGGCATTATATGATGAGAACAAAAGCAGAATACACATTTTTGGAATTGTTTGCATTTTCATCGCTCACTTTGCTGCGCAACATTTTGTACTTTCCTGCGCTAATTTATTATGGGCTGGTGATTTGGTGAAGGCGCTCATACTCACTTCAACCATCAGCCCTGACGTGAAAGCCGGCGTCGAAACATACACAGAGCAGCTAAAGAAGGCTTTCCCCGGCTCGCAGGCAATCGGGATTGAAAATGCGGGAAATGCCCCTCTTGGCTGGGCAACCCCTATCAAGGAACCCATGCGCGCGCTTGCCGTGTGCAGGCATGTGAATGAGAATGCGGGCGGACTTGATGCCGATGCAATAATCACCCATGGGATGTATGGCTGGGCGCTTGACCGCAAAAAGCTCGGCATTCCCGTGATAAATGTCTCGCACGGCACCTTCGCAGGGCTTGCCATGGCAGCCATTCCCAAATCCAGCGCGGAATATTACAGGACCGGGCTTATTTACTCGCGCTTCGAAAAAAAGAGCGCTCAGAATGCTGACGCGGTTGTTTCGAACTCCAAATTCACGCAGGGGATGAACAAAATGCACTATGGAATTGATTCTGTTGTGATACACAATGCAGTTGATACGCGCATTTTCCGGCCTGTGAAGAAAAAGGCGGCAAGAAAAAAGCTCGGCATGAACGCAAGCAAGCCCATAGGGCTTTTTGTCGGCAGGCAGGAGCACCAGAAGGGATTTGATGTGCTGGAGCAAATAGCAAATCAGATGCCCGGGACGGATTTTATCTCCGTTACATTCCCGCGCACCGCAACTGGTATTGGAAACATCATCCCCGCAGGGCCGCTTGGAAGTGAAGAGCTTGCGCTGCACTATTGCGCCGCTGATTTTCTTGTTTTCCCCTCCCGATTCGAGGGCTTTGGGTTTGTGATTGCCGAATCGCTTGCATGCAACACCCCGGTTGTGTGTTCAGATGTCGGGATAGCGCGAGAAATTAGCCCCGAAGGGCTCTTTGTTGCAAAAACCTTCGAGCCGGCAGAGTGGGTTGAGCAAATACAGATGGCAATGCAGGGAAAAGAAAATGTTGCCCCGCGAAAATTCATCGAGAAAAATTTTAACGAGGCGCTTTTTTGCAAAAAGTTCACTTCGCTCGCAAAAGAATTGCGTGAAGCATCAAAAGGGGCGGGAAGCCCATGAAAATTCTTATAATCACCCCATACGCAGAGCCGGAGAAAGGCGCGTGCGTTGTGAGGGTGAACGCATTCCGTGAATTCTTCACGCAAAGCGGGCACGAGGTTTCTGTGCTGGCCCCGATCCGCCCGGGAGTTGGCTGGAATGAGCGGGTTGAGAGGTATGGTTCAATTGCAGCGCTGATGAAAAGAGTGCTTTTGGGAAAGTTCGACGCGGTGATAGGCACATCCCCGCCAATCACGCACAATTTCTTCGCGCTGCCTGCATCAAAGGCCGCCGGAGCCAAGTTCTTGCTCGATGCAAAGGACCCATTCACCGAAATAATGAGGAAAATGAACCCTTCGCGCGAAGGCACACTCAAGTTCAGGGCGTTCGAATCCATCGAATCATTCACCCACAAGCACTCGGACCGCGTGATGTTTTTGTGCAGGCCATATCTTGATGCGGCGCGCGAAAAGTTCTCGCTTCCTGCGCAGAAAGTCTTCCTCGCCCCCAACGGAACCGACACCCGCAAAATCTACTTCGATGAAACTGAGCGCAAAAAGGCCAGAAAAGAGCTGGACCTTGGAAAGAGCCTTACCATAGGATACATCGGCGGGCTTGGGGATGAGGATACTATCGGGTTTTGCGAAGAATCCTTCCCCGTGCTTGCAAAAAAGCACGGCGCGAAGGTGGTTTTTATAATAAGCTACGAGGACACACTCTCGCAGCGCGAAATCCTTGCAAAAATGAAGGAGGGCATTGCAAGGGCAGGGCTTACAAAGAGCGCAACATTCCTCTTTAGCATGCCCTTTGAAAAGCTCTACAAATACCTCTCCGCATGCGATATCGGGCTTGTCCCATACCCTAATTTTGAGATGAATGTGGTTGTTGCAAAGGCATATGACTGCGTCGCAGCCGGTCTTCCGATTGCCGTGAAAGCGCTGCCGGACAATTCCGAAATCGCCGAATTTGTGCAATCAAACCGCGCAGGGTTTGTTGCGCAGAATTGGGAAGAATTCAACTCAAAATTTTCCAAAATGGCAAGAGGAAAGCTGCCCCCGCGCGCGCGGATAGCAAATGTTGCGAAAAAATACACACGCCAAGAGGGCGCAAAGGCGGTTCTTTTGCAGATGGAAAATCTTATGGGCGGAAAATAGCGCAATCTTATTTGGACCTTGAGAAAGGGAACAATAGTTCGGATTTCATGCCATTCCAAAGCGCCCGTGCATCCTGCGCCGTGGGCAGGCTCGAGAACTTGAAGTCCCTTTTTGCAAGGTAGTGCTTGTAGAGCCCTATCTGGATTGCGCCGCCCGCAAGCCGTGCAATGATTGCCCCGTACACACCGTACATTGGCACCAATACAATTGAGAGCAGCGCAAGGCACGCCCCGTACCAGAGTGTAATCCGCACGGAATCGCCAATGTTGCCGCTCACCCTCAAAAAATTCACGCTAAGCGTTATTGTTGCAAGAAGCGAGGCGGCGGCGAGCAGCACCGCCATCGGGGCGGAGCCTTCGTATGCGGGAAAGAAAAAGTAAGTGAGCGGGAATACCAGTACGCACAATGCGATGAATGCGATTGTGTGCACAAGATAGCCCGTGCGCACCGATTTTGCGACAAGCGACTTGACGGCTTGCGGGTCCTTGAACTTTTCCCCGGCATATGGGTAGATTGTTTCGCGGATTGCGGAGTAGATGTTGTCAATTGCCCCGGAAACTATTCTTTGCGCGAAGAAATACTCGCCAAGCGCCTTTGCCGGGGCATACGCCCCCAAAAGCCAGTTGAGAAGCTGGCCGGGGAGCTGCTTTGGAATCTCGTTTTGGAAAATCTTCACAGAATAGCCCATCAGTTCCTTCGAATCCACGCCCGCAGAAGATGAGTACTCAAGCGAGCGCGCGGAATGGAGGAAATATGCGATGTCGACAATGTATGCGAGGGCGCGCGCGAGCAGCACGGCATATGCACCCCATCCAAGGACATAATACATCACGACTGCAAGGCAAAGGTTTGCGGCGCTGTCTAGCAGCACAAGCTTTATGAGAAAGCCAAACCTCTTGAAGGCCTGGAATAGGGCGTAGTAAAACGAATACGCAACAAAGAGCGCGAGCAACGGAATGCTCAGAAGAAACATCTCAATCGGCGGGTTTGCAAAAATGGCTGGAAAATAATATCCGATTGCGGCAATCACAGCGCTTAGCGCCAGCGAGCCCGCGAGCGAGAGCGCAAAAATATTTCCGAGCAATTTCTCGTCCTTGTACCTTGAGCCAAAATTCACCACAATATCCTGCACCGCGCCAATTCCGAGCAGCAGCGCAAAGCCGGGAACCACTGTCATCAGATATATCACCTGCCCAAATTGCTCGGGGCCCAGCACGCGCGCTATTGCGAAGAGGTATATTATTCCGAAAAGGAACGAGAGGAACTTTGCAATGTAGTTTTTCGATGCGCTGCCTGCAATCTCGCGCCCTGAAGATCCCTTCTTTTCGGCCATTATTGCAACCTGCCGAGCTTTTCTATAATCGGAACGCTGCGCCCCATCCAGTCAAACGGGATTGCGGCTTTTTTTAGCAGCGCTGCCCTTTTTGCCCGCTCCGCATTGGTGAGACCGAGGGCGCGGCGGATGCCATCTGCTATGGATTTTGAGGAACCGGGCTCGGCCAGCACCGCATTTTTTCCGGTGAGAACCTGCCGGTGCGCGGGAATATCTGTTGCAACAACATTTGCGCCAGCAGCCATGTACTCCAAAAGCTTCATCGGCGTTCCGAATCCCAGAAGCGGCGCCTCGCCCTTTGCATCCTGGGAATTTTGCATTGCCGGGTCGCGCGAAGGAGTGGGGACAACCGCAACATCGGCGCTGGCAATGTAGTGCCGAACCTCGCGCTGGGGGACCTGCCCATGAAGGGCAACATTCTTGATTTTGTTTTGAGCCAAAAACTCCTGCATTTTCTGCCGGTCATCCGGCTGCCCGCCAACCATCCAGCACCTCGCACCGCCAATATTTTTCATCGCAAGCGCAAGTTCGCGAACGCCCTTCCATTCATAGAGATGCCCAGAGTAGAGCACGATTTTTTGCCCGCCTAAAATGCCAAGGCGCTTGCGGCTCTGCGACCTCTCAAGGCCTTCGAAGAGCGGGAGGTCGACCCCGCAGGGCACTATTATGATTTTGTCCCGCGCAACGCCGCGGCCCTCGAGCAGCCGCGCAACCGGCTCCATGAGCACGACTATAACGTCGGCGGCGGAGAGGATTTTATCCTCTAGCAAGAGGAATTCGGATTTTTTTTGCGCATCCTCTTCGCGCAGGGAGTGCAAATCGTGCACTTCGTACACGAATTTTATGCCCTTCCCAAATCCAATCCCGCGCAGCGAGGAAAAGAGGCGGCAAAAGCCGAGGTCGCGCGAGAGGACCGCATCAGGCCGCGCGAGAAGCGCGTAAAGGTTTGAGAAAATGGCAAAGGAGATGCCGTTGATTTTGCTGAAAGGGAACGGGGCTGGGGCGCGAAACACCGGCACGCCTGCGAGCCCAAAGCCGTGGCGCACATTATATTTTTCGAAAAGCGCATCTTGGATTTCTTTTTTTCCAAGCCATGAAGCAAGGCCGAGCGGGACAAGAAGAACCGCCTCATGCCCCTGCGCGGCGAAGGATTCACAGGTCTTGAAGGTCTGGTAGACGTGCGCCCTCTCGATTAGCACGTCGGTTTGCAGCGGGATAAGTATGCGCATAGGGCAACTACAAAAGACGATTTCCGGCTTTAATAAGCATTGCGGGACAGGTGAAAAGCTGTGCGGTTTTGCCGCATTTTAGGGACCGGAGGACATTGGTTTTACTGCGGCTCTACCCTTATTTTAGGGAGCGGAATTATGAACTTGCCGCCCTTCTCGATGTACCCCTGCTCTTTTTTGAGTATGGTTTCAGTATATCCACCATAAGCTAGCAGAAGCGCATATTCGGGCTGGTCGGCACGGAACTTGTCAACCGAAACAATCGGTATGTGCGTTCCGGGCGTGTACTTTCCCTGCCGCAGTGATGAGTCGTCTATGATGTATTCGAGAATTCCGGTGCCGATCTGGCAGTAGTTCAGAAGCGTGTTGCCGCGCGCCGGCGCGCCGTAGCCTATTATTTTCTTGCCCTGGGCCTTGAGAGATGCGAGCAGGTCACCGAGCTCTTTTTTGTGCGCGCGCACCTTCTCGCCAAACTCAATGAATGTTTCAACCTTGTCAAGGCCGAGCTTTTTTTCCTCATCGAGCAGCGCCTTAACTGATGGCTCTGCGGGGCGATTTGAATTGGAACAGAATACGCGAATTGATCCGCCGTGCGTGCGAATCCTCTTCGCCGCAAATACCGTGAGCCCGTACTTTTCAAGGAATGGGATTAGCGGATGGAGCGAGTAATAGCACAAGTGCTCGTGGTAGACATCATCATACTGCAGTTTCTCAACGGTGTCCACAAGGTAGTGGTTCTCGAATACATAAACGCCCCCGTCCTTTAGCAGCGCATTAATCCCCTTCATTATTTCATCAAGGTCGTTGATGTGCGCGAAAACATTGTTCGCAACTACCATGTCGGCCTTGCCAAGGCGCGCTGCTATTTCGCCCGCAACTTTTTCATTGAAAAAATCGTTCACCGTTTCAAGCCCGCTCTCATTTGCGATTTGCGCTATGTTTTTTGCAGGCTCAACACCGAGCGCGCGAATACCCATGTCCTTGAAGGGCCTAAGCATCATCCCAACGTTCGAGCCGAACTCGACCACGAGGGACTTCGGACCCAGTTTGAATTCCTGCGCGATGTCCTTTGCGTACTCGGCAAAGTGCGGCGAGAGCACACTGTGAGGCGCGTAGAAGTATTCGGAGAAGAGCACGTCCTTTGGGACAATATCCAGCACCTGCACAAGCGAGCAGTTTTTGCAAAAATGCACGCCGAGCTGGAAGAAGGGCTCCTTCTCCTTTAGCTGCCCTTCGCGCAAAAACCTTCCGGCAAGCGGCTGGGGGCCAAGCTCGAGGAACTTGTGCAAATCAGCGCTTTTGCAGAACCTACATTGGGGATTTTTCATGGAACTCAACCGTCCTTGCGATTCCTTCCTTTACAGAAACCTTCGGCTCGAACTTGAGCAGGCGCCTGATTTTGGAGATGTCCGCGACCATGTGCTTTATTTCGCCCACACGCTCATTCTCGTGCACCACTTTCGGGGTTTTTTTCATTTTCGAGGAAATCGCCTCGACCATCTCGTTTACCGAAACGCTCTTGTCCATCGAGACGTTGAATATCTGGCCAAAGAGCGGGGTGTCTGAGGTGTTTGCCGCGAGGATGTTGGCCTCGACAATGTCCGAAACATACGTGAACGGGCGCGTGTTGCTCCCGTCCCCGAAAACCGTGACCGTCTCCCCATTTCGGATTTTTTGTATGAACGCGTTCACAACCCCAACGTTGAGCGCCTGCCTCGGGCCGTACACGCTCGCGTAGCGGAAAATAATCACGGGAAGGCCGTATTGCGAGTGCCAGAGCCGGCAGTAGAGCTCGCACGAGCGCTTGCTAACCCCATATGGGTTTGTTGGCGCGATTGCCGAGTCCTCCGCGCTCGGGGGCGATTTGGGGTTTCCGTACACCGCAATCGAGGACGCCATTATGAAGCGCTTTGCCCCGTTCGCGCCAGCCCACATCAGCATGTTGAGCGTTCCGGAAATGTTCGTGAGCAAATCCTCGCGCGGCTGCTTTACGCTAAACACCATCTTTTTTCCGGCGTGGTGGAAGATGCAGTCAATGCCTTTGAATGAAATCTTCTCAAGCGCCTTCGGGTCGGTGGTATCGGCATTTACAAAGGTGAATTTCCTGTTGCCCTTGAGGTGCGCGATGTTTTCCATGTTGCCGGCAGACAGGTCATCAAGGCCTATCACTTCCCAGCCATCGGAGATGAGGCGGTCGCACAGGTGCGAGCCGATAAAGCCGGCGCAGCCGGTGACAAGACCGAGTTTAGCCATCAAAAATCCAATCCAAAGGGCCGGGTGCGATTTGCCAAATGTGCGTTTTATGCGCCCAAAACCGGCCTTCCGAATAAAAGTAGCCCGCCACTTGTTTTTAATTGTATTGGTACTTGCCAAGTTTTTTGCGCGAACTGCGGCGCATTATTCCCATTTGTAGATGCGCACGGTTTTCCCTTCGCCGCCCCAAACAGGCGTTAAAGAGCCCGTGTGGCCATCGATAAAATCTGCGACTTGCCTGCGCTCATCCACTACTATCTGCTGGCGCGGGCCGGTTTTGCCCTCAAGGTACGAATAATTCACCGCTATTACATATGTGGCAGGGCCCTTTAGCGAATCTAGAGTTATTCCCTGTGGATTTCCTGCAATGTCCCATGCGATGTCAATATTGTAGTATTTCCTATCGCCAAAAAGGTTTTTCTGGAAATAGATGCAGTCATCCGAGCTGCCGATTACTGTTGAGCCCTGTGGAATTTGCGAGGAAATTTCCTCCAGCACGGCAACGCGCGAGTCCGAAAGGGCGGCGTGCTTTGCACTTGCAAAGGCGGAGAGCCCCAGCATCACAATTACGAGCGCGCATAGGAGCGCGCTTCGGTGCTTTTGCAAATCCCGAATGCCAAAAGGCCCGAGCCTGAAGTTCGCCAGTCGCAGTTCGCCAATCTTTTCGGAGAGGAACTGCGCGTAGGGAATCATGAGCAGCCCGAGCAGGGGCACAAGGTAGCGCAGGCGGGCAGTGAACGTTGTTTGCACCGAGAAGTTGAAATCCAAAAACGAGGTGAATGTGGAATTGAGCACCAGATAGACCGCAATCAGGAGAAGAAATTCCCCTTTGAGCGGGAACTTTTTTGCAAGGAACGGTGATGCGATTAGCAGCGGGTAGAATATGAGCAGGAGCAGCGGGTAGATGAGATTGTCCACATCAATTATTCCCTCGGTCAAAAGCCGCCCGGCAAGGCCAAGGCCGGAGCCGTGCCCGGTTGCGAGCGTGCCGCCGTATGCCCAGCCATTGAACGATAGTATTGCAATCCCAACAGGCAGCGCGCCGAGCAGGAGCATTGCCGCCCTTTTTCTGTTTGATAGAAGCGAAGCTGCGGCAAAGGCGCCAAGGCCGAATATGGCATCATATCGGGCGAGCGCGGCAAGGCCGAAAAAAAAGCCCGAGAAGAGCCAGCTGCGCGCGCGATTGCCCAGGTAAAAGTAGAGCCCGAATATGAACCCTGTGAGCACCAAAAGCTCTGGGGAAACCGAGCGCGAGTTTAGTATGAATGCGGGATAGAACAAATAGAGCAGCGAGAAGAGCGCATTGGCCCCCATCCTGCGCAAAACCAGCACAATGCCGAAAAAATTAATCAGGTGTATTGCAAGCCCGGAGAACATTATGCCCAAAAGCCCAAGAAACGTGAAAGGCAAAAGGAAGAGCGAGCGGCCGATGAACTGGCTTGCCACATACCCCTTTTCCGTGTAGAGCGTGGACCTGCAGGCGTAGCCGGGGTCCTGCTGTGCAATTTTTCCCTCGCGCAGCAGGAAGGCGTTCTTTATGTAAGTGTGCTCGTCAATGGAAACGTACATTCCGGGCGCGAAAGCGGCCTGTATCAGTATGTAGCCCACGACCGCGAGAAGGATTAATTTGTATTCGCTCAAATGCCCGCCTTTCCCGAGTAAATTGCCCTGCATGAACACATCACCTGCGGAATCGGTTTTAAATCCTGGTTAGCCCAAGCAATTCATTATAAACATTCAGGGTCTGCCGCGCAATTGTGGCCCATGAATATTTCTCCCGCAGCCTCTTTGAATGCGCCTGCAGCGAGCGCAGGACGCCTTTTGAAAACGCATATTCAATTCCGCGCTGCAGTGCCGCGCAATCGCCTGCAGGAAAAATCATTTTTTTGTCAACAACCAGTTCTGGGAGCCCGCCGGCATCGGAAACGAGCAGGGGCTTTTCAAACGCGAGGGCGATGTTTCCAGGCCCGCTCTGCGCGGCAAAATCGCTGTATGGCAAAACAACAAGGTCTGCTGCGCTGAAATAATATTTTATTTCCGAGGAGGGTATGTAGGAGAGCACCGCTTTCGAACTCTTCACGCCCGCGAGCTTTTCGCGCGCGAGCCGCTCAAGCTCCTCGCTCCATGGCTTTCCCGCAACAATCAAAAAAAGCCCCGGGATTTTTTTTCGCATTGCAAGGAACGCTTCGAGAAGGCACTCAAGCCCCTTGTACTTTCGCACGTTCCCGAAAAAGAGCATCGCTTTCGCCTCCTTTGGAATTCCGAGCTTTTTTCTTGCCTGCGCCTGTGAAACATTTTCCCCCACATAGAAGCCGTAAATTCCGTGCGCAATCACCTCGATTTTCCGTGCGGGTATTTGGAACTGCGAGAGCATCTGGCCGCGGTTCGCCTGCGTATGCACTATTAGCTTGTCCGGAACGCGGTAGAGGATGGATGAGAGCAGCCTGTCAGCAAAGCCCGACTCGTGCCCCACCACATTGTGCACCGTGCAAACTACCTTTTTGCCGCGCAATTTCGAGGCCAGCGCGATTGTGAAAAAAACAGGGAAGAGGTAGGATGTCCAGTAGTGGAAGTGCACGATTTCGCCCTTCGCAGCGAGGCCCGCCGCTATCCAGCCGAAGGGATTGTACCATGCAAGAGTTGAGTGCACATCAAGATTTGGGGCAGAATCCGCCGCAAAAACCGGGTCGTTCTCCTTGGTGCCGCCACCTTTGTAGAGAAATTCCGGATAGATGCTTTTGAAATTATAGAACTCGACACGCACATGCTTTGCAAGCCCGCGGGTTTGCTCGATGCAGTAATCGCTGACCCCCTTGATGGGCGGAAGGGTGCCAAACATTGTAATGGTTGCGACCACAAGCCATCAGCCCCTTTTCACGCACAGCAATGTGATGCCGGGGGAGAAAAATTCGGGCGAAATGCCAGAGAGCAGCGGAACCATGGCGCCCGTGCCCGGAATTATAAAGCCCCACATTGATGAGTAGTCCTTTGCAACATACAGGCCCTTGCCTTCGAGCGAATTTATGAGATTTTTGCGCGTGAAAAACCGCACGTGCGGGTTTGTGAGCTCGGTCGAATCCGCATACCACCTCTTCTTGAGAAGGCCTGCGCCCAGCGCGTATGAGAGAAGTTCGCGCACGGTGAAAGGGTTTGAGACCTGCAGCAAAACCTGCCCGCCAGGCCTTGCAATGCGCGCCATTTCAGAGAGCAGCTGGCCCGCGTTGAAAATGAACTCGAGCACGTCCTTGCATATCACAAGGTCGAAGGAATTGGATGGAATCGGAAGCGGCTTTTCCAGGTCGTGGAGCTTCACATGGATGCCTCGCCTCTTTGCCGACTGCAATGATTTTTTGTTCGAGTCAAGCCCGAGCGTGTAATTGTTTTTTGCATAGCCCTCAAGCAGCAGCCCGACGCCGCAGCCGATGTCGGCGATGCGCCTGCCATCCATTTGGGGAAGCAGCGGGCCGAGGTGCGGGAGGTTTTTTCGCGTGCCGCTCTCGCTAACTTCAATGTAGCGGTCGTATTCCTGGCCTGCTTTGCGCCCGGTTTTTCCCATCTAGGTATTCTGCGCGATACAGGTTTTTAATGATTCCGAAGCGCGCAGGCCCTGCGGCGGCGCGCAGCGAGGGATGCACCAGCACCTTTAAATAAACCCCCCGCAATCGGTTATAATTATGGCAAAAAACACTGTAAAATTTGTCGACCTTGAAAGGACGCACTCCCCAATAAAGCAGGAAATGCTGGGCGCGATTTCTAGGGTGATTGATGCCGAGGACTTTATCCTCGGGGCGGAAACTGAAAAATTTGAAAAAGAATTCGCGCGCTATTGCGGCGCAAAGGAGTGCGTGAGCGTGGCTTCCGGAACCGATGCGCTCTTCCTCTCGCTAAAGGCAATGGGCATTGGAAAGGGCGATGAGGTCATCGTGCCCGCGAACACTTTCATCTCAACCGCGCTCGCGGTCTCATACAACGGCGGCACGCCGGTTTTTGCGGACGTCGAAGAGGGCTCATTCAACCTCGATGCCGCGGACCTCGAAAAGAGAATCACAAAAAAAACCAAGGCAATAATTCCCGTGCACCTCTACGGGCAGGCGTGCGATATGGGCGCGATTTCTGAGGTTGCAAATGCGCATTCAATTCAAATCCTCGAGGACTCGTGCCAGTCGCACGGCGCAAAATATAAGGGGAAAAAAACCCCGGTTCTCGGGCCGGCCTGCTTTTCATTCTACCCCGGAAAAAACCTCGGTTCGCTCGGGGATGCCGGGGCGGTCGCAACCGATGATGCCGAACTCGCAGAGCGCCTTCGCGAATTGCGCAACTACGGCTCGCCCAAAAAATATTTCCACCCAATAAAAGGCTACAACAGCCGGCTCGACTGCGTGCAGGCGGCTGTCCTTCGCGTGAAGCTTGCCTATCTTGACAGGTGGACAAAATCGAGGCGCGAATCCGCGAAAAAATATGATGAGATTATGCAAAACTTTGGCAATGTAATTCTGCCCCGCGAGCAGGAGTACGCCGAGCACACATACCACGTTTATGCGATAAGGTCGAAAAAGCGCGATGCGCTGCGGCAGCACCTTGAAAAGATGGGCGTGATAACAAACATCCACTACCCGACCGTGATTTACGAGCAGGACGCATACGCCGAGCTCGCGGGCGCAAAAGGCAGCTGCCCGGTTTCGGAAAAGCTGAGCAGGGAAATACTTTCACTGCCGATGTTTCCGTTCATGGAAAACCGCGAAATTGGGCAGGTGTGCGATGCGATAAAATCTTTCGGCTCCGGCCCGAAGTAAAGTGTTGCGCATGAAAGTTACCATACTCTGCCCAAGAACGCCCCGACTCAACTACGGCGGACTCGAAAACTACACCCTGCGCCTTTGCGAAAAGCTCTCGCAAATGGGGCACACCGCGCAGATTTTCACAACCTCGCCAAGCCCGCAGGACAACTATGTTGGCAAAACCCTCATCCGCGAATTCCCCGCATTCGCCCCCGGCGATAGCTATTATTTCTCCGCAGAAGCCTACGCCGCGCTGCGCGAATCCGATAGCGACATCATCTACTCGGTCGGGTACAACAACCTTCTCACGCTCGCGGGGCTTGTCGCGAAAAAAAACCGGCAAAAATTCATTGTTTCGATTAACCTAAGCGGCGACCCGCCGCCGTTTCGCAAAGCGCTCAATGTTTTCTATGACATGATTGTGAACACGATGGCGGGCAGGATTGATGCCGTAATCTGCGTCTCGCCCTATGAGCTTGAAACATTCAAAAAAAGGCTCAAGGTGCCGCACGAAAAGTTCCACCTCCTCCCGATGGGAATTGACATAGGGCCCATAAGAAAAGTCAAGGCCGGGCGAAAGGGCAACTACATACTCTCCGCGGGAAGGTTTGTGCGGGTTAAGCAGTTCCACAACCTCATCCTCTCGTTTGCAATGCTCGCAAAAAAAATGCCCAAAATCAGGCTCCTGCTGCTCGGCTCGGGGCCGCTTGAAAGCGAACTGCGCAGGCTTGCGCAGCAGAGCGGGGCGGGGGATAGGATTGATTTCACCCCCGGGGTTCCGCTCGACAGGATTGCGGAGCTGCACAGGAAGATGAAGGAATCAAGGCTCTTTGTGAACCTTGTCGATTGCGGGTATGAGGGCATAATTTCATACGAGGCGATGGCGTGCGAAGTGCCCGTGCTTCTGTGCGACCGGAAGGGAAAGCTCGAATACGTAGAGAAGGGCTACGCGCAGGCGATACGCGACCCCGAAAACCACGCGCAGGCAACGGAGAAGATGCTGCAGATGCTAAAAAGCCCGGAAAAGTACACTCCCAAAAATCCCAAGATACACACATGGGAAGAGATAACGCGGCGGGCGGTGGAAATATTCGAAGGCGGGGCCGGGCAATAAAAAACAATATAATGGCTTGGCTTTAGAATCCAATCAGGAAAACCAAAATGGGGTGTTGCAGATGATTGCGGAAAAATTCAGGCGCGCCACAAAGTGCCGCGTGTGCGGCGGGGCCGATTTTACAAAATACCTCGACCTCGGCTCGCTTCCGCTCGCAAACAACCTCATCACGGAATCGCAAATCCCGGCGGAGGAAAAGTTCCCGCTCGAGGTGCTGTTCTGCAACTCCTGCGCGTTTTCCCAGCTAAGCATTGTTGTAAACCCGGACATGATGTTTCGCAACTATGTCTACCGCTCCTCGATTTCGCGCGTCTTTTCAGAGCACTGCGCCGATATTGCCCGCGAGCTGCAGGGCAGCCCTCTTGCCAGGGGGGATTTGGTGCTGGACATCGCAAGCAACGATGGGTGCATGCTAAAGGAATTCAAATCGCTCGGGAGCCGCGCGCTCGGGGTCGACCCCGCAATAAACCTTGCAAAAATCGCAAGCGCGCAGGGAATAGAGACAATACCCGAATACTGGAGCCCGCAGCTCGCCGGGGAGCTTGAAAAAAAGCACGGCAAGGCAAAGGTTGTAATTGCCGTGAACGTGTTCGCGCACATCGATGATTTGCACTCGATGGTTGAGGGGGTTAAAAAAATCCTCTCCCCCGGCGGGTATTTCATAATCGAATCCCCGCACCTGCAAAGCCTTATTGCGCACACCGAGTTTGACACAATCTACCACGAGCACCTCTCATACCTTCTCATCGCGCCGCTAGAGGGCCTTATGCGCGCCCACGGCATGAGGATTGCGAAGGTGAAAAAATCCGATATCCACGGCGGCTCTATTAGGATGTATATCGAGCACGGGGGCGGCAGGGACACTTCAGATGGCTCGGTGCAGGATGCAATTTCGGGCGAGCAAAAGGCGGGGCTGCACAGCGCCCGCACATACCTCTCATTTGGAAAAAAGGTTGACGGAATAAAAAATGCCCTGCGCTCGCTTCTTGCAAAGCTCAAGGCCGAAGGGAAAACAATCAGCGCGTTTGGCGCATCGGCAAAGGGCAACACGCTTCTCAACTACTGCAAAATCACGGCAAAAGAAATCGGCTGCATCTTCGATGACACGCCGGAAAAGCAGGGAAAGCTCTACCCCGGGGTTCACATCCCAATAGTTGCGGGCTCGGAGCTGATGCAAAAAAAGCCCGACTACCTGCTGCTGCTCGCATGGAATTTTTCTGCGGAAATAATGCAAAAAACCAGGGATTATAAGGCGGCGGGCGGCAAGTACATACTGCCGATACCGGAAGTGAAAATCGCCTGAAGGGAACTGGGCGGCATTTTAAGATTTTCGGATGGCATGGATTGTATGGCAAAAAAAACCGATGCAGAGGCGGCGGGCGGGGAAACAATTGTGCAGGCGCAGTACCCGTATGAGGATGCGCGCGGAAGGCTGGACTACCACGTGCTCGGCGAACCCGTCACATGGATTGGCACAATCACGACAAAGAAAGGCTCGATTAGGGCAAACCACTACCACCCGGAGCAGGAGCAGAAGCTTTTGCTGGTTTCCGGCAGGTGCATCAGTGTCTACAAGGACCTCAAGGACCCGAACGGCCAGATAAAGCACCATCTCGTGAAGGCGGGCGAACTCGTGGTCACCGCGCCAAATGTCGCCCACGCGGTTGTTTACATCGAGGGTTGCATACAGATAAACCTCGTGCACGGGGAGAGGATTCCGGACAATTACGGCAAGCACACAATCCGCTACGAGCTGGTAAAACCCGAAGAATTCGGCAAATATGCATCGCTCTACCCCTAGGGCCATTCCGGCCTTGGCGGGATTTTTCTGAAGCATTATTTTTATGCGCGCGCAAAAGGCCGGCAGCTTTGACATCCGCTTCTTCTTCAAGCCACAAAAGCCCGTGCCCTACGGGCGCGTGAAGGTTGAGGTTGCCGGGCAGGACTTTTCGGAGCTGCTAACCGAAAAGGACCGCAAAATCGTGCGCCGGCAATGGAAGGGGCTCAAGTCAAGGAAAGGCGAGCGCGCATACTCGCAGGCGGGCGCGATAGGCTCGCTCTACGAGGCATCCGGAAATAAATTCGCCTTCCGCCCAACCGAATTCAAGGTGAGCTCTGCTGCGTACCAAACCCGCCCCCGCCGCACTATGAGCGCAAAAGTGTATGACCAGATGAGGGTCTCTGCAGTTGCGTGCATGGCCGTTCTGGGCGATGGGAGGTTTGTGGTGCAGAAAAGGTCAGGAAAAGTGAGCCTTGGCGAAGGGCTTTTGGATTCGTCCGCCGCGGGGTATGCGAAAATCAAAAAGGGCGCAACGATTGATTTTGAGGCCGCTGCCTTTGAAAAGCTCGGGCGCGAACTTGGGGTCCGCGGAAAAATGATTAGGGGCATAAGCCTTGCAGGGGTGCACAGCTCGGGTGCGGACTGCTCTGGAACATTTGATTTCATCGTTAAAACCGGCCTCACGCAGCGGCAGATACTTGCCGCCGCAGACCCGCACTACGTCGGCGGGCTCGAATTTGTCCGGCCCGAAGACCTGCCGGGATTTATCTTCTCGCACTTCGTGGAAAAAAAGGACATCGTGCCGGAGGGGTGCGCGGCGATGCTCGCATGCCTTCCCCACGCGCGGTTCCTGCAAGAATGCGCGAGCCTTTCGCGCGCGGGAAAAAAAATCCTCTTCGGCTCCCTGCGCAAGGGCGAATTCGTGCCCGCGAAAAAACAGCCTTTCCGGGCCGAAAAAAGGGCTTGATTCGATTCTTGTACCACGGTTTTTTGGCGGGCAATATATATTTGTCGGTGCGGCTTAGTTTGTGGCACCGCAAGCGAAAAATGGCAGCAGCCTCAATATCGAGCTCTTCGGCTCCTCGGCGTTTTTCACGCTAAACAGGGCCGCAATGAAGCTCTTTGACTTCATCTCCTTTTGGATAGTCGTAAAGCTGCTCTCGGCGGATTATATCGGGCTTATCGGGACGGCAATCGGCTTCATTTCTGTCCTTGGAATCTTTTATCTCTCCCCGTTTCGGCGAATCTACAAAAACTTCCCAGAGGTCGAGAGGCGCTTTAGCGACCACCTCTCCGCTTACATTATGTTCTGGGGCATTGAGGCAGTTACGCTTGTTGCAATCTCCGCGCTTGTTGCCGCGGCATATTATTTCCTCGGGCAGGGCGCTGCAATCGGGATTGTGCTTGTTGGAATGGTCGCTGGCCAGATGCTATCGAACCTGCAAATGATGATGCAGGAGATATTTTTCGCAAAGCTCAAGCAGAAAGTTGCCACATACTTCAACCTCGCATCAAGCGCCCTCTTCCTTATCTCGATGGGGCTGCTTGTGCTCAATCCCAGAATTGAAGTGTACCTTGGCCTGATAATTGCAAAAGCCGCTTTCACCGCAGCTGGCTTTTTCGTCCTCGCCTGGCGCGAACTCGGCTTTCGCTTCACCGTTCCAAAGGACTGGAAAAAGCTCATTCGCGACGCGCTCTCGGAATTCATATTCGCAGACCACGTGACGGCGCAGGTCCTCGAAATCACCTGGAAAGGCTACCTTTTCATCATGAGCTTTTTTGTCGCGCGCGCTGTGGTTGGCGATTTCTCAATCGCGCTCTGGGCAAACAACCTGCTCACATTCCTGCCGCTGATAATCTACAACATCAGCACCCTTGCAATCTCAAAGGTCACAACCAAAGACGGGCTCAATACCGCAATTTCGGTTTTCACAAAATATGCCGCGGTCGTTTCGCTGCTCCAGTTCGGGGCATTCCTTCTGCTCGCAGGGACCGCACTCTCGTTTTTCACCGAAGGGAACACAGAGAGGATTTTCCATCTCGCAGCGCTGCTCGGAATCGGGACGACCATTTCAAACATCGCAACGCCAATCCACGCGGCATCTTTGCTCAAGGGGAACGCAAACAAGTACCTCACGCGCGTGATGATTCCAGCAGGGGCGCTAATTGTTGCGGGATATGTCATCGCATCCGCCTTCTTCGCGCCTGAAACAGTGATTTTTGTCTACGTGGCGGGAATGCTTCTCTATGCGGCGCTTGGATACATGTTCCTGCGCGGGCAGACCGGCGCGCGCCTCTCCTTCGAACTTGTCACCGATTCCGAGCGCGAAGTGCTCTCGCACCTTCTCGGCAAAATATCCGGCTGGAAGGGCGAGCCGAAAAAGCAATATAAATAACATCGGACTCAAGTTAGGGGAAGATGCACCTGAAAGAAAAAATCACGTTCCTGCTAAGCCCGAGACTGCTCACAAAATTGTACATACTCGATTCGATTAAATTTCTCCTAAAAAAGCATCCGGAAAAATTCATGGGCAAAAAGCTTCTTGACCTCGGATGCGGGAGCAAGCCCTACGCGCCGCTATTTGAGCCGCTCGGGGTCGATTATAAGGGAATTGATTTTGAGGGCTATAGCCTGAACAAGACCTACGCCGCACAAAGGCCGGACTTTTTTTTCAGCAAGAATTATGGCAAGACATTCCGGCTGCCTGAAATAAAATCGGGCTCTTATGAGGCGCTCGCATCCTTCGAGGTTCTCGAGCACTGCTCCGAGCCTGGGGTGTTTTTCGGGGAAGCCTCGCGAATCCTGAAGAAGGGCGGGCACCTTCTGATTTCGCTCCCGTTCATGTGGGAGCTGCACGAGGAGCCGCACGACTTTTATCGGTACTCGCACTTCAAGATAGCGGACTTTTGCGAAAAGAACGGGCTTGAAATTATAGAAACCGTCCCGCGCGGCAACGCCCTCTCAACGCTTGTCCAGCTCTCAAGCATTGCGGTAACCGAGCAGGGGTGGCCATACATCCTGCGGGTTGCAATCTATGGATTGGTGTTTTTCCCCCTGCAAATCCTCACATACCTAATCGCCGGGCATTTTAGCGGACCGCTTGAACAGAGGAAAATCCTTCTCGGGTACACTTTCCTTATAAGGAAAAAATAAATCGAAAAGTTGAACCCGGATTTAATTCCAAATCAAATCATTTTGCGGTGCGCGCCTTCTTCGCCTCGTAGAGCAGCTGCTCTTCTATTTTGCGGTTGCGCTTGACCATCTCGGCAATGAGCCCGACAATTAGCAATTGCGCTCCAAGAATCAGCAGAAGCGAGCTTAGCACCGCCGAGGGAAGGTACGGGCTCACAAGGCCTGTGCGGATGTAGTGGTCTAGCACCCTCCAGCCAAAGAGCGCGCCCACCGACATCACCGCAAACCCGCTCGCCATAAAAACGAGGAAAGGCTTGTAGCTCACATAACCCTCAATTACTGTAAAGCCGGCCTTTTTGGCGTACACGAAAATGTTCGAGATGAGCCTGCTCTGCCCGTCGCGCTTGCGAAATTCCACGGGCACTTCGAGGATTTGCAGGTTCTTCTCCCACGCCTCGAGGATTGTTTCCTGCGTGTAGGTGTAATCGGAGAAGACATTGATTTTGAGCGCGGCCTCGCGCGAGAATGCCCTAAAGCCTGTCTGCGAGTCGCTGATTGCAAGCCCGGTAAGAAAGCTCACCATCGCAGACATCGCCCTGTTGCCGAAATACTTTCCGGCCGGCATCGATTCAATCGTTCCGAGAAAGCGCGAGCCGAGAACAATGTCCGCCCGGCCCTCGAGGATTGGGGAGACAAGGAGGGGGATTTGCTTTTGGTTGTACTGGAAATCCGCATCGGTGTTCACGACAATGTCCGCGCCCATCTCAAGGGCTGTTTCAAGCCCGCGCGAGAAGGTGAATGCAAGCCCCCTGTTCATGGGGTTTCGGATGACAAAGGCGCCGAGCGAGCGGGCGATTTTCGAGGTGGAGTCCGACGAGCCGTCGTCTATTACCAGCACCCCGATTTTTCCGATTCCGGGAATCTTTTTCGGGATTTCTTCTATGACCTTTGCGATTGTATTCTCCTCGTTGAAGGCCGGAATTGTGACTACGAGTTTCATATAGGATTACTCACGCATCCTTTCTTTTTAAAAAGCGCTGATGGGTTGGGGCGGGCGCAAAAACCGGGCATTGTACCAATCTGGCGCCGGCGCAAAGTTGCTCAAAGCATTTTTAACCCGATATTGGAGCAAGTTTAATGTGGTTTTTTGGAAAAAGTCCTGATTACAGGAATTGACGGCTTTGCCGCATCCCATCTCGCCGAGCACATTATGCACAGCACGAAGTGCGAAATTTTCGGCACGACAAGGCGGCATGGCCCTGAAAAAAAAGGCAGGATTAGCACGCTAAGATGCGACCTGCTAGAGCCCGAATCATTGGACGCGGCAATCGCAAAGGCCTTGCCTGATAGGATTTTCCATCTCGCGGGGCAGCCGAGCGTGTCTGATTCCTGGAACGACATAAAGGGGACATTCGATGCCAATGTCATCGGGACGGCAAACCTGTTCGAATCCGCCTCAAGGCACTGCCCGCACGCGCGCATCGTGCTCGCATCGAGCAGTGAGGTGTATGGGGAGGGCGGCACGGACGCGGCCGCCGTTGCCGAGGGCCATGCCCTGAGCCCGATAAACCCGTATGGGGTTAGCAAGGCATCGGCCGAGATGCTTGCGGGTATATTCATAAATGCAAAGGGCCTTGACATTGTGATTGCAAGGGCATTCCCGCACACAGGGCCAGCCAGCAGGAGAAAATTCGCATTCCCCTCATGGGCTGCCCAGTTGGCAGAAATACGCGCGGGAAAAAATCCCGGGGCGAAAATAATGGCCGGGGCGCTTGAGAATGTGCGCGAGCTGCTCGATGTGCGCGATGTTGTGAGGGCCTATTGGATGCTCTCGCAGAGCGGCAAATGCGCTGAGGCGTACAACATATGCTCGGGCAATGCAGTTCCCATCGGCGAGGCGCTTGACATGCTGGTTGCGCTCTCAGGAACCGGGGCTAAAATTGTCAGGGACGGCTCGGTTATAAGGCCGGCGGATGTGAAAAGCCTGTGCGGGGACTGCTCAAAAATATTTTCCCACACCGGCTGGAAGGCGCGGATTGGAATGAAGGAAACGCTCTCGGACCTGCTCGAGTACTGGAATGCAAGAGTGCTTGAGGAATCTGCAGAGAAATAAGCCCTGCAATTCGCTCACTGATTTTTCGCGGCAGCAGTTTCAGCTCTTCGATTTGCCCACGGCCACAGCCTTTGCAGGGGCGAAAAATGCCGCAATGGCAAATGGGCATATGGCAAGGTTTGCAAAAAGCCATGCTGCCGCGGTGCCGACCATGCCATACTGCTGCGTGAGTGCGAGCGCGCAGAGCACAAACCCCGCAAGCCTTGCGCCATTGATTGCCATTATCGATGCGGCATTGTTCGATATGCTCTTCTGCGCAATGTAGGCGTTGACAAGCGCGAGCGGGAGAGAAGAGAAGGCGAGCACGAGCAGCGCATCCGATGCCGCCGGGTATGCGGGGCCGAAAAACGAGAGCACCTGCGAGCGCAGGAGTGCGGTTGCGATAAATGCCGGAATGAGGAAGGCAAAAGAATATTTGAGCGACTTTCTCACAAGCTGCGGCGTGCTCTGTGGCGAATTCGCGGCCTCTGCAATCAGCACCTGTGAGAGGGATGAGGAGACAATGAAGAGGACTGTTGCTATGCTCCATGCAATCCCGAAGTAGCCGACAAAGTCAAGCCCCCAGTAGGTTGCAAGAATCGGAAGGCCGATAAGCGCGACCACATAATTGAAACCCCATGAGAAGTAGTTTCCCGCCGAGAGCGGCAGGATTTTTCGCACGAGCGGTGCGGAAAAGGCGGGAATGAAAAAGCGCCTTATATTGGGAAGAAAAAAAAGCATTGCCGCAATCGAGAGCACCGAACCCGCGCCCCATGAGAAGAAGAGCATCTTCGAGCCGAGGTAGAGCCCAAGAAAAAGCGTGCAGAGCTTGGCCACATTGATTATCATGTTGCGCACAAAGAGGCTGCGCGAATCCCCCACGGCGATGAAAAAAGAGTCCATAATCGCCCCCACAGACCACGAGGCCGTAATCAGGGCGAACGCGGCCGAAAACAGCGCCCCCCGAAAAACGCCCTGCGGCGTTAGGACAAAATCCAGGAGAAGCGCAAAAACCCCCGAGCCAAGCAGCGCGACCAGCACGGAAACGAAAAGGCAGCTCCCAAGCAGCATCTCCTTTTCCTTTTCATCGGGGAAAAACTTCGGTATGGCAAAATTGAACCCGAGAAGGGAAATCGCGGCAATGCCAAACATCGCCGAAATCACTATCTGCGCAGCGCCGATGTCCGAAGAAGGATACAGCCTTGCGCCTACGAGCCAGAACACAAAGCCGAAAAGGGCGGTTGAGAGTATGGCAACAAGGTTGTAGGCGGAATTGGTGAAAAGGCTGCCGCGCGAGAGCCAACGCAAGAGACGCATAACAACCTACATGAGAATGGGGTGCAAGACTAATAAAACGATGCGCAATCACAAAAGCCAATCGCCCCGCGGCCCGGGGGAAATAATCAGCCGCCCGCTGTTTGCGATTGTGCCGCAAGCGCCGGCTTTTGGTACACCGTATAGCCGCCATATTCGAAAACGATTGGGTATTGCAGCGGCTCGGAAAAGAACCCTTTTGGCGCCGCTATGTACTTAACGTCCACAGCCCCGATGCATGAGTGGCACCTCTCGTGAACTATTTGCTCCTGCAGGGCGCTCTTTTTTTGCTCCGCAACATATGCCGGGTCAAATGACTTGCCAACGAGCGAAACGAAAAATCCGTCGAGCACGTTGTAGGGAATCTTGTCGGAGAGCGCGGCCATTGTCGGCGAGCTGGGCGAGACAAAGAGCACCCTTGCCCTTTCGGGAAATGCCTCCCGGAACCTGAATGAAAAGGCGGCATCCTGGGGAGTGATTTTCGAGCCCTCTGAGAGCATGTGCAGCGTTCCTGAGGAAAAGAACCCGGCAATCATGAAGGCGAGCAGCAGGGCAAATGCGGCATTTTTGTGCAGGGCAGAGGTAAACCTGATTGTGGAAATCACAAGCCCGCAAAAGAGCACCGCGGCAATCCCTGAGAGCTCCTGTATTTTCTGGAAGAGCACGCTCGAGCTTCCAAGCACGAGAAACACAGCAGTGCCTGAGAAGAAAACCGCGAGCAGCAAGAAATGCTCCGCGCTTAGCTTGGGATTTCTTAGCCAGAGGGCGAGGCAGGCCGCAAAAACCACAAGCGGCCCGAGCCCGAGAAAAAGCCCCGCAACCAAAATGCCCTGCATTGAAAACCCGAATGTGAGCGGCATGGCGCCTGAGGAATTCATGCTAATTCCATCCGCAAAGAATGCGTAGTATGTCGGCAGTATAGGCGCGGCGAGGGCAAATGCGCCTGCCCATAGCGGGAGTTCGCCCCGAATATCCGCCTTTGGCCTTAGCAGCAGCAATGAAAAGAACGCGGCCGATGCAAAATACATCACAGGCGCTATGTGCGTTAGCGCCATCGCAGGAAATGCGATGAACGCAAGCCTGCTCTTGCGAAGTGCCGCGAGCACGAGGAATAGGAAGAGCGTGGTTCCAAGAACCCAGGGAAACAGCCCATAGTACATGTTCTGGAATGCGAACTTGGTGCCGGTGAATAGCAGCGCGGCGAAAATTCCCGCATCCTCGGACTTTCCAATCTCCCTGCCAATCAGGAAAACGAGCACCGACTGCAATCCCACAAAAAGCCCGCCGAGCAAAATCAGAATAAGGTTGTCGGAAATGAAGGGCAGGATGGTTGCGGCTATCTTCGCAACGAACGTGAACCCGAGAAAATAATACAGTTGCAGCGGCGAATATGGCTCATAAGTTGCAGGAATCCTATCGGTTAGCAATCGCAGATGGGTTATGTGCATCGAGTCGGCAGAGCCCATATAACCAGGGGTCACAAATACTGCCGGGTATATTGCAAGAAAGGCGGCAATCGCGGCAAAGCAGAGCGCGAGGGGGGGGATTGGCAGGCTAAAGTTCTTGACGCACTCGCCGCGCAAAAGATAGCACGCGCCAAGCGAGAGTGCACCCACCAAAAATGGGTTCCAGAATGCCCACCCAATCCAGTAAGAGAGCACGATTGCAACGCTTGCAAAAAGCAGGAAAAAGGCGGCGGGAAGGGCTTGAAGCTTCACAATGCACGCATCCGTAAATCAGAAGTTAAATATATCGAAGCTTCTCTTGGCGGGCAGCGCATGAAGGGCAAATCCGGGAAAGCGGCGCAGGATGGCGAAGGGTTTTTGATGAGCGGCAATTATGCCGCAAAGAAAACCGAGTGGAGAAAGTTTCGGCTCATAGAAAAATTTGTCCCAAAAGGAACCGTGCTAGACCTTGCATGCGGCCCGGGCGAGTACGGCCCGGCGCTCAAGAGCAGGGCGAGCGTGCTCGTCGGGCTTGACATGGACGCGGACCTTCTAAGAATAGCAAAAACAATGGGCTATGACAGGCTCGTGCGCGGCAGGATAGGGAAAAAGCTCGCATTCAAATCAGGCGAATTTAGCTGCATCTGGTGCTCGGAAATTCTCGAGCACCTGCCAGACCTTGAGATTGTACATGAGCTTGAGAGGGTCGCGCAGAAGCGGATTGTAATAACAATGCCAAACCCTGCAAGCCCGCATTTTTCCACCGACCCAACGCACATACTAAAATATTCCGTCGGTTCGCTTAAGGAGTTCTTCTCGGCAAGGCGGGACTGGAAATACCGCGTTCTCGGAATGGGATTTGATGACATACCAGTGCCGCTGCCGGTGCGCAAACTCACAACCTATGCGCTCGAACCCTTCCCTGAATTGTCCCCAACAGTTGCAATAGTTGGGACGAAAAAGGAATAGACCGCCCGGGGCATCCCGCGCCAGCTGCCAAGCGCTCCTGTGCGTTGCCCTTGAAAGAGCATTTTTATTCTTTTGCGGATTAGAGGTTTGTTCCGATGAAAATACTGATTTTGAACTGGCGCGACATCAGAAACCCCGAATGGGGCGGGGCGGAAATTTTCACCCACGAGATTGCCAAGCGCCTTGCCGCGAACGGGCATGAGGTCATAGCATTTGCAAGCGCCTTTGCGGGCGCTGCGCGCGAGGAGATTGTTGATGGGTATAGGGTAGTGAGGCGCGGAAATAAGCACACAGTCTACCTTCACGCGGCGATATGGTACCTGCTTAGGCGGGGCGGAAAATTTGACCTTGTGATTGATGAGGTGAACGGCATACCGTTCTTCACCCCGCTCTATGTTTTTGGAAAAAGGATGTTCGTGGTGTTCCATGTGGTTGAGCGCATATGGTTTCTCGAATTCCCATGGCCGGTTTCCCTCTTCCTCTTTCACTTCGAAAAATTCACGCTCTCGCTGTACCGCAAAACCCCCACGGTCACAATTTCGGAGTCGACAAAAAAGGAGCTTGAGGCCGCGGGCATCGAAAAAATCGGAATCGTGCGCCTCGGGATTAATTCAAGGCCCATTCAAAGGCCGGCAAAAAAGCAGCCCGGGCTATTTGTGTTCGTCGGCAGGCTAAAGAGGGCAAAGCGCGCGGGCCACTGCATCCTTGCAATGGAAATATTCGCCAAAAAGTTCCCCCGTGCAATGCTAAAAATCATCGGAACGGGCGATGAGGCCGTAGTTGCCGGGCTACGGCAGATGATTTGCGAAAAGGGCCTTGAGGGCAATGTGCAGATGCTCGGATATGTGCCGGAAAATGAAAAGGCAGGAATTGTCGCATCCGCGCAGGCGATACTCGTCCCATCTGTGAGGGAAGGGTGGGGGCTCATAGTTACTGAGGCCAATGCCGCAGGCACGCCCGCAATCGGCTATGATGTGAACGGCCTGCGCGACTCGATAAAGGATGGCGTGAACGGGTTCATAGTCCCGGACGGCTCGCCCAAAGGGCTCGCGCAGGCGATGGAAAAGGCCGGGCGGCAGGGTCGCAGGCTCGCGCTCTTAAGCCTTGAGAGCAGCCGCGCATACTCATGGGACGAGTGCGCGGCCTCATTTGAAAAGTTCATCGCACAAAACTTTGGTGGCGGCAAATGAGCATGATATCCCTGATAATACCGGCATACAACGAGCAGAACCGGATACTGCGCACAATATCCGGATACTACAAGGCGCTCGGGGCAAAAAAACGCGATTTCGAGATAATCGTGGTGGCAAACAACTGCTCCGATGGCACCGCGCGCGTGGTCAGGGGATTTATGAAAAAAAACCCGCGCTGCAGGCTGCTTGAAGTGCCGCACAAAACCGGCAAGGGCGGGGCAATCAGGCTCGGGTTCAATGGGGCAAAGGGGAAGTGGCTGTGCTATGTCGATGCGGACAGCTCAACCCCGCCACAAGAGTTTGAAAAGGTGCTCAGTGCGGCGATGGAGGGCCGCTGCATAGCAATAGCCTCAAGGGCCCTGAAAGGCTCTGAAGTAATAGGCCAGCCGCAGTACCGCAAATACCTCGGCAGGGGATTTAACTTCATTGTCAACCTGCTCTTCGACACGTCAATTTCCGACACCCAGTGCGGCGCGAAAATTTTCCCGCGCAAAGAGGGCCTTACGCTGATGGGCATGCAGTCATCGTCCGGATGGGAATTCGACGTCGAGCTTTTGTGGCATGCTAGGGAAAAAAAATTCAAAATCGAGCAGGTGCCGGTTGTGTGGACCGAGTATGGCGAATCCAAGCTCAGCCTCTTCTCAATACCGATAATGTTCATAGGGCTTGTCAGGATGAGGCTGCGCGAGTTTAGCCGCTGAACTCTTCCCTGGCTTTCCCAAGGCTCTCAAACGAGCCTATGTCATACCATTTTTCCCTGAAAACGAAAGCGTACACCGGCTTGTGGCGCGAGAGCCACGCTATGAAATCTCCCGCATTGTCCGGCGGGTTTTTCGCCTCGATATATGAGGATATTCCCTTCATGTCGGCGCGCGTGAAAATATAGCACGCGGTCGAGGCAAGAGTGCTCTTTGGCTCGAGCGGCTTTTCCTCAAAACCGATTATTTTCTTCCCTGAATCAATTTCCACCACGCCGAACTTGCCCTTGACGGCATCCTTATTCCCCATGTCCTTGCAGGCGACCAAAGTTGAGCCTTTTTCCTTATAGGTTTTGTAAAAATCCTTGAGGCTGTACTCGAAGAGGTTGTCGCCGGCAATCACCAAAAGTTCGTCATCCACGCGCGCCTCAAGCGCGGCGTACTGCATATCCCCGACCGCCCCTTTGCGGTCGTCGTTTGAGAGCGTGAGGTCGTTAATTATGCGCACCTTTATCGGGCACTTGAAAGATTCCGCCCACTGCTCGAATGTTATCGCGAATTTTTCGTTGGTGACAACCAGTATCTCGCTAACCTCAGGAACTTCGAGTATGCGCCCTATTATGTGCTCGATTATTGGCTTGCCCTTCACTTCGAGCAGCGGCTTTGGAGTGTTTTTTGTAAGGGGCCAGAGGCGGGTCGCGTAACCGGCGGCAAGAATTAAAGCCCTCATTTTTATCTCCCCACTCCGACATACTTAAATCCCAGTGACTTGAGCTTTTCCTTGTCAAGCGCGTTGCGGCCGTCGATTATGAGCTTTGAATTCATCGCCGCGGCAATTTTTGCGTAATCAAGGCCCAGGAACTCGTTCCACTCCGTGATTAGCACAATCGCATCCGCGCCCTTTGAAGCGGAGTAGGCGTCCTTTGCAAACTCAAGACCCGCAACCTCGCCGAGGATTTTTTTCGCATTCTGCTCCGCGGCGGGGTCGAGCGCCGCAACCTTCGTGCCCTTTGAAGCGAGCAGCCGTATGATTTCAATCGAGGGCGCCTCGCGCATGTCATCGGTCTCGGGCTTGAATGCAAGGCCGAAGAGCGCGATTTTCTTCCCCTTGAGATTCCCAAGCTCGGCTTCGAGCTTGCGCACCGCAATGGTCTTCTGGCCGGTGTTGATTCTCTCAACCTCGCGCAATATTCCAAAATCATACCCCAGGGTTGTTGCGGTTTTTTGCAGCGCCTTCACATCCTTTGGAAAGCAGCTTCCGCCGTATCCTGAGCCCGCCGAGAGGAATTGCTTGCCAATCCTTTTGTCAAGCCCGATTCCTAGCGCGACCTGCGAAACATCCGCGCCCACCTTTTCGCAAATCGCGGCGATTTCGTTTATGAAGGAAATTTTTGTCGCAAGGAATGCGTTCGAGGCGTATTTTATCAGCTCGGCGCTTTCGGGGGAGGTGATTACTATTTCGCAATCGAGCGGGCGGTAGAGCCCCGCGACTGCCTTTGCCGCCGCATCGTCATCAGAGCCTATCACCACGCGGTCGGGGCGCATGAAATCTCCAAGCGCGCAGCCTTCCCTGAGGAATTCCGGATTCGAAACAACGCTCACGGAGTGCCTTCCTTTTGATTCCTTTTCGATTATTTTTTTCACCTGCTTGCACGTCCCCACAGGGACCGTGCTCTTGTCAACGACTATTTTGGGGCCGTTCATTGCCCTGCCTATCATTTTCGCGGCATCGTGAACGTATGTGAGGTCCGCCTGCCCGCTCCCCGACTGCGGCGTTCCGACAGCAATGAAGATGATTTCCGAGTTTTCAACCGCGGCCCTTGTGTCGGTTGTAAATGTAAGGCGCTTCTCTGCCGCGTTCTTTTTGACGAGCTCCTCAAGGCCGGGCTCGTAGATGGGGATTTTTCCCTTTTCAAGCGCGCGGATTTTTGCATCGTCGATGTCGGCGCAGGTTACCTCATTGCCAAGGTCGGCAAAGCACGCGCCCGCGACCAGCCCGACATAGCCTGTCCCGATTACCGAAACCCTCATTTCGCAAAACCTTCAAAAGCCATTTTAAAATTTGGGATAAAAAAAGGAATTTACAGTTAGATTTGGTTGCTCATTGCTTTTAAAGGAATTGGTGCGGTGGCAAAAGGGCGCCGTACAATAACGCCTTATTATTATTTGCCAGCAGCATTCTGCCTATGGCAATTTCACAGGCGTTCGTGCTCGCGGGGGGAAAGGGGGAGAGGCTGCGCCCGCTCACTAATTCAATCCCAAAGCCCCTTGTGGAGGTTGCTGGCAAGCCGATTTTGCAATACAACATCGAGCTGCTCTGCCGCCACGGGGTGCGCGAGGTGGTACTTGGCACGGGGCATCTGCACCAAAAGATTGAGGAATTTTTCGGGAACGGGAAAAAATTCGGCGCGAGCATAACCTACTCCGTTGAAAAAGAGCCGCTTGGCACGGGCGGGGCGCTGCTCGCCGCTGCCCAAATGCTCGATTCGAGATTTTTCATGCTAAACGGGGACAATATCGCAAATTTCCATCTAACGGAAATGGGCAGGGAGCACATCGCAAACAGTGCCCTTGGAACAATCGCGCTCACTGCGGTTGAGGATGTCTCGGGGTTTGGCGTGGCCGCGGTCGATGGGAAAAAAATAACCGAGTTTGTTGAAAAGCCGCAGCCCGGAAAGGCGCCGGGCAATCTTGTGAACGCGGGGACATATGTCCTCGAAAAGAAGGCGCTCGAATTTTTGCCGCCGGGCTTTAGCCTTATCGAGAAGACAGTTTTTCCGGCCCTTGCGCGGCGCGGGGCGCTCTTTGCCCACATCCACAAGGGCGCGTGGTTCACAACCGACACCCTCGAGCGGCTCGCGCGCGCCGAGAAAGGGGTTAAGGGCGGCGCGCTCGGAGAATGAAAAGGTTATTATTGTAGTTTGAACTAAATTCACGAGCGCGCAATTCATTTCGCAGTTTTACAAAAAAGGCAGATGCACATGGCAAACCGCACCGCAAAATCTTCACGCGCTTCCGGCGCGGCGCTTGCCGCAATATTGCTCATTCTCGCACTCGCAGGCCTTGCCTTCGCGGCCGAATTCTCCCCCGACCTTGCGGCGCCCAAAGTTGCCTCTTCCACACATCCAAGCGAAATGTGGGTAAAGAACCAGACCGTGAAAATGGCATGGGAGCCTGTTGAAGGGGCGGAAAATTATTCTTATGTCCTTGACTTCAATGCCGCAACCGACCCCTCCACCGGGACCAAGACAGCCCGGACAAGCGTTATACTAAACAGCGTAAAGGACGGCGAGCGCTACTTCCATATCGCGGCATGCAATGATTCGGGCTGCGGGCTTGCATCGCACTACCTTGTAAAAGTTGACATCACCGCGCCAAGTACCGTTTCCGGGCTTTCCGGCAGCCCCCAGCTTGGAGGGCAGATAGCCCTTAGCTGGGACGCGCAAAAGGACCTTTCGGGAATTGCGGAATACCAGATTTTCCGCAGCACCTACCAGCGCACGAACAACAACCGCGATTTCCTCCCAACAGATGCGGGGGTTGTGAAATACACATCCACGCAAACAGCATTTGCCGATTCCACAGGCCTCAAGGCGGGCCCTCCATACTACTACCGCGTGCTCGCAGTTGACGGCGCTGGAAATGTGGGCGCTCCGAGCGGAGTGAAAACAGTGAGAAATGTGCAAGAGAGCGCCGGTTCAACGCCCCCGGCCCAAGAGCCTGCGCAATCGCCGAGCGCATCCGATGCAGGGCCGATAGCCCCTGCGCAAGAAAATAATGCGCCCGCGCAAAATGCCCCGGTGCAAAAATTCCCAAATCCGCTAACTGACAAGAGCTATGCCGTGCCGCAGGGCGCGGCGCAGGCATCTGATGGGGCCGAAAACGGAGCCGGCACGCAAATGTCCACAACATCTGCAATAGTTATTGCCCTGCTCGTTATCGCCGGCGCAATCGCCGCATTTTCCATGATGCCCAAATCAAAAGGCGCGCGGCAAAAAAGCTCCGGCCATGCAAAATGGGCGCAGCACGAAGGCGCCCAGAAGGCCCAAAAGCCCCCCGCCAAGGGGAAAAAATAGCCGGCAACATTGGGGGCGCCCCCGCCCAAAAATGAGCCCAATGCAAATACCCCGTGCTTTTAATTTTTTCCCCCCTGGTTTAATGTGATTTGAATGTTCATGGCAACAGTAGTCGGGGCGGGCCCATCTGGCATTTCCGCTGCAAAGCGCATCCGCGAGCGGGGATGGGAAACCGCGCTAATCGAAGAGCACCCAAAAGTGGGCGACCCCGTGGCGTGCACGGGGCTTATTAGCGTTAGCGGGGTGCGCGACCTTGGGATAAAAAAAGAGGTAGATGAGGTCCTGATGAACCAAATAAAGGGCGCGCAGATTTTCTCACCAAGCCATGAGATGATTGAAATCAAGCGCTCGGAAACGGTAGCGTATGTGGTTGACCGCGGCGCATTTGACCGCACCCTTGCAAAAACCGCGGTGGAAGCCGGGGTTGAGCTAAAGCTCAACACGCGACTAATTGACATCCGAAACGAAACCCTCTTTGTCGAGCACAAGGGCCGCGGGGAGCTGATTAAATCGCGCGTTGTTGTCGGCGCCGATGGCGTGAACTCGCGCACGCGAAAAATCGCGGGGATTGAAACCACCGCAAAGGATTATGTCCACGCATACCAGATGGATGTGTCGGGCAGGTTTGACCCGCGCTATGTCCAGCTCTATTTCGGGGATTATTCTAAAGGGTTTTTTGCATGGGTTGTGCCTGAAAACGAGGAACGGGCGCGAGTGGGCCTAGCCAGCACCTCCGGAAACATCCGCAAGGACTTCAACATGTTCATACAGGAAAAAAACATCAAGGGCGATTTTTGCGACATGTGCTCATCGCTAATTCCGGTGGGCGAGCCGTTCAAGGAAATTGTGAAGGGGAATGTGCTTCTCACAGGCGATGCCGCCTTTCAAACAAAGGCTACGAGTGGCGGCGGGATCATCCTAGGGATGATGGCAGGGCGGGTTGCGGGGGATTCTGTGGACGCCTACTTCAAAAACAATGTCCCGCTCAAAAATTATGAGAGGAACCTCGAGCCAATCAATAAGGACCTGCGGCTGCACTGGAAGGTGAGGCAGTTCATGAACTCGCTTTCAAACGAGCAGATGGATGCGCTCTTCCGCAAGATGCGAAAGGCAAAGGTTGGCGAGTTCTTGGCAGAATCCGGGGACATGGATAGGCCGACGCGCTTTGTTGGAAAACTGCTCGCAAAGCCATCGATGTGGAGGCTTTTCCCCGAAGCGATAAAGTTCTTCACTACCTAAATTGCAGCATATTCGCACCGGCAGTGCGCCCTCAAATACAAATTAAACTCCTACCACGCCTATTGTTTGCATGAGCAGGGTTATTCTTCTCGCCGACCTCGATTATTTCTACGCGCAGGCCGAAGAAATACGAAAACCGGCACTCAAAGGCAGGCCGGTTGCGGTGTGCATGTTCTCGGGGCGCTCGGAATTTTCCGGCGCGGTTGCGACCGCAAATTACGCCGCACGCGCGCTGGGAGTGAAGGCCGGAATGCCAATTGGATTGGCGAAAAGCAAATCGCCTGATATTGTGCTGCTCCCGGCCGACCGCGAATATTACACTACAGTCTCAGACCGCATCATGGAAATTTTGCGCTCGCACGCTGATAAGTTCGAGCAGGTTAGCATCGATGAGGCATATTTAGATGTGAGCGAACGCACGAAGGGGGATTTCGCAGCCGCGCAAAAGCTCGCAAAGGAACTCAGGGAAAAAATATTCGAGGAAGAGAAACTGACCTGTTCAATCGGTATCGGGCCGAACAAATTGCTCTCGAAAATGGCGGCAGGGGTGAAAAAGCCCGATGGGCTGACGGTTGTCATGCCAAAAGAAGTCGGGAAGTTTCTCGCAACGCAGGACATTTCCGATTTGCACGGAGTTGGCCCAAAGACCATCGGGGTGCTATCGCAAAACGGCATCATGGCAATAAAGGATTTGGCCTCGGCCCCGCCCCTTCAGCTCCAGGAATGGTTTGGGCAGAACAAGGGGCTTGCAATCCATGAGAAGGCGCGCGGAATTGACAATTCAGAGGTTGAGGGGAAGGCGAGCCGGCAGTTCTCGCGCATCGCAACCCTAAAGGAAAACACATCAAGCCCGCAAAAGCTCATCGAGGAATCAGCAAAGCTTGCGCAGGACCTATGCGAGAAGGCAATTAAAGAGAAAGTGTTTTTCCGCACAGTTTCAATCATTCTAATTTCAAACCACCTCGAGGACATGACGCGGAGCAAAACCTTGCCGCAGGCAACGCAGGAGAAGGAAAAAATAATGGAAACTGCCGAGGGGCTTTTCAACACGTTTTTTGCCGAGAAGCCGGAGTTTGTGTGCCGCAGGTTCGGGGTGCGAATCTCAGGCTTTGAGGAGCCCAAAAAGCAGAAGAGCATTTTTGAATATTGAATGCGTGGCATAGCGCCACGCAAAAAAAATCCGTAAAAATTCACGCCACGATTCGGATTGGTATTTCCTTGCTTATTTTCCTGCCGTTGTACCCGAACCCGTGCGGGTGCTCCTCCACAATTACCTTGCCCGTGAAGTATCCGACATCGGCCGAGTTCGACTGGTAGACCGGCATCTTTAGCTGGATTGTGCCGCTTGCCCTGAAATTCTCTATCTGCTTCTCGAACCTGTCGGTGAGGCCCACAGTGCTCAGGCCCGCCTGCTCCGGCAGCTGAATCGAGACGGAAACGTTCTTCTCAACAGGGTCCTCATTCTTTACCTCAACAATTAGCTCCCATGGCTCCTTTTCGCGCAGCTTTATCCTTATCGGAAAAATTGTCGTCCTTATTGACATTCCCATATACAATTCACCCCTTCCTTAATGGCAAATAACGCATTAAGCATCAATTCACAAAAACTCCACATCGCCCGTGCTCTTGCCCTTCATGGCGCTAAGCCTTGCCCTAAGCTCCGAGTTCGTGACAGAGCCGCTGCCGCCGAGAGGCTTTCCGGGAAGCACCGGCGCAACGCCGCTATTTAGCGACTTCTTGTAAGAGTTGATTTCGTCCATCCCGCCCTCCTTCATGTCCCCGGCGTACTTGCACCTGAGGCAATCGGACTTGCCGGAGGATTGGCGCAGATCAATGCCTGCGCAGGATGGGCAGTAGGGAATCTTCATAACAATAAGAGGAAATGCACGGGAGAATAAAAAGGTGATGGGTTGGTTTATTGCGAATCAACCACATTTATATAAACTCTAAAATCCCATTATATTGCAAGGCACAGGGCGAACAGCATGAACGTTTCAATCGAAAAGGGCTTTGAATATTTCCTCAAAGAGGATTTTACAGGCTACAGGGACGGCGAGTGGATGGCCATCTATAAAGACAAGGTAATCTCGCACGGAACCCACCTCAAATCAGTGATGGAGAAGGCCAAGAAAACCGCGCCGCTCTCAAAAATATTGCTCTCAAAGGTCAAAAAGACCGCCAGTTACCTATAAAATTTATGAACCTTAATTACCGCTGCAAGCACATAAATCTCGGAAAAGGCATCTGGGCAAAGGAACCGATAATACCGGTATCGCTGATAGGGCAAGCTGGCATCAGGCTTAATTTCACGGCAATACTTGACAGCGGCTCGGATTTTGTTCTCATTCCACTCGACGTTGCAGAAGCACTGTCCCTTGAAATTGACAGGTCAACCGCAGAAAAAGCAAAAGACTACGCCGGAAACCCCATTTCGACAACAATGTCAAACGTGGGCATCCGGATAGAAAAGGGCCGGGAGTCCACAGAAGTGAGCTGCCGGTGCGCGGTGCATCTCGATTCCGGCAGGCAGCACGAGCACATAATCTTCGGCTCAAGCTTTTTCGACCACTTCAAGATAAACTTCGACTACCCAAGCAACAGGTTCCAGATAAAGAAGTAATACTGTTTGTATGAAACCCGAAAACATCAATACCTATGGTTATCCGTGGAGAAAGTCTAACCCATCCACGAATAAAATAGGGCGAACTGGAGAACGCTCTGCGGTAATGTGGCTCAAAGAACAAGGTGCAACTATACTTTCAGGCGGCTATGTAAAAAACGAATATGAAACCCCAGAACTCTTAAAAGCAAAATATGAAATTATCTCTGGGATAGAGAACCAAATTGGCAGAAAACTTTCCAGCCTAGAACAACTGTTCATTGTAGGAAAAAATTATTATGCAAAAGGTAGGGCCAATAAACTGGAAGCAATATTAGGCAGACAGTTGACACCAAAAGAGCAAGTTTTTGTTAGGCAAGAGTATGGAGATTTTTTTGCAATATTTAATGATAAGACCTTTGGACACATAGAAGTCAAAGCAACCAGAGGGACAAGAAAATTACCGCCAAAATTCGCTGGAAAAAGACAAGCGACAGTTTTCGCTTTATTAAAATGGACTGATTGCCCTATTTTCATTTTGCGGGTTTTTTTCCACGGCAAAAAACCGGAATTCAATCTAATAAAATGGCGATAATCCTGGTATGTCCAACAGATCTGTTTCTACTGAGTTTTATAACTCAAAAAAATAGTAGCCCCGCACGGATTCGAACCGTGGTCCTGGGCTCGCTCCACACTTCTCAATTGCAAGAGAAATATGTCAGAGGCCCATGTCCTTAGCCAGCTAGACGACGGGGCTAGTTCCTACGATTAAGGAATCAACAAGCCTTAAAAAACGCTTCTTCCGCAGGAAAGGCCATCCAGCTTATGAATTTAATAATATTATGAACTACAAATCCGACACTTAGAGGCTAACCACGATGCAAAAAACAATACAGCAGATTTCTGTCTCCAAGGCAGTGATGAACGAACTCGAAAAAATGCCGAGGTGGAGGCTGATGATGTATCTCCAGCAAAATGGGGAAACGCCGGCCTACAAAATAGCCAAAGAGTTCGGCTGGACAACGGGCAAGGTGCACGCACTGGTCAAAAGCCTCGAGGCGAGCAAAACCGTGCAGGCAAGCACGAGGCTTGTGAACAACCGCGCTGTAAAATTCGTGAAGCTTGGCACATAATGTTTGGCCCAATCAGGCTTGAAAACGCATATCCAACCACTGGGTTTGCCCACGCGAAAAGCATTTATTGTGAAAAGCCCTCTTAGTTGCCGATGGCTGAAAAGTTCTCGGCAAGCAGCGCGGCGCCCAGCCGGGCGGGGCGCAGGGAGAGAATTGGAAATATATTGGGCAGCATGCAGGTTAAGCTCAAGGAAATTGATTCGCTGCGAAAGGAACTCTCGCGCGAGCAGTCCTCAGGCCTTAGCGCTAGGCAGTCGCTGCAGATGCTTGAGGAGATAAAGGTCCCAAGCCTTGAGATTCTGCGCGACGACAAAAAGAAGCGCTGATTTTTTACCTGTTAATTTTATTTATGCTCTTCAACTCCACCACAAAGAAAAAAATAATCGGCAATGTAAGGCATGCCGACGGTTTTTTCGGGAACCTTAGGGGCCTGATGTTCGAGCGGCAGGAAAATTTCGATTACGCGCTTGTTTTCGAGCTGCCGCGCGAGAGCAGAATCGGGGCGAGCGTGCACATGATGTTTGTGTTCTTCCCGGTTGACATCCTTTTCCTTGACAGTCAAAAAAAGGTTGTTGACAAGGCGACGCTGCGTCCGTGGATTTTAAACTACACGCCGCGGCTGGCGGCGAAGTATTTTGTGGAAATCCCAAAAGGTTTAGGCGGAAAAATCAGCGCAGGCGATGTGCTGGAATGGAAAGTGGAAAAATGAACGGTTGCCAAATGGGGGCGGAAAAAATATGGGCGCGCTGAAAAGACAGCCCGGGCACAGGGAGTACATAACCCTTGGAGGCATGATAAAAACCAGCAAGAAGGGCATTAGCCTGCACGAATCCAAAAATCTTCAGACGGGGAAGCAAAGGAGATGGGAGAAAAAAATTGCAAGAAAAGAGGTCACTCCCAGGTTCATGAGCGCAGGGGCGTACGGGCCGCTAACCTACAGGATTTTCTTTGGGGATATGGAAGTCGGGTTCATTCGCAGGGGGCACGCGCTTGTCGGAATGTTCAGGCGCAAGGGCATTTTCCTAAAGGCCCTTAGACAAATGGAGGAGGGTGAGAGGCGGTTGTTTTCCAGGAGCTGGGCATTTGAGGGCTATAAGTCCCTTATAGTCGATCAGATGGCGCGCGAGAATAGCGGCACGCATCAAATGTGGGATTTTTTAGCTGGCCTTAAAACGCCCGCGCACATCGATTACACTTCATATCCTGCAACCGCGTGCGGCCTTCTTGCGGCGGGCTATAGCCTCGCGCCCCAATCAGTGCGCGAACTGCAAAAAAACGGGCTAAGGGAAGGGGCAGGCTGGAGGGAGACAATCAAATTCCTTAAAAGCAGGCCCAAACTTGGCGGCAAGTTTATTTTCCTTGCAACAAAACCCATGGCGATTGATTAAGCGGTTGGAAGCGCGGCAGTATTTATGGCGAGCCTTGATTAATTTCCGCTGATGTACTTGTCCTTGCACTTGTCCGAGCAGAACCCGCCGTAGAAGAGGTGGCGCGGGGTGTCATCCATTGAAATGGGCTTCTTGCATACCTGGCACTCTTTCGAGTCCGCCATCTTGTAAACTTTCGGGGATTTTTTCATGAATTTGGTAAGGTCCATAATTAAGCAATAATATTCAATGCATTAATAAATTCTGGTTTTTTTACTACATAAAAAATATGCCGGCACACCCTACCCGAAAAATTTCACTGCAATAGCCAGCATACAAAGATTTTTTTCTGCAGCGCATGGGCACTCACCCTTAAAAAACCAACCAAACAATACTTCGTTGATTGACGTAATAATAAGTGCCGAGGGATTTTCGGGTTTTGGGGGGAATTTAATTGGAAGAGCCATTTTTCGATTCGCAGCAAGTCGAGCGCGCCCTTGGCTGGAGGGCATTCGCGTTAAGGGATGGAGAAACCGAACACGTGGTTTCGGAAAACGGGCAGAAGGCAATTATCCGGCTGCGGCAGGGCGGCAGCATTTATTTTCTCAAAAACGTCCCGGTGCTAAGTTCGCAGGAAGCCTCATTGCTTCGCAGCGCAATCGATGAGTACATGGAGCGGCAGAAAAACCACCACCTAAGCGCGCTCGAATCATTCAGCGCGTTCATAAAAGAAAGAAATATCTCGCTTGACAAACCGCAGCACGAATACCTCGCAAAGGTGATTTCACGAATCGCAAGCCCGGCCGGAATCATTTCAGAATTGCTAGAGCACGAAAACCTAGAGGAAATCGCGGTGATTGGAATCGGAAAGTCAAAGCCCGTGTATGTGTATGACCGCGCATTTGGATGGGTGCAAACCAACCTCTACTTTTCAAGGGAGCGCGAAATCCGAAACATCGTAAATGTCGTTGCTTCAAAACTCGGAAGAAGGCTCACGCTAAAAACCCCTAGCCTTAACGCGTTTCTCGAGGACGGCTCGCGCATGAACGCGCTAATCGAGCCCGCGTCGGTTTCCGGGCCGGCAATTACGATAAGAAAATTCACCAAAAGCCCGTTAACTCCTCTCGAGCTGCACGCGTACGGAGCGGTATCACTTCGCCATCTGGCATTCATCTGGCTCGCGCTCCAATCCGACTGCTCGGCCTTGGTGTGCGGCAACACCGGCTCTGGAAAAACAACCCTGCTCGGAAGCCTTTTCAATTTCATCCCGCAAAATGAGCGGATAGTAATTGTCGAGGAAACCCCTGAAATCAATATCCCGCACAGGCACGCAGTTAGGATGGCAACTTCGGAAGGAATTGACGCTGGCATGAGCGAGCTGATAGTAAACACCCTGCGCATGCGCCCTGACAGGGTGATTGTCGGGGAAGTGCGCCGCAGGGACGAGGCAGCGGCATACATAGACACCCTGCTCGCGGGGCAGGGAAAGGGCTCGTACGCGACATTCCACGCCCAGTCCGGGCAGGAGGCAATTGCAAGGCTGCAAAACCTCGGAGCGCTAGATTCCGATCTTGCGGCACTTGACCTAATTCTTGTGCAGAAGAGGTGGAGTTCGTTTAGCGGCGGGGCGTGCCGTGAGGAGCGAAAGCTTGTCGAAATCAGCGAGCCGCACTGGCAGGGGGGAAAAATGCGCGCGCAGAAAATCTGCGGGTTTGATTTGCGCTCGAAAAAATTCACTGAAAAAATATCGCGCGGCAGGGCATTTGAAAAAATATGCATCGCCTTCGGGCTGAACGAAAAAACATTCGGAAAGGAGCTATCGCGCAGGGAAAAATTCCTGCAGGGCCTGCATGGGATAAAGCACGGGGAGTTTTTCGATGCAATTTGCGGATATGGACAAAACGCTTGAGCGGCTCGGGCATGACCTTGCCTGCCTTGGCGCGCGCGAAGATGCCCATGAATATTTCCGGGGCTGCGCGAAAGCTTCCCTTGCAGCATTTGTCGCAGGGTGGCTTTTGTGGAGCCTGCTCTTTGACGGGATTTTGGAAGGGCTGCTCTTCGCGTCAGCCTGCAGCGCCGCCTGCCTTTTCGCGCTTCTTTCCCTTCCACGGCTGCGCCTTGAAGCCCGGGCGCGAAGAATCGAAAAGCACCTCCCCTTTGCGCTCATGCAGCTTAGCGTTGAGCAAAATATCGCAATGCCGTTTTCCGATTCGCTCGCGCGCGTTGCGGATTCGGACTATGGCGATTTCTCCGAAGGGCTAAAAGCCCGGCTGCGCTCGGCGCGCATGTGCGGCTCATCGATTCCGGAAGCGCTCATAGGGTTTGCGAATGCGAACCGCTCAAGGCTTTTGAGGCGCGCGGTTTCGCAGATGGTTTCGCTCTACGAGCACGGCCCGAAATCAGGCGCGGGGGAGCCGCTGCGCGAGATGGCGCTAGAGCTTCTCTCGCGCCAGAAATCACAGGCAAAGGAGTTCTCCGCGCGCATCTCCGCTTTTTCAGTCGCGTTCGTGGTGGCATCCGCTGTGATTCCCGCGCTCTTCCAGGCATACACGATTGTTGGCAGCGCGTTTATGGAAATCCCGCTCAGCGGAACGGAAATACTCCTCATTGTTGCAGGCGTTTTCCCGCTCGCGGACATCTGCCTCCTTTTGCTCGCAAAATCAATGACTCCGGAGTCGCTCAAGGGGTGAGAAGAGGGTGAATCAAAATATGGGCATCAAAAAAATGGTTTCGGATTCGATGCCCGCAGGAATTGCGCTAAGCGCCCTGTGGCTTTTCATTTGCGCGCTCAGCGGGCAGGGCGAGAAGGTTTTCTTTCTCGCGTTTGCCGCCCTCTTCGCGCCCGCTGCAGGAAAATACTTTCTTGCAGGGTACCGCGCCGAGCAAAGAAAAAGAAAAATCGAGGACGAAATTCCAGACCTTTTGCTGCTCGCATCCTCCCTGCCGGGCAATGCCTCGCTTGCAAAAATAATAGATTTCATGTGCCAAAATGACGGGCCGCTTTCGCAGGAATTCCGAACGGCGCGCGCCGAGATGCGCGCTGGAATGCCAACCGAGCAGGCGCTTGAAAGGATTTGCGCTCGCAACGGCTCGCTTGCGCTCACGCGCGCAATCCGCATGATAATTGCGGCGCTAAATTCCGGCGCGGACATGGCAAGGGCGTTCCGGGAAACCGCCGAGGATTTCATGCGCACAAATTCAATCCTGCGCGAGAGGGCGGCCGCCGGGGCGATGCAGAAATACACACTGCTCCTGTGCGGGCTTCTTGTGCCCTTCATTTTAGGAAAGCTCGGCTCGATGGTCGAGGGCTTCTCGCTCTCGGAACTCTCCGGCATCGGGATAGGCGCTGGCGAGAACCTGAGATTGGAAATTGCCGCGGCGTGCTCTCTTGCAAACATACTCTACATTGCCGAGTTCGCGCTGATTGCATCCGCATTCATCGCGTTCCAGGAGGGAAAGCAGGGAAAGTTCGTGCTGTATGCAGCAGGCATGCTGCCCGCGAGCCTGCTCATTTATTTCCTCAGCAGGGGCGGGGCTTGAATGCGGGCAGAGGGGGAAGTGAAACTGTTCAGGAAGAAGAGGTCTCTTGGCAAAGGAGAAGACGATTACATTTTTACTGAAGTGATTGTTGGAGTTGACAATCGGCTTCTGAACTTTGCAGTAGTGCAATTCTACAGGCCGCAGGGCCGATATTATCAGATAAAGAAGCACGATTTTTCACACGGAAGCTGCAATGTGCACAAATATTACGAAAGGCTTGAGAGCAGGGAAGAAGTCCGGGAAGAGAGGCTTACAATGGGGCTTTTCAGAAGATGCAAAATCGATATTCTTGATAACTGGCAAGATTATAGGGAGCGCTACAGGAAAAAATATATTGAATATTAAACATTAAGGAATCAAATATAACATGAATGCCGGATAAACTATTGGGCGATAATAATGGCTGCAAGGAAAAAAAAGGCACTCTGGATTTATGTCGGCGGCGACATGGAAAGGGACGATGAAGAGCTTTTCAAGAACCCCTCGCTAGCCGCAGCAAGGCAGCCGGAGAACATTCTCTACCTCAAATCGATGGAAGAGCTCCATTCCTTGATTTCCCAAAAGGGCCTCAGCTTACTGGTTTCCTTTATTGATGACACGGGGCGCGATAGCATTATAGCAAAAATGCCAAAGATAAAAAATGAGGTAGCGGCCCGCAATCTCAGCCGCCTCAGGGAATCGGTTTCAAGGCTCACGCACAACAGGGCTGTTTGCGTAGACACTGACTTTGGCGAAATAGGAATAAGGCTTTTCAGCAGGGCGAGCGCCACCGCAAAAGCGGTTTGACCTGCCGGCGCGGTTCGCTACGACTTCCTATTTAAATATAACGAACTTCCAATAGAGGCATGCAGGCCGAAGTCGAATTTATCGAGCACGAAAAAACCGACCTCAAGGGCTACACCCTAATTGAGGGATATCCCGGAATGGGGCTTGTGGGGACGATTGCCGCAAAATACCTTGTCGAGAAGCTAAAGTTCGAGGAAATAGGTTACGTCGATTCCAATATTTTCGCGCCCGTTATAAGGATACACAACGGCATGCCCGTGCGTCCGGCGCGCATTTATGCGGATTCGAAGAGCAAGGTCGCGGTGCTAACATCAGAGCAGGTGATACCTCGCCAGTTCACGCACCTTGTGGCGAAAAAGACCGTCGAGTGGATGGAATCGAAGGGCATTAAGGAGCTCATTTCACTTTCCGGCGTTCAGTCGGGCGGCGAGCGCAACGAAATGATTTACGGGATTGCCGCAAACGAAGGCTCGCAGGAGCTCCTGGCCAAATACTCGCTCAAGCAAATCCCGGAAGGGATTACAACAGGCGTAACCGCGCTAATACTTCTCGAGCTTCGCAGCTCTAAAATAAAGGCAATTTCGATGCTCGCAAACGTCCAGCTCTCCGCAGATTACAAGGCAACGGCAGAAGTCCTAAAAAAGCTCAACCAGATGCTGGGCCTCAACCTCAATGTCGAGCCGCTGCTCGAAGAGGCGCGCTCGCTTGAAAAGCAGCTTGTCGACCAGCTCCAGAAGCTCAAGGAAACCAAGGACAACGCGGAGCGCTTCGAGCACAAAACCCCGCTTGTGACCTGATTGATTTTCGGGCGGCGGCCTTGGATTTAGCATTTATTTTTAAACCCGAAACCGTTTATTGTATGCATGAAGTATATCTGGCTCGCGGTGCCAATCCTTCTCATTCTCGCCCTTGGAATCGCGGTTGTGATGACACAGCCCGCGCAAAACCCCCACCCGATTGATGATTCCGATTACGTTGATGTGAATGGCGACCAGTACCTGCGGCAGGAATATGTGACCGACCCAGCTCAGGAGCTGGCAAACAGCGCCGGGAGCGGTTCGGCAAATTTTATCTACCCCGCAAAGATTTCCGATTGCGTTGGGCTAAAGGACGCCGCTTCGCGCGACCGCTGCTACCTCCTCTATGCGGTGCGCTCGGACGATGTTTCGGGGTGCGAGGCCGCACGCGGGATTGATTCGCGCGATGACTGCTTCACCCAGCTAGCGGTGCAGGTGAAAAGGCCGGAACTGTGCGCCAAAGTGAACTACGGCAAGGAAGAGTGCTACATGCAGGCGGCGATTGAAACAGGGAACGCCTCGCTTTGCGCGCGCAGCGCGGCAAACCTTGCACAGTGCGGAAAAGCGGTTGCGTCCGGCAACATTGAGCAGTGCCCTGTAAGCGATGACAAGCACTTCTGCGGGGATGCTGTAATCGCAAAGGATGCTTCCCTGTGCGCGAACCTTCGCTCATACGACGAGTTCTGCTATATGCAGATAGGAATTGACTCAAACAACTCCTCGCTGTGCAACAAGGCAGGGCAAGCCGCAGACCACTGCTTTTTCAAAATCGCAACAAGCGTGAACAACGAAAAAATCTGCGAGGGGATTGCCGAAACAGGGGTGCGCGAGAACTGCATCGCATGGGTCGCGTTCAACACCAACAACCGGGCGCTCTGCTACAAGGCAGGCTCGATGGCGCAGGGCTGCATAGAGGACATTGGCGGCACCTCGCCGCTGCCGCAGGACTCTTCCGCGCAATAAGCAATTTGGGCGATAATTGAAAAGCCCCGCGCCGCCCGATTTTCCAAAAACCCTTTTTTATCCGGCACCATCAGCGGGTTTTTTATACCGCCTTGGGCGTACTAATCCCTATGAGCGGACCACATGGCGAGGCTGCGCGCGACCAGGGCAGGCCAAGGGAGCATAACACTTTCGGGCAGAGGTTTGGAAGCGACATTGGCGGGATGTTCACTAAGCATGCGGTGCACGAGAGCGGCGGGTACTTTGCGCATGGAGTGCATCTTGCAACTTCCATGATAAACCCGCTGTGGTGGATAAACAGGATGAATGCCGCAAGGGCCCAGGCAATGAGAGTGCGCGAATACGAGGCAAAGCACAGCAATATGCCGCATTTCACCCCAAGCCCGCAGATTTTCGAGCGCGCTTTTGGCGATTTGAAAAAGTCCCCATTCTACAAAAAAGACCCGCAGCACCAGGCCCATACCATCCCGGCGAGCCTCTATATCGCGGCATCGAACGAGGTGAAGGCAATTGAGAGGCTGCGGCTAAACCTTTCAGAGGACCTCAAGGCAAAAAAGGAAATAAAGCCGGGAAGAATCCTGGAAGCCGAACTCAAATCGCTCTGGGACGTTGCAAAGGGAAGGGCGGAGATTGCATCATATTACGAAAGCCTTCAGAGGATGATGATGACAGAAGGCAATCCGGAAAAGATAGCCACCTTCCACAGGGACGTGATGATTAAGGCGCACCAGCTTGAGATGCTTGCCAAGGCAAACGAGGGGCTCTACCCCAAGCTCTACATGGAATATGAGGCCACGCTCAAGGAAAAGTGAGCAGGCATTTTTGAATTGGTTGCAGGGGCAAAAAAACTAATTTTCCTCAAAATCTTCCAAGAATTCTTTGCGGCGCACCCACGCAAATGAGCCCACAAGCATTGCGATAAAGAGCGCGAGCACAAGCGGGTTCTCCGGCAAGGATGGGAGATTAAGGAAATTGCTATCGCCCTTGCCGCCTACCTGCAGGTTGAGCACGTTGCCCTGGGCGCTCGCGGTCGCCTCTCCGTTCGGCCCGACTTTTGCCGCGATTCCCTGCCTGAAGGCGTCTATTAGCGGCAATAGGTTCGCGTTCTCTGCAAACCACAGGCCCTTGTCAGGGTCGTAGTAGAACGAGCCGTTCTTGCCCTGCGCCGAGATTAGCGCCTCGGGCTTGTTCGAATCGAGCTGCACGAACGGAGCGCCGTCCTTTGTTGAGAACTTGAGTTCGTGCTCCTTGCCATCATCTGTCCTGATTTTTAGCCCGTCCGGGGTCTGGGTAATCGAGCCGACGTAATCCTCGACCTTGCCAGTGGCCTTGTCAATCACGCGCAGATGGTCGCGGCACTTGCCGGTCACGGGGTCCAATTCCGATGAAATCACATACCGCTTCGTGGGCGTCTCGAACACCGAGAAGGGCCCCTCGTGCTTTAGTGCGGTGTTGAACTTGTCGACCTTGCTTGTCTTGAGGTCAGATGCAAGGTCTGGTATCACTTCCATATTGAGCGCGGGCTCTTCGCACAGGGTATCCGGGTTCGCGGTGCGGTCAAGGCTTGTTTTCAGGCCCTTTACAAGGTCCTTGTTAAGTATGCCGTCCTCGTGGTGCTTTAGCCATGTGAGGAAGCAGCCGTCCGGCTTTACAACTATCAGCCCGTTTGCGAACTGCAGGCTCTCGAGCCTTCCGATTGAAGTTGAGCCGTCGTTCGAGCTTGAGAGGTTCACGTCCTTGTTCGCGTAAATTGTGATGGTCGCACCGCTCCCTTCGGCAATCTTGCGCGGTACCCCTTCCGCTATTATGCGGTTTCCGATTGGCTTTACTATAGGGTGCGTTGTTGTGACCACAACTTCGAGCTTTCCGAAAGCCTCATTGAGGCTGTCGGAGTTGAGCGGCAGGCCGGTTTGGTTCATCACCCCTTCCTTTATGCAGTTGAGAAGGTCGCGGTTTAGCACCCTCACATTTCCCTGCGCGGTGATTTCCAAAACCTTCTCGTTGCTGCTCTCAAGGCAGGTCTGCGTTACCGTGTGCGGGATTTCAACTGCCGGAATTGCAAGGTTGATTGGCGCGAGGCGCACGTTGTCGGGCTTGTCTATTATTGTCTTGCCATTTGCGGTTATTTTGCCCTTGTCAAAATCAATGCCCACGTTCACATCGTTCACGCCGTGCAGCACCTCGCTTCCCTTGTCCCTGTACTTTGAGGGGTTGATGTCGGCGCCTTTTCCGAACCAGAGGTAGAATAGGTCCTTTGAGACGAGCTGGCCCGAGCTTATCCCATCAAAGCGCAATGTTGCCTGCACAATATTATTTTCCTTGGCATCGTTTGTGAACTTGTCAAGCTCCGCTCCGATTGTGTCCTTAGCTTCGCTCGTAAAGCTGTTCTGGCTGCCCGCCGAGAACTGGTCGAAGAGCTTTTCCTTTGCGTTCTTCACAAGCGCCTGCACTTTTTCCGTGGATTTTTCAGATGCGGTTGCCTGCTTTTCGGATTTCTCCTTTGCGGGCACGAAGTAGTGCACGTAATACCCTTCACTGGCATCTATGCAGTCCTGCAATTGCGGCGCGATTGAAATCTGGATTGCGGCGGTGCTGAAAATCCCGGCCCAGAGGAATGTTGCGTACGTGACGGATTCGAGCCCGCCGAGCACCCCGCCAATCCTTCCCTTCTCTGTGAGGAACTTTGGCAGCTTGTCGCCAATATTCACACCATAGAAGTGCAAATCCTTTACCGCCTGCTCGCAGGTCTTCTCCTTGTCCTTTCCGTTGATTGCATCGACGAGGTCTATTTTCTTTCCGACGCTGTTTCCGCTCTTGCCCTCCAAATTGTCATGGCCCGCGAATGCGATGAGCGTTTGGCCCTTTGCCTTTGCCTCGTCGCTTTTGGTGTCCTCCAAAATGTATGAAACAACCTTCTTGTCGTTCACGAAAAAGAACGGGCGAAATTCCTTGAGGTCCTGCGTCGGCATCACAACCGTGCAGTCGGGGCACTCTTCGGGGCCTGTCAAATAGAATGCAAGGCTCTCGGTTTCGTTGCGCAGCTCGTTTTTGGTGATTTGGTCGTAGAGGTTCTTTACGGGGTTGTACTTTTCCGAGAGGCTGTCAAGTATCACTTTCCACGGGAGCTTGTTTATTACCTGCACGAAAATGTCGCCCTGGTCAGAGCCTTCGTTTGCGAAAAAGTCGACGTATGAATAGTCATACACGGGCTGGTTGCCGTGCGATATCTTTATGTCGTGCCAAGTGTCCGGGAGCTGGTATTGGCTGATGCCGTCTATTCCAAAGCCCTTCTTCGCCCACCAGTATCCGAACGGGAGCGCGGTCCACTTCGCGCCGCCCTTGATTGAGAAGTAGCTCTTTATGAGCTCGTCTTCCTGCGCCGCGAGCTTGTCGAGCGCGTTCCAGTACCTTCTCGAAACCCAGTTGCGCTCCTTGAGGGTGTCTAGCATCTGCTCGATGTTGGTAACGCCGAACTGCATCACGTTCGGCCTTGTCCTGCCGTTGGTGATTCTCGCGGTGAAGTCCGCCGGGGAAATCACCCCTCCCTCTTTCCAGTTGCCGTAATAAGTCGTAGCCCCTTTCGAAACCCTGCTCTGGATAAAATCGGCAGAGATATCGTTGTAGGGGATGAATTCGCCGTAATCATCCTTCATGAATTTCTTTACCCTTCCCGGCGCGGACTGGGCCTGCGATTTTATGTTTCCCCATGAGATGTTCTCCGGCACCGCCCCCACCTCGTCGAAGGTGTAATAGACAAGGTCGTCCCCACGGGAGAGAAATGCCGAGTCATACTTTGAAGCCTGCTTTTCAAAATCCTTGAACGTTCCTGTCTCGGCGAATTTCTGCACAACGCGCTGGAAGTTCCTGTGCTCGCGGAACATATCGATTACCTCGCTCCCGCCGTCGGGGCGCACCTGCAAAAGCCCCTTGCTGTAGAACCCGACGTTGTTGTGGCGCACCATCCACTCAGGCACATCCGCCATTAGCGCATCGTCGTAGAATATCATCATCTTCGCGAATTCCTGCCCGTAATCGACGTATTTCTGCTTTGTGACGGGGCTATCTGCCGTAAGGGTTTTCTCTGCAAGCTTCCATACGTCCTGCGCGTCGGTTACCCTTGCCTTCGAACCCCTCACAAGCGAGCGCATGTCCTGGAGCATGCGCAAAAATTCCGCCTTCTCCTGAGCGCCCTTTATGTGCGAGAGAAATCCTCCCGCCTCCTGCGCCTTTGCCCAGAAGTGCTGGAACTCCTCGGTCTTGACAAGGTTGTAGCCTGTCCCGTTCGCGTTCCCCGAAACAAGACCCATATACCACTCCCTCCAGCCGTACTTGTCGAGGCGGTTGTTGATTCTTTTTGTGAGCAGCTTCTGGAAATAGGAATCCATCGGCAGAACCTTTTTTCTCATAAGGTCGAGGAAACTCTGGTACTCATCCCTAACTCCTGAGAGAAATCCGCGCCTTCCGGTCCAGCCAAAGAGTCGCTTTGTGTAGTAGAGCAGGCTCGGCCCGAAGGTCGATGCCACCATCTCGCTTGAGGTCCAGGAGTTGAAGTACTTGTCGAAGAGCGAGTAGGTGCTAATCACGCACGAGGAATTTGTGCAGTTGGTCGCGAGCTTTGCATCGAAGCTTCCAGCAAGAATCGAATTTGGAATCAGCAGCTTTTCGAGGCGCTTTGCCGTGCGCACCTGCGAGTTCTCGATGTTCGAATCGGAATTGGTGAGCGCTGCTGCGAGCACCTGGTCATCTTCCTTTGAGAACCTGGTTTTTGCCTTGAGGGCGGCGTTCGCATCGGAGGACCAGAGGTTTGAGAGGTCCTTGAACGCCTCAACTACAGGCTTGGTGTCCGCAACTATTCCCGCGCCGGAGTTGCGGTACTTTAGGTTCGGGCCAAGGAGGGTGCAGTTCGGGGAGGATGTGTCCTTGCACCTTCCTGTGCGCAGAGAATCATCAAGCACCACCCCGAATGCGAAAGGGCCTTTTACATAGGTGTTCAGGAACTGCGCGATTTCGGAGGGCTTCATTTTCAGGTTCGGGATTTTTGCCTTCGCCGCGATGTTCTCATCCTGCGAATTCTGGAGAACAATCTCGTTTGCCGAGAGCTTTTCGCGGCCCTTTCCGTTCGCCGCCGGAACGCCTGTAATTCCCTTATTGGCGTCGACCGTGAATCCCTTCTTTAGAAGGTCAATGAGGTTTTGCGTTTCCTGTGAACTAAGTTCGGAGGAGTCACAAACTAATTCGTTGCGCTGAGGGACCGCGGGAAAATTGTTCCCAAGGTTGCCAGAACCGCTAAGCCCCTGCCCGGAAATGTTCTGGCCGGTTAGGCCGCTTTGCGAAAGAATATCCCTCTGCCCAACGGTTGCCCCGCCCGTACCCGAACCTGGCGCGGATGCGCCTGTCTGGTATGGCGATTGGGCATCCGCAAATGATGCCTGCGAGCCGTATTCATACCCGACAACGGCGGGCGCGAGGGCGGTGAAAAGGAAAATGTAAATCAGAAAAAGGCTCGAGAGCTTGCGCATGCAACCACGTGAAATGACCCCCAAAAACCGCTGTTTTTGGGCGTATAAGTAAATGTTTGTCCGTTATTTATTTGTTTGCAAAAGGGAAATCGGCAGCCGGGCCCTTCAATTTTGCCAAGTGCGCGCGAGCCGGCAAAACCCTTACGCCGGAAAGCCGTAGTAGAGCAGGTAGAGAAGCCCGGTCACGGATTGCGGGACAATGAAGAGAACTATGAACGAGGCGAGCAGCGTCACAATGTATGCGCTCACAAGCAGCTTGGACCACGAGGGCAGCTTGCCGAGCTTTTTTTCAACCACCGAGCGGATGTATGAGCCCACGAGCTCGAGCGGGAGCAGAAGAACGCACAGCACCGCGGCAACAAGCGTGACCTTGAGCACGCCGTAAATGTAGGAGAGGGCGATGCCCGAGAGCGTGGGAGCAATCGGCGATGGCACAAGCCCCAAGCCCTGCTCTTGCGAGGCTGTAATTATCGGGAAAAAATATGCGAGCAGCACAATGCACCATGAGATTACAAAAGTTGCGGCGAGCGTTGAGCCGAGCCACTTCCAATTCATTTCCTTTTCAATTGTGCCCCGCACCCGCTTTCCGATAAGCGCGAGGAAAAAAACAATTACTGCGGGTGCGAGCGCGCCTTTTAGCAGCGCAAGGGCGGAAAAAAACAATTTCGCGGCAATCAGCTCAAATTCGCCGGGCATCACACAATAGTTTATTAACTACTATAAATAACCTCTTACTTTGCGATGCTCTCACTCCCCCTTACAACAATAATCGAGGCAGGCCTTGCCGGATACGTAATTTTGGGCTGCCGCAGCATGGGCTATATCATCATAAGGTCCGGCTGGCCCGGGGTTCGCGCAACGGGCGCGGAGTACAAGAATGGAGCGAGCCTGCTAACGGGCGCTGGGCTTTTGGCTGGCACCGGAATTATTTTTGCAATCCCCCTCGCGCTTCCAAATTTTGTTGCTGGGGTTGGCGGATTTGAGCTGCTCGCGGTAAGCGCGGCGCTCGCATCGGGTTCGGGGATTGTTTTGCTCACGGCGAAAAGAAAATTCGGTGCGTCCCGCAAGGCGCGCGTTTCTGTGCCGAAAAGGATTGTCACCGCAGGCATTGTCTCGAAAATGGCGGTTGGAATGCTGCCGGAAAAATTCTACACCAAATCCGCAGGGGAAGAGCAGCAGGGATTGCCTTCCGCGCCGCCGGCATTTTCCGCGGGCGCGGGGCCTGGCTCCGCGGCCGCTTATGCGGGCGGGGCATTTGAGGAGAGCTCCGAGGGCGGACTTACATTTGTCTCAGCATCAAGGCAAAAAAAAGGCGAGAAGGCGATACGCGAAGAGTATACAACAAAGCCAACTTCTGAAACAGCGGCAAGCGAGCAGAGGGTTAGCGAGCTAAAGCGCAGGCTCATTGACAAGTCGCAGGGCGAGGCGCCGCAGGCACGCGGTGCAGTATTCCAGCAGGCCTGGAGGGGCGATGAATCCTCGGCGGGGCAAAGGCCTGCGGGCGGGGAAGCGGTCTTCGAGCCGACAAAGGAAATAATCGAAAAGATTGTGGAAAAGCAGAAGAGCTCCTCGGCGCAGGGTTCGGTGCGCGGACTGGATATGAACAAGCAGGCGCCGGCGCAGGCTGTGCAGCCAGCCAAACCAGGGCAGGAAATTTCTCCCGCAAAGCCGCAGGCGCAAAAAATTTCAGGAGAGCAAAAGAAGGGGATTTTTTCATCCATTTTTGGGGCGCAAAAACCATCGCTTTCTGCGCAGCCCGCAAAAGCCGCGCCGGCAGCAGCGCCCGCACCGCCCGTGCAAATCCCTTTTGCAAAGCAATCTTCCGCACAGGCAGCCCCTCCCCTTGCTTCGCCAAAAATATCTGTGCAATCAAAGTTTGCGCAAAAGCAGCTTCCCGCCCCGCAGCACGCAGATGCAAAGCAGGCCAAGGCGGCGGAAAAATATCCGGCGCCCCTTCCTGCGCAGCCCGCGCCAGAACACGAGGCGGCGCAATCTTACGCAAGCCCCGAGCCATTTATTGTTACCGGCCAGCCGAGCGCGCAGAAAATTGCCGACCTGCGCAAGAGGCTCTCAGAGCTTGACACCTCGCGCCCGCTTGGCGAGCAGCTTGGCGCTTCAATGGGCGTTGGCACAAAATCGGCAATAGGTTCGCTAAGGCGCGGCATCCCTGCAGGAATGGATTCGCAGCTGCGCGCGCGTGAGAGGGAGCAGGAAAAGAATTCCGAGCAGATAATCGGGCTTCTCGGAAAGGAAAAGGAGAGGCGCTCGCAATCAGTAACCACGCGCGAAAAATCCGGCGAGGAACTGCGCGATTCGCTAAGCTTCATACGCGAAGAGCTGCGCGAGAGGCTCGGGCTTGAGCGGCCTGAAGGCGCGGATGCCTCCCGCGCGCCGCAGGATGCGATGCCAAAATCGGCCCGGCTGCTAAAAGAGCTTCTGAAGGAAGGCTGAGAAAATGGGCGATGACATTCCTCGAAGGATGCAAAGGTTCTACCGCAAAAAGCCGACCGAGCAGGAGGTGCGCGGGAAAAGCTCCGAGATAGCAATTAAGGAGGTCGACTCGTTCCACCAAAGCCACAGCAGGTACCCGAACAAAAATGAGCTCGACGAAATCAGCCAGAATGTATTTGACCAGCTAAAAAGGGAGCTTGAAAGCGCGGGCAGCGAGGCGGATGAAATAGACCTCGGCCCCGAAGAGCCGGGCAGCGCGCCGCCCGATGCGGGCGCGGGCGGGAAAAAAAGCGTGCTCGAGCTAAGGAAAGAAAAGCGCGCCCAGGCATCATCCGGGCAGGGAGGCCGGGCCCCGCAGCCTTCTGCAAATGCGCAGGGCCCTGCCGCGCAAAAACTTGGCAGGGGCGGGCAGCGCGGGCTCGCAAAAAAAGGCGGCGGGAAGCAGCAGCCTTCCGATGAAATGGCAATGGATGAGCAGGGCCTTGGCCCTGAGGATGAGCAGATGCCAATGCCCGAAGGGGAGGATGCACAGGGCGGCAGCGCGGGCGGGAGCCAGAACCTTGAGGAGCTAGAAGAGCGCCTAAACCGCGAGAACGTCAAAAAGCTCACGGGCATTGACGAGCTCGCAAGCCTTGAATCCGAGCTCTCCGAACAGGGAGGGGATGAGTTCGACCTTGTTGACAAGGAGCTTGAAGGCGGCTCTGTGAAATGCCCAAAGTGCTCCAACCCGGCGGAGTCGCTCGTCTACTGCCCCGAGTGCGGCGATGCGTTCTGCGACCACTGCGCGAAAAAAATCGAGGCGCTCACCGACTCTGTAAAATACACCTGCGCAAAGTGCGGCGCGGAATTCAAGAAGAAAAAATCCAAATAAAATTCACGGCGCGGCGGCAGGCGCCGGGGCGCCCGCATCAACGCATCCCCAGTCAATGTCTATTTCGCCCTCTGAATTTGCCTCATCATATAGCAGCCCAACCTGCCGGTCGCGCGTCTTGCCAAGCCATGCAGCATCCCACATCGCAAGGTCGGCCTGGGCCTTGAAATCAAACCACGCGCCCCTGTCGGTCGGGTTTTCCTGCACAAGCTTTACCTGTGCCGAGCCCTGCGAAACCGGCCCGACGTTTGCAAAGAGCCGCGCGAGCCTCTTTGCAATGTTCGCATAATCTGCAGAGCCTGCGGCGCCTTGCGAAACCGCGCAAAAATAGTCCCTGTGTACGGGGTTCCCCGGCCGCTGTATAAGGTAAGAGGGCGGCACGCTCTTGCCCTTGAGGGCGGAGGAATCAATCTCGAAATTTGTCGTGTGGAAAAAGAGGAACACGAACTGGCCGTTCTTGTTTGTCTGCTCCTGCTTTGGGATTGTCATGTAGAACAGATAGTCCTTGGTGTCTGCAATCGGCGCCATTACCGAGGAAATCGTCCTGCCAAGCACCCTGCGCTCGGTGGGCCCGAGGGATGTGTCATCGGAATAGTCCTCCTTTATTATTGCTAGAAGGTAGTCGATTTCCGCCTCCGGGTCGTATATGGTTTTGGACGAATCGCGCGGGGTTGAGGCGTAGAGTATTGTCTTTAGCGCGTTTGTCGCAAAGGTTGTGCTGTACTCGTTGCTTATCTTGTCCTTTACCGAATTGCCGTAGCTGTTCGCAAAGCCGAACATGAAAATCGAGAGGAACGTTACAACCATCAGAAAGTACAAAGCGTCCGTGACCGCGGCCTGGCCTTTCTGCTCGCGCGCAATGAGCCGCAAAATTTTCACTTCCATGCAACCACCACAAGGTGCATCGGCTTTACGATTTTTTCATCCTCGACAACAATCGGGTAAATCCTCGAGACAAGCCGGCTTTGCGAAACATCGGAGAGCTTCACAAAATCCCCAAGCGAATCCGTGCTGCGCGGGCTTTGGTTTGAGCAAAAAAAGTAATCGCCCTTCGCCGCCTTGAATACCGGAACATCGAAAAGGCCCTTTGCCTTCGCCCCTGCGGAAGCGTCCGGGCGCACCCAGCCTTCCGTAATCACCGCGGCGAACTTGAGATTCACTACTCCCACCTGGCCGCACAGTTCGGAAAAATTCCCGCGGCTGAAGATGTAGCTGTTTGACTGGAGCGTTCTTGAGATGCGAAGCAGCGTGATGTCGTCGCTGAAGTTCGAATTGGACGTGTCGAAGGCATTGAAGGTTATCGTGAATGCGGTAAAGAACATCAAAAGCCCGAAAATGAGCGGGATTAGCGAGGGGAAATCATCTCCTATCGGGCCGATAAAGCCCCTTTGCCCAAGTACAGGGCGCGGGCCTGCGGGCATTGCATTTTTGCGCGCCCGAAAAATCATGCCGAGCTCACCGGCCTTCTCTTCTGGCACCCAAAGCCCCCTTCGCGTATCTGCCCAAGGTTTGCCTCGCACACCGCAGAGTTGCATCCCACAACATAGAGGCTGGCCTGGCCGTTCTTCACTTCCTTTATGAATTCGAGCGTGTCGACCGGGTTTATCGCCTGCGGGTCGGCATAGAAAGTTTCCACTTCATCAAACCCTCCGGGGCCCGAACCCGAATCGTAGTCCTTTGCCCCGACGTACTTGCGCGAGAGAAGGTGCAAGCTTGCCTTTGTGCGGAAGCTGTTTGCGGCAATTGATTTGGGAACATATGTCGAGTCCTGCGCTCCCCTCTTTATTTCATCGCGAGAATAGACGGAAAAAATCAGCACGTTGAGCTTGTCCTTTCCGGACTGCACAGTGGTTTTTGAGACGCGCAGAACATAGTAGTAGCTGCTCCCGGCAATCTGCAGTTCGGGGTCTAGAACGTACGCATCGCCCGCGCAGTAGTTCGAGGAGCTCACAAGCGCGAAGGATTTTTCGGAAATCCTAAACGCGAGCTGCGAGCCTTCCTTCACCTTTGTGATGTCGGTCAGGCCGAGCGCGAAGAAGGAGACAATCGCAAAAATCGCGGTGACCAAAATGAGCAGGTTCATCTTGCTCAGGATAAAATCGAGCATGCCCTACTTCCTCCTGAATGCGCAGATTTCCGGCCGCTCGCTGCTAAGGCTTGAGACCTTGAAGAGAAGGTAGGTGCCCTGCTCTATTCCATCCCCAGATTTCCAGTTCTTGAGAACGTACGCATCGCTCGGCTCGAGGATTTTCGCATCGCACGGGTCGCCGTCGGGGAATGTTGTTGCGGATGATACGCGCAGGCACTTTGCCTCGCTAAATTCGGGGGAATCAAAGTTGAGTATCGTGCACCGCCCGATGCTCCCTCCGCACAGCGCCGAGCACTGCGCCTGCGAGTCGCTCTCAACAATCATGAGCCTGCTCTCCTTTTCTGAAAAACAGCTTGGAAAGGAAATCGAAACGTTCGCCTTGTTCTTTGTGTTTGCGACCTCCTCTATTTTGGTGCGGACATCCTCAAGGGTTTGGTTCATCTGGCCCTCGCACACTTTCTTGTTTAGCGTATTTAGGGCGTTGAAGCCGACAATTATCACAAACGTCATCACGATGACGGCAATCAGCAGCTCGAAAACGGCGGCCTCCTGGGCGCGCTGGGAGCGGCGCGAAGGCATGGGCATTTTGGGGAGTTTCATGTGTTCAATAACGCAAAAGTAGTATTTAAGTTGCACGGCGCGCAAAAGCGATTGCGGACGAGAGTTTCATTTATTGCATTTCACTTCTTGTCCTGCAGCACCGGCTGGTCCTTTATGATGTCCTGGCTCTGCTTGAACATGGGCTTTATGAGCGCGATTATCAGGATTGCGGCGATGATGAAAACTATGAGAAGGTACACGGAGTTCCACTCGCTCTGCGCGCGCTCTTCGCGCATGAATGCTGCAAGTTCCTTGAGGGATTCTTTCAATTGCATACGAAGAAGAATTTGGGTGAACTGGTATTAAATCGTTTGCCCGGGCGAAATTTTTGGATTTATGATTCCGAAACGATTGCCACAAGGCAGAATTTCTGCGAACCTGAGGTCGATGGCGCGGGGTTGCATCTGTTCGGGCTAATGCCGAACTTGTCCGTGAACTTGTAATTGCGCAGCGTGTCCTCAATGTCGGATTCGCGGTCGCAGAGCACCATCAGCCTTGTCTGCTGCTGGCCTTCGCCGGCATAGGTTATTATCTTGCCGGGGGCGGTTTCCTCAAACGACTTGTTGTTCGGGGTTTTCGAGCCCACGAGCACGCACACCTGCCCCTCTGAGAGCGCCTCGGATTTTAGCGCAATTGACCTTGCGGAAATGGTATCATCCTTCTTGAACACTACCTTATTCACAAACCCGGGCGAGCCTATGGAATTGAGCTTGCCCCTTACAGTGTCCTCTGCGAGCTTTTCGGGGTTGTCGCTGCCGATTCCCGGAATGCCGCCGAGGATGTTCATGAGTATTACAAGAATTGCGATTGCAATTACCGCCGAAATCAGCAGCTTGAAGACATCGAATGTCTGGCCTTTCTGGTCCATCAAATCAGTAAGCTAGATGCGGTAGGTGATATTTAAACCTTTTGTGATTGTTTGGGAAAATGCGTTGGAGCCTTTGCGAAAAATCACTGCGCGCCCTCAATTTCGATTTTGCACCCCACGGGGCATTGCGAGGCGCCCTGCGTGCTGCAGGTTATTGTAAGGTTTGCAATTATTGTCTCCTTCACTTCAACCAGGCCGTTGCTGTACGCAAGCCCCGATGCCTTGCCGATGCCAAAATCGACGCAGTCCTGCGAAATGCCCATGATGTTTGCAACGTCCTTTCCTGCGAGCACGCTTCCGCGCTTTAGCATTATCTCCTTGACCTTGAGCGGGGTGCCGTTGGCCTGGGCAACCGCGTTCGTGAGCCCGATTTCGAGCTTCTGCCTTCCGACCTCTATGCGCTTGTCATCGAAGTAGTTTATCGCGCTGATAATTATCATCAGAAGGGTGAGGGCAAGGATTGCCCCGACGAACATCTCAAAGGGCGCAAAGGACTGGCCCTTGCTGCCCATGGAGGGCATTTTTGGCTTAATGACGGGAAAAATTTTCATCCATACACCGCGCGCTTCAGAGGCTGCCCACGAGAAGGTTCGAGGCTATCATGCTGATTACAAACATCACAATCGCAACCGGAAGGAACTGCGCGACATTTAGCCTGAAGAGCAGCTCGTTGTCCTCCTCGATTTTTGTCGTGAAGTAGGTCATTATCACGACAAGCTCGACTATGTAGAGCGCGACAATCAGTATGAACTGCGTGGGCGTTGCGATGTTTGCGATTGCCGAGGGGGAGATAAAGCCCGAGAGGCTAAAGCTCGAGAACGTGCCGCCCCCAAGCGATGCTGTGTCCGAGCTGCCGGCGTTTTGCACAATGCTGGAAGATGCGATTGAGGAAATTGTGACTATCACAACGCGCTGAAGGCTCGTTGTGATTCCAAGCACAATCGGGGCGATGAAAAGTATCATTGTCTTCATCGTGCCGGTTACGTCCGAAACCAGCACGCGCAGGGTATTGTTCACCTTCTCCGAATTCTGGAGCTGGATTGAGAGCGAAATCATCGTGCGCGCGGCGACATTGGTCCCGAGCTGCACCGAATCTACCAGCATTTTCATCGAGCCCTTTATCATGTTCGAGGGGATGTTTGCGACCGAGCCGTTGTTGCGGTCGAACACCGCCTGCTCAAGAGGCATTCCGAGAAGGGTGATGTTGTCCAGGGTTCGTGTAAAGATCGTGCGCGAGATTTTGAGGTCCGGCAAAAATTCCTGCACGTGCTTTATCGCGTCCTCGACGGGCTTGTTCTCGCCCATGCGCGAGGCGAGCACGTAGAGCGTGTCCTTGAATTCGGACTCCATCTCCTGCACATCGAGCTGCACCTTGCGCTTGTAGATGCTCGAGTAGTAGAGCAGCACAAAGACCGCGAGCGAGAAGGTTATCAGAAAGCCGAAGACCAGCTTGTAGGGTGCCACATCGTTCTGGCTCTGTGAAAAGAAGAGCTGCTCTTCCGCGAGCACCTTGAGCCTTATGTTGTCGTCGATTATTTTCTGCTGCTCGGGCGAATCGGCACTTGCAGGGCTCTGGCTCAGAAGGCCATTGTAGCGCTCGCCATCGGGGATGTCAAAATAATTGAGCGATTTTCCCGCGCGCGCGAGCGCCTCTTCCTTGCTCGGGTCGCACGCAACCACAAGGTGCCCCTTGTCAGAGCACTGGATTGGCACAACCGAGCCGTCGGGATTCTTCTCATTTTCGAAAAGGAACTTGGGCGGTATTCCCTGCGTGGAAACGGTGAAGGAAATTCCAAGGCCCGCAATGAGCACAACCGCCGCAAGAAACCGTGTGTCGAGCGAGACTCCGCCGATTTTTGCGCTCCACTTGCGCGGAAGGCCGGGGTAATTGTCAGGGATGATCGGCGGCTCGTATGTTGGGGGCCTGTTCTGGATTAGGTTGAATGCGAATGCAATCGCAACGAACGGTATTATGATATTGTATATGAGGATTAGCACGAGCGGGTTTGCAAGCGGCGCGCCTGAAAACGTGCTCCCGACAGGGAGTATAATTATTAGCAGCAGCGGCAGGAGCACGCCGATGTAGAATAGCATCGTGCTAGGCTGCGAGAGCTCGCGCGCGTACTGCTCCATCTTGTTTCGGATGCTCTCGAGCATTTCAGACATTGTCTGGTCGAGCAGCGCATAGCGCTTCGATTCGGAATTTTCAATCACCGATGCGCGCACGCGCATTAGGGCGCGCTTGAATTCCTGCGAGTATTTTCCCCAGCGGTATGCAAGCGCGTCAAGCCCCTCGTAGAGGGAATTGTACATCCCGATTTGCGTTTGCCAGATAAGGTCCTTGAAGTCCTTTGCTATTTTTCCGCGCCCGTGGTCTGCCGCGAATTCTACAGCCTTCTCAAGGTTCGGGACGAGCTTGATTGACATTATCATATAGCCCATCATCTCAGGCACGTATGTGAGCGCGCGCGTCTGCTCGCGCTTCGCCTCGGAGGATGGGTAGCTCTGGAAGAGGTATGTTATCCCGATTGCGCCAAGAACGAACGGGGCGAAGGCGTATACAACCGCCATCGGCCCGCCAATTCCCAGCAGCACTATTAGCGACTTTCCGCCCGTGACCTTGACGTAGAGGAGCAGCGCCCCAAGGATTGCCGCAAGCGCGAGCGAGAAAATCAGCACAACTTTTGAGGCGCCGGAAAATTCCTCGGGCGAAATCTTCCACTTCAGAAAATCAATCGCGGCCTTGTTATCGGCGTTGAAAACCCCGCCCCTGCCAAGCGAGGGGAAGAACGAATAGAGCTTCTTTGAGAGCCCGACAAATGGGTGATCCGGCTCGCGCACGAGCTTTCTCTCGCCCTGCGAAAAGTCCTCGCCGGAATATTTTATCTTGCCGTAGAGCTCGCCAATGCTGGCCCCGGATTTTCTTTGCGGCGGCATTCTAGTTCTGCTCCATTGGTTTCACTTCGAGCGGGCCTGGACCCTTTTTACAAGATAGGTGCGCACCCAGTTCTTCCACTTCCCAAGCGCCTCCTCATAATCAACCGAGCCTGATTCCTCGAGCTGCTCTTCCTTTATGAGCACGAGCTTGTTGTTCGCGGCGACCGTGTTCTCGGCCTCCAAAAGCTCCGGTATCTTGAACTCGTTTTTGAGCGAGACCATGTAGCTTTTCGATTCGGCGTTCATGCGGATGCCTTTCCACAATTCTTCAAGCGAGAGGCCTGTTGTATTGCTTATGCGCGTGAAGAGGTCGCTCTCCTTTAGGTTGTCCTCGATGAACTGCAGCTCGTCCTTTTTCGCGTTGTAGTTCATCAGGTCGAGCAGCCCCCCCTCCTCTTCGGGGTCCTCTTTCCAGTGCTTTTTAACTTCGGTAACCTGCACAACGCGGCGGTGGCGCTCGATGCTGCCCTTGAAGCGGATTGGGCGGGCGACAACGACAACATCCGTTGCCTTGAAGGAGGTGTTCGGGACATCCAGGTCGTTTACAATCCTGTCCCACACAGAGTACGCGCTATCGCCGTGGATTGTCCCCATAACAATGTTGCCCGCCGCGCCGACGCGCATCGCCTCGTAGAGGACCTTTGCTTCCTTGCTCCTCACTTCGCCAATCACAAGGGCGCTGTCTCCCAAGCGCAGGGCGGTGCGCAGCGCCTCTTCGGGCGCGACCTCGTTGTCGTTCTCGCTGTTTCCGATTGGCGAGCGGGTCTTTAGGCGCTGGACATTGAAGCCGATGCTTTTCATGTACTCAATCGGGAGCTCGAGCGTGTCCTCGGAGGAAATTATTCTCGAGTTCTGCAAAATCTCGAGCATGAGCGCGGACATTAGCGAGGTTTTCCCCGAGCCCCTGCTGCCGGTCACAAGCATTGTCGCCTGCGAATCAATAAAGAAAGTGAGAAGCCCTGCCGCGAGCGGTGAGATGTACTTCACATCGATGAACTGCGCCAAGGTCCACGGGGTTGTCTTGTGGAGCCTGAATGCGAACGCGGTGCCATCGGGCGAGAGCGGGCGCGAAATCGCCGCGACACGCGTGTCAAGGTCAGGCAAATCAAAATCAAGCACCGGGTGCGCCTCATCGAAGGGGCGCCCGGACATCGCCCTGATTTTGGAAACGAACGAATCCGCCTCGTCCTGCGTGTATATTATATTGGTCTGGCACTGGCCCCACTCGGAGTGTATCAGGTAAATCAATTTGTCCCCTATCGGGGCGTCGATGTAGATGTCCGTGATTCTGCGGTCCGAGAGCAGCACTTCGAGCACTCCGTACCCGACAGAGTATCGCGCCACTACCTGGCTAAGGCCCACTATGTCCTCGTTTGACAGCTCGATTTTTTCCTTGCGCGCGATATCCTTCATTGTGGACTGGTAGACGCGCTCGAAATACCTGCGGCTCTTTGCGACGTTTGAGAGCGATGCCTTTCCGGGCGCGTAGGTTGCGACCACTTCGCGCGTCTTGCTCACCAAAAAATATTTTTCGGGGGTGAGCGAATATTCCGGAAGGCTGATGAAATAAAGTTTCTCGGTCTTGTTCGGGTGCTTGAATACCTGCACGTTCGCATCCTTTACAGGGTACTCATCCAGAAGCTCGAGCTTTTCCTCATCGCCGAACACGAGGCGCGAGCCGATAAAGCTCGGCTTAACCTGCGCCTCGAAAAACGCGCGGTAGAGCTGGTTGGTGTCGGGAACTTTTTCAAGCTTTGAGAGCACGGCCTTTGCGCTCTGGATAAAGCGCGTGCCCTCGAATGCCGCCTTGAGGTCCAGCAAAGTCTTGTAGTAAATTGTCGCCTGCATCTCCTTTGGAAGCTGCTGCAGACGCGCCTTCTCGCGATCGCACTCCTTTAGCAGCAGAAGATACGCAAGCACGGGGTCGAATAGCAATTCATCGTGCGCGATGCGCACAATCGCGTTGTGCCTCTCGCCAAAATCCTTCTCCTGCTCGAGCTTTGGGTCTCCCAGATGGGAATAGCTCCAGATGCCATCAACCTCGAATTTCACATACATCGAGGCGAGTTCCGCGAGCATTTTTGTCTGGTTCTCGTCATACACGCGCTCGTAGACCTCGGCAAGGACCACAAGGTCTGCCTCGACTTCGGAGAGGATTTTGAGGACCTGGAACCGCGCGTTCCTATCGTCGGCAAAAGAGGGGTTGTATGAGGCGTCGCGGCAATCGATAATCAGCATCCTCTTGCCGCCCTCGTCCTTTACAACGTAGGGGCTCACTTCAAGCGGGGGCTTCAAACGGTTGACACCTTAAAAATAACTGCAAGTAAATAGCTGAATTTGTATTATTATACTTAGCGTAGGGCGGGCGCCGAAGGCCGAGCGATATTTGGGGTATGTTGTGTGCGGAACCTGCGGGCAAAAGTAATTTATACCCTGAAAACCGAAATTACTTGCAGGTGGTTCACATGGAAGGCACTTTGAAGGCAGTTGGCAAAAGAACAAAAAAACCGGCCTTGACCTTGGCTCCACAAGCTTTGTTGCGGGCCCGAGCGATGACATAACAATAATTTTCTTCGGCGAGAAATACAAGCTCGTCTCGGCGCAGCTCTCAAACAACGGCGTGAAGAGCGTCGTGCTCGAAAAGGCGTGAAGCCGCACAGTGCCGTGCCCAGACCAAAGCGCCTCTTTTTTAAATTCTTTTTAGCGGAATTATTGAATGGTTCTTGAAATTTTGTTCGTGCTCTTTCTTCCAATCCTTTTCTTCGGCGGCATTTTCGTGCTCGCAAGCATCCGCATAATCAACCAGTGGGAGACCGGAATCCGCTTCAGGCTCGGGAGGTACAAGGACACTCTTGGGCCGGGGCTTCGCTTTGTGATGCCAATACTTGACGGAGTGAAGCGCATCGACATGAGGCTTCTGACAATCGATATCCCGCGCCAGCAGGTAATCACAAAGGACAACGTTCCGGTCACAATCAACGGGGTTGTCTACTTCAAGGTCGTTGACGCGGCAACGGCAATCATCAAGGTGCAGGATTACGTTTATGCGGTTTCGCAGTACGCGCAAACCGCGCTGCGCGATGTCGCGGGCGGAATGACGCTCGACCAGGTCCTGGGCGAGCGCGAGAACATAGGAAAGGACATAGAAAAAATCGTCGAGGGCGCCTCAAAGGAGTGGGGAATTGAGATTACCGACATCAAGCTGCAGGACATTGACATGCCAGAGGACCTCAAAAGGCTCATGTCGCGCCAGGCATCGAGCGAGAGGGAGAAGCGCGCGACAATCATAAAGGCCGAAGGTGACCGCATGGCGGCAGACAGCCTCGCAAAGGCTGCGCAGACAATGCTGAAAAGCCCCGGCGCGATGCAGCTGCGAACGCTCCAGACCATTGACGGGCTGGGGCCGACCGCGAGCAACACGGTGATTCTTGCAGTGCCTGTGGACCTGTTCGAGTTTGTACACAACATCAACTCCGCGATGGGAAAGAAGAAGTGAATCCGGCGGAAAAATAGAAAAATGCGCGCGGCCTATTTTTGACCCATTGATATGATGCCCATTAAAAAAAATCCCTCCGCAAAAAAAATCCCGGCCCAGCCCGATGCCTGGGTTTACCACACGGGAAAATTCCTGCTCGGGCTCTTGGCAGTCTTCATTTTCTCGAATTTTTTGCTATCGCTCTTTCCGCTTGTGTGGTTTGAGCGGTTCTACGCCGCCGGCTCGCTTTTTGCCCTTGGGTTTTTTGGAATGAACGGGGCAATAATTGCGCAAGAGCCTGTGCTCGTGCAGCTTGATGCCTTCGCCCTGCCGCTTGGATTTTCGTACCTGTGCACGGGGCTTTTGGAGCTCACTTTTGTGTGGGGCGCAACGCTTGCAAGCTTTGGAGTTGGGCTTCGCAAAAGGCTCATAGGCGCGGCTGCGGGAACAATTGTTCTGGTTTTGTTCAACTTTGCCAGGATAATTTTGAGCGTTCTAATAATCGCCGCGCTCGGGCTTGATGCGGGCAATTTCGCGCATGACTTGCTCTTCCGCGCATTCCTCTTCATTACAATCGCGGGCTACTACTATTTCTGGCTGCGCTGGGCGGCAGGGGCGAAAAAGCCGCCTTTTTTAAAATAGTACTTTGTACTACTTGGCAGTATGGAGAACCTGAGCCTGAAACTCGAGAAGCCGATGGCAAGGCAGATAAGGCGCGACATGAAGGACTTCAGGTATGCGACCAAAACCGAATTCATACGGGATGCGATACGCGACAAGCTCAGGCTCAACGAGGAAGAGAGGAAAAGGAAAAATGGGTGGGAGGCGCTTTTCGCCGCAAGGGGGATATTGAAGGGAAAGGGCAAGGCAAAGACCGATGAGGAGTTCAGGAAATTAACTGAAAAGGCCGGGGAAGAATTCATGGAAATACTCAAAAAAAGGTTTGCTCAAAAGTAAATTTCTTCAGGTTTTGCGGCTTCTGCAAATCAGGCCAGGTAAAACTTTTTGGCTAAGGGTTGCACATGAATTTTCGGGCGAAAACAAATATAAATAATTCGTTGATTGACGTATTAATGAATAAAATTTTCCAGAACCAACAAATAAATAAACTAATTAGATATAATTATATTGGTGGTTTTATGGCAGAAATAGTAGTCAAAGCAAGAAAATGGGGCAACAGCATCGGTTTCACCGTCCCAAAGGAGACGGTTGTAGAAGAACATATCAAGCCAAACGAAGAATTCAGGCTAACAATAAGCCGGCCGGCAAAAAAACCTGACCCTACCGTCTTCGGTTCCCTAAAGAACTGGAAACTTGATGCCCAGAAAATGAAGGGCGAGATAAGGGAACAAAGTGACTGGTGATGTACTTTTTCGACTCTTATGCTCTTGTCGAGATTGTCGAGGGCAATCCCAATTACGCCACGTTCCTTGGCCATACCATAAATGTTTCAGTCTTCAACATTGCAGAATTCATTTATTACCTGCTCAGGAATCACGACGAACCGGTGGCGAGGGAAAAATTGGCAAAGCTTAACGCAAATATACTTGACATTTCCGAATCTGACCTTGTTGAAGCTGCGAAGTTCAGGCACGCAAACAAACTCAAAAAATATTCTTATTCCGACTGCATTGGATACATCCTCGCAAAAAGGAACGGCATTCTTTTCCTCACCGGCGACAAAGAGTTCGAGGGCATGGGAAATGTGGAATTCGTGAAATGAGGAAAAACATTTATTTTTAAACTCCCTGCAAAGGGTGCTCAAAGAAGTGCCTTGTGGACCCCCAAAAAAAAGATATGTATAAATATGCCCTGCGACTTTCTTAATTAGGATTTTATTATTTCAATTTCGGGGCATTTGGAAATGAAGAAAACAAAATCAGGCGAAAATCAAATCATTGTCCCCGTCGCGCTCGCATACCTATTCACAATCCTCTTCCTCGCAGGATGCGCCCAGGACCCGACAATTTCGGTTAACATCAGCGTGTATGACGCCTCAGGCAACCCGGCAGATGGCGCGTTTGTGAGTGCATATTCCGACTACGAACTCGGCAGCGGCGCAGCCGACAAGTGGACCCAGCTAAACGGCAGCATACAGGCAACCGGCACGGCCAAGAACGGCTATGTCACTCTCCAGATAATACCCGGAAACTACGCATTCAAGGCAAGCCTTGGCGAGCAGTCGGGCGGAGAGGAAAAGCTGATAATTGCTCAAAACAACAGCTCGATAAGCATTTACATGAGCAGGCCTAAACCCGGGCCGGCTCCGGGGAAAAACACATGCGTCCCCGCGGGCGGCACATGCAGGAACAGCTGCGCGGCAAATGAATCGGCAAGCACAACGCTAACATGCGGCAGCCCGACAACTGTTTGCTGCATACCGCAAACCCAGGGTCCGGCACCAAAAACAATCACGCTCTACGACCAGAAAGAATATCCATATGACTCAACAAAGACAAGCGGGACAAAAAGGTACACCACCATTATAACCACGGCAAGCAACAACCCAAACGCGCTCTACTCAATAGAAATCAGGAACAGCGCAGAACAGTGGACCTCGCCCTCAACGGACGGCTACGAACTAGGCCCGCTCTACCCAACCGACTGGACACAATCGCTTAGCGGCCACAAGCCAGCCACCGCAACCTTTGGGCAAGGCTGGGCTGACGGAACCCTCGGAAAGGGATACGCAACAGTTGAGTTCACTGGATTTGAAAACAAGAACACGAGAAGCGTAATTGAGATAGGCAACAAGGTCACCGGGCTTCCAATGGGAACAAATGGCGGTGTTGCATACAGGGCGGATAATGACGCGCAAAGAAACATCCCGTTCTACATCAGCCTAAGCGGCACCAACTCCGGCAGCTCATTCGACTTCGAAGGAAAGACCGTTTGGTATAGCATGAGGTTCGGAAGCGGCGGTAAGGCTATAGCAAATGACTACAACATTTCAGTAAGCAATGGCGACTACATAAATGGCCACCAATGGACAATAGAGAATGACGGCACGACGACTTATGTAAGAATTGATGGCGGGGAAAGATGGCAAGTCGGCATAATGGCAAATTTCTCATTTGACAATCTTACAGTCAGGATTGAAAATATTCTGCCAGGCAACAAATTGGTAATATCGGCAGACACAATTCTCGAATTGAGGCTAAATAGTGAGTCAGGAACATTACTATACAACACACGGGGGGATAGCACAGACGCAAGTTATGGTTTGTTGTTACTCTCTAATAACAAGCCAACCCTAACAAACACCATCGAAAAATTAATCCCATTGTATACAACTGATTCGACAAGGCCCGTTTACTACACTCCAATGTACAATCCGGTTACAAATAAACTATTCCTGCTCCTATATGCACAGAAATTCGGCGCGGGCGCGAGCAACAAAATAAAGGACGGGAAGGAAATTGCTTTCCTCGGAACAAACATCCCCGCAGACGACGGGGTTTACACGGAATACGACACCTACCCAAACAACTCTTATTATGTGCCCAAAAATAGCGACTTTAGCTCCGGAACCCAGAACAACGGCCTGTTCACATCTTCAAACGCATACTTTATCGCGACATTCGTCGCCGATGATAAAATTAGCGATGGAAACATCACCGTATACATCGACACCTCAAACGGCGGAAACATCGGCCCGTTCGGAGGGGCAGGAGGCACCGGTCTTTCAGGATACTCATATGACGTGAGATTCCGGGGCAAGAATTCCTGGAACCTGCAGTCAGGAACCGACTCCAGCTACCTCAAGGCAGCCTACACCGACGCCGGAACCAAGGTCTGGCTGCTTGACAACGACGGCGGCGTGATGATTAATTCGCCACAGCAGAGGGAAAAGGTCAACATAGTAATCATGGGACAGAATGTGATAAAGTCGGTATCCAACGGAGTTGTGACATACGGCGAAGGCGCAAAAACATACAATGTCAACCTGAATTCGGGAAGCGCAGCAGGCGATGTCGAAGTGCTCACGGCAATGGATTCATCGGATACGAACGCACTCACAAATGCGCAGCTCTCATACCTCTTCAACAAGACAATTACGGAAAAGGCAGGCAGCAACATACAAAGCCTTGCAGTGAGGGAAATGATAAGCGTTGACGTTGACGCCAAGTTCGATGCCTCGAACACGAGCATAAAGGACCTTGTCGCGAAAATCAATTCCGGCAAGTTCAGCTACAAGGTTGCTTTCGGGAGTTCCGCAGCAGGCCTTGACCTCGGCTCCACGAGCTTTGTTGCCGGCCCGAACGATGATATAACAATTGTCTTTTTCGGCGAGCAGTACAAATTGGTATCAGCCCAGCTCTCGCGCAACGGCACAAAAAGTGTCGTGCTCGAAAAGAAGTAAATCCCGATTTCTTTCAATGGGCCTTTTCCCCTCCCAGTATTATATATAAGGAGAATTAATCCTATTAGCGTGAGCGGTGGCTGAATGGGTTTTTCCGAGCAAATCGGCGGGATTTATTCCGGAATTGAGGAAAAGTTTTACGGCGCGATGGACTTTCTCGCCGACAAAGGCGTGCCCGTATACGCCGCAATCGACCCTCTTGAGGAGAGTGGAATTCCCGCGCTTCCTGTCGCGTTTGCCGCGCTCCTGATTATAATTTTCCTGCTCCTTGGAACAGTATTTCTCGCAGCGCCCTCGGTAACGGTGGGCCTCTCCCTAACCGATAGCAGCGGCTCGACCCTTAGCGGGGTTGCGCTCTCCGTTAGCGACTACTCTTCAGGAGAAAAAATCGAGGGGCTCTCGGATATTGTGCATGATGGGCAGGAACTTGATGTGCCGCGCGGGATTGGCGCAAAAATTGTGCTGCAGGCATCAAAGCAGGGATATGAAACCCCGGCGCCGGCCACCGTAACGCTAAAATCAAAGGCAGTGCAGGCGCAGATTGTGCTCAAAAAAATATCCGTGCGCATCGGGGGAAAAATAAGGCTCGTTGACGATGCCGGAAACCCAATCGAGGGCGCGGCGGTTGTCGCAAGGCTCTCGGACACTAGCGAAGTGCCGTGCGAGCAAACAGCGACCAAGGGTGAGTACAGCTGCGTTGGCGTTGCTGCCGGGGAAAAGACAAGGGTTACAATCACATCGCCAAACTATGAGCAGAAGTCGCTTGATGTGCAGTTCTTGGCCGATTCGCCAAGCGAAATTGCGCTCGCGGCAAAGGCAATAGCGCTGCAGGGAAGCGGCAACCTTATTGTGCGCGCATTCGATGCCGGAACAAAGAAGCGGGCCGGAAATTTCACGGTGCAGGCATACGATGCAAAGGAAGGCACGCTGATCAGCGAAACCACCGAGACCGATGGCGACGGGGAGCAGGTCCTCAAAATCAGCAACGGGACAGCGGTGCGCCTGGTAATCAAGGCCGACAAGTATATCACATACAATTCCTCCGATGTTGGCGAGAATTTCACCCAGCTCCCGCCGGAAGTTCGAAGGGAAATTTATTTGCGGCCCGGAACCAACGCGCTTGTTGTCGGGGTGCTTGATGCGACAGGAAGGCCGCTGCCCTCAATCAATGTCAACCTCTTTAGCGAAACCGGGGAGGCGCTGGGCTCGAAGCGCACCGAGCTCGCGGGCGAAGTCACATTCGAAAACCTCTCAACCGGCAAAATTTATTACGTGAGCGCGTGGGACGAGCAGTACCTTCCCGCAAAGCAAAGGGTTGACCTCTCAAGGGGCAGCAGGGCGAGCCTTGTGCTGCTGCGCGGCACCGCGCAGAACTCCGGCTCGCTTGACATCTACACCGCAAATGAAACCGGCGCGCCGCTAAACGATGTTTCGCTCAATTTTTTCCTAGATGACGAGAATGGGCTGCGCCCACTCGGAGTCCCTGCGCAGAAGAGCGATATCACAGGAAGGTTCACCCTGCTCTCGCCGCTCAATTCCACAATAGTTGTCAAGGCGGCAAAGGGCGCCCTTGAGGGCCAGCAGAGCGTAAAAATCCTTGAAACTTTCAAAAACGAGGCTTTCATCACATTGCGGGAGCCCTTCTCGCAGGTCACATTAAAGGTGCTGGACAAGGACGGCAAGGAAGCCCAGAAAGGGTTTGTTTCGGTTACGGGCGGCAAGGATGTCCTGCTCGAGGGCGAGTACTCGAAAGGCCTTGTGTTCAACCCGAAGGGAAACGACTACGTAACGGTTTCATACAGCGATGATGCGGGCAATGCGTTCGAGGAAGAGGCTTATGCAAAAGATGTGAACGAAATTGTTGTCTCCCCAAAGGGCGCGAAAAGCTCCGGGACAGCGCCCGATGCCGAGTTCCTCGGGGTGTTCAACATCGACGGCACGAAGGCCGAAGGGCTTGCAAAAGGGGTTGACTATTTCCTCAAGTTCAGGGCAAATTACTCTCCCGGAACGAACAAGAACGGGTTCCACGCAAGGCTTGGCGATGACACGGTAAATTTCGTTGACTCGCAGGACGCGGGAATAATCGGCTTTTCCGCAACGGGCGCCGGGGCATTCTATGGAAGGAGCTACTCGCCAAACCCCGCTCCGGGTTTTGAGGCTCTTGATTTCGAAAATTCCGGAACCGAAGGGAAGTTCAGCAAGTGGCTGGAGCTCTACTTCCAGAGCTATGGGGAGAAAATAATCAAGGTGCGCGTCAAGGCAAAGGAGACCGCAACCGCGCCAAATATTGAGGCCCACTACAGGGCATGGAGCGCAATCGGCTCCTCGGTTTACCGCACGCCCGCCGATAGCGAATTAAAGCTCGCGCAGTTCAGCCCCGCAAAAACATCGCTTTACGCGGAAACAAAGCTTTGGAATGTGAGAATTCTGGAGGCCAGCGCGCAGTGCAAGAATGACTTGTGCGCATCATACAAATTCGTGCGAAGCGACGGGAGCGAGTACAAGCCCGGCGGGTTCAAGGCGGTGCTCGGGGAATTGTACGCCCTTGATGTCACGCTCTCGCCCTCGATATCGAAAACGGTCACAATCAAGGCATCGACCGCAAAGCAGAACCCCAAAATCGGGTTCCAGGGATTTGGGATAGACAGCTACGCGCAGTTCCCGGACAGCAACAGCCAGGACACTTCATTGCAGGTTGACAATGTCTCGGCGCTCCCTTCGCAGGGCACCAGCGTCAGGCTCTTTTTCAAGGCTTTCCGGACGGAAAACTCCTCAATAACATTGCAGCTGATTTCCGGAGAAACCGTAATCAACGAGCAGTTCTACTTCGACATTTTCCGCGAGAAGGCGATTTCGCTAAAGACCGCGCCCGACAATGTTGCATTTGGGGAGGACTTTGCAATCAACCTGCAGGATGAGGAGCGCAACGGAATTGCGAACGCGCAAATCAGCATCTCGGATTCTTCCGGAAAGCGCCTTGCAACAATTCCAGGCAACAACACCGCAAACAAAGGGGCGGGGGGAAGGTACCTTGTCAAGAACACCTTCGGCGCGGGAACGCTAAAATACACCATAGGGGCGGCCGGCTACAAGCCGCTTGATGGCACAATCGAGGTCACAAAATCAGGCATTCTAAAGTTCTCGGCCGAGAAGGCATATGTTTCGATACAAAAAAATGTGAGAAGCTCGCAGGGCGCAATTGACCTTGCAAACACATCAAGGCTCGGCGTTGCGGAAATAACATTCGAGGTAAAGCCGGTTAGCCCGCTGCCAGCGGGAATGGAAATCAAGGCCACGCCATTTTCCAATATACAGGGCAACACCTCGCAGCGCATTTCAATTGTCGGCCAGTACTCGGGCGAACTTGCAAGCGCGCACGGCGAGGCGATAATTACCGCGCGCGGAAAAACAGACGCTGGATTTATCGTGACCGCGCAGACGCGCGCAATTGTGGACTACAACCCCAAAATTAGCCAGGACTGCCTCCAGCTCAGCAAGGAGCGCATAGCAATTTATGTCGCCTCGGGAATGGAGGATAGGAGCCATTACGACCAGCAATACAACAACTACAGCAGCAGCCCAAATTTCCAAAACAGCCTGAACGGCAACTTCAACAGCCAGCAGTACAACAACCAGCAATACGGCAGCAGCTCCAATAACCGGAATTACCAAAACAGCCCGGGGCGGAACAGCTATTACCGCTACAACAATTTCAGCACTACTTCAAGCGACACGTTCACGGCAAAGCTCGTGCCCCGCCCCGAGTGCCAGGTCCCGCTGGAACTAAAGGCGCAGAGCGTTGCGCAGGGCGGCACCGCCTCGAGCGGGATTGAGGTGCAGTCCGGAGATATCAGGCTAAATCCGGTGCAGGGGCTTAACCTCTCTGCGCAGGGAACAGCCGCTCCGGGAACAACCCCCGACCTCGCGCAGGCGGCTGCACAGATACAAGGGCCCAGAAGCGATACGCAGGAAGTTACGGTTACTGTCACAAACAACATGGTCAGAAACTACCCCTCGAGCCAGAAGTTCGGCTTTGATGTGGTGTATAGCACCGACGGATTTGCGCGCAGCATGCCTGTTGATGTGTATGTGTGGAACCCCTCGTACGCGCTGCAGGTCACGCGCAATATCGAACTTTTCCTAGGGCCAAACGACCAGGGGGTGTACTCTGCGCAGGTTCCGCTCTTTGTGCAAAACATCGGGCAGGCCGATATCGAGAACATCGATTTCAGGTTAAACAGCACCACGAGCAGGGGCAACACCGACATACAGATAATCCCGCCATACCCGGTGCAGTTTTTGCGCAAGGGCGAGCAGATTTTCCCGCCAAAAACGCTTGTCGCGCAGGTGCAAAGAAACGAGAAGACAACACTTGACGAGGTAAAGCAGCTGGATATTACAGGAGTGATAAACGGGCAGACGTTCAACTTCGGCCCCGTGCTCATAAACCTGCATGTGTCAGCAGCGCAGTGCCTTGTGGTGACGCCCAGCAATATTGTATTCTACAGCAAGAATGTCGAGCAGCAGTTCGTGCGCGAAATTACAGTGCGCAACACCTGCGCTGAGGAAGTGCGCATACTTGATATTTCCAAGTCGCCCATCGGAAGAAACACCCTTTCGCTAAACCCTGTAGGGGGAATTTTGCCGCCGCACTCGCAGGCAAAATACAACCTCATACTCGACGGCCGCGAGAGCTACCAGAGCAGCGCGCTGCCCGTGAGGGTGAAATCGCTTCTGATACGCAGCGGCGCGCCGCTTGATTCGAACCCGATATTTGTTGAAATCAGGCTCGGAAAGGATACGGGCAGGGGCGAGGCGGCAAGCGAGCAGATTTCAATACCCGTGTGCGAAGGCGGGCCGAACAAGAGCGTGCGCTTCCCCAAAATCGCATCGGGAACGAACGCGCTCTGCGACAATTCATACTGCGACAGCCAGCAGCTCTCTGGCTATCTTGCGGACAGGATAAACGAGGCCGTGGTGGACGCGGAGAAGCAGATAACGAACAGGAGTTCGCAGATACAGCGCTCTGATTGCGACCAGCAGGACATCGCGCGCGGCTTTTGCAGGTTCTCTGATTTTGGCGTGAAGCTAAAGCCCTTCAGCGTGTACATGTCGCAGGACAACATCTCTGCGGGACTTTTGCAGCGGGCCCTCGAGCAAAAGCAGGGCGCGGTGAAGGGCTTCAGGGTCGATTACCTGCAGGGGCGGGACGCTGGGGAGTATCTTGGCGGCTACTCGCGGCAGGTTTTCATGAACAGCAACTTCAGGGCATGCGGCGCGTACACGGTTAGCCTCGACGGCTCGGTGCGCGTTGAGGGCAGCAGGATTGTTCCGGAACTGATGAATGTTCTAATCGATGTGCAGGGCGATAGCCCCACGGCAACAAGCGGCAGGCAATTAACGGAGCAGTGCCTTGCGCGCGTGCAAAACATAAACAACTTCCTGCCCCGCGACGAAGGCCTCTCGCCGAACTCGCGCCTCGACACCTGGCTAGGTGTTGTGGAGACAAAGGAGAAGGCGCTTGGGGACATTTCCAAGGACGTCGCGAAGACAATATTTGGCTCGGACCAGCGCTCGGTTAGCGGCTCGCAGGGCTCGAACGTTCTAAGCCTCTCGCTTGGCGCCGACCAGGGCTATCTTGTGCGCATTGACATGGACAAGGTCGAATCGGAAAGCCCGGTGACCGTGCGCGCGCACATCCGCGAGGCTGTGGGAACTGATGAGAAGCTGCAAGGCCAGATAGCAAAAGAGGCCGGGCAGATTATCAAGAACCTGCGCGACAACCAAATAGAAGGGTGCATTGGTTCTGACGAGAGCTACCTGCTTTTGAAGAGCAGCAAGGGGGATTTCGGGACCGTGCGCCTCGACGCGAAGGGCGAAATACCGGTGCAGTACAAGAACGCCTCGTGCGTTGATTTCAATGTAACAAGCGACATAAAGGAAACAATCGGAGTATCGGCGCGCAAAGTGTCGCAAACCGACGGCATCACATCTGACAGCCCGTTCCTGAAGCAGGGATTGCCCGCAGCCGGGCAAACGCAGGGCGCCGGATTTGTCGAGAGCAACCTGCGCCCGCAAACGCTTGATGTGAAAATTGACAGGCTCGATGCGAAGAGCAACCGCTTCATCGGCGCTGGAAGGGTTTGCGTTGTCGGCAGCGCGCAACTGCAGAACGCGCAGGGAAAGGCAATCGCAATCGAGGCGAAGAGAAACGAAGGGAAGGGAAAGGCCGAGGAGCCAAAGGAGCTGCAGCTCAAGGTTTGCGGAATACACCCATACAGGTTCATTGCAGAGGCAGCGGAGAAGATGAAGGCCCCGACCAAAGCGGGAGAATATTATTACGCGACATTCATATGGAAAGGCTCGCCCGACCAACTAACCTTGGGCGATCTCTCAAAGCTAACAGACATCCGCTCGCTCGCGGACAAGGCAAAGCTTCGCGCGGACAACAAGATTGAGCCGACAGGAAGGGACACGCCGGAAATCGCGAGCGCGAAAACAAAGGCGGCGACGACCTATCTTGCAGTATGCAGCGTCACAAGCGCTACAACATCCTTCTTTCGCCCAGTAATCGGCGTTGCGGCTGGAATTTTCAACGTGCTCTTTGACTGCATGCTCCCATGGTCGTACATGATGTTCGGCGAGACGGACACTTTCAAGAATATCACAGGCATAATCAACAAGGCGCTCGAGGTTCTAGGGCCCATAAAGGCAGGAATCGATTCGGTGCTCGGCGCTTTGGGAACCGCAATGAGGGGCGCGTTCAAGCTCGTGGGAATAACAGGGTTTGATTCGGCGCAAAACAACCTAACAAACCTCGCGCAAAATCCGCAGAGCTTCAATACAAACGTGGTCGACGCTATGGTCCCGGCCGCGGTGATAAAGGATTCAATCCTTGCCGCGCAAAGGACTTTCGGGAGCGGGGTTTACGGCGGAAGCGTTTACAGAAGCGGCGGGCTTGGGCTAGAACTTTCAAAGAGCCAGATGGTCGCAAAGAATGTTGCGGGAAGCATAACAGACCACATAACCGAATCTGCCTTCGGCGGGCATGGCAACTCATTTACAGAAAAGCTTGGAGAGATACTCACCGAGGACATCAAGACAAATTTCACAAAGGCCGAGCTTGGAAAGGCCCCTATTAGGGGCTCGGTTCTTTCCGATGCGGAAATTCAAAAGGCAATTACCGAGGCAATTGACAAGGCAGGCAAGGACAATGATGTGCTAAAGGAACTCTACAACAACAAAAAGGTGCTCACAGGAGAACTCAAAGCAGTAAACATCGAAGATGACCTCATCGAAACATTGTCAAAGGACATGAAGCTCGAGGCCGCGGATTACGGAACAAGAACGTTCAATGTGCAGGCGCAGTCCACAGGAACGCTAACTTCAGGCGGCAATCCGGATTTCCAGCACGTTGATGACACAAGAATTAGGACGAGCCTTGGCGGCGCGCCAACCGAACTAACAAAGCTTGAATCCACAGTTATTGCGGAGGCAAAGCAAAAGCTCGCATCGAATCTTGGGATAGCTGTTGCGGATATACCACCAGCGCTTGTTGCTGACATCGATACCGTAAAGCTCGGCTACGAATCAGACCTGCTCACAAAAAAGGTCGGCTCAGGCCGCGTGCTAGAAGAAATACCATCTGAAACAAAAGTGAAAGTTACAAAGGACAATGTCGACTCGATGGTGAAGGAAATTGGCGCGAAGATAAAGAACAACATCCGCTCCACAGTCTCCTCAGCAATCACGCCCGTAACGCCATACGAAGTGTCACTCCAGAAAAAATTCGGCAAGGCAGGAATCAAAAAGCTCCAGTTCAACACAGAAGAGGCCAAGAAGGCGACCAACCTGAGCGTGCTAAAGCCGAAGAACTGGCTGCTGATGATCAAAAACCTCGCAAAGGAAGGGGCATTTGGATTGCTCTCGAATGCAGTGGGAATGAAAGCCTATGACTGGGTGCTCAAAAAGCAGCTAGATGCGATACAAAATAGGCCAAGGGTCGCCTCTGTGCAGGATGAGCGCGCGCGGGTAGGCGTTGCGATACTTGGACAGTCATTCGAATCGCTCGATGGCAGCGCAAAATTCACCATAAATAAATACGCCACATACAGGATGACGGTTTCGAACGCGACGGGCCAGCAGCGCATAGCATTCGAGTACGCAAAGGACGGCATACCGCAGGGCACGGCAAAAGAGCTCGTAATCGAGGACTGCAAAACCCCCGGCTTTGACCAGGGAATCGGCGACTCGCTGCCCGGGCTCTTGCCGGACCCCGACAAGCCTCCGAGATTTTTCACTGAGAACGCAAAGCTTCGCTCGCTCTACCCGGTAATGGTGAACAACTACTACAAAAACCAGGACAATGGAGAGATGGTGGGCGCACTGATAGCCTCTGCCTCAAAAGCCAAGCCAACGCCTGTATCGGCTGATTACCGCACGCAGATGAATTCAATTGGAATCAATATGGAAGCGCTGCTCGCATCCCTCGGCGCAATGAAAACAAGCCTTGGCACGGGAGTTGAGCCGCAGAACACTTTCATGTTCGGATGCAACCTCAAAGGCGGCAAAGAACAGGATGTTTTCAGAAATGCGGTGTGCGCCGCGGACAAGCTCGCAAAATCCAAGGCAGCATGCGCTGGCGGGGACACCACTCAAAAGCTCTCATGCCTGCTGCAAAAATACAACGCAGATGCTTCAAACCAGCAGGGCAACACGCTTGGCAACATCACCCCGGAGCAATTCAGGCAGCTCTACGACTCGTGGAACGCCGCCCCGCTCACAGCCGGGCCATGAAATCAAAAGGTAATTATACTTCATAGAAGCATTAATTGCAAATGAATCATTCCGGCGCGCAGCGCGGCTTCACCCTCTTCACCGCGCTTGTCGCATTCATATTAATCGTTCTTGCGATGCTGCTTGTGCAGTCGATGATTTCAACCGAGCGCTCGGTTTCGGATGTGATTTCCGATGTCTCCTCGCAGGAGGAGATGCAGGCGATAGCCGATCTCTCACGCGCGGACGCTTTGCAGGTTTTCAACTACAATGTGCGCTACTCAATTGAGCAGTACTCGGCAAAGGACACCGAGCCAAAGGATGGCAAGTCCGACAACCCGTACTACATTTCCGCCGCGGAGTCAGGCGACTGGGGAAATATGCAGAAGGAATTTGTGAAAAACAGGTTCGGGGTGAAGGCGAAGGGGGATGTTGCGGCGGGCTCATCGCCTGCGCAGTTCGCCCCGCTTGTCGCGCGCAACCTCATCTCGCTTCTGCAAAAAGTCCCGGACGCGCGCGGGTACAGGATTGATTTGGAGCACCCCGAAGAGGCGCAGATGACGCAGATTATGCAATCCACCTTCCAGTCGCAGTCGGACAACTCGGATTTTTTCGAGGTGATAAAATGCCCCGAAGGAAAATACCGCGGGTGCGTGGGCACGTTCTATGTCACGCTTGACCTTAGCAAGGAGGCGATGAATGATGCCACATATGAAAAGTTCCCGCTCGTGCAGGTCGAGGAAATCCAGACGGGCAAGGTAATCAAGGAGGCGATTTTGCCGCGCGGAAAATTCAGGCTCTACATACCCGTGCGCCTCTTCAAGGCGCTTGCCGCCGCGCGCGAGGTCTCGCACTCGAACGGCTCGGGAATATTTGATGATGAAATTGCGCAGACAATTGCCGCCAAAAAAAGCAAATCGGAAATGGACGCCGCGCTTCGCGAGAGGGTCGAACTTTTGGTTGGCAGCGGCGGAAGGGACCTCAAAACCCCGGATGATGGGTTTGTGCTCTCAGGGTATGATGTTGACACCCACCCGGAAAAGATTGAGAATGACCCGCTCACGCCGGACGACGACCAGTTCAAGCTCGTCTCTTATGAGGTGTGGCTCTACTTCAAGGAGGGCAATGACAAGTATATGGTGAGCAGGAGCGCGGACAATGTTTATGGCGTGCACCTTAGCAGGTTCCCGCACCTTAGCTAGGGAACTTGCGCTGCAATTGTATTTGTGGATGCGCCAACTTATTTTCCCGCAGCGCAATAGCGCAAAATCCGCGGCGCGCGGCGGCTCACACATACCTTTAAATGCAAGAACCAACAAAGATAATACCAGCAAATAAACCGTTAATTCCATTTGATTATATAGTGATTTTGAATGGCCGGCCCCGACCAACCCAAAACTGGTTTTTACGCCTCGCTTGAGGAAAAATATTACTCCTTTCTCGATTCGCTCGATAGCCGCGGCATCCCTGTTTACAAAATAATCGACCCGATTGAGGGAATGAATATCCCGAGCTTTCCGCTCGTAATAATTTTGTTCCTTTTGATAGGCGGGCTTGCGATTTTTGGCGCGAACTCACTCCTTGCAGGGGGCGCGAACCTCAATGTGCTCGTGCAGGACATTGACGGAAAAGGGATTGAGGGCGCGCGAATAGATGTTTCGGCCGGCGATAAGAACTTTGATTCCAAAATCACTGATTCGAAAGGCAAGGCGTCGGTAAAAGTTATTGCGGGGACTCAAGCCGCGCTCACCGTTTCGAAAAAAGGGTATGAAACGCAGAGCCTCAAATACAGCCCAAAGGCCGGGGGCGAGACAGCGAGCGTGACACTCCTGGCGGAAAAGACCACGCTCAAAAGAACAATCAACCTGCTCGCAAGCGGCACCACGCGCGCGTTTGGCAAGGACGTGCAGCTGCAGTTCTCGTGCACCGGGGCGGACTTTTCAAAAGTGATTGCAAATAATGCGGGGCAGGTCGACATTGATGTTCCAAGCGACTGCGTCAACCTCAATGTAAAGCCTCTTGGGAATTTTTCAATTGACAACTCGACAATTTACCTCTCATCCGAGGATGTGTACCAGATTTCGCTAAGCGAAGGGGCGGCGGCTTCCGGCACCGCGGTTGTCGCGCTGAAAAATTCCAATGGGGACGCGCTTGCAGGAATCGATGTTTCGCTTGTGACGGTTTCTGGCGGAAAGGCCGGAATAGTGCTTGAGTCAAAGCAGACAAGCGCCTCGGGAACGGCAACATTCACCCCCGTGCCCGCGGGAACCTATTCTATTACCGCATATGACAGGGCGGGAAACTATGCCCCGTACGACGGCCTTTCGCAAAACCTCACGCAGGAAGTGAAGGCGGGAACCGCAACACAGTTCTCCGCTGTGCTCAGCCAGGGCAGCGCCGGAAAGCTGCGCTTCATAACAAAGGACAAGGCAACGGGCGAGAAGCTCCCGGGCGCGATTGTAAAGGTTTCCAAGGGCGCAGCCGAAATCAAATCGCTCCCGGCAGGGCCTGATGGCAGCGCCGAATTCACGATGGCCGAGGATATCGAGTACAATATTTCCGTGGACAAGGCCGGGTATCTGCTCTTTAGCGCGAAATTCAGGACGTCACAAGACACGCGCGAGCTCCCGCTCGAGCAGGCAACAGTCGAGAACAGCGAGAGCCTGCTTGTGAATGTGCTCGACGAAAACGAAAAGCCCATTGAGGGCGCGCGCGTAAAGCTGAGAAACAATGCAGACGGGGTGCAGGTGGGCCAAGAACTTGTAACAGGCCTTGATGGCAGGGCGGTTTTTGAGAGGGTGCAGGGCGGGACGTATTACGTTTATGCTGAAAAGCCCGGCTTTGGCAACAAGTCAAGCGAGCCTGTGACGGTTTCGGGAAGAAAGCAAAATACCCTGCGCGTGCTTGTGCCAATCGGCTCGGGAAGAATTGAAGTGAGCGCAACCGATGCCGATGGCAAGCCACTCACCAACGCCTCGATAAAGGCGGTTGATTTTGCCACGGGCCAAGCCCTTGAGCAGGCGGGCGCGGATTCGGACGGCAAAAAAGTCTTCACAATAAGGGCCGACCGCCGCGCGTTCCTTGTTGTGGGCGCTGAAGGATACGCCTCGGCTACCACTGTCCCTATCGGGCTGCAGCGCGATGTCACGGTGCAAAAAACAGTCGCGCTCCAGAAGGCGATACAATCATTTGGAATAGAGCTCGACGGCCTCTACTCGGGCAAAGAGGCGATTTCGGATGCGGGCGGCGCGCTCACTCCGGGCCAGAAGTACACCGCAAGGCTGCGCGTGCTAATCCCGAAAGGGATGGCAGTTGATGAGGCGGGCGCGCACATACGCACGGGAGCTGAGCACGCAGGCTCAATTGAGAAGGATTATATCTACATCACCGATGTTAGGGCCGCCTACAAATCCCTCGCGCTCGGAACAAGCTACACCCCGAAAACCGGGCAGGGCACTGACCTTGCGCGCCTAACAAGCGGCAATGCGAAGTGGGCGAATGTCAATTTCAAGGGCGTTGCTGCGGGCAGCTACGAAATCGAGGCGGATGTGCAGGTGCGCAGCGAGGCAAAAATCGGCGCTCCGCTCGAAATCTCATACCGCGCGTTCGCAAAATCGGGCTCCGGATATGTGCGCGCGCCAAACGATGCCGAGCTTGGAACCGCCGAGAGTTCGGGAACAAAGCAGGGGCTGTATGCGAACGCGACAAAGAGGACATTTAGCGCGGGCCCATCATCGCTTTGCTCTGAGGACTTCTGCTCAAAGTACGAGTTCGAGGATTTGCGCGAAAAAATCACCTCGAGCGTTGTTGAAAATTATACCGGGCAGATTGGCAACAGCTACAGGCTCTCGTTTGAAATCTCAAGCGCGTCCAAAACCCCCTTCACGCAGGCGCAGCTTCTTGTAAAGGACAAGACCGGAAGCCTTGCGATTGATTCGTACGCAATCAGGACAGCGCTTGGCGAGCAGCGCACGGGAAGCGGGGTTGGCTCGCAGCTCTCTATCCCTGTGGGCGAACTCTCGCGCGATTCAGTGGTGGGAGGGGAGATAACATTCACCGCCAAAAAGGAAGGGAATGTGCCAATCGAGGTTTCGATTACATCGGGCAGCGGCTCTGGAAGCCAGAGCGTTGTGTACCAGAAAACGATTTATGCCAAAATCCTTCCAGCGGCATCGCTGCATGTTGATGTGCTGCCAAAAATCATTGTCCCGTTCGTGAACAACAACCTGCTCGTGCACGTGACAGATGAGAACGGCTCAAAGCCGATTTCGAACGCGTCGGTGACAATCAAAAAGGACGGGGCGATTGCCGCTTCGGGAGAAACCGACATTGACGGGGTGTTCGCATACACGCTCCTTTCGCCCTCCGATGGAAGCACTGTTGGCGTTGCTGTGGAGAAATCCGGGTTCCGCCCCTCGGAAAAGGAACTTAGGGTGACGCCGAACATTTTGCAGACAATGCCGGAGAGCCTGAGGCTTTCGATGACGGTTGGCGGAAAGGACTTCAAAACCCTTACCGCGATGCTAAACAACTATTCGCTAATCCCTCTGCAGGTTGACAAGGTGCAGTTCGGCCGCGAATTCGACGGGTTTGTCGAGTTCGATATTGATTCGCCAAAAATAGGCGACATTCTCGCGCCCGATTCGAACACGGCGCTGAGCGCTAGCGTAAAGCTCGGCGAGCGCGGCCAGCAGATAGAAAAGCCGACAACCATCAAGGGCACGGCAACCATACAGCTGGCAAACAATGATTTCAAGCAGAAATGGGTCGCATCAATCCCGCTCGAAGTCACAATAGGGTTTGGCGAGGAGCTCGATGAGACAACGTGCCTCAACATCAACCCATCCGACTGGAAGATTTTCGGCAGCACGGGCGAAACCAAAAAGCTTGAAATCGGAATCTCGAATTCATGCTCTGTTGGCGGTGAGAAGGTCAGGCTAACAAACCTCTCCGCAAGGCTTGTTTCGGGAAGCGACAATTTCTTCGGAAAATTCACGGCATCGAGCAGCATCGAGGGGGCCAAAACCCTCGAGCTTGACAAGGCATTCAAGGTGATTGCCCCCGGGGTTCCGCAAAGCGCGGAGGAGAAAATCACAGTCGAATTCAAGCCGGAGCAAATCGTGAGCGGAAAGGCCGAAGGGCGGATTGAGATACAGGCAGCGCACCCGACCTCGAGGGGCGAGCAGAAAATCGTGCAAAAGCTAAATGTCACTGTGAACCTGAACAACCTAAACAAATGCGTGGAGGTTCTCGCAAACCAGGACATCACAATAAACAGCTGCCCGGCAAACACAGGATTTGGAAATTACGGCGGAAGGTTTGGCCAGCAGCAGGGACAGATGTTCGGCCAGTACGACCCGACCTCCTCTCGCTACGGAGCGGCGGGCCCGTCATTTTTGACCCCTTCGGGCGAGGCCTCGCTTGGAAACCGCGCGCCGAACGGATTTAGCCCGCTCGATTACACCGGGCAGGGCAATTACTTCCCCGGAAGCCCATTGATGGGCGGATACCAGAACACATTCTTCCCAAACCAGTTCTACCAGCAGCCATTCTACAACGGCCTGAACTCGTTCAACCCTTCATCCAACAATTCATGGGGCTGCGGCCCGGCCAGCGTGCAGGTGCGAAACAACTGCGCATCATCAGTCGAATTGAGCTTTGAAACCCAGCCCGGCATTAGCGTTGACAACAGGACAAGCAAGGTCGAGCCGGGGAAAATACAGGACGTCACAATCCAGCCGACGAACTTTTTCGGGCGCTACGGGCTTGATGTGAAGGCAAAGCCGACGGAGAGTTCCGAATCCGCAACCACTGTCAAAAGGGTATTTGTGAATGTCACAAACGAGTTCGCAAAGGACTACCGCGACTGCATCTCAATCGACCCTGCGGGCACGATGTCGTTCAATGACTTTTTGGGAAGGCCCGCAATACTCACAGTGAGAAACCAGTGCTACGCGCAGGGGGTGTTCGTGCGCGACGACCCGAGCGCGATTTCGTTTGCGACATCCTCTGCCCTAACGCCGACAAATAACCAGCCAACTGCGGGAATTCCGCAGCAGGGCGCAATCGGCCCCGCAGGGCAGGACCAGAGGCAGGGGCAGGGATATGCAACGGGCGTTCCGACACAAATGGGAGTGATGCCAAATAGCGCGAACATCTACGCGCCCTCGAATGTGGGAGCGATGCCCGCGAATAACTTCTCGCAGTTCGGAGGGATGATACAGAGCATACAGGCACTGGGGGCGGAATACCAGACCTCGCCTGATGGGAAGATTACGCAGGTGATAAAGTTCAACCTGATAAAGAACATCGACGAGTACAGGAACAAGGCCCCGGAGCCAAAGTTCTTCACGGACAACCCGTTCTACAACGCTGGCAACCTGAGATACTTTGTGAGCAAGGGATATTACACCGTGAACGCGCCCTCGATTCTCTTTGTGAAGTTCACATCGCCAAGCGGGATGGAGCGCTCGGTCAGCTTCCCGCTCACATTGCAGGACTTCTGGCCGCTTCTCGAATACGCAGAGCAGCTCGCCAAGAAAATAGTCACCTTCGGCGATGCAAGCGTAAAGCCCGTGGACTGCCTGAACCTGCGCGCGCTGGATTTCGGAAAATTCGAAGTGCCATCAAACATCACCCTGCGCACCCTTGAGAGCGAGTACGGAAGGCTCTTCAAAATCAGCGCGGGCAACCAGGCGGGATTTTGCGGAACGGTTGATGTGCTTGAACTGCTTGAGGCAGGGGATTTCACCGCGCCATCAGGAATCATAATGCACGTGCGCCCGGACCCGCAGGACCCGCAGCACGAACTTGAGATTACATTTGATTCCTCGCAGGGCTGGAGCGGACAGGCAAGCTCTTTTGGCGGCAAGGGAATACTTGGAAAAGTTACCAAGGCATCGCCTCCGAGCTCTAGCATGGCAAACCTTGTGGTGACCGCCAAAGTGAAAGCGGGGACCGCAGTTCCAAAACCGGGCACAAAACCCGGACCGGGAAATGGAACCGGCACGGGCACCGGAACTGGAACAGGAACAACCGCACCAACAGGAAACCTGTGCGGGATAGTGCCGGGCAAGACCGGAGCGGACACTTACAATTACTACGGCTTCCAGAACCTGCAATACAAGTGGGGCGCGGACCCGGCAAAGGCGGCCACATCCATCCCAATAAATGCGTGCGACGCATACCAGGGCGATGGCAAAACAGCGCGCGACCTAAAGTCGGGAAACCCGGTGCCGCTCTTTTGTGACGCACTGCAGGCGAGCATTTCTCTCTCGCAAAAGTCCGAGGAAATCTGGAAAGTCGTCACAGGAATCCGCGGCGGGGTTACCGGAAGCGGAGTTGGCGCGTGCAAGAGCGCGGGGGTTGGCGGCGGATTCGACTGCACAAACCCGGCAAACATGGACAGCGCGAACCTCTTCCGCTACACGATTTCGCAAAGCCCGGTGGGGGCATACTTCCTTGGCACGGACGGCTCGATAATCAGCCTCGCGGGCGATGTGAATGTTTCTGGAAAATTGAGCGATGAAACGCTCATAATTGTCGGCAACCTCAAGGGCCAGCAGATAAAGCAGATAAACCTCACCACCGCAAAGGAGAAGATAGTACCAGATACGGGAACTGTGGCAAGCAATATTACCACAGGAACTCAAGACAAGCTCCCCACGGGCACAATGATTGCGCTTGAACTGCGCAACTGGGACTCGACCGGGCTTGCAAAAACCAAGGACAAGAACTGGGCGGACCCGGCGCAAATCGGCGCGGAGTTCCTCGGCGGAAGCTGGTATGTGATGCCGCTCTCAAGCTACCTTGAGATGCACAAAACACTCAACGAATGCCTGCAAAAGAATGCCAATTTCACATCATGCCCATACTCGCACGATGGCAAGACGCTAAACATCAGCAAGCAATTCCTCGAGCAGCTCACGCGCGGCACATGGAAGCTCACCGCAAAGAACACCTCCGATATGGGACAGGACGTAAAGGATGCGATAATGAATGCCGGCAAGTGGGAGTCTGGAAGGTCTGAAGTGAAGGGCTACGACGGGCAGCGGTTCTATGTGTTCTACAGGCAAAATATCGCATCGCCGATGTACCTGATGGGAGATTCATACTCGGACCAGTTCGCGGGCAAGCTCAAGGATGTCGACCTATACAAGGGCCTTTTCAGGGACGTTGGAAATCCGGCCTTTAGCGTCATTTCCGCAAGCGGGACCACAACAACCGATGTGTTGGCGGGCAAATACACCGCGCTCACAAACTACAACTGGGGCACCAATAAGCTTTCCGTAAATTTCTCCGACTACAATAGCCTTGCGGGAACCGGCGGAATGGGCCTTGCCGGATATGCGGCAAACCCGCTCTTCGAACTGCCACTAGACGGCAAGCTCAACTGGGGGACGAAGTTTGGCGGCACAAACCAGCCAATCCTAAACCTCGACTTTAGAGCCAATGAAACGGAAATAGGAGGAGAGGCCAAATCCGATTCCGCCTCGCCAAGGGACGGAGTGAATTTCTCATACGGCACGGATTATTCCGCGACAAAGGGCGCAAGGCTTGCCGCGATTACGCGCTCAAGCTTTGACTACACGCCATCCGACCCCGTAAGGATTAATGTGAACGTTGGCAGGCAGGGCGCTGACAAGGCCGCGGGATTCCTCTTCACGTTCCAGAGCAACGGCGTTACGCAGCAGCTTGGCATCCCGTTCGCGGTAAAGGACGACCCGGCGGCAATTACAGGCGTTGCGCAGGGACAGGCAATAGCGACAAGCCCCGCGGTGAGCGGCTCTGAACTCTGCTTTGACAAGACAACGCAGCTGACAACCAACTATGAAGGAATTGTGTTCGGAACAGGCAGCGCGGGCAATGCGAACCTGCAGGGAGTAACATATGTGCCGGCGCGCACCTCTAGCACGGGCTCGCATATTGAAGTTGCGTGCGTGCGCGAAACCGGAACAATCTCGGCAGACTTCCCGATAAACCAGCTATCCCCGGGCGACCTCAAGGCAAGGCAGTCGCCGAACCTCAACCCGAGCGGAACGGAGAGCAACATCAAGCAACTCTACAACCTGCGCAATTTGCTCGAAATGGTGAAGGGCGGAAAGGTCTGCGCTAGCGTAACTGACATCGGCGCTACGGGCGAGGGCGGAAAGCTCGAGCTGTACTGGAACGGAACTGCGTTCGGGCAGAGCGCTGCTGCGCCCGCGCAGCCCGCTGCAAATGGCAATGGCACCGGGCGCAAATAATTTTTTTGCCATAATTTTCCGCCGATGCGAAAGTATATCTATTTGAATATGGGACATAGTAGTGGTCATCAATGAATGAGCGCTCCATCATGGTATTTCTCGGCGCGATGCTCTATGCCATCGGAATAATTGCCACAAATATCCTCATTGAAGCGCCGCACAAGGCGCTGCTCCTAAGCCCTCTGCTCGAACTGCCATTGCTCTCTTTGGGGGTGTTCTTTCTCTCCGCATTTTTTTGGGGAAGGTTTGCGTACGTGCTTCTTCTATTTTGCGGCCTGTGGATGGGCGGGATTTTTCCGGGCCCTCCGTTCTATGCGGTCTTTTCCGCAGTTCCGCTTCTTGCGGCGCTCTCGGGCGGCACATACATGGGCGAGAACGCGCTTCTTGACATCCGCAGCAGGGGGAATTTGTTTGATAACAAGCTAAATTACATCGAGTCCGCGCTCTTTGCCCTCGTGCTTGCGCTCGCGGTCGGGTACCTAACGCCCGACATCACGCTCGATGCCGCGTTTGGCTCGGCGGAGAATCTTCTCAAATCAATGGGCGTGGTATGAGAATTTTGGGAAATCTGCGGGAATTTGATACGATAAACTTAATATAGGTAAACCCACATAATTCTAACAACGTCGCACAATTATTATATTCGGTTAACCGGTGATTAGGTGGGACTTCTGGATTCGGTCAAAGGGGTATACCAGTCCGCCGAGGACCTCTACTATGATGTGCTCGACGGCGTCAATGAAACCGTCCCGGTATACAGCGTCATTGACCCGATTGACAAAGTTTTCCCAAGCTTTGCGCTTTTCATAATCGCAATCCTTGTCCTTCTCGCGGGCGGGCTGTTTGCAATCAGCGGCGGGATATCATTCCCGATAGGCGATACGCTCACTGTCTCCGTTCTCGATTCGAAAAACATCGGCATCGGGGGGGCGAGCGTAACATTCACAAAAAAAGGCACTGAAATCGGCACCGGCATCACAAACGCGCGCGGGTTTGCAAAACAGGCCGGGCTTTCAAAAGATGACACGATTGATTTGCGGGTTGAGAAGGAAGATTACCTCACATCGGAAGAAACAATCACAATCGATGAGCTGCCGAAAACAAAAATCATCAACCTGCAAAAGGTGAGCGAATCCTTTGTCGAGAAAACAATAAGGCTGGTCGATGACCTTGGCTCTCCGATACGCGAACCGGTAACGCTTGAATTCCGCTGCTCAAACACCCTCGCGCCCGGCATAAAATCGCAGCAGCTAAGCGCCGGAGATAGGGGCACTGCAACAGTGAACGTTCCGGGCAACTGCGGAAAGTTCACGGTTTCGGTTAGAGATTCCGTAAAGTACAGGGATGTTTCAGGCCTTTCGGTTACGGGCGAGGATGAGGTAATCCACCTGCAGGACGCGCAGCCGCAGGGGGCGAACGGGATACTCACCGCGCGCATTGTTGATTCTTCAGGAAATGGAATTGATGGAATCCAGGTAAATCTCTACAAGTACGCAGAGCTCTCGCGCGACCCGCACGTTGGGCCGATAACATCCTCGTTCACATCGGGCGGGCAGGCGAACTTCACGGTTTCTGCGGGCGATTACACCGTAAAAACCTACGACACCGCAGGGGTGTACGGAGAGGTGAGCTCTAGCAAGGTTACGGTTCCCGCAGCAGGGACGCAGTCGGTTAGCCTCACGCTTACCGAAACAATAAAGGGAAAAATAAAGGTCACGGTTGTAAATGCCTCGAGCAAATCCCCAATCGCTGGCGCAAGGGTCAAGCTAACGTACGCGGGCAATACCCAGCTCGCAACCCTTACCACGGATTCTTCGGGCAAAGCGCAGTTCAACATCTCAAGGGATGTCGAGTACACGGCAACGGCATCCGCGGACGGCTATGCGATAGGGACAGCGAGCGGCCTGCGCCTTGGCAGCACGGACTATAACATAAACCTGACACGCTGCACCCCGGCAACCTGCGGAAGCCTGCGCGTGCAGGTCATCGACCAGGAAGCGAACCCTGTGCAGAATGCAACTGTTGCGCTCTACGATGCGAAGACCAACTCCGCAATCGGGACCTACAGCACAAGGGCAACCGACATCAACGGCATAGCACGCTTCCCGCAGGTCAGCACCGGAAAGTATTATGCATTCGCCTTCAAGGAAGGCTTTTCCGGCACGAGCGACACCGGAGATTTTGACAGCACCCAGTCGCAGAGCAGCACGGAGCCGAACCTGAAGGTGAAAATGGAAATCGGCGATGGCACTGTGCAGGTCAATGTCAGGGACGATGAGGGGGTGCCGGTCCCCTTCGCCGCAATCAGCATGATTGATGCGCGCACGGGGGCGCTCGTAAAATCAGATTTCACGGACAACAACGGCTCGAAGGAATTCACGCAAAGGGCGGACCGCAAAATTTACCTTGTCGTTAGCAAGAAGGACGACCCGAACTTTGCGGCATACACAACTGTTGCAAAGCCGATAATCCCATCCGGCACGCAAACGTTTGATGTCACCCTAGAAAAGCGCGTGCTCAAAAATAACATCGAACTGCAGTTCCTCGGCCTCTACCTCGGCACGGCGAGGGCAAGCAACCTAAAGGCCGGGCTCACTTACACGGCAAAGCTAAAGCTCTATGTCCCCGAAGAGAAGAACTACAGAAGCGGCGGGGCGCACCTTCGCACAGGCGATGATGTGCTGATGGAAAAGGATAAGATTTTCATAAAGGAAGTGAACGCGCCGCGCTCATCGCAAATAAAGGCAACAAGGCTCGAGCCTGAGGCGAGCGGACTTGACGAGAAGGATTACCTCACAACCATTGATGATGCGAAGTGGGCGAGCCTTTACTGGAATTCGCCGCAGGCAGGCATTTACGAAATCGAGGCGCAGATTGGCGTTCGCGACTCCGCCTCAATTGGCGACAAGCTCCCGCTCTACTACAGGGCATGGGGCGAGAAGGGCGCGGGCGGAAGGGACCGCTTCCCGGTAGATGAAACCGTTAGCAAGGATCTCTACGCGAACACCAAGCAGGAAATTTTCCAGGTCGATACCGTAACGCTCTGCGATGAGAAGTTCTGCTTTGCGGCAACCATAACAGACCAGGGAAAGAGCGGCGACTCAAACCAGCCATTCAACCTCACAGAATCGGTTACAGAAACCTACAACGCGCGCGTATTCAACCCATACAACCTCAAGTTCGTGATAACGAACAACTCGGGAAGCCGCATACACAACAGCGCAAACCTTCGCATAAGCAACCTTGACAAGGCAATCAAGTTCTTCGATTACAAGCTGACGAACGCCGAAACCCGCGAAGTTGGAGGGGTGCTAAACGGCTTTGACTTCCCGTTCCTTGATGTTGGCAGCCTTGGCCCGAAGAACTCGGCGCGGTTCGAAGCAGGCTTCACGCCGCAGCGCGCGGGAAGCGGGCTTGTGAACATAAAGCTTGTGTCAGACCAGGCGGTTGTGTTTGACAAGACCATCACAATAATTGTCTCCTCGCCAAGCGAACTTTCCGCAACCCTTTCGCCCGAATCATTCCTCTCAGGGGTTGAAAACGACATCACCGTAACGGTGAAGGATGTTTCAACCGGCCTTGAAGTTGACGGCGCGGTTGTTCGCGTAAAGGACAGGCACGGAAACATGATTGATTCTGACATCACGCTCGCCGATGGCACGGCAAAAGTCACTCTCCCTGGCCAGAAGCCGGGCGAGAAGCTCAAAATCGAGATTGAAAAGCCCAACTATAATGTGAAGGTAATCGAGCTCGCGGTCAGCGACCAGCTCCTTGAAATAAAGCCGGACCAGATAGGCGCCGCGCTCAATACCAAATCCAAGCTCACATCCGAGGACAAGTTCAGCGTGCGCAACATCTCGCCCTACGCGCTCACAATCAAAGGGATTTCGCTTTCAGGCAATTTCCAGAACAACATCGACATGGTAAAGGTGCGCGGCTGGCTTGAGAGCTCATACAGGGGAATGGTGCTCCAGCCCAATGAGAAGCAGGACATGACACTGCGCACATACCTAACAGAGGATGCGCGCTCGCTGCCGCAGAGAAAGAGCTATGAAGGAGAGCTCACCGTTGTTGCCGGCAACTTCGGGCAGGAATGGGTTTTCAAAAAGCCGGTAAAAATCGCGGTGGGCCTCGGGGATGAGGTTGACAACCCAGCATGCCTTGTGCTCACAAAAAACGACTGGACAGCGACCACAACAGGCTCTCCGAAGTACACGGAAGTCCAGATACAGAACAACTGCACAGTGGGCGGCAAGACCGTGCCCTTGCAGGGCCTCGAAGCAAAGGTTGACTGGAAAGGCAACCAGATAGGCACTTACTCGCTCACATTCAACCTTGATTCGGACAACAAGGAAGGCCAGAAGGTTGATTTGCGCTCAGGATATTTCCGCAAGCTTGTAGGAACCGTCAGGCCCGAGCAGACAATCAGCGCAATACTCACATTCACTCCCTTTGGGGGTGTTAGCGGAGTTGCGAACGCGGAAATTACTGTGCAGGCTTCAAACCCATTGGATGCGCAGGACCAGATACTCACAAACAAAATCAAGACCACGATTACTGCAACAACGCTCACCGACTGCCTCACATATGACAAGGAAAGGCTTGTTTTGAACAGGGGCGAGAATGGGACAATCAGCGTCACCGCAACCGACAAGTGCGGCGAACCTGTAAAGCTAACGCTTGAGAGCAAAATACGCACAACACCGAAGAAGGATTTCACGCTCGAGCCCGGAAAGACGCAGGCAATCGAGGTGTTCTCCGAGAACTCCGACCCTGGCCAGTACCCGCTCTATCTCACGGCAAAGTTCGGCTCGCAGACAAAGCAGCAGCTCACAAAGAATTTGCGCGTGCTCATAAACCAGCCCGGATGCTGGCAAATTAGCAAGTACGAGTTCGATGTGTATGATTCGCCAAACACCACGCTCGACGGCTTTGATACCGCTAACTTTTCAAACACCTGCGTTGAAAAGCCCGTTGCCGTGCGCGTGAACACAAAGGACTTTATGAAGGCGCTCAAAAACGGCGCAGTGTGGGGGCTTGCGACAATGGGCCTGACCATGCTGACAAACGCGGCGGACCCGAACGTGGACTGGATGGGAAGGGCAACCGACCCGAAGACGGGCGAGCTCATACAGCAAAAGGAGAAGAACTCCATGGAGCTCAGGGCTAAGGCCGCGGAGCTCAACAAGAAGGCCGATGGGCTCGATGCCAAGGCAGCGCAGGACCCGGGGAATAAGAAGCTCGCAGACGAGGCCAAAACCGCAAGGGAGGCGGCGAAGAAAGCCGAACTCAGCGCCGCAACTGAAAAGCAGGAAGCCGACAAGCTAAGAAAGCAGCTGGCGGAGCAGCAGGCCAAGGCAGGCAGCACGGGCGCGAAGACCACAAGCACTACAGGTTCAACCGACCCCAATTATATAGAGCGCAGCATCGGCAATGCGACATACTACTCATATGACGGCGGGCAAACGTGGTATGATGACGGCGAATCTGAAGTGACCGATGCGCAGCTGGTAACCAACCTCAAAAACCCCGGAAAGCGCATCACTGCAATACCGCCGGCTGGCAAAACACAAGGCACACAACCGGCTGGAACCGCTGTAACACCACCTGTCAAGGTAGTCAGTTTGCCAGAAGCGGAATGGGTGCCAACGCCCGCAAACTTGCCGCCCTTGGGCAATGGAGAAACATATACCGGAACATTCAACCTTGACGGCACAAACTATTACCGCGCAAGCACCGGGGTTTGGCTTGTGCTAGAAAACGGAGACATAATAGGGCTTGATAGCCGAACCAAAATAGATAAACTGAACAAGGCATGGACGGAATTCCAAAAGGGGCCAAATTCAGGCAACGTCGTGCTAGTGCCCGGTGTCCCATTCGCCATCCTGCCATCTTCGCAGGGACTTGTGGCGGGCATCACAGGTTATGCAGCAGGCACGGGCAACAACGCAACAGGCGTTGCGAGCTCGGTTGCAACGCAATTAGGCGGCGGGATTTTCGGGAATGCTCTTGGCGGAGGCGCTGGCCTGGTGCGCGGCCTTCTTGGAACTTCCCCCTGGGCTTCGGGCCTTTTAGGGTTTGTTGCGGGAACCGCAATCTCATACATGAGCCAGCAGGAGGAAACGAGCTTTTCGGCGATGCAAAAGGATGCCGAGCTAAAGGACTTCAAGCTCGTGCAGGGCTCGCCCCCGAATGAGAAGCCGGACCTGGAAATAAAGCTTGACATCGAAGGGTTTGGAACGGGCGGGGCGCCAACCGCGCCGCAGCCGATTGTGAACAACCCCAACCTGGTTTCGCAGGGCAGCGAGTCGTTCAGGCTCACGTTCACGAACGCGAAGAACTTCACGACAACCGAGGACAAGCCGAAGTACAAGACGCTCAAGGCAGAGGGAATCAGGCACACCTACAAGGACAAGGTCTATGACAAGGACGCTTTCATCAATGAAAAGGGCGGATTGGGAGGCCAGGTTTTCACAAGCAGCGTGCTTGACAAGACCAAGACAAAGCTTGAGGAGGATGCGCCAAAGCCGCTCGAGCAGAGATGGAGCCTCGAGTTCAACTCAGTCCCGCCGCAAATAGAGACGCCGCAGCGCCCAGACCTGCTGCTAAACTGCCAGGCCGGGGAGAAGGTCGGCAGCACCGGCCCCGACGCTTTGCCGAAAGTGAAGCTTGCGTGGAACTGGAACGCGATTGACGAGAAGTCATGCAACGAGGACAACAAAAGCGGCATTTACTGCGACGCGACGCAGTTCAGCATCGCCCTGCTAAAGAAAATACACTTCATCTCTGATTATGTGAGCAGCAAAGGCGCCGAATTCCAGTGCCCATCGCCAGTAGAGGATGAGCCTGCGAAAATCGAAATCGGCGTGAACGATATTGGGATTGCAAGCGTTGCGGCAGTTAAGGAAGGGACAAAGGTTACGCTAGTAGCTCAGCTCAAAAACACCAACCCCGGAGAAGTCGGGGCTGCGGTGCGCATGAGGGCAATTAAGGTGGGCGCGCAGGGCGAACTCGCATGCCCCGAAGGGATGCAGAACGTAACAATTAACGGAGGCGGAGTGAAGGAAGTGAAGTGCACATTCCCAACCCTAACAGAAGGGCTTGTGTATATGGGCAAGGTCGAAATTACCCCAAGCGTCTCATGCGCAAAGTGCGCCGACAAGGCAAACACAAATACGCTCACCAAGAACTTCTTTGTGGGGCGCTCAGGCCTTCAGGTTTGCTCGCCATACAGCACCGCAAGGCTTGACAAGTTCATACAGGCTTCGGGAATCGCCGGCGCGGATAGCTACATAAAGATGACCAAGTTCAAGGCAACCCTGATGCAGGATGGGTACAGCACGGATTTCCAGCGCGACTTTGACATCGCGCAGCGCCAGGCATTCTTCAACGCGCCGGACTATTACAAGAACACGCAAAGCAGCCTTGGCACCTACTTCAAGGACCCCAAGCTGTTCAATTTCGATGCGTACAGCCAGCCCGACTTCACATTGCCCGGCCCGGGAACTTATGATGTCACAATTGACATCAACTACAGCGACAATACATGGCAGCTCTTCGATGACAAGGGCAACCCGAAGGCGAACATTACAATCACCATGCAAAAGCTGCGGGGCGCCCAGCCGGACAACCCATTCTATTACACGCCCTTTGACGGGCTTGTAGGGGACGGCGGCAGGACAGGATACGGGGTGAATTTCAACGGCGACCCGATACTGATAGACAACAGCCCCAATCCAATAAGGGCGGTTGATATTGCCGGCTCATCGCCGATTGAGAACGGGGTGCTTAGCATTACAAGGGGCAAGAGCTTCCAGTCGATGCAGGTTGGCAACGCAGGGGTTGTTGCAAACCTTAACAGGGCGAACGGAAATCCGCAACTGCTCTTCCAGCCCTCGAACGCAACCCCGGTGATTTTGCAGATTGACAAGAAGAGCGGAAGCGACGCTTACGCGGTCTACCAGGTCGGGGTTGACGGGGATGCTGTTGATGTCGGCCCGACAATGGCGAAGTGGAACGGGGTCGGGATACTCTGCCGCGCGTTCAACGATGAGATACTTGCCCAGCAGCAGAACGTGCCTGACACGCACATGATTGGCGCGAACTGCTCTGTTGCGCGCTCGGGAGACCGCTCGCTCTACACACTTGAATTTTGCGGAGAGCCGAAGAGGTTTGGCACGGCTTCGTACGAAACAATATTCTACACGCCGCAGGAATCCGACAGCTTCATCAAGCTCTCAGGGGCGGCATCGGATGTCGCGCGCCTCATAGGCGTGAAGACAAAGGCGCAAAACATTGAACTCAACGGCAACGACGTCACGCGCAAAATCAATTCGATGCAGGACATATTTGACCTTGTCGCAAATCAGTACATGTGCGTTTCGAGCACGAGCCTCAATTCGGAATTCTTCTGGAACCCGAAGAAAATCTACGGCCTGATTAACAGCAGGGAAGAGGACGCAATCAACGCGTGCATAGCTTCCGAGAACTCAAACATAAAAGCGACCGGCGGCCCCGCGGTGGCATCGAAAGCCCCTTCGAACTGAAGCGCAGCCGTGGCTTTTAATTCGGCGGGCCGTTTTTCAGCGCTTCAATGGATAGTGCAATCTGACAAGCTCCTTTGCAATGGCATTGGCCGCCCGGGGCCGAGGCCGCGGCGTATTCCTTCTATTGCAAGGGCCCTTTGGACATCCGAGCGCGCCTTGCGGGTTTCAAGAAAATGCAATGCCTGCGCCTTAAGGCCTGCTGCAATGTTTTCCGCATCCGGCACTTTTTGCACCGGCATCGCTTTTGGTTTTGGGGCCAGCTTTTTTCCCGTAAATGGCATTAGGAATTAACGCTTCCCGGGCATTTAAAATTGCCGGGCCGCAAAAAAAACTTTATATATAAGTTAATGCATAATTGCGAAGTGAACCGGCAACCCCTTGCCATAATTTCCATATTCATCTTTGCCCTCGCGCTTGGCACATTAAGTTATGCCGCCGAACCATCCTCCGCAACGGCGACTGCGCTCGCGCTGCCGCAGGCGAGCGGGAGCAGCACAATCAGGAACTTCTCAATCGGCGGGCTTGGCTCGAGCTTTGCCGACCCTGAGCACGCAAGCAATGGGCAGCTCACAGGCAAGCTCACCGATGCATATACATGGATTGCCCTCAACAGCGCGAAGGTGGTTGAGCAATGCAGGGACAACCGGGCCTCGCTTGCCGCACAGCTCACCGAGGTCATAAGGAACTCGGGCGATGCGTCCGGCGCGTGCAAAGGCCTTGAAGAGGATGCGGCCGCGTGCAGCGCCGAAGCGTTCTGCCAAAGCCTTGGCGCCGGAAAGCTGCAGGCGCCGCCCGAGGTGAAATCTGCCCTAAAAAGGCTCGGCTATGACCCCGACACCCTAAAGCCCGGCGACATTACCGAAAAAATCGCAACAGACACATGCATCGCAATGGCGACCCCCGAAACCGGGCTGCAAAAGGAGCGGCTCGAGGCCGCGAAGAAAAAAGTGCAGGAAAAGCTCTCCGATTTCCGGGCAAAATGCGCGCAAATAAGCGCCTTCAATGAACAGCAAAAGGCCCTTAACGAACAGCAAAAAAAGGAAGGGCCGCCAATCCCTGAACTTGAGGCCTTCCTGAGCAAGCCGGCCCTCGGATGCTCTGAAAGCCCAGCCAGCTGTGAAAAGGGAAAATTCCCGGCATGTGAAAACGGCAAGTGGCAGTGCAGGAAAAATGAGGAACCGGGCTATTGCGCCGGCCAGCCGACGCAGTGCGGCGAGGATTCATCCCCGATTTGCGAGGGCGGGATTTGGACATGCAAGAGCGGAAAAATCGGCTACTACTGCAAAGGGGCAGCCCCCACGTGCGGCCCGGATTCTTTCCAGGCCTGTGACTTTGGCGCGTGGGCGTGCAGGAAAATAGAGCAGACCAAAAGTTGCAGCGAGAGCCCAAAGACGTGCGAAACAGGCACATATCCGATGTGCGAGAACGGCACATGGACGTGCAGGAAAAGCGATTTCAAAGGATGCAGCGGCTCTGCGCCCGCATGCGAGAAGGATGCATATTCATTTTGCACCCCTGACGGGACATGGGTGTGCAAAAAGCCGGATTACCAGAATTACTGCAGGCCCGGGCAAACGCCGGCCTGCGCGCAGGGCTCCTATCCGATGTGCGACAATGGCAATTGGCAGTGCAAAAAAAGCACCGAGAGCTCATGCACGACAACCCCGCAGCCTCTGTGCCCTGCCGGATATTATTCTTCCTGCGATAATGGTTCATGGAGCCAATGCAGGGGAGGCAGCGTGTGCACAACCGCCCCCCCATCATGCCCAAAGAACTCCTCGCCGAGCTGTGATGGAAGCGCCTGGACATGCAAACCCAATTCGATTGGCTACTGCAGCGGCGAGCCGCCAAAGTGCGCAGAGGGCTCGTACTATGTATGCGACAGCGGCGCTTGGGCGTGCAGGAAATCGGAAACCGCATGCACGGCCCCGCCATCCCTTGCCCTCTCATGCCCCGCGGGGACGCACAATGCCTGCCATGGCGGAAGATGGGACTGCGAACCTGACACTGTAACTTCATGCAAAGGACAGGAGCCCGAATGCAGCCAGGGCCAACGGCCATACTGCGACAAGGGCGCGTGGGCATGCACGGCCCCCGTTCCGGGAACGTGCCCGGGCACCGAACCCTCATGCCCCACGGGCTTTGCCTCAAAGTGCGGCAATGGCTCGTGGTTTTGCAGCAGCGTGTGCCAAGGCCAACCGACTTCATGCCCTGCCACAGAGTCATCGGTTTGCCATGCAGGAGCGTGGAGCTGCCAGCCAAATGGAAGCGTCTGCGCGGGCACCGCGCCCACATGCACGCAAGGCCAAATCCTCTCCTGTGAGGGCGGCGCCTACACCTGCAGGGCCCAAATCAAGGAATGCAGCGCCTCCGCGCCAAAATGCCCGGATAACCTGCAATCCATGTGTGAAAACGGCAGCTGGATGTGCAGGCAGGCCCCGCCGGCTTCGTGCAAAGGCGAACCGCTGGTCTGCGGCCAGGGACTTAATTCCGCATGCGAAAATGGCACGTGGGCTTGCAATCCAGCCCCAAAAACCTGCCAGGGCATTTCGCCAACCTGCACCCCTCCCGCATATTCGGCGTGCGAGGAAGACAAGTGGCTGTGCAAGAGCAGCGGCTGCACGAGCATCCTGCCCGCATGCAGTACCGCCGATTACCCTTCATGCGAAAACGGCACATGGGTTTGCAAGGCAAAGCCGTTCGTAGGCTCATGCACCGGGACAAGGCCTGCCTGCATTGCCGGCGAATACCCTGTCTGCGAAAACAAAGCCTGGTCGTGCAAAAAACAAACGCCCTCCGGCTGCACCGGCACGCCCCCTGCCTGTTCTGCCGGCAGCTACACTTTCTGCGAAGTGAACGGATGGGTGTGCAGGCAGGCCCAGCAGGGATGCACAGCGGCCCAGCCCGCCTGCCCCACAGGGACTTACCCTTACTGCGAAGGCACTTCGTGGGCTTGCAAAAACAGCAATGCCGGCTCGTGCACGGGTTCGCCCCCGACCTGCCAGGCTCCCGCCTCTTCGGTTTGTGAGAATGGCGCATGGGTGTGCAAGGGCACGGGAGGAGTATGCACAGGCACAGCGCCCGTGTGCCTTGCCGGGCAATATTCATATTGTGACAACGGCTCGTGGGCGCCCTGCAAATCAACCACCCAAAATTATTGCACCGCCCCGCAGCCCACAAACTGCCCCGCAGGGACTTATTCGAATTGCGAGAATGGCGCATGGGCATGCAAAGCTTCGGGCGGCCAGGGCGGCGGAACATGCTCTGGCACTCCAATGACATGCCCTTTAGGATATTACTCCGGCTGTGTGAACGGCGCATGGGGCTGCACGCTGGGCCTTGGCTCCGGCTGCACCGGAGCGCAGCGCACGGACTGCAGCCAGGGCACCTACCCGATGTGCGAAGGCAGCACCTGGGTTTGCAAGAGCAGCACACCCGGGACAGGTTCATGCTCTGGCACCCAAATGGCATGCCCAACAGGATATTATTCAAATTGCGTCAATGGCGCTTGGGGATGCACCCCGGCAAGCGGCGTCGGGACAGGAACCTGCCAGGGGACACAAATGGCATGCCCAACCGGCTGGACTTCAAGCTGCATGAATGGCTGGTGGGGATGCCAGCCAACAGGCACAGGAACGCAAGGCATGGGATGCTCCGGCTCCGCGCCATCATGCCCATCAGGCCAATACTCCGCATGCCAGAATGGCGCGTGGGCGTGCACGGCTACAATCATGACCGGAGGCTGTTCGGGCACGCCAATGACATGTCCGGCCGGCTCCACTTCCGGTTGTGTGAATGGGGCTTGGGGCTGCAGCCCAACCGCAACCACTGGAGGAACTTCATGTCCGGGTTCTCCGCCAGGCTGTGGTTCCTCTACATCCCCCCTATGCAGGAATGGCGCTTGGGTATGCGAGGGATATGTAGGCACTGTCACTTATCCCGGTAGCGGCGGTTATGGCGGATGCTCAGGCACTTCAGGCAATTGCCCATCAGACCAGTATTCTGCCTGTGAAAATGGCGCTTGGATTTGCAGGCCCACAGGCACTTCTGGCACAACTTATACCGGAACCACAGCACCGGGAACTTATCCCACATCTGCCACGACTACGCCCACTTCAGGCTCGACTTATACTCCTCCTTCATCATACACTACTACAAGCGCTCCCACTCAGACGGCTTATACGCCGCCGCCAACAGGCACTATGCCAACCGGCGGGGTTGTAATGGCAATTCCTGTCCTTGCGGTGGAGGCAACAGCGCCACAAGGCCTGCGGCCCCCGGCATCACTCTCCGGCAGGGAATTTATCCCTATCCTCGGGGCACTCAAATCAGATGCCCTATGCGGCCTCTCAGATGCGGAACTCATAGAATATTACACGCGCCAGTTCGAAGTCGGCATACCGGAGCAGGGCTCGATAGAGGCGCTTTGCAGGTCACAGGCATCACAGGCCGTATCCCAGATGCAGGTGCTAAAGTTCAAGGATACCGAGTGCCTGGCGCACGCATCGCTTGCATGTGAAGCGAAAAAAATCGCCGCACGCAAATGCACCGATTACCGGCAAACCCCTGAAAAGCTCGCGGGCATTGTCGTGAGCAGCGCTTGCAGGCGCCTTGGCTCGACCGTGGCCGCGGAATCTGACGCAAAGCTCTATGGGATTGCCAAGAAGTGGTATGACAAGGACCCCTCATTTGCAGACCAGATGAGCGAGACCGCTGAAAACACAATCATTGACAAGCAGGGCCTTGGCCTTTTCGACTACCTGCTAAGCAACCCAGGATACGGCGGGAAACTCACGCAGCGCTCCGCGCAGCTCGCAAAGGCCCGCCAAAGGCTTGCCGATGGCGGCGTGACAGACGAGGAAACAATCAGGGTCCTTGGGGAACAGGCCGCAGAACTCGATGCAGAGGGCAAACAGTTCAGCAATTTCCTTGACTTCTCGCGCCTCGGCGGGCTTGCGGGCGGCAAGTAAGGCCTGGCATTGCTTTTCCGGAACTTCTGGAAAAACCACCAACCGATTCTGCCGGGATTGCCAATCCCCGCTTGAGCGGGCTTTGCCCTAGAAGTCATGGAAAACCGTGACTTTTGGAGCAAGTAAAGTTTTTGTGAAAATTGTTTGTCAAATCATTGGACGAAAGGGTTTATTTATCGTTTTAAAGCTAAATTATGCTTGAATGTCACGACAAATCAAAGTAGTTTTTAGTGAACTTCCGGATAAATATTTTAAAATCTCCCATCTAAAAAAAGTAGTTCAGGTTAAAAAACGTAAAAAGCTATCCAGATTACAACAATCTATAGAATCACTCAAAGAAACTGATAATCAAAGAAGAAAAAACATCAAGAGATTTATCGTGTTGCTTTGTGGTGACCATAATGGTAAACAAGTAAATTTGACTTTTTTAAAAAAACTTCAAAGTAAATTCATTAAATATGGTTTTACTTGTTACATCGGAGAGGACTATATTGAGAAAGTGCAGGGCATCCCCCATAAAGATGTACAGCATGAATATTTGACAAGTCCAGACTTGATTATTTTTATTAATGGAAAAGGTGAAGGGACAAGAAATGAATCTAATGAAATAAGAAGACTTAAAAAATTGAAGAAGAAAACCATAGCATTTTTCAAATATAAAAATCTGGAAGAATTAATGAGAATTCCTGACAAAGGGGATTTTATTTCAGAATTTATAGCACTCCAACAAAGTTTTCCAGTAAACTGACCGAAAGTCTCAAGTAGTAGTTTTTCGTTCTACTTTCGGTCCTCTAATGCTTGAAATTTATTCAAATGAATTGCGCGAGTTGGCGCGCAAGTGCAAGGATTACAAGGAAAGAGAGCGCTTGCGCGCTCTCTACGCGCTCAGCATTGGTAAACCGTTCAACCTTGTTTCTGAGATTTTTTGTGTTGATGAGGGTTCTCTCAGAAACTGGGTTAGGAAATGGGGTGAGGAAAAGAGCTTGAAAGATTTGCCGCGTGATGGCAGACCGCCATCACTCAATGATGAGGATAAGAAGGAAATCAAGAAGCTCGTTGAGGAAAACAATCCCAAGAAATACGGTTTGAATGCGAGCGCTTGGGATTGTTCCGAATTGCGAAAATATTTTGCGCGGAAAGGCAAAATATTTTCACTTGAAATCATTCGGAAAGCTTTGAAAAAATTGGGAGCACGCTACGTGAAAGCGGTTATCCTGTTTGCTGAGGCTGATGAAAAAGAAAGGATTGCGTTTGCTAAAAGCTTCGTAAAAGCCTCAGAATCGGCAAAAGCAATCATTTTCTTTCAGGATGAAATGAGCGTTGAAACGAAAGCTCGGAAAGGTTACGGTTGGACTTTTGAAAAAAGGCTTGTTGTAATCGCGCCTCAAAGAGGAAGGAAACGCTTGAATCTTTTCGGGGCGGTAAGCTTGAACGCCGGTGAAATAATTCAATGGGGAAGCAGGAGCGCGAAAAAAATCTCGTTTGTAAAATTCCTCGGAAAAATCTGGGCAAAACACCCGCGTAAACTTGTTTGGATTTATCTTGATAACCTTCCAGTGCACAAATCGGGCAAAGTAAAAGAATTCCTTGAAAAACATCCAAATATACAACTCCGTTTTTTCCCGAAGTATTCCCCTGAGTTGAATCCGCGGGAATACTGGCATGCATTTTTGAGAAAAAAACTGTTGAACAACATCAGCTCAAAAAATCTGCAATCGCTCATGAGAGCAATCAACACATTCACCAAAAACGTTCCAAAAAGCGTTCTACGCAGCGTATGCACACTCAAACCAATATACGCACTGGCATGAAAAAACCTGAAAAACTTTCACAGTTTGCTATAAATACCCCGTTCCATATAAGTCTATAAAGGAATTAGAAGCAAAGATAATCTTTGTAGTAAAACACACTATAGGATACTTGGCAGGCAAAATACCTATTAAGGGAAAAAGGAAGAAATAATAAGGACAAAAACTATACACTAAGCAATAGGTGAAAAGTTATGGGGCGCACAACAGACATATTTTCAAATCCAGATTATTTAGGGGTGATGTATTACTTGGCAAAATACAATCCATCCATAGCTGCAATTAAAATCGCAAAAAAAATTAAATTGAGTCCGGAAAAAGTTGAAAAAATTTTAAATGAATTAGAAAAAATGCATGTTGTCACAGAAAAAAATAAGGAATATACTTTGACAGACTCTGGATTGCTCGGATTATATAATTTCCATGTTAATTTTAACGAGCATGATTTAGAGCTTACTTTAAGGAAGTGATAATATGGAATCGGATTCGTTGACTATTGGCGAACCAATGAATTATAACTGGAATAGAATATTTTCAAAATGCTTTTGCAAACACTCCTGAAAATCAAAAAGTTATTGAATCGGTTAGAAGGACAATAACTCCGAAAATAAAATCCGTCAAAGCTCTGCTCAAAAAACGATGATTTCACTTTAGGGGCAACCTCGGCTTTTAGAGCAAAGCGAAAGCCGCCAATAAATTTAGGTTAACCTGCAATGGAGAGCATTAGCATGAGCACATATTACAAAGGAAGAATTCCTGTCTCTTTGCCGGTGGCCGTAAGCAAGGAAGGGAAATGGTTCGTGGCGGCATGCCCGCTCATTGACATTGCCACCCAGGGCAAAACGGAAAAAGAGGTCCGCGAAAACATCGAGGAGCTGATAGCGGAATACTTCCATGACCCGGACACCCAAAAGCCCTCGGTTGGCACCATGATGTCAACCTCCGAGGAATTTATCTAAGGGCACCGTGGCAAAACATAGGAAAAACCGGCAGTTCTGTTAGTTTTAATAACCAAAATGCGCTATTATTAGCGCATGGCTTTTGACGACTTGAAGGCTCAGGCAGAAGACGCTTATTACTCCCTTGCCGAAAAAATACCTTTCTTTCCCTTCGTGCTCGCCGCGCTTGTAATTGTGCTTCTTGCGGGAATATACATCGCAATAACGCCCGCCTCGGGCCACGATGCGCAAATCACAATCCTTGTGAAAAACCCCGCAGGCGTGCCCGTCAAGGGCGCGGAAGTTGGCGCGCTCTGGGGGCTTGAATCTGAGTGGACTGCACAGACAACCGGAGATGATGGCACCGCGGCTTTTACCGTTCCCGCAGGGGAAGTGCTTGACGTGAAAGTTTCCAAGCCCGGATATGAGGATGCGAAAAACAAATTCGACACGGCGGCCGGCACCAGCTTTGAAATATCCCTAAAGCTCGCGCAATCAGCGGGCCTGCGGCAGGTCACGATAAATTTCGTCGGGCCCGACGGGCAGAAGCTCACGCAGAGGGAAATTTCGGCAAAGCTCTCGTGCAGCGGGAGCGGAAAATTCCCGCAGGATGAGTACATCGCAGTGGGCGGAGAGCTCAAGGTCACCGCGCCCGAGAACTGCGGGAGAATAAATGTGAGTGCGACCACAACAGGATTTCTCACCGCAAACGAGAATGTCCTCTCAAGCGAGTGGATTGTAAAATTCGCAGGCGCGCCAAGGCCAAAGGGAAAAATCCAGTTCGATGTGCGCGACGCCGCGAACTCCAATTTCCTTGACGGCATCACAATCACCATAAAGGATTCCCAGAACGCGGTTGCAGGAACTGCCACCACCTCCTTTGGCGAGGCTGATTTTACCCTTCCCGCGGATTCCTATGCCGCATCGGTTTCGGACCCTTCGGGAAACTATGGCACGCAGAGCATCCGCATCAGCGTGGATTCTGGCGATGTCCCAAAAAAGCAGCAGGTGCTCCTAACAAAAGAACCCAAGCTAAAGGCCAAGGTCAAGGTCAGCGAGAAGGAAGGCGGCGCTGCAATCGCGGGCGCCAATGTTGCGCTGCTGCGCCCAACCGGGGAAACCTATGATGAGAAAAAATCCGGCGCAGACGGCACCGCCTTCTTTTTGATTGGCGATGATGGCACGCTCACAATACAGGTTTCGAAGGACGGGTATATCGCATCAAAGGCGGCAACGTTCAAGACAACCGATTTCCCGAAAGGGAGCGAGAAGCTATTTGAAGTATCGCTTGGCAGGTGCGGCCCATCAACCTGCGGGCTTCTTTCAATCCGCGTGCTCGACGAGAACGGCACCCCGGTTGAGAACGCATCGGTTTCGCTCCTTGACAAGGACAATTTCCTCGCGCCATACGGCCCTGTGACAACGGACTTTAACGGGTTCGCACCGCAGATAAGCGGGATTGCCGCCGGGATGTACACGGCGCTTGCGCAAAAATACCCCGCGCAGGGAAAATCCGGGCAGTTCGAGGTCAAGGCAACGGTGCCAAACTCTGTCATAGTGCCCATGGTTATCGGCAACGGGAAAGTGAATGTCTCGGCTGCCGACCAGAGCGGCAACCCCATTGCGTTTGCCACGGCCGACATCTACACGGATTTCGGAAACAAGATTGGGACAATCGCGCTCGATGCCGAGGGCAAGGGCCCGCTTGAGCGCGTGAAGGCCGACAGGAGGGTTTATGCGGTTGTGAGAAAGGGCGGCTACGCGCCATACTTTAGTTCGCACCAGCAGGTCGTAAAGGACCGCACGCTCCAGTTCAGTGCGGTGCTCGAGCAGGCGATTTCCGGAACCGCTCCGGTTGCCGAGTTCAGGGGGCTCTTTGCCGCGGGAAGTTCAGGAACAGCAACAGGCGGCACAGGCGCTGCGGTGCAGAGCATGCAGGCGGGAAAGGCATACACGGCAAAGTTCGTGCTGCGCGTGCCCACGGGAACAAATTTTGATGCCGCGGGCTTTTTCCTTCGCGCGGGCGAGAAGCCATCCGCCGAAAACGATGCGCTCTTTGTTGAATCACTAAGCGCCGCCCTTCCCGCAATAACAAGGGGCTCCACCTACAGGCCCCCAACTGGCGAAACAACGCCCGCCACCGGAAGCGCGAAGTGGGCATCCCTGCAATGGAACAGGCCCGAGGGCGGAAAGTATGAAATTGAAATTACTGTGCGCGTGCGCGAGGGCACAACAAAAGGCACCGAACTGCCGCTCCACTACCGCTCATGGGGGGTTGCGGGCGGAAAATATTCGCGCGACCCTGCGGACAATGTGCTCACGGACAAGGCCGATGTTCCCGCAAGGGCAAACCTCTACGCCGAGTCGCAGCTGCTGCTATACCTTGAGAGCCTTGACCAGCTCTGCAAGGATTCTTTCTGCTTCACAACGCGCCTGCTCGACACTTCGCAAAACCTCTACGTGCAGGCCCCGTACAAGGTGAACACGTTCTCGCCCTACACGCTCGAATTTGCCCTCACGGGCAACTCACCATCAATCCTTGATTCGTCCACTCTTTCGATTCGCAACACGCGCGACGGCTCGGCACCCGCAAAGGACATCAGCATCGACGCGTATGACATCACCAACGCAGATACGCAAAGAAAAACATCCGCAACTCCGGCCTTCGAAGTTTCCGGAATAGCCTCTGGCAATTTGCGGCAGAACAAGTCGATACGCGGCGAGCTCACCCTAAGCGCCAAGAGCGCAACACCGAGCGCGCTCGAATTCAAACTGCTCTCAAACCAGAACATCGCCTTTGCATCCCTTGTGCCGTTCACCGGCCTGTTCCAGGACGACATCAACATCACAATAAGTCCGGATACGGTTGCGGCTTTCATACCCGCAGACCTTGCTGTCATGGTGCAGTACGCGCAGGGCGAGAAGAAGGGCTTTGGGGTTGATGGCGCGCGCGTGATTGTCACAAGAAAGGCGCCGGATTTGAGCGAAACAATATTTACCGCAGCCACGGACGCGCAGGGGATTGCGAGGCTGCAAATCCCCGCATCCTCGCCCGGAACAAAGCTCACCGTGCGCGCGGAAAAAGCTGGGCTTGCGAGCAGGACCGCCGAGAAGGAAATTGGCGGGCAGGTCGCATCATTTTCTCCTGCGAATGTGAATGTGGAATTAAACAGGCAGACGCGCGAGAGCGCAAACTCAAAAGTTGTTGTGAAAAGCCTTATCAGCAGACCGCTTGTGGTGAAAAAAATCACACTCTCCACCAATTCGCGCGGGCTTCTTGACGAGGAGAAGATGCAAAGCGCCCTCGCCCAGTACGCAGGGGCACAACTTCCAAAGCAGGGGAGCGAAAAGGAAATATCTGTTCTCAGTTCGCTCGGAAAAGAGGCACAGTTCCTCGACACCCCGAAGGCCGTTAGCGGAAAGCTCATAGCAGAGCTCGCGCTAAAGGACGACCCGCGCATTTCATGGGTAACCGAATTGCCATACACCGCGCAGCTAAACCTCGCCCAGATGCCGAGCAACGCGCCGTGCATTTCCATTTCCTCAAAGGAGTGGAAGGACACAACACTCAACTCGCGCTCGGACCTCGAATTTGAAATAGAGAACCACTGCGTGAGCGGGAATGGAGAGCCAATCACCCTGCGCAACCTGCAGGCCCGGATTGACTGGGGCGGAGAGGATGGGCAAACGGGCCAGGTCGAACTCTCAGTAACCGACCCGAACAGCGGAACTTCCTCTGCCGAAATTCTCCGGCAGGGCGAGTGGAGCAGGCTCTCAGAGCGGCTTGAGCCAAGGCTCATTTATGCAGGAAGGCTCACATTCAGCCCAAAGCCGAACACGCTTGGGAAAAAGGGAGAGTTCACCGTAAAGATTGACGCCGAGCTCGTGACCAATGCAGGAAAGCAGCTCGTTGGCTCGAGCAATCCAATCGAGGCGGAAATTACCATAACAAACCTCGACCAGTGCATAGAGATTTCTCCGCACCCGGAAGAGGGAATTGAAATTGGCAAGACCGGCGACGAGTCCGAGTTCACGGTCGACATTTCCAAGTGCGGGCCGATTGCAATTGATTTGCGCTTCTGCGGCGGCGGAAGCGACCAGTGCAGGGGCGGCACAAAGGAAGGCGGGCTCACCTTGCGCCCGTGGCAGTTTAGCAACATAAATGAATCCTCCGGCGGCACAACCCGGACCGTGAAGGTCGAATCGCAGGACATGCCCGGGCTTTACGGAATCACGGTTGAGGCCCGGCCGCGGGGCGGGCAGTGGAGGCAGGTCGCCGAAATCAACACCATTGTAAAGCCGGACACGGACAGATACTTCGACCTCGACAAGTACCAGTTCACCCTCATCGGAAAGGGCTCGACCGATGATGCCACCCTCACGAACAAAATGCTGCAGGAAACGGTGCAGGTTCGCGCGAACATGTGCGACTGGAAGGAGGCGCAGAGCGGGCCGCACTTTACGGGCGGCGGAGTCGCGATTGGCATGGTGGGCGGGATTGTGGTAGGATATCTCGCCGCGCAGGCCGTTGCAATAGGCGCGCTTGCGGCAAGCGGCATAGGCGCGGTCGTTGCGGTTGTGATAATCATAATCATGGCGGTGCTAGACGACCCGTGCGCGAAGTACGCAACCCACCCGCTGCAGGATTACGCGATTAACCTTGCGGGAACCTCAGACCCTCTGGCCGATAGGTATCTCCCGCCCGATGTTCTTGACATCATGATGGGCGATTCGCACATCGGCGCGAAGTGGAACGCCAAAATAACCGACGCGATTCTAAAGTCCGCAAAGAACGGAAAGCAGACGGTTGGAGTGGTCTTCGAGAACAGGGGAATCACCCGGCAAAAGCCTTTGTATGCGATTGGCACTTTCCGTGCAACCGAGCACGTGCATGGCGACACCGCACACCAGAACGGGTCGGTGAACTGCACGGGCGGGAACTTCGGGTTCTTCTGGATAAACCCCGGCACATGCGCGCCATCATATGACACCACATACTCGCAAAAGTTCCACCTAAAGTTCAACACCGCAGAGCAGCGCGCGAGCCTGCCCAAGGTCAGCTTCGATACGCAGGCATGCCAGAGCGGCCTAGACATCGGCAGGACCGGAAAAGGCGCCCTGCCGCGGGTCAAGTTCAACTGGAGCTGGAAGGAGAACGCGGGCGGAATCGGGGCGGAAGCGTGCGATGCCAGCAACCAGAATTACATTTACTGCGACGCTACGCAGTTCACAATAGAGCTCAACAAGAAAATTGGCAGGCTCTATGACTTCCTGTCCGCGAACAACTTCGATCTCGGATGCCCGGTTGTGCCAGACCCTGGAAAGGAGACGCAGGATGAGATTGCCAAAAGCAACGGCACGCACGAGATAGCGCAGGGGGCAATGGGAATTTACAAGGTAGAACCGGCAGAGGACAAGGGCTCAATTTCCGCGCTTGTGACCGTGAAGAACAACACCGACGCGGACCAGAACCTCACTCTCGCACTTGACATCAGGAACGGCGGCGCGTACAGCGAAGGGTGCGTGCTCGAACTGCCGCAAATACCCGCGCATGGGCAGAAGCAGAGCCTTTGCGCAAAGCAATACACTGCCAAGGGCGCGTACGCAATCTATGCATCGGTAAAGGAGACGAGCAACCGCCTGGCCACCGACTTTGCAGGAATCAGCACCGGAATTTATATTCCCGACCCGCAGGCGAGCGCGGCGGCGGCAAAGGCGATGTGCGAACTCAAGACAACCGAAACATACAGCGGCACCCCGCAGATAATGAGGTTCATCGACTCCAGGCCCGACGTGAAATGGACAGCGGCGGTGCCGGACAAACAGGCGCTCCTCAAGCTGTTCCAGTTTGACGCGTACCTGATAAAGGACAACTACTCGAAGGAATTCTTCGCCGACTTCGCGGATTACTACACGAACGGGAACTTCGAGGACACGGACGCGTATTTCACTTCGCTAGGTTCAGACCCAGCCGGAAGGTTTGGCTTTAACAGGCTCTTGCAAAACAACAAGTTCAAGTTCACAAGAAGGTACGTCGAGACCTCGGAACTGCCAGGCCCGGGACTTTACCGCGTCGAACTCGCCGCATACTTTGACAAGGGAAGCTGGAACTTTTTCGCAAGCGATGGCAAGCCCACAAGCGCGGTTGCGGTGGTTGTCAACCGCATCGACGACCCGTTCCCGGATTCGCCCTTCTACTCAATGCCCTTTGACGGCCTTGTGGGCCTGAAGGGCGATTCTTTCAGGCGCCAAAATTACGGAGTGGCCTTTAGCAACGCCCAGCCGGAAATGGCTGAAATTAGCCACGGCGCCGCGCCGTTCAAGACATACCCAAGCTCCGGGGGCCTTGGGCAGAAGCAGGCACAGGTTCGGGTCGAGCGCGGATTATACAGCCTCAATGTCTCGCCAGAGAGCAGGGGAATGCTCCTAAAGGTTGACAGCCCGCCGGGAAACAGGTCTAGCATAACACTCCAGCCATCGAACGCGACCCCGGTGATGCTAAAAGTGAGCCAGGCCGCGATTACCCAGGACAAATTCGGCAGGCACTACAGCATCCTTGAGGGCGAAAACCCTACCAATGTGGGCGCGAGCCTTAGCTACTGGGACGGGGCAGGAACGTGCCTTGATTTCACAGGCGCGCCGGTGACCGAAGCGTTCTACCAAAAGCCCGACCGCACGCTATCGCAAACGCAAGAAGAGCTGAAGAACTATTACGGGCAGGATTGGCCGATGGCAATAAAGACGGGCGATGTGTACCTGCGAACGATAATGTACACAGACCCGCAGCGCAATTACCTGCTAAAAAACCGGGCCGGGCAGGCAGGGGCAACACTTCTGACCGCCGACAATTCCGGCGAGGCCGTGCCGCTCAAGGGGATTGGCGGGATGCCATACAACAACTCGGGTTCAGGAACGCTTGCCGCGGTTTCGAGCATGCAGGACGTCTTCGACCTCGCATCAGAGGGGCAGATATGCGTCACAAACAACGGCAACTCATCCAAATTTTTCTGGAACCCGCAAAAAATCTACGGCCGGCAGGGCACGGAGCGCAACATCTCAACGCTCACAAATTCGCTCGAGGCGGGAAGCACGTGCATTGGGTGAAACGGCACTCTGAAAAAGCCTTATAAAGATTAAATGCAGAATTATAGTTACAGGCGATCTGATGAATGGAAAAACACAACTGCTGCAGAGAAAAACCATACTGGAACTTACCAAGGTTGCGCGGAAGGGAAAAGAGGAAATGGAATCCTATCTGGAGGATTTGGAAATGCACTCAAAGCCGGAATTCCGGGAAGCAATTAATGAGACCACCCAAAACAAAGGGAAAAAATTCTCTTCCCAAAAAAAACTTTTTGAAGATTTGAATAAATGAACCTGCAATATAAAAACATGCATTGACTATGAGGAAAGCAAAATCACTTTTAATTATATAGGAATTTTTTGTAAAACCTTATATAGGCATTAAACACATAAATTATGATTATGGCCTATAGCTATTTTCGCTCGAATCGCTTTAAGAAAGAGTACCAAAAGTCAGATGGCCATATGCAAAAGCTTGCCGCAAAGAAGATGGCAAAGATTATCAGCCAGCCTGAATTAGGAAAACCATTGCGAGCCCCCCTTGCAGAATTTTAGAAGTGAGCGGATTGAAAACCTGCGGATAATTTTCACGATTGAGGGCACCATGATAAAATTTGCCTGGACTGACGACAGGGGCCACGTTTACGGCTGATTGTTTTTTCATTCTTGGAAAATACCTTTATTAACACTTTAAACCTTCTAATTTGGGCTTTCTAGATGGAACTTCCGGAAGGGTTTGCAGGCGCGCTCGCGGATGAAAACAGCCGCAAAGCCTTAATCGCCGGAGGCGCAATTGCCGCGCTAATCCTCGCAATTCTTGCATATTTTTTCCTCTTCAGCGGCCCCTCATCTGGAGAGCTCACGGTAAAGGTTTCGAATGATTCGGGCCAGCCCCTGTGGAGGGCAAGCGTTTCGCTCACCGGGCTTGAAGGCGAATTTTCAGATACGACAAACCGCACAGGGGCCGCAACATTCAAGCAAATCCCGACAGGAAAAGAGTTCACTGTTGAGGCATCGGGGGAAGGCTTTAAGGGCGCGCAGAAAAAAATCATGCTCAATTCGCAGAGCAGCTCTGTTGAAATCACCCTCGTGCCGGAGGCAACAAGCGCGAGATCTGTAAAAACCCTCAAGTTCATCGGCCCAAACGGCGAGAGCCTTTCGGGAAAGCCGCTGTTCGTATCCGTTAGCTGCACCGGCGGAATCGGGATGCCAAACCCGGAGCGTGAAGTGCTCGATGGCACGCTCAAGGTCGAAGCTCCCGCGGGGTGCGGGAATGTGATTGCGCGCGTTTCGGCTCCCGGGTTTGAGAGCAACAACTACACGATGCAGGGCAGCGGCACAATCAGGCTCCAATCCCTTGAGCATGGCAGCGGGAGCGCGAAAATTTCGGTTTCGGATTCTGCGGGCAGTTTCCTTGAAGGGATTGAGGTTGTGATAAAGGATTCGCGCGGAATTCCTACCGGAGAGAAAAAGCTCACAAGCTTTGGCGATGCGCTCTTCACGCTTCCTGCGGCGAATTACTCGGCATATGTTTATGACCCCGCGCTCAAGTTCTCGGATTCGGAAAAAACATTCACTGTAACATCCGGCGGGGCGGCAAATGTCGCATTCAGGCTAACGGACAGGCCAGTTGGGACAATAAATGTACGTGTGCTCGATGCGGGAAGCGGGGCTGAAATTAACAGGGCGCAGGTGCTGCTCGAATCCCCCTCCGGCAAAAAAACCTCGCGCGACTACACAGGAAAGCAGCTCGCGGTAGGAATAATGGAAAACGGCATTTCGAAGCTGAATGCAAGTGCCGATGGATACGCGCCGGGGGCCACGGTGCAAATAGATTCGAAGCAGATTGGAACCACTGTATATACAATAAGGCTTGAGAAGTGCGCCCCGGCTACGTGCAGCATCCTAAAAGTGACGGTGCTCGATGAGGACGGGCTTGCGGTGCAGAATGCGCGCATCGCGCTCACCGATTCGAAAACCGGATTTTACGATGCCGCGGCGGGCCTGCGGCACACCAACTTTGATGGCGTTGCATCATTCTCCGCGCTCGGAAGCGGAAGCTACTCCGTGCTCGCCCAAAAATACCCCGCACAGGGCTCATCGGATGCGTTCGAATTCCGGCAGGGGCAATCTAAGGAAATTACAACGCGCCTCACAATCGGGAGCGGCACAATCGAAATAAAGGCGGTTGATGAATCCGGCAATGCCGTCCCATTCGCGTTCGCAACCCTTGCCACCGATTACAATACCCTCGGAAGGCTCCCGCTCGACGCGCAGGGAAAGGCGGCATTTTCAACAAAGGCCGACAAGAAGGTGTTTGCAATTGTCGAGGCGCAGGGATATTCCCCCTACACCTCAACTTCATACCAGATATTTTCCGGCCAGACAACAGCAATCACCGCAACGCTTGCAAAACAATCCCTCGCGGACAGCGTGAAAATAAATTTCCTCGGCCTCTTCGATGAGAATGACAAGCCTGTTGCAAAAATGGCCGCTGGCAATGTGTACAGGGCAAGGTTTAGCCTCAATATTCCCACAGGAGGGCAGTTCGCGCAGGTTGGCGCCTTTATCCGCGCCGGAAATGAAACGCTTGTTGAAAAGGATGGCATCTACATAGATTCAATAAATGCCCCCGGCGCATCTGTGATTCGCGGCTCGTCCTACAATGAACCAAACGGGATAGCAATTGATTCGGCAAACATCACAAACGGCGAGGCGAAGTGGGCGACAATTGCCTGGGACAGGGGCAGAGCTTGGCAGGGAACGATTGAGTTTTTCGCGCAGCTGCATGTGCGCGATTCAGTAACCCCCGCAAAGGCGCTCCCGCTATTCTATCGTGCATATGGAATCACCTCCGCTGGAAAATTCAAGCGCGACCAGGTAGATGCCGAGCTCGGAGAATCCGAAAACACTTCCGCAAAAAACGGGCTCTATGCCAAATCGTACCAGAAGGATTTTTTCGAAGGCTCAACTGAAGAGTGCACCCCGGAATTTTGCTACAGCGAGCGCATGCTAGACATCTCGCAAGGGCTGCTAATTCCGGCGCCGTACACGCTAAAGGTTTTTTCAGATTATGAATTCAGCTTCGCGCTAACTGATAATTCAAATGCGGTGCACGACAAGGCATCCTTGGGCGCGAAGAACTCGGCCAACGGCACCACAACCGAGCAAAAACTGCAGATAAAAAACTACACAATAGTGAACGCGGATGCGCAATCAGTTTCCTCGATAACCCCCGCATTTGAAATGCAGCCGGTTCCGCTTGGAAACTTCCGCAAAAACAAGAGTGTCACCGGAAAATTCACGCTTGCCGCGCAGGACCTTGGGCCAACCTCGCTCCAGCTTCAGATGGCATCCGATAAGCAGGTGGTTTTTAACAGGCTTGTAAAAGTGACCGCGGTAAAGGAGAAGGATATCAATGTCTCGGTTTTCCCGCAAACGCTTCCCGCGTTCACCGATTTTGACATCACAGTGAGCGCCGCTCTGTTGGAAAATGCCGGGAATTTCCTCGGCCTTGAGGGGGCCCTTGTAAGGGTGGAAAGAATCACTCCCGACAGGGTGAAATCGGTTTTCACCGCGACCACTGGGCCCGATGGAAGCGCGGTTCTGAAAATTCCGGCATCGGCGCCGGGAACGAAAATAAACGTGACCGTGCAGAAGGCCGGATATCTCGGTGCGGGCGCAAGGCTTGAGGTTAGCAGGGACATAATTTCGTTCAGGCCAGCGCGCATTTCCTCGACGCTAAACCTCACATCCAAACCTGAGGAAAAAATCCCCATTGAGGCGACAAGCCTTGTGCCGCTTGGCCTGAAGCTCTCCGATTTGCGCCTGCGGGGAAATTTCCGCGGCCTGCTCGACGAGGCGCGTGTGAACAACTGGCTTGGACAGTATCCAAACAAAACCGCGCTGCCCTTCGGCTCGCCAGTGCAAATCAGCGTTCTTACCGCAATCAGCGAGAACGCAAAGCGGCTCGATTCTGCGGCAGGCATCGATGCCACGCTCCACTTTGAAGTGTCAAATGAGGGCAAGACCATCACATGGCCGCTTGAAATACCCGCAAAAATAGCAATCAACCTCGCAGAACCACCAAAGGAAAACGGCTGCCTTGAAGTTGGATTAAAGGAGTGGAAGGATTCAACCCTTGGAGGAAAGGCGCAGGCCGAATTCACAATCACAAACAGCTGCCTTTCGCAGGATGGCAGGCCGCTTGATTTGCGCAGCCTCAAGGTATCCATCAAGTGGAAGAGCAACAAGCTCGGAAACGTCGAGCTGCACGTGCAAAACCCCGACACGGGGCAGGAGGCGTCCGAAGTCCTCTCCGAAGGGACTTACGCAACGCTGTTCGATTCCGTGCCCGGCCAAAAGGAGATGATTGCGCTTCTCACATTCACCCCAAAGGGAGGCACTAGCGGCAAGCGCGCCGAGTTTAGCGTGCTGCTAGATGCGGGGCAGCAAACCAACGCCGGCGAGCAGCTCGTGGGGGCGAGCAACCCAATCGAATCCGAGCTTGACATTATCGACCTTGCCGGGTGCATAAAATACACGCCCGATGCCGAGGCCGGAATTGTGATGCAGCAAACCGATGAGGAGGCGGATTTGCAAATCGATTCGAGCAGGTGCGGAAACGTCGACATTGATTTCTGGCTATGCAAGGACAACAAGGGCTGCTCTGGAGGGGCCGAGGGCGGCATACTTGTAAAGCCTGACAAGTTCCATCTGAGCGCGGCATCGCCTACCAAAAAGGTGCAGGTCTCAAGGCAGGAAATACCCGGCATTTACGGAATCAATGTGAACATCCGAACGCCGCGCAGCAACTACCGCGAAATCGCAACCGTTGACGCGCTCATAAAGCCCGCGGCAAACGATGCGTTCTCGCTTCGCAAGTACGAATTCACATTAAAGGGCAACGCGGCAAAGGACTCGACCGAACTCACAAACCACTCCTTTGTGCAAAACATCAATGTGGACGCGAGCGTGTGCGACTGGGGAGAGGCCTCTGAAAAGAAGTGGTGGAACTGGACAGGCGCCGGGGTTGGCGCGGTTGTCGGGGCGCTGAAAGGAATGGTCGCGGCGAACGCCGCCGCGCACGGGGCGAGCAAGAGCCTTGCGAGCACCGTGTGGAGCAAGCTCTTCGGCGCGAAGGCAGCGCAGAAGGCCGCTGCCGGGGCGACCAAAGCATCGGCCGCGACACTTGAGGGCGTGTGCGGCGAGGTCCAGAGCGCCCAATCATCTGTTGTGTCCGCGCAGGGCGTATGCGCCAGCACAGCCGCAGGGCCGTTTGTCACCGCCGCAGTAGGGCCATTCGAAACCGCCGTGGCGCAATGCCAGGCTGCGCAAAAGCAATCAGAGGCGCTCGCACCGGTTGATGATTCCATCGGCGCAGGGCTTGCATCCGGAATCACCCCGCTTGGCGGAGTGGGCGGGCTTGCTCCGGCAGCCTCAGGGATTGCGGGCAAGCAGGGGGCGGAAGCGGGAGTGAAAGCCAGCCTTACTGCAGCTGCCGCACAGTTGCAGGCCGCGGCAACATCCCTTGGCAGCGGAGATACTGCCCTTGCCCAAGAGTGCTCAGCCGGCTCGGAAGGGTGCGCGCAGTGCCAGCCGAACCTCTCACAGGCAGTGGCCCAAACACAGGCCGCATCTGCACACATGAGCTCATTTATCGGGGAGCACTTTGCAGAATCCACCGCAAAAACCGCAGCCTCCGCAGCGGGCATTGCCGGAACCCAGGCGGCGGCGGGAGTTGCCCAAACGGCAATGGCGCCGTCGCTCGCTGCCGCCACCACCGCATCTGCAGCGTTCTCGCCGGGCACGATATTTGCTGCGTACACAATCGGCGGGTTTTTCATAGGAGGGGTGCTCCCCGGCCTATTCGGCACAGACCCGTGCTCGCAGAGGCACTCGAATGATTTGCCCGATTACATGATAAATATCCTCACGGATGCCGGAAAAATCGATTCGGGCGAAAAGAAACTCGCGGCGGCGTATGATGCGGGCTCGGCGCGCGTAATCGGCAACTACAAGGAGCAGAGAATCGGGGTTGTGTTCACAAACAACGGCGTGTCAAGCCCCAGGCCCGTGTACTCCACATTCACATTCAACGCTAACCAGCACGTGCACTCCAACCCGACAAAAATAGACAGGGGCAACAGCAGCTTCGGGCCCTTCAATGTCCCTGACAGGGAAAAAGTGGATTTGCAGGCAAAGCTGCACCTGAAGTTCAAGACACAGGAGCCCGAAGAAACCCTTCCGGACCTCGAATTCGACACGCTCGCGTGCGTTTCGGGCAACAAAATCGGAAGGACAGGGGAGAAGGCGCTGCCAAAAATCAAGCTCAACTGGGGCTTTGGGCAGGGCGGGATTGATAAGGATACGTGCCTTGAGGATAACCCGAAAGGCGTGTACTGCGACGCCGCGCAGTTCTCGATAATGCTAAGCAAGCGCCTCAATTCGCTAAAGGGGTTCTTCGACCGCAACCCTAACCTAAAGTGCCCGGCAAACCCGCTCTACTCAGACCTTGCGGCAATCACAAAAGACCTCAATGTCCTGCAGGCAAACGCCACAAGCCAAGGATGCTACATTACAAGCTGGAGCGGCTATCTCGAAGGCGAACCCGCAATCAAAACCCTAATAGATGCGAACGAGAAAAACATCCAATGGACGGCCGAGATTCCAAACAAGCAGGCGTTCATGGACACCATACATTTCAATGCCCTGTTAATACAGGATGGATATACGCAGGACTTCATGCGGGATTTTTCGCAGCAATACACGACCCAGAGGTTTTTTGACACGCCGGACTGGTTCACAGGCATTGCAACCGATGCCGCTGGAAAAAAGTACGGGATTGGGAGGCTCTTCGAAGGCGGCAAGGTCAAGCTAACGAACAGGTTCTATGACTCGCCCCGCCTCTCAAGCGCGGGCACATACGAGGTGCTCCTCAATGTGGAGGGCGATGATGGCTCTTTTAGGTTCTTCAAACCCGATGGCATCCCGAACGCCAAAATCTCGCTCGAAACCTACCTGCTCCAGGAGCCCAACCCCAACTCGGTGTTCTACTCGCTGCCCTTCGACGGGCTTGTGGGGCTTGAAGGGGACACTTTCGAGCGGCAGGGATACGGCACGAGCTTTAACAACAAGGACAGTGCGGAATTCGTGAACATCAACAGGGACCCATCGCCTGTGAAGACCTACAATGATTCCGGCAGCAACCCGATTGTCGCCGTGAACTCTGGAATCGAAAAAAGGTTCTATGAACTAAACACCTCCCCTTCCGGAAGGGGAAGCCTGCTAATCGCGCAGAGCACGGGAGCCGGAAAGGCAAACCTTAGCCTGCGCCCGACGCACGCAACACCTGTGATGCTAAAGGTGAATGCAGCAGAGCCTAGCCGGGATAACCTTGCCGCGTACTACACCCTAACCTCTAGCGAAGTTCCGGTCGATGTCGGAAATACGCTCACATACTGGGACGGGGCGGGCGCGTGCCTTGACCCTTCAGGGCTGATAATTACGCAGGCGTTCGACGACAAGGCCGACCGCGCCGCCACAAGCAAGGACCTTGTGCTCAACTGGCAGAGCGCGTACGCTGTTGATTTCGGTGCAACCAAATACACTGGCAATGCGTACATACGCACAATTTTCTACACAAATCCGCTCGAGGAAGTTTCACTAACAGCGGAGCAGCCAAATTCAAAAGTGCAATTCCTCACTCCGGATGGGACCGGCCTTAAGGTGAAGCTGAACGGAGTGGGCGGGGTGCCCTTCAACAACCCATCGGGCGGAAGCGGGGCTAGCGCGCTCTCGGTTAGCGACGTGTGCAACCTTGTGCGCGACCAGAGGGTTTGCGTTGTCGATTCCGGAAGGAAGGCGAGCTTTTTCTGGAACCCGAAAGCGGTTTATGAAATGGCAGGGAAGGAGAGGAACATTTCGGAAGTCACCAATTCGCTTGCCGCCGGAAAGACGTGCATAGGGTTTGGGTAAGCCCCCAATGCAAGCGGCAGGAAGTGTTCTTCGGCGACGTGTACATCTCAATTAATCCTGAAAACAACGGTAATTTTGTTCACGAAAAGAGTTAAATATTCAAGTAGGCCTCCATGTAATTAAAATCAAAAAAGATGAATTGGCAGGTTATAGAAAGTAACTGCCGCTTAAATGTTACTTTTATATAGTTTTTAGCCCACTAATATTATTAGTGGTTTTTGATGTACCAGAAGACTGTTCAAAAAGAGGTTTATCCGGAGGAGAAGCTTGAGCGCCTCAACGTACTTTTCGAGGAGCTTAAGAAGTTCAGGAAGAGCCCGAGCGTGCGCGCTTACGTTAGGAAGAGGCAGGCGGAGCTCAAAGGGTGAGTTCCTTTACCGAATAGAATGCCGGAGTTCTGAAACCATTTTCATTGTTCACTTTCAGGTACGCCCTTATGGCCTGGCCGGATTTCATTGAGTGCGCATCTTCCGAAACTATTATGTCAAGGTTGTGCACGCTTGAAATTGCGACAATCAAAAAATCATTCATAAGCTTTCTTTTCGCAATCCCGCCATCATACTCATTCCAGTACTGCTCCGCCAGGTTTTCGGCAACGCTTTCCAGCTGGTAATCATGGCCTTCAGTAAGTTCATCATAAATGCTTAGCAGCAAATTTCGAAAGCTCCTGCCGTCCAGCCTTGCCTTCGGGGAGATTTCCCGCAATTCCTTCCTGATGACCTTGCAGCCATAAACCACTATTTTTTGTTCATTAATCAGTTTCCTGACAGAATCCAGGTACTGCAAGTGCAGGAACTCATAAACATTTGTATCGAGCATCACCCTCAGTTGCCGTGGCACGGTTCCATTGTGAAAGGAAAAAGATAAAAGACAGCTGAAAGTGGCAGGAAGTATTCATCATGGGAATCTTCGTTGTGAGATATGAACCGGACAAATACCCCCCAAGAGACGTGTTCTTCGGCGAAATTTTTTTGAGCTTCCGGCTTTGCGTTTCCCTGCGCACGGTATTCCGTTTCATGGAATTATGCAATGGCATTATGCTTAAATACCAAAAATGCGTCTTAGTTGCCAGATGGACGCGCTGCCAATCCTTGACATTTTCGGCATTTTCGAATTCTTCGCCGACGTTGACCTCATACTCAAAATTTTCGTCTGGATTACGCTAATCAGCTGGATAAAAAACCACGTCGGCACGGGGCCTGTTTCGTGGATACTTATAATCGGGCTCACATACTTTGTGCTCTTCAACGGCTGGCAGCTCTTCGGGCCGATTTATGTGCTCTATATGCTGCTGATGTTTGGAATCAGCGGAATTATAATTGACTTCTTCTTCATAAGCGCGGGCGGGCCCCCGCCGCCTGAGGGGATGGAGGAGTCCCCGATTTCGCACGGAGTCGACCTTCAGGAGAAGAGAACGCATGGAATGCACGGCGCGCACGCGGCGAGCCAGGCCGCGAGGATGATGAGAAGATGAGCATGAATTTTAGTGCGAGCGATAGCGGGCAAAGCCCGGCGAAGCTGGACTCTCGCCCCCAACCGGCGAAAGGGTTGATGATGGAGATGAGCCCATGAACCAGAAAGGCCACATAATAATTTTCATAATACTGGGCTTTGTCGTGCTCGCGCTGCTGCCGGTGCTGATAACAACCGCGTTCTGGCCGGCAAGGATACTCATGCAGATAATAATGATTTTCGTCCTCTGGACAACCGTGCGCGGCTACCTCGGCCCCGGAAACCTGAGCCTGATAGTTTCTGCCGTGCTGATTTATTTTATGGTCTTCAAGTGGTTTGAGATTTTCCTCTCGCTCTATGTGCTCCAAACCCTGCTGGGGCTTGGCTTCCTCTCAACCGTGATTTGGGGAATCGGCACTACAATGAGGAAAAGCTAGGCGGGATTTGATGGCCAGAAGAGCAGGCAAAAGGCCCGGGCCGATTCGCAGGATGGGAAGCGGAATAGCCTCATGGGGAAGGGCCCATCCGCCAAGCAAGGCGGTGAAAGGGACGGCATTGGGAGCGGCTGGAGGATTTGCCCTATCGGGCGGGTCTTTAACCGGCACTGCGGTGGGCGCGACAATTGGCCTTACTGTTGCGGCAAAAAAAGGCTGGGCCGCAACAAAGGCGGCAACAACACAAGCCATAAGGCGATACCGCGAGCGCAGGGCAAGGCGCGGATAGGCGTCCAAAGGCGGACAGTATAGTAATTTATTCCCGATAATTGCTAATGATGCTGTGGCAGAGATGTTCTTTCTCGAAGTGCTCGATAACGTCTGGATTGTTATCAGCCTCTACCTGTTCGTCTGGATTTACGGCTGGGCAAAGGAGAACCTTGGCTCGGCAAAGCTTGCCATACTTTTCGCGGTGATTATTTTCTACCTCACATTCTACTCATACCCCTTCCTTGTCTGGCTGCTTGTGGCGTTCTTCATCCTGCAGACGATGGGAAAGGAATTGTTGACACAACTAAACCCCTTCGGCGGGGACCAGCTGCATTAATATTTGGGGAAAAACAATATGGACTCTAAGGCCGCGCAAAAGGTGAACTGAAGTGGATACATTCAATTTTTTGCTCTCCATGATTCTGATGCTCATGGCAATCCAGTTCAAGCAGGACTGGCTCGTGCTCGGAATTTTGGTAATCAGCCTGCTCACATCAAAGGACCTCTCAACAATCCTGATGTTTATTATCGGCACGGTGGTGCTCTACTACTTTGCCGGCTCGGGGGACATCAACGGCGAACTGTGGCTCCCGATAATTTTCGGCCTTATAATTCTCTCCGTCATTCTCGGAGGCAAGCAGGAAGCCCCGGCGCCAGACCCGTTCGGCGGGCTTGGAGGCATGGGCGGATTTGGCGGGATGGAAGGGGGAATGATGGGATGATGCAATTTGCGATTCCATGCAGGTGAGAAGCCATGCAGCTAATACTAATCCTCGCGCTTCTTGGGCTGATCATATTCTTCGTGCAGGCCGGCATGATGCTGCCCGCGATTATAGTGTTCCTTGTGCTGATAGCAGACATTGCCGGCGGATATCTCTCAAAATTCCTCTCATTTTTAGGGGCGCTTGGAAGCGGGCTGCTTGACACCGGCTCATCCGAATTCAAAGAGCTCGAGGCCGCAAAAACAAAGCACCCCGCGGGAAAGAAGTTCCTCGAAGAGGGCCTCTCGCGCACAGGAAATGCCATAGGGAAAGGCGAGGCGGCAAAGGCTCAGCGCAAAAAAATCGGGGAAAAGCGCCCCGACCCGGAGGTTGCGCACTCGGCAATCTCGGGCCTGATGGACGGGATAAAAAAGCTGATGAAATAGCAAAATGGCAATTCCAAAAACATCCAAAGCCTGCCCAAATTCCCAATTGTTAGTCTGATCAGTCCGGACTGCGCGGGCACCCCGAGCCAATTAAGTTTAAATTTACGTTTGCATGAAATGGATTTATGGCAAAGAAAACCAATGTGAAATTTACCGCAATAGTCTTCAAGGACGAAGATATGTATGTTGCAAAATGCGCAGAAGCCGGAACAGTAAGCCAGGGCAAAACACCGCGCGAAGCCATTTCAAACCTGCGGGAAGCGGCAAGCCCCTATCTCGAGGACGCTGAAACATTGTAAAAGCCGTTTTATTTCTTTTTCTGCAGTTCGAGAAGTATCTGCCGCTGCGAGTCCACGATTTTTTGCATGAGCGACTTGAGAGCCAGCGTGCTCGCGCCCGCTTCGCTCACCGCCTTTTCAAGCGAGGAAATCCTGCGGTCAAGCGCGGAAATGGACGCAATTGCCTCCGAGGGAAGCCTTTGGGCCGAATCGATTTTGCCGTGCAGCGACTCGACATCGTGGTGAACCGCATCGATTTTGCCCGAATGCTCCTCGAGCATCTGGTGCGTTTCTGAATGGTGCGAGAGCTGCTCTTGCGCGGAATTCTCTATATGGTCGTGCAGTTCGCCCGCTGAATCCTCATCGCCTATTTCGCCCCCACCGGCATCTTCTTGCTCCCCGCCCTCTGCCCCTTCTTCACCGCCCTCTTCCATTGCTTCATCAGCCGCATCCCCCGCGGCCTTCTCTTCTTCAGGGGTTGAGCCCTTTGCTTCCCGGAGCACCTGCGCGCCCTCCTCATCGGAGAAGTTGATGCCCTTTAGCGTCATTTTGATTGTCTCATCATCTATCCCTGAGGCTAGCATCCTCTTCACTGTCTGGAGCACGACATCGTTTGAAACCATAAGAAATCCCGGAAAGGGAGATTGCAATACTTAGTGGCTTTGCGGATATTTAAATGCGACGGGATTGCCCTACGCCCCGCAAAATTGCGCAAAACCCGCGGCTGGGGCGCGAGGCAATTTATATATACTATTCTGCCGCTCTACTACTGCATGGAACTTTTCAAGATAGCAAACGGCCCATGGGAGAGGCTCTTTAACGGCACTTTCCAGGAGCACGAGACCGAGGTTTACGCAAACCCGGAAAAAATCCTGATGGTGCTTGTCTATGAAAAGAAGCTCGACCGCGCCGAAGGGGCGATAGTTGAGCTATACAAGGTGTTCCACGCAACCGGCGATGTCGAATCCTTTACCGAGACATTGCCGCGCGAGGCGCTTATCGTAACAAAGCATGACGAGAACCTTACAATGAAATTTTTGCTGCTTGGCAGCAAGCCCACTTACGTTCGCTGGGTCGAGGACGAATTCATCAAGGAAGTGGACTCGCTTGTAAAGCGGCTTGAGACCTCCTCGGTGCTCATTAAGGATGTCTCGAAGGCCTATGAGCTAAAAATTGAGGACATCTCCGAATCGACCGAGGATGTGCGCAAGGCGTTCTTCGAAATGCCGATGCTCCCGCCGCTTCTTGCAACCTCCGCCCACCCCGGAATCGAATCCGAGGCCGCACCAAAGCGCCAGGCAATCAGGGGCGAGGTGATGCTCGGAACCACGCGCGACAGGCAGCGGGTTGTCGAGCCGCTTGACCTTTTCATGAAATCCGCCGTGACCGAAGGCACCAAGCTTGAGAGGGCCCGCATCATGGTCGTACTCGGCGAGAGCGCGCTGCTCTCAAACACCCCGGCGATTTTTTTCGATTTCAACAAAAGCTTCTCAGGCATTGGCGAGGCGAACCGCAACCTGCCGGACATACAAAAATCCATGGTCGAAATCGACCCGCTCGGCTTTCCGCTAAAGTCATTCAAGCCGCGCGAGAGCCTGAGAATCGACCTCAATATCCTCAAGCCCGGCCATCTTGCCGAATCATTCGGGGTCGGGGACAAGGATTTTGCAAGGATACTTGGCGCGATTTTGGAAAACGGGAAAGTGTCCTCCATCGAGCAACTAATAGAGCTTGTCTCGAAAACCGCGCCCACCGAGGAGTTCAGCGAATTCGAAGTACTGAAGGCCGCGCGCATACTAAAGCTCATCTCAATCCGCTACCCGTTCCTCTTCGGCGCGGAGAACGACATCGAGGAGATGGCAAGGCAGGGCACATCAAACATCGCGCGCGCCGCGGTGCTCGAATTCGAGAACATCGACGAGCGCAGCACAACCCTTATCTGCCACTCGCTGATACGCGAGATTTTCGAGTACTACAAGAACATGGGCCCTTCGCATGGAATGCGCGTGATGCTAATAGTCCCAAGCCCGCGCCTCTTCTCTGCAAAGGAGAGGCAAAAGCTGATGGCCGCCGAGCTCATTTCAATGGCAAAGGATTTCCAAAAATACGGCATCGGCATTGCAATCGGCTCAGACCACCTAATAGATGTCGAGCCCGAGATGCGCAGCCAGGCAGAGGCCGAAATCAACATAGTGAGCGGCAATGATGCGAGCGTGCAGCTAAAGAACCGCAAGGCGTACCGCGTGCTGGTGCGCCCGGCGCTTAGCCGGATGTACTAGCACCGGCGGGAGGTCCGCCTCTCAGACCTGTACGGCCTGCGGCCCTACTTGCCCGCCCGCAGGGCTCGCGACTAAAAATAGTTTCTAAAAATCAGGCTTCCTTCTTTTTCTTCGCGCCCGAACCTACAATTTCCTGAACATCCTTTACCGTTACGAATTCGAGCGGGTTGATTGAGTCAATCACGTACTTGATTTCGCTAACTTCCTCGGACTTGGCGTAATTTTGCCTGATGTAATCGGCATCCGACTGCAGCCTTGCAATCGCCTCGGCATTCTGCGTGAGCCTCTTGCTGATTTCGGCAAGCTCTGCGGCGGTTGCTGGCGAACTCTGCGAATCTCCCTGCCGCGCGTCCTGCAAATCCTTTATTTTCTTGTTGAGCACCACAAGGTTGCGGCCGAGGATTTTTTCATAGCGCACCATCGAGTTGAGCTTTTGGGTAATCAGCTGGATGCTCGTATTTAGCGCCTTCGAGTCCTCATTGAGGCGCGAGAAAATGTTCTGCGGCGCTCCGGGGCGCGGCTGCTCCGAAGCGCCCGCCCCCGGCACCGGCCTTTGGTGGGGCGGCATTAGAATGCCCCCCTAAAAAGCCCTATCGGAGCCATGCCCTTTGCCGGATGCGTTGTTTTCAAAATAAAACCTTTTGCATTAACATATTGCATATGGCAAATAATAAGCTTTCTGGCATGCTCCTTGACTGCGATTACAGATATGATGAGAACCAGAACTCGGTAATACAGGTCTTCATCAGCACGGATGAAAAAATCGTGCGCTTCGAGGACCAGGATTTTCGCCCCTACTTTTATGTGATTTGCAAAGAGCCCGCAAAATCCGCCAAGGCAATACTTGACTTTGATTTCGGTGAAGGCATAAGGGCAATTGCCGCCGAGCACATTGAAAAGTCGAACTCGCAGAATGCGGTAAAAATTTCATTCAAAAACCCCGGAGACCTTGTAAAGGCGCGCGATAAAATCACCCAAATCGAAGGGGTTACCGGGAAGCGCGAATACGACATACCGTTTGCTAACCGCTACCTGATTGACAGGGGCCTGCGGCCCATGGCCGGCGCCGAGGCCGAGTTTGAGGATGCCGAAAATAGCGGCGGGCAGGCAGGCAAAAAATCCCCGGCCCCTGCAATAAAAAAAATACGCCCAATTGAACTCGAGCACACTCTGCGCATCGCCGCGCTCGACTTGGAAACCCTCTCGCCGGGAAGATTTTCCGACCCCGCAAAGGACCCGATACTGATGGCTGTGATTGTCACCGCAAAGGGTTCGGAAAAGCCGGTTGCGAAAGTGTACACGCACAAACCGACCGAGAAGCCCGGAACCGTGGTGCTCAAAACTGAGAAGGAAATGGTCGAAAAGGTCCTCTCTGACCTAAGAGAATTCTGCCCCGACGTTTTGGTCACATACAACGGCGACACGTTCGATTTGCCATACATCAAGACCCGCTGCGAAAAGCTCGGGGTGGAGTGCGATTTCGGCTTTGGCGGCATCACCGCCGTGAACCGCGGGATGTTCCACTCCGCAACCGTGCGCGGCACGCAGCACCTTGACGCCTACCAGCTCATAAAATTCATGGCGCGCACAGGCTCAGTCAGCCTTCTGAAAATGGATTTGGAGAGCGTTTCTGAAAAGCTCTTCAACCAGCCAAAAGAAAAGCTAGGGCACGAGAGCATAAATGAGCTTTGGGAAAAGGGCGAGCTTGGAAGGATTGTCGATTACAACCGCGAGGACGGAGAGGTCACAATGCGGCTCGCGCGCGAATTTTTGCCGCTCGAAATCCAGCTAGCATCCATGCTGCGCTACACCCTTGTCGACATCAGCCGCGCATCCTCATCTGAAATGGTTGAGCAGCTGCTGATTGTCAACAGCTTCGATGCCAATGCCCTGATTCCAAATAAGCCGGGCGAGGGAGAGGTGCGAACGCGCAGCCTGCAAACCTACGAGGGCGGGTTTGTTAAAGAGCCCGTGCCGGGCCTGCACGAGAACATCGCGGTGCTTGACTTCCGCTCCCTGCACCCAACCATTATGATTTCGCACAACATCAGCCTCGAAACACTCAAATGCGAGCATCCTGAATGCAAGGTTGGAAAGAACGTTTCCCCAGACAAGGACTGGTTTTGCGAGAAGAAGAAGGGGTTCCTTGCGCAAATCCTTGAGGAAATCCTCGCGACCAGAATCAAGCTCAAAAGGGAAGCGAAGGCGCTTGACAAGAATTCAGAGGAATTCAAATTTGTGAACGCAAAGCAGCACGCGCTCAAAATACTTCTCAATTCGCACTACGGGTACTTGGGATATGCGCGCGCTCGATGGTACTCGCGCGAGAGCGCGCGGGCAATCACGGCATGGAGCAGGCACTACATCAAGGCAGTTATGCAGAAGGCAGAGGACACGGGTTTCAAGGCGCTTTATTCGGACACAGACAGCTGCTTCCTGCTTGTCCCAAAAGGCAAGGCGGAAAAGGATGTTATTGAGTTCATGGTAAAAATAAATTCTGAACTGCCAGAAGCCATGGAACTTGAGTTCGATGGGATGTATCGCCGCGGGATATTTGTGACCAAGCGCGAGAGCGGCACCGCTGCGAAGAAAAAGTACGCGCTAATGGACTTCAAGGGCAACCTCAAAATTGTCGGGTTTGAGTATGTGCGCCGCGACTGGGCAAATGTTGCGAAAGATACGCAACGGCAGGTAATCGAAGCGGTTCTTGCCGAAGGCAAACCGGAGAAGGCAATCCAAATCACAAAAGATGTCATCAAAAAACTCAGGGAAGGAAAGGTGCCCAAAAAAGACCTCATCATAATGAAGCAGCTAAAGGCATCGCCTTCCAAGTACGATTCGAAAGGGCCCCATGTGGTCGCCGCCGAGAAGGCGATGAAGCGCGGAAAGGACATCGAAGTTGGCTCGCTGATTGCGTATGTTGTCACGCGCGGCACGGGAAAGGACCGCAGCGTTTCGGACAAGGCGGAGATAGAGGAGTTCGTGAAGGAAGGCGACTATGATGCGGATTACTACCTCGAGCACCAGATACTTCCCGCGGTTGAAAACATCATGCAGGAGCTCGGGTACGGAAAGGATGACCTGATACACGGCGGGAAGCAGAGCACGCTGTTCGGGAACAGGTGACATGGGAAAAAGAAAAATTTTGCAATAGCAATGCGCTATGACAAAGAAATCCATCCCCTTGAAGCGGTCTCGCGGTATCTATAGGCATACACTTCCACATAACAAATTACTGCCCCCACTATTTTCCGCAAACCTTTAAAGCCATCCGAGCGAGAATTGTAAGTGGTAATTTTGGAAAAGGGAACCATCTCAAACTACAAAAAGGCCGGCGAAATAACCGCCGAATGCCAAACCCTTGCGGCACAGAAGCTCAAAGTGGGCACGAACCTCTTTGAATTTGCGGAGGAAATGGAGGCGGCAATCCGCAAAAAGGGCGGTGCGCCGGCTTTTCCCATAAATCTCTCGCGAAACAATGTCGCGGCGCACTACACCCCGGCGTTCGAATCCAAGGACATTTTGGGGGAGAATGACGTGATTAAGGTTGACATCGGCGTGCACGTGGATGGATGCATCGCGGACTCTGCCGTGACAATTGATTTTTCCGGAAAGCACACGACGATGGTCAAGGCAGCGGAGCAGGCGCTTGAAGCCGCGGTGAAGAAAGTGAAAGTCGGAGCGCTTGCAGGAGAAATCGGAAAAGAGATTGAGGCATCACTAAAGGCCGCCGGATTTAGGCCGATTGAAAACCTCTCCGGGCACGGGGTGAGGGAGTACGACGCGCACACCGCACCGACGATTCCAAACATCGACAACAAATCGACAACCGAAATTAGGGATGATATGGCGTTTGCAATCGAGCCTTTCGCAACAGATGGGATTGGGTATGTGCACGAAGGCTCGCAGGCGGAAATTTTCCAGATAAAGGAAAAGATGCCCCTTCGGGGAACTGACGCGCGCAAGATAATGGAGTTTGTCGGCCAGAACTACAAAACCCTGCCCTTTGCGGAGAGATGGATTCAGCGCGAACTTAAGATGGGCGATTTTGCGCGCAAAATGGCGATGCGAGAGCTCATGGCGAAGGGCTGCATAATGGCATTCCCGCTCCTCAAGGAGGAAGAGGGCAAAACCGTGACGCAAGCCGAGACCACGCTTGTGATTAATGAGGGCAAAGTAATCCGGTTGCTTTAAAATCCGAATTTTAGCCTAATTAGTGCATAGAACGCTGCTCCTATGGTGTAACCTGGATAGCACGAAAGCTTGCGGAGCTTTTGGTCAGGGTTCAAATCCCTGTGGGAGCGTAGAATATTGTCACTACAGAATCTCTGATGAAAAGTGGCGATAATAGGTAGCACGACGCTGTTTCAGTTTCTTCGTCAATCAACGACTTTATAAGATTTTTGTAAGATGTTTTTATACCACAAAAACAGTGAATAATCCGGTGAAAACATGAGGGTCAGCTTTTTGATTAAGGCAAAGGAGGCTAACATTATTACAGAAAAAGGGGTGCGTGCCTTTGTCATGGAAAGGCTGCTCAATTCCTCTTTCGAAAAAGGGTCTGTGGCCAATCTCGATGATAAAACTGTCCAGATACGGATAGAGGGGGATGAACAGGACATCAAAAAATTCAAGCAGCAGCTTGAAAGGGACATGGCTGCAAAATTTGGCAACCCCATAATTTCTTTCACTGATATTGAACAAACAACTGATGAAATTCCAAGCCTGCTCAAATCCAGCCAGTCGTTGGTGGTTGGCCAGCTGGAAAAGGGGATTGATGTCCAACTCAAAATCCTGGAATCCTTGAATAGCCTGAACCTGGGAACTCAGGGGCTTCGGGAAGAACTGAAAGCCATTCCGCGCGAACTTGCCAAAGTCCTGAACAAAGCCTAAAGATTGGTTGTTGCCTGCGAGGCAACGCACCAATGAAACCTGCTAAGACTGCCATTAAAAATATTCCCTGCCAAAGTCCTCTTATGCGGGAGTCCCGTAGCGGCAATCGGAAGCGGCTTAGGACCGCTTGGCTTAGTGCCTCCGCAGGTTCGAGTCCTGCCTCCCGCAACCTTTTCTTTTTCTTGCGAGAAAAAGAAAACGTTGGCGAAAAGAAAAAGAAGCAGCCTCCCTGAATTTCTGCAAAAGCTCAGCGCGGCAGGCAGCCCTTCGCATGCTTTACCACAATCGAGGTGTCCAGCCAGATTTTCCACCCAAGCTCTTTTGCGCGCTCGCAGAAAATCTGGTCCTCTCCGACCATTCCGCCATCCGGAAGGTAGCGCAAATCAAATGGGCGGGAATTGAATTTGCCCATCAAATCCCTTGCAATGCCGGCACGCATCACGCAAAATCCAAAGCCCACTGCATCAACTTCTAGCATCCCCTTGCCTGCAATATCCTTCTCGGAGAGCCAGGAATATTTCCCGCCATCTTTGCGGTAAGCGACGGGAAGAATTCCGCCATCCTTTGGGTTGAAGTAGGTGCCCGAAACAAAATCCATTCCGCCCCCAAGGCGCGCCATGAGCTTTTTTACATGCTCGAAAGTGAACACCATGTCGGTGTCAAGCCAGAGAAGATAGTCGAATTCGAATCCGGGATTTGCCTGCTCGAATTTCAGCACCCGGCGCAGTATTTCATTGCGGTTCGCCTGGATGTAGGGAGATGAGACCGTGAAAACCGCCGCGTTCCATTCGAGCATTATCTGCGCGATGCTGTTTGAAAAGGACTGGAAAAAGGAGAAGTCCACGAAGCGGCCGCTTGGAATGCAAACCGCGAGATTCTTTTTTGCCATCTAATAATTTGCTCTTGAAGGCTTTTTATGGGTTGCCAAAAGGCAAGCCCCTCGCATGTTATAAAAAACCGAAACCACGCAAGTGTTTCATGGCCCAAGAACTCAAGCTCAAGCTTTCTGACTATAAGAAAGCCGAGCGGGAATTCAAAAAGCTCGGCGCCAAATTCTCCAAGGAAATTCCCAGCATCGACACCTATTTCGCCCAGCCCGAAGGGAAAGTGCTAAAGCTCGTGGAGAGCGATTCGGGAAGCTTTCTGATGGAACTGCAGGCCCGCGAAGGCAAGTTCTCTGTTGTGAAAAACGAGCAGGTGAAGGATTCGAAAAAGACCCGCCAGCAGCTCGCCGAAAAATTCGGCGTGAAGGCGGTGCTCACCAAGAAGAGAAGGGTTTATGAGTTCGCAAAAGGCGCTGAGAAGTTCACTCTCGACATCAACATCATACAGGACCTTGGCGAATTCCTCATTGTCACGGGCGAGAAGCCGACAAAGGAATTCATCACGCAAACGCTCGGAATCAAAAGCCCGGAATTTGTAACCGATTCGTTTGACAACCTCGCAAAGGCAAAAGAGGAAGAGTCATGGAAAGGCAAGCTCACGGGTGAGCAGTACCATGTGTGCAGGCTCGGGGGAACGGAAGCGCCATTCACAGGAAAGCTGCTTGGCGTGAAGGAGAAGGGAACTTTTGTTTGCGTTGCGTGCCGCAAGCCGCTCTTCGAATCCGGCACAAAGTTCGAATCAGGGACAGGCTGGCCGGGCTTTTATGATGTGATGAAGAACGGGAATGTCAAACAGAAGGACGATTACTCGCACTTCATGCACCGCGTGGAGGTGCAGTGCGCGAACTGCGGCTCGCACCTCGGGCACGTGTTCGATGACGGGCCGGCGCCCACGGGAAAGAGGTATTGCATAAACTCGGTGGCGCTCGATTTTGTTCCTGAGAAAGGCAAAAAGGCCGTTTGATGATTTTGCCGCGCCGCAAAATGGGTGTTTGGTTGAATCTTGCCCAGCTCGCCAAAAGCAGGATTGTGGACATTCTGGCAATGACCCTTCTCGCCTGCATCGGCCTGTATCTTGTGGGCCATTTGCATCGCATCGATTGCCATCATACTTGCCGCCGCGGCAAGGCCGGAGCAGGAGCGCAGGAGAAAAGATGGCAAAAATCCAAAACGCCCCGGCTGACTTCAACATAATACTGCCGCCTTTTCCCAAACCTATTTAAACCAGATGCGCGCAGTACTTGTTCATGGAAAGGGATTTACTTCACATCAATTGCTGATTCTTCCTCAGGCCCTTTAACCATCAGAGCGATTTTTTCCAGGACTTTCCCTTGCAACAATGCAGCGGAGGCTATATTGATTGCATGAATGGCGACCGTCGTCCAGCTTGGTTAGGACACAGGGCTGTGGATCCTGGAACCCGGGTTCAAATCCCGGCAGTCGCCTTTATTTTGAAGGTAAACTTATACCAAAAAAGCAGTGATAATCATGAAACAAAACTACAGCACCGTAAAAGGAATGCGCGATTTCCTTCCCGCAGAGGCCAGAAAAAAGCAGTTCATTGAGGACTATTTGCGCAGGCTCTTTGAGCGCTATGGTTTCGAACCACTGCAAACCCCGATTGTCGAGGACTTCGCCCTTCTCGCCGCAAAGGGCTCCGGGGGCGAGGCTGTAAAGGAGGAGATTTATTATTTCAAGGACAAGTCCGAGCGCGAACTCGGGCTGCGCTACGACCTCACCGTCCCGCTTGGACGGGTGGTCGCTTCGAACCCTTCGCTTGGCAGGCCTTTTAGAAGGTACTGCATCGGCACGGTCTACCGCTATGACAAGCCGCAGGCGATGCGCTACCGCGAGTTCACGCAGGCCGATGCGGACATTGTGGGCTCAACGAGCGTGCTCGCCGATTTTGAGTGCCTGCAGATGTACTGCGATGCGATGGCTGGCCTTGGGCTTCCCTTCAAGGTCAAGGTAAACAACCGGGCGCTGCTCGAGGACCTTGCAAAGAAGTGCGGCGTTCCGGCCGATAAAATCAAGGACTGCTTTAGGAGCATTGACAAGCTGGATAAAATCGGCCCAAAAGGAGTTGAGAAGGAGCTCGAGGAGAAAGGGATTGACAGCGCAATCCTTGCCCAAATCAGCACGAATTCGCTCGAAATGGTACAGGATGCAATCCCGGAAAGCGATGGGCTAAAGAACCTCAAAGAAGTTCTAGAGCTCTGCTCGCAGAATGGGCTTGCCGAAGTTGTTTTCGATGTGAGCCTCGCGCGGGGCCTCGAGTACTATACTGGGACCGTTTTCGAGGTCTCGGTTTTGAGCGGCCCGAGCGTTGGGGGCGGGGGAAGATATGACAAGCTCATTGAAGTTTACGGCGGCGAGCCAACGCCCGCGCTCGGAATCAGCTTCGGGGTTGACAGGCTCTATGATTCGCTTGCCGGGACCCTTGAGATGGGCCCGAACACGGACCTTTTCATTGTGCCTCTCGGGGCGCCGGCCTTCGCGGCGGCAACAAGGCTTGCCGCCAAAATCCGCTCATTTGGAGGGGCGGTTGAGGTTGATGTGATGGGGCGCGGTGTGCGAAAGGCGCTTGAGTACGCGAACAAGAAGGGGCTGCCATACATCACAGTCATCGGCGAGAACGAGACCAAAACCGGCACGGTCAAAATCAAGGAAATGTCCTCCGGGGTTGAAAAGGAGTTCAAAATCGAGGACGCGGCAGGAATACGGGCAATGCTAAAGGGCGGCTAAAACCGGTTTTTTAATTGTATGTGGAAGGTAAAATCTTAGGAAAGTTTTTGCCGGGATAGCTCAGTCAGTGGAGCAGTCGATTGGTATGTGTCCTTTGTCAAAGAAGGGCTGACAATTATCGACAGGTCGCGGGTGCAATTCCCGCTCCCGGCTTTAATCCGGTCCAAGTGCCTCTCATTTGAAAACCCTATAATCGACATCCATTTCTCAAGTTGTGCGTGGCCGTAAATTTCAACAACGCATGAGCCTCTTTTTGTCCCAAATTTGTGACGTACTGAAAAATGCCTGCCGAGAATTTGCACCAGTTGCTCGGCCAAATTTTGGCTTTCTATTTCCAGAGTTATTCTTGGATAGGGTTTTTTGTAAATCTTGCGCTTGTCAAAGAATACGCATCCATCAGTGTCGAATATTCCCCTGACAGTTCTGAAAAGCAGTGCTTCATCTGCACTCAATATTTCCCGTGGAATTTTGACAATATAAGTTTTTTCGCCTAGTGGGAAGCCGAACCTTTGATTGAACATTTTTACAAGGTTCTGGGAGTTGAATCTTGTATAAATGGCTTTTTTTACTTTAGATTTATAAAAACAAGGCGAAATCCCAAACAATATTTCAGCCTTTTTTGCAAGGTAGTGATGATAATTACAATCTAGAGTACTGTGACCTGATATCCCTACCACATCATTTCCACCAAGGTAACCATCGCCAATAAAGGCACCCACAAATTCACAAAGTTCCTTGGAGAGCGGCTGTCCAGAATTTATTTCTTTAGCAACTCCAAAGCCCAGTGCCTTGAGTTTTTTCAGCCCATTTTCCCTTCTTTTTTTGAATTCCCATGGGTATTTCCGGTAGAGCGCTTCGCCGCCTTTTATTTCGCCCCAATTCCAAGGCTTAGAAGTAGAATTGCCGCGGAAAAATTCGGCGCGTTCGGAAGAAAGCGCGCTTAGCATTTTGCCAAACAATGAGTCAGGCATCAAAAGTTTGCCGTATTGGTAATTCTGGAAATAATTTCTACTCAACCCAAAACTTTCTGCGAACTTTTCCCAGCTGCCCGATTGCAGAGCTGCACGGACTTCTGCAAAAAATTGCTTTCTTATTTCACCAGATTCGAAGCCTACCCTATCGTCCATTCCCCCGCCCATAAAGCGTTTGGCTTTGCGGGTTATAAACCTCTGGAGAGGGGTGGGTGCCGGTCCGAAAGGATTCATTGCGAATCCCTCCTTTTCATTCCCTTGAGGAGTTCGGCGAAAGTGAACCCATCGCTGAAAGGGTTGCCCCTCTGCGAAACCTTTGTCTGATAATGGAAACTCATCTTCAATCACCTCCAGCGCGGAAAACGAGTTTTTTTCCGAAAGGCCCTTGAGCTTTTGGCGGCATTAAATCCTTTTGACCTCCGCAGAGGGCGAAAGGTTTAAGCCGGCAAAAGCGGGGCCGAAGGAAAAAACGAGTCGCGCTGGAGAAGTGATGAGAAGTGGTTTCAATTCTGGCCAGCGGATTTTCGCAGCAGATTTTGAAATAAAAATAATAATTCAAAAAGCAGAAATAATTTAAGAGACAGGCACTTATTTTGTGCCCGTCATGTAAGCGCTCTTGCACCCGGTTGAGCAGAACCTTCTCGCGTCAATTCCGCTTGCCGAAGGGTCAAGGACCGTTCCGCAGCTCATGCACTTCTTATCAGGCTGTGCTATTCCGCCCCTTCTTGCAGGAGCCACTGGCGCTGCCGGTTTCTTCAGATTCACAAATACCATTTTCTCCCCTCCGCCCATCCAGCAAACCCGAAAAAGGCATTGCCCCTTTCAGGTTTCTATACATCCTTCGCCTGCGTGAGAATTTTAAGCTTAATCAGGCAGCGCGCCCCTTTTTCGGGTTATTAAACACCCACTTCTTGGGCGGCAATTTACGCCGCCCTGAAAGTGTTAAATACAAGTTCCAAATCAATGTTGTGCATATGCAGGACGACCACATAGAATCGCTGATTGCAAGGTATGTAAAGGACGGCGACTGCATAAGCGTGGGCTCGGGAGAGCTTGGCGAGAGGTTTGTAAAGCGGCTCGGCCTTGCGCTTGAATCAAAGCACATCCCCATATGGAACGTCGAATTCGTCCCGACCTCATTTAGGATTGGGGCGGTGGCCTCGAGCATGGGGCTCCCAATAGCCGATATCAACGAGCGCGAGGTGGATGTTGCAATCGAGTTCGTCGACCAGATAGATGAAAATTACAATTTCGTAAAGCGCATAAGCTCCTCATTTGTTCGCGACAAGATGATTGCGCAAAGCTCGGGAATTCTTGTCGCCATCGCAAATGAATCTGGGTTTGTGAAAAAACTGCGCGGCAATATCCCTTATGAGGTGTCCACTTTTGGCTGGAAACGCACGCTAAACCAGCTTGACGGCTTTGGCAAGGCGCGAAGAAGGCTGCGCGAGAACGGCCTGCCTGAGAAGACCGAGACAGGCAATTACGTAATCGATGTCGAGTTCGACAGGCTCTTCAATTATGAGGAACTCGAGCTTCTCACCAAAAACATCCCCGGCGTTCTTGAGAGCGGGCTTTTTGTGGGGTACGCCGACAAGATTGTTTTGCACGGGAAGAAAATACAGCTGATGAGCAAGGCGTAAATTCCCGCCCCGAACTAGCCTTTTTAATTCTTGCCCAGCGAATTTTCCTTATTGCCGGGGTAGCTCAGCGGTAGAGCGCAGGTTTCATATGAACTTTTTCACAATAGAAATCTATTAATGTGAAGGGTTCTGAACGAGCCTGAGGTCGGCGGTTCGATACCGCCCCTCGGCAAATTTTCACTTGTTCTAATCTGCAAAATTTAAAATTAAATTGTGTTATAATTAATCTTATGAGCAACAAAAAAGTTTCTTGGCAGAGTGTTCGTCAGGACGTTCTAAGACTTGTCCGCGTGTATAAACAATACCACGCCAGCCTTGGCTGTTTGGGCGACTGGAAAAAGTGCATGATTGAAGATATTGAATTCATTATACACAAAAAAAGGAAGTTAAAGAGTAAATTATCTTCTTCGAAAAAAGCCTGACGTTGGAACCGCGAATTAACTTTTCACATCCGGCCACGTCGCCCTGATGTATGCAAACGTCGCCACATAGAACACCACAAACCCGAAGGGGGAAAATGCAATATCATGCATAGGGAAGTTCGCGAGCAGGGCGATGCCGTAGAAGAAGAGCATGTGGATGAATGTCCACGGAATGCTCATGGCGGCTATGCGGAAGTACATCGCATCACATCCCCACTGCCACTATGGTTATTGCTATGAACCATGTGGCAAGCCAAGCCAACGTAAAGTACTGCGAGAGGCCCTTTGTTTTCTCGAAAAATATGAGCACGGGCATTCTGAGGAAGTATAGGATTGCAAGCCCTGTTGCCGTGTAGATGCTAAAGCCCGTAATCTTGAATATGTCCATTGATGTCGCGACGAGCGCGAAGAGCACAATCGCCCTTGTGAGCGGCGACTTGCCGTCCGAGAAGTACCAGCCCGCGGCTAGGAAAATGGCAACCCAGAGAAGGTTGTCCATGACGAGGTCTGTGATGAACCCGAAATTTAGGTTCAGGATTGCGTAGAGGATTTCAACAAATCCCATTCAGGCCACGCCCCCCCCTGCGCTGGATTATTCATGAAAGCGGAAGGGCCGCAGAATGCGTTCTGTTTGAGGACAGTGGCAGCGGCCCCTCCGATTCCAAGTGTAAAGTGCTGGGCATTGAAGCCGCCAGCAGGGCTCATGAAGGCAGGAAGGCCGCACAAAGAGGCCTGTTTGAGGACAGTGCCCGCGGCCTCCCTGCAGTCAAGCGTAAGGGCCAGTGCGACTTGGCGCACGGGCCGGAATGCGGCAATGACCTGGCAGCTAAAGTGCCCGACCGCCTTGCCAATCATTGCTTTGGTGTTTTTGGTTTCCATGGTTTCACATCATGTGTAGTCAAAGATGAAATCCAGCGCGAACAAAATGAGGAACGATGATATGCCAAGGGCCGAGAATGCCGTGTCCTTGAGGCTGCCTGGGAACTGCATTTCGAGCAGCAGCGCGATTACAAGGTAGGCGGTTCCTGCGTAGAACCCTTTGACTGTCAAGCTAAAGTATCTGCCCATTTTTTCACCTGCTGAAGAAAATCACGTAGAGTATCATGCCAAAGCTCACTATTGCCCAAACCTGGTTGATGTACTTCTTGAGAAGCGGGGTCGACTCTGCCGACTCGAAGACAATTATCCTGAGCACAATCCAGATTGCACCGCCTATAAGGCCCCAGCCAAGGCCTGTGATGGCAACAAAATCAAGGAAAGCCCAGAGGAAGACTGCCAGAATCAGGAAATAATAAAACGTCCTCTTGTCCTCGTAGAGCATTACTATTATCGCATAGAACATAGGTATCCAGACGAGGTTGCCCATGATGACGTCTATGATGTATTTGGGGTCGAGGTTGAGCAGCGCATTGACGGACTCGAAAAAGACCATTGTCAGCTCGCCCCCGTTTCCTGCAGGCCCGTGAAGGCAAAATTAGGTGAAACCGGCGTGGCGGAGCCTATCCATATAATTAGTCCTAGCCATGCTATGGCTGTGGCTTGCCTGATATTTGGCATATCCTGCACTGTCCTCGGTAATATTGGACCTGAACAGCTATATTAATTAATCTTTTCACTCAAATAAGTTAATATATATTTAAAGGGGCGATTAAAGGGGTTTAAAGAGAGCGGAAATAGAGATTAGAGGGCATAAGGAAAGGCAAAAAGGCGGAGAGTGAATGGCACAAACCCTTCAGGAAACAAAGTCATACGACTTCAAGTGCGCCCGCTGCGGCGAGTGCTGCAAGCGCTACTACATTGTCTCAACACCGGAGGAGATAACGGAGCAGGCTGGGCTCAAGGGCATGGAAATGCGCGAATTTTTGGACACGCACTGCCAGCTTTTCCTGCAGCTCTTCGCCCACGAACAGGACCAGAGCAAGCTGACAGTGCACAAAAATTTCCTCCCAAAAAAAATCGTCTCCGCGCTCGAAAAGGAAATGGGCGCGCTGCCGGATTATTTTGTGGCGCTGCCGATGATTTGCTTCAGGCGCGAAGAGGATGCAAACGGGAAAGCCGGCGCGTGCACCTTCTACACGCAGGACGAAAAGGGGCTTGGCGGGTGCTCGATTTACGAAGCCCGGCCGCTCGAGTGCAGGCTATTTCCATTCATCTCGATGAAAAAGAACGCGGATTACTCAAAGCTCTATCCCTTCTGCCACGGGCTTACGCTCAAGGACGAGAAACTGAACTACGCGAACATTAGCTATGTGCACTTCCGCAAAACCTCTGAGTATTTCAAGGACATAATGGACAGGGGCTTTTGCACGGTGTGGAAAGAGTGGCCGGCAAGCGGAGTGCTGCTGCTTGAGGACAAGCCGCTTGGCAAAATAACCGAAGAGGAATTCATGCAAGCGGTCGGCGAGTATTGGTGAACGGTCGGACCAGTCAATGGTTTAAAAGTTAACCGTGCACAAAATATTAGAGTCCTTTTCTTTTTCGCCAGCGTTTTTCTTTTCTTTCAAGAAAAGAAAAAGGCTGCCCTGGTCGTCTAGCCCGGTCAAGGACAGTGCCTTCTCAAGGCACTAACACGGGTTCGAATCCCGTCCAGGGCAATTGCCTCCGTGGCTCAGCGGTAGAGCGGCGGTTTTGTAACTCGCGAAAGCGGGCAAAAGAACCGCAGGTCGTGGGTTCGATCCCCATCGGAGGCTTATTTTATATTGCGAGGAGATTTTGAGTGGATGAATCAACTAAATTTGACTTGGACTACAAATCACTGAAAAAATTCCGGATAACGACATAGAGTCAATCTTGATAAAAATTGCAGCACTCGATAAACTCTTTTCGACAAGTATATATTGGCCTGAAGAATACGCCAAACATTTAGCCGAGAAAGTTTTTACATCGGATTCGGAAGGGATAGAACTACTATCTAAAATTGCGGATTTTCCAGGGACTCCAGACAAAAAAGGACATAAATATTACCTGAGCTTTGCCTCAAAATATTATCACTTTTTCGTGAAACCTAATTTGCCAATTTATGATGATTATGTGCGTCGAGCCTTAACCGAGAAAGGGTATGAAATCACCGGAGAAAAAATCGGTAAATATTCAAGTTTTGTAGATGCCATAGAGAAGTATAGGAGCAAGCGTGGGAAAAACGGGCAATTATTCAAATATGCAAATGTGACTGAGGAATTGTTTGAAATAGACAGGGAATTATGGAATAGAGGAAATGAAATAAAAAAAGAAGAAAAAGAAAATAGGGAAGGCCCTAAGACTTAACTATCTTCTTGCGCGCGCGAAAACCTTCTCAAGCGCAACATCTTTTTCGCGGCCGCGCGGCCTTGCAAGCGCGTCCATCTTGTCCTCGAGCCGCTCAAGCCTTGAGCGGGTTTCGCGGTTGTCGTTCAGGCGCGCCTGGTAGAGCCTCTCAATTACCTGCGAGAGGTCGTCGTTCTTCCTTTTGAGCCCGAGCATCTTTTCCATAATTCTTTTATTCGCGAAGCGGTAGAGCGCGAGCATGCCGCCAGAAAAGAGCGCGATTAAGCCGGCCATTACAACAATTGAAACAGGCTCTGCCAAAGGGTACCACCAAAAAAACTTGCCCCCATCGGGACGCCACTATCAAGGCACTTTTTCCTTTATATTCCTTTCCGGAAGGGGCAAGGACAGGAAAATCCGGCGAAGGCATAAGTATTTTATTGGTGTTATGGGTTATTCATGGAGTGAAAAATCATGGCGGATGAAAAGTACATCAGTTTCATAGCAAATTACGACGACTGGGTCTCGATTAAAAAGCTCAAAATCGAACCCGTGACCGACCCGCGCACGGTGATGGAATTTTTGGCGAGCCTCGGAACGAGCCTTGACAACAAGATTGAGGTCAACTTGCGAAAAATCGTGGCTCTTGACAAGGTCGATGCAGCTATTGCCGAGCTCGCGCTTGGAAAGAAGGACACGGCAAAGGCCATTGAGGATGTCAATTCAAGAAAGGTGGGCGCAATCATCAAGGAACTGACCGAAGCTCTCCCTCTGCAGAAGGGCGAGAAAAAAGAGATTGGACAATTCTGCCGCGTGTACGCGATGAGAAAGGCGCTGAACGCGTGCGAACTGTTTGTCGATTACACCTCGGTTGAGATTCCGGGAATGAAAAGGCTCGTGAAGAAAAAAGGCGAATGAATGCTACAGCAAATACTTGCCCAGCCGCTGCCGTTCGAAACGGCTTTCTCGCATTTCGTGCAGTCATTTGCAAACCCTTCGCTTGACTATTTTTTCCAGACAATAACAAACCTTGGCAACCCGCTTGTGTGGGTGTTCCTGATTGCATTCATCTACTGGGCAGGCAATGAGAAGAGGTCGTTTTTCCTCGCATTCTCTGTGCTGCTAAGCGGCGCGATTGCCGGCGTTGGCAAGCCGCTTATCGGAAGGATGCGCCCAAACCCGGCGGACTTTATCGTGCTTGGCGCCGAGGACGGATACTCATTCCCTTCCGGGCACGCGGTCGTGGTCGCATCGGTGTTCGGGTATTATTACGAGAAATTCAAAAAGAACGCAAAATTTGCGGGCGCCGCAATTGTCGGGCTTGTGATGCTCTCGCGCATCTACCTTGGCGTGCACTTCCTTCTTGATGTCATCTTCGGCGCGCTGATAGGGTTTGTTGTCGGAAGGGCGGTGCACTTCTTTGAGGGCAACTACTCCAAAATCAGGCTGCACGAGAAAATGATAATCGAGGAAGTGGGGCTTGTGGGCGCGGTGCTGTTCGCCCTTGCGATTTCGGCGGTCTTCCGCCCCCTTGCGGTTGTCAGCGGGCCGCTTGGGTTTTTTGCGGGAATGTTCCTTTTCAAGCTCCTCAAGATGAACTCCACGCGCGTCTTTGGAACCGTGTTGTGGGTTAAGGAAATAATCGGCTTTGCCGTGCTTGGCGCGATTGCGATGGCAAGCCCTGCCGGATTGGAGCCAGAGGCGTACTTTGTGGGCGGCATATGGATTACATTCCTCTACCCATTCCTCTACGAAAAAATCGCAAGGCCGATGCCCCACGAGCAGGCCTATTCAAATCCGGCGGTTCTCGCCGCAAGGCCCGAACCCATAACCCTTAAAAAGAAATCAAAACGTAAATAGGTCATACATTTCCGGCCAAACCCCCCTTAGCATAGTAGCTAATGCGTCCGGCTGTAGTACAACCCTTTTCTTTCTCTTTGGAAGAGAAAGAAAAGCGTTGGCGGAAAAGAAAGAGAACATTTTCCGCCGGCGTAAATCCCATTTTGGGAAGAAAAAACCGTTTCTAGAAATTGTGCGGTTACCGGAAGATCCCCGGTGCAAGTCCGGGAGGGGGGATGTATCCTTTTGGGGTTAGTCCCCTACGGCTTTTTAAACCTATGTTGCCCATAGGTAATATGCCTATGGAAGCCATAGGTTTCCTCTGTTTGGAAGCTGAGAGGAGACGATGACCAATGACACTGGAAATAGAGATTTACAATTCGAGCGCACGCCTTGAAAGGGCCCTCATTACTCTCAAGGCTAGCAAGGATTTCTTCAAGCAGGACATTGACGACATTGCGAGCTTTATCAATGAAATGAGCGCGCAGGGAATCAAAGCAATAAGGCTCAACAAGCAGGTGTACGTTTTAAGGGCCATGAGCCGCCTTAAAAGCAAGCCATACAGGGGCTGTGACAAGAATGACATTATCGAGCTGGTGAGAAAGATTGAGGCTGAAAAGGACCATACGCTCTGGACCAAGTATGACCGGAAAGTGGTGCTCAAAAGGTTCTATAAGTGGATGAACGGTGACGAGGAATACCCTCCCATTGTCAAGTGGCTCAAGCTCAAAGAACCCCGCAACAAGATACTGCCCGAGGACATCCTCACCGAGGATGAGGTCATAAAACTCATTCAAACAGCGAGAACCACAAGAGACAAGGCCTTCATAACAACCCTTTATGAAAGCGGTTGCAGAATCGGCGAATTACTCACGCTCCAAATCAAGAACGTGAATTTCGAGAAATACATCACATCCATAATGGTTAGCGGAAAAACAGGCCAGCGCAGAATACCCCTGCTCACATCAACACCCTACCTCTCCAGATGGATTGAAGAGCACCCTTTCAAGGACGACAGGGAAGCTCCGCTATGGGTTGTCATGTGGGGAAACATTAGCAGTAGCAATCCAAAGGTAATATGCTATACCCGCGCCAAAAAACTGCTCCAGAAGCTCTTCAAGAAAGCCGGGATAAAAAAGAGGAATAACCCTCATCTCTTCAGGCACTCAAGAGCCACAGAGCTTGCCACGAAACTCAAGGAAGCGCAGCTCGACCAGTACATGGGCTGGGTTTACGGAAGCAAAATGCCCTCCCGCTACATACACCTTTCCGGCGAGAGCCTGGACTCTACGGTGCTCGAAATGCACGGCATCAAAACGCCCGACCACAAGGAAACAAGGTTCACCCAAATAGCCTGCCCAAGATGCGAAACAATAAACCCCGCGCACAACAGGCTGTGCCACCAATGCGGCGGCGCCCTAACCACCCAAGCGGCCCTAGAGCTGGAAAAGAATGCCAAGGACAAGGTCATGGACTTCATGCAGGCCGCGCTCGACAACGCGGAAAACCTAAGCAAAGAAGGCGTGGACATGAAGCTGTTCAACCAGTTCCTCAAAGTAATGGTCGAAAAAGCAGAAAGCGTGCAATACGCAACCACAAACACCGGAGGGAACGAAAATGGGAAATGACTTGGGCGACGCGCTCACCAATGCGCTCATAGCAAGGAAAATCAGGAAAACCATTGAAGAAGGGAACAGGATTCGGAAAGAACAGTTGGGGGTGCTCAGGGAGATACGGGACAGGCTAAAGGCATAAAGCAGGCCGTGTTCGGCCGGGCAAAAGCTTTTTATTGACATCGCCCAGTTTTTTGTTCTGGTGTCCAGTTTTTTGGACAACCGAATGGTTTTCTGGACAGGCAATTTTATGATGCTGTTACAAGAGATTTTTGGTTCAAAGTCAAAAATCGAACTCCTGGCCAAGGTCATCGATTCCAAAGAATCGTTTTCGGTCAGAGAACTTGCCAGGCTCAGCGGCCTGCCAAAGTCAACGGTTTCCCTGATTGCCGACGAATGGCAAAAAACCGGGTTGTTGGACGGCCAGACCATTGGCAATACCAAAGTGCTCAGAATCAACCCACGGTTCCCCCTCTATCCGGCTATACTAAAAATTTTTGTTGAAAACAGGAAAATCATGGACAAAACAATAGGCACGATAAAAAACAGCAGGATTTTGCGTTCAAGAGAGATTGTTTCCGCAATTGTTTTCGGCTCTTTGGCAAAGAAAAGCATCTCAAGCCAATCGGACGCTGACATCCTGATAATAACAAAAGAACAAGTTCCAGAGAACCATTCTTTGAACAGGCTTTGGAAGGACCTATACCAAAAAATACCTTTGTTGCCCGCGCCAGTATTCCTGACAAAAAAACAGGTAATTGGCAGGCTAAAAGGGAAGGACGAGTTCATTGCCAGTGTTTTCAGGCACGGGATTGCACTAAAAGGAGGCGACTGGTTTGAGTCTACCAAAAGAGCATTTCGGGATAGCATCAGAAAGGTTTGACTGGGCAGAACGCGCCTATGAAGAAGAAAACTACCACACGGCAGGCCACCTGTACATAAACGCCGCCATAAAATTCACCGATTTCCTCTGCCAAAAATACCTAGGCAAAGTAACAACAAGAAAAAGCCACGCCGACACCTCATTCTTCAAGGACCTCTCAAAATTCCTCAAAGACAACTCCCACGAATTCAAAGAAGCATACTCATTCCTAATGGCCCAAAAATCAATCGCCGACTACGGGGTCGAACTATCCGAAAACACCTGCAAGCAAATACAAAGAAAAACCAACAAAATAAAGGAAATCGCAGAACAACACTATAACGGACAATAAGACGCTCATTTGCCGATGACGCAGATTGTTCTTTCGCTTTTCTTTTCTTCCCCGCCAACCATGATTACCAGGTCTTCAAAATCTATTGTGAGGTGGTCCCTGTGTTTGGGGCTTTCATAAGCCGCGACAAGGTCAATATACCTGATGCCGTCAATCTCGTTGACCTTTATAGTGTCGCCGTTCTTTGCAATAACTTCGAACACGGCAAACTTATTTTTTTCGTTTGCCTCGAAACCGTGCTTGGCCGAAACCGTGCACTTGCTTGTGACATCCATAACCAACCAGCAGCCCCCGGCTTATTTAAACCTGTTTTGACCGCTTGTCCGGCAAAGAGGTTAGGGCAAGCTTATAAGAAACGCGAGAAGGATTGGTTGTGATGGGCGAGGAAAACCCGTTTGACGGCCAGCCGGCAGAAGGCTTCAGCATGGAGTTTGATGCTGATGAGACAAAGTTCATGCAGATACTCGCAAAGGCTAAAATGGATTTTGACACACCACGCGAACAAGCAATGTACGAGCTTGGATGCGGCAGCTTTGACGGCAAAAAATTTGTTGCAAACAACACAGGGGTTTTGCTTTTTGGACGCAAACCACAAGAACGCTTTCCACAAGCCTACGCCACCTGCGTCCGCTACCACGGAAACTCAATGGCAAAAGTCATTGACAGGAAAGACTTCTACGGCGACCTATTCTCAATGGTGGACGAAGCCGAATCATTCGTGAAAAGACACACGCGCCTCGCCTACCTATTTGATGGCTTCAAGAGAAGGGACATAGAAGAATATCCCTACGACGCGATTAAGGAAGCCATCATAAACGCGGTCTGCCACCGTGATTACGAGATACAAAACAATATCTTCGTGAACGTTTTTGACGACACTGTGGAAGTATTCTCTCCGGGTAATATCCCCAACAATCAGACCCTCAAGCAGGTTTACGGTCACAGCAACCCACGGAACAGGATAATCTTGGAAGCATTCCACAAAGCCAGCTACGTCGAAAAGCTCGGCAGCGGCTTAAAACGCATGGACGAACTCATGCTAATCCACGGACTCAAAAAGCCCCAATATGAGATGAGCACGGTTTACTTCAAAGTCACCTTTCACGGCCCGGAAGACAAAATCCTCGAACTAATAAAACCTTCAAACGTGCTTGACCTCAGGGAAATAGGGTTGAATGAGAGGCAAATAAAAGCACTTAATTATTTGCAGAACACTGGCAGGCTTACGAGAAAAGAATATGGCGAAAAATTTGTATCCTCAAAAACAGCATCCGCAAGAGACCTCCAAGAGCTGGTCAAGAAGGGATTTATCAAAACTGAAGGGGCAGGCAAGCGCACTACCTACTCGCTCATCGAGTGGGGCGAAACAACAAAAAATGGGACGAAAACGGGACGAAACAAAAACACCGAAAAACAGTCCCTTTGAAGAAAAAAAGCCAGCAATGCACGGATTTTGAAAACAAAGCAATCCAGAGCCAATTACTAGGTAAAGAAAGGCAACCGGAAAACGAAACACCACAAACAAGGTCAACCAAAGCGGGAGCACTCCCATAGAGTATAGAGATGATTATTGAACGAACGAAGTAGAGGAAAAGACAAGCTCATGCTAAACCTGCTGAACTCCAACCCGGGACTTACCTAGGCACAGTTTGCGGAAAAATTTGGCGTCACCAAAATGACCGTGAACAACCGCATCAAGCGCCTCAAGGCCAACGAAATCCAGTTAGGCAATTCACCCATCATTGCAATTGACAAGCTCTGGTATGGTCTGACCGCGCTAATCAACATTAAAATCAGGAACGTGAAAGGCCGGAGAGCGACCACCAAGCTTGCCGCGACCCCAATGTATGCAGCATCTATGGCAGAAGCGGAGAATACGGCCTCCTTGTAATAGCCATATTCCACAACGGCAATGACGTCTCGCCAACTATTTAAACTGTTTTCAGGCAGTTATTTTCAAGGTGGCGGTAAGATAAGACTCCTCATTGAACTTGAAGCACTGAACTCATTTTCCAATTCGGCTTTGGAACCGCATAAAATGCAGGGGCTAATATACAATCATTTTCTTGGAACAGCCTTTGAGGGTTTGCATGACAAGCATGGGTATAAGTTCTTCTCATTCTCCAACATTTTTGTCCCAAACAGCGGCAAGGCGAAAAGGGAATTCAAAAACGAAATAAGGGAGGGCGAAAAATGCAACTGGATAATGGCCTCGCCAAGCCACAACCTTATTAACACCCTGAAAGACAAATTTGCCGCAAAAATAGGGAATCTTGAAAAAGTTTCGGTTGGCGGGGCAGAGTTCAGGGTTGTTTGCGCAAAGCCGGTAAATGCACGGATTGGCGAAAACGCATTGATAAAATCCGCAACCCCAATTGTGGTAAGAATTCCGCAAGGAATGTACGCAAATTACAGCCTCCAAAGCGAACTTTCATACCTCTACTGGCGCCCTGAAATGGACTTCAATGCTTTCATAAAGCAGCTTGAGGAAAACCTTTTCAAGAAATACAATGAATACAACGGCACTGCAATTGAAAAATTCCCGCTCTTTGAGGCATTCAGGTTCAAAAAGGCAACAACAAGCCAGATTGTCGAGGAAGGGAGGGATATTCCCATGCACGGGAGCATATGGGAATTCCAGTTCAGCGCCCTAACCAACATGCAGAGAAAAATCCTTGAATTCGGCATGGACTGCGGCTTTGGCGAACGCAATACGCTTGGGTTCGGGTTTGTGAATGTTATGAGGGGGCAATAAGATGGCAAACACGGAAAATGGCGCAAATAATGCGCTGGCTGTGTTTGAAGGCAAGAAAATCCGAAAGACCTGGCACAATAAGGAGTGGTGGTTCGTATTAGAGGACATCGTTTTTGCCTTGACGGATTCTGCAAATGTTAAAGATTATATAAATAAAATGCGGTTAAGAGACGAAGAACTTTCAAAAGGGTATGGACAAATCGTCCACCCCCTTCCAATCCCTACTGCAGGCGGCACACAAAAGATGAATTGTGCCAATACTGAAGGGCTTTTCAGAATAATCCAGTCAATTCCATCCCCAAAAGCAGAGCCGTTCAAATTATGGCTCGCAAAAGTCGGGTATGAACGGGTACAGGAGATAGAGAACCCCGAACTTGCCCAGAAGAGGATAAGGCAAATTTACAAGGAAAAGGGATATTCGGATGAATGGATAGAAAAGAGGGTAAGAGGCATTGCGGTAAGGGACGAACTTACGGACGAATGGAAGAAGAGGGAAGTGAAAACGGAAAGGGAGTACGCCATTCTTACCGCGGAAATTTCAAAAGCCACATTCGGCATGAACCCCGCCGAATACAAAAAATTCAAGAGCCTGAAACGGGAAAATTTGCGCGACCACATGAACGACCTCGAACTCATATTCACAATGCTGGGCGAAGCCTCAACCACAAGAATCGCAAGGAACAGGGACGCAAAAGGCTTCCCTGAAAACAAAGAAGCGGCAAAAGACGGAGGGAAAGTCGCCGGAATCGCAAGAAAGGAACTTGAGCAAAGGAGCGGGCAAAAAGTTGCCACGCCGGAGAACTATCTTGAGACAAAAGAAAACCAGAAAAGGCTGGCGGAGAAAAAAAATATTGCAGGAAATATTTGAGCAAAGGTCTGATGGCAATGGAAAACGGAAAAATTCTGCAGCTTAAAATAGTCATTATGGGGACGCGCCCGCCTGTCTGGAGAACCATACTAATCGAGAACACCGCAACGTATGCGGATTTGCATGATGCCATCCAGCACTCCTTTGGCTGGACAGACTCGCACCTGCACGAATTCCGCTCCCGCAACACAACAATAGGCAGGCACCACAAGGAGCTTGATGAGCCGGAAAACAGGGCGGATTTCGATTCCAAAAAAACCATGCTCCTGCAGTTCCTCGAAAAACCTGGGGACAAGATAGATTACAATTATGACTTCGGGGATGATTGGCAGCACAAAATAAGGCTCGAAAAAATAATTCCCCACAAAAAAGGGCAAAAGTACCCGGTATGCATTGGCGGGGCAATGGCCTGCCCGCCTGACGACTGCGGCGGAATATACGGGTTTGAAGATTTCAAAAAAGCAGTTTCCGACAAGAAACACCCAGAACACAAGGAAATGCTTGAATGGGCCGGCGGCTATTTCGACCCCGAAGAATTCAGCGTTGAGGACGCCAACGCACGGCTGGGACATAAAAGGAAAAAAGGCGGCGGAAGGCCTGGCTGGGGCTGGGTTTTTACAGGTAAAGCAAAAACACAGAAAAAGGGGAAATTACAATGATTATCACAAAACACCCTGTGATGGGAAAGGCCCTGTGCACTGGCTGCAAAGAGGAATTCGAGTGCCCCGAATCAATGCTGAAAGCCGGCAGACATTATTGCTGGGTATGCTGCGAGATGATGGAAGATGGCATTGAGGAAAAGAATCTAGAAGAGCAGCGCAAAATCCGAGGCCCGGCAATAGAAGCGGAGTCCCTCAGGCAGGACATAGCGGGCTTGTTGACGGACATTTCGTTCCCGCATCTGTGGAAAGAAGAAAAATGGAATTTCGACATTACTGACAAGGAAAACGCGGCATGGGAAGCCTACTGCGCAGGGGCAGAGGCAATGCTCGAACTACTGACACTCCAGAACCCGCACTCCGAAGAAACGCGGGCCATGCTCGAAAAACTCAAGGTGGGACTTGAAAAGGCGATGGAAGAGAAGAGAGAAAGGTGAATAAATGCTAAAACAAATGGTTGAATTTGCTGAGAAAGCCTCTGAAAGAAGTTGGGGTGAAGAAAGACTCAGAAACTACCTTGAAAAAACAAAGAAGAAATTCTTTCTTACAGTAGATTCCTCAGATGATTTAAAGTACAATGGTTTCCACATAGTTGGAATAGAAAATCCTTTTCCAGAGGGAAAAAATATTTCCAAAAAGTTTGTCAATTTGGAAAAATGGATGGAACAGAATAAAAATTTTATAAAATATACAGAATTTACTTCCTATAGAAAACCTGTCGGAAGTCACAATTCATGCCTTGGCAGCAATAGCGGGCTTGGGACAATATGCCTTTCTCATTTCGAACTGGAAAAGGGGAATAAAATCGAGGAAAAGCTCTCGATGCAAAAAGGCGCCAGAAAAGGAATTCTTAAGGTTTTCAACGACAAACAAACTGGGAAAGTTGGAGCCCATGTAAGGGCTATAGATGACAAAATACTTCAAGAACTGAAAATTGACCGAGCAAAACTTGCGAAATTATACAAGGATTTTTTTAATGATTTGTTTAGTGAAATACCCGAAGAGTCATTTAAAGAAACATTCAAACACGAGGTTGTGATTTTTAATGGCAAAATTTTAGGGATAAAGCAAGAAGACAAAGGAAAAAAAGAAGGTGATGGGAATTTATTTGAGTATCCAAAATATTTCAACGGTCAGAACCAAAAAAAACCATTTTTAATAGAATCCAGAACCCGCCCATTTAAAAAGAACCTGCTGATTTCAAAATATGACCAAAATAAAATACATGAATTCATGGTTAAAATACTTCCTGAAATTGGAACACCATTCATTCTGCCTTTGGATGGAAAACTCCAGAAAAAAATAGCCGATGATATAGCATATAACGAAAAAAGTTTCTTTAAAACTGTCGAAAACCTTCTAGACAAAAAAGATGTGAGTAGCGGAACTGTATCACACCGATTCGACTTCTATTTTGTAGACATAAGAAAACAAAAGATACAGTTTTTTGATTATGTTTCAAATTACCAGTATGATTTCCCAAAGCCCTATGGCGAAATTTTCCCATTGGGAACCGACACAAGGTCAACATCATTTAATAGAAGAAATCTTAATGAAAATTTTTCCAAGATATTTGGCCAAAATAATCTTCCATGTCTCCCGTGGGCTGATATTCCAAAAAACATGAATACGTCAAAGAAATCGGCATACATTCAACTTCGTGAAAAAATGTTTGAAACTTTATATCTCGGCAAGACAGTATTGACACAAGTTGAAATAGAAGGCTTGTGCCTAATTCTAATTGAAGACAGCATAATTAACGAGGGTTATGGTAAAGCCGGCTTGGCATCCAATGCATGTTTAAACTTTTTTATCAACTCTTATTTGTATACTATTGGCGGTGAAACTGTGGGAAATACCATAATATCAAAAGCTGAAAAAATTGAAGAACAAATATCAAAGAAAGTATTCAAACCAACAGACAAAGAATCAGGGTTCTATCTTTTGGGCTTATTACTCAAAAGACTGTGCGATAAATCTGAAACTTCGAACGAAAAATCACGGCTTCTCCAACCAATAATAAACACGCACACCATTTCAGGACTCAATAGAGCCGTAACAGAGAAGTTTGTGGAAAAATATGCCTACAAAATTAATGAAAATGACTCTGAAACTGCCTCACTTGTGAGCAATGTTCTCCCATTCTTTGCAGAACAAAACCCGGAAGAACCCATCAAAGACTTTAAGCTCTGGCTTTACGCTGGTTTTTTCTCTAACCACGAAGGGAGGTAAGTATCATGGCAAAGGAAAAAGAATACAAGAATTGGGCTGTCGGAATATCCGTTGTACGCTCAATGAACGGAAATTTTAACGCAGATATATCGAGAATGCCAAGAAGGCTTCCGGACAAAAATGGAACAATATACGCAACCGACAAAGCACTGAAATATTGCATCAGAAACTATTTGCTGAATGCTAAGGAGGAAAGCGTCTTCATGTGGAGAAGACAAAATGAAAAACTTGAACCGCTCAATATTGACGAAAATTACAAGGCATTATTCAATAGTAAACCTGAAAAAGGGAAAAGACAGGAAATACTTGATAATCTTCTCACATGCATAGACGTAAGACTATTTGGATGCACTTATGCTGGAGAAGGCAACATTGCCGTACATGGCACTACGCAGATATCCTATGGGATAAACTGTCTTCAGGAAAATGTCGTCTACACAAATCAGATATTAAGCCCATTTCAAAACAGAAGCAAAGAAAATGCCACCCAATCATCAATGGGAGATGAGTCAAAAGCACTGGATGTATGCTATGTTTACGACTATAACATAAATCCAAATAATATTGGCACAGAAAATGACTCAAGGTTGACTGAAGACGACGTTAGGACATTTAAAGAAGCGTTGCGCAAAGGGGTAAATTACGTCAACACTACCACAAAAATAGGCTCAGAGACATTGTTGGTGACTTATATTGAGTTGAGCAAACCGAAAATGCTACAGAATCTCAAAAAGCTTGTGGAAATATCCAAAGATGAAGGAAAGCCAACCGTAGATGTCACCAATATGGTAAAATATCTCAAAAAATTTGACAGTGATGTGGTAAAGGCGCAAATTTTCAGTGAAAAGGAAAAAATAAACATGATCAACCAAGAAAAATGGGGCAAACTTGAAGAACTGGATTTGTTTGCTGATGAAAAGTGATCCGATGGGCAAAGCGTTGCAGGTTTTAATCGGTTCCGAGTTTGCGCTCTTCAAAAGGAATGATAGCAACGAATTTGCCCTTACATACAACTTTCCGCCAAAAACACAGCTTCTTGGCACTTTTGGAGCAATTATAGGCCTTTCGGGATACTCTAAAAATGAATCCAAAGCTGATTTCTATGAAAAACTCAAGGGATTTAAAGTAGCTATACAACCATTAGATGAAAACAATCAAAATATTACCGAGCCCGCAAAAAAAACTGTCATAACGTACAATAATTATCATGGTTATGGCAGCATGGAAACCGGGGGCATATTGCAGGTAAAAGAGCAGTTGTTGATTGAACCAAGATATATGGTATTCATTGCCGGAAACGGAGAATATTATAATAACCTGAAAAAAAAGCTTGAAGATCAGGAATATTTTTACACTCCATACCTTGGCAAAAATGAGTTTCCTGCAACAATAGAATATAAAGGGGAAAAAGAACTCAATAAAATAACCAAAGGAAACGTGCAAATTTCAAGCATTTTTCTAAAAGACTACGGTACATTTTCAATTTCCGAACGCGGAAATCGAAATGATACAAAATTTCTTATTGCAGAAGATTATCCGGTTTCATTTGATGTGAATTATCTTTACCAAAAAAAGGTTGCATTGTATTCGGACGGCTTACACACTCCAAACTACGAAAAAATCGAAAAAGACGGTTTCGAAATATGCGAAGTTGAAGGGCAGCACCTGTTCTTCATTTAATTTTTGTGATTATGGCATTAGAAACTTTATACCACTATGACGGACTATTTGATAAGGGGTTTCTGGAAAAAATGTTTGCCCATAAGGACATTAAAGGGCATTACGAAACGTTAAAAGAGCATAGTGAAAGAACTCTCGCCAAAGCAAATGAAATAATATCAAAACTTCAACTCGAACCTATTTTGACTAATTTAAATAATGCCCTATACGGGGAAATTGAAAATATTTACCCTAATAAAGATGAAATAACAGAAAACGAATTTGATTCGAGCATGAGAACCCTTCTTGCAACTATCATTTACCTGCATGACATAGGGAAAGTGAACAAAAAATACCAAGCGGAACGTTTGGGAAACAATTTGGACGGGGTTGTAGGATTTAAGGAGACCCACCACAGCGCTTATGGGCACATGATAATAAACCAACTTTTATTTTCCGCGAAAAATGGCACTATTTTTAGGAAAGTTGAACAACTGGGGTTTTGCGCTATTGCACTCACAACAATAGTTAACAGACACCATACCCCATTACTTGACCTAACCGTTTACCCAACTAGCAATAAGGCTTATAGAAGCAGGAGCGTATGGAACGGTTACATTGAACAAATAAACAAAAATTTAGTAGGTCTTGAAAATGTCTGCAAACAGGTTGGTTTAGGTAATTTTTATATAGAAACTGAACGTGAAAGCCAAAGTATTTATTCAGAACGGGTTGAAAATATGGGGAAGCTGCCAGAGAGCCTGTTCTTCATATACAAGCTATGGTACTCTATTCTTGTTCAGGCGGATTGCTTTGCTACTGAGTTATTTTTCGACAAAACTGACCCAAAAATCAGTTTTATTGACAAAAATCTGGCTGAAGAATTGCAAGCCAAATTCCATTCAATAAAGGCATACAATAAAAGGCTAGGCGAAAAAGAATACTTTTTAACTTCTCCAATAGAAAAACTCCGGGACATAAATGAGCTCAGAACAAGAATTCTTTTGGAAGCCTCTGAAACACTCAGAAAGCATGAAGATAAAAAAATCTTTTACTTGGACGTACCCACAGGCGGAGGGAAAACAAATACGTCAATAAAACTAGCATTAGATTTAGTGAAAAGAAAAAATCTGGCCAGGATAAATTACGTATTTCCATTTGTCAACATCATAGAGCAAAACCATGAAGAGATAGAGAAAACGCTTGGTCAAACAGGAAAAAACACCGTCTCAAAAATATATTCTCTTTCTGATTGGGGGTTGGAAAGGGAATCGGAAGAGGAGAACTTTAATCTCAGAAACCAGAGATTTTTGAATTACCCTATAAATGTGGTGACTAACGTAAACTTTTTCAACATCTTTCTGAAAAGCTCAAAAAAAGCAACAATGAAAACAGTGGAATTATGCAATAGTGTTGTAATACTTGATGAAATACAATCGTTGCCAAACAAAAAATGGATTTACTTTGTGACTCTATTAAATAAAATTTCAAAGTTATACAATATATATTTTATCATAATGAGTGCCACCTTGCCTGATTTAAGGTTACTACTAAATGATGAGGAAAAGAAAGAATTTGAGGCTATTAATCTGCTAAAACATTCTGAAAGTTATGCCAGGCATCCGTTAATGAAACGGGTCACTTATGAAATAAAAAAGAAAGCTAACCCTGAAAATGAGATCGCTGAAATACTTAAAATATATAAAACTCTGATTGCCAAAGGAAAATACAAGAAAATACTTGTGGTGGTAAACACCGTCTCTAATAGCATAGAGATATACAAGAACATAGCGGAAACTAAAGGTTTCAAGGTACTCCTGCTGAATTCAGCTACATTGCCTTATAAAAGAAAGGAAATAATTGATGAAATTAAATCCGGTAATAATGCTGTTTTAGTGTCTACCCAGTCTGTTGAAGCGGGGGTAGACATAGATTGTGATGTTGCAATTAGAGCGGATGCCCCGCTTGATTCTATAGAACAAGTGGCGGGCAGAGTTAACAGAAATGGAACTAAACCCGTCAAATCATCCAAGGTTTTTGTAGTGCCTTCAAAATCGAAAAAATATGTTTATTCGGGAGATATCAGGAACATGTATGATATATCCGGGATTAACGGGTTAGATTGTAAAACCCTGCTGGTAAATAGAGATTTTAATTCATATTATAGGCAAATAATGGAAAGAGCTTTACAAAAAGAAGAGATGACTAAAACAAACAAAACTGAGCTTTTGGAACCGATGAATAACTTGGAATTTGATAAATTAAGAAAGCAAGACTACATAGAGTCAAGAAGTTTTTCACTTTTCCTGCCAGTGAAATCAGAATTGAGATATTTTTCTGACCACGCGGACTTCATAACAAGAAATAATCTCGCAAGAAATGACTGTTTGGACGGTAATGCCGTTTGGCAGCTATACAAACATAGTAAAGGCAACAAATCCATAAATGCCACTTATTTGAAAAAAATTCAGATATTGGTGCAAAGCTTCTGTATTAATCTCATTGAAGTTAGAGGAGCAAATAATCCGTGGAGTTTTATGGAATTCGTGAGAAACTCCTTGAATTTCACACCGGAAGATGACGAAAGCATACTGTTAGCCGATGAAAACTTTGTAAAAAAGTATTTTAATGAAAACTTTGGCCTAGACATACAAAAACTTAAGAATGATTTCAAAGGAGCACGAGACATAAACTTTATATGAATTCGAGTACAAAATCCAACAGGTAATTCTCATGAACATCGGCACCATCACCGAGGCTAACTGCAAGCAGTTCGTTTATGATTACGGGGAGGTGAATTACACGGCGGAGTTTGCGCAGGCCTCGAAGTCGTTTCCTTATGACAATGGGAGCCTGCCTGCGGACTTGAAGCTCAAGAATGTGCTGGAGTGGTATTTTTACGAGTGGGTCAACCCGAAGAGCGGAAAAACGATTGTGCGGGAGTTTGTGGAAAAATTCAGCGTACCCGAACCGCTGCGGCGGAAAATGCTGCAGATGGAAAGGCCCTTTTCCTCGGAATTCAGGGTGATTTCAGTAAATGAGAACCAGAATAGCATGGTAGTTGAGGACAAGAAGACGCGAAAAAAGCATGATATTGTGAGAGTGCAGGCACTGGACGATTATAGAGTGGGACGGCAACTCAAAGGCAGGATACACGGCTGGGGGAACGCCTGGAGGTTTGCAGGCATTACCGGCATTAGGCTTTCCGAAGAGGAGGCTGAAAAGGAAATGTTTGCAAAGCATGGCATTGTTTCGCCGCACATGCTCATGCGGCACTTCGAGGACGGCAAAATGGCTGAAATAGATTGTGTAATAATCGGTGCAAAAACAACCGTTTACGGCATCCTCGACAAATATCCGGCCCACTGGATAGACGGCATCTGCGGCAATCTGGGGATTGAAAGGGAAGGCGTTCTGAAAAGGGAGAAGATACGGTTGATACTGGAAAGAATTAACCAGGATTCCATCCTCACGGGCCTGCCTGATGAGGAAAAGAAATGCCTGGAAACGGTTGCGAATGCCGGAGGCATGGTAAAGTATTCAAAGCTCAGGGAGTTCAGCGATGAAATGCCTTATTTTTGGACCGAGCACGGGGTGAATTCAACCATCGGAAAGCTCAGGGCGAAGGGGCTGGTATATGTGGGCAGAACAATGGTAAGAGGAAGGTTCTGCAAAATGGCTTTGATGCCGCGGGAGCTGGTGCCGAAAATCAGGAACATGTAGATGGCCGTGATTCGTTTATGGCCTGAAGGCTGTTGGGGGCTCTCCCGGCAAGTAATTTAATCCTTTCCACTATACTAGAAAGCTTTTTATATAATCCTTACTAATATAATAGTATGGATTTTGATGTTGTCATTAGGGAGCAGTTAAAGGAGCTGCAGGCGCTGGAGGCCGGGGGGCTCGTCCAAAGGGCAGGCTTGAGGGAAGCTGAGAAGGCAATCCTGCACCCCAATATTCTTGTCATACTGGGCGTGAGAAGGTGCGGAAAATCGGTATTCTCCTACATTCTTGCAAAAGGGAAAAAATCCGGCTACATAAACTTTGATGACGAGAGGCTGCTCGGGCTGCAGGCCGGGGACCTGAACGGCATACTGGAAGCATTTTACAGGCTATATGGCGACATAGAGATGGTAATACTCGACGAGATACAGCTAATAACAGGGTGGGAGCTGTTTGCAAACAGGCTGAGGAGGACAAAAAAAGTCATTGTAACGGGAAGCAATTCAAAGCTATTGTCGGGAGAACTGGCCACCCACCTGACGGGCAGGCACCTTGACACCATACTTTACCCCTACTCATTCAAAGAGTACCTGCAGGCTAAAAATTTCGAAATACAAAAATCTTACACGACACACGAAAAAGCGGTGCTTCTCAACCACCTCATGGACTATATGCAAAACGGCGGCTTCCCGGAAACGCTAAAATTCGGGAAAAAAATGACGGCAGCCATTTACGACGACATAATAACAAAGGACGTAATAATGAGGCACAAAATACGCAAGCCCCAGGAACTCAGGAGAATGGCAAAGTACCTTGCATCAAATACCGCAAAAGAATATACTTACAGCAGGCTGGCCAAAATAATCCCGATAAAGCACGTTGCAACTGCCTCAAAATGGATAGGGTACCTGGAAGAAGCATTCCTGTTTTTCAGCCTGGCGAGATTTGACTACAAACTCAAAGAACAGTTTCTCGCACCAAAAAAAACATACTGCATTGACACCGGCGTGGCGAACTCCATAGGGTTCGCATTCTCTGAAAACAGGGGCGCGCTCATGGAAAATATCGTGGCAATAGAACTCAAAAGGCGCGCACCCAGGGAAGGAACGGAATTGTACTACTGGAAAGATTATCAGCAAAGCGAAGTGGATTTTGTGGTAAAAGGAGGGAACAAAATAACCGAACTCATACAATCCACTTATGCCGGCACGAAAGAGGAAATAAATGAGCGGCAGCAAAACTCCCTGGTAAAAGCATCCAAAGCGCTCAGGTGCGGAAAACTCACCATAATAACATGGGACTACAGGACGGAGGAAAAAATAAAAGGCAAAAAAATAGTTTACACGCCGCTCTGGGAATGGCTACTTGAAAAATAAGGCACCCCGAAGAAATGATAAAACCGGCAACGGCCTTTTCGGCGATGTTTGGCAACGCGCTATCCTGGAAATATGATTTTTGTGCCATCCGAAAAAATCAAAAACAGGGAAACACGTATAAGTAATGTGGACCAGAAAGCCAGCAGCACAACCAATTGGGACGCAATGCGCGTGGACAACAAAGCCATTTTTTCAGGCACCCAAGTTGGCTATTTAGTCGTGTGCCCTGTGAAGCTCTGGCTTTATTCACATTTTATCAGGATGGAGCAGAACTCCGAGAACGTCAAGCTTGGCAAAATCCTCCACAAGGAATCATTCAAGAGGGAGAAGGAAACCCCAATTGACAATAAAATAGCGATTGACTTCATAAAAAAGAATGGAAAAATCGAGCTTCATGAGATAAAGAAGTCTCCGGCGCTTGAAAAGGCGCATTACTGGCAACTGATGTACTACCTGTATTACCTGAAAAAATTCAAGGGAATAGCGGATGCAAAAGGGTTTATTGACTATCCCCAGCAGAAAAAGAGAACGGAGGTCATTCTTTCGGAACAGACCGAAAAGGAGCTTGAGTCGATGCTTGAGAAGATGCACGCCATAATTGAGATGCCGGCGCCGCCTGAAAAGAAAAAGCTCACGTACTGCAGTAAGTGCAGTTATTACGAGTTCTGCTGGGGCGATTGACATGGGTGGCACCGCGAAAACGAATTTTTTCATTACAAAGGACGGGATACTCAAAAGGAAGCAGAACACTGTCTACTTTGTCAATAAAGACGTTAAGCGCATACTGCCAATAGAAAAAATATATGCCATTTATGCCCATGGCCGCATTTCGTTCTCCTCGGGTGTTGTTTCATACCTTGCAAAGCATGGGGTGCCTATACATTTTTTTGGGAAATATGGAAATTATGAGGGAAGCTTTTACCCGAAGGAAACGCTTCTTTCCGGAGAGATGATAATAAGGCAGGCCGAACATTACCTTGACAATGAAAAAAGGATGAAAATTGCAAGGGAAATAATCAGCGGCATGGCTGACAATATCACAAAGAACCTGCAGTACTATGAGAGGGAAGGGAAAGGCACATTAGAAAACATAGAAAGGATAACTGGCCTTTATGCAAAAATACCGGGATGCGCAAACACAAATGAACTCATGGCAATTGAGGGCAATATTTGGGACACTTACTACCAGAGCTTTGGGAAAATCCTTCCTGAAAAATTTGAGTTTGGGCAAAGGTCAAGAAGGCCGCCTGCGAATATGCTAAACTGCCTCATATCCTTCGGGAATTCCCTCCTCTATGGAACGGTCCTCACAGAAATATACAACACCCAGCTAAACCCCACAGTGTCATACCTCCATGAGCCTTCAGAGAGGAGGTTTTCACTTGCACTTGATGTAAGCGAGGTTTTCAAGCCCCTTATTGTTGACAGGACGATATTCCGGCTCATAAACCTCAAAATGCTTGACGAGAGCCATTTTGTGAAAGAACTTAACTCATGCCTGCTCAATGAATCGGGAAGGAAGATTTTCCTGCAGGAATATGACGAGAAGCTGAAAACCACAATAAAACACAGAGGGCTTGGAAGAAACGTGTCATACCAAAGACTAATAAGGCTCGAATGCTACAAACTCACAAAACACATTATAGGAATGAAGAATTATTCCGCATTCAGGATGTGGTGGTAAAATGTTTGCGATAATTGTTTATGACGTTTCGGTGCAAAGGGTCACAAAAGTATGCCATTTCCTGCGAAAATACATGGACTGGATTCAAAACTCTGTCTTTGAGGGGGAATTGACCAAAAGCCAACTAAAAGAGGTCGAAGTGGGGCTCAAAAACATAATAAACGAAACGGAAGACAATGTTAGCATCTACACCACGCACAACAAAGAAGCCATGACCAAAAAGACAATGGGAACGCCAAAAGCAACACCCGAAGCAGTAATAATACGCTTCCCCGCGCAAACCGTAGTCATAGGCTTCCAGGTTGGTGGTGGGAAAGTACTTCAGCCGC
>OBEQ011524446.1_pt1 | contig 202684 bp, 196 predicted proteins | sample 1670901 | NCBI WGS metagenome assembly OBEQ01 (sample SAMEA104232315, study PRJEB22302) | groundwater metagenome | biome: forest; feature: aquifer; material: groundwater | place: USA | collected 2011-08-07 | depth 5.4 m
CACACTCATGGCGGCAAGAGAGCTGATATCTCCAGCTTGCCTCGAGAAGTTAGCTAAAGCAGCATCCATCGCAATTTGTTCATGGCTAAAGGGAGAGTTTCCTTCGGAAAAATAGAAGGCACTCGTTGAACGGCGTGTGAGAATGTGAGAGTATGTAGACAAATTTCCCCTCCTCCGATCAATAATCATGTGTCATTCGGTAGAGAAGGGAAAAGGTTGCGTATTTTTTCATTAAAGGCAATGCGATTCCATCGCCCCTTGTTCTAAAAGCTTGATAGAATGAAAAAAAATCTGCATGATAAAGCTTATATTACGAGGTTTTTGTGCATAAGGTCGAGCCTGTCAAACTCTATGTAAGCATTATTTATCGGGAAGAAACAGTGCGGATGGATGCTAAAGAATTCATGACGCGTCGCTGGGGAAGCATCGATCATGAATCAGACCCCCTTCCTTTTGAAGCGGCTCTTCCCTTGAAAAATGAAATGGGCACTCCTCTTTTCAGAAGTTTTGTTTCTTTTGGGCCTTTGATAGATCCAGGAGAGCTTGCTTTGGTAAAAATGGCTTGTATGGGGCTTGAAGAAAAATTTCGAGTGCAGGGAAAACGACGAGCGAATTTGGATCCGGGCTATATCGATTCCCATAAAGCCGTTTTAGCGACCACACACTCCGGGCCTACGAAAGTTTATCATTCTGCAGGCATTTATTTAGATACGGTTTTACTTTTTCCCAAGGGAAAATGTCAGGCTTTGCCTTGGAGCTTTCCTGAATTTAAAAATCAGGATTACGACGACATTTTTCTTACCCTGCATGCCCTTTACAAAGAGCAGCTGACGGCTGCAAAATTATCTGAGCAAACTCTTTTGAAAAAATAAAAGTTCCCTGATCTTCGGCGGGACCAGGGAACTTGAGGGGATTCATCAATCCGCCTTCAGCGGATTTAATGAGAGGATTATATGAATAATATTAGTAACGCCTTTTTTCTCACAAGGTTTTAAAAAGTTTTTTTGGAGGAAATTTTTATGAAGCCTATTGAAAGAATTCTCGCAGCGGTTGATTTTTCAGAATCAAGTCAAGAAACCGTGCAAGCAGCGTCTTATCTGGCAAAGGGAGTGAAGGCAAAATTAACCATTCTTCATATTGTAAACCAAGCGCCCTTTGATGGGCATTTTTTTGGGCCGACCAGCGTCGAGTTGATGAATCAGGTGGAAGAAAAAGCGCGTGTCGAGCTGACTTCGGCCGTGAAAGAGTGGGTAGAAGAGGGGCAAGAAGCTCAGGTGGAAGTAGACATGGGCGTTCCGTATGTAGATATTTTAAGATACGCCAAAAACCAGAAATTCCAATTTTTAGTCACTGGCACTCACGGGCGCCATGGCTTGGATCGAATTTTATTGGGCTCGGTGGCGGAAACCCTTCTTCAAAAATCGGAGGTGCCTGTCTGGATCGTGAAGGGAAAATTTTCTCCTCCGCGGAGGCTTTTGCTCCTCACCGATTTTTCTGCCGCGTCTCGAGCGGGTTTTTCTTTGGGTTTATTTCTTGCCAAGCTTTTCAGCTCGAGGGTGGATTTGCTTCATGTGTACGAGTTTCCTTATCTTCCTGCCTTTGCCATGCTGGATGTGACGGAATATGAATTGAAGATGAAAGAAATGCGGAGGGAAGAATTGGCCAAATGGGCAGAAGAAGCAAAAATCTCTAAGTTGGAAGTGAACGCGTCTTTAAGAGAAGGACAGGTGATTGAGCAGATTCAAAAGTATGTAGAAGAACAAAAGATCGATTTAATGGTGTTGAGCACCCATGGAGAGACGGGCTTATTTTACAAGCATGTGGGTTCGGTGGCCCATCATTTAGTTCGCCATCTTCCTTGTTCTGCCATTACGGTGCGGCCGGAAAATTTTAAACTGAAGGAAATTTAAGGAGCCAACATCGGCAGCGGTTCTACAATGGTAATTTTTAAGAAATTGAATTTGGGAAGAGGAAGAGAAGCTGGAAGAGTGATAGGGGCCGACGCGAGAGGAATGCTGTGCAGCCCCAAAGTGTTTGCAAGCCCCGAAACCATGGGAGAATGCGCGGGGGTTGAAGCATTTGTACGAAGAGGCCCTCGTTTTTGGTAATAAGCCAGAGAAGCCGCCGCCAGGGTATTTCTAGTTGCAACAAAGGCGGTAGGCGCTGGAGCCGCTGCTGCTGGTTCGGCAGCAGGGGCGGGTTTCTCTTCGGCGACCGCTTCGGGTTCACCTCCACTGGGCCCATTGCATTGAATTTTTTCTGTCACGGTTCTGAGCTGAACTTGATAAGGGCTATTTGCGCCGAGCCTTCCCCAGGCATTCAAACCGGGAACCCGCGAGATAAGTCCAAAGCCTCTATTTGCATCTGCAAGTAAGAAAGAAGCGCCAATCATCGTGCTTCCCCAGCCGGGATGATCATTTAAAGTGGTTTGAACGCCGCCATAAGCGAGCAAGAAAGGATTATTAATTCCAGGGAAAATAGGCATGCGCCAACCCGTGAAGGGAATGGGTAACCTTAAAGTTTGGTGATTGGAAACAGGGATTCTGTTCCACCAGCGAAAAGGGCGCAGGGGATTTGTGCTGAGCAAGTCTTTTTCAAGGGCACTCGTGTTCATTGCCCCTGCGGCCCCGCATTTTCCAGCGATAGCCTTTTTTAAATCGGCCCGAGCGCGATTGTTTTCGAAAGCTTGAAAAACAAGCTGGGGAAGATAGCTATAAGCAAAATAATCAGTAAGTAGTGCAGTGGTTCTTTCAACATTCGTTGCCATAAGTGTGCCCCTTTAAATACTAAACTTAAGTAACTTATCGGTTCATTTCTAAACAAGTTGCTACTCTTCTACAGAATATTTTCTAAGCTTTTCTTCGATGCTTTCTAAGGCGAGCACTTCGCTGGCCAAAGGCATGTATTCGTTTTCCATTCTTTGAGCTTGTTCTTCGGATAAGCTTTCGGGAGGGATGAAGAAAATCTCATTTCCGACGACTCGAATGTTTCCAATAGATTCCCCCAAACGCCTTAATTGGTTGTTTTTCTCTTCTTGGGCGAGCCAAATTTCGGTAGAGGCCAGTTGAGCCAGGGCTCGGCGGTTGCCCCACTCGATGCTGCCATCTTTCTCGACTAATTTTTTTATTTCGGCGGCCTCAAAAGCCACAAAGCCGGTATCGTCGAGATCTTCGTAACCCCTTTTAATAATGGCTTGATTGTTATCTTCATTGCTATCGTTACTGGGGTCCTCGTCTTTTTCACTTTGATAGAAATCTTTGATTTTTTCTTCGGCCATCGCCCAATTGATTTCGCCGTTCTCCACTTCTATGGAATCGGCAATTCTCATGGCCACGTTGTTGCGCAGCCATTTGCCAAATTCTTGTGAATCCTTGAAAAGTTGTTTATAAGTTTGAGTGGTGGTGCCCCGAAAGTCATCTTCAGCCGTAGAAGAAACCATTTGAGTGATATCGGTTAAGAAATCGAGAAGCCCTGAACCCAAAAAAACAGCTCCGCCATATTTTCCGAAAGAATCCAGCGCAAAATTTTGCATGGTTATTTCTTCTGCCTTGTTCCATACCCGCCAATTACTTTTGCAGTTTTCATCGCTCCAGCCACATCTCACATGGGGAGTAAGTAGCATTCCCGCTTTTTTCCCTATTTTCCAAGAAAGACCAATGATCGCCGCATAACCTAAAGCCCTGGCCCCTATTCCCAAGGTTCCGGAAAGGCCTCCGCCCGTTCCCGTCAAAAATTTCATTCCAAATTCCGTTCTGATGAGCGTGAGATAAGTTCCGTAAGTGAGAAGCATGCTTCCATATTCATTCACGGCTGTGCCCATTTGAAGATTTTTATTGTGGAGGGCCCTTCCTAAAAGATCGAGCAAAACACAAGAAGCCATTCCTAAAGTGAACATCGTAGGGAGGCTCGCGGTCATGGGTTTCCAAACGGCTCCCCAACTGGGGGCCTTCATAAAATTCAAGCGAAAGAGCATGTATTGCACCCCATAAAAGGTGGCGAGATTGGCGGGCAGCCGGAATTCAGAAGGCATATTAGGAAATATTTTTTTAATGCCGAGATCGATTCCAATGGTGAGCCCCGCTCCGAGTGCCACCCCTCCGAGAGAGATATTCATGGTGGGCCTGCCGCTAGGAGGGCTCATTTCTCCGCCGCTTCCTGATCCGCCAGAAGACCCCGAAGCTTGAGGAGTGGCCGCACTCATTTGAAATACATGCCAACGAGGAGAAAGCCCTGCGCTGGCATTGCCAGTTTCATAAGCAATTCCAAGACCCGCTTCGCTTCGCAAGCCCTGTTGATCTAAAAATACGCGGACTCGCAAGGGAAGTTGGGCCCACACCTGGGAGAGCGGGCGAGCGATATTAATGAGGGAAACAGCCGCCGCTGTCGTAGGGATATCTTCTTCGGGAGAAAAAGCTTGGTTCGCAAGATAGGGGCCTAAAATTCTTTTTCTTTCTGTTTGATTGATAATCACCGAAGAGGCGTTTTTAGGAAAATTCCATAAGCGACTCGCAAGAGGCGGGTTCGACTGAAATTGTTTCCAATCAGAGGGAGCTTCTTCGTTGGGCTGAGCCGGGCATAGCAAGGCCGATTCATCAATGATGGGCCCTGAAGAAGAAAAGACTTCCATTTCTTCGCAAGATTGAATGCTCGAATCGCAGAAAGGATCGTAGGATATGTAAGAACTCATCGTGTGCCCCCCGAATGGTCAATAGAGTTTATCGGCGGGCAAAAGGAAATGTTGCTTTAAGAGTTCACACAAATCGTTTCATGACGAGATTCACCAAGCTTGGTAAATGTTGATAAGACTTGATGATGAGCCAGTTAGAAAAAGTCACGTATTCGTGGCTTTTTTTGCGCAAAATGGCTCGAAGAATTTTTTGGGCGAGTTTTCGAGGAGGGTAACCTTGCCCCACGGTTTTATATGCTTTAGGAATGGTGGCTTGCGCAGGGTTGGGGGCATTTTGGCTGAAGCTTGTATTGATGAGCCCCGGATACACATTGAGCACACGAATTTTTTCATGCGCGAGTTCAATGCGAAGCGTATTGGCAAATCCATTCAAGGCTGCTTTGCTGGCGCAATAAAAACTCATCTTCGGAACAGGCACGAAAGAGGCCAAAGAAGAAATATTAACGATAGTTTTAAAGGGAGAAGCCGTGTCTTCTCGAAGAAGGGGGAGCGCTTTTTGGGTAAGATCCATCAGGGCAAATAAATTGAGATCAAACAAATCGGCGACCGATTTGGCTTGGGCGTTCTCAACGAGCGAATACAAACCTTTTCCGGCGTTATTGATTAAGAGGTCTAGTTTGCCATATTTTTTTTCAATTTCAGAAATTAAGTGGATTCGCTCTGCTTCTTGGGTGAGGTCGGCCTTTATCACTAAAATATCGCTTCCCGCTTTGAAGGCTTCTTGAGCAACTGATTCGAGCTCCGGCAAAGAACGGGCCGCGAGCACGAGCTTTGCCCCGTACTTCGCGAAAGCGAGGGCGAGCTCTCTGCCAATGCCCATGGAGGCGCCCGTGATGAGAACGACTTGATTCGAAAAAAGAGAGTTCATGAGGATCCTTTGCTTGTAGAGGAGGTGTTTTTTTGTGTATCCTTCAGAACCACAAGAATAACAAAGTTTGTTTTTTTATCAAAAAACTATTTGCGAAGAGGAGTGAGCATGAAAAAGAAATGGGTTTTTGAAATGATTTTGGGCTTTCTGACGATTAGTTTTAGTTCGCTCATTTTAGGAGCTGAAAACACGAGCCTTGATCTCGGAAGTTCTTACAATCGTTATTCGCAAGTGGAACAAGATTTGACCAAAGAATTACCTTCTTTAAGAGACGAAGTGAAAACGATTCTTAAAACCTTAAATCAAAAGGGGACTCTGCCAGAAAATTTGAAGTCTTTGGCCGATGACATTGTTCTTTTAGATAGCATTGTGGGCAGGGTGAGAGAGGATCCTAATTTCGATGAAGTGGAAGCCTCTCTTGATCAAATTAATAATTCCCTTAAACAAGCCCAAAATGCTTATCGAAAGAATCAGTTGGGCCAAGCAAGGGCCCTTTTGAAGAAAAGTGCCATCTACACAAAGATTTTAATAGAAAGCCCGCTTTTGAAAATGACCCAAGCCGAAATCGATATGGATCAAGCGAGCACTCGCATTGGCAATAAAGATTACGTGGCCGCAGGCTTGTTTATTAATCAAGCCTTAGATCATCTTCAAGGAATGCAAATTCAGGGGAATATGAAACTCAACGATCAACTTGCGCAGATTAAAAATAAACTCGTCGTTTTGCATCAACAAACCATTCTCGGAAAATATAAAGACGATCAAGATAGCCGTTCCATTTGGAAAAACATGCGGCAAGTTCAAGTAGATTCGCTCTCTCACTACTATGATATGTGGAGCAATACATATAATCCGATCGAGCCTTAAAAAAACTAAAGGCGATAGCCGTTGAGGGGGAGGCTCCAACGGCTTTGCCGATGGAGGGGGCGACGCAAGCCCCTGTATAGCCATGTGGAGCAATACGTATAATCCGATCGAGCCTTAAAAACTCAGGCGATAAAGCCATCTCTTCTACGAGCAACCCATGGAATTGCCGCAATTCAGGCATTTGTAACACGCGCCGTTGCGCACTGTAATATGGCCGCAGCCGTCGCAAAAAGGGGCGTCGCCCATCATTCCCGAGAGCTGATCACTTAAGACATTTCCTGTTTTAGAGGGGCTCTCCCCTTTTTCTCCTTCGATGAGGGCCAGTTTCGGCACGAGCGTGGCTTTTTTGGTTTCAGGAGTGATTTCTCGATTCTTCATTTGTTGTTCTAAGAGGGCGTTGTGGAGCAATTCGCCATCGGCTGGCTTCACTTGGACAAAATCCGTGCGGCCCATATATTCCATGCCGAGGACACGGAATACATAATCGATCACAGAAGTGGCAAACTTAATATTGGGATGATCTACCACACCTTGGGGTTCGAAACGGGTGAAAGTGAAACAGTCGACAAACTCTTTTAAGGGAACACCATATTGCAAACCTAGAGAAACGGAGATGGCAAAGCAGTTCATCATACTGCGAAAGGCGGCTCCTTCTTTGTGCATGTCGATGAAGATTTCACCGAGTGCGCCGTCTTCATATTCCCCGGTTCTTAAATAAACCTTATGCCCTCCCACCCGTGCTTCTTGAGTAAAGCCCCCGCGTTTGACAGGGAGGCGGCTTCGCTTGGGTTCTGCATTGGCTGTTTTGAGGGGAGGGGCCGCTTCTTCTTTGGCTTCCTCTTTTGATTCTTTGTTTTTGGCGCCGCTTGAGAGAGGTTGAGAAAGCTTACATCCGTCTCGATATAGGGCGACAGCTTTCAAGCCCAATTTCCAACCTTGCATGTAGATGTCTTCAATATCTTGCACGGTGGCTTCATGGGGAAGATTCACTGTTTTGCTAATGGCGCCCGAAATGAAAGGTTGAACGGCTGCCATCATGCGAACATGGCTCATTGCGGCCAAGAAACGCTCTCCCGTTTTGCCACACTTGTTGGCGCAATCAAATACGGGCAGATGTTCTGATTTTAAATGCGGCGCTCCTTCGATGGTCATGTGTCCGCAAACGATGGCATTGGCTTCTTCCACTTCACGAGCGCTAAAGCCCAAAGCTTTGAGCAAATTAAAACCAGGAGTCTCACAATCATTTTTGGAAAAACCGAGGCGTTCTAAAGTAGTGGAGCCAAGGGTATGAGGATTAAAAGCTTGAGAGAGCTCGAAAACGCTCTCTAGTTTTTGTTCGATCACTCGTAAATCATCTTCCGAAAAACATTTGGCCCTTAGATTTTCTGCATGGATATGCGGAGCCCCTTTGAGGCTGGAAGTTCCTCGAACATAGGTGACAATATCAGCGATTTGCAGCGGGCTATAGCCCAAGGCTTTGAGAGCAGGTGGAATCGATTGATTGATGATCTTGAAATACCCTCCGCCGGCGAGTTTTTTGAATTTCACGAGGGCAAAATCGGGTTCTACTCCGGTGGTGTCGCAATCCATGAGTAAGCCTATGGTACCTGTGGGAGCAAGCACCGTGGCCTGGGCATTACGGTAACCAAATTTTTCACCCAAGCTTAAGGCTTCATCCCAATCTTGCTGAGCGGCTTGGAGTACGTTGCGAGGACAATGGGAATCGATCTGATAGGCCGCATCGCGATGCATGCCGATGACTCCCAGCATAGAATCTCGATTGATGGCATAGCCGCGAAAGGGTGCTTTTTCGCGGGCCATTTCCGCCGAAACTTTGTAGGCGTGCCCGCAGAGAATAGAAGTGAGCCCGGCGGCAAGTGCCCGGCCCTCATTAGAATCGTAGGGTAGCCCGAGTTGCATGAGCACCGAGCCTAAATTGGCGTAACCAAGTCCTAAGGGGCGGTAGTCATGAGAATTTCGGGCAATCGGTAGAGTAGGATAGCTTGCAAAATCTACCAACACTTCTTGAGCGATGAAGAAAATCCGGATGGCATGGCGATAAGCCTCCACATCGAAACTGCCATCAACCCGGATGAATTTGGAGAGGTTGATGGAGGAAAGGTTGCAAGCCGTATCGTCTAAAAACATATACTCGGAGCAAGGGTTCGAAGCATTAATTCGATCAGTGCCCTTGCAGGTGTGCCAACGATTGATGGTGCTATCGTATTGAACTCCCGGATCCGCACAGGCCCATGCCGCATGGCAGATTTGATCAAATAATTCACGAGAGCGATAAGTATCGCATACCTCACCGGTGGTGCGAAAGGTGGTTTTCCATTCAGCATCGTTTACGACGGCCTCCATGAATTCATGGGTAACGCGAACGGAGTTATTAGAATTTTGACCAGATACCGTATGGTAGGCGTCTCCATTGAAGTCGGAGGAATAACCGGCGGCAATGAGGGCGGCTACCTTTTTTTCTTCGCGCAATTTCCAATTAATAAAATCTGAAATTTCAGGGTGATCCATGTCGAGGGTAACCATTTTGGCGGCCCTTCGAGTGGTGCCGCCTGATTTGGTGGCTCCTGCGCCGCGATCGAGCACTTCAAGAAAACTCATTAAGCCCGAGGAAGTGCCTCCCCCCGAGAGCCTCTCTTGCCTTCCACGAATTTTCGAGAAATTGCTGCCGGTTCCGGAACCAAATTTAAAAAGGCGGGCTTCATTTTTAGAGAGCTCGAAAATGCTCATGAGGTCGTCTTGAACACTTTGAATGAAGCAGGCAGAACATTGAGGATGCTCGTAAGAATTCTTAGTTTCTCGGAAAGAATCGCTGCCGGGGTCCCAGGCGTAGTTGCCACCCGAACCTTGAATGCCATACTCATGGTAAAGCCCGCAGTTGAACCAAACGGGAGAATTAAAGGCTCCGCGTTGGGTCATGAGCATAAATTTGAGTTCATCTTCAAAAGCTTGAGCATCCTCGCTACTCGAAAAATAATGGCCCAAATTTTCAGCAGCTTTACGGATTGTATGGGCGACCCGATGAATGACTTGCTTGGCGCTCACTTCATGGCCTGTGAGAGGCACTCCCGCTTTGCGAAAATAACTTTTAACCAAAATATCTACGGCTAATTGACTCCAATCCGCCGGAGCTTCGACATGGTCCATCTTAAAAACAACTGAACCATCAGGGTCGGTAATTAAAGAAGACCATTGTTTATAAGAAATCTGATCGAGGGAATCTTTACCCTTCGATGTAAAAAAACGCTGTATTTTTAAACCTTTAGACCTTATATTTGGGTGAAGGCCCGACTTTCTTTTTTCGATTCTGCCCTTTAAATCAGATGATTTTACCGCCATAAGTCCCTCCCCGAGAGCCCGAAGGCTCCCCTCCCTCAAAAAAGTTAGATTTTTTCCTGTTTGAACCCCAAAAATAGGCAAGTGCTGCTCAAAAAACCACTATATCTTGTATGCTGAAATTATTACAGCCCTAGATATGGGATGTCAACGCGAAATTTGCTTGTGAATTTCTTTTTTTAAAGGAGAGAGTGATTAAAATTTAGACAAATCTTTTCTAAGCCTTAAAAACTCAATCTTAGGCGAGAATTAAAAAGTGACCAAGTGTTTCATCTTCAAAAGATATGCACAGGAAAAAAAATAAAATAAAAATTATTCACAATTTATCCCAATCCTATTTTGAAAGGAGGCTAGGATTTTGGAGTCGAGGTGGAATCAGCAAAGGCTCATTAGGAGTGACTTGGAGAGGAATTTCATGTTCAGACAAAAAATCATTTATTTTATCATAACGTTTTTCTTTCATCCATTTTACTAAGTATTCCTGGGCGGAGGTATTTAAATAACCGCAGGTATGGGCAATCCAGAAGATTCCCAAAAGTTGTTCTTCTTGCTCGGCGTTTGCCGAAGGAAAGAGTTCCCCGATCCAATGCTTCAAATCGTGAATGCGATGGTAAACTTCATCGCTTTTTAAGTTTTGTTTTTGGCTGGAATAAGAAGCTAAAAGTTTGCCCAAAATCTTTTGGGCATCTATCACTCCTTGGGTTCTTTGTTCTATTTCTACCCATTCGGCTGAGAGTAAATTTAAGGGTTTCCCTTTGCGAAAGCGATCCAAAATTCCGTGGTTATCTTCCCAACGGTGGACTGTATAAAGCAAGCTTCCTTGGGCGAGAGTGCTTCCTCCCCAAACCAGCATCCGAAAGGGGGTGCGTAGCGTTTGGCGAGTGAGCCGTGAAAACCAAGGTAAGCTATCAGAAAGAGGCTTGAAGATTTTATGAGAAGACCAGGCAAAGGCTCCCCCCAATAAATTAGAGAGCCCCATCACTATCATATCGGCTCCGAATTCTCGGGCGAGTTCATTGCCTGAAGCAGGCCATATTTTACCATCGAAACCTGAAGCATAAAGAAGGGTCTTTTCCGACAGAAAGTAGGTGGCGGTGCTTGCCCCCCACGAGAGCCCCGCCGCGAGCAAAAGTTTCCACCCAGAATTCCCCCCTCGGGTAAAGAAAGACCAAACTCCTCGAGAGGCAAAACGAGCGGGGAAAAGAGACAGCCAAGAAGCAAAAAAGTAACTGGCCCCTTGATCTAAAAAGTCGGTGCCTATCCAGCGTATATCTTTGCGAAACCCTTCTAAAGTGAGCGCATACTTGCTGGCGAGCTTCCCGAATTCTGGATCTTTCTGATAAATTTTAGCGATGAGATAAGCGGTTCCTGCATGATGGCTCGGCATGAGTCGGTTTTCCAGGAGAGAAAAAAGGTTTAGCCCACGAATTCGGTTGGAAGAAAGGCGACTCGTTCGAAGAAGCTCTTCTCCGATGCCTCCTGCCAAGTTTTGAAGGGCCTGTAAACAGCCCGCATAATTTTTGGCGGGCATTTTTTCTAAATTGGATAAAACCACCCTTAAAGAAAAATCGCGATGGGTTGAAACGATTTGAATAGCCTCTTGAATAAAAGGGACGAGCGGCTGGAGTGCTTCATCTTCGGGGTGAAGCCTCTGCTCTTCTTCTACTAAACTATTTAACAAATGGAGAGTTTGCAGAGCCACAACCTGTTCATCGTAGCGAGAGAGAATCTTTAAGAGCCGCTGGGCATAGGGGTGATCTTGAATGGCTTGTAGATTGGTTTGGGCATCGAGGATGCGCCCCTCTGAAAGTGCAATCAAGCCGCGTGCGAGAAGTTCGTGCCGAATGTCTTTGCTGGCCGAGGCGCATTCCGCCATGTTTTGGAAAACATCTTGAGCACCTTTAGAATCTCCCTCGGCGAGCAAAAGCCCTCCCGCGCTTAATTGTATTTCTTCGCATTGCGGGCCGCTGCAGTTTTTCGCTAAATCTCGTAGCACTTCCGCCGCTTTTTTAGGAAAGGCAGGATCATCCGTTTCCACATAAAAAGGAGGCGGATGAGGATTGAATTTTGGAATAGCCCCGGGGGGTGTCATGTGTGCCCTGTAAATTTGCTACTACAGAAAGTATCGGGTTTTTATCAAAAAAGTTGTTTAGGCTGAATCTTTTCATCCGCTTTTCGGCCTTTAAAGAGGTTTTTAGTTCGATTTTCGGTCTGTGGCTCTTTTCTAAGAGGCTTTAAAGCCTTTTTTAAGCTTGGCCCCACTCTTGCTTTAAGTTCTTTTAAAAAAGGAGGAAGCATGTTTCCAGAAAATCGCTATGTGAGAGAAAGAAATGAAAGGCGAACAGCCTTGGCTAGAATTACAAACGATCAGGGGAAAGCGGAATTAGAAAAAAAACAAAAATCCTCTCCTCCTCCAGAATTAAAACCTCTTTTCCAATTGGAAAAAAGAATACCTGAAAATTATCGTCCTCTTCCCGGAGGAGGCTTTCGTCGCCTGGATTATGAAGGGCTTTTAGGAAAAAAAGACCTCAATCGAATCGAAAAAAATTATCCTCTTTATAAAGAGGCTGAAAGTAAAACAGGGGTAAATTGGAAAGTATTGGCAGCCGTGCATTATCGAGAAAGTAGTTTAGGAAAAGATCCATTCGCCAAAGGCAATGAGTTTCAATTCGATGGGGTGTACAAAAAAAGAGCCTCGGGGAATCTCCTTCACGATGCCATCACAGCGGGCCAAATCCTCCAGGAAAAAAATCATAGGGCAAAGAAAAGCCCTCTTTTAGCGGATGAGTTTGCTGGAGAAAAAGTCAAAGAAGCTTTGTTTCGTTATAATGGAACCCTTTATCGAAGTTCCGAAAAATCGCCTTATGTCATGAATCAGTTTGATGAAAAACATTCGGATATGAAAATTTTTCGCGGTAAAGGGGTTCGTCCGCGTTGGGGAAATGACTCTCGTTTGGGTAGCTACACGGTGATTCGAGAACTCACTCGGGCTTTTGTGGCTTAGTTTCTTTTTTGGCTTCTGGTTTTTCGGAAGAAGTTTTTTCGGAAACTTTTTCAGGCGTTTTTTCACCCTCCCCCTTCGCCCCTTCCTCTCGAGGAAGGGAGGTGGGGGCTGCCTTTTTAGCTTTGTTTTTGAAATCCGTTACGTACCAGCCGGTTCCCTTTAATTGAAAGCTGGGAGCGGAGAGCTTTTTTTCCACCTTTCCTTTGCATTTAGGGCATTTTTTGAGGGGTGGGTCCGAAAATTTTTGGATCTCGTCGAATTCATGTCCGCATTTTTGGCAAAGATATTCGTAAAGTGGCACCGTGATTCTCCTATTTAGTGAAGAAGACAAATAGTGTCCTGGGCGGGATGTGTCAAGAGTCCTGAGAATGCTTTAAAAGAGTAAGGGCGTCGCGGTAACCCATTTCGTAAGCAGCCTTGATTTTGAAAGGTTTTTTGGTGGTGCGGCCCACGGGAAGTTTTCCCTGCGGACGGATGAAAACTACTTTTACATCGGCAGGGGGGTTTTCAAGCCATTGCAGAGTGCTATTGTATTTTTTCCAACGTTCATTGAGGGCTTTGGCCATTTTAGGATGAAAGGGGAAAAAAAGGTAGTTAAGCCACCCAAAGAGGTTGGATTTTTTTCGATAACCTTGGGGCCGAGTGCTAATTACAACTATTTCCTTGCAGCCTTCGTCGAGCGCTTTTTGAATGGGGATGGAAACCGCTACCCCTCCATCTACATGGCGGCGGCCGTTTAAGTAAACTTTGTGACGGTATAAATAAGGCATGGCGCAGGAAGCGCGCAAACATTCAATGATATTTTCACTTTCATGGCCCTCAAAATAAACAGCCTCTCCTGTTTCGCAATCGGTGGCTGTAATGTAGAGCCGGGTCGGGCTTGCATAAAATTCTTTTAAGGGAAGCAAGACTTGCTTGGCCAGCACCTCATCTAATAAAAAATTGATGTCTACCACACTTTTGGTGCTGAGGGCATAGGCGTAATTAATGAATTTTCGGCTCGGAAGATATTCATGTAAAATCTTGAAATTACGCTGCGGATATCCCCCGATAAAATTAATGGCGCAACAGGCGCCTGCACTGGTGCCTGCCACAATATCGAATTGGCGGTGACCTAAATCATGAAGGGCCACCAAAGCCCCGGAGGCATACGCACTGCGCATGCCGCCTCCCTCGATAATTAATGCATTTTTCGTTTTCATTTGTTTATCTCTATGACAGGATATTTTTTTTAGAATTTTAAAATCCTCCTTTTATCATTTCCTCAAATACTCATCTCAAGGATGGCGGTTTAAAATTCTAAAAAAAATATCCTGTCATAGAGCTTAATTATTTCTCTAAAAGTTCCTTCGATACCTTTAAATTAAAGGCTTCCCACATGCTTTTGTCGGCATCTTGCCAAGTAAGTTGCGCAAAGTGTTTAAGGTGTTTTTCCCAAAAAGGCGAGGGAAGCGCATAGAGCCGGTCGAGCACCACAAAAGGTAAAATATTTTCGGTGGCATCCGCGCGTTGCAGATAATCTTGCAAGCGCTTCAAACTCTCCTTGTCTTGAGGAATACGGGGATCTTCCAAGATTCTTTCTAGCAACAAGGTGTGGTGTCGAATCGATTTTGACATTTCACGATCTACCTTTTCATGAATCACTTGAAGCTCGGCCAGATAATTTTCATGTGCTTCGCAAGAGGGAGCTTCTCCTTCTGGATTCAAGAATAAGATTTCTTGGGCTAATTCTACTTTCCAACAAGTGCCAATGTGAAAAGTAATGTCAGTTTCCGTTTGAATTTTAAACGAGCCTTTGGGAGCCACCGTGGCAGTGCCATCTATTCCGATAAAGAGGACATTCAAAGGAGTTTTCTTTTCTTTTTTTAATTCTAAGGCCGTATCTAAAATAAGTTGGGCCGTGCCGTTTTTGAGGTGCCCGCGAATTTCTTCCGGATTTTTGGGATGAAAGGTGGTGTAGTATCCCGCATCCATTCGGCTTCCCTGCTCGCTCTGCAAGCCCCACGCCCGGGTTCCTTGAGGGTAAATCGCCACTTCCAACTCTTTGCTCGCTAACTGATGAGCCGCCTGTTTCATGGCCAACCAGCCTTTTCCTTTTTGACGATTGATGAAAATCATGCCTGCTTTTTCGATGCATTTTCCAAGGCCCAGCCAAGAATAGACGAGAGGATTATCGATGAAATGATCTTTCGCGGCGATGAAGCGAGGGCGCAAATGGCGACCTTGATTGTGGAGATTCCCCAGCGCGAAGAAATTCAAAGCGAAATCGAGATAACTTTTGTGGTTGAAAACGAGCAGGACTTTTCCATTGAAGGTGGGAAGGGGATTGGCACTCACCGTTTTAAGCCTCAAATGGGCTTGGGCCACAAAACGTGCTCCCCAAATTCGCGCAAAAGCATCGAAGGCATCTAGCCCTTCGTCTGCAGGAAGTTTTTTCATTGCGAGGATGGCAAGCTTTGCCAGTGTTGCTGTATCAAAGGCCCCTTGAAATAGAGGGAAAAAATTCTGACGAGAAGTTTTTCCACGACGATAATCGATGTAGGAATAATCCACAGAAGGCATTTGAAGGGGAAGTTGGTTCAAGAAAGATCCAAGACTTCGATAATAAAGATGGAAGAAGGCATGGGGTTCCAGAGAATCGAATCTTAAAACCCAATGGCAAATCATGAGGCGGAACTTGCGGCGATAAAGGATGTTGCAAAAAGATAAAGCACAAAAAAGAAGGAAAATAATGAAGTGGGCGGAGAAAGGGCCCTTAAAAAAATGATGGATCGTGAGGGTGAAAAGCAAGAGAACAAAAACAGTATCTCGCCAGGGGGCGATTACATACTCGAATCGGCCGAGAATTTCTGGAATTTTTTTGGAAATTTTTTCAAATCGTGTAAGAAAAAAAACCCCTTTCAAAAGAAGCGGTAGATAAATGAGAAGAATGATCACGCTTAAAGGTTAACGGGGAGAAGGGGGAGTGTCAACTGTTGGGGATTTCTTAAAAACGATTAATGATAGGAAGGGAACTTGGCCTTCAATATCTTAAAAAAATCTGATTTAATTACTTTCCCCTCTTTAAGCTCGAGCAAGAGTTTTTCCATTTCCTTTTGTTCTGCAGACGTTTTGAGTTGACGAATCACATTTTTGACTTTTTCTTTTTCGGCCTCGGTGAAACTAGTTCGTGGGATTGAAATTCCTGGTCCGCCGGACACCCCTTCAATGAGGGGAGAGACAGTATTGGGGGCAGCACGAATGAGCTTTAATTCACGGCTTTGCTTGGAGCCAGGAGATCTAAGAACGAGTGTGACCGCATCTCCAGGGTTTCCCCGAATCCTTTTGCCTAATTCTTCAAAACTCATTTTTTCAGTCGCTTGGCCATCGATGCTGATAATCTCTTCTCCCGCTTGAATTTTAGCTCGCGCTGCGGGAGAACCTTGGAAAACCGCTCGAATGCGATGAATCTTTTTTTGGGGAAGGAACTCAAGAATCACACCAATTCCTCCATTTCCCTCCCCATACGCCCAAGGAATGGAAACAAAAAAGAAGAGAAACAGAGCCAAGAGGGGTAGTTTTTTCCTCATAAATTCTATTGTAGCGACTTGGCGGGGCGGGGAATACTTTATTTTGAACGAATTTTTGATTATGATAGAAAAATGGAATATTCCCATCGACCTAAAAAAATGCATGCTTCTCATGGCTCTGAACACAGCCATTCTCATTCCTTTCTTGAAAGAAGACGCCTCATCTTTTGTTTAATATTAACTTCCCTCATTATGTTCGCTGAGATTTTAGGGGGTTTTTATTCGGGGAGTTTAGCCTTGCTTTCAGATGCAGGCCATATGTTCACCGATCTTTTCGCCTTATTAGGAAGCTTTTTTGCCATTCTCATTGCCTCTCGTCCCGTGAATCCCTCCAAAACCTATGGGTATTATCGAATAGAAGTGATTGCTGCGTTTTTAAATGGACTCCTTTTGATGGGGGTGGCCCTCTATATTTTTTATGAGGCTTACGAACGTTATTTTGTTCCTCAAACTGTAAAAATCACCCTCATGTTTTGGGTGGCCTTGCTCGGCTTGGGAGTCAATTTACTCACCACGTTCATCTTGCATGACGTAAAAGAATCGAACTTAAATTTAAAAGGGGCTTATTTTCATGTGATTTCCGATACGGTGAGCTCTTTGGCTGTAGTGCTGGGAGCGATCGTCATTTATAAAACGGGCTTTGCTAAAATAGATCCGATTTTATCGGCTTGCATCAGCCTGCTTATTTTATTTTGGGCTTTTCGAGTGGTCAAAGATTCGATTCATGTGTTGATGGAATCCACGCCTAAGCATATTCACATGGAAGAAGTGATAGAAACCTTGCGTCGGGAGGTGGGAGGCATCCAGAACCTGCATGATATTCATATTTGGGAAATCACGACCCACATGTATGCCATGACCGCTCACGTGAATGTGGAAGATTGCCGAATTTCGGAGAACATGAAACGCACCCAAAAAATCAATCAGATTTTATCGGAGCGTTACCATATCGAGCATGTGAATTTGCAGTATGAATGCGAGTAAGCTACTCGTGCGATGCATCGCTTCTCAAAGAGGCATCCGGGCTAGTTTGAACCCCACTTTGCCCGTAATAAGCACATGCATCGGCACCTCCGGCTGCTCGAGTGCTTCCGTAAGGAATCATGGTTAAGTGTCTTTCGTCATCATCAAAGCGAACGATAATGGAATCAGTGTTGGTAAGAGTGGGGTGTGAAAGATTGAGTGAACGCCCTCCATCGGGAGCATTTTGTTGTCGGAAAGTTTCCGATCGCACAAAAGTGATGGAACTCGCATCGGTGTATCCGCTGGGAATCACATTTTGCATCGCACCGAGGGGGAGATTTCCACGCACCGCATGGGGCAGGTATTGGCCGTTAGAATTTCTTTCATACATTAAAAGATAAGTGGGAAGCTCAGTGGCCTCCGCTTGGAGGGTGCCGTAACGAGGATTTCTGACTAGCACATAGGCATATTGGGGATTCTCTGAAGGAAGAGGTGCTACTCCCATTACACTCATGCCGCTTGGCAGACGTCTTAAATCTTCACTCATTCCATTGAAGCTTGTGATGAGCGAAGAGGCATTTGAAAGGGGGGCTGCAGTGAGGCTACGAATTCCTTCGCACCACTCTTCTTGAGTAATAGGACGAGAAGCGGTGGGGACATTGCCTCCGTTAAAGTTTGTATCGTCGTGAGCCAGGCTGCAAGCGGGAGATAAAATACCAAGTCCTCCCAGCAAGAGGCTTCCTCCTACTAAAACTCCTCGAGTCGCCACAAAGCGAGCTGCACTTGCAAGAAGGCTTTGCCCTCCTTCGACTATAGCTGTTCCTCCTCCAAATTCTGCCAGCAAGCCCACTCCTGCCACTACCCCTGAAAGCGTGCTAAGCCCTAAAGCAGTGCCAAAAATCTTTTGGCCGACGCTCGCACCTTCGAGCCACTGACCTCTCAAAAATTGGCGATATTCATCAAAATTGAAATAATTTTCACCTGCAGGCGGAGTGATGATGTTTTCAATGGAATGAAGGGTTTCTTGCGCGCGGTAGGTGGCAGAATTTAAATTTTGGCTGATACGATCTAAAAAAGACATGGGGGCTTCCTCCAAATATCACGGTGTTTTTGGAGTGCCCCCAAACTATTTTATATTATCGAGGGAGTTTTAAATTGGTTGCTAAAATTAATCGTGCCCCGCGTCGGCAGGAGCTGCATCCGCAGAGGCATCGGTTCCTGCATCGGCTTGAGAAGGCCCTCCATCGGCTGTGGGGGCGTCTTTAATACTGCAATAATCGGGTTGCATGGCCGGGCTATAAACAGGGTTAAAAGGGCCTGCAGGGTCTAGGAGGGTTATTTTATTTCCACTCGTAGCGCCAAAGCTAATGCCCAACCATTCGCTTCCGTCGTCTTTCTCAAGCAAACTCATGTTCGTAGGGTTGAACTCTGAGAAGAGAATTGCTTCTCCATTGAGATCTTGGGTGGGTAGAGGATTATTACCGTCTAAGGTGTTATCCGCTTTTAATTTGTAAACAAAAAGAGTTGCCGGGGCAAACACGTCGCCATTTTTATTGGCGGTGAGAATAAAAAGTTTATCGCTCTTTTTCACCCAAGCCACGGGAGTGCTTGGCGTAATGGAAGTAATGAGGTTGCCTGTGGAGTCGGCCAAAAAAGGATTTCCATTGTAAGTTACATCGAGCACAGGAAATTGAATTCCCGCCACAAGATTTGCTAAAGAGCTATCTGAGTTTGCCGAGTTAATTCGATCGTAGAGGCTCTCACAACTTTGATCGTAAATCGGAGGCAAACCTGAGGCATCGGCCGTGCCAGGAAGCGTAAAATCCTCTTGCGAGACGCTCGAGCAAGCGGTGATCAACGTAGATAGTAAAACAGTACCACGGCCCCATACAGTTTGCTCAACGATACCACTGGCCAATCCTAATTTAGAGAGAGTGCCTACGGTTTGAAGTTTTGTGAGAAGGGCGGGCCCTGCAACGGCAAGGGCTAAATTTGCTGAACTTCCCGTTTGGGAAACTAAATGATCCATCACCGCTGCGATATGATTTTGAGTGGGATTCAGAATGCCAGCCTTCGAACTCCGAGTTAAAATACTGGTGGTTGCGTTTGAGCGAGGAAGAGTTGCCAAAGCACCCAAAAAGAAAACTTCTCTTTTTGCAGCTGCTTCTGGAACTTTACAAATAGGTTCTTGGGCCACGCAAAGTTTGCGTGTAAGGTCGTAATTAGGATTGATACCTGCCATGTGTGCCTCCAATTTTTCTAATACTCACCCATTATCGGAGTAGGTCGGATTTGGTTGCGGATAAAGTTTGTAAAAACTTGCTTAAGTCTTCAGGAAGGGGGCATCGGACTTCGATTTTTTGTAAACTTTGGGGATGGCGAAAAGTGAGGCGAGAAGCATGGAGAAAAAGCCTAGGAATTTCATGAAGATGATTTTCAGGGGGACCGTAAATGGCATCTCCTAGAATAGGATGGCCAAGGCTTTCCAAATGAATTCGGATTTGATGCCTCAGCCCCGTGAGAAGCTGAATTTGAAGGAGAGTGAAGTTTTCATACTTTTTTAAAACTTGGTAAAGAGTGACGGCGGGCCTGGATTTTAGTTTTTTTTCCATTTTTTCCGAGAAAACGGCGATCATCTTTTTTTTGTTTTTGGGATGATGGGCGATAGGGATTTCGATTTTTGCGTTTGCTTTTTCTACGCGACCTTCCACTAACGCGATATATTCTTTTTCAATCCGGCGTTTTTTTAATTCTTCTTTTAAAAAATTATAGGCCTTTTGAGTACGGGCAAATAAAACCAACCCCGATGTTTCAAGATCGAGGCGATGCAAAAGCCCTCCTTCTCGGGGGGAAGTTCCAATGTTTCCGATCTCTGGATATTGCGCAAGAACTCCCTGGAAAAGAGTTCCTTTTTCAGAAGTTTTTAAGGGATGTACGGAGATGCCTGGCGTTTTTTCAACAACCAACACCGCTTCGTCTTCATAACACACTTTGAAAGCTACTTGGGGATCGGGGATATAAGAACTCTGATGAGAATTTTCGAGGCCTTCGACTTGTAGTTCTTCACCGCCTTGAAGCATCATTCCTTTCTGGGCGGGCTTTTGGTTTACTTTCACTCGGCGGCTGAGTTCTTTTTTCCAAAAAGCCCTGCTTTGCCCAAATTTTTCGATGAGAAATAAATCAAGACGAATGGGTTTTTTTTGAGTTGGAACAATGAAGGGAGTCATGAAAATTAAGGCTTGGCCTCAAGTTCGATTTTTCCACTTCCCTTACAATGGGGGCATTTTTCTTTCAGATCGAAGGTTCTAAAGATTATTCGGGTATATTCCTCGTGTTCATAGCCATGATCTTGATAACGAAAATGGGCAAGCTCATGGGCCAAAGTATCGAGCATCCGTGATTTGGGGAGCCGAATAATTTTTCTTACTTTTAAGCGGCCTTTTTTATCGAGGTAAGTGACTTGCGTGTGGGTGGCGATCACGATGACCTTGTTTGCAAAATACACGTTGCCGAGCACTCGCATCACTTTATTTTTGATGGGCTTATAGGGCCGGATTTGCCGAGGCAAAATGAGCGAGGGCATTTTTTGCTTGGCCTTTTTTAAATAGGGGAACAGCCAAATTAACTTGGGGGAAATTTTAGTGCGAATTCCCACATCTGCCCGTAAGCTTTGCCTTTTTTTGGGCTTTGCTGGGGTGGAGGCTTTTTGTCTACTTTTGAGAGAGGTTTTGTGTATCATTTTAGTTAATTATTTCAATAAGTTAAAAGTTTTGAGCCTCCCAGGAAACTTCCTATCTTTAAAAGGGAGGCTCACTTATCACCCTCGTTTAGACCTGACAACCCTAATTTTACCCTAAGTTCAAAGCTCTGAAAAGCCCGTCTTTTGGGCCTTAGAGCGCCGTAGGGCCCTTTTGTTTATCGGAATTTTAGAAGAGAAAAGTGTAGAGGAAGAAAGAAAATGTAGGCGTGAACGGGATCGAACCGTTGACCTCTGCCATGTGAGGGCAGCGCTCTAACCGGCTGAGCTACACGCCTAAAAAAATCGGAGGCCTTTTGATTTTTTTAGCTACACGCAAGCAAAGAGATTCGTCAAGTGGAGGTTTTAATTAAAACCCAAACTCGGCCATTTCCAAGCCATTGATCAAATCGGCGATATAAATATTTTTGTATTTTTGCCCCACGGCCACAGAAACGGCTAGTCCAAAAGTGGGGAGCTTGGCAATGAAAACGGGAGAACTGGGGTCACTGATATTATAAACTCGGATGCCTTCGATGCCATTGGCGACAAACAGATAAAGATCATCTGCCGATAAGGCGAAACTTCCGCAGCGAATGGCATAAGGAAGAGTCACCGAAGAAAGACCCTTCATATTTCCCCATAAACCGAGTTGACCCTCGTTAAAATAATAGAGAAAAATAGAACTTGGAATATTGGAATTTAAGGAATTGGCTTCGGCATTTGAGGGCGAGGCTTCCAAAAATGAAACAAAGATTTTTTTCTGGTCATTCGAAAGTAAAATTCGATCTGCCGTGGCTCCAGGGCTTGGGTTGATTTTACCCGTGAGCTGGTTTTTTTCTAGATCAACCACCGCCAAGCCCTCTGCGCCGGCGGCCACAAAAGCCCATTTTCCATTCTCGCTTATCTTCACATCATGGGCATCGCTTAAAGGAATATAGCTAAGACTTTTGCTTAAATCCCCTTTTAAAAAGAGAGCGGGATCTGCCTCGCCGGGGATGCGCAAAATATACAAACCGGATTTAAAACCCACCCCCGAAACTTTTGCGACGGCCGTGGCTAAAATAAGAGTAGTGCCGCTCGATTTCACATCCATCCCAAAAGGCCTGGATTCATTATTTCCGCTGATTCCTCCAAAAAGGCGGGTGGCACTCAAGACTGATTTAGATGCCTTGGCATCTTGGCTAAAGGCCCTCAAGAAGCCATCGTTATTGCCCCGAGCTCCTCCCTCGCTGGGCTGGCTTGCAGCTTGCGAAGCGGCTTGAGTTTCCGCGGGAGCCACGTTCACTTGATCGTTCAGATTGGCGGCAAAGTTGAATTTTTGAAAAGCAGTGAGGGCAAAGTCTGAAAAATAAGAATAATCCCCTAAGGTGAGGGAAGATTTTAATGAAAGATCGCCGGGATTTACTTCTAGTAGGGCAGGGAGATGGGGGTTTTGCATACTTCCAAAATCCATGAGGAAAATAGAAGCTCCATTAGGAGATATTTTCACTGCCCCTGCAGCTAAGGTCGAAAAACTCGTTTTCAAGGTTTCCACCTTAAAACGAGTGGCCGGATTTCCAACCGGATTTAGTTTGATCACCTTCAGTGCAGAAGCATCCGCCAAAATGGCAACCGGAATATTACCGAGCAGGCCGCTGGCCATATCGAGGAGAATAGCGAGTTTTAAATCGCTCGTTGCCTCCAAGGGAATTTCAGCCTTGCTAGAAAGATCAAAGGCCTTGAGTTCGAGGTGGTCTTTGCCTTGAATTGCTAAAATGAGCTTCGAAGATTTTGGAATCGCAGAAATTTTCTCAATGGGAAAATTTCCTTTGAGACGAAAGCGTTGCTCATTGATGAGCTTTCCGCCCACCCCCACTTCGAACACTTTCAATCCAAAGTCGGCTGGTTTTTTATCTTCGCTGCTCCCGAGAGAGGCCACGAGAAAAAGCTTTCCGGCGTTTTCTACGAGCTCTAATCCTGTAATATTGCCGCCTGTGGGGATAGAAGCGTTGAGCACACCACTGGTGCCATCGATGGAATGAAGATTATCCCGATCCGCCAGATAAATCTTTTTACCCACCAAGATTACTTTTTTGAGGTCTTTGTAAGGCCCTTTGAGTTCGGCTTTAGTTTGGGGATGAAGGGGATCCGAAAGATTCCAAAGGACCGCTTTATCTCTTTCGAGAGCCAGGCCATAAGCGTCTTCGTTACTGCTAGTCACTTTGAGATCGTGAAAGGTGGCAGCCGATTTTTGAATCATACTTTTGCTAGCAGCCTTGGGATCGGTGACATCAAGAAGCAACCATTCCCCCGCTTCACTTAAGACGTAGAGATAATTTTTTCCTTTTAAGGAAAAGGAAGAAAGCTCCAAAATAGGATTATCGAGATTTACTTTGTCGATTAAAGCAAACTGAGGATCATAAATTTCAAGGGTGCGTCCGCGGGAAACGTAGGTGATGTCTCCTAACCTTTCCACTTGGCGAGTAATGCCCCCCATATGGCTTTTCAAGGTGAGTTGCGCCGGAAATGCCGTGATTTTGACCTGGGATGAAGATTGTTCAGCTCCATCAGATACAGTGAGGCGAAGGGTAAAGGGAGTCACTTCGTTTACTTCTAAAATCTTAAAACTTCCTTGGAGGGCATCTCCTTTTACAATTTGGATTTTATCTGCAGGGCCCGAATCGAGAGACCACTGGTAAGTAAGAGGCTTGCCTAAGGGAGAAAGCGCTTGGGCATCCTCCATTAAAAAATAGCTTCCTTCCGCCACTTTTTTTTCGGCACCCGCAGAAACGCTTAAAGTACCAGAAGCTTGAGGAAGAAGAGCGAGATTCGCTTTCGCTTCGGCTCCTTCGGGTGGGGCTTGAGGGGTGCTTTCAGGAAAAAGAGCTTGGGGAGCAGTAGCGGGAGGAGGAGGAAGAACTTGAGTTTCTGTGCTTGCGGGAGCCGAGGCAGGGCTAGTCTCCGGTGAAGGATTTTCGGCCGGAGCTTTTTGCTCTACTTTTTTTTCAGGAGTTTTGTGAAACCAATGGCGAATGCGTTTACATCCCGTGGCGCTGCTCAAAAGAAAAAAGAAAAGGGTAAAGATTAGCCCAAACTGAATCGATTTCTTTTGCATACGATGCTCATAGCACAGGAATAGATCGGAACGAATGATTTTTTAGGAGATGATTTCATCGCAGGCGACTACGATTTGATCGTTGCGAACTTTCACGATTCCGCCCGAAACGTTGAGCGTTTTGGTTTCCCCTTTAGATTGAAACGAGAGGGGCCCTCCTCCCAATTGGGCGATCAAGGGGGCATGCCCCGGCAGAATCATACTCTCCCCTTTTTCGGTAGGAAGAAGCACTTGAGACACTTCTTGAGAAGGAAAAAACTTATTCGTGGTTGAAATTTCTAATTTCATTTTTATGACCTTGTCACCCTCACCCTTCTTGGCCTGTCGAAGGGTGGGGGGGATCTATCCTAGGCTGCTGCCGCAATCTTTTGAGCCTTGGCTAAAGCTTCTTCAATGCTGCCCACTAAATAGAAAGCCTGTTCGGGAACATCATCGTGTTTGCCATCAACGATTTCTTTGAAACCTCGAATGGTATTTTCGAGTTTCACGTATTTTCCTTCGATGCCGGTGAACTGAGCCGCCACGAAGAAAGGCTGAGAAAGGAATTTTTGAATTTTACGGGCCCGGGCGACGGTGAGTTTGTCGTCTTCGGAGAGTTCGTCCATTCCCAAGATCGCGATGATATCTTGAAGGTCTTTATAGCGCTGCAGAATTTGCTGAACAGAGCGGGCCACTTGATAGTGCTCTTCTCCAATCACTTGGGGATCCAAAATTCTGGAAGTGGAATCGAGAGGATCCACCGCCGGATAAATTCCCAATTCTGCAATCTGGCGAGAAAGAACGGTAGTGGCATCTAAGTGCGAGAAAGTAGTGGCCGGAGCGGGGTCTGTTAAGTCATCTGCCGGCACGTAAATCGCCTGCACCGAAGTGATGGAGCCTTTGGTGGTGGAGGTGATTCGTTCTTGCAGTTCGCCCAAATCGGTAGACAAAGTCGGTTGGTAACCGACTGCCGAAGGAATTCGACCCAGCAAGGCCGACACTTCAGAACCAGCCTGAGTAAAACGAAAAATATTATCAATAAATAAGAGCACGTCTTGGTGCTCTTCATCACGGAAATATTCGGAAATGGAAAGAGCGGTGAGGGCAACGCGAGAGCGCGCTCCCGGAGGCTCGTTCATCTGGCCATACACGAGTGCGGTTTTCTTCAAAACGCCCGATTCTTTCATTTCAAGCCACAAATCATTTCCTTCGCGAGTACGCTCGCCCACTCCGCCGAACACCGAATAACCCCCGTGTTGCATGGCGACGTTGTTGATGAGTTCCATAATGAGAACTGTTTTTCCAACGCCCGCACCTCCGAAGAGGCCAATTTTTCCCCCTTTGGAGTAAGGAGCGAGCAGATCAATTACTTTGATTCCCGTTTCAAACATTTTCACTTCGGTGCTTTGCTCTAAAAACTTTGGCGGTTCACGGTGGATGGGATAATGCTTTTTGGCGCTAATGGGGCCTGCTTCGTCCACCGGTTCGCCCACGACATTGAGAATTCGACCCAACACTTCTGCTCCAACCGGCACTTGGATAGGAGCGCCAGTATTGATCACTTCGGCTCCCCGCACGAGCCCTTCGGTGGAATCCATCGAAACACAGCGGACCGTATTTTCACCTAAATGCTGGGCTACTTCGACGACCAAATTCCATTCGCGATTGTCGATAGAGGCGTTGGTGAGTTTCAAGGCGGTGTATATTTCGGGAAGGTCTCCGCTTGGAAATTTTACGTCGATGACGGGTCCGATCACTTGAACCACCAAACCTTTGGAGAGTGTTTTATTTTCTGACATAGAGGCTCCTTAAATAATGGGCGTCATTCCCGCGAAGGCGGGAATTTCCCTGTAATCAACTGGATCCCCGTTTTTACGGGGATGACATCCTGCGGATGTCATTTCAAAGATTCTGCTCCATTGACAATATCCATCAATTCCTTCGTAATCGAGGCTTGTCGAGCGCGATTATAAACCAAAGTTAAACTTGCGATCATTTCCTTGGCATTGCTGGTTGCATTTTCCATAGCGGACATCCTCGCCCCCAGTTCAGATGCGCTTGATTCCAAATGAGCCAGATAGATCTGGCTTGCCACATAACGTGGTACTAAATTGTCAAAAAGCTCGGGAGCAGAAGGTTCAAAAATAATAGGAAAAATTCCATCCCCTGTTATTGCAGGGGCTCGCGTAGCAGCCTCCCCCTCACCACCGCTGTGCGGCTGCTTGTGAAATTCTAAAGGAAGAATTTTTCGGATTCGAATTTCTTGGGAAATTGCAGATTTAAAGCCATTATAGGCCAGGTAAAAAGTGCCGAATTCGCCTCTTTGAAAGGCCGCTATAATTTCATGAGAGATTTCTAAGGCTTTTTCAAAATTAAAACCGATCGTGAGCCCTTGCCATTCTTTGTGAAGCTCAATTTTGCGGGCCTTAAAAAAGTCGCGGGCTTTTTTCCCAACGGTATTAATCTGAATTTTTTCGTGTTTTTGGGCTTCTTGAAAGACGAAAAAATTCACTTTGCGCAGCAAATTGGAATTAAAGCCGCCGCATAAACCGCGGTCCGAAGTAAAAACGAGCAAGGAAGCAATTTTCGACGGAGCCTCTGAAAGAAAAGGGCTGGATTCGGAAGGAATGTAAGGGGCGAGCGTATTCAATATTTCTTGGAGATGGCTGCCGTAGGGCCGTGCTTGCAAAAGGGCGCCCTGAGCGCGGCGAAGCTTCGCCGCTGCGACCATTTTCATCGCCTTGGTGATTTTTTGCGTGCTTTTCACGCTGGCGATACGTTTTCGAATGACTTTAAGAGTTGCCATGTCTACTTTATCCTTTTAGCCTCTCCCCTTTTTGCGCTCATCTTTCTCAGGCCACAAAATGGGCCTTGAATTCCTCGAGAGCTTGTTTGATTTTATTCTTTCCATCGTCATCAATGGCTTTTTTGGAGGCGATATCCGTTAAAATATGAGAGTATTTGGTTTCTACAAATAAAAGCATATCGCCTAAATATTTTTGTATTTTGCCTTTTGGGTATTCATCGAGCCAACCATTCGTGGCCGCATAAACACTTAAAATTTGCTTTTCGACAGGCATGGGTTGGTATTGCCCTTGCTTGAGCACTTCAACGAGGCGCTCTCCGCGGGCGAGTTGGGCCTGGGTGGCTTTGTCGAGATCTGATCCAAACTGGGAGAAGGCGGCGAGCTCTCGAAATTGAGCGAGCTCTAATCGCAAGGTGCCTGCCACTTGCTTCATGGCTTTGATTTGAGCGTTTCCTCCCACGCGGGAAACCGAAAGCCCCACGTTAATGGCGGGGCGTACTCCGGAATAGAAAAGATCGGTATCTAAATAAATTTGCCCATCGGTAATCGAAATCACGTTCGTAGGAATATAGGCAGAAACGTCTCCGGCTTGAGTTTCGATAATCGGCAGTGCAGTCAGAGATCCCCCGCCCCGTTCGCTGGAGAGTTTGGCCGCCCTCTCAAGCAAGCGAGAATGCAGATAGAAGACATCTCCTGGAAAGGCTTCGCGGCCGGGAGGGCGCCGAAGCAAGAGAGAAAGCTGTCGATAAGCCACCGCATGTTTGGAAAGATCATCATAAATAATGAGGGCATGGCGGCCGCTATCGCGAAAATATTCGCCCATACTAGCGCCTGAAAAGGGAGCAAGAAATTGAAGGGGCGCAGGATCGGAGGCGTTTGCGGCGATCACGGTGGTGTATTCCATCGCTCCAAAACGTTTGAGCTTTTCTACCACTTGGGCGACGGTGGATTGTTTTTGCCCCACGGCGACGTAAAAACAGTACACGCCTTGGCCTTTTTGATTGATGATGGTGTCGAGGGCGATGGCGGTTTTGCCGGTTTGCCGATCTCCAATGATGAGTTCACGCTGCCCACGACCGATGGGGATCATCGCATCTACCGCTTTGAGCCCTGTTTGAAGGGGTTCTTTCACCGGTTGACGTGCTACAATTCCGAGCGCTTTGATTTCGATTTGTCTTCGGGTTTTGCTTTCGATGGGGCCGAGCCCATCGATGGCTTGACCTAAGGCATTCACCACTCGGCCCACCAAGGCTTCGCCGACGGGTACTTCGGCGATGCGACCGGTTCTTTTCACCGTATCGCCTTCTCGAATTTCAAAATCATGGCCCATGATGGCAGCGCCGACGTTGTCTTCTTCTAAGTTCAGCGCGATGCCGTAGATATTGTGCGGAAACTCGATGAGTTCACCCGCCATCACTTTTCCAAGGCCGTGGATGCGAGCAATTCCATCACCAATGGAAAGGACGGTTCCTACTTCCGAACGTTCCACCACCTTGTCGTAATTTTCAATTTGTTCACGAATGATCTTACTAATTTCTTCGGGTCGGATTTGCATATAAACTTTACTCCTGTGTTGTCATTGCGAGGAGCGCGCCAGCCTCCGCGATGACATGCACTTACATTAAATTTAAACTCCCGCACTCATCATGTCTTCTTTCAGCTGATGCAAGGCGTTCTTTAAACTGCCATCAAAAACCATATCGCGAATTTTAATCACCACTCCGCCCAAGAGTTGAGCATCGCTTTCCGCTTCAAGCAAGACTTGCTTGCCCGTAATTTTTTCGACGATCTTTTTTAAGCGCGCTTCTTCCTGGCTATTTAATTTTCCAACACTTTTAATTTTCACGCGAACACGGTTGAGCAAGTCATCTGCCTGTTCTTGATAGGCCCTGACGATGTCATCAAAAAAAACACTGCGTTCATGGTCGATCAAGAGCTTGAGAAAATTCTGGAGGTAAACATCTAAAGAAAGCTTTTCACCGAGAATGTGGAGAACTTTTTTACGGTCACTCGCTTCGAAGGTGGGGTCGGTCAGCAAGAAAGCCAAGGCCTCCGAAGTCTTGAGTAATGCTTGCACCGAAAGCAGCTGGCCTAAAAAATCCTCTACTTTATTTTTTGCGTGCGCTGCATCGAGCAAAGCTTTTGCGTAGCGTCTTCCGATGGATCCAGCAATCATGCGGCGCCCTCCAGTTTATCGAGAGCCTTACCCACTAGGATTTCACGATCTTGCTCTTGAAGGTTTTTCTTCACGAATTCTTCGGCCCTCTGCGTAATGATTTGGATGGCCTTTTCTTTGAGAGTTTCTTTGGCCTTGCGAATTTCTTGGGTGGCGATCCAGCGGGTTGTTTCTTCGATTCGTTTGGAAGAGAGCTCGGCTTCCTCCACTATTTTTTTCCGTGCAAGTTCCCCCTCTTTTTTAAGTAATTGCATGAGGGAGTCGATTTCGCTTTCCATGTTTTTGAGCCGGCGATCGTAATTTAGATATTTTGCTTCTGCTTCATGCTTTTCTTGGGCGGCTTGTTCAATTTCTCGTGCAATTTGCATGGAGCGGGAAAGAAAAAAATCTTTGGCGGGCTTGCGAAGGAAAAAAATCAGCAAGGCGAGCAAAATAATGAAATTCACCCAGGGATAAACAATATCGTTTAAAGTATCGACCGCGTGGGCCTCGTGGGAAGTTTCTGCGGCAAATAAAAAGCCCGTCAAGAGAATGCATGCAAGGGCCCCATTCAATAGGAGAATTAGTTTCTTCATGAAACTTTTCTCTCCATTATTTTTTCGGCCATCTGTTTGGAGAGTTCGCCGAAGGCGCTTTTTAACTCGATCTCGGCCTGGGCTTCTTCCTTGGCCAATTTTGCTTCCATTTCCATCAAGGTGCTTTCAGAAGCCTCGCGGGCTTTGTTGATAATCTTGGAGGCGGTTTCTTCGCCTTCTTTTTTGATTTTTTCTTTCAAGGCGGCCCCGCGCAATTTTGCCTGGTAAAGGGTTTCTTCATATTCCTTAATTTTTTGTTCTGTCATTTGATTGAGGTTATACACTTCTTCTTTAACCCCCTGAGTGGCATTTTGCCGCTTATCGATCACCCTCAAAGCAGGTTGGAATAACAAATGGTTTAAAGCGGCAAGCACCCCCAGAAAAAGGGCAAGCTGATAGAAAAATGTGATATTAGGAGTTAAATCCATTGGATGACTCGGCAAAATTTAGAATTAAATGGTAGTTAACGCTGTGAAATTTGAGCCAGATTTAAAACGCGGCGGAGGGTTAACATGTAGGTTTTGAAAGTGTCAAGGCCTTTTGAAACTTTTAGTTTCCTTGCATCAGAGTCGAAAACTTGTGTAAAATTTTACACTCATGAAAAAACATAAACCTCGAATTAGCCAACCGATTCAAGCCATCGAACTCGTGGGCTCCCGCAAGGGAGTTTTGTTGTTTCATGGTTTTACGGCCACTCCCGATTGCTTGCACTATCTGGCCACCAAACTTCATGAAGAAAAATTCAGCGTGATTGCGCCGGTTTTGGCGGGCCATGGTACTTTTGCCGAAGAGTTGGAACAAACTCACTGGATCGACTGGTATCGCAGCGCCGAAGAGGCTTATCAGCGCATGAAAAACCATTGCGATTCCATTTGTGTGCTGGGCCTCTCGATGGGAGGGCTGCTGGCGCTTCATTTGGCTCATCAACACCGTAATATCAAGGCACTTTCTGTATTGGCGACCCCTTTATTCTTGGATGGGTGGCTGATTCGTTTCCTTTTTCCCATCATTTGGAAAACCCCCCTTAAATTTCTTTATAGGTATCAGAAGAAATATATTATCTCTATTAAAGATCCTTCGGCTCAAAGAAGGCATCAAACTTATGATAAGGTGCCTGTAGCCTCGGTTGCTAATTTGCTCGATATTCAAAAGAAAGTTCGCCGAGAACTTCATGCGATTCGCCAGCCTACCTTGATTGCCCATGCGATTGATGACCAAACGGTTCCCTATGGGAATCTCGATTATATTCGGGCCTGTATTGGTTCAGAAACCGTGGAAACCCTCACCCTCAAAAAATCCAACCATATTATTACGGTGGACTACGACAAAGACGTTGTGGCAAAACGCGTGGTGAAATTTTTTAAGAAACATTCATAATCGCCCGCGGAGAATTTCCATGAAAGATCTTGTTTTAGCCATCGATCAAGGCACCACTGGCACGACAGTGATGATTCTTGATAAATCCTTAAATGTGCTTGCCAAAAAAAATAATGAATTTCCCCAACACTATCCTCAGCCCGGCTGGGTGGAGCATGATCCCGAGGAAATTTGGCAATGTACGGTGAAAACTCTTCAAGAGGCTTTGTCTCTTTCGGGTATTGATGCGAATCGCATTGCAGGTATTGGAATTACTAATCAAAGAGAAACAACCGTGATTTGGGATCGTGCAAATTCTCAAGCGATCCATAAAGCCATCGTGTGGCAGGATCGCCGCACTGCTCCCCTTTGTGACAAACTCAAGAAAAAAGGTTTGGAGAATAAATTCAAAAAGAAGACAGGTTTGGTGCTCGACCCCTACTTTTCAGGAACTAAAATCAAATGGCTTTTGGATCATGTAGAAGGAGCCAGACAAAAAGCGAAACAAGGGGAGCTGGCCTTTGGAACCATCGATACTTATTTGGTTTGGAAACTGACGCGAGGGCAATCCCACGTCACAGATCCCTCCAATGCCTCGCGAACTTTGCTGATGAACCTCCAAACTTTGAGCTGGGATGCAGAGCTCTTGAAAATCCTCGATGTCCCCCCCGCCATTCTCCCTCGTATCGCTTCTTCTTCCGAAATTTACGGCCAAACGCGGGGGGTTCCGGGGCTTCCGGATGGAATTCCCGTGGCAGGAATTGCGGGCGACCAACAATCCGCTTTATTTGGCCAAGCTTGTTTTAGTGCCGGAGAAGCGAAATGCACGTATGGCACGGGTTCTTTTATTCTCCTCAATACGGGGAAGAAGATTGTTCATTCTAAAAACAAACTTCTTACGACCGTTGCCTGGCAAGTGGGTAAAGAAGTGACTTATGCCCTCGAAGGCTCGGCTTTCATTGCAGGAGCGGCGGTGCAATGGCTAAGGGATGGCCTAAAAATTATTTCGAAGGCGTCTGAAATAGAGGCTCTCGCCAGCTCGGTGCCGGATTCAGAAGGCGTTTATTTTGTGCCGGCATTGGTAGGTTTGGGCGCCCCTTATTGGAGAAGTGAGGCAAGAGGGCTTCTTACGGGAATGACTCGAGCCAGCACCCGAGCTCATATTGCTCGTGCGGCCCTCGAAGGAATTGCCTTTTTCCAATACGATATTCTCCAAGCCATGAGCAAAGACCTCGGCAAGAAACTTAAAACCCTTAAAGTGGATGGGGGGGCCTGTGCCAATAATCTTCTGATGCAATTTCAGTCCGATATTTTAGGAGTTCCTCTTTCTCGTCCACAGATGATTGAAACCACTGCCTTGGGCGCTGCTTTTTTGGCGGGCTTGGCTACAGGGCTTTGGGAAAGTCCGCGAGTGATCGCCCAAAATTGGAAAGAAGAGAGGCTTTTTAAACCTCAAATGTCTAAAGCGATAGTAAAAAAGAAGATAGAAGCTTGGCGAGTGGCGGTCAAGAAAGCTTAGCTTTTAAATAAAAAAAAGGGGGCGGCTTTGGGGATAACTCTACCACCCCCTCTTTATGGGGTCAGGAAGGAAATTGTCAGCTTATTTGAAACTTTTAAATAACCTTCCTCAAATTACTTATATTCAGTTTTCACGTTTGCAATGATTTCAACCGGCTTGCCATCTTTCGTTTGAGCTGAAAAAACAACCGTTGAATTTCCCTCGGGAAGGAAACGAATGAACTCCCAACCCGGAAACTTGTAACCCATATCTTTTACCTTATTTTTATTGCGATCTGCAATCTTTATTTTTTCTTCGAGGGGCATGATTGGGCGAGGGAGAAAGAAGTCGTTCACACGGATTATTTTAACAGAATCTTCTTTTAAATCAGTGACTTCCATTCCTTGTGGGGCTTCAACCACTCCCTCGATACGGGTGGGATAACGTAGCTCTCCCAATTTGATAGTGATGAGGCCATTTTCGATTTGAGCCGGGGCTGAAAGGAGGCCTTTTGGAGTTTTTAATTTGGAAGGACGAGGAAGCACTCTAGAAGAAAATTTCTTAGTCAGATTAGCCCCTTGTTTAAATCCTACGGGAATAAAAATTTCTTTCCCTCCAAAGTTGTCTTGGCCCTTCTGGCGTAAAACTTCCAAAGTTCCCGTTAAGGGAATGGCATTTCCCGTAGGGCTTAAAACAGTTTCTAAGCTAATTCGAATTCCAGCGGGCTGGTCTTTTTGCATTCGCTCCATGGCGCTGATTTTTCCGAGGACAAGAGTGCCTTTAGGTAAAAGCGGGTTTGCTTTAGGATAATTTTCTGCCACCACGAAAGTCATTTCATCTCCAATTTGCGAAAGGCGAGAATGAACGAGTTGTTTAGATTCTAATAAAAGAGGCAAATTGTTTTCCACCTTAGATACTTTTGGAGTAGCCATCGCCTTTCGGGCTTGTTTTTTAGTATTCCCTTCTGAAGTTTTTGGTTTTTCAGTTCCCATGGGTTTTACTTGGTCCCCAATTGAAATGACGGGAATATCCGTTTTAGAGCTGCTGCTGGGCGGAGGACTAGGGCTGGGGGCTGGGCTAAGAGAGCTTGGTTGAGCGCTAGGGCTAGAAGGAGTCGGACTCGTAGGAGGAGCGGGCGCCGGAGTGGGAGCAGGCTGAACAGGTGGAGATGAGGGGGGAGTGGGGCTGGGGGGTGGCGAAGAGGGAGGTGCAGGTTGAGCCCCTAAAGAGAGTGAAAACAAAATAAGGATTTTAAAAAGTGCACAACTGAAGATTCGTTTCATCAAAGCTCCTTTAATCATAAACCGATTTTAGCATTATATCGTGCTGCCAGTGGCAGGCAATTGCATTTTCAAAGGGGGATTTCCATTAAAAAGGGTTCACAAAGAATGTTTTTTCCCTTAAAAATCCTTAGGGGAGATCTTATGCACTTCATTCGTTTAATTTTAGGAATTATTTTTCTATTTTTGGCCCCTCTTCTATCAGCCAAAGAAGCCTTGGAGGAGGAGCTCGTGATTCCAATGGGAGGGGTTCCGGGGCAAATCGTCGAAGAAGGGGTTTCTCGAAAGATTTTTTTTGAAAATGGGATCTCAGTGGAATGGAAGGGTTTGCAGTTAATTTTGCGGGATCAAAATCTCAAACAAATAGATCAAGTAAATTTACAAGATACCTCCCAAAAAGAAGCCGCCAAGCAAGCTTTGGGAACTGAAGTGATAGAACAAGACTTAGGCGGGGCCCTGAAGAAGAAAGCCCCTTTAGCGTATAAAAACCCTCTCTTTCGAGAAATTAAAGTTCCTCGGGGGGCTGAAGATCCTCTGAAATCTTCTGGCATGCAGCCAAGCAAAGTCAGCGAGCAAAATACCCCTGAAGGAGGAAAAGAAATCGTCACCGAATATCCCGATGGTTCAAAAAGCGTGAGTTATAATTCGGCCCAGTTAAAAGAAGAAAGTTCCTTCAATAAAAAAGGGGAATTAGTTTGGCGCAATATTGAAGGAGTCGATAGGGGCTATAAATTTAAAAAAACTCAATGGCAAGATGGCAGCCTCATTCGCGAATTTAGTACATCGGATGGAATTCTTTCGGTGGTGTTCGACGCAGACGGCCGCAATCAAACTTTTTCTTTTTTAAGACCCAACCGAGAGATTATAAAAGAAGAGAGTTGCCAGAATGGAAATTGCGAAGCCAATTAAGAGCTGTAAAAATTTCGCAACCACGCATGTTTTTTTAGCTCTTGGAGCTCTGCTGGTTTTAAGTATTTCCCATCGGATGCTTTGCAATTTTCTTCCACATGTTTAGCCTTTCGCATGCCGGGAATGACCGTAGAAACAGCTGGATGTGAAAGGCAAAATTTAAGGGCCGCTTGAGATAGGTTTTGAATTTCATCTCGAATGAGAAATCGTAGCTTTTCAACTTTCTGACACGTTGTTTGCAAACGGTCTTCCTTGAAATATCTTTTACGCCAATCTTCTTTATGAAAAATAGTTTGAGGGGTTAAAGTGCCTGTTAAGGCTCCTTCATCAAAGGGCACTCTTACAATGACAGCCGTCCCCTTTTGCTGGCAAAGAGGAAATAATTTTTCTTCAGGACTTTGGTCAAAAATATTGTAAATCACCTGAACAGAATCTATCAGCCCTGATTCCACCATTTTTAAGGCGCTAGGGGGTTCATGGTCGTTAATGGAAATGCCCACCCATCGAACCTTTCCTTGAGTTTTAAGTTTTTGAATTCCTTCAAGCCAATCTCCCTGCCTCATCCAGGTGTCGCTCCACACATGGAATTGCTGAAGGTCAATGCAATCGCGTTTTAAGTTTATTAAACTTTTTTCGGTATACTCGAAGAGATGCGAAGCGGGAAAAGTTTCCTCCACTGATATTTCATGAGAAGCGGGCCACCTCATGTTCTGAGGAGGAACTTTAGTAGCGACGTAAACGGGATGTCCTTTCCAGCGTTTAAGGGCGCTTGCAACAATTTTTTCCGAACGACCATTCCCATAAATCCAAGCAGTGTCTACAAAATTGATTCCGAGTTCGAATCCTTTGAGCAAAGCTTCCACCGAAGTGGCATCATCGGTAGGCCCCCACATATTTCCCATAGCCCAGGTGCCATGTCCTATCTCAGAAACTTGAAGCCCTGTTTTGCCAAAATTTCGATATTGCATGTTTTCTCCTTTTTAAAAACCCTATCACAAAATAAAAACCCCACTTTTTCAAGTGGGGTTTTGGAGAGGATGCAACAAAAATTCTAGGCAAGTTTTTAAGGAATGTAAAGCATGCCGCCACTTCCACCAAATCCTCCAAGGCCACCGTAGCCTCCGCCCCCATATCCGTAAGGGCTTACTTGTCCGGGAATTTGGGTGTTATAGTAAAAAGTTCTTTGAGTAGCTCCGCCTGCATTATAAAACGAAACCCCTGCACTGTTCGGATTGCCATAAGCAGGAGCATAGCCCCCTCCATAAGCTGCTCCATACATCGGGGGATAATAATAATAGTAAGAAGGAGTCCCGATCTGGACAGAAGTAGGATAATTTTGGGGAGGAGGAGTTTGAATTAAGGGCAGAGTGGGAGAGTTCGCAGTCGCATTATATTCTACATCCCTCGCATAGCCCTTCGAATGTTTTCGTTTTGCCTGGGCAGGATTACTCATCAAGCCGAGGCTGATGATTACAGCGAGGGCTATAAATCCAAGTGTATAAGATGACTTCATTTTTCTTTCTCCTTTCAACAGAGATTATACCCCGTTTTCCTTCTCCCTGGCAACCAGGGGAGAACCATCTTATACCCAACGTGATCAAAAAATGAAAAGTTTTGTTTCATATTTTACGGAGGCTAAAATTGTACGCTTTCGAGTGAATGATTGCTAAAGCTGCATCGGAATTGTAAGAGATGATAAAAGAAGGGAATCTTATGCCGCCTAAATCTGCCAGTACTCTTGAGACTTTTCTCAACCCCAATTCAAAGCGTCATTATGAAATCAAGTTTGAATGCCCAGAGTTTACCTGTTTATGCCCCAAAACCGGGCAACCTGATTTTGCGACACTTCATATTCGATACATTCCAGGGACCCTTTGCGTCGAATTGAAATCTCTTAAGCTTTATCTTTGGTCTTATCGCAATCAAGGAGCCTTTCATGAAGCAGTGACCAATCAAATTTTGGATGATTTAGTGGCGGCCTGTCATCCTCTCTTCATGGAAATTATCGCGGAATTTTATGTGAGAGGTGGAATTTACACAACGATTCGAGTGGTGCATGGCAAGGAAAGCTCCGAAGAATTTTAAGGAAAGATTTTGAATTTACCATCGGGGTAAGTCCATATAATTTTTATATTTGGAAATTGAGCGAGTATTTCGGCACTTTTTTCCTCACCTAGTACGTACAAAGCAGTTGAAAGGGCATTGGCCAGAGCAGCCTCCTTCGCAAAAACACTCACACTCGAATGACGAAGCACGGGTTTTAAACTCCGCGGATCAATTATATTCTTGGAGTTTTCATAATTTGCCGACGTGGTGAGCGCTTGATGAGAGAGCAAAAAAGACGGGGTGTTTTTACCATAAGCCGCTCCTGGAACTTGAATAGCTACTTTCCATTTTCCATTTCCTGCTTTTAAATCTCCTCCGGCATCGACTAACACTGTTTCAAAACCCTTAGACTGCAGAAAATCCACCATTTGATCTAGAATGTAGCCTTTTCCCAAACTTGCCAGGCCAATTCGTGTTTCAGTATTCGACAGTTTGGCTTCATCTACTAAAAGGAGAAGGGGGGCTTTTCTTGCTTTTTCAGAAAGGGAAGCAAAACGGATATCAAAGGCTTGGTCAGTTTTATCCATAATTTCCAAAGCAGCCCGCAATAAGCCTAGAGTTTCAGGGGAAAGCTTGCAGTAGTTTTTTCCCGCTTTTTGATTCAAGCAGCTTATTTCCGAAGTGCTCTGGTATTCGCTTATTTTCGACTCGATCTTTTCGGCCACTTGATAAGCCCCTTCGGTGGCTTCTAAGGCTTTTTGTTTATTTTGAGGATCGGTTCGAATGGAGATACTGACGGGGACATGCCCCATGAGGAGGCGAGAGCGGATGAGCTGGATTTGTTGAGGAGCACAGGCAAAAAGAAAGAGGCAGATGCCTGATAAAGCCCAGCAAAGCCTGAATCTAAATCTTAATTCCATGCCTTGTTTTCTACAAGAAGCCTTCGAGAAGCACCAGCCCTCAAATCTGAAAGTGAAAACCACTTTCATTATTTCACTTGACAGTTTTGCTCAGATTGCATAGCAGCCCCCTTCATAATGAAAGCGACTTTCATTTTCGTTTTCATTTTTCTTCGGCGTCAAGAATGTTTCATTTTTAACCTAAGCAAGGAGAGAAAATGCGCAAACTTATTTTTACAATTACTCTATTGGTTTTATCAACAGGGGGAGCTCTGGTAGGGGCCGCCGATAAAGGCCCCGAATTGAAATTTGACCCCAATTCTGTTTCAACGGCGGAAAGCCAGCCCGCCAAAGCTACAAAAGATTTCGTTTATGGTGCTAAGCCCATTGCTAAATTTGGAAACGAAGACACTTATGTGAAGTTGGGCGGTTATGGCTCCATGCGTTTCGAATCTGATTCTGCAAAGGATATGAATAATACTTTCACTCTCCGCCGCTTAGTGTTTACCACCGACGCTAAAATCGCCTCTCGTTTTAGAATCTATACCGAACTTGAATTTGAGCGCTTTCGAAAAATAGAACTTGAAAGAAATATTGTGGCAGGTTCGGGAACTTTTTCGGCCTCGGAGGATATCGAGGGAACGAACCATTCTGAAATTTCTCTCGAACAGGCTTGGTTCGAAGTCGAATTTACCAATTGGTTAAGATTTCGAGGGGGGGGGGTGTTGGTGCCCTTAGGCCGTTTCAATATTAACCATGATGATAACTTATGGAATCTCCCTCGGCGTTCTTTGGTGGATCGTGGGGTTCCGGTGTTGGCAACTACTTCAGCTTGGGATGAGCTGGGTTTTGGTTTGAACGGCGATATTGAACTCAATGAAAAGCAGAAGCTCAATTATCAAATTTATGTGGTGAATGGCGCTGTCATGGATGCCCAAATTGAGAAGAAAATCAAAACCCGCTCAGGAGATACCACCTTGCTAGAAGTAGATGGAGAGTTTGGAATTTCTACGGGAACTTTTTCTCACGATGTTAAAAATGCGAAAACCGTAACAGGGCGCTTAATGTATAGCCCTGCTTTGGGGCATGAGTTTGGTTTATCGGGATATTGGGGTAGATATACTCCTAGCTATTTAGTTGGAAAAAACCTCACTTCTTTTGGATTAGATACCTTGCAAAGCTGGGGGGCTTTTGACTTGGAAGCCGAATATATTTTCAGCCACTTCGGGGGTTTGCGACAGGTGATCGATTCTTTTGCTGCTCGCGTGACAACCCAAGAATCTAAAGCAGAAGACAAGAGCACTTCGCCGGGCCTTGAAACCGAGGTTGATTTTACACAAAGTGGTTTGGCAAGCACCAAGCATGGTTATTGGGTAGAATTACGCTACCATCTTCGTCCTGAATGGTTGACGAACTCTTTTTTCGGGAAACATTTTTCGGATCCCCAATTTATTCCGGTCTTGCGCTGGGAACAGGCTTTTCTATTAGACCGTGTAGTAGATGCGGCATTTTCAAATGGAGCGGTCACTCACTTTCAAACGGAGAACCGAAGGGTAGATCGAATCACGGCAGGGATGGCTTTTCGTCTAAATCCCTTGGCGGTTTTTCAATTAGCCTATGAGTATACTCAAACCAATAAGAATCAAGCCTTGGCGGATGTGGTCAATTATTTGGCGAGCCCTAGCACTCGAAATAGCTCGGTGATGTTTGGTGCGGCATTTGGATTTTAGAAGAGAGGCTATTTTTACCTCAAAGACTCTTTTTTTGTAAGGCAGAAGCTTTGCAAACTTAAAGAGTCTTTGCTAGGTAATGCCCTATGAGAAAGATCTGTTTTCCAAATAAACCCTGGGGTAATTTTTGTTTTATATTTTTTTTGGTTTTTGTTTTGCTGCCTTTCGTGGGCTTTACTCAAAGCACCGTTTTTTTAACGCCTGCCGATGCCATTCAATTAATCTTTAAAGATTCTAAGGAAGTGATCAAAGAAGATCATCCTGTTCATGCGATGCTTCAAGAAGAAGTGAAAAAAATATTAGGATATGAATTATCTCGATCGAATTATCCATTTTTTATGGGTAAAACCGATGGGAAAATAGATGGCTATGCCCTGATTGACGAAGAGATTGGCAAGGTAATGCCCATTACTTTCATTACACGCATTAACCCCGATGGAAAAGTGAGCCATGTGGAGATCATGATTTACCGTGAGAGTCATGGAGGGGAAGTGGCGACCAAAAGATTCCTCAATCAGTTTAAAGAAAAAAACTTTAATGAAGAACTTCGATTAGATAAGAATATCATTCATGTGACGGGCGCTACTCTTTCTTCCCAAGCTTTGGTAAAAGGAGTTCGTCGAGCTTTAGTGCTTTGGCAAATCTTTTATGGGAAAAAATAAACGACTTTCTCTTCTTCCTTCTTCATTTAAATGGGCCATTTCGGCCTTTGTGCTTCTCACTTGTTTGGGTTTTGGGGGGGCAGCACTCATGAGCCATGATCGCTATGAGTGGAGCCATGAAAAAACGATTCAGTATTATTTGGGAGATCCCGCGGAAGGAGAAGCGGCCTTCAAAAAACCTTATTCTCATCTTATCGGCATCACCCATGTGCATAGCTACACCATGCCTCTTGTCTTCTTTGTCATATGGATTTTACTACAAGGCGTACCCACCTCTTCGGGTTTTAAAAAATGGATGGTGTTGGGCGGCAGCGCATCGATTCTTCTTTATAATTTAGCTCCCTATCTGGTCCGCTATGTTTCTTTAAAGAGTGTGAGTGTTTTTACGGTGGGAGGCATAGGCTTGTTTTTGTTTTATTTTTTGCCAGCGTTTTTCATTTTGTTTGAAATTTGGTTTGGAAAAAAAGAGGAAGAATGAAAAAAATTTGGGCTACACTGGGAGGAATCTTTTTTATTTTGTATGCCTGGGGGCTTCAAGCAAACTCCTTGCCGGAATGGTCTGGGGATGTCACCCCGTTTATTCAAAATGGTGGGGTGTATGTGGAGTCGGAAGATGGAAAAGCCATTTTTGATTATCAAGGTTCCACCCAATTTATGCCTGCTTCTACCTTAAAGGTAATCACTGCCTTCAGCGCCATTGAAATTTTAGGAAAAGACTTTCGTTTTAAGACTGAATTTTATCTCGATGCCGCGAATAATCTTTATATGAAGGGTTATGGGGATCCCTATTTAGTGTCGGAGGAATTTGTATTGATGGCAGCTCAACTTAAAAAACTGGGCTTAAAAAAAGTAAATCAAATTATTCTCGACGAATCTTATTTTGAAGAGGTGAAAGTGCCGGGAACTTCGGCTTCACTAAACCCTTATGATGCCTTGAATTCTGCTTTATCCGCCAATTTCAATACTATTTTCGTGGTGAAGACAAAATCGGGAGAAGTAGAATCGGCTGAAAGCCAAACTCCTATAACAGAGCTGACGAGAGTGCTTGCCCAAAAAGCCCCTTCTGGAAAGAGCCGTATTAATTTGGCGGCGAAACCCGCTGAATCTCTTTTGTACGTGGGCTATTTGTTGAAAGCTTTTTTAGATCAACAGGGAATTTCAGTAGGAGGAAATATCCAAAAAGGCAAAGTGGCCAGTGGGGCGAAGCTCTATTATCGCCATTATTCTTCGAAGTCGCTTGAACAAGTAATTCAGGCGATGCTGAAATTTTCTACTAACTTTATTGCGAATCAACTTTTTCTCACCCTGGGGGCTGAAAAAATGGGAGCGCCTGCCACTTTGTCGAAGGGTAAAAAAGTGGTGACAGAATTTTTGAGAAGCCAGTTAAATCTTTCGGATTTTAATGTAGAAGAAGGTTCTGGAATTTCGAGGCAAGATAAAATTTCCCCGAAAAGTTTAGTAAAAGTTTTAAAAGCCTTTGAACCCTATAAGTACCTCTTACCTGAAAAAATGGGAGGAATTTTGGCAAAGACAGGTACTTTAAACGGCGTTTCTTGTTTGGCGGGGTATTTTGATTCTTCCAAATATCGTGATATCCACTTTGCTATTTTACTCAATCAAAGTGATGGAAATCGCGAAAAAATAGCCAAGGTGCTTTATCAACACCTTCATTAAGGAGAGCAGATATTCTGGCCTTCTAAAGCGCTTTTTCCATCAAAAACTACCCTCACTTGCTTGGAGGCGATTCCATCGGAAAAGCGAATAGGGCATAAACTTTTGGCATAGTGGAGGCATTCTTCGCTCGAAGCCTTGAGGGCCGTAAGGGTTTCAGAGCTTCGGCAGACCTTGGCGGCTTGACAAATTCTTTGGATTTGGACCGTACAGAGCCCAGCCCAGGCATTTGGAACCCTGTAGATCAGGCAAAAAAAGAGAATAAAAAGAAAAGATTTCATAGCCATTTCACTTTTAGGTGGTTTATTTTAACTTCGAACGCTATCTTGCTTCATTTGGTTTTACCATCTCTAAAATAGAGGCGCTTCATTTTTTTATTAGAGAGAGATTTATGAAAAAATCACTGATATCTTTTTTATTTTACCTTCTTTTTTGTGTGGGGATTTCATCGAGTGGAATCATGGCTTGTACTTTTGCGACCGATGGGGGAGGGACAGGCTCGAGTGGAAATGGAGTTTTGTATCTTCTCGATAATTTTAGTGATGCCGTTTATGTTTTTGATAACGCGGTGAACCTGACGGGAACCATCAGCCCGAGTCGAACTCTTTCAGGGTCTCAAACTCTTATTCAAAATCCTACCGTGATTGCCGTCGATGGGCAGCGTGATATTCTGTATGTGGCAGATAGCACGGAGCAAGCCATCTTAGTATTCACGAGTGCTCATACCGCAAATGGCAACGTAGCGCCTCTTCGCAAATATCCAGGAGTTCGGCGAGGAGGAGATATGTTTTACGATTCGCTCAATGATTCTTTATATGTGACAGATATTTTACAGAATATCATTGTGGCCTGGGATCATGTGAGCTTGCTTTCTACTGGTACGGCGCCTAGCCGAACGATTGTTTTGAACTACCAAGCTTCCGGTTTAGTAGTAGATACCCAGAGAAATTTACTTTATGTGGGAAATCCCTCCGGGCGAGTGGTTCAAATGTACAATGGGGCTTTGGCACTTTCTGCCTTGGTCAATCCTCCTACGGCCGCCAATATTTTTTCGGATGCGACTCAAGCCTTTGTGAATATGAATGGTTTTGCACTCAATACAGAGAATAATATTTTATATGTTGCAGAAAGCGCAAATCCTTCCATAGAAATTTTTAATGGGGTTTCGGTTTTAGCTTCAGGAGCCATCGCTGCTAGTTCGGAATTAGAAGGGAGTAACACGGGCCTTACGGTGAATATGCATAAAATCTTGATACAAGATAATTCCAACACTCTTTGGAGCATTGCTAATAATACTCTGATTAATCTTTGGACCAATGCCCAGCAAATTAATACGATTAATGGAAATACGGCGCCTAATCAAAGCCTCACCATTAGTGGTGCCACTCAAATTGTGGGGCTTGATTTAGATATGACGCGTTAATCCTTCTGAATTCTATCCCCTATAACCCTTAAATACTGTCTTTTCTAAAAACGCTTTTTTTCCCTGACGTGAAAAGTTGCTTTGGGCCTTTAAATCAGATAATTTAGAGAGGTAATAGAAAGGAAGGTTTTCTTGATTCTCGGTGTTCCTAAAGAAATGAAATCCCAAGAATATCGAGTAGCCCTAACCCCTGGGGCCGTTGCCCAATTGGTTCGAGCAGGACATCAGGTTTTGGTTGAAAAAGGCGCGGGGATAGGAAGTGGTTTTTCAGATCAAGCCTACCGCGATCATGCAGCCACTATTGTGAATGATGCCAAGGGTCTTTGGCAAAAAGCCGAAATCATTTTGAAGGTCAAAGAGCCTCTTCCCAAAGAGTTTAGTTATTTTCGTCCGGGGCTTATTTTATTTACCTTCCTTCATTTGGCGAATTCCCCTGTTTTAACGAAAGCTCTCCTCAAAAAACAAGTGAACGCCATTGGCTATGAAACGATTGTAGGAGGCGATGGAGGTTTAGTCCTTTTAAAACCCATGAGTGAAATTGCCGGAAAGTTGGCGGTGCTAGTGGGAGGAGATTACCTGCGAACCGATGCTGGCAATAAGGGAATTCTCATTGCCAATATTGAAGGTGCGAGAAGAGCCAAGGTTACTATTTTGGGGGCCGGCAACGTGGGAAGTGCTGCCTTGGAAGTCGCCGCGAGTTTAGGCGCTGAAGTGACTCTTCTCGATAAGGATGAACACAAGTTAAAACAGCTTGCCTTACGCTATCCTTCCCCGCAGGTAAAAACTTCTCTCATTCATCAAATCAATTTCGAAAAGTTGCTCGAAGCAACCGATTTGCTCATCGGAGCGGTATTGATCCCAGGGGCGCGAGCTCCTCGCCTTGTCACCCGGAAAATGGTGGCCTATATGCAAACCGGCTCTGTCATTGTAGACGTATCGGTAGATCAAGGGGCCTGCATAGAAACCATAAAACCAACGACGCTGGCACGACCTAGCTTCGAGTATAAGGGGGTTATCCACTATGGCGTGACTAATATTCCTTCGCTGGCTGCTCGCACTGCAACCGAATCTCTCGTGGCTAAAACACTGCCTTATATTGAGAAACTCGCCCAAGGGGGGCTTGAGGCCTTAAAGCAAGATCGGGGCTTTGAATTGGGATTGCAGGTTTCGGCGGGAAAAATTGTCCACTCGGTGGTAGCAGAAGCACTGAGGATAAAATAATTTATTTCATTTTCCTTGGATTAATTTGCCAAAGATATTTTAAGCCTGCCAAGGTAAGAAAAGCGTCCGCTTTATCAATCATCTTAGATTCGGGAACCATTAAACTGGTGAAACCTCCCGTGGCAATAATGCGGGGTTTTTTCCCTCCAATTTCTTTAATCATGCGCCTTAGGATCTCATCTACCAAACCTACATAGCCGTAATAAACCCCTGCTTGCACGCTTTCGATGGTGTTTCGACCAATCACGCGCTTGGGTTTTTTAATTTCTACATGGGGAAGCTTGGAAGCATTTTCAAAGAGGGCTTCATTGGAGATGGCAATTCCCGGGGTAATAAGCCCTCCGCGATATTCGCCTTTTTTATTGATATAATCAAAGGTGGTGGCGGTTCCGAAATCGACAATAATGAGTGGCCCCCCATAGAGGTTGAAGCCCGCCACTGCATTCACAATGCGATCGGCCCCTAGCTCGTTGGGATGATCGATTTTGATTTTGATAGGGCTCTTGGTGTTCTGGTTGATATGCAGGGGCGTAAGATTTAGATAGCGCTGGCACATGCGGTCGATGGCAAAATCCAGCGGAGGAACCACGCTTGATACCACCACGCCATCGATGTCTTCGAAAGAAAGATGAGCAAATTGAAAAAGTTCTTTAAGAAGAATTCCACATTCATCGGAGGTGCGTTCTTTTTTAGTTTCTAAACGCCAATGTTCTATGAGAGAGGCTCGCATGGCACGCTCTCCCTCACCGCGCCTTTGGCGCTGATTTGATGATTTATAAACCCCAATCACCGTATTTGTGTTTCCAATATCTAAAACTAAAAGCATAGTTAAGACCAGTTCCAGATTACATCTCCCGCCACCACGGTTTCAGTTTTTCCATTGCTTTCCACGAGTAGATAGCCATCAGCATTGATGCCACTGCAAATGCCTTCGAAGCTTCGGGAGCCTTCCTCTACTTTCACCTTTTTACCCTTCATTTGGGCCGCATTTTCCCATTCGTATTGAAAAGGGGCGAAGCCTTCTTGTTGATAGCGCTTATATAAGCTGAAAAACTCGCGCAAAAATAAGCCAGCGATTTTAGATCGCGAGTGCTCTTCCTCGGTTTCTAGCTTTAAAGAAGTAGCGATATTTTGGATTTCGGAAGAAAAATCATTTCGATCGGCATTAATATTCAGCCCTACTCCCACAATCACGTAATCAACTTGCCCATCGTTTTTCACTTCCATTTCGGTAAGAATGCCCCCCACTTTTTTGGAACCTATCCATAGATCATTAGGCCATTTTAAGCGGAGCTGGCTGGGAGCCAATTGGGCAAAAGTACGGTACGCTGCGAGCCCCGCCACTAAGTTAAATTGAGGGACTTTTTTGGGAGGGAGTAATGGGCGTAACACCACGGAAAGACTAATATTTTTATAGGGAGGCGTTTCCCATTTGCGATCGAGCCTTCCTTTGCCCTCTGTTTGCTTTTCTGCCATCACTACCGTTGCCTCGGAGCATCCTTTTCGGGCGAGTTCTGCAGCGCTTGTATTGGTGCTTGAAGTTTCCTCGAGGATTTTGATTTGTAAACCTAAAGGAGCGGGAAGAAAAGCCGCGCGGATTTCATTTTCGTTCAGTTTTTTCATAGGACTTAAAGCTTACGAATCTTCAAGCTTATTGACAATTGAAAAACTCCACCCCTACAATTTATGCATTGAGTCATTTTGGGCCTATTTGATTATGAACTTTATTCGTCTTATTCGAGAAAATGTGGGTTGGAAGATTGCCGTCATTACTTCTATGGCCCTTCTTTTTGTGGCGCTGCTGCTCATCGTTAGTTTTTCAATCATTCCCGTGCAGATTTTTTCCAAATTTAATCTCATTCAAATTTTGGTGGTTTTGGTGATGCTCCTCACTTTTTTAGCCGTGCTCGTGATTAACATTTCGACCTCAACCCTCATCCAAAAACCCATTGATCGTCTCATCCATGCCATCAGTCAGGCTCAAACGGGAAATCTGAGGGCAAAAACTCCTGTTCAAAGCATTGATGAAATTGGAGAGCTTTCCGGCCAATTCAATCGAATGCTTGAAAAGATCGGGGAGCTCGATGCCCGTAAAATTCGCACCGAACGAGAGCTGATTCAAGCCCAGGAAGAGCTAAAATATAAGAAGGCCCTTGAGGAAAAATCACTGATTATTCAGCAAACGAATCATCAGCTTGAAAAAACGGTAAAGGAATTATCGGTTTTATATGAAGTGAGCCAGATGATTTCTTCTACCCTAGAGCCAGACGAGCTCTATAATATTATGCTTCAGGTAGTGAAGACGCTTGGGTTTAATGAATTTGCGTTGTTGGTTTTTGAGGATGAAATTAAAAAGCTGGTAGTGAAAGTAGCTTATGGTTTTCAAGACGACCAAAAAATTAAGGAGCTCAGTTTTGAATTAGGAGAAGGAATTAGCGGCATTGTGGCTCAAAAACGCCAATCTGTTTACATTAAAGACACCTCTCAAGATCATACTTATCTTCACTATAAAGGAGAGAAGCGGGAAGAAGGTTCTTTTTTCTCTTTGCCGCTCATTAGCCATGATCATCTCATGGGCGTGATGAATTTTACCCGACCCGGAATTGACGCTTTTTCATCAAGCGAAATGAAGCTTTTGAGTTCGCTGGCCAACCAAGTGGCTATTGCCATGGAAAATGCCAAGCTCTACACCAAGACCAAAGAACTTTCGGTGACCGATGAACTCACTCATATTTACAATCGGCGCCATTTTCAGAATATGCTGCAAATGGAATGGAGAAGGGCCAAACGTTTTAGCCGCAATATTTCTCTGTTGATGGTGGATGTCGATCACTTCAAGGAATACAACGATAGCCATGGCCATTTAGAGGGGGATCAGGTTTTGAAACAGATCGCCCAAATTTTGTCGGAGCACGTTCGAGAAGTTGATACGGTGGCTCGCTATGGCGGAGAAGAATTTTCGGTTATTCTTACCCACACCGCGGCGGAAGACGCCATGGGAGTGGCGCGAAAACTTTGCAAATTGGTGGAGGAATATCCTTTTCGCGATGAAAGTAAAAAGATCGACACGCCTGTGACGGTTTCCATCGGAGTGGCCACCTACCCCGAAGATGCGGTGAACATGGAGGAACTCATCAATCATGCAGACATTGCCTTATATCGAGCAAAAAATCAGGGCAGGAATCGTGTGATCGATTATTCGGAAGTGAAATCTTCTGGCTTGAGGGTTGTGTAAGGCCAGCCTCGCTCGAATTCTTTTTTTACGGCCTCATAGCGCTCAAAAGTTCCTAGATCTCTGAAATATCCTTCACACACCACGCCCCCTAATTTCTCTTTTTTCTTAAGCAAAGGAATATAGGCATCTTGAATGAGGCAGCTTTTAACTGAGCGAAGTCGAAGGAGAGAGTGGGGTTGAGGGGGGAGCTGTTCTAATATTTTCTTTTCCAAAATCTGTGCTCCCGTAAAGATGTAGCCTTTCGCATTTTCTTGTGGAGGATTTTCAGAAATGGAAAGAACTTCATTTCGAGAGTTGAGATAAACGAGGCGTTTTACATCTTTTCTTTCATGAGAACTCAACACCAAGGTGGCGATATTTTTTTGCTGGAGATGAGTTTCCCAAACTGAATGGAGAGAAATATCTAAAAGAATATCTGCATTCATCACTATGAAACTTTCACTTTCAAAAAAACTTTCTACATTTTTAATGCCCCCTCCAGTGCCTAAAATTTCTTTCTCTTCACTGTATTTAATTTTGAGCCCGTATTTTTTCCCATTGCCCAAAGTGGTTTTTATTTTTTCACCGAGATGATGGAGGTTTACCATCACTTCTTTCACCCCAAATTTTTTAAGCAAGGTAAGATTATATTCGATGAGAAGGTGAGAGCCAATGGAGATGAGCGGTTTAGGGGTGCTCAGGGTGAGAGGCCTTAAGCGTTCACCTAAGCCCGCGGCAAGTAACAGGGCCTTCGAAGGGAATGATTTCGTCATAATTTAAATGAATTTTTCATTGAAGCTCTGGCACATATTTTCCAATCATTTTTCTCAAACTTTCAAACTCCGGTAATTTTTCAAAAGCATTTTTCACGTAACGAAGTGAGGAAGGAACATTCACAAGAAAGCTTGGGTTTTCTTTGACGCTATTAATAAATTGAAAACGCCCCGTGTCTTTCAATTTTCGTTGGAGAGTGGTTTGATGATAAAGTTTTCGAAAGCGCGTTTCATCTTCAATGGGAATGCCTTCCTTTTTTCGTAATTCTAAAAAATGTTGAATGAGCTTTTCAATGCTTTCTGGCTTAAGTTCAACGTAAGAATCTCGGGTGAGGCTCACAAGATCGTAAGTTTGAGGGCCTAGGAGGGCATCTTGAAAATCGAGGAGGTAGAACTCATAATTCTTGATCATCAGATTACGGCTCTGAAAATCTCGGTGCACAAAAACAAAGGGAGACTCTGCAATTTCTTTTGAAATTTTTCGGGTCCATTCTGCAAAAACTTTTTTTTCTTCGTTAGGAACTTTAATCTTGAAACGATCTTCAATGCCGTATTCCAAGAAATGATCAAATTCCCAATTGAGAAGTTTTTCATCAAAGCTGCGATGAAAGGCAATGCAAATTGCCCCTGGCGCGCCTTTGGCAAAGGGGGATGGGGGAGATTTTAAGATGGATTCAGAAGTTTTTTTTTGCATTTTCACAAGAAGGGTAATCGCTCGACGGTAAAAAGAAAGTCGCATCGCCTCTTTGGCCTCTTTGACGTAAGACTCTAAATGGCGATCTCCCACGTCTTCGAGAATAATCATTTTTTGGGTGTCATCGTGGGCCAAAACTTGGGGAACAGGGAGTTTGAGAGAAGCCAGGTAACGTTGAACATTCAAAAAAGGAAGCTCATCTTGAGGCCCCTCATAGTTAGTAATTTCTTCGGAAACGGAAGAAAGCCCCTCTGGCATTTGCATCAAGATATAAGTTTTACCGTCTTTAGGAGTTATTCGATAGTAAGTGCGGTAAGAAGCGTGCCCAAAAAGTTTTTGAATTTGAAGGGGGAGCTGTAGATGAAGTTTGTCCTCGAAAATTTTTCGAACCTTTTCTTCCAGTGTGCTCATGAAAGCCCTATTTTTTAGTGGGTTTGTGTTGCAAGCCAGCTGAGATAATCCTCATTTCCAGCTAGAATTGGCAAGGCAATAATTTCGGGTATTTCGTAAGGATGAGATTGGAGCACTCTTTTTTTTAATCGAGAGAAGAGGCTTTTTTTACTTTTGATGAAGAGAAGAAATTCTTTTTCTTCGCAGATTTTTCTTTTCCAAAAATAAATCGATCGAATGGGCGAAGAAATATTCACGCAGGCCGCCAGCTTTTCTTGCACCAGCTGCTTCGCGATTTTATGAGCCAGAGCCTTCGTCGGAGCAGTGCACAAAATCACGATAAAAGAGCTTTTTTTTATTTTAGCCATTTTTCTACTTCCATTAAACTCTCTGAGTTGAAAACATCTTTTTTGCCAAGCCAGCCTTTCCGGGCGATGCCAATTCCGTAAAAAGTGTCTTTCAATCCTTCGGGGCTATGGGCATCGGGATTAATACAAAATTTTACTCCTTGGTCGCGAGCATGTTTTAAGAGTCTCCAATCTAAATCCAATCGCTGGGGATTTGCATTAATTTCGATCATTTTTTTGTGTTGAGCGGCGGCTTTGAAGATTTTATCGTAATTGAGTTTATATCCCTCTCGTGCGAGCAGTAAGCGTCCGCTGATATGCCCAATCATGGTGCTGTAGGGGTTTTGAATGGCTTTAAGAATTCGCCTTGTCATGTCTGCCTCACTCATTTTGAAACTTGAATGGACTGACGCGATCACGAAATCGAACTTTTTGAGGACTTCTTCCGAATAATCGAGAGATCCATCCGCTAAAATATCGGATTCCGTTCCTTTCAAGATTTTAAATCCTTTGAGTTTTTTATTGAGGGCATCGATTTCACTTTGCTGCTTTTTTAATTCTTGGGGACTTAAGCCTCCCGCATATTTTGCGGATTGGCTATGGTCCGAAAGCCCCATGTATTTAAAACCGAGTTTAATCGCTTGATGGGCCATGGTTTCAATTTCTGCCGAACCATCGCTCCATTTGCTGTGCACATGAAAAATACCTTGAAGGTCTTTTTCTTCGATGAGCGAGGGGATCTTATTTTTTTCGGCGGCTTCCATTTCTCCGTTTGCTTCGCGCAGTTCAGGGGGGATGTATTCGAGGCCCAAAGCCTGATAGATTTCTTCTTCGCTTTTGCAGTCGATGAGCTTCTCCCCTTTAAAAAGGCCGTATTCATTGAGCTTCAGGCCGCGATCCTTCGCGCGAGTTCGCAAAAGGGTATTGTGCTCTTTGCTTCCCGTGAAATGCAGGAGGGCGTAAGGATATTCTTTTTCACTCACGATGCGAAGATCTACTTGCAAACCGTTCTGAAGGCGGATGCTTGATTTGGTGCCTCCTTGAGCAATGATTTCTTCTCGAGAAGCGAGCGAGCAGAATTTTTTCATGAGGAGCGAGATCGAAGCCTTTTTGGCACACGCCACAAAATCGAGATCATGAACAATTTCTTTTCGGCGCCTCACACTTCCCGCGACTTCGATTTTTAGCAGCCCTGAGAATGGAGAGATCTCCTTCATGAGAGATTGCACTATTTCATAGGCATTATCCATTCGGTAGCTGCCTTCTGTTTTTTTGCTATAGCTGATTCCTTTGAGGATGTTTTCTTGGGTTTTGGCCCCAAAGCCGGCCAAGTCCAAAAGCCGATTTTCTTTGCAGGCATATTCAAGCTCCCCTACGGAATGAATGCCCAATTTGTCATAGAGCGCCTTTATTTTTTTGGGTCCCAGCCCGGCAATTTTGAATAAACAAGGGAGTTCTGGCGGAAAGGATTTTCTCAGTTCTTCGAGGTAGGCAAGACGGCCATTTTGGTAAAGCTCCGTGATTTTTTCGGCAAGGTCCTTGCCGATGCCAGGAAGTTCTTGAAGGCGGTTTTCTTTTACCAAAGTTTTTAAATCTTCGGAAAGGCCTTCTAGGCATCGTGCTGCATTGTGGTATGCCCGAATTTTAAAAGGGTTGTCGCCTTTGAGCTCTAGAAAGGTTCCGATTTCTTCGAAGGCATGAGCGATTTGGTGCTTATCCATCATTGACGGATTTATAACCTCTTGCGCGAATTAGGAAAATAAAAAAAAGCCTTTCAAAAAGAAAGGCCTTTTTATCGAAAAAGGTTTTTTTATCTCCTCAGCAAAGTATTGAGGTGTGACCTAAAACTCGTTTGCGTATTGGCGCTGCTTTGAGCCGTGGAAGCCCCCTGAATAGGCATCAGTTGGGGAGGATTAGAGCTTCGAGTTCCACTATTGGGATAAATTTGTGGAGGATTTGAACTGACTGGATTGTTCACAGGATGTATTTGGGGAGGGTTAGAAGACACCGTGTCTTCTTTGAAGAGCTGGGGGTCGTTATGAGAAAGCATAGAGCCTTCTCCTCCTAAGTTGGGATCGGAATTTTCCAATCCCAAAATCTTTTGATAGTTGGCGAGTTGGCCTTGTAAATGATGAATGCATTCTTGAACTTGAGTAGAATTCAATTCCTCGGCAGCTTGAGAACAATATTCTGGAACAGGGTTGGCTTCATCGGCTTGAATTTGAGCAGTCAAGGTAAAGAAAGCCAAGCCTAAGCATCCCCATAAAATTTTTTTCATCTTCATGCATATCCCCCTTTTTTTTACAGCGCCCTTTAAAGGGCCTCTGTTGTAAGGAGCAAGGCTTGTGCCAAGGCAGATGTGTGAAAAAATGTTAAGGGAAGGTGAAAAGAGCTTTTAGCAATGATTGCAGTAAAAAAAGAGAACGCCGATATTTTGACGCTTCCTGGGGTATTAGGGAGAAGGGGGGCGTACAGGACGTCTTAAAACGAGTCGAAAGGAAAAATTATAAGTTAAAACAGATTCCGCCAAACCAAAAGACATCGCGGAAGGATTGAAATAAACTCCGAAAGGCGTTCGGGTGGAGCCTCCAAAGAAAAAGACGCATAAGGGCGTTTCTTCTGCCACCGTTCGGGTGACTTCGCGTGTGTTTCCTAAAAGTTCAAAGACACCGAAGGCGGAAACATCTCGGTAAAATTCACGGCCCGCAGCATGAGTGCCCACAGGGCGTGCAAAAGACCCCCCATCTAAATCTTCGTGAATGAGACGGGTAGAAGCATAATAAGGATGGAAAAAATAGCCCCAAGGGTAGGTCCAATGAAAGGTATTTCGGGCCACAAGTTCTAACTCATCCCTGTCCGGCAGGCTATACAAGCCCATTTCTGGGCTGCGCCCCTCCTTTTTATTACGCCAATCGATGTAGGCTTCAATGGCTGAAAGAGGAATAGAATGCATGGGTTGCTCGGGAAGGATGGGTTCATCGTCGGGCGTTCGATGGGAAGTAGGATCGATGAGTTTGAATTGGAGCTTTTTGCCTTCGCCTTCTGCCACCACCCTCCAATTATAGCGCACTCCTTCAAAGGCTTTTCCTAAATCAGTGGGGTTCGGGTCTCGTAAAAGTTCCTCTCTCTCTTGGATCATGGGTTGGGCTCGAGGAATATATTTTCGGACCTTGGCCAGTAATCGGCCCGCCTCTCGGTAATTTTTGCTTCTGATTTCTTCGTTAATGATATGGAGAAGAGACTGGATGAACTGTTGATATTCGTTGATGGTGACCGGGTAGCGAGACATGGCAAAAGTAGAAAAGGAGATTTTTCTTTGGGGAACGCTCTGTTGATTGAGGGGGTTGGGTTCTTGATAATAATCGATGCCTCTCCAAGCTTCTCTTCCTTGAACGACTACCATAGAGGAAGGAATTTTTTTGATATCGATTAATTCCGCCTTTACTTGAAAAGCCTTACCCTCTTTCAAGCAGAGGCGAAGTTCCTCAGGGCTTAAGTGAATGGGAATGCGCAAGGGCGCATAACCCGGATGGTTGATCTCAAACACATAATAGCCGGTCGAAAGCTTGAAGTTGGGTGGAATATGATCTAGGCGCTCGCGAAAAAGTTCTTTCGTCCTAAAGGTAAGAATTTCGTTTCCTGCATCATCTTGATCCGGAAAATATTTATGAACGCTCACTTTGGTGATACTGGGGATGGCGGCTGTGCCAGTTACTTCGTCGTTGATTTTAAATTCAATGGATACGCTGCCATCGAGGGCTTCTTTATAATATTCCGGCGGATTTTCAAAACGAGGGACATCGTATTGTCGGATGAGTCGCGCTAAAGATTCTCTTTCCCTCACTGAAATGAGATCGCCTTCGTCGATCAAAATTTCCCAGCAAAGTTTTGCGATCATTTTTTTGGCTTCGGGGGGGATTTCAGATTTAAAAGTAACTTCGAGATAGCGGATGAGATCTAAGCCTTTTTGTTTCCAAGTGGCACGCAATTCCCTCAGGCGGTAAAGGGGTTGATGCATGGCTTCCCAGCGGCCTCTCGGGAGATGTTTGCCGGGATTAAACTCGCTCCAGGCTTCATGCATTTTTGCCTCTAATAACACCATTTCTTCTCGAATTCTCTTGATCTCTGTTACTTCAGATTGGGTGTAAGCGAGCGAAACCGCTTCTCGGAGCTCTTGGATACTTTGATAACGTTCGGAAGGTTCTAGCGAAAAAGCCTTTCGGGCAATGGCCTCTATTTCTTGGATATAGGCAGGAAAATCGCCCGCAATCACTTCGCTAAAAGCGGGGGCGGTATTTTGGCCGATTAAACTTGCGATTATTCCAATTCGTATTCGACCCTGCCCATCGATTTCCATGACTTTGGCGGGGTTTCCTTCATTCACATTCCCCTCTTTGTAAGAAGCAAAAGGATGTTGGCCCGTTACCCATTCATAAAGGATAACCCCTAAAGCGAAAATATCGGGGCTTCTCGGATTTTCGAGAGGATGGTTTTGCATCACTTCGGGTGCCACATAACCGGGAGTGCCTGCCCAAGCTCCGTGTTGAGTTAAGACAGGAGCCGACTCAATGGTTCCCGATTCTGGATCGGCGGCCTCTTCAGAATGGGCTTGGGCAAAGGATTTCGCAATGCCCCAATCCATAATTCTCACATGGCCTTCTTCGGTGAGGCGGATATTTTCAGGCTTGAGATCGCGATGCATAATTCCACGGCGATGAGCAGCCTCCACCGCTTCGCATACTTCGGCAAAAATGCTTAAGCGTCGTTCGTAATCAAATCGGTGTAAGGTGCTTAAATTTTGAGTGGGAAGTTGATGGATGACATTCGCAAGATCATTTCCCGGGACATATTCCATCACGGGCACGGAGAGCCCTGGCATCAGTTCAAATTTATCATAGACCGTCACCGAGAAGCGAGGATCTAGGTTGGCTCCAATCTTAATTTCCCTCTCAAAACGTTGCAAAAGATGTTCTGCTTGTCTTCCTTCTTTGGGAACTTTTACCACCGCGAGGCGATCGAGGAGAGTATCGCGAACCCTATAAACGTCTCCAAAACCTCCGGACCCGAGAAGATTCATTACAACATATCTGCCTTCAGGGCCTATGACCATTCCGGCTTCCAACTTTCCATTGTTGCCAGCAAGCGCTGAAGGAGGTGGAGCCGGTGAAGCAGGTGGAACGGTATCTGCCAAATCTCTACTCGAAGGTAATACTAAAACAGGACGAATCAAGGTGGGCTCGGCTTCGGAAGGTGCTTTTGAAAGCCCGGGTATCCAGGTTGAAGCGGGAGGCGCATGAACATCTGTGGTGGCAGGGGGAGCTGCAGGAATGCCATCGTCTTTTCCTCCATTAGAAGGCTCCGACATTAAAACAATCGAGGGTGTTTTAGAAAGTGGGGCAGAGCGAGTGAAAGACCTGGAAGCATGCGAAGAGGCAAAGGCAAAGTTCCAAGCGATATTATTTTTTTCAAGAGGACTTCGACTAGAAGCCTGGAGCTCCAAACTTTTTTCAAGGGCGAGTATTTTTCCGCCGCTGAGTTGATGCGCTACGCTCAAACCCGCACTCATCTGGAGATTGATAATTTCTGCATGAAGATATTGATCGATGAGATTTCCTTGAGGCTTCGTACTCAGTGCTAAAGAGTAAGCGAGCTGATGCCAGGCTACCATGCCTGTATCTTGAAAGAGATGAGAGAGAATGACATTTTGCCCGGCTCCCAAACGACCCAAGCCTTTCAAGGTTACGAAATCGGTGAAGGTACTGAGCCATTCTTTGCCAAAAAGCCCCCCGCCCTCATCTGGGGAGAGGAGCCTGCCCTGAGCCTGTCGAAGGGGAGCGTTCAAAATGTGGTTTACAGTTCTAAAGGCGCTCACTTCGCAGGATAAACCAAATAAAATGGCGCTAGTTTTGGTAAACAAAGGATGGCTGACAGCACCCAAAAGTTTAGGTACCGCGGAAAATACTCCGATTTTTCCAGCTTGATAAGCCAAACTCCCGGCGGTCATGGCGGCAAGGCTTTTCCAATCGGAAGCTTGCTCCACAAAGTGATCCAGCAAGTGGGAGCTTTGTTGCTGGAAAGGCGTCAGATTATAATGAGAATCGGCAGACAAGCCAAAGCTTCGCCCACGATCCAAAATCGTCACCATGTGTGTGCCCCTTCAAGCAATATTATAGATACTTTAAGCTCATCGACCTCTCCCTCAAGAAGTTGTTAAATTTTTAAGGCAACCTCTTACAAGCTATTTCGATAAGTTCTTTAAGCTACAAATAGGAGATTGCATGGCGGCACACGAAACTCCCCCTCTCGGTTCGGGGGGAGAATGGCCTTTAATGGATTGGCTTTTCCGTCCTTTTCAAGCCCTGGGGAGTCCCTCCTCCGATTTTAAAGGTCAAACGATATTAGTCGTTTTTAACCCCCAGGCAAGACAAGGCGCCTTTCAGCCTTATGCGCAATCCCTCCAAGCGAGCTTAGAAGGCATGGGTTTTCGCGTTGAATTTCTAAGCACCGTTGCCAATCCGCTAGACCGCCTGGCCCTGATCCGGCAAAAGGCCTCTTCTCTCCTTTCCGATCCTGGTGTTCAAGGTTTGCATGTCTTTCCAGTAGGAGGAGATGGAACCATCGATCAAGTAGTAGGTCAAGTGCTGAGGGAAATCGTAGGCCCTTTGCAGCAAGTTCCCCCCGATTCTAAAATCGATCAAGTGGTACGCGAAAAATTGGCGGCTTTCACAATGGCTCAAGTGGGAACGGCGGCCGATATTGCCAGCCAAGTTTCGGCACCCCCCTCGTGGTATCGGGTGAAGAGTTTTGTCAGGAAAGTTTTGTTTTTAAAGCCCTCTTTTCCTTTTCGGGATCTTCCTGATTTTATGGCGAATGCCCAACGCATTCCCCTGGGCATTGCAGCCGTAACGGGTGGAGTATTGGCAGAACAAAGCGTTTTCCATTCGGTGGCCTTCGGTACTTCCGGTTATTTGTTTGCCCAAGCAGAAGCCAATCGGCAGGGCCATCCTAAAAATCCTCTCAATCGAGGCTTAGTGAGTTATTTTCGGGTGCTTCCTCAAGCGATCTACCATTATGGTTTATTGGGCGTGGAAGTGGAAATTGACCATCATGGCATTACAGATCGCTTTCGCGTGGGAGAACTGATGGGCACGGCCAGCCGCATTGTGGCTGCCTCCGGGGGAATTCCCGGAGCCTGGGGAGAGTTTAAGCTCCTTGCCATTCCTAACGGGCTTCGAGGAGTGGTGATGATGAGTGAAAGCATGGTGCGGGGCTTAGGCACTAAGCTCGGCTTTAATTGGGTGGGAGCCGATTCTGTTTTTTGGACCTTATCAAGCCATCGCCAAATTACCTTAAGGGCGGGGGAAGAAGCTCGTATTCGATTTTTTGAACCCCAGAGCGGTCTGCCGATTGAAGTTCCCTGGCAGGTCAATGGGGATTCTGTGCCCACCCGAGTGAGAGAGGCAAAAATTTATGTTCCTCCTCTTTCGATTCCGGTGCATGCGGCCCCGAACTCCGTAGCGATGAGGCTTTATCATGCGGATCAACTTCGCCAAGGCTTAACTGTTTATAATCGAGATGAAAGCACTTTTTCTATTTACCGTTTCTTGCCGAATCCCACCTTCATCACTTTTCCTCAAGGTAGACAATTAGCAAGCAGCCCTTATTATCCTGCTTCTGATTTGAGAAACCTGAACTCCGATTTGGGCATAGAAGCCTCTCGGTTTCCCCTTCTTATTGCGCGGGCTCATGGAATGAAAAGAACTATAAAAGAGGCCCGTTTTGTAGAAGCTCCCCAAGCGATGAATGATTTGCAGGCCTGGATACGGTCAGAAGAAGGAAAGAGAGTGGTTCAGGCCGATCGAGCTCTTTTAGAAGATAATTTTTCGAATCGTTTTCAAGTGCGGGGCATTGGTTTACTTTTTGGAATGGCTAGTTTTTATGGAGCCGATCGTTTGCTTCAGGGTTTGGGAGTAGACCCAGAAAAAGATCGTTTTCTCCATTTCAATCTTTCTGCCTGCATGTCTTACGGGGTGAACCAAGCCTTAACCGGCATGGGTTCTGTAATCGTCAATCGGATTCAAGGGATTCCTTACGATATTGCCATGATGGAGAGCCGCTCGGTGAATGGTTTGCTCGCTTCCCGTTTTGTTTATGAATCAGAGCCCAATCTTTTAAAGGCGATGGGGCTAGGTGCGTTGAGGAACTTGGGTTTTGGCGGAAGCCTTCGGAGTATTTTGGCTAGCGGTGCCAAAGGTTTAGTCACAGTGCCGGTGCGCACCGCCTGGGGCATGGGAGCGGGTTATCTTTCAAGTCGAACGAGTGATTTAATCATGCGGCGATATTTTCCGGAAAACGATTCTTTACGTTATACGGCCAATGGGGCTGCTTTTTGGCTGCCTTCGCTATATGGTGTTTTTGCCGGGCGTAAGGCCTTTACGGTGATGGAATCGAGCAGTTTGAAAAAGCTCACGTGGGTAGCTTCTACGGCTTTGGTGGCAGATCTGGTGTATGAAGGGGTTCAAAATGTGAATGGGGGAGCGAAGGCTGCTTATGAGCGCTGGGTGCAACACCGTGCTTCCGAACTCAAGGCCCAAAAAGAGGGGAGGCCTTTTCTTTCTTTCAGTGGATTGCTTGAATTTCTAGCTCCTGAAATTTCGGCTTGGTGGGAAAGCCGCTATCCTTTTGTGACTGAACCCAATGAATATTATAAACGAGTAAAAGAAATAGACCAAGAAGCACTTCGAAAAGCCGAGAAAGATTTGAAGGAAGCTCTCATCGAACAATTGGTGGAAGGCGACGAAGATCAATACAAAAGCAAAAGTTTTTATGAAACAGTCGATTTAGACAGCCTGACGAGTTTGGCGCCTTTAAGTGAAGTGGAAGTGAGAATTTTAAATCAGTTGAAACTAAGCCCTCGGCAAAAAGAATGGGCGCAAATGGATTTGGAGCAAAAGGCTTCTTACCTCACCCATCGTTTCTCCGGATATCATTTAAGTTCCTCGCAAGCCAAACAAATGCTGCGCCGTTGGAAGTGGATGGAGATCAGAAGTATTGCTTTTGCCTTGTCTGAGCGTGCCATGCCTGGCAATGAAAAACTTCGCTCTGCCTTTGATGCCCAAGGCAATATTTCTACCTTGCTCCACGAAAAAATACTCCATTTTTTGGCAGAAGGAGACCCTCATTTCATAGAAGGTATCCTCGAAAAAAGAAAGGCCGCCTTGTTTTTAGAAACTCAAAGAAGAAGATCGTAGCTTATTCTGAAGCCCTCCCTTGCGACTTCTCTTAAAAATGCGTAAAATGAAAAAATGAAAACAAAAAGCGGGTTTTGTTTCACTTTATTTTTTTGTTGTCTTCTTTCTTTTTCCATCAAAGCAGGCGATGGAAATGAAATTCTGGAACAAGAAGCCAACGGAGTGCGCAAATTAGTAAAAGAAATTAATTCAAGTCTTAAAAAGAGCGATCCTTACTCCGAGCCTGAATCTTTTTTCATTTTGGAAGGATGTTATGGGGGAAAAAAAGGAGAGGAATTTTCAAATAACAGTGTGAAAATCACGGCCCTTTATTACTCAGAGATTTTCAAGAAAAATACTTCCCAAATCACGCGCGTTCATTTCAAATTCAATAAACCCCTTCCCTTAAGCGCTGCCCAAAATTATGTGGCTGACTTTGCCCCTTTTTTAAGGGGGCGTAATTTCACCCAACAACATAAAATAGATTCTTCAGAGGGAAATGAGTGTGTCCCCAAAAATGGGGGAATGGAAAATCGCTACACGCGCGATTATTTCGTAGAATTCTATTATGCGCCTGCTAGCAAGCTGGTGCAGGAAGCCCGCCTTTGGAATGCAAATTATAATAATTAAACATTCTTAACTGGGACATGGTGAGTGGGTCGAACCATCACTCACGTACACTCTCTGTCCGGAATTTAATTTAATTAATAAATATGCCGGAAGAAGAAGGGGGAGGGGCATATTGTTTGAGAGGCCCACTACCCCCGCCACCGCCCTCACTATTACTGCGTTTGCGAATGGGCTTGGGAGTAGCCGTAGCGCCTGCTTTCAAAGGGATATCCATTTGCTGAAGCGTGCCATTGAGGGGAGTGTAAACCGCTTCTACGGGCAAGAAGCCTTCTTTCATCAAGCGGATCTTGGCCGCTTTGCCTAAAGGGAGTTGGCCAACGTTTGCCGGAGTGACTAAGCCTGTGTCGCTATCGTTGAGAAAAATTTTAGCTCCCATCGGGTTGCTCACAACATAAGCCTGGCCAAATTCCACTTTGCTGAGTTCTGCTTCCAAAGCCAAGGGGTTCGTGTTCACTAAAGTGACGGCCTTATTCCAAGCGTCGTAGCCTTGGAGTTGCAAAGTAATTTCATGGGAAACATAGAGGCTTAAATTGGGAATGATGGCCGGTGTTTTGAGCCCGGTATATTTTTTATCTAAAGAAATTTCTGCTCCAGGGGGGCTTGATTTCACTTCTACGTAACCTAAGCTAGGCACTTGACCGGGAGGAGCGCTTGTAAGAGAGGCGGTAGAAGGGGGGTTGGCGACGCTAGAAATATCGGAAGAAGAGGCTTTTTGGGCGAGTTTGGGTTGAATCAATTTTGTCCAAGCGAGATAGCCTCCCCCTCCCGCAAAAAGAAAGAAAAAGAAAAGGACCCCGCCAATCCAAAGCCAAGCGGGGCTTGCTTTTTTAGAAGTTGCTGCCAATTGGCTCTGAGAATTTTGATAACCCGGGATAAAAGAAATAGAAGTATCGGAGGACTGCATCACGAGCGCTTCATGGGTGTTCTTTTTAATAGTGGCTTCGCTGCGGCTGCTACTCGAAGGGCTTTCTTTCTTGAATTCCTTCATCACGATGGCCAGATCTTTAGGGAGAAAACCGGGGTGATATTGAGCCAGGAAATGGGCGAGGTCGACTTGAAAGGCCTCTCCCGTTTGGTAACGATCCGCAAGGCTTCCCGCCATGGCCTTTGCAAGAATTTTTCTGAGCTCTTCGGGGATGCTAGTGGGGAGGTCTTCCGCCGTTAAATTGCAGTGCCTGATTTTTTCGAGGATGGCCAGCGCCGTGTCTCCATCAAAGCATTTTTTGCCCGTGAGCATTTCATAGAGCACCACCCCCAATGAAAAAATATCGCTCTGCTGATTTAAGCTTTCTCCGCGCGTTTGCTCGGGAGACATATAGCTGAATTTTCCCTTCAGCATGCCGGTGGCCGTGAAGCTTCCTTTCGATGCGGCCTTTGCAATTCCGAAATCAGATATTTTCACATCCCCATTATAAGAAAGAAGGATGTTATGGGGGGAAACGTCGCGATGGATGATGTTGAGCGCCTTCCCATCGGGGCCGATTTTCTTATGGGCATAATCGAGCCCCGCAGCGCTTTGCATCGTGATGTAGCAAGCAATGTCGATGGGAATTTTTCGGCCTTTTTCTTCCATTCGGTTCATGAGGGTTTTGAGATCGAAGCCATCGATGCAGGCCATGGCAATATAATAGGTGTTGTCGACCGATCCGAGGTCCATCACATCTACGATATTGGGATGATCGAGCATCACCGAGAGTTTCGCTTCGTCTACAAGCATTCGAATGAATTCGGGGTCGTTCGCCCAATGAGCCAAAATTTTCTTGATGACGACTGTTTTTTCGAAGCCATCGCTGCCAAAGGTTTTGGCCTTGTAAATTTCGGCCATGCCTCCCGTGCCGAGTTTGTCGAGGAGGAAATACTTTCCAAAGGGTTTTTGAAGTTCTGCGCTCATAAATTTATTTTTTGTAATAAAAATTTCGGGGCAAATTTTTTAAACTTATCCCAAGATTTTTTTAAGAATTCTATTTGCTATCGATTCATCTTCCTACCAATGGTAAGCACAAACATGGAAATAAAAAAAGCACCAATAAAGCCTTCTGAGGCGCCGATGACGCGACTCCAGCCTACCGGGTGATAATCTCCGTAACCAAGAGTAGTAAAGGATACCACACTAAAATAAAAACAGTGTAAAAAATCCATCAGGGTAGAAGAGAGCTCTGAGAGATCTATCGCTATTTCGCGGTTAATGATGCGGGCCCCCGTATCTACTCCCCCCATGAGGTAGAAGAAGGCGCAAAAAGCGATAAAAAAGAGGGAAGTGAAGATCACCCGTGCCGGGTATTCGCCATAGCCGGTGGCCAGCCGCATAAATTGCAGGCCCCCCCAATGCTTTCGGGTGGAAAGCTTGCGCTTGCACTCCATTTCTCCATAGTAAAAGTTGCCCGCCGTTTCATAACTCCCAAAATTTTCATAACATTTTTTAATGCTTCGGCAGACGTCGGAGGCCTTTTTAAAATGGGCGGCGGTTTTTACCCGATTGGCGTCGATTTCATCTCGGCAAGTGAGCCGGCCATGGAGCGTATCCCAATGGGCTTCGTTGAGATCTACATTGTCTAAGGAAGTATCTAAAAAAGAGGCGGCGTGGAGATCTCCTTTGAGCTTCGTATGGCCTCCATGAAAAAAAACTTCCTGAAAGGATAGGTCATTTTTTTTGGGATTAAGGATGTAGATCACTTTTTCGTCGCCTGAAAATTCGGTGCGGCGGAAGGTAGTCATCGTGTTTTCGAGATTGAGCGGATAAAATTTCAAGGTTTTGGCCTTGAACGAAGCATTCGAGAAATCGGCAGACCCTTTCTTCAGAGTGCAATTGGAGAAATTGACTTCCCGGCAGCTAAAAGAAGCATTGGTGAACGAGAGCTTCTGAAATTCAAAACCAGACTGTAAAAAAGAAATCGTGTTCGATTGAAAAGAGGCATTATTGAAAAGAATTTTGTTTGCCTTTAAATGACTTAAGTCAAAGTGCACATGGTCGTTTTCGAAATGGCAGTCGGAGAAAATAATTTGCTCTGCGGCAAGATCCATTTCATTCAATTTAATTTCATTGCCAGAAAAGTGAGAATTGGCAAAGGAGAGAAGGGGGCCTGAATACCGGATGCTTTCAAAAAGGGCATGCTTCACTTCGATTTGAACTTGAGTAAAGAAAACAGTGCCTTGAAAATCGGCTCCTTTGAAATCAAGTTTTTCCCCCGAAAACTTGGCGCTGGCGAAACCCACATGCTTCCCGTGAAAGCGTGTTTCGGTAAAGCTGCTTTCATGGCTTTCAAAGCGCGTTCCATTGAAGAGATTGAAATCCCCCTGAAATTGCGCACGGGAAAACGTGGTTTTCATTCCTTGAAAAAGGCTTTGATTGAAAATAGCGCCTTTTAAAAAAGAGCTTTTATAGAAACTTGTTTCACGGCCGAGAAACTGGCAATTTTCAAAATTGGCAAATTCTTGAAAAACAATATCTCTAAAATTAACTGAGCAACTGAAGACATAGCCCTCGAAGTTAGTCTCCCTTTTTTCTATTTTCTGACGCAGGGCTTCCAGAAGTTCTGCTTCCGGCTTTTGGGGGGAGGGATCATGAAAAATGCATAAAGAGCGTTCTGACCAAGAAATATGGGGGCAATTTTTGTTGCCCTTATGATCTGCATAATGACATTTCTGATTTGCCATTCATTTCTCTTTACCTCAAACATTTCTAAGACACAATTTTTGTTTCACGTTGGATACTCGAGCATACTCCGGTCTTTAGGCCGGGAAACGAAGGGTTGATTTTCGGACTTTTCTTTTGAATTTCGGACACTCAAAAAGGCTGACTGGCCTTCACATCTATTCAAATGGCTTTCATGCGTGGCATCTCCTTTGCTTATACCTCCCTTGCCTAGGCAAAACAATGAAAGGAGATGATTATGTCAAATCTCATGCGCGATGTATTCCACATCGTGGAAAAAGCATCTGAGGGGGAGGAGCCGGCCAAATCCATCTGGACGAAAATCGGGGTGGCTTTTGTCAACCGAGACCAATCCCTTAATGTACTGCTGGATATGCTTCCTCTGAACGGGAAGATTCATATCCGGGAACGCAAATTTATCAAAAACAAACCCCCAAACAACCAAGGAGAAAGTCATGAATAAAAAAATAATCACTGTCGCTCTCATCATGGGAGTGCTCGTTCCAGGCTTTGGATTTGCCAAGGCCTCCAAAAAACAAATCAGCGGTCAGTTGAATTTGAATACGGCCAGTGTGCAGCAATTAGATCAATTACCCAGCATGAGTGCCAAAAAAGCTCAATGGATTGTGGATTATCGAAAAGATCATCCCTTCAAATCGGTCGACGAGCTCGACAACGTAAAGGGATTTAGCCCCAAAGGCATCGATAAAATCCGCAGCCACGTGAATATCGATGGCCCCAATAGTTTGCTAGTGGAGGGCGGAAAGTCGAAGAAATCTAAAAGGGCTTCCGGCGAATCTCGAACGAAGAAGAGTAAGAAGATCTCCCGCGAAGTAAAAGGGAGAGAGGTCCAACAGGGCTAAAGATGAGGGTCCGCCTCAAGGCGGACCCTTTTTTTACATTACAATTTAAAGTCCACAATGACCGCATCGTGATCACTACATTCTTTTCCCTGATATTTTAAATTTCCAATCACTTTAGGAGAGCTGGGTTGAAAAGAAGCGTTTTCAAAGCGATCGCTGCTATGAACCACGCCAAGATTTTTGGCCGCAAACCAGTCGATCTTAAAACTACAGCGCCCCTTGTTTTTGGAGAGGGCCCAATCGATGAATTTAAAGCACCAGTTGGGAATGATGTCTTTTAGATTTTTGATTTTTTTTAAGTCTTCGATGCTGTAATGCAAGGTGCAAGCACCCGCTTCATTCCAGTTTTTGTAATCAAAGCCATATTGCTCGAAGCTTTTAAAAAGACCTTTTTCAAAGAGGCGATTCGGATAGGGATAATGATTTGCAATGATGTAGCGCACGCCCATGGCCACTCTTACCCAAAAACCGTAAATGGCCCAAAAAGCCTTGCTAGAATTATAGGTTGTGGTGTTGAGATCTCCTCCAAAGAGCGAAGGCAAGGGCGCTAGCTTATTTAAGGTGCGAAGAATGGTGCGCATTTGATCTCGGCGGTGGCGTTTGCTTGAATGTGCATCGAGGTGGGCACAAATCACACGAATTTTGCCTTGAGGTAAAACAACTGTGCAAGCGAGAGCCTGTTGGTTCCCCAGGCGTTTTTCTTTTCCCTTCATCTTATCTTTATTGTTGTGGAGCGAAATCTGATGAAACTCTTCGATCGGGTATCGGGAAAGAATGGCGTTGCCGTGTAAACCTAAAGTGTTGTCTCCTTCAAAGTGAATTTCAGTTCCATTGCCTTTCGATAAATTAATATAGGTGGGGACAAAGTAGTAATTAAAACCCAAATGTTTTGCCAAATCGTAGGCGACATTTCGATTGCCTGAGCGGGCCATGCCCAGATCGGTTTCGGGAAGCAATAAGATATCGGCTTCTTTTATTTCGGGGTGGTTTTGAAGCACCTGTAAAATTCCATCAAATTCAATGCCTCGTTCGATATTCCAGCACAAGGCGCGGTAAAAAGGTTTTACAATTTGGCGCGAGGCTTCGGCAAAAAAACCCGTTTCATAAGCTTTTAAAATTTGTCGGATCTCCGGTTTGAGCCGATGAAAAAGGGGTGATTTTTTGAGTTGCTTAGACGAGTTTATTTTCGCTAATTCCGGGAAATGGGGCTTCAGATTGTGTTCTAACATGAGCACCTCATTCTCCTCGGTAAATGGCGCTGTTATTTTCTGTTTCAAAAAGCTTCACTTGGTGGAGCAGAGGGGGACTCATTTTTTTTTCGAGCATTTTCCAGATAATAAACGCGATGTTTTCGGCGGTGGGGTTTAGCTGTTCAAATTCTGGTACGTCGATATTTAAATGCTTATGGTCCATCCAGTGCATCACCGTTTCGTCGAGGGCTTTTTTGAGATCTGTTAGGTTCATGACCATTCCTGTTTGAGGATCGATTTCCCCTTTTACAGTCACTTCAACCACGTAGTTGTGGCCGTGCCCGGAGGGGTGATTGCATTTGCCGAACACTTTTTTATTCTCGGCATCGCTCAAATGCGGGCTATGCAAACGATGGGAAGCGCAAAAATGGGCTTTTCGAGTGAGGTAAGCGAGGGGCATAAAAATATTCCTTTAAGGCATGAGGGCCTTATTCATTGCTATGGATTTCAATCACGCTTCCATTGATAGAAGCAGATTCAGCTTCGTCGCACAAAAATAAAATCACTTTGGCAACATCGAGAGGTGTTGTTTTCGTTTTTAAAAAAGGGGCCGCTTTTTTGAGCATCGCCGTGTTGACCGCGCCAGGAGCCACGGCGTTGATGCGAATTCCAAATTCCTTTCCTTCTACGGCCAAAGCTTCCGTAAGGCCCACGATGCCGTGCTTGCTGACAACGTAGGCCGATAAACCCGGAAATTTTTCGGTGCCCTTGATTCCGCCGAGCGAGCTCATGTTGACGATGCATCCGCCTTGGGCACTTTGTTTCATTTGTTTGAAGGCTTCCCGACTGCACAAAAAAGAGCCTCGTAAATTGATTCGAATTATTTCATCCCAAGTTTCTGTTTTGAGATGGATGAACTCACATGCTTCCAACGTGGCGGCATTATTGACGAGAATTTGAAGAGGGCCCCACTTCGAAAAACTGATTTGAAATAATTCTCGGATGAAATTTTCTTCGCCCACATCTCCCGCTACGGCGAGCACCGAAGTTTCTCCGTGTTTTTCACGAATTCCCTGAGCTACCTTTTCGAGTTCATCAGAATTCCTGCTAGTAATAACGACTTTCGCCCCTTCTTCGGCGAAAAGCTCTGCGGTGGTGGCACCAATGCCGCGGCTTCCTCCCGTGATGAGGGCCACTTTATTTTTTAATCGAAAGCCCATTTTTTACTTTCTTTAAAGGTTTAACGGATGCAAGCAGAGTAATGTTGTCGAAGCTTAAACGTCAAGTCCAAGAATAAACATGAAACCTCGATTTTTATTTGTATCTACCCCTGTAGGGCCCCTAGGCTCTGGGATCGGCGGCGGCGTGGAATTGAGCCTTTCGAATCTAGCTCAAGAAATGACTCGGCGAGGGCATCACTTAAAGATCGTGGCGCCCCAAGGTTCTCGCTTAGAAGGCTATTCTTTAATAGAAGTGGCAGGCTCTTTACAAGTTTCTGCGCAAAATCTTCCACGAGATGCACTTCCTCAACCGGGCAAAGCCTCTGTCCTCTCCCAGATGTGGAAGTATGTCGAAAAAGTTTGTCAAAATTATGAGCTCATCATTAATTTTGCCTACGATGCCCTTCCCTTCGAGTTCAGTTCTCAATTAAAGACGCCGATCGCACATTTAGTGAGCATGGCTTCCTTAAATGATTACTTAGATGAAAAAGTGCGCTATACCGCGCGGGTTTTTCCAGGCACGGTGGGATTTTATTCTCGGGCCCAAGCGGAAACTTTTGGCCTTCGAGAAGTTCCCATTTTGGAAAATGGCTTAGATTTTTCTCGCTATCAATTTTGCGAAACACCAGATTCTTATCTTTGTTGGATGGGGCGCATTAGCCCTGAAAAAGGATTGGAAGATGCGCTTCGGGCGGCACAGCTTAAGAGAAAAAAGCTTAAAGTCTTGGGTTTCATTCACGATGAAGTTTATTGGGAAGAGATCCAGAAGAAAGATTTCAAAAGCAGTTTGAGTTATGAGGGTTTTTTGCCAACGCCTGCCCTGCAGGAAATTTTAAGGAAGGCTCAAGCTTTGCTCGTGACGCCTCATTGGGTAGAAGCCTTTGGGAATGTGGTGATGGAAGCGCTTGCCTGTGGAGTGCCTGTGATTGCCTATCAGAGGGGAGGCCCCGCCGAAATTGTGAAGGAAGGTAAAACAGGTTTTTTAGTGCCCCCTGATTGCGTTGAAGCTTTGGCGGCTGCGATTTCAAAAGTGGGTCAAATCGATCGGAAAATTTGCCGCGCAGAAGCCGAAAAAAGATTTTCAATGGAAGTTTGGGGAAATCGAATGGAAAAATGGTTTTACGATATTTTGAAGCTAAGCTAAAGGGAGAAATACTTGTAGAGTTGTTTTTTTCTGAGATAAGTTTTTGCTTAAGGTTTTTAAATGAATGCCCAGGTATGTTTCAGAGGATGAAGGAATTTCACGACAAAGCTCCAGAAGAAGCGCTTGGGCCCTTTGGGCGAGGCGTTTGGCAGGAGAAGGCTCTTCCGAGAGTAATTTAAGTTGAATGGCCGATAGTTGAATGAGAATTTTGAGAAATTTACCTGGAAGCGTTTTGTGCCCCACCTCATGCCACAACTCTTCCCACACTTCATGGGCTTCATAGTAAAAACCGTGGTTGAACAAATCGATTCCGTAGAGATAAGCCTCATTTTCATTCCATTTTTTTAGAGAAAGAGGCAACACTTCAAATGAGGGAATATCCGTCCGAGTAAGCGCTCGCTGCATTTTTCCGGGAAGATAGGCGTATTGGGGGAGTTTTAATTTCGAATACAACAAAGACATTCTTAATTTTTTTTAAGGAACCCAGTTCTTTGCATCGTTGCATTTGGCAGAATTAATCCTTTTGGAAATTAAACTTTTCTCATAATCAATGCCCGCACATTCCCCTAGCTTGCCTCCCCAATAAGATCCTTCTGTAGGAAGATCTTTGGTTCCTTTGGCTCCAAAATTTTTAAATAAATCAGCCCGAAGGGGAATTAAGCATTTTTCGAAGGATTGTTTGGTTTGTAGCTTGCAATCATTTTCTGAAATTTGGAAACATTGGCGAAAATACATTTTTTCGGCGCAAAAAGCCTTTGGGAGTTCTTCCGTCATTATTTCGACCCACCTTTCAGCGAGCTTGTTTTGTGTTTTCTCTTGTGAATGTGAAAGGGAGCTGAGGCTAAGAAAAAGAAGAACCATTCCACTCATTATTTTTATTTTCATGAAAATCTCCTTCGATGGCTGAGTTTAATGGGTTCTTTTAAAATGGTAAACATTTTTATCTCTTTGTTTGGCTTTTTCCAAGAGTTCGTCCCTAAAATCGGGATGGGCAATTTTAAGCAGCTCGTAGGGCCGCTCTTCATCGGTAAGGCCGTATAGGTTTGCAATGCCATGTTCGGTGATCACATATTGCACATAATGGCGTGGGGTTGAAATGATGGAGCCAGGAGGAAAAGCCTCAACGATATTCGAAAGGCGTTTGCCGCTTTGTGGCTGGTAAGTTGATTTGATGCAAAGAATGCTTCGCCCGCCGGGGCTGTAGAAAGAGCCTTCCACGAAATTAAGTTGTCCGCCCACTCCACTGTATTGCCGTTCGCCGATAGCCTCCGAGCAGATTTGGCCTGATAGGTCGATCATGAACCCCGCATTAATACTCACCATGTTTTGATGTTGGGCAATGAGATGGGGATCATTCACATAAGAAACAGGCGCTGCGAGAGCCTTTCCCTGATTTTTAGTCTTGCGCTCATCGAGCCAATCGTAGAGTTTTTGAGAGCCCAAGGCAAAAGCAAAAAGAGAAATTCCCGCATGCAGGCCTTTACGGGCATTGGTGATTTTACCCGATTCCACCAGGGTAACGAATCCATCGCTGATGAGCTCAGAGTGAACTCCGAATTCCCCCCGTTTGCCCTCCGAAAGAATGCGGGCCACTTCGTTGGGAATCGAACCAATCCCAAACTGCAAGGTATCGCCTTCTTGAATCAAGCTCACAACATTTTGCGCGATTTTTTTCTCTGCTTCGCTGAGCTCGAGGGGAGGAAGTTCTAAAAGGCCTTGATCGCTTTCAACGAGGGCATCGATTTCAGAGATATGAATTTTATTTCCTCCCAATTCGGGCAAGCCCTTCACCACGGGCATTTGGGGGTTGACTTCAGCGATGGCAAGCTTATTCGGATTGCGAGCGGCCTCCAGAAAAGGAATATAGGCGGCTTCGGCATCGATTCCAAAGGAAAGATAGCCTTCTTCATCCATGGCCGAAAGAGTGGTCATCACTACCCGGGCGCTAAAACTTTTTGCGTAGATTTCGAAGGCATTAAAGGCGAGGGGGAGGTAAGCAATATTGGCTCCCATATCGTTGAGGGCTCTTTCCACGGGGCCGTAATATCCGCTGATCACTTTTACGTTGGGATTTGTAAAAATAGGATAAGGAAAAGCACAAAGCCCCGTGAAAATTTGTAGATCCTTCCAATCGTTTCGCTCGGACAAACTATTGAGCAAAGTACGAGGCTGGCCTCCTGCAATGGAAGTCGAAATTTTGTCTACGGGGTGAATGAGCTTTAAGAATTCATCGATGGATTTTTTCTTAGAGAAGTAGGTTTGAGAGAAAGTTGCCATTTTTTCAACCTATTGTCATTTTCCTTTGAATTTACTAAAGCCTTCTTTCTTATGATGCAACGAGAACAAGCCGTGGGGCAACTAAAAGAAAATAATTTTGATATCCTCGTGATCGGTGGGGGAGCTACCGGATCGGGCATTGCCTTGGATGCCGCCACCCGTGGCTTGAAAGTGGCCTTGGTAGAATGTGATGATTTTGCATCCGGCACTTCCAGCAAAAGCACCAAGCTTATTCATGGAGGGGTGCGCTATTTAGAGCAGGCAGTGAAACGGCTCGATCGAGGGCAACTTCATTTGGTGAAGGATGCGCTCAAAGAAAGGGCCATCCTCCTCAAGAATGCGCCCCATCTCACGCGGCCTTTAGCCTTACTCACACCCTTGTATAAAACTTTTCAAAAACCCTACTATCGATTGGGTCTTAAGATGTACGACTGGCTCGCAGGCAAGGCGAATCTTTTTCCAAGTAAGGCCGTGAGCAGCAAAAAGGCCTTGCAGATTTTTCCCATGCTAAAGCCCAAAAATTTAAAGGGGGGCGTCATTTATTCGGATGGGCAGTTTGATGATGCGCGTATGAATGTGGCGATTGCAATGACCGCCCTTGAGCAAGGCGCAGTGATTGCCAATCATATCAAGGTGGTAGAAATTATGAAGGGAGATGGCAAAGTTTGTGGGGCCCATGTTTTAGATCGTTTGAGCGATGAGAAGTTTTCTATTCATGCGCAAATGGTAATAAATGCCACAGGGCCTTTTACCGATTCGATCCGTAAGATGGATGATCCCCAAGCTTTACCCATGTTAAAGGTGAGTTCTGGAATTCACATCGTGCTGGATAAAAGATTTTCGCCCCCCGACACAGGGCTTCTTATCCCTAAAACGGAAGATGGCCGTGTGCTTTTTTTGCTTCCTTGGCTTGAGCATACCCTCGTGGGAACCACCGATAATCCCGCTAACATTGAAGCGAATCCTAAGCCCAGTGAGCAAGACATCGAATATATTTTGCGTCACATTAAACTTTATTTTGATATTCCCATCACTCGGAAAGAGGTTTTAGCAGCATGGTCAGGCCTGCGCCCCCTTGTTTCGAACCCCCAAAAATCAGATACGGCGAAACTTTCTCGCGACCACGTGATCGAAGTTTCTGATTCTGGCCTGATGAGTGTAACTGGCGGGAAATGGACCACCTATCGAAAAATGGCTCTCGATGCGGTGGATTATGCCCTTCAACGGGCCCACTTTAAAAATGCAGGCCCCTCGAAAACCGAAAACACAAAATTAGTGGGGGGAAGAAGATATAAGGCAAGTTTACGTCAAGAACTGGCCAACGAATATGGTTTTTCCGATTTAGTGGCACACCACTTAGCGCTCGCTTATGGAGGACGCGCTCGGGAAGTGGCAGATTTGTCGAAAAGAGCTTATTCTCATTTGCTTGCGCAAGGGCATCCTTATTTGGAAGCAGAAGTGCTCTACGCTGTGCGCCAAGAAATGGCACGAACGGCGGTTGATGTGCTCGCTCGGCGGACTCGGCTCGCCTTTTTAGATCAAAGAGCGGCTCGCGAAGCCTTGCCCAAAGTGATCGAGCTCATGGAAAAAGAACTCTCTTGGGATGAAGAAAGAAAAAAGAGAGAGGAAAAAGAAGCGATAGAATATTTAAGTTAATAGCCTAAAATCCTCAAACCTAGCTGTCTTGAACAATGTCGAATGTAGGCGATTTTTTAATTCAAAATCTTTGATATCATTTTTTGGCGAATCTCATTCACATTCCCTCCGGTGAGTTTTGCCAAATTTTGAGCTTCTTCATCCAAACGTTTGGAAAGCTTCTTTCGATAATCCAGGGCCGCTGGGCAGCTATCTCTTCCCGTCCAAGGGTGTCGCAGAACATAGCGTCCTTGAAAATCAGTTCGATCGGCCGTTTCTCGAAAAACAAGGTCTTCCAAAAAATGTTCCCGATCGTAGCGAACATGCAGGCGTGTTATAAAAGTATTGAGATTTGAGGAAGGCATCACCGAGCGCATATTGAGGCGAACGGCCCCACCTCCTTGGGGATGATTCATTTCATCCAGCCAAAAAACCCCTAAGTTTTTTAATTCTTCCTTCGAGAGGAAATTGGCGGCACAAGAATCGCACCCCGCTCTGTCTGAGGCATATTCTGTAAAGAGAGTTTTTATACCTTCTTTCTTTATTTGTTCGGAAAACATCGAGTGATAGAATTTTTTGAATTCATCTTTTATATATAAAGGAAGATCCATTCCGGTGGGAATTTTGAGGCTTCGGTAATTGGCGCTTTCCACCCTACCCTTGGAGCTGAGTGCGTAGATGAATAATTCTTGTGAGCCACTAGCATTCACTGTGCCCAATCGAAGCGGAAGCATGAATTGGGAAGATTCATAAGCTATTTGGAGGGGCCGAAGAAAAGAAAAGCCCAGTTTAGATTGTTCCTTTAAATTCACTTTGGCGACGAGAAATTTCATATTTTGCCTGAGGTAGCTTTCTAAGATGCGAGAGATGCCTTCAGGAATCTTGTAGCCGTGTTCTTTCAACCAAGTTTCAAGCCCACTGCTTTCTTTCGCGGATAAAATCAGAATGTCATATTCGCCCACCGTAGAGGGGGCCTCTATTTTTACGCCTAAGCTTTGGGCCCTTGCGGCGGAGCGCCCATTGTTATTCTGGGTTTTTGGTTTCATGAGGGTGCCTTTTTTGGCGGAAGGCTCAATCTTTTGGCAAGGATTCGAATCGAAATATTCTACGAAGCGCGGCGAGGTGTAAAGATCGAGATGATCGAGGAGGGCTTTGTCAACAATATGGATTTGTTCTTTGGTGATAAGGGTAGGCACGGGAATAACGATGGCAAATTCTTTTAAGTCGCCTTGATAATCACTGGCCATCGTCAGAACCGTTTTATTTTCTTTTCTCACGAATACAACTTGAGAAGCCTTGTTAAATAATTTTGTATTGTTTTTCGCAACATAAAAGCCGCTAAAGCTTTGAAGTTTAGCGAAGGGCAGGCTCAAGAGGAGGAAGGTAAAAAAGACGGATTTTATTTTCATGAGCTTAAGGTTTTATTAAATCAAAAACGGATTTTTGATTTGAAGATTTTTCAATTTAAAATCATATTGCAAATCTGACCGATCGCTTTGGCTTTTTTAAGAAGAGCTTTGTCCAACTTTAAGGTAATATTTCGTTGCATATTTCTTTTTAGTACCTATTTACGTGCTTTGTCAAATCTGCCCCCGGTGAAGTAAGTTTAAGCTATTTATGGAAGATCAAAAACTCGAAGAAGGGAAGGATTATTATTTGGATGAAAATGGCCTCGTCGTTTTTACGGCCGCCTATTTACTTCGCCGTGGCTATTGCTGCGAAAATGGCTGCCGGCATTGCCCTTATTCTCAAAAAGATTAAGGCAGACTAGCAAGCATGGCTTCGAGCATTGCTTCATCGATGAATTGACCCTCGGTTTTTCCAACTATCATCAGTTGATTGCGCCCACGGGCCTTCGCCTCATAGACCGCCGCATCGGCTCTTTGAATGGCATGGGCCAGTGCACCCTCGCTCGCTTCTGGCATTGGCCGGAGGGGGGCTGCTCCTATGCTCACCGTCAAATGGGCGTGATCGGCAAGCCCTGCTGCACGCTGGGCTTCGCTCAAATGATACTGCACCGCTTGCGCCGCCAATTTCGTCTTAATATCTTGAGTGACGCGGCGTAGCCCGCCAATGCCTGGATTCTTGAGGATGATGAGAAATTCTTCTCCTCCATAGCGAATCACATAATCGCCGTTCATTTCTCGCACCGATTCTTGAAAGATTCGAGCATAATGTTGAAGGGCTCTATCTCCATTGGGGTGGCCATAAGTGTCGTTCACTTTTTTGAAATGATCTCCGTCGATCATCAAAACCCAGTATTCATCGGGGCCCGCTTGACGCTCTCTTTCTCTTCGAAGCAGACTCGCTTCTAGCTTGGGGCCCAGGCGATCTAAGGCTCGGCGGTTGAGAGCGCCTGTGAGAAGGTCGCGATCATTTTCCCTCTGAGTTCTGTCGAAAGCCTGTCTAAAAAAGATGGCGAGCCCTGCAATTTGTTGCAGCAATTCGTGAGTGGTAATAGGGCGATCCGTTTCCTTTTGTTGGAGGATGCGCAGGCTCGCTTCGAGCAGGCGCCGGGCGATTTCAACGTTGGCATCCGCTGAGCCATCCGTAAAATACAACCAATCATGGGCCTCTTGTAAAGGATGAGGGGGAGGAGAAGTGGGGAAAACGATGCTACCCAATTGATCGAGCGCCATTTCCAAGCGAGTACGAGTGGCTTCCGGGAGCAAGTTTAAAAAATGCCTATCTCCCAAAAAGCTAAAAAGCTCGGCTTGGGGCCGTTGACCCGCGGCCAAGGTTTCATGGGCGGCAAAGACCTCACTTTGAAGCCAAAGAGTGAGAACTTCTTGTATCACGCGCAGGGCATCTTGCGGAGAGCGTGGCTGCAGGCCAGAAGCCAGCTGCGCCAGGGTTTGCATGTGTTCACCTAATTCTGCTGGCGCCGCTTTGTTAGCCTGGCCTTTTCCTCCATCTTCGCTGCTCATGAGGTGGATATTTTTTTCCCATTCGGGGGCATTTCCTTCGCCAGAAATTAAATCAGCCCTCCACATTCCTTCGGGGGTGGCGGCCAGAGGCTGGAAAGGAGAAGAGAAAAAAGGAGTTTCTCTAAAACTGCTAGCATAAAGATCGAGGCTTCTTTCCAAGGCATGAAGGCGAAAGCCGGTGGCCAAACCAAAGAGAGCATAGCCTGCCGACATTTCAAGGTTCATGATTTCGGCTTGAACAAATTGCTCAGTAAGGCTTTCTCTGGGGCGAGGAGCCAAACCTAAAGCGGCGTTGAGATGCCTGCCTGCCACGAGGCCGCCCGTTTGAAGTGTGTGTGAGAGAAATGGGTTTTGCCCATCTCCCAGAAAAGCAAATGCTTTCAGAGTACCTAAATCTGTGAAAGTGCTCCACCAAGCCTGGGAATTAAAAACGCCTTCGCCAGGCCTGCCCGAGAAAGATCCGAATCCTGCATTCACCGCCCGAAAGGCGCTGGTTTCGGCGGCGAGGGCGCCTACATAAGAAAGGCCTTGAAGCAAGCGCGAAGAGCCCGTGATCGCGAGGCTGCTCGTCCGGAAAAGCCGAAAAACTGCCCCTCCCGTGGCCATCGCCAACATTGTTTGAACATGCCCTGCTTCCTGCGAAAAATGCCCCAAGGCCTGATCCATTTGAATTTGGTTGGAGCTGAGCAAAGTAGAATCCAAGGGGCGATTTAAAAGGATATTGTAACTTGCTTGTCCGGGATGTGTGGCGAAACGAACCATAAGCTCTCTTTTTTTTAGTTAAATTCGAGAATATATCGGCCTAGAAGGGAATAAGTTGCTTTGAGGATAGGAGGCTTATTTCACCTTAATCGCGATTCCCTCGCAGGAAGCTTGGGTTTTATACCACGTAAGGCCTTCACGTTGAAAAGAAGCCGGCTTGCAATCTTTTAAAATGACGGCATCCGCGCTGAGTTTTTGGGCTTGGCGTAGAAGTTCAAGGCGTGCCTCTTCTGGTTTGCCCTTCGTGGCGCTTACGTTTCCCAATCTTTCATAATTTTGGGCAGGGGCCTCTTCGAGAAGCTGGGGGAGGCTCTCGAGGCTGTAGCCGAGTGAAAAAATAAAAGAGAAACCAAATACCCCTAAGAGGATTATTTTTTTCATCCTTCGACTCCTAAAAAAACTCGGGCCCCTGGGGGGCCTATCAAATTCCTTGAATGGGATAAAGCCGACCGCCCAATTTTAAGCAATATTGTTTTTGGGCATTCATTTCTACTTGTTTAGCAAGCTCCAGATAGGCCTTGCGGCTGAAGCGTGCTGTAAATTCCCCCTTTTTCACCTTGCAGTAAAGCACATTTTCTTTTCCCACCCACAAAGAAGTGGCCTCTAAATTTTCCCGGTAATTTCCGGGAAAAATAAGTTGAATAAAAGCGGGATGAGCTTCGATGCTTTGCACCACGTAGGGCACGTCTTCACATTTAAACAAGCACAATTCCCCTTGGCAGATCAGATGCAGGCTTCCATCGCCTTCTCGATGGAGCTTTTCCATGAAGAAATGTAAAAGCTCAGGCTCATCGAGCTCGGTGTCTTCGTGCCATACCGTGCCCTCGGCATCGATATAGTAATGCCAGGTTCTCATGGGTTTTTTGGGGGCTGACATAGATGTGAGAATAACTTATATTTTGCGCAGAGGAAAGGAGCGATATTATGCCAAATCTTACTCAAAAACGTTGCGTGCCTTGCGAAGGAAATACCCCAAAACTTCAAGCGGAAGAAATCTATAAATTTCTCAAGGAAGTTTCAGGTTGGCAGGAGGAAAAAGAAAAAATTCATAAGACCTTTCAATTTAAAAACTTCTTAGAGGCAATGAAGTTCGTGAACCAAATGGCCGATCTTGCCGAAGAGGAAGGCCACCACCCCGATTTTAGCGTGCATTATAATAAGGTGGAGGTAAGCCTTTGGACGCATGCCATCGGTGGGCTTTCGGAAAATGATTTTATCTTAGCGGCGAAGATCGATAAGTTAGTGCCTTAAGAGGCGGGTTGCCTATAATAATTGCCGCAACACATATTGTAGAATGCCGCCATGTTTGTAGTATTCTATTTCATCGGGCGTATCGATGCGCAAAATTACCTTGAAAGTTTTTTCATCGGCCTTCACGGTCAGCTCCTGCATGGGTTTTAGGCCCGCCGAAATTCCATCGAGAGTGATTTTTTCATATCCGCTGAGCCCCCAAGATTTCCAAGATTCCCTTTCTTTAAATTGAAGAGGCAGCACGCCCATGCCCACCAGGTTGCTGCGATGAATGCGCTCGAAACTTTCGGCAATCACGGCTTTTACTCCTAATAAGTAAGTGCCTTTCGCAGCCCAATCGCGAGAGGACCCTGTGCCGTATTCTTTTCCAGCAAACACCACGAGAGGAATTTTTTCAGACTGATATTTCATGGCTGCGTCGTAGATGCTCATTTGTTCGCCTTCAGGCAAGTGCAAGGTGTAGCCCCCCTCGATATTCAGCAGGAGATTTTTGATTCGAATATTCGCAAAAGTGCCTCGCATCATTACTTCATGGTTTCCGCGTCGGGCGCCATAAGAATTAAAATCTTCAGGCTTTACTCCGAGCGATTGTAGATATTTTCCTGCGGGGCTCGTGGCTTTGATGGAGCCCGCCGGAGAAATATGATCGGTGGTGACTGAATCGCCGAACAAAGCCAGCACTCGCGCATTCCGAATATCTTGGAGGGGGAGAGGGGTTTTGCTCATTTCGTCAAAATAAGGAGGCCGCTTAATATAGGTAGAAGAAGGATCCCACGCAAAAGTTTCTCCTTGAGGCACTTGAATCGATTGCCAAGTTTTATCGCCCTTGAATACTTCTGCGTAGGTTTTCTGAAACATTTCTTCCTTCACCGATTGAAGCATTGTTTCTTCGATTTCTTTTTGCGTGGGCCAAATATCTTTTAGGTAAACGGGCTCCCCTTCTTTATTTTTTCCTAGGGCCTCGAGGTAGGGATTAAAATCCATTCTTCCGGCCAGGGCGTAAGCTACCACCAGAGGTGGAGAAGCGAGATAGTTTGCTTTCACGTAAGGGTTGATCCGGCCTTCAAAATTTCGATTTCCAGAAAGCACGGCGGCTACCACGAGATCTTCCTTTTCAATAACGCTTGCAATCGATTCTGCAAGTGGGCCTGAGTTTCCAATGCAAGTGGTGCAACCGTAACCCACAAGATGAAAATTTAATTTTTCTAAATAGGAAAGAAGATTCGCTTTCTTGAGATAATCCGTCACTACTTTAGAGCCTGGGGCCAAACTTGTTTTTACCCAGGGCTGGGTTTTTAAACCCTTTTCCACCGCCTTTTTGGCAAGAAGGCCCGCTGCAATCATTACCGAAGGATTCGAAGTATTGGTGCAGCTAGTGATTGCGGCGATTACAACCGCACCCTGCTCGAGATGGAAAAAACCATTCGGATGCCCGTTCACATTTGCCTTTTTGGAGATTTCTCCCAGGTGTTCCATTTCTGTTTGGGAACCCCCTTCGCTGAGCCATTTTGAAATGGCCTCGGGTTTTACGTTTTGGATTTTATCTTTTAAGAATTCTGAGAGAGATTTTCGGAATATTTTTTTCGATTCGCTTAAGGGAACACGGTCTTGAGGTCGACGAGGTCCTGCCAAGCTAGGAACAACTGTTGAAAGATCTAATTCCAAGGTGTCTGAAAAAAGAGGGTCGGGTGTTTCTTGTGTTCGGAACAAACCTTGCTCTTGGAAATAGGCTTTTACTAATTCAACGAGAGCTTTTCGGTGAGTGAGTTTCAAATAGTTTAAGCTTTCTTCATCGACAGGAAAAAAACCGATGGTGGCGCCGTATTCGGGGGCCATGTTGGCTACCGTGGCTCGATCGGCCAAACTCAGCTCAGAAATGCCAGCACCATAAAATTCGACAAATTTCCCCACCACGCCTTTTTTCCGAAGCATTTCAGTAATGGTGAGCACAAGATCGGTAGCGCTCGCTCCTTCTGGAATTTTTCCGGTGAGCTTGAATCCGATCACCTGGGGAATCAGCATGGAAATGGGTTGGCCGAGCATGGCCGCTTCTGCTTCGATGCCTCCCACTCCCCATCCTACGACACCTAATCCATTGATCATGGTGGTGTGAGAATCGGTGCCCACGAGAGTATCGGGATAGGCGATGGTTTTGCCATCACAAGCTTGGCCTAATTTTTGGGTGAACACAACAGGTGCCAGATATTCCAAATTTACTTGATGCACGATGCCTGTATCGGGAGGAACCGCTCTAAAGTTTGTAAAAGCGGTGGAGCCCCAACGTAGAAAACGATAGCGTTCTTGATTTCTCTCAAATTCAAGCGCGGCATTTTTAGCAAAAGAATCTGCACTTCCGTAACTATCTACTTGCACAGAATGATCGATGACTAAATCTAAGGGCTGGAGAGGGTTGATTTTTTTGGGATCCCCTCCGAATTTGGCGATGGCTTCTCGCATGGCCGCCAGATCGACCACTACCGGAACTCCTGTAAAATCTTGAAGAAGCACACGCGCCGGTCGAAAGGAGATTTCTTTTGTAGGAATTGCTTGGGGCTTCCAATTTAAAAAGGCTTCGATGTCTTCTTTTTTAACGCTGCGGTCATCTTCAAAACGCAAAAGATTTTCGAGAAGGATTTTGAGTGAAAAAGGGAGCCGCTCTACTTGAGGAAATTTTTCCGCAAGCTTTTTGAGGCTATAAATTTCATAGCCTTGATCTTTTACCTTGATTTCGCTTTGGGTATTGAATGAATTTTTTAAACTCATGCAATTTGCATCCTTCGAGAGCCTCAGGATGTCCCCCTTGGGACATGGTGAGCTTGTCGAACCATGCTATTTTAGTTTTGTTTTTAATGAGGCGTAACTGATTCCCTCTCCATTTTCCTGGCTTACCGGAAGCCCTAACTGTTTCCAACCAGGCGCTTGAGGAAGCCCCCCGTAGCCCCCCTGAATGTTGTAGAGAGTTTCATAGCCTTGTTGAGCGAGTATTTCGCAAGCCTTTTGCGAGCGCCCTCCCACCTGGCAACCCACCACAAGGGTTTTGTTCTTGGGGAGATTTGTTTCGATCACTTTTACAAAGTCAGGATTGGGCATCATTTGACCAAGCTCTTCATTGAAATCGAAGAGAGGAATATTGATGGCAGCCAAGGCATGGCCTTCAACGAATTCTTTCACCGAGCGGACATCTACATAAAGAGCATTGGGATTTTCATCGAGAATTTTTTTGGCTTGATCGGGACTGATTTGTTGAATGGGCATATGAAAAACCTCTTTCCTTAAGGTATATTCATCTTATGTGAGCCTTGCAACTCTCAAATACAGCGCATTTGCATTGTAGGGCAGATCGTTGTAAGGTGGGTTTTCTATGGTCCGCAAGCAACTTGAAAATACGAATGTTGAAGATTTTTATCTCTTGGCTTCTCCGCAGAAGATCCACCAGGAATTTCCGGCTCCTTTGCGTAGTGTTGAAACGGTGTTTGAGGGCCGGGAAACCCTGCGAAATATTCTCGATGGAAAAGATCGGCGTCTTTTTGTGGTGATGGGCCCCTGTTCCATTCACGATATCAAGGCGGCTTTGGAATACGCCCAAAAACTCAAAAAACTAGCCCACCAAGTGCAAGATCGCCTTTTTTTAGTGATGCGGGTTTATTTTGAAAAACCGCGGACCACCGTGGGTTGGAAAGGTTTGATCAACGATCCCTACATGGACGATTCTTTTAAGATTGAAGAAGGGCTTAAAATTGCCCGCAAACTTCTGTTAGACGTAACCAGCCTGGGTTTGCCCACAGCGACCGAGGCGCTTGATCCTATTACCCCGCAATACTTAACCGAAATGATTTGTTGGTCAGCGATTGGAGCGCGCACCACCGAATCTCAAACTCATCGCGAAATGGCGAGCGGGCTTTCAACACCTGTGGGGTTCAAAAATGGCACCGATGGGAATATTGAAGTGGCTATCAATGCAATGAAATCTGCCTTGCGACCCCATAATTTTTTAGGCATCGATCCCGAAGGGCGCATCTCTGTTTTTAAAACGCGTGGCAATGCCTATAGTCATATTGTTTTGCGCGGGGGAAACAAAAAATCGAACTACGATGCCGATTCGGTGAAGCACTGTGAACAAGTACTGGAGAAAGAAGGATTGCGGAAAAAAATTATGGTCGATTGCTCCCACGGCAACTCCGGCAAAGACCCTCGCCGCCAACCTCTCGTGTTTCAAAATGTGATCGATCAAGTGGTGGCTGGAAATCAGTCGATTGTGGGGATGATGGTTGAAAGTAATTTGCTCGAAGGCAGCCAAGTGATTCCTGAAGACCTTTCTCAATTAAAGTATGGAGTTTCGGTGACCGATAAATGCATCGATTGGGCTACCACAGAGAAAATGATTTTAGAAGGCTATGAAAAATTATCCCAAATCCATCCAGCGCGAAAATAATTCTATTTTCATCGAATGGGCCGATGGCCACAAAAGTGTTTTAGAGATTTCTTATTTGCGCCGTAAATGTCCTTGCGTGATGTGCAAGCATGCCGAGCTTCGCACCCCCGATGGAGGAGTAGATCTGCCTTCCTTTCAATCGAAGCCCATCGAGATTATTGCTTCTGCCCCGGTGGGAAATTATGCCTTGAATTTCAAATTCAATGATGGGCACGACACGGGAATTTATTCTTACGATCATCTGCGCAAGATTTGCCCTTGCCCCGAGTGCTCTCAAGAAGTGTTTGCCTGATTTACTCACAAGTATTTTTTCCTATTCTTTCTTCCCCAGCATGTGCAAGGCTTAGCGCCATGCAAACCTTAGCCCAAGATCACCCTTCTGAGTTTGAGAATTTTGGAATTTCCTTCCAGCTTCTTCAAATGCTTAAAAAAATGAAGATTTTCAAACCTACTCCCATCCAACATAAATCGATTCCTGTTGCCATCGAAGGAAAAGACATCATGGGCATTGCCCAAACGGGCACAGGCAAAACGCTCGCTTTCGGAATTCCCTTGGTGCAGCGCTTAGATCGTTTGAAAGGGAGGGCTTTAATTTTACTTCCCACGCGCGAACTAGCTCATCAAGTGAACGAAACCTTGCAGAAGATCGCCTCGGTGTTTCAACAAAGAACTGCCGTGCTCATTGGTGGAGAATCGATGTATGGCCAGATTCAAGATTTAAGACGCAACCCGCGCATTCTGATTGCTACCCCCGGAAGATTGATTGACCATCTCGAACAAAGACGGGTTCAACTCACCGACATCAAAATTTTGGTGCTCGATGAAGCCGATCGCATGCTCGATATGGGTTTTGCTCCTCAGCTCAACCAGATTTTAAAAACCGTTCCGCGAGAACGCCAAACTCTGCTTTTTTCGGCGACCATGCCGCCATCGATCGTGAAGCTCGCCACCACTTATATGGCCTTGCCGGTTCGCCTCGAAGTAGCGCCGGCTGGCTCGACCTTAGCCGCCATTGAGCAAGAAGTTTTTATTATTGGGCAGGAGGCCAAACTTTCTTTGCTCGAAAAACTTCTTCAAGAATATAAAGGCACGGTTCTTGTTTTTTCGCGAACCAAGCATGGGGCCAAAAAAATTACGAAAGTGGTGCGCTTGATGGGGCATAGCGCGGCGGAGATCCATTCTAATCGCAGCCAAGCCCAGCGCCGCGAGGCCTTGGGTGGCTTTAAATCGGGCAAATATCGAATTTTAGTGGCCACCGATATTGCGGCGCGTGGCATTGATGTGAATAATATCGAACTCGTGGTGAATTTTGATTTGCCAGATAATTCAGAAGATTATGTGCATCGCATTGGGCGCACGGGCAGGGCTGGCAGAAAAGGCATGGCCATTTCTTTTGCGACCCCTCAGCAGAAACACGAAATTCGCACCATTGAAAAGCTCATTCGAAAAACACTCACGATTTCGAAATTACCTGAATTTGAACCTAAAAAAATGCCTTCTACTCCTACCCCTGCCAGACCCAATGAAAGAAGATTCGGCAAAACTCATTGGCGGAATCGATCCCCCCGAAAAAAATAGAAAAGCGGTTAAAAATTAAGCCGATTATGCAGAGGCAATCACAAAATATAATAAATGTAATAAATTGATAATAAACCCTTTTGTTTCCCTTATTCAGGTATAATGAAAGAAAACACGCCACGATCAAAGGATTTTTAGGAGCAAGATTTAGTGACAAATTGGGACGTGATAAAAGGGAGGTTCTTATGAATGGTACAATGCATGTAAAAATGGAGCGATCTTCCGAAGATTTTCTCGCAAATCTTTCCGAGGCTGCTTACGACGTGGCAATACGGTTTCAAAAGAAAGGCTCTTTTGTAGAACTAGAGATCGGCTTGTGGGAAGCAATGCGAGAAGTGATCCGAAAAGACATGTTCTTTGGCAAAAACATGGCAAAATGTACCTCCCTTAAAAAACAATGTCAGCCGTGGTCGAAAGAAGCGGAGGCGTTTGAGCTGCTCCCCCATCTGGGTGTGGTAGGCGCTTAAATCTTTGCGGCTACCTCCGAAAAGATAAAGATCTCGGGCTGATCCTTTCCAACTAGCTTGATTTCGTACTGGTGATAAGGCTCAACGATCTTTGTGACCGTGCCAGGTTTATAACCAAACCCCCATTGATATACATAAACAGTTTGGCCCACGGTAAAGCCTTTAGGCGCCATGTCCAAGGGCAGAACTTTGGTTTCAGGAAACACTGCCACGTGGCCGCTGTCGGTGCTGATCCAAATCTTGCCGTTCCCCTTGGCAATCACCAGCCCTTTGTAGGGCGAATTCATATTCTCCCGGTAAATAACCCAGGCCATTGGATTCACGCCATTGATCAAAGGTTGAGCATGTTCCATCAATTTTTCGGTGATTGCATTACCAAACTTGTATCGTAAGGTTACCTGGCCCGCCTCGATTCGTTTAACCCGACCAATCGTTTTGCTTGCACCCCAGGCATCGCCTAAGGCGATATCGTTGATTTTAAGTTTAGATGGATCGCCTACGGGGTGAATAAGTGCCCCCGGCACCCCTGGAAAGCGGGTTCCTATTTTGTCTTTCAGCGTGGCCGAGTTGCCTGCTACCGAATCAACTTCAAAGATGCCAACCTTGGCCATATCGCCACCCGCTTCCGGCACAGCGGCCCATACTTTATCAAGCGGCTTGGCTGTTACGGGCACTTGAGGAAGCCCTTCCATCCAATTTGCGGCATGAGCGCTCATTGCGGCGCTGCAAATAACAAAAAATACGATCGAAATCGGTCGTAAATATTTCATAATCACCCCTTTTAATTTAGTTTTTGTGGAACACAATAATTTCTAATGGAGGTGTTAGTTTAACCTATGAGAATTTAATCAGTCAAAAAATAAAAAAGCCCTCTATAAAAAATCCAAGGGCTTTTGTGTTTTAAATAGTGCCCAATGTGCTGCAAATCGTTATTTTACTTTTGCATTGCAAAACAGCTATTTTAATTTATAATTGCCCTATGAAAGTTCAACGTATTTACCCACTTCCAAACAAGTCTTTTTTCCTCTTTGGGCCTAGGGGTGTTGGCAAAAGCACTTGGGTTAAAGAATGTTTTTCACCGGCATTTGAAATTAATTTGTTGCGGCAACAAACTTATTTGCAGATGCAAAATGAACCCTCTCTTTTGACTCAGCAATTAGCCCATCTCAAAAGCCGAGATTGGGTTTTCATTGACGAAATTCAAAAACTTCCCAGCCTTTTGGATGAAGTTCACTATCTGATGGAAGAGAAAGAACTCCGTTTTATTTTGACGGGATCAAGCGCCCGCAAACTTAAACGAAGCGGTGCCAATCTTTTAGCGGGTAGAGCCTTGACCCATAAAATGTTTCCTTTCAGTCTTCGTGAATTTGGTTTTAGCAGATCGGTAAAAGAGTTGTGTGTGTTTGGTACCTTGCCACTCGTATTGAAAGATCCTGCTTCAGCGGAACAAACGCTTTATAGTTATGTTGAAACGTATTTGCGCGAGGAAATTAAAGAAGAAGCGTTAGTGCGACGGCTCGATCAATTTAACCGTTTTTTGCAAATCGCAGGCAGAATGAACGCGCAGACGATCAACTATGCCAACCAAGCACGCGACACCGGGCGTTCTGCAGCCATGATTGCACAATGGTATGACATTTTGGAAGAAACCTTACTCGGCATGCGCTTGATGCCATACCGGCCTGGATTTAAGGTGCGCGAAGCGGGGCATCCAAAATTTTATTGGTTTGACCCGGGAGTGGCGCGCGTGAGCGGACAAATTGGGGTTGACGACATTGGCAGCATTGAAATGGGAGCTGCTTTGGAAACGCTGCTACTCAATGAGTTGCGCGTTTATCGGGAATACTCCGGAAAGATGCGCGCGATCTCTTACTACGGTTGCCCGGGGGCGGGTGAAGTAGATTTTATCATTGAAACTCGGGCTAAAACCATCAATCGAGCGGCAGAATTCATCAGTATTGAAGTCAAATCAGCAAAAAATTGGAAATCAGAGTTTGAAGGACCTAGCCGGGCCTTGCAGACAAGTGCCGGCAAGCAATATAAAAAGATGATCGGAGTTTATCTGGGCTCTGAGCGCTTAACCCGGGATGGATTTGAAGTTTATCCCCTTGCAAGTTTTATAGAACAACTTTTTGCCGGCAAGCTTTTCTAAAGCTTCTTCATATTATGTTGAAGGAAATTAAAGAGGGATTATGAAAATCTTATTTGTCACCGATCTGCATGGAAGCCGGTGGAAATATGACTGGGGCCGTAAGCGGCAAGATCCTCAAGGAATTGATCAAGTTCATTTATTCCATATATTTTGGCTGCACAGTCGGGAACTTCTATGCTTTTCAGTCTAGACGCCCATTTTTTATCAAGCACAACAAATTCTGAGTAGGCTGAAGCAACCGTAGAATGCATAAGATCTGGGCCATCATTTGGCTCAAAATTGTCATTTCCAAGAATAATGAGTTTGTGAATCTGTTTGTAAATGTATTCTGTCGGTGGTGTTCCCTGAGTGTATAATGGCACGATTTTTTCCATATTGTTCCTGGCAGTTGTATTATTACGAACGCTCTTTCTGGCATTATCAATAATACTCTTCATATTGGTTTTGGTGGATTCTGCCAGTTCCTTATACTTTACGTAATCTTCGGGGCACCGTTTCAATTCATCAAATAAGCTTTTGGGTGTAAATTTTAATAATCGAAACCATAACAGAATTGGATACAACCGTTTGATCAGACAATTATGATGACGAATCCATTGAAGGAATATTTCCTTCAACATGGTTTCATCAACTTGTGGTCCCTGTTTCCTATGGCTCCATTGCTTTTCCTTTTCAACCACTTTTATATACTCACAATCCAAGAAGCCCCAGTATGGGCCAATCCTTTTCAAAAAATTTAATAACCGTCGATATGCGCGACCAGTCCCCTGATTATAGGATTCGATTAAGAGCATCCAAGAAAAGTACAGTGTCCCACCCGTTTTTTTCAATATGTCTAGAAATTGTTCTCCTTCTCCTGGGTGTGAATCAGAAAAACGACGTAGGACACAATAATCCAAATAAATCCGTGGAGCAGTAGCATCCTGGATAATTTGCACACCCTTCTTATTGGTGGAGTAGTGAAGCATAACGTTTATCTAGCTATCAAATATGGAGGATCTTTCTACCTGTTTTAAAATTGTTTTTCCAGAAAAGTACCTTTCAAATCGATTGCAATACCTTTACCTAATCCTCAAGATGGATTCACGGGTCCTTCCTGGCGATCCTCCCTGTGGGTGGCTAAGCGCGGAATTTCGTTAGCGACAGGAAATAATTTGTCTCGTCACTCGTCAGAGAAAAAGCCGTTCTCCCTCTTCAGGAAAACGGCTTCTTATTTTAGATATGCTCCGGCTGCTGGACTCGAACCAGCGACCTAGCGGTTAACAGCCGCTTGCTCTACCGACTGAGCTAAGCCGGAGTGTAAACAAAAATTATTTTCAAAGACCTCTATATTAAGCTTAGCATCTCAATAGATGAGCAAGCTGCTTACAGCCGCAGCAAGCTAGGAACGCTTCGCGTCGATAGACTATCGCGGAGTTTGCCTTCGTCCACCGGACGAAGTTTACCTCCTTGCTTCTACCGACTGAGCTAAGCCGGAATGTAAACAAAAATTATTTTCAAAGACCTCTTAAGAGCGGACCAGCCTTTGGCTGGAAGCCGGTTTTAAAAGACCAACAAAAAACGGCTTTTTTCAAGCCGTTTTTTTTAAACTTAACTATAGAATTTAAAAATTCCTGTCAATTGCTTGGAAATTTTCTTTAAAACTCGAAGATCAAAGTGGAACGAACCGCATAAGCGTTGGAAGCGGGATCAAAAATGATGGGATTCATCACATTAGGGTTAAAGCTGGCATTGGCTAAATCGTCATTTTTAATATCAAAGGCAGCCCCCGGAACCAAAATGCCGCCCGTGAGATTCCAAAAAACATGATCAAAGAATTTTGCTTCCACGATGAGATCGGTTTCGATTCCATACCAGCTGCTTCCATTGAAAACGCGAGGAAGGCCCGCCACTCCCGTGAGCTCAGAAAAATTAAAATCATACACTTTCGAAGGGGCCCAAGCCGTCACCACATGAGCGCCCAATTTTAACCATTGAGCTTGGGGAATCACATGAGAAAGGTCGAATTTATGTTTGTAAGTGAGGCCCACATACGCCGCATTGTTTACAAAATTAGAAGTGATGGGCTTGTTACCTAAAACCGTGTTTCCATTGATTTGAATGGCGGGAGAAGTGCCAAGAGGAGATTGAAACATCAAAAGGCCAACGTGATAATCGGGCCTAAAGCCAAATTGGGTGATCTTGCTAGAAAGAGGGCTTGAATCTCCTTGGGCAAAACCCGAGATTAATTTCCATTCTTCTGCACCGTGAAGCCCTTCTACCTCTAAGGCTCCCATGCTCACACTCAAATCATTTTGGCCATTTAAGCAAACGGGGTTGGGTAAAATGGTGTTCGTGCTACCCGAGGGGGTTTGAATGGCATTAATGCAAACTCCAGATCCAATTTTACCGCCGAGGTAAACATATTCGGCTTTGGCGGTGATGGGCCCCTTTTGATATTTGCCATAAGCATCAATGTAAAAAGCGGCCGTGGTGCCATCTTGAGCGCCGGGAACTGCAACCCCGGTCGAATTGAGCGCAGTGCCCACCGTTCCGTTAGTGCCCGATCTAAATCTTAAGCCCGCATAAGTGCCAATCTCAAAGTTTCGGCGTTGATAAAAAAGGGCTTCCGTGAATTGATAAGTATCGTGGCCAGAACCTACGCCCGGATTGGTGAGTAAGGTAATGGCGGGCACTCCTTGATTTTGGTAGGCAAAGTCGATGAGGGTTGCCAAAGCAAGGCTGGAGTTATCCGAGAAATCGATTTTTCCAATATAGAGAAAGCGATCGAAGGTATCGCCAAATAAGCTATCCCAGTCGTTTCCATCATTCTGAAAAATTCCCAAGCCCCAGTTAGAAGGCTGACGTCCTAAGCGAAATTTTCCAATGGGAGTAAGCAAATCGACATAAAAACGGCGAAAGTTAACACTGCCTCCATATTGACTGCCGCTGGTGATATCTCCGGCGGCTCCGCCCGTTACCCCAAAGGCGCCATTGCCGCCCGGCAGATTAATTTGACCCGTGAGAGGGCTGTAAACAGAGAGATATTTGGTGTTGTTTGTGCCAAAGGTGACATCGTCTAGAAAATCAATTTGAGAATGGAAAGAAATGTTGTCGTTCACCTTAATGGAGGGCTCGAGGCGAAAGCGTTGAATGCCGTAGAAAATATCGCCCACCCGATCGTTGCTGCCTTGGTTTCCTTGGGCAATATTATTTTTGTTTTGTAGATCGAGGTTGTAGTCGTTTTCCAAACGAATTCGGTAATAGCCGTGCGCAGAGAATTCGAGTGCCTGAGAAAGGCTCGAAAACAAGATGATAGACACTGCCACTAAAAGAGCTAAATGCTTTTTCATGAAAAAAACTCCCCTCAAAAGTGAAGTTTATGAATTTGATTGAAGCCGAAAATTAAAGATGCAGTGGTTGTAAAAAGAAATGGGGGGAGTGTCAATTAAAAACCCCTAAAAATAAGGACTTAAATAAAAAAAGGCGCCCCTCTAAAGAAGGGCGCCTTTTTGGCGAACCACAAGTTTCGATTTACATCATGCCGCCCATGCCACCCATTCCACCTCCATGGCCACCCATCGGGGGCATTTCCTTTTTCTCTTCTGGCTTTTCGGCCACAAGTGCTTCGGTGGTGATCATGAGAGAGGCAACAGAAGCCGCATTTTGCAAGGCATTTCGAGCGACTTTCGTGGGATCGATGATTCCCGCTTCGATTAAGTCTTCGAATTTATCCTTGGCCGCATTGTAGCCATAGGAGCCTTTATTCTTTTTGATTTCTTGAACAATGAGAGCTCCCTCTACGCCGGCATTTTCAGCAATTTGGCGAGAAGGTTCTTCGAGGGCTCTTTTCACGATATTGACACCCACTTGTTCATCTTCGGCGACTTTCAGTTTTTCGACGGCGGCAATGCAGCGAATGAGAGCAACTCCGCCCCCGGCGACAATTCCTTCTTCTACGGCTGCCCGAGTGGCATGCAAGGCGTCTTCGACGCGCGCTTTCTTTTCTTTCATTTCAGTTTCAGTGGCAGCGCCCACGTTCACCACGGCCACTCCGCCCACGAGCTTGGCTAAGCGTTCTTGGAGTTTTTCTTTATCGTAATCGCTGGTGGTGGTTTCTACTTGGGCGCGGATTTGGGCCACTCGACCTTCGATGTCGGTTTTGCTTCCCGCTCCATCAATGATGGTGGTGTTGTCTTTATCAATCACAACACGTTTGGCTTTGCCCAAGTCTTTAATAGAAATGCTTTCGAGCTTAATTCCTAATTCTTCGGCAATGCATTTACCGCCGGTGAGGGTGGCGATATCTTCAAGCATGGCCTTGCGACGATCTCCAAAACCAGGAGCCTTCACAGCGGCAGCTTGCAGGGTACCTCGGAGCTTGTTCACCACGAGGGTGGCCAAGGCTTCTCCATCCACATCTTCGGCTAAAATGAGCAAGGGCTTGCCCAGCTTGGCGATGTTTTCAAGCACGGGGAGCAACTCTTTCATGGAGCTGATCTTCTTTTCGTTGATGAGAATGAAGGGGTTTTCGAGGACGCATTCCATTCTTTCGGGATCGGTGACAAAGTAAGGGGAGAGGTAGCCGCGATCAAATTGCATTCCTTCGACCACATCTAAGCTGGTTTCCATGCCTTTGGCTTCTTCGACGGTGATCACGCCTTCTTTACCGACTTTTTCCATCGCCTTCGAAAGAATTTCGCCGATGGTTTCATCGCCATTGGCAGAAATGGTTCCCACTTGGGCGATTTCTTTTTGGCTCTTGATAGATTTGGAGCTCGACTTTAATTCTTCAATGGCGGCACCCACGGCTTTTTCGATTCCACGCTTCAGAGCCATAGGGTTGTGACCCGCGGCGACCATTTTGGAGCCTTCGCGGAAAATAGATTGGGCTAGCACCGTGGCGGTGGTGGTTCCATCCCCAGCAGTATCTGAGGTTTTGGAGGCCACTTCTTTCACCATTTGGGCGCCCATGTTTTCGAATTTATCTTCGAGCTCGATTTCTTTGGCCACCGAGACGCCGTCTTTGGTGACGGTGGGGGATCCAAAGCTCTTATCGAGCACTACATTACGGCCGCGAGGACCCAAGGTGACCTTCACGGCATTGGCGAGAGTATCGACGCCCCGCAATACTTTTGCACGGGCCTCTTCTCCGAATAGAATAATTTTAGACATACCAATCTCCTTTTATATTTTTTAAACTTTATTTACTTTCAATCACGCCCTGAATATCTTCTTCGCGAAGGATGAGGTATTCTTCGCCTTCGATTTTAATTTCAGTTCCCCCATATTTTGAAAAAAGAACCCGGTCTCCCGCCTTCAGATCGAGAGGAGTTACTTTTCCATCTTCGCTGATTCGACCGCTGCCTACGGCAACGACTTCCCCTTCTTGGGGTTTTTCTTTGGCAGAATCGGGAATAATGATGCCGCCTTTGGTCTTTTCTTCTTCCTCAATGCGTCGAACAATTAAGCGATCGCGCAAGGGACGAACATTAATCTTCTTGGCCATGATGCATTCCTCCTTAAATAAATGATAAACAGAAAAAATTTATTTTTTTCTAGGGTTTACTGGCCCAATATTTCTGTATTTATTTCCAGAAACGTGAGCCGGAAGGTCATATAAGCCTTGGAGTGGCAAAGTCAAGAGGGGGAATTAAAAAAATAGACTTTAAAAGCGGCGTTTCTGGGCCTCTTCTTCATAGTATTTTTTGTAAAGAATGTCCCATTCCCGGTGTGCTTCTGTAACCCCTCGTTTTAACGAGGAAATTTTTGAGCGCACGGCTTCGTCGATTTCGTCTTCAATATGAAGGTAATGAGTAAGGGTGAGTTTAATCACCTTCAGAGCCTCGTCTTCATCGGGGTAATCGGCCAAATCATCATTATATAAGCCATCCCAAATGAGGTGGGAAATATGGCTGATGCGTTCGTCGGAGAGTTTCATATCACCAAATTCCTTTCCTTGATTAATTGCTTCTTAATCATCTGAAACACTCTTTGGGAATCAAGTTGGCCCGAAGCGATTTGAGTTTTGTATTGTTCCATGATTTTTCTCACCTCAAGATCGAGCTTGTCTTCTTCCTGGAGATTATGCGTGATGATTTCTAAAATTTTGAAATAGATTTTTTCTTCGGGGGCCTTCAATTTGGCTTTTCCCTTTTCGGGAAGGGCTTTTACCAAAAGGCGGGAAATTTTTTCGATTTGTTCTTTTTTGAGGCGCATCAATTAAAATTCCCAGTGGAGGCCGGCTTGTTGAAGAATGTTTTTAAGTAAACCCGGACCAATAATTTTTCCACTATGAACAGGAATGGTCACTTTTGTTTTTTTATAGGGATTCACAAAATGTTGGTGTGAACCCTTTGATGAATCAAAAACAAATCCATTTTGTTTCAAAAAGCGAATTAATTGTTTGGCAGTAATTCGAGGTAGTTTTGGGCTCACGCAGCTACTTCAATCACAGTATGAACAGTTTGGTCAACTGTTGGTATGGGCATTTTATTTTTTCTGAGCGCATGAATATGAAGAGTAATAGCTTGCTTGATATTTTTAAAAGCTTCTTCCACGGTTTTGCCCTGACTATAACATCCTGGAAGGGCAGGAACGAGGACGTAATACCCCTTTCCATCTTCTTCAGGAAGTACATCTACAGAGAAATGGAATTTAGCTGTTTTCATTTTGTAATGATAAACATAGCGGGAAGAAAATGGCAAGATTACCTTTGTTTAAGATGCTTCATTAATTTTTGCGTATGAATTTCGGGTATTTTCATCGAGCCCAAAGCCCCATGCCCCTTCATTTTATCTCCGTGAAAATCAGACCCACCGGTGACGAGGAGTTTTTTCTCCACTGCCCAATTTTCATAATGGGTTTTTTGCCAGGCTTTGTGGCTGGGATGATAGGCTTCAATGCCTTGAAGGCCTTTTTGAAATAGCTCTTCCAAAATTTCTTGTTTTTTCAGCAAGCCAGGATGAGCCAGCACGGAAATTCCGCTGGTTTGAGAAATGAGTTTGATTACCTTTTCAGCGGGCAGGGGTGTGCGGGCCACATAGCCCGCTTTGCCAGCGCTCAAATAGTGGGCAAAAGCATCGTGGAGAGAAGAGGCATAACCTTTGTGCACCAGCGCCCGCGCCAAGTGAGGTCGGCTGCAAGCGCTTTCCGAAGGGATGAAGCGCCTCACTTCGTCCCAAGAAATCAAGACATTCGCTTTTGCCAGTTGACGGATCATGGCTTCCATTCGCCGGTGGCGCTCTTGCTTTTGCTTTTCTAGGAATTTTAAAAGAAGGGGAGAGTGAGGATTAAAGCCGTAAGCGAGCACATGAATTTCCTCTTGCTGACAATGGCAGGAAATTTCGATGCCGGAAATCCACTGAATTTTAAAGGCCTGGCAATATTTTTTGATTTTGACAAGGCCCGCCACCGTATCGTGATCGGTCACACTTAAAAATTTGATTTTTTTGCGTAAAGCCGCTTGAACGAGTTTTTCAGGAGAAAAAGTACCATCGGAAGCCGTGCTATGGGTGTGAAAATCGGCATTCACTTAAAAGCTCATCAAATAACGGCAGAGGGTGCGTACCATAATGCCGGTACCTCCCTTGGGGCAATAAGCCCAGGGCTTATTCGCCCAACTGGGCCCGGCGATATCTAAATGCACCCAAGGAATTTTAGGGTCGACGAATTCCTGGAGAAAAAGGCCTCCGTTAATCGAACCCCCGTAAGAACCGCCGATGTTTTGGATATCGGCGATGGAACTTTTGATTTCTTCTTTATATTCTTCTACCAAAGGCAGTTCCCAAATATTTTCGCCCGATTTTTTTCCTGTTTCGATGAGAGAGCCAATGAGTTCTTTATTGTTTCCCATGATGGCGCTGTAAAGATCACCCAGGGCAACTAAGCAAGCTCCCGTGAGGGTCGCCAAATCAATGATGAGATCGGGCTTTTGCTTGGTGGCGTAAACCAAGGCATCGGCCAAAATGAGGCGGCCTTCTGCATCGGTGTTGAGCACTTCCACGGTTTTGCCGTTATTCATTTTGAGAATATCGCCGGGGCGAACCGCATTGGCATCGGGCATGTTTTCGGCCGAAGGAATGTAGGCTCGAACCTCTACATGGGGTTTGAGGTCTTTTAAGGTTTTCATCACCGCGATTAAAGCGGCGGCGGCGGCCATGTCATCCTTCATGGTTTCCATGCTCTTGGGGGGTTTTAAGGAAAGACCTCCGGAATCAAAAGTAACCCCTTTTCCTACCAGCGCGATTTTCTTTTTAGCCTTTCCCTTCGGCTTATAGACCATTTCGATCAACACGGGAGGATGCTTTGAGCCCTGACCCACTCCCAAAATTCCACCCATTCCCATTCGTTTGAGATCCGGCACTTTAAAAATACGTGTGCGAACGCCCGAGATTTTTTGTGCCTGCTTGGCAAGCACTTCGGGAGCTTTGTCTTGGGAAGGGGTATTAACCCAATCGCGCGCAAAATTGGTGGCATGGGCCAGCACTTGGGCGCGATAAATTCCTTTTTTGGCGCTGAGGAAAAGCTTTTTGCTAGGAAGGGGATAAAGCACTTCCGAAAGAGAAGAGTAGGCGCTTTTCTTAGATTTATAAGTAGTGAACTTGTAAGAAGCGAGAATGAAGCCTTCAGTGGCGGCTTCAATGACTTCTTCGGGGCTGCACAAATCTTCGCAGGCCTCTAAAATAGGATAGACGGCACTTTTAAGTTTGAGTGAATCGGCCATCGCGCAAAGTTTGCCTGTTGCTTTTCGTATCGTTTCTAAATTGAATTTCTTCATTTCACCGAAACCCGCAATGGCCACGTACTTCGCTTTAATTTTATGATGGCTATGAAATAATTTGATTTCCCCCACCTTGCCCTGGAAGTCTTCTTGTTTTAAGGTTTGGGAAAGAAGGCCCGCGAGTTGTTTGTCCACGCGATCGAGGCTGGATTTTTTGTCTATTTTTGCGTCGAAAAGAGGAAGAATGAGGAGGTCAGCTTTAATTTTTTCTGCTGCTTGCGTGTTTGGGATGAATTGGGTCATGGGGTATCCTGTTTTATTTTGAAATAATCCTCATTCCTTCCGCTTTTTGTTTTTCGACTAATCCGCGTCGAAAAACAAGCCAGATCCGGCATGAGTTTCTTTAGTGCGGATAAAGTATATGCCGGCTCTGAAGCCGCTTCAGGAAATAGGATGATTTCAAAACTGATTTTTTTAAGGGTGGAAGATTGCTTGCAAGGCATCTAAAAAATTTATACCAAGAGAAGATATTTTCAAAGGAGAAATTCTAAATGCCTGCACGAAAAAAGAATAAAGTGTGGAAAACGCTCCTTTTAGAACATCAAGGCCCGGTGGTGCAAGTTTACTTGAATCGGCCCGAAACGAAAAACGCCTTTAATATGGAGTTGGCGGGCGAATTGGGCGAGGCGCTTCGAGAAATCGCCCAAGATAAAAATATTCGCGCCGTGATTTTAAGAGGAAAAGGAGGGGCTTTTTCATCGGGAGGCGATTTGAAAATGTTTCATGCGGCTCTTCCCAAGCCAGCCCCCGCTTTTCGGAAAATTAGCACCTTGCTCAATGCGGCCATTAAGCTGATTCGCGGCATGCCTAAGCCTGTGATTGCGGGGTTGCAGGGCCCCGCCTATGCTGCTGCCTTTGGCTTAACACTCGCCTGTGATTTGATTTTTGCCTCTGAGTTGGCCACCCTTTCGGCTTCCTATATTAAGGTGGCGCTTTGCCCCAATGCTTCTGCGAGTTTGTTTTTGCCCCGTTTGGTAGGGTTTCATCGGGCTAGCGAAGCGCTTTTAACCGGACGGGTTTTTTCGGCACAAGAAGCCTATGACTGGGGCATTGTGAATCGAGTGCTGCCGGAGGCCGAATTTGATTCGGCCCTTCTAAGCTTTGCGCAAGATTTAGCCTCTCGCCCAAGCGCCACCTTGGCCCGCACGAAGCTTCTCTTAAACCAATCTTTAGGCTTTCATTGGCAGGCCCAGCTCGAAAGGGAAAAAGAGGCCATTGCTTGGTCTTCTACTACCCCTGATTTTGCCAAGCGAGTGACGGCCTTTGTTGAGAAAAAGAAAGGGTAATCTAAATTCCGCACTTATTTTAAGGGAATGGCAATTTAATGTAAGCAAAGTTGAAGGGGGCTCACAACTTCTTCCACTTAATCGAACATCCCATCGAAGGCATTTGGGCGGAAATAGGTTGTTTGCCGGCGAGTAAGGCATTAAGCGCTTCTCGAAGTTCGTGCCGGGTCACTTCACTTTCGCCTTTCCAATGATCATCGATGCGGCCGTGGTAAGCGAGGCTTCGGTTTTGATCGTACACATAAATATCGGGGGTGCAAACCGCCCCATACGCTTTGGCGACCTCTTGTGTTTCATCCACCAAATAAGGAAAGCCGTAATTTTTTTGCAGCGCCCTTTTTTTTAGATTTTCAGGATTATCTTCCGGATAATCGCTTGGGTCGTTGGCACAAATGCCAATGAGCTGAACTCCCTTCGCTTCATAATCTTTTCGAAGTTGAATGAGGCGATCTTCTATTGCCATCACATAAGGGCAATGCACGCAAATAAACATCACGACCAGTACTTTTTTGCCTGCAAAACTTTCGAGTGAATAGGTTTTCTCATCGATGGCATTGAGCAGCTCAAAAGCAGGAGCGGGGGTATTGAGTTTAATATTTTCGGAATTGAGGAGGACCATAAAAGCGTTTTGACATAAATTTTCCTTTTAGTAAATGAGGGAAGGGGATTTTTAAACTTAAATCAATTTCCAATTTAAAGGGAGTATTTTGGATATTTTTTTAAAGTCTTTTCCATTGCTTGTAAAAAGGGTCGCGCCAACGGAGAGGGTTGAAAGCGCAATGAGCAAATCATGCGAAAAGCCTTTGTGCCCTTGAATTTCTTTGTTCAATTTTGAGAGACATTCCCCTGCTTTATAATAGATATTGGCATTGAGTTCGATGATTCGATGGGCCTTTGAATAGGGTAGTAAAAGTTGATCAACAATTTTTTTGAGAGAAGAGTTAACGGCTCCCGCACACAATTCCATCAGAACAATAGGAGACATGAAGCGAATATGCGAGCGTTCTTCGAAAAGCTCCATCCGTTGGGAAGATCGGAGGTAGTCGATGTAAATGCAGGTATCGTAGACTACTTTCATGAAAATAATTTTTTCAATTTTGCTTTTCCGGCCAAAGCTCGGTGAGTTTTGATGATTTCATCTTCTTCGGTAACCATTTGCAAAGCACGGTTGACTGCTTCCTTGTCGGTGTGGACCTTAAAGATGGCTTTCGCTCTTTGGATTGCTTTTAAATCAAGTTCAATCGTTTTTTTTGCCAAGTTTTGCATAAACACCTCACCCATACTTTACTGGATTTTATATGGCTTGTCTATGAAAGGTTTTTTGACGGAGTATCTAATACTTCTTTCTTCTCGTCTCCTTCAAAATTCTTAAGACCGCTTTACATTTCTGCCAGAAATTTCCTGTATAATTTTTACATAAATATTTTAAGGTTTCGTAAAGAGGGGTGTCGTAACCAAACCACCAAAAATCTTTCAGCTGTGGCATTCGATTTTCGTGGAGATGCAAGCCATGAACCATTTCGTGGAGCCCTCTTTTCCCATGAGTTCGCCCGTAACCGCTCTTTTTTAAGCCGCCCCACGGAGTTTGACAAAGGGCGTAGGTATAGGTGCACTCGTTCACACTCACGGTGCCCGCTCGCATTTGCAGGGCGAGTTTTTTCCCCCGTTTTAAATCCCGTGTCCAAACGGAGGCGGTGAGGCCATATTCAGAATCATTGGCGAGCTTAAGGGCCTCTTCTTCATTTTTGAAGGTCATGACCGGAAGAAGCGGGCCAAAGCTTTCTTCTTTCATGCATTTGAAGCTGTGATCGATTCCCGTGAGAATCGTGGGTGCATAAAAGTAGCCTTTGCTTTGCTCTAGTTTTTTGCCACCTGTGAGAAGGCGGGCCCCGCGCTGGCGGGCTTCTTCTACTTGGGCCTCCACTATTTTAAGCTGGGCTTCAGTGGTGAGGGGGCCCAGATCGTTGTTGAAAGAAGTGCTGGGGCCTTGCTTGAGTAATTTTGTTTTTTCTACGAGAAGCCGAGTAAATTCAACGGCCACATTTTGATCGACGTAGAGTCGTTCTACCGAGGCGCACACTTGACCCGCATTGCAAAAGGCCCCCCATACGGCGGCAGAAGCAGCATTTTCAAGGTGGGCATCGTGGCAAACGATCATAGGATCTTTACCGCCGAGTTCCAAAGTGCAGGGGGTAAGATTTTTTGCACAGCGTTCCATCACCTGTTTTCCCACACGCACGCTCCCCGTGAAGATCACTTTATCAAGGCCGCAATCGAGCAAAGCTTCGCCCGTGGAAGCTCCTCCGGGTAAATGGCAAAACACGCCTTTCGGAAGCCCTGCCGCTTCAAGAATTTGTTCGATTTTAATTCCCACCAAGGCACTGGCTTCCGCCGGCTTAAGCAGAACACAGTTGCCGGCCATTAATGCCATCGCAATGCCGCTCATGGGAATGGAAAAAGGAAAATTCCACGGAGAGATAATCCCAATGACACCGAGCGGCTGATAATGAATACGAGAACGGCGCCCCAGCAAACTCATCAGGCCAATCGAAATCTTTTCGGGTTTTAAGAGTTTTTGGGTGTTCTTGGCGAAATACTCCAGCAGCTCACACACGGGGAAAATATCCGAAGAAAGGGCTTCGACGCGAGGTTTCCCATTCTCTTGGGAAATCACTTGGGCGATTTCATCGAGATGCTCGAGAATGTAGTCTTTAGTCCTTAAGAGATAAGAAGCCCTTTCGGCATAAGAGAGCTGAGCCCAGGCAGGAAAGGCTTTTAAGGCCTCATGATGGCATTTTTGAACCCATTCGGCATTGCAGGCTTCAATTTTGCCTAAGGCTTGGAGGCTTGCAGGATTTTTAGCAACGATGAATTCGGCCATAAAAGAAAGATAATATATAAAAAATTCATCTGGAAAGTGATTTCTTTTTTCGCTAACCTGCCAAATCCTATGTCTACACGCGAAAACTCCCCTATCGAATATATCGATGATTCCAATTTGCCGGGTTTCGATTATCAAATTGCCTATCATCCCAAAAAAGCCCAGCTCTATATTAAGGTGCTGCAACAAGGAAAAGCCATTACGGGCTTCGAGCGTTTTGGAATTGATGTGCTTCGCTTGCACGATCGTTATTCTGGAACCTTAGAATTAGACCCCTCCCATCGGCATTTTGTCCAGAACCTCCTGCGTTTTGCCCATCGTGATACGGCCGAAGGATATTTTGTGGTGCCTTTGCAGCATGTGGCTTTTTTTCTTTCCCGGCTTTGCAAATTCAAAAATGTGGGTTCCCTCGATTTTCGCCAGAAGTGGGGGTTTTCTTCCGTTCCTTTAGTGCCTCTGCTCACCTTAACCCATGCTTGTTTAAGACCTGTTCAGCTTCAGTGCAGCTTTCAGCGTGAAGACACCAAAGAAATTTTTTCTTACGCTGCTGGCAAAGTTTTTTCTGGCAATAAGAGTTGGGCCCTCCAAGGCTCTACGTTCTATGCCATCAAGGTGACCGAGGCTAATTCGATTCTGGGCGAGTTTGCGGCCGATGGCAGTTTATCGCTTTATGGGAAAATCGCGGTAGAATTTGTGGAGGAAATTTTGCCTTCCATGGCCAAACGCGGTGAAATTGAGCTTCCCAAAGGCTTTATCGTGCCAGAGCTGATTCGGCCAGAGCCTCAAACAGTCTATAAATTCTCGGAGAATCCACAAACGGAGAGGCTCGTTCTCATTTTGCGTTTTTCTTATGGAAACCATTCGCTCTCTCCCGCCGAAAATGACGATGATTTGCTCGCGGAAGTAGAAGAGAATGAAGAAAAATTTCTCATCTGTCGGGATTTGGCTTTTGAAAAAGGGGTGCTTGAAAAATTTTACACCGAAGGCTTCAAGCGAACGGGGCCCGATCGTTTCGAAATTTTGGGAGAAGATGCCTTGGATTTTGTGGCGGAAGAATTGCCCGAATTAAAATCGAACCCGTCCTATAAATTCTTAAATTCCGTAAATCATTTTCAAGTTTTTAGCCAAGTGGGAAGGGAAGATCTCCGCGCCAAGGCCCATGGCTTTAGTAACGATTGGTTCTTGCTCGATTTGGGTTTTGATTTTGAGGGGGTGAAGGTTCCTTTTGAATTGGTGAGAACCTTGGTGGCGGAGGGAAAAAATTATATTCCTGTCCCCGGAAAAGGTTACGTCAAAATTAAGCGGGAAGAAATTTTGAGCTTGGCAGACAAGCTCTCCGAGATTGAAGCAGAAGTAGATGAACAGGGCCGGCTTAAAATTCGCCGCTATCATGCCCCTTACCTCGATGGTTTATTGCAGATCGATTGGAGCGAGCAGCAATCTTTGAGTGAAGCCATTATGGCTTTAAAGCAAACGGGCACCTTGCCCCATCATTCCCTGCCTTCTTATCTGCAATCTATTCTTCGGGGCTACCAACAACACGGTTACGATTGGCTGCATTTTCTTCGTCAGCATCATTTCCATGGAATTTTAGCCGATGACATGGGCTTAGGCAAAACTTTGCAGATGCTCGCTTGCCTGCAAGATCAAAAAGACCGCTATGGCATGAAGCCTAATTTGGTTATTGCGCCCACTTCGGTGGTGTTCAACTGGCAGCGTGAGGCGGAGAAGTTTACTCCCGATTTAAAGGTGCTGGCCCATTCGGGTTCTTCACGGGCCAAAGATATTAAGAATGTAGAAGAGCTCGATTTAGTGCTTACAAGTTATGCCTTGTTTCGGCGCGATGCAGAGATGCTCACCAAGAAGAACTGGCGCTCCGTGGTGCTCGATGAAGCACAGAATATTAAGAATTATCGCAGCAAAACGGCTCAACTTGTGAAAGAGTTGCAAGCCGAGCAGCGTTGGGCGCTGACGGGAACTCCCCTTGAAAACCGCTTATCTGAGCTTTGGTCGATTTTCAGCTTTCTCATGCCAGGATTTTTGGGAAGCTACAACCATTTCAAAAATGTTTATCAGCAGCCCATTGAAATTGTTCAAGACGAAGAAGTGCTCGAGCGTTTGCGCAAGCGCATCTACCCTTTTGTGATGAGGCGTCTCAAAGAAGACGTGGCGCGCGAACTTCCTCCCAAAACAGAAATCACTCAGTATTGCGAGATGACGCCCGAACAGAGAAAGCTCTATCATCAAATGCTCGCCGCCTGCCGCGAAGAAGTGTTCGAAGAAGTGGAAAAGCACGGCATCGAAAGAAGCCAAGTATCTATTTTTACAGCGCTGCTCCGCTTAAGGCAAATTTGTTGCCATCCCTCTTTGGTGGGGAAGAAGAAGGGCTTCGAATCGGGCAAGATGCTCGAGTTTGAGGATTTACTCCTAGAGATTTTAAGCGAGGGCCACCGGGTGCTGGTCTTTAGCCAGTTTGTCGAAATGCTAACACTCTTGAAGGCACTGCTCGAGAAAAATAAAATTGAGTATGAATATTTGGATGGCAGAACCCGCCACCGTGAAAAGCACATTCAGCATTTTCAAAAAGATGAAAAAGTGAAGGTGTTTTTGATTAGCCTTCGCGCAGGCGGAACAGGCATAAACCTCACCGCGGCAGATTATGTGATCCATTACGATCCCTGGTGGAATCCGGCGGTTGAAGATCAAGCCACCGATCGGGTGCATCGCTTGGGCCAAACGCGCCACGTGTTTGCTTATAAGATGATCACGAAAGATAGCGTAGAAGAAAAGATACTCGGGCTCCAAGATCGCAAGCGCAGTTTGGCAAAAGGAATTCTTTCTACCGATTCTGCCATGGGCAAGAAATTCAACCTCGAGGATCTGGAATTTTTGTTTTCTTAAAATGAGGCAATTGGCATGCAGATTCAAAAGGCTCTTCAATATCTTGAAAATTATTTCGGCAAGTTTCTCAACGAACTCAAAGATTATTCCCGCATTCCAAGTGTGAGTTTTGAAGGCTATCCTGTGGAAACGCTCGACCATTGCGCCGAATGGACCCTTCAAAAATTAAAATCGATCGGCTTAGAGAATGTTCAAATCTTGAAAATTCCTGGCGCGCATCCTTATGTGTATGCCGATTGGCTTCATGCTTTAGGAAAACCCACGCTTCTTTTGTATGGTCATCATGATGTGCAACCCCCGGGAAGAACTGAATTATGGGAATCTCCCCCCTTCGACCCCACCCTTCGAAAAGATAATCGTCTTTATGGCCGGGGAGTAGCCGATGATAAAGCGGGCGTGATGATGCATGTGGCGGCTCTCGAGGCTTATTTGAAAACGCAAGGAACTTTGCCCCTCAATATAAAATTCATTGTCGAAGGAGAAGAAGAAACCGGCTCTGAACATCTGCAAGCTTTCTTGCAAACCTACCAAAAATTGCTTTGGGCCGACGTGTTGGTGCTTACCGATACCGCTAATTTGGAGGAAGGGCTTCCTTCGATCACCTACAATCTGCGCGGATTGGTAGATTGCATGGTAGAAGTTCGAACCTTAAGGCACCCTGTTCATAGCGGTATGTGGGGCGGGCCTGCGGTGGATGCGATTACGGTGCTCTCTAAAATTCTGGCCAAACTCACTGATGAGAATGGAAAAATCGCCATCCCTTATTTTTACGATGAGGTGCCACCCATCAGTGCTTTTGAAAAAGAAAAATTGAATGAACTTCCCTTTCACGAAAAAAAGTTTAGAGAAGAATTGGCCTGCGTAGATTCTTTGCAATTAGGGGGAGAAAAAGATTTTTCGGTGCTGGAACGTATTTGGTATCGTCCTTCCCTGGCTATTTTAGGAATAGATGCCCAAGATATTTCTACGGCAAGTAACAAGATCGTAGAATGGGCGCGCGCTAAAATTTCCATTCGGATTGTCGCCGGGCAAGATCCCCAGCGTTGCATGAAACTTCTTTCTGATTTTATGAAGGAGAATATCCCTTACAGCGCTGAAGTGGCAATTCATCCTCAAGTGTTGAATCCGGGCTGGAAATGTAACCCCGAAGGGCCTGCTTTTAGCGCGGCGGCTCGCGCTTTGGAGAAAGGTTACGGGGTTCCGGCTGCCTTCATTGGTTGCGGGGCTTCCATCCCTTTTGTAAAACCCATTAGTGAAGTCTTTGGAAATATTCCCGCCTTACTCGTTGGCATTGAAGATCCTCTCACGAATGCCCATGGAGAAAATGAGAGCTTATCGCTTTCCGATTGGAAAAAAGGCATGAAATCGGCCGTGTATTTATATGAAGAATTGGCGAAAGTAAAATGATTAGCAGTTTCTTAACATCAAGCCAAAATTCTTTCTTCCTTTCCATTGTTTTTTTATTTAAAATCATGGGTTCATGGATGTGAAAATCAAAAAACTATTTTTCATTCTCTTTTTTATTTTTCTTTTTTCTACTTCGCTGCAAGCGTCTGAAATCAAGGGTTATGTGAGAAGCGTAAACTATGAAGGACATAGCTTTTCGCTCGATGTTCCCCCTTTGCAGCGTGTATGGGTGAGCCCCGCTACTCGATTTGATTCTGGCGCGGGGTATGGGGCCTTTCGGTCTTTGAAAGAGGGCGATTATGCTTCCATCGAAGGGGCGCTTCAATCCAATCAGATTTTCAATGCCCAAACGGTAAAATTATTGAAGAACGGCGAAAATAAAGGCTCTGAAATTTCGGTCGATTTGAATCAAACTTTCCTTTTGGAAGTGAATCAGAAAGCCAACGTGAAAGGAGAGAATTTAAGCCTTTTAGGGGTAGAAGTGTTCGATGATCTTTGCAAAGACGGGATGAATTGCGATGAAGGCTCGATGAGTTTTCGCATGGTGATGGTAAGGGGAAAGGAAAAAAAGGATATTTTACTTAAGACCCGTGAAGGGCGCAAACCCATTAAACCAATAGTGAGCGAGGCCTTAGGGTATAAAATTGAATTGATCGAAATAGGGGAATCGGCCGCCCTGCTCGTGGTGCGAAAATAATCAGGAATTGCCACTTCCTTAAAAGAAGGGGTGCGAAAATTAGGTTAGACTTAAAAAATAGGGAGGCGGCGGAGTTCCGAAAAATGATGGATGAGATAATCGGGCTGGGCGGCTATCAGCTCTTCAGCTTCCCGAAACCCGTAAGTAACCCCACAAGTTAAAATGCCGGCTGCTTTACCGCAGTCGATGTCGATTTTAGAATCTCCCACGAAAAGAGTGGGAGGAATTTTTCCGAGTTCTTGAAAAATAGGATCGAGTATTTTGGGCGAGGGTTTTTGGTGGGGCAGGCTATCTCCTCCAATGAGCCATCGAAAATGAGAGTCGATTTTCAAACCCTCCAAGATTTTTTTAGAGAAGGCATAAGGTTTGTTGGTGACAATTCCTTTTTCGATCTTCGGATAACTTTCAAGAAATTCTTTCACACCCGGATATATTTGAGTGTGATCGAGCAAATGCTCGAGGTAGTGATCCCAAAAATTTTGGGCGACTTTTTTAACCTGCTGTTCGGTGGGGCTTCCAATCACATCTCGAACCAGATGCATGAGGCCTCGGCCCACAAAGCCTTCGATGGTTTTTTGGGGAAGGGTGGGAAAAGCTTCTTGGGCCAAAGCATAATTTACCGAATGGGCGATATCTGCTTTGGAATCAATCAGCGTGCCATCGAGATCGAAGAGAATGAGAGAGATCATCTTTCCTACATACAATGGTGAAAAAGGCTGGCAAGCAAATTTACTCAGAAGATTGATTGTGGGGGTTTAAGAGGTGAAGAATGGCGACCCGTTCGGGAATGCTTAAGCGTCTTAGCTCTCGCATCACTTGGCGTTTCATGCCTGCCAGTTCTTCTTTTACCTCTTCATAACGATAGGTTGCGGTAATGCCGTTCTCTTCACCCGTAATACTTCCATGAGAAGAATGGCTTAATTCTTGTTCGGCGCGCACAATGCTTCGGGCCACATCGCTTAAAATTGCCGGGCGATCGGATCCATCAAAGGCCAAAATCTGAAGGGTGTTACGGGCATTGTCGCAATGGATGCCCGCATTAAAGAGAGCTTGGTCCGAAGGACGAGAAGGAGAAACGATACGCAGCACTTCTTGAAAAGTAGAGATGGGAGGCAAAGGATCAGGAGCCGAAGGCAATTCGTCTGCTGTGCTTAAGGCAGTTCTATGAGTAAGGCCGCCCCCCGCAATTTTTGGGGGGCCCAAAGGAACTTTCATGTATCCCCTCCCTCTCGAGGCTTCATTGTAGAGGCTTTGGTATTGAAGGAGATAGGATAAAAAACCAGCGCGGATAGACTTGTTAAGAAGAGTAAAAAATCATTAAAAAACGTCTAGATTTTTTTTGAAGAAATTTGATTAGCGCGTGACAGCCAAAGGTAAATCGTCTGAAAAAATGGAAGATTCCATCGATTCATCCCTTTTGAATTTCAACTCGATTTTTTCCATCAATTGTTGATGGTAAGCATTGAAATCGGTGATAGGCCGCTTGGCGACGCCAGAATCCATGGCGGCTTTGGCCACGGCGGGTGCCACATAAAGCAAGACGCGGGGATCGAGGGGTTTGGGAATAATGTAATCAGGGCCAAATTGGAGTTCTTTGAGTTGATAGGCCTGGCAAACAGACAAAGGCACTTTTTCTTTGGCAAGCCTGGCAAGGGCTTTGGCCGCCGCAAGTTTCATGGCCTCATTAATTTGAGTGGCCCCTACGTCGAGGGCTCCACGGAAGATGAAGGGAAAGCCCAAAACATTATTCACTTGATTGGGGTAATCGGACCTTCCGGTTGCCATGAGGATATCTTTTCTCACTGCCACGGCTTCGTGATAAGCAATTTCGGGCTCAGGATTCGCCATGGCAAATACGATGGGCTTTGCTGCCATGCTTTGAAGCATGGCTTGGGTGACTAAACCTTTATCTGAGACCCCCACAAACACATCAGCACCTTGGAAGGCATCAGCAAGACTTCTCTTGGAGGTATTTTGTGCAAAGAAGCCGCGCTGCACCTCTACATTTTTACGATCGGTGGTGATAATTCCTTGGCGATCGCAGAGTAATACATTCTCTTTTCTCACCCCCACGGTAAGGAACATTTTGGCGCAGGCAATGCCTGCCGCGCCGGCGCCAGAAAACACCACCTTGATGTCTTCAACTTTTTTGCCCGTGATTTCTAAGGCGTTTAAGAGAGCCGCGGTCGAAATAATGGCCGTGCCATGTTGATCGTCGTGAAAAACGGGGATGTTCATCCGCCCGATGAGTTCTTGTTCAATTTTAAAACATTCAGGAGCTTTGATGTCTTCGAGATTGATGCCCCCAAAGGTGGGTTCTAGCGATTTGACGATTTGAACGAATTTTTCGGGGTCTGTTTCATTGATTTCCAAATCAAACACATCAATATCGGCAAATTCTTTAAAAAGAATGGCCTTACCTTCCATCACAGGCTTTGCGGCAGGAGCTCCGATATTTCCTAGCCCCAGCACAGCGGTTCCATTGGTGATGACCGCCACTAAATTTCCTCGAGCGGTATAAGTATAACTATCTGCAGGGTTCTGCTGAATTTTCAAGCAAGGTTCGGCCACGCCCGGCGTGTAAGCCAAGGAAAGTTCGTATTGGGTGTTGCAAGGTTTGGTGGGGGTGATGGCCAGTTTGCCAGGTCGTCCTTCGGAATGATAATCGAGAGCCGCTTTTTTGAAAGGCATAGTCACTAGACTCCTTAGAGATTTTCTCGGCAATCCGAAGTTTTTGTTGCCGGAATTCAAGGCTTAAGCCAAGCCAAAGGGGGGTGTCAACCTTATAGTACAAGCTTAGCTTTTCACGATGACAACGAGTTTTTGGCCCGATTCGACGGTATCGCCGGCTTTTACGGCAATTTCCTCTACTTTGCCATCAATGGGGGAGGGAAGTTCATTTTGCATTTTCATGGCTTCTACCACCAGGATGGGACTTCCTTTTTTAACCACATCTCCCTTGGAAACTTTTACATCTACCACCTTCCCAGGCATGGGGGCGCTCATCACCCCCCCCGCGCTGGAAGTGCCTTGTTCGCTTTGGGAAAAAATGCGTTGGCGGGGGTCGAAAATTTCTAAGCTGTAAGGCACGTGGCCGATGTTCATATTGCAACGATCTTGATCAAAGCTGATTTCGGCTTCTAGGATGTGGGCATCGTCGATTAAAAAAGAATAGATGGGGTGCTTGGCAAGCAAGGGCCGAAAACGCCGGCTTTCTTGCCCGAGCTGGATAATGAAATCTTCGCCGTCTTGCTTGACTTCGGCATTTTGTTCTTCATCTTCGATGAGGAGGGTGTATTGGCGCGACATATTACTTCCTCATCCCTTCCATTCTTCCTGAGAGTCTCCAAGAAGAAGCATCGCTCAGTTTGGCGCCATAGCTTTGAGGTTTTCTTTTTTCATCTTCCAGAAATTTTGCCAAGGTGGCGGCCATGAAAGATTGGGTTTTCTCAGCACGGGAAATTTCGAGAATATTCTTCAGGTGCTTTTCTACAAAATGGGTGTCGTATTCACCCTTGATGAAATCTTCTACTTCCAAGGCGCGGCGATGGAAATATAAATTCGTTTTGGGGCCGCTCACCCGGTATTCCTTTAAAGCACGCTTGCTGCGCAGGATGGCTTCGGCGCGATCCCGACCCCAGCAGATTAATTTTGAGAGAACCGGATCGTATTCGAGAGGAATTTGAAAGCCTTGATAGATGCCATTGTCGAGGCGCACGCCCGGCCCATGGGGATATTGTTGATCGATCACTAAGCCAGGGGAGGGCATAAAATTATGGAAAGGATCTTCTGCATACACGCGACATTCAATGGCGTGGCCCGTTTGCCTAATCTCTTCTTGCTGGAAAGGAATGGCTTCTCCTTGTGCCACTTGAATTTGCAGTTTCACTAAATCGATGCCTGTGACCATTTCGGTTACAGGATGCTCCACTTGCAGGCGCGTATTCATTTCGAGGAAATAGTAATTCTGATGCTTATCGACGAGGCATTCAATGGTGCCCGCGTTGTAGTAATCGACTGATTTGCAAAGTTTTACGGCCATTTCGCAAATTGCCTGGCGTGTTTTGTCGCTAATAAAAGGAGAAGGAGATTCTTCGATCACCTTTTGGTGGCGCCGCTGCACGGAGCATTCGCGCTCAAAAAGATGAATCACCTTTCCATGCATGTCTCCAAAGATTTGCACTTCAATATGATGGGGGCCTTCCACATACTTTTCGATGTAGATGGCGCCATCCTTGAAAGATTTTAAGGCCTCACTTTGCGCCATCTCGAAGGCGCTTTTTAGATCTTCTTCCTTGTGAACGGCGCGCATGCCCTTGCCTCCGCCTCCTGCTGCGGCCTTGAGGAGAATGGGAAATCCTATTTCCTTGGCCACCCTACTGGCTTCTTTCACATCTGAAAGAGGCCTCTCCATTCCTGGCACGATGGGCACTCCCGCTTTCTGGGCGATTTTTCGAGCTTCAATTTTAGAACCCATAGCGCGGATGACCTTGGGATTCGGGCCAATGAAAATTAAACCCGCTTCGGCGATTTCTTCGGCGAAGTTTGCGTTCTCCGATAAAAAACCATAACCGGGGTGAATGGCATCAGCCCCCGATCTTTTGGCGACCTCTATAATCTTGGAGATATGGAGGTAGCTTTCCGAAGGAAGGTTAGGGCCGATATGATAGGCCTCATCGGCTCGCCGCACATGCAGGGCCGCTCGATCGGCATCGGAATAAACCGCCACAGTTTTGATTTCAAGTTCTTGGCAGGCACGAATGATCCGCACGGCAATTTCACCGCGGTTGGCGATGAGAATTTTTTTGATACCTCGACTAAGCCCAAGCCCCGCCTTAAGCTTGGGGTTGAGGCGTCGCTCAGGATCAACCTTAAGCATACTCCGGCCTTTAGGCTGAAGAGTCGAAAGGTTGATTTTAGCTTTAGTTTTCATAAGAAATTTTTAGTCCGGACTAAGTAACTGGTTAAGGGCAAGCCGTCAAGGAAGAGATGAGGGACAAAGGCTTAAGCTTTCACAACGGAATATTCCCATGCTTTTTGGGTGGGTTTTTATCTACTTTATTTTTTAGCATTTCTAAGGCCTGGATAATTTTTAGGCGGGTGAAACGTGGTTCGATGATTTCATCGATGAAACCGAGCTCCGCGGTTTTATAAGGGTTGGCAAAGGTATCGCGGTATTCCTGCGTGAGCCTTATTCTTTCGGCATTGGGGTCTTTGGCTGCCTCGATTTCTTTTCGGAAGATAATATTCACCGCGCCTTCCGAGCCCATCACGGCGATTTCAGAGATAGGATAGGCGTAGCTAATATCGCCCCGCAAGTGCTTGGAGCTCATCACATCGTAAGCGCCCCCATAAGCCTTGCGGGTAATGATAGTAATTTTAGGCACCGTTGCTTCGCAGAAAGCATATAAGAGCTTAGCCCCATGAAGAATAATGCCGCCGAATTCTTGATCCGAGCCCGGCAAAAAACCCGGCACATCCACAAAGGTGATAATAGGAATATTAAAGGCATCGCAAAATCTCACAAAACGAGCGGCCTTGATGGAAGCCTTTATGTCTAAGCAACCCGCAAGAATATTAGGCTGATTGGCCACAATGCCCACCGAGCGGCCGTTGTAGCGCCCAAAACCAACGAGAATATTTTTAGCGTAGTCAGGCCCCACTTCGAAAAAATAACCCTCATCGAGGGTGCCTTTGATGAGCGCTTTCATATCATAGGGTTTATTGGGATTTTCGGGGATGAAATTATCTAAATTTTCATTCACCCGATTAGCATCGTCTTTGGGCGTTTGAATCGGAGGGTCTTCGCGGTTATTAGAAGGGAGAAAATTCATGAGCTCTCGAATCATTAAAAGAGCTGCTTTGTCATTGGGAGCTTTGAGAAGAGAAACGCCCGATTTAGAATTATGCGCGACGGCCCCTCCCAACTCTTCTTTGGTGACGACTTCATGCGTCACTGCCTTAATAACATCTGGCCCCGTAATGAACATTTGAGAAGTGTTTTCGACCATCAAAATAAAATCGGTGATAGCCGGGGAATACACAGCGCCTCCTGCGCAAGGCCCCATGATGGCAGAGATTTGTGGAATAACTCCGGAGCTCATCACGTTGCGAAGAAAAATATCGCCGTAGCCCGCCAGCGATTGAACGCCTTCTTGAATACGAGCGCCACCCGAATCGTTGAGCCCGATCACGGGGGCGCCGGTTTTCATGGCGAGATCCATGATTTTGCAAACTTTTTTCGCGAAGGCTTCGCCGAGCGAGCCTCCGAAGCTTGTGAAGTCTTGGGCAAATACGTAAACGAGGCGTCCTTCGATGTTTCCGTAACCCGTGACCACCCCGTCCCCTAAGATTTTCTTATCCCCCATGCCGAAATCAGCGCAGCGATGCGTAACGAATTTATCGAGTTCCACAAAGCTGCCGGGGTCGAGTAAAAAATCGAGGCGTTCACGAGCGGTGAGTTTTCCTGCTTTGTGTTGGGCCTCAATGCGTGTTTGGCCGCCTCCGAGTTCTGCCTCGGCCTTTTTTTTCTTCAGGGTTTCAAGCATTTTCTGGTTGCTAGACATAGAACTTATTCAATTACTTTTTTTGGGGAGGAGGGGTCAAGGGAATAGTGGGTTTAAAAAACCCTAAGGCCGGCCACTTTGCAATGCACGGCGGCTTTGGCAACAGCTTTGGCCACGGCATCGTGCACAATATGATCGAGAGGATCCGGAATAATTTCTCTTTCGGGAGTATGGTGCACAATGGCAAGAGCCGCGGCAATATACATTTCAGAAGTGATTTTGCTTGCCTTGCTCTCTAAGGTTCCCTTCCAGATTCCGGGATAACCCAAAAGATTATTCACGTGGGTGCCATCACTGGCAAACGCCGCCCCCGCATGAATGGCATCGGCGATGGAAATTTCTGGAAAGGGATTACTCAAGGCCAAAATCACCTGTCCTTTTTGTATCCATTCGGGTTTGATGAGGTTGGGTGTGCCCGTGGTGGCTACCACCACTTGGCATTTCTTCATGAGATCTTGGAGATCGAGGGGTTCGCCCCCTGCTTCTTTGAGGCGTTTATAACATTCAGGGTTTACATCATAACCATAAACTCCGTGGCCACTGTATTCCATAATGAGTTTGGCAATCGCAAGACCCGCAGCTCCTAAACCAATTTGTGCTACCTTCGCAGTTTTCAAATCGATGTTCGACATGTTGCAGGCATTGATTAAAGCCGCGAGTGCCACGGTTGCAGTGCCATGTTGGTCATCGTGCATCACCGGAATTTTGAGGCGCGCGCAAAGTTCGTCTTCTAAACGAAAACAATCGGGGGTGCGTATATCTTCGAGATGAATGGCCGCAAAGGTAGAAGAAATTGTTTCCACGGCTTCGATCATACGATCTACATCGAGGGTATTCATTAAAATAGGAATCATATGAAGACCGGAAAACTGATTAAAGAGGGCGCATTTACCTTCCATCACAGGCATGGCAGCCACGGGCCCGATGTTTCCGAGCCCAAGCACACGACTTCCATTGGTGATGAGAGCCACCGTTTTTGAAATAGTGGTATAGGTAGAAGCCTGTTGAGGGTCTTCTTTGATGAGCCTGCAAACACTGGCAACCCCCGGTGTATAAACTTTTCTCAAATCTTCGATCGAATGAACAGGATGAACCGATTTAACATGAAGTTTGCCACCGCGATGAAGTTCGAGAACTTCATCGATCACTGCTTCGAGCTCCACTTCTTTGAGTTTACGAATTTCCTCGATGATTTCGTTTAAATGATCTTCATTGTTGACGATAATGGTGATATCTCGAATATTTTGAAACTCGCCCATGCTCACCGTGGAAACGTTTCCGATATCTCCTCCATGAGAACTAATGGTATTGATGAGTTTCGCAAGAACGCCAATGATTTTTTGATTTTTGCAACGAAGGGTTTTGATCAGTTTTTGTGTGTAGGCCATGATCTTGCCCAATCTTCACTGAATGGCTTTTTCAGTCAAGGAGATTTCTTTTTTTTGAGTTTGACAATACAAAGAGGGCTTTAGTAGCACCGAGTGGTTTCTAACTCGAGCATCCGTCGCAAATGGGTCCTCGCAGCTGGTGGTGGGCCCTCTGCTTTGCGCCACCCGTTTGAGGTGAGTTGCTAGTATAAGAGATAATATGTCTTTTAAAAAAGTAGATCATGTGGCAATTGCGGTTCCAAATTTGGAAGAGGCGATTGCTCTTTATAAAAGTTTGCTAGGAAAAGATCCTGAGCACCTTGAAGAAGTGGCCGATCAAAAAGTGCGCGCGGCTTTTTTTTGGGTGGGCGAAACTCATTTAGAGCTTCTTTTTCCTACGGCCTCCGATAGCCCCATCGCAAATTTTCTGCAGAAAAATCCTAGAGGGGGCTTGCATCATATCTGTTTGGAAGTGAAGAATCTCGATGCCCATCTTGAAGCATTAAAAGCCCAAGGCGTGAAGTTGATCGATGAAAAACCCCGCATCGGTGCCCACAATAAGCGCATTGCTTTCATTCACCCCAAGTCTACCGGAGGGGTGTTGATTGAACTTTCCGAACCGCAGGATCCTTAAAAATCTACTCTCTTGACAGCTTACTCTTGCATACGTATACTATACGTATGCATAAACACAGCCTTCAAAAAGAAAAATGGACCCTCACTTTTGACCCCGCCCTTAAAAAACGGGTTCGGCAGGAAGCAAAAAAAATGCGTATCTATCCTGTCCAATTGCTAGAAAGTCTGGTGCGTGAACAATTGAATCCCTTTGGGTTTCAGTCTGTGCAAAATAGTATTGAATATGTAAATTCTATTCGTAAAAGCAGTCATTCCCTTTCGGATAAAGCCTTCCTGAGCGAACTTGCAAGATGGCAAAGAAAATAAATATTTTGATCGATACCGATATTTTTATCGATTATTTAAATCATCAATTGTTCAGAGATCTTTTTGAAAGTGGGCGCTTTCAGGTTTTTTATTCGATAGTAACTAAAAAAGAATTGCTTGCGAAGGAAGGCCTTGGCTCTCATGAAACAAGAGAAATCAGAAGCTTGCTTAAGAAATTTCGTCTTATTCCCTTGAATGCAGCGATTGTTGAAAAATATTCGGAACTACGAAAAAATTACCCTCATCTAGAAAAAGAAGATTGTCTGATTGCTGCGGCCGCCATTATAAAAAAAATCCCTTTGGCCACGCGAAATTATAAACATTACCGCTTTTTTAAGGACTTGGTTCTTTATTTTAGAAAGCCGTAAAACTTTCCCTTTGACAAGCCTGCTTTTTTTTAGCTTTATCCTCAAGTCTTATTCACTAAACTGTCATTTTTGGAGTAGATCATGACCAAAAAACATCCGAACGAAGCTCTTTTCCCCGGGGAGAAACCCTTTCCGATCATTCCCACCTGCGAGCATTTCGCGGGTTCTGAAAAACTCATCACGAAAGCGATGGAATTACAAAACACCAAAGGGGGAGTGTTTGATATTACGATGGACTGCGAAGACGGAGCCCCCACCGGAAAAGAAAGAGAACACGCCGAAATGATTGTGGGGATGGCGAAAGGTTCTCTCAATAAACATAAAATGGCTGGCGCCAGAATTCACGATTATACCAATTCTTATTGGAAGCAAGATGTAGATATTTTGGTAGCAGGGGCTGGCAATGAACTTGCTTACCTCACCATTCCCAAGCCCACTGCGGCCTCTCAGGTGAGGGAAATGATTTCTTATATTCAAGCCGTGGCGAAAAAAAATGATGTGAAGAGAGAAATTCCCATCCATGTGCTCATCGAAACTCACGGTGCTTTGAAAGAGGCCTTTGAAATTGCCGCTCTTCCGTGGATGCAGGTGCTCGATTTTGGGCTGATGGATTTTGTTTCGGGCCATCATGGGGCGATTCCAGATTCCTGTATGCGTTCGCCGGGTCAATTCGAACACGCCTTGATCTTTCGCGCTAAAGCCACCGTTTGCGCCGCTGCCTTGGCTAGTGGCATCGTGCCTGCCCATAACGTAACTCTCGATTTGAAAGATGCCGAGAAAACCAGGGCCGATGCCCATCGGGCGCGCAATGAATTTGGCTTTTTAAGGATGTGGTCGATTTATCCCACCCAAATCGATGCCATTGTGTCGGCCATGGTGCCTGATTATTCTTACGTAGAAAAGGCCTGTCAGATTCTACTCGCGGCCCAAGAAGCCAACTGGGGGCCCATTCAATTCGAAGGCGAGCTGCACGATCGCGCTACCTATCGATACTTTTGGGAACTAGCGCAAACCGCGCGCATCTCGGGGCAAAAGTTGCCAGAAGTGGCGGAAAAAAGTTTTTTTGGCGGGAAATGATATCTTGTGGGCTTAAAGGGGGCTGCCTTTATAATTTACAATCGCTCGATATTGTTCGTCGGATATAAATTGATATTTAACGAGTAAGTCTAATTTTTTTCTGTAAATTTTATGATAAGGGTTGTTTGCGGAAAGAAGAGGTTGGAAAAAAGAACCCGGTGAAAACTTGGCAGTTTCTTCCACAAAAGTGGCGACGTCTTCGTAATAATTATATCCTCCATAAGAGCTGACACAACCAAAAGCGGGGCCGTAATGATTGAGGCGACCTTTCCAACCATTATCATTACTCTTTTTGTTTTGTGGGATCACATGTTTCCCATAAATTTCCCCGGCAACTTCCAGCCACTCTGCTTCAAAAAGAGAATCGGTCTCTTCCGCATAAAAGGTAGCCACATGGGCAAGTTCGTGAAAGAGAGTAGGGACAATAAAATTCACAGAGATATTAATGCGCCCAGGTTCGGCACAGGCCTCTAATTTATCATTTCTTTTATAAGAACATGCTTGTTTTAATTCTTGTTGCCTCGTGAAAAAATTGATTTGTGTGAGTCCTTGGCCGAGCCCTGTAGCGCGTTGTACTTTATGAAGCGTATCAATCCACTCGCGAATAGTTGAGTTATCGGGACCAGGGCCTGTAAAGGTGATATGGGGAAATTGCATGCGTAAGTCACTGAGAGACAAGCCTTCCATGAGTGAAGAAACAAAATAACGTTTTCCCTCAGCATCAAATAAACGTAATTTCCCTTCATTATTGACGAGGGAATAACCTTCCTCTTGTCTAGAAAAATCTTTACACAAAGTTCGAACTAAAAAATTGCCTAAATTGCCACTAGAATCGACGAAGTTGATTTCAAAAGGTGAACTCAAGTGATTTTCTGTTTCACAAGAATATTCCCAATAATTGCTCTGGCCATTTTGTATATCAATACGCGGTGTTTCACCTTCATTGCTTGTAAGCATAAAAAATTGGTTTCCATTTAACGACATTCTTGTAGAAGTTTTATTCACGATTATTAAGGGGATATTGCCCGCATTTGTACGATTGGTAAAAGTGACGATACTATCATGCCCCTCTATATCGAGGAGAGTTTTTTCTGGGCCTGGGAAAATACAATTGTTAGGATCAAAAAAAATCTGAATATTTTTGGCAGTCAAAAACTTTTCATCAATGTTGATCGAGAGGTACCTGTGGGCTTTGGAGTGTGCTGATCCATCAAAAAAGAGAAGTCTTTGGCCCCAAAATGACTCTGTCACTTCTATTCCGCTTATTTTTGCATGTTCCTGAAAATCTACAAAATATTGCCCCCTGAAATATCGCACTATTCCTCCTTCGAGTTTGGCTCCGTTGGGAAACTCGTAACCTACTTTAGAAATCCTGATGGGATTTGGGCTATTCCCATAGAGCTTTTCGGTGACGGCATAATCAGGCAAAAAAGCGCCATAGCGAGAAAAATTCTGCAGGTTTAAAGCAGCAGGGGTGTGAGCGTATTGATCGATTACTTTATTGGCGAGCTCAGAATTTACGGAGAATGTGGCAGGGCATAGAGAACCCTCTTGGCTCGAATCCACATCGAGGCTTGCTTCGATAATGCCATCGTTATCTTCATCTGATAAAATGTAATTTTGCGCGGCAAGGCATTGTGCCTGAAGTTCTAATTTTTTGAGAGATGTGCCGTTTCCCATGTGAGCCCCTTAGGGGGGTTATCGCGTATTTTGAATAAATGTTTCGAAGCTAAATGATGAAAGATGGTGTTTTATCAAGCAATGACTCTTTTTTACATTGTTAAGCGATAGGAACTTGTATTAATTTTCATTTATGGATCATCGTTTTCATACCCATGAGGTGTTGAATCAAGCTCCCCCCTTGGAGAACTATAATCTTTTTTCGAGCGATGCGATTTTACAAGAGGCCGTGAAGCGCGAAGGAGCTGCTTGGGCTGAAAAAACACTTCTTAAGTTTGGCGAACGCCTGGGCTCTGCCGAAGTGATTCATTGGGGTTTTAAGGCCAACGAAAATCCGCCCCTTTTAAAAACGTACGATCGCTTTGGCCATCGAATCGATGAGGTAGAATATCATCCCTTTTATCATCAACTCATGAAACTCACGATCGAAAATGGGCTGCATAGCTCTCCGTGGGCCGAGCCAAAATTGGGAGCTCAAGCGGCCCGCGCGGCGGCGTATTTAATGAACGGGCAAAATGAGCAAGGGCATCTTTGCCCTATTACAATGACTTATGCGGTGGTTCCCGTTTTAAAACGCTATCCTCAAATTGGGAGTTCTTGGTTAGAAAAGATTCTGACTCGTGAATACGATGCCGAGTGCCGGCCTTTTACAGAGAAGAAAGGCGCTCTTTTCGGAATGGCAATGACAGAAAAGCAAGGGGGCTCCGATGTGCGCGCTAATACCACGCGTGCCGAGAAAATTTCGGTGAATGAAAACGAATTTGTGCTCACCGGCCATAAATGGTTTTGCTCGGCTCCCATGAGCGATGCTTTTTTGGTGCTCGCCCAATTGTCCGAAGGCCTTACTTGTTTTTTGGTCCCTCGATGGAAGCCCGATGGAACGCAGAATAATTTTTACATTCAGCGTCTCAAAAATAAACTCGGTAATCGCTCTAATGCTTCGAGCGAAATTGAATTTTTAAACACCTGGGCTCAAGCAGTGGGGGAGGCCGGCAAAGGAGTTTCTACCATTATCGAAATGGTGAACCATACGCGCTTTGATTGCGTGCTGGGTTCTTCGGCTATTATGCGCCGAGCCTTGGTGGAAGCCATTCACCATGCAAAATATCGAAGTGCCTTTGGGAAAAAACTGATCGACCAAACTTTGATGCAAAACGTGCTCGCCGATTTAGCGCTCGAATCTGAAGCGGCCGTCATTCTTTCGATGCGCCTGGCTCGTGCCTTTGATTCGAACACTGAAGAAGAAAAATCGTTTCGCCGCCTTGCGACCGCGATTTCCAAATATTGGGTCTGTAAGCGGGCCCCCTCCATGATTTACGAATCTTTAGAATGCTTGGGAGGAGCGGGTTATGTGGAGGAATCGATTTTGCCGCGCCTTTACCGTGAAGCTCCGCTGAATTCCATTTGGGAAGGCAGCGGTAACGTGAATTCTTTAGATGTGTTCCGAGCGATCCAAAAAGATCCCCTTTCTATGGAGATGCTTCAAAAAGAAATAGCCGAAGCGAGCCATCCCACCTTGGAAGCTTTTATGAAAAAGATTGTCGCCGATTTTTCAAAAGTAGAAGAAAAAGAAAACCAAGCGAGGTATTTAGTAGAGAGGATGGTGCTTGCCCTTCAGGCCTCTCTTCTTCTCCGTTACAGCCCTGCGGCAGTTGCGGGTGCCTTCTGCGATTCTCGTCTCGCCGGAAATGGAGGGCATACCTTTGGAACTCTTTCTTCCAAAACCGATTTTAAACTCATTCTTCAAAGAGCTTGGGTGCTTTGAGAGTTAAGATTTGGGAGGCAATCGATGCTTTTTTATATCATTCCAATCTCTCTTTTTATTGTAGGGATGGTTATTTTTGCCGTTCTCCAGAAAGATAATTTCCTCGAAAAATTACAATGGCTGCCCGGAGAGAAAATTTTGTTTGAAGATTCCCATTGCCGCTTTGAATCTAAAAATAGCCAAGGCCGTGGCTCTTATTACCCGATGGGGCATGTGTGTGTTACCAATGAAAGAATTATTCTGGCGCAGCGAGGCTTGTTCGGGAAAAAACGCACCTTAAGATTTATTTTGCCTTATGGGAGAATGCAAGATCCGCAAGAAAACGCAGGCTATCTGAAAAATGCTTTGAAAACGGGGCACATCACTTTTCGCACTCACCCCACGCGCATAGGTTTTGGAGAAAAAAAAGGAAAAAGCGTTATTACTTTTCAGCCTCTTCAAGAAGCAACTTCCATTTTTGAAGTCGCCGAAGTGAAGCTTTATCCATCGAATGTGGAGTTATATAAAAAAGTTTTCGCATAGTAGCGTTGATTTTTTTTCTCCACCTTTATTTTTTCACCAAAAAGAGTACTTAAGTTTTTAGCGTTGAGGATTTTAGATTTATCTCCTTGTAAAAACACTTTTCCTTGGTGGAGCAAAAGAACTTTATTCATGGAAGGAATAATTTCTTCGATGTGATGGGTGACAAACAAAAAGGTGGGTGTTTTTTTTCGCTGAAGTAAGGTTCCTAAAAATTTCAAGAAATGTTCGCGGGCGGCTAAATCCATTCCCGCACAAGGCTCATCTAAGATGAGAATTTTATAATTGGCCATGAATGCCCTGCCAATGAGAATGCGTTGGCGCTCCCCCTGAGAAAGCTCTGCCCAGGTTCGTTCTTCCAGGTGAGAAGCGCTGATCTGCCTTAAAATGCCCCTGGCTTTCTTAAGATCTTTGGAAGAAATCTTGCCCCAATAGTTGATCATGGCATCCTTGCCGCTTAAAACAAGCTTAAGGGCGCTCTCTTCTGGCTGGATCATAGAATGGATCACAGTGCTCACCATGCCCACTTTTTTGCGAAGCTCCCGCCAATCTGTTTTGCCGTAGCTTTGGTTTAAGATCGTCATTTCACCCGAAGTGGGCGTGATATAAGCTGTGAGCGCGCCGAGCAGGGTGCTTTTGCCGGAGCCATTCGCGCCCAAAATAACCCAGTGGTCTCCCTTTTTTATTTTCCAAGAGATGCTTTGAAGAATAGGGATTCCACGCCAAACAGAGAGATCTTTGAGCTCAAGAATTTTTTTTTGAGGAGAAGACATGGAAGCCCATCAAAACTCAAGGCTCTAAAACTTTCAATCAAAACTTCAATTCCACTCTCCCCATTAATTTTCACCACGATGATCGCGCACCCAAAAAACTTCCAAAGGAGTAAGATTGTCTTCCGAATTCCATTCTAAGGTTTGGAAAACGGAATTTCCAAAAAACACCTTGGCATGAAAAGTTTTGCAACTTGCAGAACCCCACTCACAATGAACGGCGGGAGTCATGATAGTAAATTTCTTGCTTTCACCTGGTTGGAGTAAGTCTGTAATTTTTCTTTCTGAGATTTTTCCTTCCAATAAATTTCCATCGGCATAAACAAGTATTTTGAAATTTGTAGCCGGTTTTTGGGCATTGTTAGTAACTGTAACACGAGCGATGTTAGAAGGAATTCCGCTGGTATCAAAGTCGACCCCATCTGCGACATCGGTGATAAAATCCCAAGCATCTTCATACCAGGGTTTGTCGGAAGCAGGTACGTTGCTGATTTCAATACGCCCTTCAGAAAGAGTGAGATTGGGCAACAATGCGCTGGCGTAAGTGGTTTTGCAATTATCATCGTAGTTTGTTTCTTCTACCGTATGTTCGGAATTGATGCAGACTTGGATACGCGGATTTTGGGCCAGGTGATTTTTAAGAAAGCCAAACACATCGCAATCTACGAGCCGATCTTCGATCCAATAGTTGTTTGGCTGGCTCGGATCCAAGCTAGCTAAGCTTGTGAGGGCGGCAATTACATCGCATTCTTGAATTTGACACTGAGAGTAAGGCTCGTGTACGCAATCGTCTTGTGCCGGGAACATATACACATGGGCTCGAGTGAGCTTGGCAGGTTTGGGGGCATCTCCAACGTTATCCACAATCATGCGGAGTTCTTGGGCATCTAAAAAAAGCTCACGAATTTGTAAATTGGGAAACTCCCAAGGAAAATTGGCGAAGGAAGAAGTGACGGAATTTTTCTTTGGTGCGCTGAGGAGAAGATCTTTCGATTGCCCAAAACTGTTTAGTGAAAAGAAAATAAAAAGAAGGTAAAATCCAAAAATGATCCATTTATTTTTCATGGCTCCTCCGTGTTTTGTCTCGAAAGGTATCGACGAAGAAGTTCAGAGGAGTTGCTTTTTAAGCAAAAAAATAAAAGGAACTTAAGATATGAATGAAAATAATAATAAACTTTTCTTTCGCCATCCTTCGAGAGCCTCAGGATGTCCCAGTGGTTTAACAGGATGTCCTAGTGGTTTAAATGGACATGCCGAGCTTCTCAAACCATGAATTTTTAGAGGAGTTATTAATTTTATCTCGAGCCTGGGCGAACATAGCCCGGCCCCACCGTGGGTGATCGGTAGCTGCCATCGCTTCGGGGCGCTTGATAGTTCCCCGTCGATGAATTAGATTTTTGGCATCCCGGATTAAAATAGCCACAATTCTGTGTGTTTTGATCCATTTCCTTGAAGGCTTTTCCACCGGTGCCGCCTTGATCCCCGAAGCAACGGTAGCCATAGCCTGCATAATAGCCGCAACGGGCTTCTACGATAGAACTGAAACCCATCCATAAAAATGTAATGACAGTGAAAAATAAAAATATTTTTTTCATAAAATTCCTCGTGTGGGCATTAGGAAACTTATTGTAACACGTACTTGGAGAAGCGAAGCAGGTTTTTTCACAAAATTTAAGGATACTAAAAGATGTTAAGGCTTTTAAAAGCTTGCCTATCCCGCAATTTTTACCAAAAACTCTCGATAAAACTATAATGAGAAGGGGGCTTCATGGTCTTCTCCTCGAAAAATAAAGCCTTTTCGATTTCCCCAAAGATCGTTGACAGGCCTCGGGGGATCCGGCTAAAAGCCGCCTTACTATGAATACAAAACAATCCTTAGAAGCTGCAAAAGTTTTGCTTACTCATGTGGGCCGCCATTTGGCTCAAAAAGCGAGCGAGGGAAAAGAAATTTCTACCGCCAAACTCGATGCCTTTCAAAATATTGCCTATGATTTGGCTTGGGTCGCTTCCGAAATTTATGCCGCCGAAGAATTGATGGCTTATGCCGAGCGCAATGCGGGTGAAGTGGAGAAGGCCTTAGCCGAACTCTTTACGGCGGAGATGGTCAGTAACTTTTCCCAGAAAATTAGTTATCGTTTCCATGATTGGGGAGTAGAAGAAAAGATTCTGCTAGAGACGATTTGGAAGCCCGAAGTCACAAAGGGTGTCGAAACGGCCTTAAATTCCAAAAATTATTCCCGCGTGGCGAAATTAGTGCACGATCAAGGTGGAGGGAGCTATGGATTGGATGAAAGCCACTCGATGTTCCGCGATACTTTCAAGAAATTTGCGGAAGAGGTGGTGATGCCGCTCGCAGAAAAAGTGCATCGTCATGATGAGCTGATTCCTCAAGTGATTATCGATGGCTTGAAAGAAATGGGTTGCTTTGGTTTGTCTATTCCCCAAAAGTTTGGCGGTTTTCAAGAAGACGACAAGCCCGATAACACAGGCATGTGTGTAGTAACCGAAGAACTTTCTCGCGGCGGGCTAGGCATTGCGGGTTCTCTCATCACTCGCCCTGAAATTTTATCGAAGGCAATTTTAAAAGGCGGCACCGAAGAACAAAAGGCAAAATGGTTGCCCCTGCTTGCTAGTGGCGAGCGCATGGCCGCGGTGGCAGTCACCGAGCCTGATTTCGGCTCCGATGTGGCGGGCATGAAAGTAACGGCGAAGCCTCAAGATCACCAGGGTAAAAAAGGTTATGTGATTAATGGAGTGAAAACTTGGTGTACCTTTGCGGGCTATGCCGATACCTTGATGGTTTTGTGCCGAACAAATCCCGACATGAGTTTGAAGCACAGGGGAATGTCCATCCTCATCGCAGAAAAACCTAGTTTTGAAGGGCATGAATTTAAATATGACCCGCCTGAAGGAGGGCATATTGAAGGAAAAGCCATTCCCACCATCGGTTATCGGGGAATGCATTCTTTTGAAGTGGCCTTCGAAAATTATTGGGTGCCTGAAGAAAATCTCGTGGGTGGCAATGAAGGCCTGGGCAAAGGATTTTATTTGCAGATGGAAGGTTTCGCCGGCGGTCGTTTGCAAACGGCGGCGCGCGCCATTGGCGTAATGCAGGCGGCTCTCGAAGCCGCCCTTCGCTATGCAAACGAAAGAAAAGTTTTTTCAAAACCCATTTTTGATTATGGCATGACCCAATACAAAATTGCCAGAATGGCGGCCCTTGTTCAAGCTTGTCGCCAAGCCACTTTTCATGCTTGCAAGCTCATGGATGAACACAAAGGCGCCATGGAAGCCTCGCTCGTAAAATTTTACGCCTCGAAAGTGAGCGAATGGGTTACCCGCGAAGCCCTTCAGATTCATGGAGGTTATGGCTATGCGGAGGAATATGCGGTGAGCCGCTATTTCGTGGATGCGAGAGTATTTTCTATTTTTGAAGGGGCGGAGGAAGTATTAGCGCTCAAGGTGATTGCGCCGGCCTTACTCAAACAGTATCTTTGAGAAAGATTACGCCCCGTAAGTGAGTTTGAGCGAAGACAAGATTTATTCTTGGCTAAAGCGAACAAGAAAAGGGGTACGGGGATGACCCTCGGGAATCCCCGATCTTATGCAGGGGCGGAGGAAGTATTAGCGCTCAAGGTGATTGCGCCGGCCTTACTCAAACAGTATCTTTAATTCGTTAATTCGTTGAAATAATCGATTTTACCTCTACTAAATAAGGGGTGTGATGATGCCCGGTGAGTTGGGCCATGAGAAGACCCGTCACGTTTACTTTCCCTTTTAAAAAATTTTTATTTTTATAAATACTAGGTTCCACAATGAGTTGTAAGGAGCGGATGTATTTTTCTGTTGAAATGCAAACGGGCTTTGGGAGTTCTAGCACCCAATAGGTTTCAGGTTTATCTCCTTTTTGAATGCTTTTGTAATTGGGTGGGCCTGGAAAAGTACTGCGATGGATGTGGCCTTCAAAATTTATCGCCGCATCTTCTTTATAGCATACTTCTTCAGATGAAGAGGTATGCGAATAAAAAAATATGAAAAGGATGGGGTAGAATATCGCAGATAAGTAATAAATCTTTTTATGTTTCAAATCTCTCCCCGGCGGTTGATATCCAACACTTCTATCATAGAACAGGGCCTTTTAGAAAGGCCAATTCATGTCTGCCCATTTAGCCGAAAGCAAAGTAGGAGAAGTTAAAGGGTGACCTGAATTGTCACAACCTGTTTAAAAAAATGAGAGGATCAATATTTTTATTCTTAAAATAAATTCGTTCCTTCTCTCCAAAAAATGATAAAATTTTTTATCTAAATTTATGAAGGAGGGGAGGGTTATGAAGAGTAGGATTTTAGGAATAGTTTTAGTATCTGGTTTTTTAGGGATGGCTCCATTACTTTCTTGCGGAGGAGCCGGTAGCAGTTCAGGGAGTGGTAGTTCAGGAAGTTCAAGCAGTTTCTCAGTAAAAGGTAGGTTTTCAAGCCTCTCTGTTTCAGAAAGCCCTCTTTTGACAGAATTTAGTACTTCAGGAACGGTCACAACTGTGATGGCCGTGGCCCCCGAATCGGGAAACACCACGTGTAAGACAACGACGGTGGATTCCAATGGGTCCTTTTCCTTAGATCTTAGCCCTGGTCAGCCCTGGTTATTGTTTTTTGTCGATCCTTCTCAGACGGGCGTTAATATGTTTTTGGGGCGATATAGCAATTCTACTCAAGATACTGTTGTTCCCAATCAATCGACAGGATCGCTTGATGTAGGAACGGTGACAATTAATTCTTCTACGGGGGTTGCCAGTGGCACCACGAGTGCGAGTGATGTGCTTTCAAGCTTGGGGCTCGATTCTTCTACAGCGAGCACTCTCGGAGAAGCGGACGACGTTGCCACTCGTTATGCGAACCCTGATGTGGATGGAGATGGGAGAATAGATTGTGGAGATTCGAGCAAACAATTTATGTTCGATTTTCATGTGCGTTTCGAGATGTATATTAGTGGAACGCATGCGACGGTGAGTGATATTATCGGCAGTTTTTTTAGCACTAGCGCCACCACGGCCACTTATTCGAGCACGGGAATTTATGTGGCTTATCCAAGCACTTTTTCTTCGGTAGATACAGGCTCGGTCACTTTTGTGAACTCGGCAGTCACCACCAGTGAGGGAGGATCTATTCCCGCAAATACTGCTACTTCGAGTGTGACTACGAATAATTTTTCTAATTATAAAGGTTTTGGCCCGAATATAACGAATACTTCCGAACTTCCGTCAGGTAAGATTGTTTATTCATTTGGAGGAAAAACCCTCACCTTCACAAACGTTCAGGTGCCTACTCTTGCCCAGCTCACCACACCCACGGGGCGGATTTTTCCCTTCGTAAAATTAAATAAGACAAGTTCCAGTTGTAGTTCGAACTGTACTTTATCAGGCATTAGTTATCAGTGGATGAAAAAGACTTCGAGTGGATGGAGCCAGGCTTCTCTTACCGAAATTGATCTTCTTGTGGCAGATGAAGGGGGAAACCTTGGATTCAGGGTGAACAACAATAGCAATAAGACGGTTCAATTTACTATTCCTAAAACAAGTATCGAAGGCACGCTTGATTGGACAACTTCCAATGCAAGCCTCAGTGGAGTGACAGCCGCCGAATTTACAAGTCTTATCACTACTCAGATTTGCCATCTGGGGCTGAGCTACGATGATCAGCTGGGCATGAGATATTTTGAAGGCATTAATGATGCGAGTGGAACCTGTTCTTAAAGCACAAAGCACTTGGCATTCAAAATAGATCGATGTTAGAGGGTTTCTTTCTTTTTATGTAAGAGAAAGGAAGGCCTCTGTGAGTGTAAAAATTCCTTATCCTAAATTTGAAGAACTGGCTTCCAAGCAGCCAGTTCATCTCAATCAAATCAAAAAACTCGAATACGGTCGTGTGCTCGAAGATTTGGATGAAGGCGAAGTGTTTTGTCATCCGCGAGGAATCACCCTCACGAAAGCCTTTGCGATCGATTTTGCCACTACTTTTATGGAGACCAACCCTCTCTATCTCAACGAAGTGTATGCCAAAGCGCATGGCTTTAAAGATCTAGTCGTTTCTCCGCTCATGGTGATGAACATTGCCTTATCGCTGGGTGTGCAAAACGATTCCGAAAAGGCCGTTGCGAACCTTGGCTATTACAATGTGTGTTTTGTGAAATCGGTTTATCCGGGCGATACCTTGCGAGCGATGACTAAAGTTTTAAAACGTGAAATGAAAGAAGGAGGCAAGCCTGGTATTGCCACGATTCGCACGATTGCGCTTAATCAAAATGAAGAACTTATTTTGCAATACGACCGAAAAATCATGGTGGCTTCTGCTGGAAAGAAAACGCAGGCATCCACCATTGAAGGCCAGCCCTTTCCAGAAATGCCAGAGCCGACGATTGAAATGCCCAGTTTTCCCAAGAGCTTTCCCAAAAACCTCACCGGCGTTCGAACTTACTTTGAAGATTTTAAACCAGGAGATATTTTAGTGCATGCCAATGGCCGTACGATTACCGATGAGCACTACGCCTGGACTTACAAATTAATGAATACCCATCCCCTTCACTACGATCGATTATATTCTAGCGCGCGTACGGGCACAATGAGCGGAGAGCCGATTGTGTATGGTGGCCTTGTGTTCGCCTGGCTTGCTGGGCTTGCCAGCCGCGATACCACCGAGAATGCGCTTCTCGATTTTGGTTACACCGAAGGTTACCACACGCAACCCGTAGTGAGTGGAGACACGATAGCAGCCATTTCCCGCGTGCTTACCAAAGAGGAGGGCCCCGCGGGAATTCATGCGGGAATTGTCACTTTTCAACTCATGGGTGTGAAAAATATTCGCGCACCCCAAGCTTTAGAAAAATTTGGCGCAGAGCTCTTCGTTAAAGAGAATCATAAGAAAAAGCAGGGGCTTGAGAAAATCTCTGAGAAGATTTTTGAGATTGAGCGACGAGTGTTGGTAAAAAAGAGAATGTGAGCCGCGGCCCGCACCCCAGAAATGCTGGCTAGTTATAAATCCACAAAGAAGAAGGCTTGACCCACCCTCTAAAAATTCTTAATAGCTTTACTATGCAGACTAAACGCGACGATCCGTGGCTGATGCGCACCTATTCGGGCCATAGCTCGGCTAAGGCTTCGAACGAACTTTATAAAACCAACCTTGCCAAGGGCCAAACCGGCCTTTCGGTGGCCTTTGATTTGCCTACCCAAACGGGTTACGATTCAGATCACATTTTAGCGCGGGGCGAAGTGGGTAAGGTGGGGGTTCCTATTTCTCACATCGGAGATATGAAAACCCTTTTTCAAGATATTCCCCTCGAAAAAATGAATACCTCCATGACCATCAATGCCACAGCGGCCTGGTTGCTGGCGCTTTATATTGCGGCGGCCGAAGACCAGGGTGCCGTTCGTAAGCTTCTCCAAGGCACGACACAAAACGATATCATCAAAGAATACCTCTCGCGAGGGACTTATGTGTTTCCACCCGAGCATTCGCTCAGGCTCATTGTGGATATGATTGCTTATACGGTCAACGAAGTTCCTAAATGGAATCCCATTAATATTTGCAGTTATCATCTCCAAGAAGCGGGTGCAACGCCGGTGCAAGAAATCGCCTTTTCAATTTGCAATGCGATGGCCGTACTCGATGCGGTGAAGGCTTCGGGTAAAGTGCCGGAGAATGTATTCCCGAAAGTGGTGGGCCGGATTTCTTTTTTTGTGAATGCGGGAGTGCGCTTCATTGAAGAAATGTGCAAGATGCGGGCTTTTGTGAAATTGTGGGATGAAATCACTCGAACCCGTTATGGAGTGGAAGATCCGAAATATCGCATCTTCCGATATGGGGTTCAGGTGAACTCGCTAGGCCTTACCGAACGCCAGCCCGAAAACAATATTGCCCGCATTGTTTATGAGATGCTCGCCGTCACCTTATCGAAAGACGCGCGCGCGCGCGCGGTTCAGCTTCCTGCTTGGAATGAAGCCTTAGGTTTGCCGCGCCCCTGGGATCAGCAACTCTCTTTGCGCATGCAACAAATATTGGCCTACGAGACAGATCTTTTAGAATGCGGCGATATTTTTAACGGTTCTTCTGTCATTGAAGAAAAAGTAAATCAGTTGATAGACGGAGCCAAAAGAGAAATCGATAAGATTCAGCAAATAGGGGGGGCGATCAAAGCCATCGAAACCATGAAGCAGGCGCTGGTGGCCTCTCATGCAGAGCGTGTGCGCCGCATTGAAGCGGCCGATCTGAAAGTGGTGGGTGTAAATTGCTTTCAAGAAGCCGCGCCTTCTCCCTTGATGTCGGGGAAAGATGAAGGAATTTTGAAAGTGGACGAAAGGGCAGAAAAAAATCAAATTGAAAGTTTAAAAGTCTTCAAGGCAAAACGCAATGAGAAGGAAGCAAAAAAGGCCCTCGAGGCTTTACAAGCCGCCGCCCGGAAGGATGAAAATATAATGCCTTCCTCCATTGCTTGTGCCCATGCGGGTGTAACGACCGGTGAATGGGCCTTTGCCCTGCGGGAAGTGTTTGGGGAATTTCGAGCGCCCACGGGGGTTTCTGGCGTGAAGATGGTAAATAGTACGGAGCAAATTGAAAAAGTACGATTGAAAGTAAAAGAGTTTGAAAGGAAAACGGGTGAGAAGCTTCGAATTTTGGTCGGTAAACCCGGCTTAGATGGCCACAGCAACGGAGCTGAGCAAATTGCGGTGCGCGCGCGCGATGTGGGCATGGAAGTGATTTACCAGGGAATTCGGCTAACGCCCGAACAAATTGCCGAATCAGCCTTGCAAGAAGGAGTTCACGTGGTAGGGCTTTCTATTTTGTCGGGTTCTCACTTGGAGTTGATTCCAGAAGTACTCCGCTTACTTAAAGAAAAAGGATTAAAAAAAATCCCGGTGGTGGTGGGTGGCATTATCCCCGATTCCGATAGCAAAATACTTTTGAAGCGAGGAGTAGCCCGTGTTTACACCCCCAAAGATTTTGAATTAAATCAAATTATGAGTGAAATGGTCGACGTGGCCTTACAATCGAAAAGTTAACCTTTGAGGAGAAACCTATGTCTAAAGATTTATACGAATTGGGTGAAATTCCTGAGCTGGGGGTTCTGCCCAAAAAAATGCATGCACAAGTGATTCGAGCTTCACGTTTTGGCGAACCCAAAACTGCCTTCCAGTCTGAAGTGATCGACATTCCTGAGATAGGTGATGAGGATGCGCTCGTCTATGTAATGGCCGCGGGAATCAATTACAACAATGTGTGGGCAGCACTAGGAATTCCTGTGAATGTGATCGGAGCTCGAAATAAAGCGGGCGAAAAAGAAGATTTCCATATTGGAGGTTCCGATGCTTCGGGCGTTGTCTGGAAAATCGGAAAAAATGTAAAAAATGTGAAGGTAGGCGATGAAGTGGTCATTCATTGTGGGATGTGGGATGTGAATGACCCTCAACTCAAAGTCATAGACCCGATGTATCTGCCTTCTTTCCGTATTTGGGGCTACGAGAGCAATTGGGGGAGTTTCGCGCAATTCACCAAAGTGCAGGCCCACCAATGTGTGCCCAAGCCCAAGCATTTAAGTTGGGAAGAATCGGCGGCTTATATGCTGGTCGCCGCCACCGCTTATCGCATGCTTACCCGCTGGAAAGAACATGAAGTGAGAAAAGACGATATAGTGCTCATTTGGGGAGGGGCGGGAGGCCTGGGCTCCATGGCGATTCAGATTTGTAAGGCCTTTGGGGCAAAATCGATTGCAGTCGTCTCAGGCGATGACAAAGTGGAGTATTGTAAAAAACTCGGTGCCCTCGGCTGCATTGATCGGCGTAAATTTAGCCATTGGGGGATGTTGCCCCATTGGAAGGATAACGAAAGATATAATGCTTGGCTCGCGGGTGCGCGGGCTTTTGGAAAAGCCATTTGGGATGTGCTCGGAGAGAAGAAAAGCCCTCGGATTGTGTTTGAACACCCCGGGGAAGATACGGTTCCCACCTCCATTTTCGTCTGTGACACGGGGGGGATGGTAGTGATCTGTGCGGGTACCACGGGTTATAATGCCACCATGGATTTGCGCTATCACTGGATGCGACAAAAACGATTTCAAGGCTCGCACTTTGCCAATGATGACCAAGCCATCGGCGTGAATAATTTGGTGCTTGAAGGAAAAATAGACCCTTGTTTGGCACGCACGTGGGAGTTTAAAGAAACCGGGGATGCCCACCAGCTGATGCGTGAGAATAAACATCCGCATGGAAATATGGCAATCCTCGTGAATGCCAAGAAAAAAGGAATCAAAAATTTAGGCGAAGCCAAAAAAGCTTAAATAGTGAATTATTTCTTAAAAGAATAAACATTATAAGTGCCGAGGGCCATCGCAATGTCTTTTTTGTCTTCTTCCTTTTTTCGAAAGACATGGCACTCCATCACGGCGTGAGATTTGCCCTGATATTTAATTTTTGCTTCGGCGTAAATGGTCTCTCCTAGCTTGACGGGCGAGATGTAGTTAATCTTGAATTCAATGGTAGAACAGCGCTCTCCCTTTTTCAAAGCCTTGAAGAGCGCCGCCCCCATCGAAAAATCTACAAATGTAGAGAGAACTCCCCCATGGGTGGCGCCAGAAGGGCTAATATGCTTTTCTTCAATGATAAGAGAGGTGCGGGCGTGTCCTGCTACAATTTCATCCACGCAATAACCCACTAACATGCCGAAGTTATCTGGGTGAGAAAAAACGCCCTTATAAGAATCGAAAAGATTTTTCATAAAAGTGAAACTATAGCGATCCTTTTATTAAAAAACCAATCAAAAAGCTTCTTTTGAAATCTTGATTGCCTTTAGGGGCAAATCGGTTACCTTAGCTCACGAGGATTTTAACTTAATAAAAGGAGGTGTCTGATGAAAGTACTTGTTCTTATTTTGGGAATATTGGGTTCTTTGGCTTCCATCGGTTTAGGAGTGAAGTGGGTGAAAGATTATCAGGCGAATAAGGGAAATATTACGCAAGTAGAATCCCTTTCGGCTCAAATGGGGGTTCAAGATCAAGTAAAGTCTGAAATGCAAGATCTCGATAAAATGGTAAAAGCCGCCTACGCGATGATTGCCTTGGGGGGCCTTGCCTTTCTTGCATCCCTTTTTGTTTTTAAAATTCCTAAGGTGACGGGTTTGATTCTCATTGTTGCCGCTGCCGCACCGGCGGTTTTAGTTCCCATTTCGCTTATCTTTACTGGCCTCATGGGGCTTGCGGGCCTGATAGCGATATTCCTTAAAGCAAAACCAAAACCTTCCATCGTTTGAACGTTTTGCTCGCAGAATACCTAGCCAAGAATTTTTAAGAGCTCCGCAGAGTGGGTTTTGGGATCCACTTTGCGGAGTATTTTTTTAATCTTGCCTTGTTTGTCGATCACAATGGTATCACGCGAAGGATACTGATCTCCCATCACCCCATAAGCCTGGGCGATTTTTTTGTCTGCATCGATCAACAAAGGAAAGTTAAGGTGAAATTTTTCTTTGAAAGCTTGGTGGCTAGTAGCATCATCGAAGCTCACTCCTAAAATTTGGGTCTCGGCATTTTGAAATTGGTTAAGATGATCGCGAAAATTACAGGCCTCGAGGGTGCAGCCTGGTGTGTCATCTTTGGGATAGAAATAAAGGATTACATTTTTCTTTCCCTTAAAATCAGAAAGTTGAACGGTATTGCCGAGCTCATCGGGGGCCTTAAATAAGGGCGCCGAAGTTCCTTCTTGTAGCTTTGACATAAATCCTCCTTTACTTGACTATTCTTGGGTAGAAGCTTCTGCATGCGGCATGCTCAGTACGGCCACAAAAATTCCATAATAAACGATAGGCGTTAACAGGCCCCAACTTAATTTTAAATGCATTAAAGGTTGAGCAACCTGGAGTATCAGTAATCCAATGCAGGCGAAACGGAGCACTTGTCGTGCCCATTCGCGAAGCATGAGTAAACCAATTCCTCCTACAAAGAGGATAATGTTAATTCCAGTAGAGAGCCCAAAAGAGAATTCTAAACGGGTTTGAATTAGCTGGATGAGGGCTTCCATCACTGGTTTCCCCGCATATAGAAGAAAAAATAATCCGATGGCTCTTAAGAAATAGGGCATTAGGAATTCCTTTCGTTTTATTTTAGCTTACACCACGATCCTCTCCCGATACAATCCAAACACATCCCTCATTGTGTCACTCATTTCGCCGAGAGTGGTGTAGCAGCGAACGGCGTTTAAAATAAAGGGCATGAGGTTGTCAGAACCTTTGGCGGCGGCCCAAAGTTTTTCGCGGGCAAATTTTACGGCATTATTGTCGCGTTTTGCACGAAGTTTTTTGAGGCGCTCGCATTGCTTTGCTTCGATTTGAGGGTCTACTTTTAAAATATCCGTGACGGGATTTTCTTTCTTTTGAAATTTGTTCACTCCCACAATAATGATTTTTTCTTCTTCGATGGCTTTTTGATATTGATACGCGGCTTCTTGGATTTCACGTTGCTGAAATCCTTCTTCAATGGCCTTCACGGCGCCCCCCATTTTATCGATCTTTTCAATATATTCGAGGGCGCGCTTTTCGATTTCATCGGTGAGAGCTTCCACTGCATAAGAACCGGCAAAGGGATCGACCGTATCGGCCACTCCCGTTTCATAAGCGATCACTTGCTGGGTTCGCAAAGCAAGAGTGGCAGAGGCTTCTGTGGGGAGGGCTAAAGCTTCATCGCGGCCATTCGTATGCAAACTTTGAGTGCCGCCAAAAACGGCAGAAAGGGCCTGAAAGGCCACTCGAATACCATTGTTGTCAATTTGCTGAGCAGTGAGGGTAGAGCCGCCCGTTTGAGTATGAAAACGAAGCATGCAACTACGATCGGTGGCCTTAAATCTCTCTTTCATGAGCTTTGCCCATAATCTGCGAGCGGCCCTAAATTTTGCAACTTCTTCTAAAAAATTATTGTGGGAATTAAAAAAGAAGGAAAGTCGGGAGGCAAATTCATCCACCTTCAATCCTTTATCGATGGCGGCTTTCACATAAGCAAGCCCATTAGCAAGCGTGAAGGCCACTTCCTGCACTGCGGTGGAGCCTGCTTCGCGGATATGATAGCCAGAAATCGAAATGGTATTCCATTTAGGAACAAGGTCTTTGCAATAGGCGAACATGTCCGTGATAATGCGCATCGAATGTTCAGGAGGATAAATATAGGTGCCTCGCGCGATATATTCTTTGAGCAGATCATTCTGAACGGTGCCTGAAATTTTATCGAAGGCAACTCCTTGCTTTTCTGCGACTGCCATGTAGAGAGCGAGAAGAATAGAGGCAGTCGAGTTAATGGTCATGGAGGTGGAAACTTTGTCGAGAGGGATTTGATTGAATAAGATTTCCATGTCTTCCAATGAATCGATTGCCACTCCTGACTTTCCCACTTCTCCGCGAGAGCGAGAAGAATCCGAGTCGTAACCCATTTGAGTGGGGAGATCGAAGGCTACCGATAATCCCGTGCCCCCATTTTCAATTAAATAACGATAGCGTTTATTCGATTCTTCCGCCGTCGCAAAACCGGCGTACATCCGCATGGTCCAATAACGGCCCCGGTACATGGTGGGCTGAACTCCGCGCGTGAAGGGAAATTGTCCGGGAAAACCGAGTTTTTGTTCGTAATCTGAATCTGCATTCTGGGGAAGATAGAGACGCTTCATTTCAATGCCGGAAGAATTTTCGAACTTACTTTTCATTTCGGGATCTTTGACGAGATTTTTCGCCAAAGTAGTTTCTTCCCATTTTTTGAAGGCATCTTTGAGTTTGGCATCGGTCATGAAAGCTCCACAATTTCTTATCGTATGAGAAAAAATCTTATTTCCTTGAAACAGGATTTTTTCTCTCATTTGTCTTTATGTGAGAATACACGCTAATTCAACGAGTTTTTCATTTTAAAAAAGGTGGGGAAGAGAAGTGGCAGAGCAAAGATTTAGCCGCTTCGTTAGCATTTTAAAGCATGGCTTCTACTTGAATCTGCTAAGGTGCAAGAGGGAAGAAAGAGAGATTGCTCGAGGGAGTTTTTAAGTACTCGAGTGCTGTAAGAATGGAGAGTCTCCATAGCTATTTCTGAAAGCCAAGGAGTTTTGAGAGGGCTCTTTTGTATAGATTCAAAATGGTTTTTGCGATGAGCCACATTGTTTAAGACTTGTTCGAAACTTGATGGCAATGCTTTATGAGGGGCCCCCATGAAAAACTCCTTGTAAAAGGAGTGTGCCCCCAACACGCAAAAAATCGCGTTGAATTTCGTGTGCGCAGGTATATGAAGCAAACTCAATGCCAAGAAAAAAACAAGAGGGGGTATTTTATAAGTATTTAATATTATTAGTTAATTTTTAAAATTTTTTATAAGCACCCGCTCTTGGGCCATTCAAATATGGGGTAGAGAGCCGCCAAACTATCTAGTGCTTGAGGGGCCTGCATTCCACGTCTCATTAAAATTTAAAGGTTGTCTAAGAAAGTTAAACAAAATATAAGAATAAAAACTTAAATTCGAAGGAGGTTTGTGAATGGCCGTTCCAGCACATCAGGCGTTTGCCCTTGCCGCTTATCTTTTAAAACAAAAATTATTCCGCAAAAAACGCTATCCCTTGAATTTAATGTTGGAGCCCTTATTTCGATGCAACTTGGCTTGCCCGGGTTGTGGGAAAATCCAATATCCCGATGAGATTTTAAAAAAACACATGAGCGTTGAGCAAGCGTTGGCTGCTGCAGAAGAATGCGGTGCCCCCATGGTAACGATTCCGGGAGGAGAGCCTCTCATCCACCCGCAAATTGAAAAAATCGTGGAAGGCTTGCTTGCTCAAAAACGCTACATCATTGTATGCACGAATGCTCTCTTGCTCGAAAGAAGCCTTTCCAAATTCAAACCCCATAAGCGGCTTACTTTTAGCGTACACATGGATGGTCATGGGGCTCACCATGATCAGTGTGTGGACCGAGAAGGCACTTATGAGATCGCGGTGAAAGCTATTAAAGCTGCGGTAGAAAAGGGCTTTAGGGTTATTACAAATACGACAGTATTCGAAGGTGCCACGATTGAGAATTTAGCGAAGTTGTTTGATCAAATGACAGAGCTCGGGGTGGAAGGTTTTAGTATTTCACCGGGTTATTCCTATGAGAAGGCTCCCGATCAAGAGCATTTTCTCAGCAAAAAAAGTACGAACGCGTTTTTCAAAAAACTTCTTGAATACAAACATGACAACCACAAGAAATGGAATTTCAATAACAGCCCCTTCTTCATGGAATTTCTGGAAGGGAAAAGAGAATATGAATGTACGCCCTGGGGAATGCCCGCCTATAATATTTTTGGTTGGCAGAAGCCTTGTTATCTTCTCACCAATGAAGGATACGCCAAGACTTTCAAGGAGTATATGGAAGCCACTGAGTTCGAAAAATTTGGCACTCAATCTGGCAATCCTAAATGCGCCAATTGTATGACCCATTGTGGCTATGAGCCCAGTGCTGTGAATGATGGGCTCTCAAGTTTAAAAAAAATGATGGAAATCGCAAAAGCGGTTTAATGAAATTAATCTAAAGTTTTGCTTGCAGCAAAAGTAGAAGGGGGCCTGATGCGAGCGACTCAAGATCGATGGATCTATAGTCTTGTCTTTTTCTTTTTTATTTCTTTATTTTCATTTCAAATTCTAGCGGCAGATTGTGGAAAAAGTGGAGAGGAATACGCTTGCCAAGAGGCCTTGGTCAAATTTTCAAAAAGCGCGAGTCCTGCCGAGATTGAGAAAATTCTTTCAGGGGCGAATGCAATCCCCCTCCAGTATTTTGATTATGGCCGTATTTATCACCTCAAATTAAATTCCGATAAAGATACTCTCTCTCAAATTCAAGAATTGAGAAATCAAAATAAGGTGCTCATCGCTTCACCCAATGCCAAGGTGACAGCAGATTCATTGCCTAATGACCCCTATTTTTCTTATATGTGGGGGCTTCAAAATACCGGCCAGTTTAATCCTTCAGCAGCAGGTGTTGATATTGAAATAGAAGGGGCTTGGAATTTTTTTACCGACTCTTCTTCGGTGATTGTGGCGGTGATTGATACGGGTGTTGATTATACCCACCCAGATCTTGCTGATAATATGTGGGTGAATGCCGGTGAAATTCCAAATAATGGAATCGATGACGATGCTAACGGTTATGTAGACGACGTGCATGGGTATGACTTTTATAATAACGATGGCGATCCTTACGATGATTATTATCATGGAACCCATGTGGCCGGCACCATTGGAGCCGTTGGCAATAATGGAATCGGCGTGGTGGGGGTTGCCCAAAAAGCAAAAATTATGGCGGTGAAATTTTTGGGGAGCAACGGGTGGGGATATTATTCGGGCGCGATTTCTGCAATCCAATATGCGATCGCGAATGGAGCGAAAGTACTCAATAATAGCTGGGGGGGCTTTTCTTACGATTCGGGTTTATGGAGTGCGGTGGCTGCAAGTGATGCAGCCGGAGTCATCTTTGTGGCGGCGGCTGGCAATAGTAGCGTAAATACAGATTACTATCCTTTTTATCCTTCGGCCTTAAGCTCGCCAAATATTATTTCCGTCGCGGCGATGACCTACAACGATCATCTTGCTTATTTTTCAAATTATGGAGCCTATTCCGTCGATTTGGCCGCGCCAGGTGATTTTATCTTGAGTACTTTTCCTGCTTACGGGGGAGAGGCTCAGTATGGCTATCTTTCTGGAACCTCTATGGCTACGCCGCATGTCAGCGGCGCGGCGGCTCTTTTGTGGTCGGCTTTTCCTTATTTATCGCATCGGCAAGTGATTAATCTTCTTTACCAAGGCGTCAGCTCCAAAAGCTATCTCGGTGGAAAGAGTGTTACCGGAGGAATGCTGAATTTGGCCAAATCTTTGGCATTGGAAGATCCTTCTTTGAATCATGCTCCCATTGCAAATGCAGGTTCTAATCAATACAGCCTCGTAGGTTCGCTGGTTACTCTTGAAGGAAGCGGCATTGATGAAGATGGAAACGCTTTAACTTATTCATGGTCCTTGATAGGCCCTGCCGGAAGTTTGGCAAGTTTGGATTCAACTCAATTGCAAAAGCCTTCTTTTAAAGCAGATTTAGAAGGCATTTATTTTGCGAGTTTACAGGTGAGTGACTGGACCAGTACCAGCACTGCTTCTACGGTAAGCATCGAAGTGAAGAAGAATCCGAATATAAGCCCACCCACCGTCGTGATTCGTCCTAAAAAAGCGAGCTCTCTCGAAGAAGACCTTCTTTCAGGATCCGTTGTGCAAAAGGGTGAAAAGGTGATTTTAGATGCTCAAGGTTCTAGTGCTGGAACTATCAGTGCGAATGAATTTATGGGCCTTGAATATGAATGGGAATTTATTGAGAAGCCGGTCATCAGCAATGGTGCTATTGCTGATGCAGATCAGGCTGTTGCTTTCTTCATTCCAGATGCAGAAGGAACCTATACGATACGATTAACTTTGAATGACAGCCACAATGAAAACAGTGGAGAGATTTCATTTGTGGTGTTAAAAGATGCACTGGACAATTCAGCGGGCACTTCTCTTCCTCCCACTGAAAATATAGAAGAAAAACCCTTCAGTGGAGGAGGAGGCTTGGGAGGATGTGCGCTTCAAGGCCTCAATATTTTTTATGTGAATCCGTGGTTTGTTTTTCTCTTTTTACAATTTTTGGTTTGGATAAAAATGCGTCGGCACACCCTGTAAATTCGAGGGAACCCTTTTTTAAAAAATAGTAAAGATAGTTTAGAAAAGTTAATCTTTAAAGATTCATCTAGTAATTTTTTACCCTCTCCTGTCAGCAGATTGACTCTACTAGGGCCTTGCCCATGATTTTCTCGATATAAAGCCCTTGTTTTTAATCGTCTTTTTTCAAAGAAATCCCTGGAATATTCCTTGCAGATTTATTTTTGCGAGGGATTTACATGGGCTTACTAAAAGAATCGTCCTTCCTTTTTTTATTTCTTGTTTTCCTGTTGGGGTGTTTTCCACTTTTGAGTTATGCGCAAGATTGCGGAGATGAATTCGCCTGCCAAGAGGCTTTAGTCAAGTTTTCAAAAAGTGCGACGCCTGAGGAAATTCAAAAAGTCTTTTCAAAATTCGAAGCGACTCCTCTGCAATATTTTGACTATGCCAGAATTTATTACCTGAAATTGAATTCGAAGGAAGATACGCTGAGTCAGATCGAAGAATTGAAGGCTCAAAATAAAGTATTAGTAGCCGCCCCTAATGCTAAGGTGACCGTCGATTCTCTTCCCAACGACCCCTATTTTTCTAATCTTTGGGGGCTCAATAATACGGGGCAATTTAGTAGTAGCGGGGTGGGAGCCGATATCGGAATGGATGAGGTCTGGGATTTCATTACCAATGCTTCCTCGATCGTTGTGGCCGTGATCGACACAGGAGTGGATTACACGCACCCCGATTTGGCGAGTAACATGTGGGTGAACACGGGTGAGATTGCAGGCAATGGCATTGATGATGATCACAATGGCTACATAGACGACGTGTATGGCTATGATTTTTTCAATAACGATGGCGATCCTTACGATGATTATCTTCATGGCACTCATGTGGCCGGCACCATTGGCGCCGTGGGAAATAATGGCATCGGCGTGTCGGGTGTTTGTCAGAGAACAAAAATTATGGCGGTGAAATTTTTGGGAAGCGGCGGATGGGGCTACTATTCAGGTGCTATTTCCTCGATTCAATACGCCGTCGCCAATGGAGCAAAAGTTTTGAACAATAGTTGGGCAGGCGGTTCCTATGATTCGGGGCTGGCGAGTGCGGTTTCTGCTGCAGATTCTGCGGGAGTGATCTTTGTGGCGGCGGCAGGAAATAGTGGATGTAATACCGATTCTGTTTGCACCAATTATCCTTCTTCACTCACTTATGGGAACGTGGTTTCGGTAGCAGCTACCACCTACTCCGATGGCCTCGCCTCTTTTTCGAATTATGGAGCCGTTTCGGTAGATTTGGGGGCGCCGGGTTCCTATATTTATAGCACCATGCCCACTTGGTATTATAGTGGCAGCGATGATTATGCCTACCTTTCGGGAACCTCCATGGCCACTCCGCACGTGGCGGGTGCCGCAGCACTCTTGTGGGCAGCCAATCCCACTCTTACCCATCGTCAAATTATCAATCTCTTGCTTCAAGGAGTGACTGCTAAAAGTTATTTGAATGGAAAATCGGTGACGGGAGGGCTTTTGAATTTAGGGGCCTCTTTGGTGCTCGCCAATTCTTCTCTCAATCACGCTCCTGTGGCTAATGCAGGTTCTACCCAATATGTAAAGTTAGGCCAAAAGGTAACCCTTCAAGGCAGCGCTACGGATCAAGATAGCAATACCAATTTAACTTATGCTTGGACCCTCACTAAACCCTCCGGCAGCTCTGCCTCTTTGAATTCTGCGAGCGCCCAAAAGCCTACTTTCAAGGCGGATGTAGAAGGAACTTATTATGGAACCTTGCAAGTATTAGATTGGGTGAGCACGAGTGTGGCTGCCAGCGTCAAAATAGAAGTGAGAAACGATAAAATTCCTCCAAGCGTGGTGATTCATGCCAAGAAAAGCGAGGAGCAAGGCAGTTCGGAAATCAGCGGGGGTTCTCCAGTCGAAAACGGCAAAAAAGTTGTTTTAGACGCCCAAGATTCTACAGATAATAATGTGAGCGCGAGTGAAAGCACTAGTTCGTTGGAATACGAATGGGAATTTATTGAAAAACCCTCAGGCAGTTCTTCAAGCATTACAGATTCCAACAAAGTGCTGGCCTATTTTACTCCCGATAAGCAGGGAACCTATACGGTTCGATTGACGATCAATGATGGACAAAATGAAAATAGCGGGGAGATCTCTTTTCAGGCTTCGAGCAGCTCCGCATCAAGCGGCGGGGGATCGGGAGGCTGTCGCTTACAGAATAATCATCCTTCGCGCTTTGGCTTTTTCTCTCTTCTCGGGATGATGTTTGTGAGTTCAAGTTTGTGGGGCATGAGGCTCAAAGTTCAGAAAAAAACTTGATTGAGTCCAAATATTTTTATGATAGATAGCTAAAACCATGGCTACCCCCAATCGAATCGAAAACCATTGGAAACAACTCAAGCCCTTATTTTTAAAGAGATGGGATCGTTTGACCGAATCGGATCTTGATTATGTGGATTGCGAGTTCGATCGCCTGGTAGATGTGGTGAAGCAGCGCTATGACGGGCCTGTAAAAACGCTCTCGGAAGAAGTCATTCGAAATGACGTGCTTCAAATGATACAAGATTTAGGCGGCTGAAATTTATTGAAGTGCTTCTCCCCCCACAAAGACTTTCCTCAAAATCGCTGGCCCGCCTTTTTGAACGGTTTGTTCAATAACATTTTCAAGAGTGGTATTTTCAGGATTTTCTAACACAATAAAATCCGCCAACTTTCCTTTTTCAAGTGAGCCAATTTCCTTTTGTAAACTTAAGTTGTGAGCCCCTCCGAGAGTGGCCATCATTAAAGTGTGCAAAGGGGTGATTTGTTCTCCCTCTTTATTATGAATTTCCAAAACTTTTCTCATTTCTTCCCAAATGTTTAAACTAGAATTGCAAGCGAGGCTTTCGCTTCCCAAGCCGATGGGAATTTTGTGAGAGATAATTTTTCCAAGCGGAATTTGACCTAAGCGGAGGGTGGCATCTGCTTGGGGAGTGTAGACGATAGAAGACCCAGAATTTGCAATGAGGGCTAAGTCTGTAGGGCCCATATGCACGCAGCCTACGAGCGCGGGCTTAATCTGTAAAAATTCGATTGAATGCAAATATTGAATCGGCGTTTTCTGGTGAGGGGGAGGCAGGTTGTCTTTCCAGCCGATATAAGGAAACAGGATATTCGCAATGTCTCCTTTAGAATCGTAGAAAAATTCCATTTCAGCAAAACTTTGGCTGGTATGAATTTGCAGGGGAATCTGCAAGGTTTTGAGGTGTTGGTAAAAAATTTTGAGGAGGTTTTTAGAAAGAGTGTAGGGAGCAAAGGGGGCGAGGCCCGCCTTGATTTTTGGATGATCGGTCGACATCACTTCATCGATGAGAGCGAGCGCCGATTCAAAACGGTCTTGGGTGATTTTTTGATTAATGTTCATTACTTCTGCGAAGCTTACCACGCGCAGGCCCGATGGCTCATAACATTGAAAAGCTCCATCGTAAGAAGTGATATCCCCTACACAAGTAATACCTGTTTTTTGAAGATTTTTTAAACTCTCAAGAAGCGCACTTCTTTTGTCTTCGGGTTTAAGACTATCTTGATATTTAGAGATCGCAATGAGCCAACGTACGAAATTGGCTTCGCCCGAGGGGTCTGCATAATCGAGCCATTGATAAAAAGGAGCATGAGCCAGTTCTAAATGGCAATGAGCATTGATGAGACCTGGTAAAATGATGGCTTCCCCCAAATCTTCTACTTCGGCCTCTGGATATTTTGTTTGGAGCGCAGAAGCCATGCCTACGTCATGTATGCGATCTTTGTGAACCAGGAGGGCAGCATTTTCAAGCGGTTCCGAACTAATGGGGAGGATATATTTAGAAAGATAGAGTTTCATGTTTAAAGTTATTGCACGGAGGCATTATCGATTAACCTTGTTTTTCCAATCTTCACTGCAAGCAAGTATCGTGCAGGACGGTCAATCACTTCAAGCGATTTTAGCGTTTTTGCATCTACAATCTCAAGATATTCTATTTGAATAGAAAGGGTTTGAAAAAGTTTTTTTACCTCGGCCAAAAGGGAGAGAGATTTCTTTTCTCCTTTTTTATAAAGTTTTTGAACAAGTAAGATAGATTGGTAAAGAGCGAGGGCCTGTTTTTTTTCTTCTTCGTTTAAATAGATATTGCGCGAGGAAAGGGCCAATCCTTCGGCAGATCTAGCCGTGGGAGCTCCGATGATTTCAAGGGGGAGGTTCAAGTCTGCCACCATTTGGCGGATTAAAGCGAGTTGCTGATAGTCTTTTTCACCGAATACGGCGAGGTGGGCTTGAACCATATTGAAAAGTTTCAACACCACAGTGGCCACGCCATCAAAGTGGCCCGGACGTTGGGCGCCACAAAGCCCTTGAGTAAGGGCACCGAGTGACACGGTGGTTTGAAACCCTTCCGGATACATCTCTGAAGGTTGCGGCAGGAAAACAAAGTCTGCCGCTGCGGAAGCGAGCTTCTTTAAATCGCCTTCTTCATCACGTGGATATTTTGAAAAATCTTCTTGAGGCCCGAATTGAGTGGGGTTGACGAAAACACTCACCCCCACCACTTCTGTTTTCTCCCTCGCAATTTTAATGAGCGATAAATGCCCCTCATGCAAGTAACCCATGGTGGGAACAAACCCGATGCGTTTGCCTTGGGCTTTTAATTCAAGCGCGTGAGCTTGCATGGCTTGAGGACAGCGGATGATCTTCAAAAGCTTTCCTTGTGATTGGGGAATTTTTCGGTTTTTACATCATGAATATAACGATGGACGGCTTGAGCTACAACTTCATGAAGATGCGCATAGTGCCGTACGAACTTTGGCCGAAAATCTTGATAAAGACCCAAGAGGTCATAAATCACCAACACTTGTCCATCGCAAGCTGCCCCCGAACCAATCCCTATGGTGGGGATTTTTAAGGCCTTCGAAATTTTGTCAGCTAATTTTGCGGGGATTCCCTCGAGCACAATAGCGTAGGCTCCTGCTTTTTCGAGCGCCTTCGCATCTTTTAAAATTTTCTTTTCACTTTGAAGATCGCGGCCTTGTATTTTGTAACCCCCCATTCGATGGACATGCATGGGTTTTAAGCCAATATGACCCATGACGGGAATGCCAATGTCGACCAGCCGCTTTACCAAAGGAGCAATTTCTTCACCGCCTTCGAGTTTGATGGCTTCCGCTCGTCCTTGTTTCATCACTTTCCCACAGTTTCTAACAGCCTCATCGAGAGAAGACTGATAACTCATAAAAGGCATGTCACAAACCAAATGGGCATGGGTGATTGCGCGCGATACGGCGCGAGAGTGATAAATCATGTCATCTACCGTAACTGCCAAGGTATTCTTTTGCCCTTGGACGACCATTCCTAAAGAATCTCCCACTAATACGATATCGATGCCTGCTTGATCGATAATCTTGGCCATCGTGTAATCGTAGGCGGTGAGCACACTCAGTTTTTGCCCTTCTTTTTTCTTCTTTTGCAGTTCAGGAATGGTGAGTTTTTTCATATATGCTTGATCAGAGTGGGAGTCGCCACTCTGATCGATTTAAATTACTTGCTACTGATGGAAACATAATGCTTCTCAAGCTTATTTTTCTTCATGTGCAAGATTTCTTTGAGAATATTTTTATAGTCTTCCGAATTTTCGACAAAATCGATTTCAGAACAATTGACTACCAAAAGAGGAGTATCCGTATAGCTGAAAAAAAAGCGGTTATAGGCTTGAGCGAGCTCTTCTAAGTATTCGGTGTTGATATTTTTTTCATGGGGTATTTTGCGCTTTTTAATTCGGTCTTTTAATACCTCCTTTGAGGCTTGCATGAAAATGACTAGATCTGGCTTGAGAATACGAGCATCGAGCAGGTTATAGAGCGAATCGTAGAGGGTCATTTCATCTTCGGAGAGATTGAGGGAGGCAAATATTTTATCTTTGGCGAAAATATAATCAGACACCACCCCTTGTTGGAATAAATCCTGCTGCACCATTTCTTTTTGCTGTTGGTAACGCGATAGTAAAAAAAATACTTGGGTTTGAAAGGCATATTTGTTGCGATCTTTGTAGAACGAAGGCAGGAAGGGGTTATTTTCTGCGTCTTCCAATACGATGCGATGTTTGAATTCTTCAGCGAGCAAGCGTGCCAAGGAAGTTTTCCCTACACCAATGGGCCCTTCAATAGCGATATATTGCAGGCTATTCATGGGTTCCCCCTATCATAGGGTCTTTACAGACGTCTAGAAGGTAGTTGCTTCATCTCATCCCCTCCTTTGTAGAGAGGGGATAGTGAAATTGCAAGTTTGGCAAACTCTTCGAGTGAAAGAGTTTCGGCTCGTCGAGTGGGAGCAATACTTAAAGAGCAAAGGAGGGTTTCCAAATCCTGTTTTTTGAAGGGGATTTTCCCTCCCAAAAGGCTATTGAGAAGAGTTTTCCGCCGTGTTTGAAAAGCACTTCGAATAAGTTTTTGAAAAAGTTCAAAATCTACTTCGAAGCGATTTTTTCTCAAAGGCACAATTTCCATGACGGCAGAATAAATTTTTGGCCGAGGTTGAAAGGCCGAAGGAGGAATGGAAAGAACGATTTTGCAATCGGCCTGCATTTGGCAAAATAAACTTAAGGATCCATAAGCCTTAGTTCCAGGTTTTGCGCAGATTCTTTCGGCGACTTCTTTTTGAAACATGAGATAAAAACGTGAGAAATATTTTCGGTTCAGCAAAAGCTTTTCCAAAATAGGCACTGAAACATGATAGGGCAGGTTTCCTACCGCAAAGATGGGTGGCTCTTTATCTTTTAAAATTTTTTCTAAATCACAAAAAAGAAAATCTTCGATGTAAAGTTGTATGGCGGGTGAGTAAGGCAACAATATTTCTTCTAAAAGATCTTTAAACTGAAGATCTTTTTCAACCAGAATAAGATTTTTTATCTGTGAAGCTAGTAATTGGCTTAACGAAGCCGGTCCGGGGCCGATTTCAAGAACCGTCGTAGGTTTGTGTTCCAGAATTTTTTGAGAAATAGTTTTGAGAATGGGGCCATGGACCAAAAAATTTTGGCCAAAGGATTTTTTGGCCAAAATAGGGTAGCGTTTTTTGAGTTCGGAGGGGTGGATGAAGTTTGACATGGTTTCCCCTCACCCCAGCCCTCTCCCTCTCCTTGGGCTTCGCTCACGAGAGGCAGGGGAGAGGGTATCGGTAGATTCGTAGGGGATTGCATTTAAGGAGAGATCGGATTGCACCCCCTGTTTTAAATATTCATGCCCTACATAGGCAATCATGGCTGCGTTATCGGTGCAAAAGGCAGGAGAAGGAATGAAAAGCTCTGCTTTTTTTTCCGCTGCGAGCTCCCTGAGACTTTTTCGAATTTCAGAATTACACGCCACTCCTCCTGCCACTACCCAGCGAGGACAACGAAACTCTTCATGGGCCTTTTCAATTAAGCGAAAAAGAACCGCAGCCACCGTCTTTTGAAAGGAAGCAATCAAATCTAAAGCGAGGGGGCATTGTTCGAGAGGGCTTGTTTTGAGTTTCTCTTGAATCTTTTTTTCTTTCACGGCTTCAAGAACGGCGGTTTTAAGCCCTGAAAAACTGGTGAAATATTTTCCACGTTTTACTTTTGGAAGGGTGAAAGATACAGCTTTCGGATTTCCTAATTTCGCGAGTTTATCCAGAATGGGCCCTCCCGGGTAGCCCAGCCCTAAAATTTTGGCGACTTTATCATAAGCTTCACCGGCAGCATCGTCTACGGTTGTGCCTAAGACTTTTCTTTTTCCGATTCCTTCCACCCAATAAAGATTCGTGTGTCCTCCTGAAATAACAAGGCCCAAAAAAGGGAATTCCGGTTTTTTTTCTTCGAGAAAGGGGCTCATTAAATGGCCTTCGAGATGATTGACGCCGATGAAGGGTATTTGTTCTGAGAGCGCGAAACCTTTCGCAAAATTTAATCCGACAAGCAAAGAACCCACCAAGCCTGGTGTATAGGTGACCGCGATGCCATCTAGTTTTCTTTTTCCAGCGGGGATTTCCTCTAAGGTATTTTTCACTAAAACGGAGATGCTATTTAAATGTTCGCGGGAAGCAATTTCAGGAACAATTCCTCCAAAGGCGGAGTGAATTTTTTCTTGGGAAGCCGTTCGAGTGGCAAGGATACGGTCTGGTCCTTCAAAGACACAGGCGGCTAGATCATCACAAGAAGATTCGATGGCTAAAATTCGCATGAAGATCCCTTAAAATCCCCCCGAGACCGGAGGCCGCGAAGGTGCGGGGAGAGCTTGAGGATAAGAAGTAACTCCCGAGCTCGGAGGATTTGGAGCCGAAGGAGAAGGAGGCGCTGGATTTTGAGGGGAATTAGGATTCAATCTTTCGATCTCTTTTATTTTCGCGGAAGCATTGGCAGCCTCCGAAGTGTTGGGATATTCTGCCATTACTTTTTCTAAGAAAGGCCGCGCTTCATTATACATTTTTAAATTAAAGAAAGAGAAAGCCTGTTTTAAAAGCGCATTCTTGGCTTTTTGAGAACGGGGATATTTTTGAATGAGTACTTGATATTCGCTGATCGCCTTTTTGTAATCTCCCAACCCATAAAAGGCCTCTCCTATCCAATATTGGGCATTATTTGCTAAAGGACTTCGGGGATATTTTTGCAAGAAAGCCTGAAAGCCTGGCAGCGATTTATTCCAGTCTTCGCTATTTACATAGTCCAGCAGCTTTTGGAATTCTTGGGTCTGAGCTAAATCGGCTCCGCCAATCTTATCGGGGATGCCTCCCATGACATTCCGATCTTTGAGGTCTTTCAAGAGATTAGTGAGAATATTGAGTTTATCTTCCATGGCAGAAAGGCGTTGGTCATATTCTCTTAAAGAACGGTTTTGCTCTTCATAAAAATGCCCGCCACTCTCGGTGACTCCTTTCATGCCAGCAAATTCCTGTTGGATATTGGTGAGAAGGTTCATGGCTTCCGCAAGCTTTTGGTTAGAATTTTGAACACTGTTTTTGAGCCACGCCACATCTTGGCGGAGTTGGTCTACAGACTGTGTTCTCCCCAGAGTGGGAAAAAGAAGAAAGAAAATTAAAAAGGGCCCTAGCTTAAGGGGCATATTCACCTCCAAAAAAAAACCACAGAAGATAAGGCTAAATTAGCTCCTGTGGTTTTAAAATCAAGACCTCATATTCCATCAATTCTTTAGGTTCATCGCGTTTTACTTTCCGCCTTGCCTCAAGAAATTTCTGGAACATTTGTCCAAAGCAAATTTATTTTCTTACCGCAAAGTCATCCCGCCGATTTTGAGCCCAAGCTTCTTCGTCATGGCCAGGGTTCACAGGTCTTTCTTCGCCGAAGCTCACCGTAGATACACGGCTGGAATTAACCCCCAAGTTGGTTAAATAATCTTTACCTGCCTTGGCTCTTCTTTCGCCCAGGGCCATGTTATATTCATTGGTGCCCCGTTCATCACAGTTTCCTTCTACAATAATGTTGATATTGGGGTTTGCTTTTAGCCACGATGCATTCGCTTGTATAAGAGGGACTTGGTCGGAACGAATATTGTATTTATCGAAATCGAAATGAATGGTTTTAAGTGCTTTATCGTAATCTACATTCACGCCCGAGGAATTGGGCCCTTTTTTAGAGCAGGCGCTATTGAGGCTAACCAAGGCAATCATGGCTCCTGCCAACATGAGAAATTTATTTCGGAACATAAGATTTCCTCCTCTTAAATAAGTTTTTGATAAGTGAATGAAGGCCTGTGCTTCAGTATAAAATTGTTTAACTTAACGATATAAATGGGTATTCTCTGCTCTTAACGCTTGAAGTCAAGGAATTATTTTAAGAAAGGCCCCCATGAAAAGAAGATATATTCGAATCGCGCTTCTCCAATGCTCGAGCCTGGATGGCGCGGTGATTCAAAATTTTAAGAAAGTGAAGGCCCTGCTCCAGAAGATTCGCAAACCGCTGCATTTAATTGTGTTGCCGGAAATGTGGCCTTCAGGCTTTAGAGTGGTGGAGGGGCGAGAACTCCTTCGGCAAACCCAAGAAGTTTTAAAAGAGCTGGGTCAAATCGCCAAAACTTTGAAAACTTATATCATCGGTTCTCATTTAAGTAAGGGAAAGGGGGGTTTTTATAACACCGCTTCGGTGATGAACCCGCATGGAAAAATCATTGCAGAATATCACAAGGTTCATTTGTTTCAAATGGGAGGAGAGAATAAGAAGTTTAGGGCGGGCCGCAAAACTCAAGTCGTAGAAAGCTCACTGGGGAAGATAGGTCTTAGCATTTGCTATGACATTCGTTTTCCGGAGTTTATTCGGAAAGAAGTGTTAGAGGGTGCGGAGCTTCTCGTGATTCCCTCTGGATGGCCTCAAGTGAGGATTGAGCATTACCTTACTTTGCTTCGAGCGCGAGCGATCGAAAACCAATGTTTCGTCATTAGTGCTAATAAGGTGGGTAAAAATGTGGATGGACTCAAATATGGTGGGCATAGCATGGTGGTGAGTCCTTGGGGAGAAGTATTGGGAGAGCTGGGAAATAAGCCGGGAATTTTGGAAGTGGAAATTGATTTGAATTACGTGAAAGAAATCCGAAAAAAATTTCCGGTGTTTGAAGCGAGGAGGGAGGAAGTGTATTGAAGCAACTTATATCAAATAAGCCCCAATTTTTGCCAAACCCGCCAAATCATGAACATCCGTATCAAGATAGGGAATGAGTGTGATCGATTCTTTTTTCTTCAATCGTTCTTCAAGCAAATCAAGGTGCTCTCGATCTTGATCTACCAAACATTGATATTTTTCTAGAATGTCTGAAAGGGTATCTACTTCCTTTGAAGTTAAATCTGCTTTTCGCAATTTCTTTTTTATTTCTTCCCCCTTTGATTTTAGAGGGAGTGGGGGATAAACGCGATTCACAATAAAACCGGCAAAGGGGAGTTTATACTCTTTTATTTTTTCATGAAAGAAGATCGCCTCAGGAACCACCATCCCTTGGGGAGCGGTTACGAGAAGGAAAGCAGATTTGGGATTATGAAGGAGTTCATTCACTTCTTTTGCGCGATCTTTGAAACCTTCCAGCAAGCCTGCCGTAGAAATCAACATCGCTGATAAATCTTGCATGAATTCGAAACCCATCACGTGATCGAAAGTCTTGAAGATGGTGCGAGTCGTTTTCTCGATAAATTTTAAGGAAGTGCGGCCCAGAAAAAGAGAAGGCTTTAAAAACCATTTTAAGATGCTATCGCTGACGGCTTGGCTCATTTTTTGGGGAGCATCTAAAAAGTCGAGGGCATGCTGGGTGGGAGGAGTATCGAGAATGAGCAGATCAAATTTTTCTTTTTGGTAAAGTTCGTAAACTTTTTCCATCGCCATGTATTCTTGAGATCCCGCGATCATGCCTGAAAGATGTTGGTAGAGTGTATTATTGAAGATGGATTGTTTAGACTCTTCACTCGGCGCGTACTTTTCAATAATTTTGTCGAAAGTCCTTTTGGTATCCATCATGAGCGCGAACATTCTTCCTTGGGGATGGAGCTGGGCTTTTTCAAATTCCGCAAAAGGGATTTCTTTCTCTTCATTTCCTAAATTTTTCAGCCCTAGTGAGTTTGCTAACCTTCTCGCGGGATCGATGGTGAGCACGACCACCGTTTTACCCATGAGGCTTGCTTTCAAGGCAAGAGCCGCTGCAGTGGTTGTTTTGCCAACGCCTCCCGAGCCGCAACAGATGATGAGCCTCTTTTTTTCGATCAAATTTTCGAGGTTCATGTTTTGCTCCCCTTAAAAGAATTTACGAGGTGAGTGGTGAGCTCTTCGATGGCATTGCGATCAAAATGAGAATGAAATAAAAAAGGCAGTTGTAGAACTTCTTTATCTTCGAGCGTGAGATGGAGTTTGTTGAGATAAAAATTTTGAAGTGCGCTTCTTTTTTGAAAGAGGTGCAAAACATTCGAGATTTCTTGGAGCTCAATATCTTCCGAGTTTTTTTTGATTTGATTTCTAATTTTGAGCGCTTCTTCTTCCGAAAAAAAAGAAGGGAATAAGGCATTTACAAATACGGGTCCCGTCGCAATATGCACGTCTTTTTTTGCTTTTTGAAGCATTTCTAAGGTTTCGTTTACGGGCATCTCTTCTGCGAGAGTGACCACGAGCAAAAGAGTTTTTTGTTTATTTTGAATTAAGTCCACAATCTGAGCGGCTTTTGTTTTAAGGGGACCTACGCGAATGGCTTTTGTAACCACCTGCGGAACATCCAAAAATGCAAGGCCATGGCCGGTGGCGGGTGCATCTACAATCACGAGATCGTATTTCGATTTTTCACGCTTAGCATCTTTATTTTTTTCGGTGAGAGCCCAAATTTTTCCAATTTCTAGAAGTTCATTGAGGCCTGGGGTGGCATCTAGAAAATTTCGGACAAATTTATGTTCGAAGACAAGTTTGTAGAGTTTTTTGCTGTGAATTTGTTCGATAATATATTCTTCAAAAGCAGAATGGGGGTCGATGTTAATGGCATGAAGATTCTCAGCAATGATTGTTTCCTGGTAGCCTACCTTTTTGATACCGAAAAGAGAGGCAATGCGTTCAGCCGAATTGACTTCGGCAATGAGTGTTTTTTTTCCTTGGCGAGCAGCAATAAGACCTAATGCTGCAGCAATACTTGTTTTGCCAACGCCTCCCTTTCCTGAAACGACGACGAGTTTTTTGCTAAGAATTTCTTGGAGGTTCATGAACAATACTAAGGACTATTTCTTGTCGAAATGGCGCAGTTTACGTTCTAAGTCTGCCACCTTTTTTCGAAAGGCTCGGATTTCCGTTTTTAAAAACGCGGCATTGGTGAGTTTGCCCACCGTTCTGAAAGTATCTTCCAATTTTTTAGAAACTTCATCGACCCCTTGGTGAGATTTGGTGAAAAAATCTTTGATAAAGCTAGAGCCATCTCCAATTTCATCTTTGATTTTATCAATCACCTTTTCGGCTTCGCCTCTTACGTTTGAAATAGAAACGCTTTTTACGAAATTAGCGATTTGTTCGCCGCTGCTGGCGATAATGTCTTTCAAGGTATTCAAAGGAAGAAGATGTTTTTTCTTTTTACCCTCTTCTAGAATAATTTGGGTGAGTGTAACCGAAGTAAGGTCTTCATGGTTTTTGTTATCGATGACCGCAACATCTTCACCGGCTTTAATAAATTTTGCGATGTCATCGAGCGTTACGTAACAGCTATTTTGAGTGTCATAGAGTTTACGGTTTTGATAGCGCTTGATGATTCGCGCCTTCTTCTCCTTGTCCATCGTTTTATCCTCTTTCAGGGCCTCTTTTAGAATGGAGGTGTTTTCGTTTGGTTGGCAAGCGCGATACTTTAGAAGTCTCGTGAGGCGCAGATACAATTTCTTCATCTTCTGGAGTCGAAATATTGCGAATCACTTCATTGAGAAGATTTTCCCCTTTTTTAAAGGCTTCTCGGAAAGGAGATTGAGGGTCTACCCAATGAGCATCGAGAGCAATGGCAGAGGCAGTAGAAGTAATCGATTGGGCGGCGAGCAAAAATTCTCGGGCGGCTTTTTTGAGATGCGTTTTACTGGTATCTAAGCCTTTCAGAGCTTGAGCTAAAATTAAAAGGGTTGCCGAAGCTTGATTTGCCATAATTTAGCCTTTATTGAGGGGGATGATCCGAGGAAGAACCCTTTTTTTCGTCTTCTTCGTCGTTTTTAATCCCCTTTTTAAAATTACGGATGCCCTTGCCTAATCCAGCACCAATATCCGGTAATTTTCCCACACCGAAAATAATCAACACAATCACTAAAATAATGGCTAATTCACCGGCACCTAAGCCTCCAATGCCGAGTAGAGGGTGCGTCATAAATTTCTCCCTAAAGATTATGACGCAGAATTAACATGCAGGCTTTGCCATTGTCTATCTTAAAAATGTTCTTTTAAGAACGAGGGGTATGTGAACCGCTCAGTTCGTTGGGGGAGCTTGGGTCAGGATCTCTATAGTGGAAATAAAGCAAGATACTGGCAACCCCGCTCATGGGAATCAAAAGAAGGTTCATGAGGAAGAAAAAAGCCGTGAAAGGTTTTATCCAGAGTAAAATCATAGTAAGGGGCCAAATGTAAGCAATGGGCACCAAGGCTTTTTGAAATTGAAGTTGAATGCCGGGGCCTCGAGCCTCGGAGGGGTAAAAAGGGTAAAGTACCAAAAATTGGGCATAAATCACTTGGGCTAAAAAAAATACAAGTAAGCTTTTTTGAAGGATGGGAAGAAGGCTCCATCGCCCCTGATAGAAGTAAAGAAAAGTCAGGAGGGCCCCACTCCCATAAAAGGCTTTCATGAGAAGACTATTCCGATTGAAGAAAAAACGAAGCATCCTTTGGGGTTGTCTAGTATCTAGACTCTTTCGTCAAGATCCTTTAAAAGGGACTTATGCAAGGCCCCTTAGAATATTTTTTGACCCTACGAGAGCAAGCCCATCCTTTTTGCCTCTATTCGGGAGGCAGGGGCCACTTTTCTTATGTGGGAGCTCACCCTTCCAAAATTTGGAAGGTCTATCCTCATCATATGGAAAATGGCGGGCAGGTGATTCCCCTCCAAAAGGGAGATAATCCTTTTGAGCTTTTGGCCGAGGAATTTAGGCCCGATCAGAAAAAGATTGGAGATTTTTTTACTTCTGGATGGGTGGGTTTTTGGGGCTATGAAATGGCTCCTTTTGCCGATGCAAGTTTACCCAAACGAAATTTGCCAGAAGATTTTTTGCTGGCGTGGTGGGGGTATTATGGAGAGGTGGCCCTGTGGGATCGAACGGATCCTGCCGCTGCGGCATCCCCCGGGGTTTCTCGATCGCCTCTGGGCGATCTGCGATACTGCGGGGAGGGGGCTGCCTTGCGCCACCCGTCCGAAAATTTGAATCATGAATCTTATCTTTCCTCCCTTTCCAAAATTTTTTCCTACATCGAAGCAGGAGATTGTTATCAGGTAAATTTTTCCCAGCAATTTGAATGTCCCTTGCCCGATCCATTTTCTCCGGAAGAAGCATTTGTGCATTTAGCGCTTACACATCCTTCTCCTTTTTCTGCTTATCTCGATTGCGGGGAGAAAAAAATTATTTCTTTATCTCCCGAAGAGTTTTTATTCTTGAAGGGAGATTTCATTCGTACTTCTCCCATCAAAGGAACTCGCAAAAGAAGCCCCGATTTGGATGAAGATGAAAAGTTAAAAAAAGATTTGGAAAATTCCGAAAAAGAAAAAGCGGAGTTATTGATGATTGTAGATTTGGAGCGCAATGACTTGGGAAAAATTTGCGAATTTGGCAGTATTCAAGCAAATTCTTTACGAGAAATTGTCACTTACGATTATGTGCACCATGCAGAAGCGGTGGTGGAGGGGAAGATAAAAAAAAGTGTGAGCCCCCTGCAAGCGACCCAAGCGCTTTTCCCAGGAGGCTCCATTACGGGAGCTCCTAAAAAAAGGGCGATGGAGATTATTCAGGAATTAGAAACACATCCTCGTGGAGTTTATACCGGAGCTCTTGGTTTTTATGATCATACGGGTTTAACAAGTTTGAATATTGCTATTCGTAGTTTGGAAATTGAAAAAGGAAAAATTAAATTTGGCATGGGAGGGGGGATTGTGGCAGACAGCGAACCTCTTCAAGAATATGAAGAAACTCTTGTGAAGGCCAAGGTGTTTTTGGAGTAAAAATAAAAAATGTCTTTAGTGATTTATCAAAATGAAACATTCTTAAATGAAGACCGCGCCCATGTGAGCGTGGCAGACCGTGGTTTTTTAGTGGGAGAGGGCCTTTTTGAAACCCTGCGGGCTTACAATAGCCATGTGGTTTTTTTGAAAGAACATCTTTTGCGCTTGGCAGAAGGGGCCCAGCAATTAGAAATGGAATTGCCAGTTTCGCTCGAGCGCCTTCGTTTTTTGGTTTACCAAACCCTCCATATGAACAAATTACAAGAAGCGGTGGTCAGAATTTATCTCAGCAGCGAGGGAGAAGGGATTGGCGACTTAGATTCCCCCCCCCAAAAAATGAATCTTTTAATTTCCTGCAAACCTTGGGAGTCTTTCCCCTCTTCTTATTATAAAGAAGGGATCGCTGCGTGCTGGATTAAAAAAGTGGCGGCAGAAACCGGATTACTTTCTCAACTTAAATCCACCAGCCATTTGAGTCGCTTGCTCGCCAGAAGAGAGGCGCGTAAAAGGAATTGCTTCGAGGGCCTCCTGCTCAACGCCTTGGGGCAGGTGGCAGAAGGCTCCAGCAGCAATCTTTTCATTGTGAAGAACTCACAGATTTTCACCCCCCCTTTCAAAACAGGGCTTTTAATGGGGGTGACTCGTCAACAGGTGATTCATTTGGCTGAGAAAGAAGGCCTTGAAATCAATGAAAAAGTATTCGGCATAGAAGAAGTGATGCAGGCTGATGAGGTTTTTATTTCCAGCACCTTAAAAGAAGTGATGCCGGTTGCTTCAATCGATGGCGAAAAAATCAAGCTTTCCCCGGGCCCCATTACCCGGAAGCTCCTCGAAATTTACCGCGAAACCGTGCAGTGGCATGTAGAAAATGCGGAAGAGTCGGCTTAGGCCTCACCTCACCCTCTCAAGGAGAGGGAATGAGAAGTAATTTTTTGACGAACCATTTTACGAGCAAGATGAATGGATTCCACGCAATCTTTTCCTAAGCTCAAAAAACCAGCGATAGCGGAGGCTAGCGTACAACCGGTTCCGTGAGTATTTTTGGGGCGAAGCCGGCGGCCGGGAAAGTGATAATTCATTTCTGGGGTGATGAGCAGATCACAAGGATTACCTTTCAGATGCCCGCCTTTCAAAAGAATTTGTTGAGCGCCATTTTTCAAGATTTTTTCGCCGGCCTCTTTCATGCCTGTAAAATTGTGGATGCGAAGCCCCGAGAGTTTTTCAGCTTCAGAAATATTGGGAGTGATTAAATCGATCCAAGGAAGCATTGTCTTTAAAAATTGAATGCCCAAAGAATCGAGCAGCTTTGCGCCCGTGCTGGAGGCGAAAACGGGATCTAGAATCACGAAAGAAGGCCTTGTTTTTTGAATCCAGGCTTTTAAAAGGACAAGAAGTTGGAAGTGCCCCATCATCCCTATCTTGAGAATAGGGTGTTTGGCAGAGGCTTCCACGGCACGGAGTTGATCCGAAAAATTTTTGGCCGAAACACTTTCGTAAGACCAAAACTTTTTTTCATTTTGGGCCGTCACCGCGCTGATCACCGATTTTGCGCTTATTCCCAATTTCGAAAGCGTTAGCAAATCGGCTTGAATGCCTGCTCCTCCGGAAGGATCCGACCCCCCCATCACGATGATTTCTTTTTGAAGTGAAGACATGAAATGTTTTTGCCATTTTTTGGAGTAAAGGATCAAGCGCCGTTTATTCTATTTTAAAAGGTTGCTTGCCCATCCTTGAAACAAAGCCTTGGGTGGCTTGGCTAACATTCGAAGCCCGTGAAAGTGCCGTGATCATGGCAATGGCACTCGCCCCCGATTCCAGCACCCCTTCGATATTTTCTGTGGTGATTCCACCGATGGCCACCACCGGAATTCGAAGGGCCTTGGCCACTTTCCTTAAGGTTTCTAAGCCTTGCACGGGATGCCCTGGCCCCTTGGTTTGGGTGGGGAAAATCGCTCCCAAGGCCACATAATCGGCCCCTGCTGTTTGGGCAGCGATGGCTTCTTCGAGAGAGTGAGAAGAATAGCCGATGATTTTATCAGGGCCTAAGATTTGGCGAGTGACTGCAATGGGAAGATCGTCTTGTCCGATATGCACCCCGTCTACCGGCAGGGCGGCAGCAAGTTCTACATAATCATTCAAAATAAAGGTGAAGGGGAATTTCTTTTTCTCGTTTAAAATTTGTTCGGCGATTTCTTTCACTTTGGAGATATTTTTTTCGCTTTTCATGCGAAGCTGCAAAAGAGTGCAGCCTCCTCGAAGAATTTTTTGGGCAAGCTCCAGATGAGAATATTGAGGCGAGAAGCTGTTATCGCAAATAGCGTAGAGGCCTCGGATTTTATTTTTTACCTGCATTTTAAACCTTCAAAAATTTTTCTAAAAGAAACATGAGCACAAGCCCCACGATGAAAAAGAACATCGATTGGTTTTTGAGTGAAGAGTGGCGATGCACTTCAGGAAGGAGATCGGAAAGAGAAATATGCAGGAAGGTTCCCGCAGAAAATGCCAGCGCCATTCCAGCAAGCTCGGGGCTATGGGAACTCACCAGGCCGAAAGAAAAAAGCGCTCCGAGGGGCACTGCCATCAAGAGGGCAAAATTAGCTAACATCATTTGTGAGCGGCTTTTGTGTTCATGTTGGAGAATGGAAGTGAGTGAAAAGGCTTCCATCGATTTATGCAGGAAGATGGCGATGAAAACGATGAAGCCCAAATGGGGAATGGCAAGGCTCACGCCTAAGGCAATCCCATCGGTGAGGGAGTGGAGAAACAAGCCGATGAAAGCGGATAAGCCCAATTCCTGGTGAACTTCACAAGAAGAATCGGTTTCGCACAGATGGACTGTAATAAATTTTTCAAAGAAATATAAAAAAAGAAGGCCACATAAAATAGAGGGCCCGGCTTTTAAACCAATCAGCTCGATAGATTCTGGGATGAGGTGAATAAAGGCAGATCCCAGCATAAGCCCAGCGGAAAGCGAAAGGAGCGTTGGAACTTTTTGGGAGTTCCAATGTCGCAAGGCGGGCAGAATCCCCCCCAAAAAAACAGCCAGCAACAAGAGCCCGAAGTAAATCAGGAGTAAGTTTGCAAAGCTCATTCTTCCTCCAGCGGGTTAAATCGGTCGAGCTTGATTTTCAGCGTGCGGATCATTTTTCGCAGTGTGTTTCGGTTAATTCCCAGTACTTTCGCCGCTTGAATTTGATTGCCCCGTGTTTTTTGAAGTACGAGCGATAGAAGGGGCCTTTCGACCATTTGAAGAATGGTACTATATAAATTCATAGGGTCCAATTGATCGAAGCGCGAAAGAAAGTTGGAGAGTTTTTTATGAACGATTTCCTCTAAAGCAAGTTCCTCCAAATCTTCTGCAAGAAGATGGGCGGGGTTTACCGAGATAATCGCTTTTAAATCTTTTAAGGTAATCAGTGAGCCCGGTGTTACCACCATAGAGCGTTTGATCACGTTTTCGAGTTCGCGCACGTTTCCGGGCCACGAATATTCTTTCAAATATTCAATGGCTTCTTCGGTGATGCTTTTGGCGGGGAGGGAAAATTCGTTTTTAAATTTTTCCATGAAATGGAAAATAAGGATCTCGATATCCTCGCTTCTTTCCCTTAAGGCCGGCACTCGAATGGGCACTACATTCAAGCGAAAGTAAAGATCTTCTCTAAATTTTTTTTCTGCGACCATTTGCCCAAGATCTTGATTCGTTGCGGAAATAATTCGGATATCAATGGGCTTGGCTTCGGTGCTCCCCAATCGCTGAATTTCTTTTTCTTGGAGGGTTCTTAAAATTTTTGATTGAAGGGGATAGGGCATGTCGCCAATTTCATCGAGCACGAGGGTTCCCTTGTGGGCGGCCTCGAAATAGCCGGGCCGTGATTCATCGGCGCCCGTGAAGGCTCCTTTTCGATAACCAAAAAGTTCACTTTCTAAAAGATCTTTGGGAATCGCCGCACAATTGACCGCGACAAAAGGCATTTCGGCGCGGCTTGAAGAAAGATGGATGGCTTTTGCAATAAGTTCTTTTCCGGTTCCTGATTCGCCCGTGATCAGCACCGGCACATCGGAGGCCGCCACTTTTCCGATGAGCTTGTAAATTTCTTTAATGGGTTTCGATTGACCAATGATTTTTGCCTGAGTATCAAAGGCCGGTGACTTCGTTTCTTGCCGCAGTTTTATGACTTCGCTAGATAAGCGCTGATTTTCAAGAGCTCTCTCCACGATAATTTCGAGCTCGTCTAACTCGAAGGGCTTAGTGATATAATCGAAGGCACCTTGCTTCATGGCTTCCACGGCATTCTTCATGGTATCTTGGGCTGTAATAAGGATGACCACCGTAGAAAGCTTTTGAGCCCGAACTTGCGAGAGAACATCGAAGCCCGATTTGATCGGCATGTTGATATCTACGAGGGCTACATTGAAATGCTCTTGTTCCAACTTGGCGATTGCCATCTCCCCATCGGGAGCGGTTTCAATGAGATAACCCTTTTTCTGAAACATCTTTTTGAGGATGGTTCGCAGCGATTGCTCGTCTTCCGCAATGAGAATCTTCACAGCTTGGTTTGCTTCATTCATAATAGGTCCTAAAATAATCTAATGGATGATCCTTAAAAAAACGCTAAAGGTGCTTCCCTTTTTAAAAGTGGATTCCACCTGAATAAATCCCTGATGTTCGTTTATAATGCGATGACTGATGGCGAGCCCGAGCCCCGTGCCTCCTTTTTTGGTGGTGTAGAAGGGGGCAAATAAATTGGAAAGGGTTTCTTCGCCCATCCCGCTTCCATTGTCGGTGATGTCGACTTGTACCATGCGAGCTACTTTTCCACGCTCTGTTTTTAATTGGTATCCGGTGACCATTCGAGTGCAAATCTCGATGCGTCCTTTAGATGATATTGCCTCACAAGCGTTTTTGACTAAGTTCAAAAAAACTTGCTTCAGTTGATCTTCATCCCCTTTTACTTGCGGCAAGCTGGGGTCAAAATGGCGGTAGAAAGTAATTTTTTCAGCGCCTTCGCTTTTTTGCTCCAAACTGATCAAGTCATCGAGGAGTTTATTGAGGTTAATCGAAACTGGTTTTGTTTTTTGAGGTTTTGCAAAATTTAAAAGCTTGAGGATAATTGCATTCACGCGATTCGATTCTTTGACGATGATATCCAAATATTCTTTGAGATCTTCCCGATTCACTTCTCGGCTCAGCATTTGAGCGGCGCCCTTAATGCCACCCAGGGGGTTTTTAATTTCATGGGCGAGTCCTGAGGCAATGGTGCCCATCACAGCGAGGCGGTCGGCATAGCGAAAGTCTTCCTCCATTTTTTTCAAAGCAGATAAATCTCGCATGAGCACGCTGGCCCCCGTAATGGTATTGCGGGGGTCGTAATAGGGTTCAATGTGTATTTCGACTACAAAAGGCTCCTTCATTCGATTGGCGAGCTCATCTTCGCGAATGGTATAGGCATGGCCGGTCTGAAGGGTGTTTTTGAGACGCTCGAATAAATTTTCAGCCTTGGGAAATAAATCTTGCAAGGGACGATTTTTAGCCTGTGAAAGGGAAAGGGAGGCCATTTTTTCTGCGGAAGGGTTGAGAAAAAGGGTTTTTCCGGCGCTATCCATTAGAAAAAGAGCGTCCGGCAGGGATTCTACCACTTGTTGAAAAAGAAGTTCCATTGGGTCTGCCTAAAAAATGGGCATAGCGTAGGAAGCGAGGTTTAGGCAAGAAAGAAGATGGGAATTTTCGAAAGGTTTAATTAAGGCTGATATTGATAGAGAGCGAGGCTGATATTATCGGGCTTGGCGCGGTAACCACTGGCCAGTTTGCCTTCTTTCATTCTCTGCAAACAGAGGTCTTTCACTTTTTGTGCACAGCTCTCTAAACTTTCTCCAGACACTATTTGGGCTAATTCCTCCAAAGTGAATTTTTCGGAATAAAAATTATCGGTAATACCATCGCTGGCGAGCAAAACCCGATCTCCCGTTTTAAGGAGAAAAGTATTTTTTTCTAAATCACGATTGGGAAGAATGGGATCGCTCCCCAAATTTCTGGATAAAATATGGTTTAAAAAATGAGCCGTGTCTAAATCTACCAAGCCTTCGCGGTAAAGGCATTGTCCGTTCGTGTGATCTTGCGTTTCGAAAACAATTTTTCCTTGTCGAATCACTAAAAGTTTTGAATCTCCTACGTGAATCGTTTTTAATTTATTTCCTTGAATTTCGGCGCAAACGAGCGTGGTGCCCATGGGGTAGAGCCCACCCAATTTTGCATCGTTGCGGGCTCGCTGCAAAATGGCTTCATTGGCAAAACACAAAGCTTGCTCGGAGTTCATTCCGTGGTGAAGACCGTATTCGATAAAATCTGTCATCACACCCGAAGCGATGTTTCCTCCGCGGTGTCCTCCCATGCCATCGAGCACGGCGATGAATTCTTGATCGGGATCTACAAGCAAGGCATCTTCGTTGCGCCCTTTGTAAAGAACTCCTTCCGAACTGAAGCCAAAATAGATTCCATTTTTCGATTTTCCAGAAATTCTACCTGTTTGGTTATTTCGAATTTTATTTCCCCCTCTCACTTCCTCGGGGGCTGTTTCCGAAATCGATTTTTCTTCAAGCGTATCTCTTAAGAGCCGTAGCTGATTGCTCAGATGCATTTGAGGATGATTGCTTTTTACAAAATCGGCAATTTCATGGCGGCCGGCCTTTTGCAGCAGACGAGCTCCTTCATCGAACTCGTGCATAAGCACTTGAGAAAGAAAGATTCTCTTCTCGGTAGAAAGAGGAAGGCCCGTTTTGAGGTCAATTCTAAAGAAATCGCGTATTTTTTTTGGGATTTTTTGAGGCTCTCTCACTTGCACGGGTTCGCACAAAGCAAGATCTAAGCGGGTGGGGCTAGGCTCCAGCAAAGCATCTGGCTGCAAAGCAGAATACCTTCCCTCTGCCGTCTCAAAGGTCTTTGTGGACATAAATATGCACCTCTCCCCGATCTAAAAATTATATCGATTTAAGGGCCATTCTACAAGGCTAGGAATTCTTTTTTTAAGAGATTTTTCAAGCCTTGATCTAGGGTCTTGTAATAATTCAAGTAAAAGTTATATGCACTGTGTCAAGACGGGTTAAACTTTTTAGAGCAAGTCAGGGCAATTTTTTCTCATCATTTATGACATGGAAAATTCGAAAATATCATGAGCAGTTGAGAGGGGTGGAACTGGGCAGAGAAGGTTCTATTTGGGCGAAGGGGCTCAATGTGGGAATGGTGTATCCCAACCTTTATTATTTTGGGATGTCGAACCTAGGTTTTCAGACGCTCTATAAAATTTTTCAGGAAATGAATGACGTAAATTGCGAACGTTTCTTTTTGCCAGATGAAGATCAGCTCTGCGAGTATGAAAAATTTGGAACTACCCTTTTATCGATTGATTCAGATACTCCGGCTTCCACTTTTGATCTTTTAGCTTTTTCCATTTCTTACCAAAACGATGTCTTAAATTTACCTCCCCTTTTAGAGTTAATGAGGCTCCCTTTGCTCGCGAATGAACGTTCGGAAGAAGACCCCATTGTTTTAGTGGGGGGGCCTGCCATGACTATTAACCCCTTGCCCGTAGTAGACTTTGTCGATGCGGTGGTGATTGGCGAGGGAGAAGAAGTGGCCCCGCAAATTGCAGAGGTGTTTAAAACTTGTTTTCATCGACAAGATCGTTTGGAAGCTCTGGCAAAGTTGAAGGGTGTGTTTGTTCCAGCCCTTCATACCGATCCAGATCGAAGCATATGGCGCTTGCGGGTAGACCAACTCGAACCGCCTTTAGCGCATTCTAAAATTCTTACGCCGCATACCGAATTTGGTGACATGTATCTTATTGAAGTGCAGCGAGGTTGCCAATGGGCCTGTCGATTTTGCGCCGCCGGCTATATTTATCGCTATCCACGCTATTCCAAAGTTCAAGAATTGAAGAAAAGAATCGACGAAGGATTTCGTTATCGCAAGAAAATGGGGCTGCTTGCGGGGGATTTGCTTGGCTATGGCGGACTTCCGGAACTCTTGCGCCATATTGATGAAAAGGGGGGGAGTTTTTCGCCTTCTTCGGTTCGCTTGAATGCCTTTACGCCGGAAATTATTCATTACCTCAAAAAATCTGGAAATCGAACCATTGCGATTGCTCCCGAAGCGGGAAGCGAGAGATTACGTCGTCAACTCAATAAAACCTTTACCGATGAAGAAGTTATTAAGGCCGCTGTGATGCTCGCAGAAGGCGGCATTGTGAATATTAAGCTCTATATTATGGTGGGGCTTCCCGGTGAAACAGAAGAAGATATTGAAGCGCTCTGCCGCTTAACTTTGGCTACGCGCGAAGCCTTGCTTGTGACTGCAAAACAAAAAGGTGTGATGGGCCGCCTCACATTGTCGCTGAGCCCTTTCACTCCCAAGCCGGCCACTCCTTTTGAGCGTGAACCGTATGAAGGCATTGCTTCTTTGAGAGAAAAATTTCGTAAAATTAAATCTCGCCTTCTTCCCGCCGGCAATATTGTGATTGCTGGAGAAACAGATTTAGATGCCTATGTGGAAACTTTGCTTTCCCGAGGGGATGAGAGAGTGGGCGAATTTATTTTGAAGCATCACCAAAATCGCCGAAACTTAAAAAAAACCCTGAAGCACTTAAATTTTGACCCCGATTATTTTATTACTCGATCGATGCTTTCAGATACTACTTTGCCTTGGTCTTTTATTGATCATGGAACCAAAGAGGCTTATTTGCTCAAAGAACGTGAACGGGCCGCGAAAAACCGCATCATCCCCCCTTGCGAGCCCACCCGTTGCCATATTTGCGGGATTTGCTAAGGGTTTTTGTGGGGGCATTTTTTTTCCCAAGAACTATTCTCAAGAATGCTCCGTTGGCCCCTTCTGGAGGTTATTCTTATGAAGAAGTGTTTCGTTTCTTTACTTTTCTTATCAGGAATTATCTTTACAGTTTTTACGACTCCCGCCTCCCAGGCAGGAACTTCGGTGTATGTGAATTTGGGCCCTTATGGAGCCATAGGCTATCCTAGCGCTTATCCTTATCCTGTGAATAATGGATACTGCGGGGCGGGAACCTGTGTGTATCCCACTAGCAATTATTACCCTCCTGTTTATTATAATAATCCTTATTCCTACAATAATCAGGCGCTCAATAACCCCTATGTCTTTGATACAGTGAATAGTCCTTGGGCGTCGAATGCAGGCAGGATCGTCCCTATTCGAATGAGCCCTCGCAATCCTTACGGCTATTAATTTTAATATTATTTCAATCTCTCCCCCAGCAACCTGGAAACAGGTTGCTTTTTTTATTTTCAGATTTTAGGGCACGGGGATGGAATGGGTAGAAGATGACGATATTTTAGGAATGAAGCAAGCCATTCGAGAAGCAGCCAAGGCCGAAAAATGTGGGGAAGTGCCTATTGGGGCGGTGGCCCTTCAAAAGAGAAAGGTGATTGCCAGGGCTCACAATCTTCGTGAAAATAAGCAAGACCCATTAGGGCATGCTGAAATTTATCTTCTTTCCAAACTTTCTAAAAAATTGGGTCGATGGCGCTTAAAAGATGTAACGGTGTATGTTACCTTAGAGCCTTGCCTGATGTGCATGGGGGCTCTACTTCAGGCAAGAGTGGGGCGTTTAGTGTTTGCTTCCTTAGACCCGAAAGCAGGTGCCTGTGGCTCTCTTTACGATTTTTCAAAGGATAAAAGGCTCAATCATCGCATCGAGGTGAAATCAGGAATTTTGAAGGAAGAATGTTCTAAGATTCTTTCTGATTTTTTTAAAACTGTCCGTCAGAAGAAAAAATAAACCGTCGGTTCTCAGTGCCCCACTTCATAAAAATCAGTTTGAGTATTTGAAATGAGTTAGCTATAGGGAGTCACCGTCGTGACACGATCTCAATGGAGAGATGGCCGAGTGGCTGAAGGCGCCCGCTTGGAAAGCGTGTGTACGGGTAACCGTACCGCGGGTTCGAATCCCGCTCTCTCCGCCAAAAAATGAAAAGCCCTGCACCATAAGGCGCAGGGCTTTTCATTTTTTTCAAGTGTGCCCAAATTATTTTCTGCGAAGCCTGAAAGCTATCGGGCTTAAGAGAAGCGAAAATAGTAAGGCGAATCCGAAATTGAAGTTTGAGCTCGAAGCAATCGCCATGCTGCAACCGGCTGATTGAGGAAGCGCCGGGCTATTTTGAAGAACAGGGGCAGCAGGTGCTTCTGGTGCAGGGGCAGGTGCATTGGCTGCTGCTTCTGCGGCTGCAGGTAATTGCACAACGAGCCAACTCGCGTCTTTATCAATAAAGATCTTTTCGAATTCTATTCTCCCTTTATCACAGGGGGTTAAATGACTGCCGCCCAGGATATAATCCATATAGGGTTTTTCTTCGCCTTCCTGAGAAATGATATTTTTAATCGAACGACCATTTTCGCTTGTACCCGCAGTGCGAACCTTGGTGTTGAAAAATTCAATGCCTTTCGAAGTATTGGCGATGGAACCTTTGAATCGGTGAGAAGTGTTATTGAGGGCGATGGATCTTTGTCCGTTATCTCCTATCAAGGGATCGAGAGAAAGGGTTTCCACCGTGAGGTGACCTTCGAGGGTGTTCACAACGGTTTGTTGTAGTTTGTTTAAGTCACCTTGAAAGCAAAGGTATAACTGTCCACCCTCCGTTATATTTACATCGGGATGTAAATTGGCTTCGGCTCTTGCCTGTGAGAGATCATCGGCATCGAAATGGACGCCTTCTATAGGAACATTATTAGGAAAATGTGGGACATCGGCGAATGCAAACATTGGAAATAACAATGTTGCGAATAAGCTTAATACGAATAGTTGTTTCTTCTTCATAATTTTCTCCTCTTTAAGATTTATCAAACACAACACGGGGGCTTGTTTAAGCAAGAGGAGTGCCAGGCTTTTATCTTCGAGCTTATCTCTTATGAATCGTTCATGAATCTTCTTTTGTGAGGGTTTTGAGGTGAGATTTTAAATTTCTTAAACGTGGGGATGAAGACTCGATTTGACTCAAGAAGGAACATTTCTCTTAAAAAAGGTTTTTTTGGATTTGGGGATTCTTTACCTGCGAACTGTTCCCGAAGGAGGCAATTAAAAAGAAGGCTCTCTTGGAATTTAATTAAAATTAACTAATAATTTCATAATGTTATGAGTAAAAATCTTTCCGGTATGGAAATTGTAATCTTTAATAAAGCAGGTCGAAACAATCGGTCTATATAATAGAAGGAGGAGTTATGAAGAAGGAAATTTTTTTAAAGAAGAAATGGCAGATTCTTTTATTCACTCTGTTGCTTGCCTGGGTTCAAGTGGCTTGCGAAGAGGGGCCGGGGCGCAGAAGTTTTCAGCCCCTTGCTCCGCAATCTAATAATAACTCGAGTGATAATGATTCAAGTAATCATGATTCGAATCCTGATTCGAATGCCTTGCCGCTTGCCTCTCTAGAACAAGCAAGGGCAATAGAGGAGGCAGCTGATTTAAACCATTCCATTGGGCAGGCTCGATGGGATCGCGAACTCCACAATGCAAATAATCCTATTAATCATGTGGGTCATGCGCACCCTCTCGAGAACCCTGGAGAAATTAATTTAAACGATCATGGGCCAGCAGGTGTGGAAGTGGGAGATTTTCAAAGAGGCTCTTTGCCAGATGCAGCGGTTATTCCTGAGGAGCATGCGGGAGAAAATAATGCTAATTAGGAAGTGATCCTAATACCACTCCTTTCTTTTGAAGTTCTTTCAGACTTTCCATGCCCGATTGAGTGATAAACTCATCGGGCATTTTTAATTCTTTTGCAATTTGAGAAAAGGCTTTTTTGAGAGGAAATGATTTGTCTAAAAGGAGATGAATAAGTTTGGCTTGAGGAGGATTGAGAAGTATGCAGTCTACATTTTCTTCTTTGTCACGATAAAAGAGATAGTAAGAATGATTTTCTTTTATCTTTTTTAGGGGAGCACCTTTTTTTATTTTATGAACCGGAAAAGGATAAGAGACGAGTTTGCAAGGCTTGTTGTCAGATGATGCATAAATATCTAGTTCCATCCATTCATAATGAGCGAGGTAGGAGAGAAATTTTGGGTCGGAAGAGTTTTTCCTTTCTTCTGCCAAATATTCGACAAATTCTTCAGTCACCTGGCGGTAAAAGGGTTTCACGCAAGAATGTTCAGTGAAAAAATCTCTCACGAGTTTGCCCCATTTTCCTTTTCCCAACACCTCTTTGCAAATGGGGAAACATCCCGCCAATACATCTTCGATCGTGTTGAACAAGAGCTCGTTGTATACCTTCATGCGTTTTACGGGCACCCCCTTTGGTTTTGGGTGCAAGAGAGGGTTGCGAATGTGTTGCGTAAAACTCCGCTGAAAATTTTTAAGCGCTGAGGTTGAATTTTGCATAAGATGGTTCGACAAGCTCACCATGTCCAAATAGGGACATCCTGAGCTTTGTCGAAGGATCAGTTTGGGCGATTGATTTTTGCATTTTCTGTATACGATTCAATTCCTTTTTTAGTTCTTCAAAAGGCGGAATATTAAAATCTCTTTCGAGTAAAGTAGGGAAGATGCCATGAATTTCATAAGTCTTTTGAAGCAAATTCCAAACATTTTTTATAATTGCTTCGCCGTGGGTATCGATAATCAGATTTTTAGATTTTTGAGTGTGTCCTGCAATATGCAAGTAACAGATTTTGTAAGTAGGAATTTCTTTCAGAAATTCTATGGGATCAAATTGATGATTTACGCTATTCACATAAACATTGTTTACATCTAAAAGCATTTTGCAATCCGCCTCTTCCAGAACAGCTTTGATAAAGTCAATTTCATTCATCGTTGAGAAAGGAGGAATGAGATAGGTGGAGGCGTTTTCAATGGCAATTTTTCTTTCTAAAAAATCCTGCACCGTTTTAATTCTTTTGGAAACATGTTTCACCGCAGCTTCTGTCATAGGAATGGGAAGTAGATCGTAGAGATACCCTTTATCGCTGCAATAGCTCAGGTGTTCTGAATAAACTTCTACATTGAAGTCATTGAGAAATTTTTTAATCTTTTTAAGAAGATCAAAATTGAGAGGATCTTGTCCTCCCAGCGAAAGACTCAAACCATGGCAATAAAGTGGAAAATGTTCTGAAAAATAATGAAGCTCTTTTTGAAGTTTTCCTCCCACTTCAATCCAGTTTTCTGGGGCGATTTCTAAAAAATGGAGTGAAGAAGGAGGGTCCTTCAGCGGGAGAAATAATTCCCGCCGGAGGCCCAGCCCTACTTGAGTAGGAGAATTTTTTCTACTCACTTGCATCGGCTTATTTCTTTTTGCTGCCGCAGGTGCCTTGACCACACTTGCCATCTTTCATCATTTTGCCTGGCATAGAAGCAGGCATGGAGGTCGGCTTAGAAGCCGACATTCCCTTGGCGCCGCATTTTCCATCTTTCATCATTTTGGCGCCACATTTCCCATCGGCGGGCTTTGTGGCGGCTGTATTCTCGGCAAGTAAATTCCCATTTCTGAGAGAACTTGCTTGAAAAGGGTTTGCCATCACTGCAGGGCTTGCGGCGAGGCTTAAACCTATCACAGCACCTAAAGTGAGTGCACTGCGTTTCGATTTACTCTTCATTTTTTTCTCCTTTGGAGGTTAAGGTTGAATCACACGTTCATTTTTTTGACGACTGCAGAGCTTATCGATAGAAAGAATTCCGCCTCCTATTTCGAGAAGTGCGAGCGAGCTCATGAGAATCATAAGAGGATAATAAAAATCTCCGTCTTTATGGGCGGTAAAAATCGCCATGACCATAATGATGCAAAAAGGGATGGAAACGAGGCGGGTGAAGAGCCCAAGCGTCATGAGAATTCCTCCTATCCATTCGGTGCTACCCACCAAATAAGCATTAAAGAGAGGAAAAGGAATGCCAAGTTTAGTAAAAAAACTAGTGACCCCCTCAATGCCAAAACCACCAAACCATCCAAAAAGTTTACCCGAACCCGCCTTAAAGAAAATAAGGCCTATCGTTATGCGCAAAAGGCTTACGAACACTCCCGCATGAGTGGCTTGAATTTTTTGAATGAGTTTTTTCATTGCCTTGTCTCCTCTCGAACGCAAGATTGCGTCTTATGTTTTATTTTTGACCCATTTTGACGAAATTGCGCCATTGATACAAGATTTTTCAATGCACGTTTCAATCTTTGATTCTGACTAAAATGCTCAATCTTGAGATGGCCTTTGCTTTTTTTCCCGTTTGCTTCGATGACAACTTCTTGTTCGAGAATTTCATGAAGAGGAGGCTGTTTTTCAACGCGAGTAGTCATGTTCTGTTTTTTATAGGTGTTCAATTTTGTTTGCAATCAAAGTTTGGAGAACGATAGAAAGGGATGAGTCTTATCGGGAAGTAAATCAAGGCGATAGGCGTTTCGGAGAGATGGCCGAGTGGTTGAAGGCGCTCGCCTCGAAAGCGAGTATACCTTAACGGGTATCGCGGGTTCGAATCCCGCTCTCTCCGCAAAAAAATAAAAAGACTCCTTGGGGAGTCTTTTTATTTTTTTTAATTTGGACGGGATGAGAACCGACGGTTCGACAATGCAAAAAATCTAATAATTCGAGTGAGCGGGTACCCTTTGGGTGCGAGCGAGACACCCTGCATTGCTACGCGCGAGAGCGCGTGAATCCCGCTCTCTCCGCAAAAAAATAAAAGACTCCCTATTACTTTATCACACAGGCGCCACAATCGGCAGGGCAGTTGTTGCAGTTTTCAGGGGGAGCGCAAACCCCATTTCCGCAGATAACAGGTTTGCAAGGCCCGCAATCAGCAGGGCAGGAAGCACAATCTTCAGGAGGCACGCAAGCTCCATTGCCGCAGATAACAGGCTTGCACGCGCCGCAATCGGCGGGACAAGAAGCACAGTCTTCTGGCGAAATACATTTTCCATTCCCACAAATCACCGGCGTGCAGGCTCCACAATCGGCGGGGCAAGAAGCGCAGTCTTCCGGAGGGATACAAGCGCCATTCCCACACATCACTGGTTTGCAGGGCCCGCAATCTGAGGGGCACACCGCACAATCTTCTGGCGGGGCGCACACTCCATTCCCACAAGTTTTCACGGGGCAGACGCCGCAATCTTGAGGGCAGGTGGCACAATTATCGGGGCCTTTGCACAGCCCATCCCCGCATCGAGCTGAAGCATCACGAGGCGTAAAGGCCGCAAGGGCAAACAAAAAAAGAAATGCTAAATATAATTTTGATTTTATCATACGGCCCTCAAAAATATTTCCCAGGTGAAAATTGTCGGATATAATTCTGGCTACGTCAATTTTAAAATTCGATTCATCTCGTTTGTTTTAGCCCTTGCATCTTGAGCTCGAAAATCGCTAAAACCTTCTCGTCAGGTCCCACGCAAACAAGGCCTATGAACCCCGCCAGATCCGGAAGGAAGCAACGGTAGTAGACACCGGTTGTGCCGTGGGGAACCTGACATTTTAAGGGCAGTTGCTTTTGCCAGTTTTCAGTTTTCAGTAATCTGTTTTGCTGACAACTAACAACTGGTAACTGATAACTGATTTTGATGTATCAAGTCATTGCCAGAAAATATCGTCCGCAAAATTTTGAGAGTGTAGTGGGGCAAGAAGCAGTGGTGACCACACTCAAAAATGCGATCTCTTCTGGGCGCTTGCATCATGCTTACCTTTTTTCAGGGGCGCGAGGTATTGGCAAAACTTCCTTGGCCCGTATTTTTGCCAAGGCCATTAATTGCGAGAAAGGTGCTACTTTGCAGCCTTGCAATGAGTGCAGTGCATGCAAGGAAATTACCCAAGGGGTTTCTTTAGATGTTCAGGAAATTGATGGAGCTTCCAATAATTCTGTCGAAGAAGTAAGAGAAATTCGTGAACGCTTAAAATACCTTCCTGTTTCGGGTCGAAATAAAATCTACATCATCGATGAAGTTCACATGCTTTCAACAGCGGCCTTCAATGCTTTGCTCAAAACCCTCGAAGAACCTCCTCCCCATGTCATCTTCATGCTCGCTACTACCGAGGTTCATAAAATTCCGGCCACCGTTCTTTCCCGCTGTCAACGCTTCGATTTACGACGCATTTCTACGGAACAACTTTTCACTCAACTTCAATCCATTTGCGTAAAAGAAACAATAAGTCCCCAGCCCGATTCCCTGCTTTTGATCAGTCGGGAGTCAGCCGGCTCCCTGCGCGATGCCCAAAGCTTGCTCGATCAGGCCATTGCCTACACAGACGGAAAACTCCCCTTTGAACAAGTAGCTGCCATGCTGGGGCTTGCCAATACTCGCTACATTCACGATTTAACCCAAGCCATTTTAAAAGAAGACGTGCATGCTGCCTTGAAAGAAGTGAAAGAAATTTATGATAAAGGGCATGATTTAAAACAATTCACACTTCAATGGTTAGCCCATTGGAGAAACCTGCTGATTTATTCCACCACGCAAAGCGAAGATTTTTTTTCGGATTTAACCGAAGCCGAGAAAAAAGTGGTGAAAGAGCAATCTTTGCTAGCACCTTCGGAGAGCTTTGATCTCGGTTTCCATATTTTGCACCGCGCCGCTGAAGAAATTGCCCGGAGTGAATTTTCAAAACTTCTTTTCGATGTATTGGTAGTGCGCCTTTCTCATGTGAGAGAAATGGAGAAATGGGGAGATGTTCTCGAAACTTTGCGGGCCCCTGCTGGAGCGGCTTCTGCCCAAACTTCTCAAAAAATGGAAGGCCCAAAACCCTCCTTGAGCCTTTCTCAGTTCTCTTCAGATCTTCCTAAAACTCGGCAAGATCCCAATCTTAATAATTTTATTGCCTTTGTTTCTTCCAAAAACTCGCGAATTGCTTCTCTTTTAAATCATCTCTGCGCTTCTGCAATGGCGCAGGATGCGGTTTATTTTCAGTTTGAAAAGGATTCTATTTGGATGGATCTGCTTTCAGAAAAAAAGGAGTTGTTAGAAACGATGGCCCAGGAGTTTTTTGGAAAACGAATCCCCATTTTGATTCAATGTTCTGAAATCCCGGAGGATGCGGCCCTTGAGATCCAGAAAAATGTCGTCCGCGAAAACCCCACTCTTCCACCGGTGGTGGATCGTGCCATCCAAATTTTAAATGCCAAGATAGAAGAGGTAAATTCATGAACATTCAGCAAATGATGAAGCAGGCCCAAGCCCTCCAAAAAAAGCTCCTGCAACAGCAAGAAGAATTAGCTCAAAAGACTTTCGAAGCCTCCAGTGGCGGCGGTATGGTGGTAGCGAGCATGAATGGCAAAAGTGAGTTGATTTCGATTAAAATTGAAAAAGAAGTGGTCAATCCGGAGGATGTGGGGATGTTGCAAGATTTAATCGTTGCCGCCGTGAATGAAGCCAATGCCCGCGCGAAAGAAGAGATGGAAAAAGTGATGGGCGGCCTCATGGGATCTATGGGAGCGAAATTACCCGGCATGTTTTAGTTTTTCTCTTTATGTCTTCACCTCTTGATAAATTAATTCAAGAACTTGCTCGTTTGCCGGGCATCGGCGAAAAAACGGCTACGCGCCTCTCTTTTTTTATTTTACGTTCGCCTAAATCTTATGCCGAGGCTTTAGCTCAAACTTTGCGCGAGGTGGTAAGCCAAATTCAGTTTTGTTCCTTGTGCCAGAATTTTACGGAAAAAGATCCCTGCCCCATCTGCTCGGATTCGCGGCGCGACCCTTCTTGCATTGTCGTGGTGGAGGGCCCTCAAGAGATGAGAAATATCGAACAAGGAAAAAGCTACAAGGGTTTATACCATATTTTGCATGGGGCACTCTCTCCGCTCGATCGTATTGGCCCTGAAGATTTAAAGCTTAAAGAGCTTATGAGCCGCCTTCACTCCCAGGAAGTAGAAGAAATTATTGTGGCAACTAACTCCAATGTAGAAGGGGAGGCCACGGCCCTTTACCTAGCGCGGCTCATCAAACCTTTAAAGATCCGGGTGAGTCGGATTGCGACAGGCATTCCCGTAGGGTCTGATTTAGAGTATTTGGATTCCGTAACCCTTCAAAAAGCCATTGATGGAAGAAGGGAGATTTAAAGCAACCAATTTTAGCCTGATGCGAAGAAGGCTTATATGGGGGCACCTTAGAATTAAAGGAGTGCCCCCATGTCTATTTTAGATTCTGTTTTAAATTCACTTTCTCGCATTCCCGATGCGCCCCGTGCGACACGGGAGTATTTCCAAGAACATACTTTAAATGATGGCTTTGAGCTTTCCGCGAATAATACGGATCGTTTTTTACAAGCCCATCATGCCCCGAACTAGCTGGGCGGTGTTGCGGGTTCTGTGCTGTCTGCGGGTCAGCTGCTTTTTGGGATTCCTGTGGGAATGAGAGAGATGGCCCGTGTTACCATAGAAGCTTCCCCCCGAGGCTGGCCTCATACAATTGTGGCCCTGGGTTCTTTTGTAATTCATGGAATGCTGGAGGGAGTAGGGTCTATTGCGAGTAGTGTTTCGAACTGGGGAAGTGGGAGTTTGAACAATGAGAGTTCTTTTCAAATTGCTAGACAAGTGACTCTCACAACGGGTGCCGTAGGCATGATGCTGATGGGAGCGAAAAATATGGCCCGTGGGGGAGGCAACTTTTTCAATGCAGCGCGAATAAGCTTACAAAATGTGGGAGAGATGAGTATGAGCCCTGCCTTTGCGACCGCAGCAGTTGCATCGATGGCAGCTACAATACCCGCTTCTGGATTACCTGAAATGGGTATTGGGATTTTCATGTCTTCTGCAAGTAACTCCCTTGCTCCCCGTCCGGAAGCAGTGGTGAGTATTCCGGGGGGAAGATACGTGAGAGGTTCTCGAGGATCAGGTAGCTATGAGAATGAGACGCCTCATTTAGTAGAGGTTTCCCCCTTTAGGATTTTACGTACACCTTTTACAAATGCGACCTTGCTACGATATTGGGGTGAATATTTTTCAACACCCTTTGCGATTATTGGAAGGGATGAGGCGGGCATTGCTCGCGTAGTCCAGCGGGGAAGAAGCGAAGCGGAACTTCGAGCTTGGATGGGAGATAATCGAATTTCTCTGCAACCTGGCTATCGATTCAACTCGGATGGTGTGATTATCGGAGGCCGAGTTTTTAGACAAGATTCTTTGTCCATCGAGCGTGTGGTTCCGGAACGACCCCCTCAAATGCAAAAGGGCTTTGAAGGATTTGAACAACCTGCCGTGAATATCAATTGGGCAGAATCAGTGTCGATTGCGGATGCGATGGGTGGTCATTTGCCTACGGAGGCTCAATGGGAATTGGCAGCTAGAGGTCCGATTGTGAATGTGACGGAACAAATGAGAGCCGAAGGAATTCCTTCTAATAGGCTTGCAGAATTTGTGGCAGGTCCTGAGATCAATGGCAGATATGAAAGTGGCCGCTTTGGTCGCTATGATAATCTTATGATCTTGAATCCTACGACAATGGAAATGGGAACGGAGATATTTACAAATCCAAACGATCCAAGACTTCAAGGCCTGTTAAGAGAAGGCCAAACGATTGGAGCATGGCGTGTATTTCCAACAGAGAGTGGAGCTTTTGAAGAACCTACAATTTGGAGTTCAGTGACAAGCCAAAGATTTGCGACTCGTCCTGTGATGGAAGGTAGACCCGGCCCTTTTGGAACTCGAGATATGAATGGTAATGTGTGGGAATGGGGCAATGATAATTATGGTCCTTATACACCCGCAAACGCAGGGGAGGTTTTACAAAATCCTACAGGTCCCGCTACAGGAAATACTCGAGTGCTTCGTGGCGGTTCCTGGAGCGACTTCAGTCCGAGGTCTCTGCGTGCCGCGGGCCGGTTCGACGGCCACCCTGTCGGCAGCGTCCTTAATGTTGGGGTGCGCGCGGCGTTTCCTGTCCAGGACTAAAAATTACACTCTGAACTTTTACTCTCTTACCCTTTGCTCTAACTCCCCCAAGCCCCTCTTGGGGTTTTTCAGATAAACGGTAGACGTAAATAAACAGCAATGATAACATTTTAAATCTATGAAGAAAATTTATAATTATCCTGTTTTGATAGATTTTGAAGAGGGGCGTTACATTGCTAACTGTCCTTCTTTTCCTGGTTGTGTTGTTCAAGCTTCTACCTATAAAAATGCTTTGGAAGAAATCACTGAAGGCATTGGAACTTTTATCGAAATCCACAAAAAAAAACATTGGCCTCTTCCTAAAGATTCTACGCCTGCGATAACCATTGTGAAGGTTGCTGTTTAATGAGTAAGCGATTTCCTGCTGTTACTGCAAAACAGGTTATAAAAGTTCTCAAAAAGATTGATTTTGTATTTTATCGTTCTGGGAAGGGATCCCATGAATTCTATATCCGTGAAAGAGACAAAAGAATTATCATGATAAGCCAACATGCAGGAGAATCAATACGTCGCAAAACTCTTATGAACATCCTTGATGCAGCAGCTCTATCTATTGAGGATTTTAAAAAATTACTTTAATTGGATCTTTACTACTTATATTTAATTTTTTTCCTCATTGACATCTTCTGGAAGCGCTTTCTACAATCACCATCTATGTCATTCATCAATTACCGTGAAAAAGAAATCAACTTCAAGATTGTCTATTATGGTTCTGCCCTTTCTGGCAAGACAAGCTCCCTCAAATTCATCCACAAGCGTTCTGAGGGGAAAGACATCAGCAAGCTCACCATCGATACGGGCAACGAACGCACTCTCTTTTTTGATTTTGTGCCTTTGTTCCTTTCTAACACCAATGGTTATAAAACCCGCTTTCATCTTTATACGGTGCCAGGCCAAGTGCTCTACGACGACTCTCGAAGGCTGATCCTAAAAGGGGTGGATGGGATTGTGTTCGTAGTGGATTCTCTCATTGAGAAAATGGATGCGAACATGAAGAGCCTCGAAAACTTGAAGTCGAATCTTACTGAAGAGGGCATTGCCCTCGACACGCTGCCCATTGTTTTTCAATATAACAAGCGGGATCTCACCCAAATTGCCAATTTAGAGGGTTTGAAAAAATTGATGAATCCTTGGGGTTTCCCTGATTTTGAAACGGTGGCTACTAAAGGAGAAGGGGTGTTTGAAGCATTTAAGGAAATGGCAAAGCGGGTGGTGAGAGAGCAAGCGCCGAAATCATCTTAATGAATGGGTTTTCTACCCGAAAAGCCTTCTTCATAACTGTGAAAATATTCTACTTTCTCTTCATCATAGCGCCAACAATAGTAGCCCTCTCCGCTATTAAAATCGACTAGCCAAATTCCTTTGGGCTCCGCTCCGAGTTTATTGATTTTTTCAGCCCACTTATTGAGGAGTTCATTCACACTCTTTTCTATTTCCTTATATTTTTCGCTTTCCGCCTCATAATGTTGCAATTTGGCTTCCAGGATCAGAAAAGCTTCTAAGGTTTCCTTGGTGATTTTTCGAATCACGGGAAGGAGTTGATTGGCCTCTTCGAGGCTAAATCGCTTGGGTTGCGTAATATGAAAAATTTGAGCCATGGAAAATAAATAGCATAAATGTTTTAAAAGGGGCAAGGCTCCAACCGATTTCACCTTGCGCTTTGAGACCAAGCTCGCTAATTTCCCTTCGTGTACAAAGTTTTTAAGGATATGCATTTTTGTTATGCCCACCGCTTAGTGGGCTATCCGGGGAAATGTGCCCACTTGCATGGGCATAATGGCCTCGTGCGTGTAGAATTTGCTGGAGAAGAAGTGAACCCCCTCGGAATATTGATTGATTTCGATGAAATCAAAGGTTTGGTGCAGGATTATTTAGATCGAGAGTGGGATCATAAAACCATCCTTTGGGAAAAAGATCCTTTGCTAGAACTGCTAAAAAATGCGGGGGAGAGAGTTTTTCCCATGCGAAAACAACCGAGCGCCGAAAATATGGCACAATTGATTTTTGAATATATCAAGGAGAGGGGCTTGCCTATTCACTCCGTGAAAATATGGGAAACGCCTTCTTCCTGTGCAGAATATGAGAAACGGGAGTGAAATTGAAATGAAAATTTACACCAAAAAAGGCGATAAAGGCCAAACTTCCTTATTCGGAGGCGGCCCCTATCCCAAAAACGATCAGCGCGTGGCGACTTATGGCGAGGTGGATGAACTCAATAGTGTGATCGGTTGCGTGCTTTCGGAATTGGAAGAAGAATTTTTGAAGAAAAATTTGTCCGAAATTCAAAAACAACTCTTCGTGGTGGGTGCGGAGCTTGCCAGTGTGAATCCGCCTGAAAAAATGAAAGTAGGTTTTATTCAATCGGGGCATGTGAAGGCCTTGGAAAATCTCATCGACCACTGCGAAGCCAGTTTAAAGCCTCTTGCCCAATTTATTTTGCCTGGAGGTTGCAAGGCCGCTGCGCTTTTACATCTGGCGCGCACCACCTGCCGGCGCGCCGAGCGATCTTTGGTGAGCCTTTCGCAGGCCCAAGTCATCCGGGAAGAGTTAATCGTTTATCTCAATCGCCTTTCCGATACCCTCTTCATCATGGCTCGCTTTGCGAATGCTAAAGCCAAAGTGGAGGATGTGCTTTGGGAGGGAATTTTGAAATAAGACCCTTAATCATTTAACAGCATTTCCAAGATATCTTGAAACACTTGCTTTTCCTTCCAGAAATTCTTTCCTTGGCCATTCAAAATAAAAGAATAAACGAGCGGAGCTTGGGCCTCTGTGTTTTTGGGGAACACATAGCCCGAAAGTGAGCTGACCCCGTTGAGGGTTCCCGTTTTGCCTAAAAATCTCCCCACCAAATCTGTGTAGCGGAATTTCTTTTTTAAAGTGCCGTCTACACCCAGAACACTGAGGGTAGCAAGAAAGTGCTGACGAATTTGGGGATCTTGATAGGCCTTTTGCAAAACTTGTGCGAGGGTTTGGGCCCGCACTCGATTCATTCTAGAGAGGCCCGACCCATTTTCTAGCACTAAACCCTCGGTGTGAATTCCCATCTCCTTCAATCTTTTGAGAATAACGCTCACTCCCTTGGCGCTGCTGCCGGGAAGCCCTACGAATTTGGCCCCCAACATTTTGGTGAGCTGTTCGGCGATAAAATTATCAGAGTTTTTGTTCATCTCTTGGAGGATTTGACTCAAAGGAGGGCTTGAAGATTCTACTAAGGGTAAGCTCCCCAAAGGGGAGCCTTGAAACTCTGCCTTGAGAGGGCCTTGAATCCCTTGATTTTTCAAGGCCTCGAGGAGCCGGTAGCCAGTGAGTTGGAGAGGATGGTGAACGGAAATCTTGAAACTTTCGGATTCCGCCTTTAAAGGGATAGATCCCTTCACTGAAACGGTGAGGTCATTCTCATTCTTTGGGGCATTTTTAACGAGAATACGGCTCCTTTTGCCTTGGGTAATCACTTCTCCTTCGATGGGAAATGAAAAAAGAGGAGGCAGGGTTTGTATGCTTGCTTGTTTGCCTCCTTTTTCAGCAGGGTAAACTATAATTTCTAAAAGATTATGATCGATCGAGAGCGCGCTCACATTGCAATTAAAAATGGCATCTCGCTGGCGACCCTCCATTTGGCCCGGAAATTCTTCCCCATCGAAATAACTTCCATCGATGAAGACATGATCCACTCGAAGGATGCCTCTTTCTTTGAGTTGCCTCACCATTGCCTCAAGGCGTTCGCTGTTGAAGCTAGGATCGCCAAAGCCGCGGAGGGTGAGGGTATTCAAAGTAGAAGCTTCTAAGCCTGGGAAACCTAGCATTTCAGTTTTAAAAGTATAATCAGGGCCCCATAAAGAAAGAGCTGCCAGAGAGGTAAGAATTTTTGTATTGCTGGCCGGATTTAAGAGAAGATCCGAATTTTTAGAATAGAGCACTTGCCCTGAGTTTAAATCTTGGATGAAGATGCCGTATTCCGAGTCTTCAGAAGCAATCTCGGCCATGCGTTCTTCAATTTGGGGATTGAGAAGAAAAGAAGAAGCGAAGAGCGTGGCAGGGTTTAAGATCGATAAAAAAATAAATCCAAAGATATAAAGACATTTCATATCATGTATTTTTGCTTGGTTTGTATGGTTAATGGTACATATTTTTTATTTAATTGCGAAGATAAGATTTTAGTTTTCATTCAATGAGCCTAGGCGTATATTAGCTTTCAGCGAGACTGCTCGCTAGCATTTGGTTTGAGGAAAAAGGCCCCTTTACTTGAGAAAAATTAGCAACCTATTTCACTGAACTTCGAGAGTAAAACCATGTCACCTCCTTCCGAAACAAAATTTGGCGGACTTTCCATCGCCCCCTTTATGGGCGCTGGTTTTCTCACCGACGCCAAAATCCTCAATTTTAAATCTCCTCTTCCTCAAGGCACCACCGATTATGTTGGCATAGAGGCTAGCATTAATTTTTATCGATCGAGCCAACCCAACCGGGTGGGAGAGCTCGCCTTGATGTATTACCAAGGCCACGCTTCTGACCACATCGATCAAACTGATTTGCCCTTGGAAAAAGGCGGAGTGAGCGATCTGCTAAGGTTTAGTTTAAAAAGGGAATCGGAAAGTCATTATATGCTTGCCGAATGGCGTTGGCCCACTTTTGCCCCTGTTTATCGTTCGAGCCATTGGGCTTTCATGAATCCCCAATTTGGCGTGGGGGGTGGCGCCATTTATATCGATACAGAAGTCACCGAAGGAAACAATGAGCCTTATCATAATACGGCCCTCAAATGGGTGGTGACGGGTTCTACCCAAGTGCGCATGGTGGAATGGAGGTTATGGAAATTGATGTTCAGCTTAGAGGGCGGAATTCGTATGTATGCGGGGCAAGCCTTTGGGATTGGTGGAGCAGGAGCCCTTCGAATAGAATATAATCGCTTTCAACCCGAACCTATCGATTAATCCATTCATGGCCCCCCGCCTTCGCGGGGGTAACACAAGTATTTTTCTAACAATACCTCGCGGCTTGCCGCGGGGTATTTTATTATTTTTTGATCTGTGAATAAGCACTTTTTTTATTCTTAATAGTTTCCGAGTACTTAAAAAAGTTCATCCCCAGTTTATTTCTTTAAATCAAGTTTCATTTTTTTAAACAGATTTGTCTTCATTTTCCCAAGTACTTCGTTGTGGAAAAAACTATTCACAGCTGTGAATAAAATTTTTCGAAAAATTTTTTCTAAATCATTTCAAGGTGTTAAAATTTTGTTGTATTTTCTCTATTGTCGATTTTAAAAAATCCGATAAATTCTATTACATATTCAAGATTAAAAAGTTCTTTGAAATTTAAATCTATCGTTGAGAAAAAGGTGGCCGCACTACTGCTTTTAAGACGTCCAGTAAAACAATTTGACTCCGCTGTATCTGCTCGTAGGGCTTCTCGTGAGGAAAGCTCTCGGTGGGGGGTCCGGAACCAAGCAGGGCAAGCTGTTTGAACTTGAAAGGAGAAAGAGGTCAGAAAGGTCAGAATGGGGGAGATGCTTTGAAAGAAGCATTTCTATCGGTTTCGCCAAAAACTCTAAAGACAATTTAAAGAACACTCTGCAAAGAAGGTTTTTTAAAAAGGTCAAAAGAGGGAGAACCTGGAAGCGGGGTCTTAGGCGAATTCGAGAAAACCATAAAGGCTATTGGAAATCCCCTAAGAGGACAGACAACCAAAAGGTCCGCATCCAAGGGGCCAAAAGTTGTCGATTCCCATGGAAGGCACAAATCCCTGAAACTGAGGCGGCCGGGTTAGAACCCTGGTGTCCACCGGGGCCGCTCGGAGAAACCAACAGCAAGAGGGAATGGGGGTTCGACAAGAACTACCGCCAGCCATGAGGGTTTTGATACTCTAGAGGGACACAAAAGCCATTTTTCAACGATAGATTTAAACATAAAAGCCCAGTGCTAGATTCAAAAAGGGAGGTGACTCCCCAAAGATTTAGCCTGGGCTTTTGTGTTTTAACTCCGAGCGGAGTGGAAAATAAATATTTTGCATTTTTTCGTTGCTTCCCTGACAAGAGTTTGTCGAAGGAGGATTAGGAAGGCTTGTGATGCTCAACCCCATCGAAAAAACTTACCGAGAATTGAAAGCGCAAGGCCGCGAGATCCTCAAACTTTTCTTAAGCAATCCTTGTGAAGAAGGTTTTCGTTTTCCGCCTGAAATTTTAAAGAGGGCGTATTCCCGCTATTTTGATTCTCAAATTTATCAACCTCATCCCAAAGGTTTGCTCAAAGCCCGTGAAGCGATTGCTCGTTACTATTTGACACAAAACATTCAAATAAATCCGGAGCACATTCTTCTCACTTCAGGCACCAGCGAATCTTTTTTCTATTTATTTTCTCTTCTTGCAAAACCCGGAGATAATATTCTCACACCGAACCCGGCTTACCCTTTATTTGATTACATCGCTCAACTTTCTCACGTGGAACTGCGGCATTATCCTTTGCTCGAAGAAAAAAAATGGGCGGTGGATGTAGAAGCCTTGAAGCAGAAGACTGATGAAAAAACAAAAGCCATTGTCTTGATTTCTCCCAATAACCCTACGGGCTCTGTAATTTCCGCTGCACAAATTCAAGAAATAGTTTCTTGGGCCAATTCGAAAAATATTTCTCTGATTTGCGATGAGGTGTTTTCGGAGTTTTATTTTGTCCCCTCACCCCAACCCTCTCCCTCAAGGGGAGAGGGTGAACAAGGATTGCCTTCTCCCCTTGAGGGAGAAGGTGCCCGTAGGGCGGATGAGGGGGGTCATGAAAGCTTTCCTCGTCCGATTCAAGTTTCCAAACCCAATCTTTGTTTCACTTTGAGCGGTATTTCAAAAATGTTTGCTCTGCCTTCGATGAAATTGGGGTGGATAGCGGTGACGGGTGAGCAAAAACAAGTAGCAAGAGCCGTCGATTCTCTTGAAACCACTGCGGATACATTTCTTTCTTGCCACACGGCCATTCAAGAAGCCCTTCCTTCTTTGTTTAGCGAAGGATGGAGTTTTGTAGAGGCCTATAAAAAGGAAGTGGGGGAGAGAAAAAAGCTCGCACTTGAAATTTTAGGAAAATCCTCTTTTATAAAATTTACGGAGCCCGAAGGGGCTTTTTATTTGATGATGAAAATTCAGTGTAGGGGCACCTTTCAAGCTGCCCCTACCGAAGAAGAATTCATGATTCAATTAATGAAACAAACAGGCGTATTCATCCATCCTGGCTATTTTTACGATTATGAAGACGGAATTCATGGAGTGATTTCATTTTTAACGGAGCGTAAAAAATTGAAGGAGGGATTAGAAAGGTTTTTAGACTTTGTTGAAAAAAAATAGGGGCATGCATGCCCCTATCCAAACCATACAAATCTTAGAAAATTTATGCGGTTCTGGCGATAGGGGCCACCCCTCCGCTGCGATGAAGGTATTCTTCTTGGGTAAAAGAGTCGACGGTGATGGCCTCATATCGCAATTCTTCGGCCTTCTTTAAGTTGGCGGCTTCCACTTCGCTGATAATGCCTGCTTTTAAGGCTTCTTCAATCAGCTTGGGGCCTTTCACTTTGGGAATCTTTTTCGATTTTACGGCTTGCCGAATTTTCTTTTCGGTTTCTTCGGCCGCTTTAATAGCCTTGAAGGTCACTTCTAATCGCTTTAAGGCTTCGCCGTCTTGAGTTGGGTAGAAAATGCCTTCCGACATGCGATTGCGTTGTTCGCCTTCTTTTAAGAGAGCAAGCGAAACTTGGTGAGACACCTTGTCGGAGATTTCGGGAGTGAGGCGATTGATGCGAGACCAATTCCTCACTAAGCCCGCAAAGAGCCAGCCCAGGCCCGGTACCCCGATGTTTTTGAAGATGCCATCGAAGGCTTCTTGTATCACATTCAAGCCATATTGCATGTTGTATCGAATGAAAGGGAGGTCTTCTGAACGCCGTCCCTCCGCTTCAAAGCGTCGAAGCGTGGCAGAAAGTAAATACATCCAAGAAAGGATATCGGCGAAACGCCCTGTGATTTTTTCGCGGAATTTTAAAGTTCCGCCTAAAGAGCCCATGGCGATATCGGCCATAATGGCAAAGGTGGCCGATACCCAAGAAAGCTTGCGATAATAATTCGCCACCGGCCCGCTCACGGGAGAAGGGGCAAGATAGCCGCGGGTGAAGCTTAAAAGAACGGCACGGAAAGCATTTCGAACCACGTGCCCCACGTGTCCCCAGAAGGCCCGATCAAAACCTTTGAGATCCCCTTTTTCAACCATGGCCACTTCTTGGAAAGCATAAGGATGCGCACGGAGCGCCCCTTGCCCAAAAATGATGAGAGTGCGGGTCATGATATTAGCACCTTCCACCGTAATTCCTACGGGAGTGGCAATGTAGGTGTGGGCGAGCAAATTTCGGGGACCGAGCGAAATGCCTGATCCTCCCATGATATCCATGCCATCGATCACCGATTTACGAGAGAGTTCCGTGGAGTTGTATTTGGCAATGGCCGTAATAACGGGAGGCTTAATGCCTTGGTCAAGGGCGCCGCAGGTATAGCGTCGCGAAGCTTCGAGCAGGTAATTGAAAGATCCGATGCGCGCAAGAGGTTCTTCCACTCCTTCAAAGCTTCCAATCGGCACTCCAAATTGTTTGCGGATGGCCGCATGGGCACTGGCCACACGGGTAACGAGCTTAGAGCCTCCCACAGATTGGGCGGGAAGAGAAATTCCCCGGCCTGCCGCCAAGCATTCCATGAGCATTCCCCAGCCTTTGCCGGCATTCGCAATGCCGCCGACGATGCAATCGACCGAAACCACCACGTCTTGGCCTTGCGTGGGGCAATTATAGAAAGGCACCCCCAAGGGGTCGTGACGCTGGCCCAATACGACCCCCTTCGTGTTAGAAGGAATCAGGGCGCAGGTAATGCCCAAATCGTTTCCTTTTCCTAGTAAGTTTTCAGGATCATAGAGGCGAAAAGCAAGACCCAGGATGGTAGAAATCGCTGCCAGCGTGATCCATCGCTTATTCCAATTGAGCTTCATGTAAAGTTTGCCATCGTCTCCCTTGAAGAGCACGCCGCTTGAAGTGAGAGAACCCGCATCTGAACCCGCATTGGGTTCGGTAAGGGCAAAACAGGGAATTTCTTCTCCGCGAGCCAAACGAGGCAATAAATTTTTCTTTTGCTCTTCGGTGCCATAGTGAATGAGGAGTTCTGCAGGTCCCAGCGAATTGGGAACCATGACGGTGACGGTGGCTGGAATAGAGCGGCTGGCCATTTTCATAATCACTTCGCTGTGGGCTAAAGCGGTAAAGCCGAGGCCGCCGTATTCTTTGGGGATAATCATGCCTAAGAATCGCTCTTTTTTAATAATCTCCCAAGCGGCTTGGGGAAGCTCGCGGCTTTGCCAAATTTTCCAATCATCTAAAACTTCACAGAGCTTTTCGACAGGCCCGGTGACGAAGGCTTTTTCTTCCTCGGTAAGCTGGGGGTAGGGCTCCGATAAAATCCGATTGAAGTTGGGTTTGCCCGAAAAAAGATCTTTTTCCACCCACACCACGCCTGCTTCAAGGGCAGTCCGCTCGGTGTCTGAAATTTTGGGGAGAAAATCTTTCATCAGTTTCATGACAGGAGAAGTGATGAGAACGCTTCGCAGCGCCTTGAGATTAAACACCACCGCAAGGGCCGCAAAGCCCCAAAGCAGAGGCACGGGAGCCCCAAAGCCAATGAGAAGGGCGGCAAGGGCAAGCGTCCATAAAATGAAGGGAGCCCCTGTAAAACCTAAAGCTAAAACAAGCAGTGCCGAAACAGCCGCATAAATCCCAGTATAAGAAGTAAAGGCACCGTAGAGGGAGTTAAAAAATTCCATGCTACACCTCGTTTAAGAATTAAAAATTCAGGTTAAAATTTTAAAAAGCTCAGGCCAAAAAATGAATGGCCATTCACTGAATGACTATTCATTTTTTGAAAGAGATTGTCAAGTCTTTAGAACGCTCACTATAAGTATTTGATATTATTATATTAAATTTGTTTTTAAAAGAGACGAGCTTAAAATTAAGGAGAAAGATAGGTGTATCCGTAGATGATTTCTTCGTAGAAATCGATGAGGCTCACCCCTTCTTTGGGTTTGATGTGGCCTTCTTTTACTTGCTGGTCGAGTTCGATTTTCACTTTTCGGATGAGTTCGGTGGGGGCATATTGCAAACGGGAAAGCACCTGCTCTACGGTGTCTCCTTTGATGATTTCTTCCAGATAAAAATCTTCGGGGTCTTCATCATCGCAAAAGACGTGCACTTCGTTCACCCGGCCAAAGAGATTGTGCATGTCACCCATGATGTCTTGATAAGACCCCAGCATGAACATTCCAATGAAATAGGGTTCTTGAGGGGAGAGCTCATGGAGGCGAAGGGTTTCGCTCACATCGGTGAGATCGATAAATTTATCGATCTCACCATCGGAATCGCAGGTGATATCAACAATAGTAGTGGCGCGCGTCGGTTTTTCGTTGAGACGATGAATGGGTACAATAGGAAAAAGCTGATCGAAGGCCCAATGATCGGGAGCGGTTTGAAAAAGGCTAAAATTAGCCAGGTATTGGTCTGCGAGCAAGCTGGGAAGATGGCTCACATCTTCAGGCACGTGATCGAGATCTTGAGTGAGAGTAATAATGGAGCGGCATAATTGCCAAAAGAGGCTTTCCACTTTGGCGCGGTCTTCCAAATCTAAAATGCCTAATTTAAACATTGAAAGGGCTTCTTCCTTTTTGGCAATGGCATTGTGGTAAGATTGGAGAATATTTTTGGCAGTGAGGCCGCTCACAATTTTTCGAAGCTTGCGAACGCCTTCCGCTTCCTTTGTTTTTTCTGCTTTCTCGAGGGTGAGGCTGCCATTGGGGCCTACTTCGTTGTTCCCAAAAATAGGAATAATAATGCAGGAGTGGTGCGCCGTAATGGCGCGCCCCGATTCGCTCACGAGATGGGGCTCGGGAACTTCTTCATCTTGGCAGATTTGCTGCACGTAAGAAACGACATCGTCTACATATTCTTCTAAAGTGTAGTTCATGGAAGAGTCGCCCGTGGTGCGCGAGCCATCGTAATCAACGCCCAGCCCCCCGCCGATGTCGAAATATTCGAGATCAAAACCCATTTTCCTCATTTTGGCGTAAATGCGGGTTCCTTCGGTGACGGCGTCTTTCACGGTGTTGATATCGGTGAGCTGGCTTCCCAAATGGAAATGAAAAAGCTTCAGGCAATTTTCTTTTCCCTTTTCCCTTAGAATTTGAAGGGCGCGAATAATTTCAGGAGTGGTGAGGCCGAACTTGGCGAAATCGCCGCCGCTGCTTTCCCACTTTCCCGTGCCCTTGGTGCTAAGCTTGGCTCTCAGGCCAATGTAGGGCATTACTTGCATTTCCTCTGCGATGCGGAGCAATTCGGGGAGCTCCGAAAGTTTTTCGATCACCACAATCACCTTGCGCCCGATTTTTCGGCCGATCATCGCCAGTTTCAAGAAGGCCTCGTCTTTGTAGCCATTGCAAATCGTGAGGGCCTCGGAATCGGTGTTTAAGGCCAGCACCGTGAGGAGTTCGCCCTTGGAGCCCGCTTCTAAGCCATAGTGGTAAGGAGCGCCCGCGTCTAAAATTTCTTCGACCACTTCGCGCATTTGATTCACTTTGATGGGATAAACCCCAAAATAGCGGCCATTGTAGTTGTGGTCTTGGATAGATTTTTTGAAAGCCTCATTCAAGGTGACCACGCGGGAGCGCAAAATATCTTGAAAACGAATGATGCAGGGAAAGCCGATGTTTTTTTCGCGGATATCTTCGATGATATCCATGATATCAACATTCGGGCCAGTTTGGCCGTAAGGCTGAACGCTTAAATGCCCCTTGTCGTTGATCGAAAAATAACCCGAGCCCCAGTTTTCGATGTTGTATTGTTGGAGAGATTTTTCGATGCTCCAATCGTGGGTAGAAGGGCTTGAATTTTTATTTTCTTTAACGATTTGCATAGAGAGGCTATTAAATGATTTTGTTAAACAGTCAATGACTTATCGTATGAAATTAGGTGAAAATTATGAGTCAGCCAGTGATGACTCAAATCGAGTCTATTCTAAGAAAAACTTTCAATCCTATCTACTTAAAAGTGCAAGATGACAGTGCCCGGCATCGGGGCCATGCGGGGGCCCAAAAAGGCGGGGGGCATTTTCAGGTGGAAATCGTCTCAAAGGCCTTTGAAGGCAAAAGCCTGCTCGAGCGCCATCGGGCGGTGAAGGAGGCGCTGAGGGCGCTTTTTGGAAAAGAAGTGCATGCCTTGCAATTGAAAATCAAAAGCCCTTCGGAGTGGAGAAAATGAAAAACCCCTTTTTGTTGTTTAACAAAAAGGGGTTTTGGCTTTCTTAAGAAAGAATTAGAGTTCTGTCGATTCATCCGCACTCAAAATACCCGTGCTCGAAGGTGCGGTGGGTTGGGTGAAGCTTAGATTCCTGCTCGTCATGGTTTCTAAATTATTCGTACGAGCCGCTCCGCTAGTGTTATCGTTGGTGGCAGTGCTTGAGCTATCCGTGTCTGCAAATATAAATCCTGAGCTAGAAGAGCAACTGTTTGAAGGAGAATAGAGAATTTTCAATTGCTTGGCGGTAGCCACGGAATCTGCCGGAATCGAATCGTAGAGAGTAGTCGTGGAATTATAGGTAATACATTGGCGTTGCACTAAGGGTTGCAAAAAGGTGCTGTGGTTATTATTGGGTCCACTCCAGTTACAAATCATGCCTGTGATGGCGGGGCTGGTGGCAGAAGTTAAGGCGGTTCCAAATCCATAATGGCCACAACCGCCCGCGGCTCCGTTAAGCCCACCCGTGGCGGATACAGTGAGATCCGTGCAGCGGGCATGGCTATCCAAGGCGCCTGCCTGCCAACAAGAGGCGTAAGTGCCCGCGTTCGTTAAGGGGTCGTTATTATAAGTCACCCAAGTAGCGTTATCGCCCCAACCATTGGGGCGCGTGCTGGCATTATAAATAAGGGAAAGATCCACTTCACCCGTCGCTGTACTATAAGGGCTAAAAGAAGTGTTCGTTGATATAAGACCGCAGAAGTTGGCGGCCTTCATTTGCCCTCTCATCTCGGTTGCCGATACTTTTTCATAGAGAATAGATTGCACTTCTGTCGAGGCGCCCGTTGAAGGGCAGTTGCCGCCTCCTAAAAAGCCTCCTGCACGATCAACTTCGACGGAATGTTGTATGAGGCCTTTATAGGTGCTTCCATCATCAGCGAGAGGCACATTTCTTACAGTAAATCTAAAGGTGAGGGTAGCTACTCCGGTAATAGTTTTTCTGCCTACCTCTGAAATTTCATAGCGCTTCTTGCCATCGCTGGTGTCACTGAGCCTTTTCACGGTGACAGAAGTAAGAGTCATAAAGTCACTGCTTTTACCCACCGTGCTCAGGGCATTTGTCATATCGGTAGTGAGATCAACCGTCTCCCCTACAGCAGGGGTGGTGGGGCCAATCTTATTGTTGATGCGCCCGACGCATAAGGTCGAAGCGGCGTTTCTTTGCGCAATATCGGCATGGGTTTCGATATCCCCCATCACTTTATTCGTTTGGGCCGCAACGGTTGCCTGGGTTTTAATACTTCCTTTATAATTAATGTTGCTAGTTTCATTCCAAATACCCGTATCAAAGGGGGGGAAAGTTCCAGAACTAGGGGAACCATCGGGATGGGCTGAATAACCTACTATGGGACCAAAACCATTCACACTCACAAAGCTTCTCATTGCATTCGGAAAATCTCCAAAGCAACCTGTGATAGTGGTGGCATTGGTGATATTATCGAGGATTGTTTTTTTATCTTGGTGCGTTTCAAAAGTGACCGGATCTTCTAAGGCAAAGGCGGTTTTGAAGAAACTTTTGGTAACCTTGCCCAAGAATTTTTGTATTTTTTGAATTTTACTGGCATTGCTCGCCACATTTTCATCGCTGCTGCTGCTCGATATATTGGAAGCCGCGGGTTGTGATACCAAGCTATCGGTGGGAGCCGCCGTTTTTGAAATGGATGTGGTTGAGCTTGAGCTGGAATCGGTGCCGGCAGAACCGCAACCCCAGGCATATAAACATAATAGGAAAGCCGAACTTAAACCCACAAATCTCCCCCAAAATGACATCTTCATAACTCCTCCTAAAAATAGTGCTATAGATTATTAATGTTAATTTTAACTTTTGTTTTTTCTATTAGCTAAGCAAGCATTGTGCCAAAATTCTTAGTACCTTTTAGCAGCTTTGATTTTTACATATTTCAAGGGTTTATGCTTTTGAAGAGAAAAAAGGGGTGGGTCTTGAATTGTTCCAAAGCGTCAAAATACCCATCAGGAGGGTGTATTTTTTGACGTAAAAAGCCCTTTACAGAAACTCTTATAAGGATGAAAAAAGGAAGAATGAAAAAAGTGGTTTCCTTAATTGCAAGCAGCACTGAAATGATTTGTGCCTTAGGTTTAGGAGAAAGTTTAGTCGGGCGTTCGCATGAATGCGATTATCCCGAATGGGTGAAAAAATTACCCCAATGCACAGAGCCCAAAATGAATGTGGAAGGTACGAGCTACGAAATTGACCAGCGCGTGAAGGCCATTTTGCAAGAAGGGCTCTCGGTTTATAGAGTGTTTGCGAGTAAACTCAATGAACTCAAACCCGATGTGATTCTCACCCAAGTGCAATGCGAAGTGTGCGCGGTGAGCGAAAAAGATGTGATCGATGCCATCTGCCAACTCATCGATTCGCATCCTCAAATTGTTTCTCTCAATACCAATACGCTAGATGATTTGTGGGCCGATATCCAACGCGTGGCGGATGCTTTGGAGCATCCTGAAAAAGGAAAAGAACTCATTCGAAAACTTCAAGTACGCATCGAAAAAATTTCTGAAAAATCAAAAACACTTTCCCAAAAACCCCGCATCGCTTTCATCGAATGGGTGGATCCTCTCATGAGTTGCGGGAATTGGATGCCGACCTTGATTGAAAAAGCAGGGGGGATGAATTTATTCGGGGAAGCCGGCAAGCACTCGCCTTGGATGCAGTGGGAGGATCTTAAAAATAAAGACCCAGAAGTGATTGTGATCGCGCCTTGCGGTTATGATATCCCTAAAACCCTAGAAGAACTTCCAGCGCTGAGCTCTCGGCCCGATTGGAAAAGCTTAAGGGCGGTGAAAAACCGGCAAGTGTATGTGGCGGATGGAAACCAGTTTTTCAATCGGCCAGGACCGCGCCTCGTGGAATCGCTCGAAATTTTAGCGGAGATTTTTCATCCGGATATTTTCCAGTTTGGTCATGAGGGCAAAGGGTGGGTAAAATTATAAAAAGTATGCGTCATCGCGAGCGAAGCCAGCCAAAGGCTGGCGCAGCGTGGCGATCTCCCAAGTACACTCGGTGGATTGCCACACCCTTCGGGTTCGCAATGACAAAAAAATAAGGAGAATTTTATGGTCGAAATGAATTTAGTTTATGAAGGTGATTTACGAGTTCGAGCGGTACATGGCCCCTCGAAGAAAGAGCTCGTGACCGACGCGCCTATTGATAATCACGGAAAAGGAGAAAGTTTTTCCCCCACCGATTTAGTTTGCACGGCCTTAGGGTCTTGCATGGCCATCATTATGGGAATGGTGGCTGAGCGCCATCAAATGAATCTCATAGGAATGAAAGTGACGGTCAAAAAGCATATGGTCAATGAACCCGCGAGAAGAATTGGGAAAATCGAATTATTATTTCAGGTGCCGGGGCATTTGGGAGAAAAAGATCAAAAACTTCTTAAAAATGCGGCTTTCACTTGTCCGGTGCATCAATCTCTGAACCCTGAGATTATCATCGATGCCCAATTTCAGTGGAGCTAAAGCCACTTGCATTCTCTGGGTAGGTTTGAAATAAGATAAATTCCCTCTCCTTTGTAAGGAGGGGGAAATGAGAGTAATTTCCATGAAAGCATCCAGCAAACATTGGCGCGATCGGTTAATTTCCCAAATGCCTCCGGCTTGGGCTTCTGAGATCGATCAATTTGAAACGGAAATTGAACTCAAAAAAGCGGGCAAACTAGAAGATCGCATCTTCGCCGAAACTCGCCTGCGTCGCGGCGCTTATGGCCAACGTTACGATAATGGCCAGCGCCATGATGGCATTCAAACCCAAAAATTAGAATTCCCGGCCGGAGAGCTCACCAAAGGGCCTCATACTTATTGGGATGCCCCCGGCATGCTTCGGATTAAAATTCCTTACGGGGGCATGAATGCAAGGCAGCTCGAAGTGATGGCTGAGCTTGCCGAAGAATATTCCGATGGCATTGGCCATGTGACCACTCGCCAAGATTTTCAACTTCACTTTATTCATATCGATGATTGCCCTGATATTATGCGCCGCTTGGCGGCGGTGCATATTACCACTCGCGAGGCTTGTGGAAATTCGGTGCGAAATGTGACGGCTTGCCCTTATGCGGGCATTTGCGAAACACAGGCCTTTGATGTGACCCCCTATGCCGATGCCTTGGCCTTCTTTTTATTGGGCCATCCCGATGCCCAAGATTTTGGCCGAAAATTCAAAGTGGCTTTTTCGGGTTGCGTAGAAAAGGCCTGCGGGCTGGTAAACATCCACGACATGGGCTACATTGCTCAAACGCGAAAAGAAAATGGGGTCGAAAGGAGAGGCTTCAAGTTTTATGTGGGCGGAGGTTTGGGCTCAGTTCCGCAAAACGCAAAACTCTTCGATGAATTTTTGCCTGAAGAAGAAATGCTCCCGATGGCCCAGGCGGTTTGCAGAATTTTTGGGCGCTACGGTGAAAAGAAAGATCGCGGGCGTGCGCGAATTAAGTTTCTGATTAAAGATTGGGGCATCGATAAATTCAAAGAAGAAGTTTTGAAGGAAAGAAAAGTTTTAAAAGAAGATCTCCGCTGGGCCGCTTTTCTAGAGAAGACCCGGCCGGATTGGGAAAAAGCTCTGAAGGGCCCCACCCAATTGAATTTATCGGCCCTACCCGATGACTTTAAAAATTGGCACAAAACCAACGTTTATCATCAAAAGCAGCCAGGCTATAAAACGGTGATCGTGGCTTTGCCTTTGGGAGATATTACATCCAATCAATTAAGATCTTTGGCTGATATTGTTCGAAAATACACCCACGATACCGTACGAACCACCGTAGAACAAAATATAGTGATTCGCTGGGTAACAGATTCAGACCTTCCCGCGATTTACCAAGATCTTCAAAAAGCTTGTCTTGCGCAAAGAGGTGCCGGAACCATTTTAGATATTGTTGCTTGCCCGGGGACGGACACTTGCAAGCTTGGCATTTCTTCTTCACGGGGTTTGGCAGGAGAGCTGAGAACCCGTTTGGCCACCCAAGCCCATTTGCTCGACGAAGCCGTCCAAAATCTTCATATCAAAGTGAGTGGTTGCTTTAATTCTTGCGGCCAGCATCATATTTCGGATTTGGGTTTTTATGGAGTTAGCCGAAAGATTGGCACTTATATGGTTCCCCATTTTCAAGTGGTGTTGGGAGGCCAATGGGAGAACAACGGGGGTTCTTATGGCCTTCCGGTGGGGCCGATCGCTTCTAAAAATATTCCCGAAGTGGTCACTCGCCTTACGGGTCGCTATGTGAGCGATCGGAAAAAAAATGAAGCCTTCAAAGATTTTGTGCAGCGCATTGGGAAGGTGGAAATCAAAAAAACTTTAGAAGATCTCACGAAAATTCCCAGCCATGAGGCTGACCCTTCTTATTATACAGATTGGGGGGATCCTCGCGAATATACAACGGGTGATATTGGGGTGGGAGAGTGCGCGGGCGAAGTGGTTTCTTCTGTTGAATTTGATCTTACCGGAGCCGAGCGCCAGGTGTTTGAAGCGCAGCTTTTGCTTGAAAAAGGGGATGCTCAAATGGCCGGAAAGAAAGCTTATGATTCCATGATTCAAGCGGCCAAAGGTTTGATCAAACATTATACGATGGATGTTCCCTCTCAGGCGGATGCGATCGTAGAAGATTTTAGAAAACGTTTTTATGATACCCAACTTTTCTTTGATCCTTTTGCGGGAGGAAAATTTGCTCAGTACTTTTTTCTAGCACACAAAAAATATGCAAATCCACAAACACTCGAAAGCGCGCATCAATTGGTAGAAGAGGCCACCTTGTTCATCGAAGCCGCCCATAGTTGTTATATTCGCATGACCCAACAAAAGCATTAAAATGGAACTTCAACACTTAAATTTAAAAATATTTGCTGAAGAATCATCGAAAGACATTCCCCTCGATGCTTACATTCCCATTTTCCATTCTTGGATACAATCGCAAAACCAGCGCCAAAGGCGCGTTGAGGGGGAGGCTCTGCGGTCTCCCATCGACTCGTTTTCACTCGCTCAGGGCCCTGAGCCTGTCGAAGGGTTGCCCGTGGAGGGGGCGACGCAAGCCCCTGTAATCGAAATGGTGTTAGATGTTGCCGATTATGCCCATGTGCCACAAGGGCCTGGTGTGATGCTGATTGGCCATCATGCGAATATTAGCATGGATGAAACCGAGGGCCGTTTAGGTTTGCTCTACAATCGAAAAGTGAAAGAAGAAGGAAGCGATGAGGAGAAAATTCAAAGGATTTTAAAATGGGCATTTGCCCATGCCAAGCGTTTGCAGGCAGAATCGGTCTTGGATGGAAAATTGAAATTCAAGCCAGGTTCTCTTCAATGGATGGTGAACGATCGTTTGCTGGCTCCCCACAATGAGGAAAACGCTCAAATTTTAGAGCGGGCCTTGAAAAAGGTTTTAGAAATTTTTTATGGAAAAGTTCCTATGAAATTTTCGCGACATCCAGATCTTCGTGAAAGACTTACCCTGGATGTCGAAGTAACGGGGAACTTTGGCATTGAGGATATCCTTCAAAAATTATGAAATGGGCTTCTTCAATCTCAGAGAAGGAAGATTTGAAATCTGCTCTTTTCGATGCCTCAGAACAAATTAAACTACAATTTGGAAATCAAAGGCCCGATTTAATTTTTATTTTTCTTTCCCCCCATTATCAGCCCGATTGGAATAAAATTCCGCAATGGGTAGAAGAAATGTTGGCTCCTCGTCATCTTTTGGGATGTTCGGGGGGAGGCATTGTGGGAAGGGGGGAGGAAATTGAGCGTCGTCCAGCCCTTTCTCTCACGGCGGCCCTGCTTCCTGAAGTAGAGATTATTCCCTTCTGTTTTCAAAACGACGCCCTCCCCACTTTAAAATCGGATCGGAGAATTTGGGAAAAGCTCATGGGGGTTGCTTTCGAGCAAACTCCCCACTTTATTTTATTGCCAGATCCTTTCAGCTTTGATCTTTCCCTTCTTTTGAATGGTCTCGATTTTGCTTTCCCTTGGAGCAAGAAACTGGGCGGAATGGCCAGTGGCGCTCAAGAGCCGGGGGGCAATGCCTTGTTTTGTGGTAAAGAAGTTTTGCACACGGGAATCGTGGGGGTAGCTCTTTCAGGAAATATTGTGGTAGATAGTTTAGTGGCTCAGGGTTGCCGGCCTATTGGAAAGCCTTTGATAGTCACGCGTTGCCATGCAAATCATATTGAACAATTTGATGGAAGAGCCCCCTTTGAGATCATGCGCGAGCTCTACGAGGCACTTCCTCCCGAAGATCAACAATTGTTTAAAACTTCTCTTTTTTTGGGCCTGGGGATGAAAGAAGGAAAAGAAAATTGCCAAAAGGGGGATTTTTTGATTCGTAATATCTTAGGACTCGACCCGCAAGGGGGCGCTTTAGCGGTGGGGGCTGTGCCCCATGAAAAGCAAGTGATTCAATTTCATGTGCGCGATGCTGAAACTTCGACGCAAGATTTAGAAATGACCCTTGAATCTTACGGAGAAAACTTCAACAGTGCCCCTGCGCAGGGGGCCTTGCTTTTTTCGTGCATGGGGCGCGGTTTTTATCTTTATGGTCGCCCCAATCATGATAGTCAAATCTTTAAGCAATCTGTAGGGGAAATTCCTTTAGGGGGATTTTTTTGCAACGGAGAAATAGGATCTGTCGCGGGCAAAACTTACCTACATGGTTATACGAGTGCTTTTGGAATTTTTCGTCCACGGCATTGATACTGAAGACCCCGTTGGAATTATTTTTTTGTTTTTAAAATCCTGCTTTTTGAAAGAGAATAGGAGAGTTTATGGAAAAATCAGCAGCACAGGTTGCTATTTTAATGGGCTCGGATTCTGATCTGCCTATTATGAAAATGGCGGCGGAGGCACTGAAAGAATTTAATGTTCCCTTTGAAATGAGAGCCATGTCTGCCCATCGAACTCCCAAGGAAGTGGCAAGTTATGCTGAAGGCGCCAGAGGGCGTGGAGTTCGTGTGTTTATTGCCGGGGCGGGGGGGGCGGCTCACCTGGCAGGGGTTATTGCAGCCCATACAGAATTGCCCGTGATTGGTGTTCCGATTGCGATTGCTCCTTTGGAAGGACAAGATTCTCTACTGGCGACGGTTCAAATGCCCAAAGGTGTTCCGGTGGCAACGGTGGCGATTGGAAATGCCTGGAATGCAGGATTACTCGCCGTTCAAATTTTGGGGATGGGTTCCGATAAACTTTTGGATCAATTTGCAAAATATAAATTAAAAATGCGTGAGGATGTGCTCAAAAAGAAGGTGGAGGCTTAAATCCCCTCGGTGGGGCGGGGTTTTATTATGCAACGCTTAGTGCCTGTTCAAAAATTTGAAGATATCTATCCTCAATATCAAAATACTCCGATTGGAAGATTGATTGAATATCAAAATCTGAGTCGTGCTTTTGATTCTTACCAGAATGCAGAACTTTTAATTGGTATGTGCATGGATAACCGCAAATCTCTGCGCATTCCCGATAATTTTGCCTTTATCCTTCGTGCCGGTGGGGCTAATTTACGATACAGCGATTTTAAAGTTTCTTTTGCGATTGCCATTGGGGGGATCAAAGCCATTGCCCTCATGGGCCATACCCAGTGCGGAATGTCGGGGCTCGCGGCACGAAAAGAAGCTTTTATTGAAGGAATGATTCAGAATGCGGGTTGGAAACGCGAAGTGGCAGAAGAACATTTTTTAAGTTATTCATCCCTCTTCGAAATCGGCAATGTGGTGGATTTCACTTTGAATGAAGCTTATCGCTTGCGTCAGCGATATCCAAAAATTCTAGTGGCTCCCCTGATTTATCAGGTGGAAGATAATAAACTATACTTGATGCCTGAATAATTTTTTAAAAAAGCCGTTCTTAAAAAAACGCGTTTTTAAAGGGCTTTTTCATGTCTTCTTCCCCTAAAAATTTAGGATTTTGGTCTGCAGTGAGCATTGGCATTGGCGGAATGATTGGTGCCGGTATTTTTTCTATTTTGGGAGTGGTGGCTCAAGTTTCAGGTTCTGCACTTCCTCTTTCGTTCATCATCGGAGGCGTGGTGGCAATGCTCGCCTCTTATTCTTACACAAAATTAGGAGTTCGTTATCCGAGTGTGGGAGGGGCTGTAGAATTTTTGGTGCAAGGTTTTGGAGACGGAATTTTATGCGGGGCTTTGAATATTTTTCAATACATTGGCTATGTGATTGCGATTGCTCTTTATGCCAATGGCTTTGCGGGCTATGCCATCACTTTCTTGCCTTCAGGCACTCCCCCTATTTTTTATAAAATATTTGCAGTGGGGGTGCTTCTTTTTTTTACAGCGATTAATTTTTTGGGCAATGCCGTCATGGGAAAAGCAGAAATGTTGATTGTGGCGATAAAGGTGATTATTTTATTTGCCTTTGTGGGGGCAGGCGTTTTTTTCGTTCATCCCGCTTCTTTAAGCCCCCAAACTTGGCCTGAATTTTCCCATATTCTTTTTGGGGCAGGCGTTTTGTTTATCGGATACGAGGGATTTGGCTTGGTGACCAATGCGGCAGGCGATATGCAAAACCCTCGCCGCGAGCTACCCCGCGCACTCTATACGGCTGTGTTTTTGGTGATTATTATTTACGTGAGCGTGTCCGTTACGGTGATTGGTAATTTGAGTGTTCCTGATTTGGTGGCCGCCAAAGATTATGCGCTTGCCCAGGCGGCCAAACCTTTTATGGGGCATTTTGGCTTTATTTTAATTTCGATTGCAGCTCTTTTCTCCACTTCTTCTGCGGTGAATGCCACTCTTTTTGGTGCGGCGAATGTGAGTTATCAAATTGCCAAAGAAGGAGAATTGCCCGCCTGCTTCACCCGCAAAATTTGGGATAAAAATGTAGAAGGCTTATTTATTACGACTGCTTTAGTCATCGTTTTTGTTTTGTTTTTTGATTTAGAACCCATTGCCATGATGGGCAGTGCGGCCTTTTTAATTATTTATGCGGCGGTGAATGCCGCTCATCTGCGCATTTACAAGAAAACAGGTGCAAACCCGATCGTAATATTTTTGTCTATGCTGACTTGCCTGATGATGTTTGCGCTGCTTTTAGTTTATATGTGGCGCACCCAGCCTCGAGCAGCTTTGCTTGCTCTGGGAATTTCTTTGGTGGGAAGTTTTTTGCTCGAAGCGATTTATCGCAAATCAAGGGGTAGATGTTTAAGGGTGAGCTGAGCTTAATCCAAAACTACTTTTCCGGTTTCAATATCATAATAGCCCCCCATAATTTTGAGTTCGCCCTTTTTAACCAAGGGAGCAAGAATGGGTTCTGAATTTTTAAGTTGTTCAACCACGGCCTCCACGTTTCCAATAATGCCGCAATCGAGTTTGTCTTTTAGACTGCAAGCTTTGTTGGAAGAGGGAAGCACAATGCTTTTTCCTACGTCTTGAATATGACCCGGGAGAGCCTTGCCCGACATAAGCGCTGAAACGGCCCCGCATTTTCCGTGGCCTAGCACGACGATTAATGGCACATCGAGTATGGCCACTGCATACTCAATACTTCCAATACCCAGTTTATCTACCGTGTTTCCTGCGGAGCGAACCACAAATAAATCGCCTAAGCCTTGGTCAAAAATAATTTCAGGAGGCACCCGTGCATCCGAACAGCTCACAATCACCGCAAAAGGAGGATGCACCGTTTTTAAAAGTTCGCGACGTTCTTTACTGAGGTTGGGATGTTTTGTTTTAAAGTCTGCAAAGCGTTGATTGCCCTGTTTTAAATTGCTTAAGGCTTGTTCGGCGCTGAGTTTAGATTCTTGAGCCTGAAGGCTCGTTGAAAATAAAAGGGAACAAAAAAAGAAGGCGAATATTTTTTTTAGATGCATAAAAGTTCTTCCTTTTTAAAATCTACCACCCTTCACCCTGCCCGCTCTCTTTATTCTCCCACGCCAAAATAACTTGCCTGTGGATGATGAAATACAATCGCCGAAACCGAGGCTTCGGGTTCCATCATGAAACCTTCCGTAAGTTGTACACCGATGTCTGAGGGTTTGAGTAAATCAAAAATAATTTTTTGGTCTTCCAAGTGAGGGCAGGCGGGATAACCCGGAGAATAGCGCTTGCCGCGGTATTTGGCCTGAAAACGATCCATCATCGTGGTGTGAGGCGTGTCCGGGAAGCCCCACATGTTGCGGATTTTTGAATGGAGATATTCTGCGTAGGCTTCTGCGGTTTCGAGAGCCAGGGCAGCGAGGGCATGGGATTTTAAGTATTCGCCTTTGGCTTTAAGCGCTTCCGATCTCTCGCGAATGCCTTCGCCGGCGCTGACGACGAAAATACAAAGGTTGTCACCCTCACCCCGGCCCTCTCCCGTCGAGGGAGAGGGTGATAATTTTTTTCCCCTCTCCCCTTGAGGGAGAGGGTTAGGGTGAGGGGTAAGATAATCCGCCAAACACAATCCTTCTTGTTTTTTCTGGCGGGGAAACTGAAAACGCGCAAATTCTTTCTCAAAAGAATCGAAGAGAACCACATCGTTTTGCTCACTCTTCGCATGAAAGAATTGATAAACCGCTTTGGGCTGTAAATTGCTTTTGCGAAGTTCTTCTTTGATTTCTTGAACGACTTCATAAATTTCGAGGGCTTTTTCTAAATCCCCCCCGCCCCCCTTTTTCAAAGGGGGGCTTTGAGGGGATTTTAAGATTTGTTTTACGAGTCCGCCTTTAATTCCCAGATGCCGCGAATAAAGCATGAGAGGATTCATAAAAGGCCAAATGTGATCTAGAGGAGTATTCTTAATCACATGCCGATCGTAATCTGGTGCGGGAGGAATCTCTTTTAAAATTTCAATTTGAGAAGAACGTTCAGTTGATGCAGGTTCTGCCGACACTTCCACGTAAACGGCCTCGCCCGCCAACTTTTGTTTTTCCAGTACTTTCTTTTTAAGTTCAGCAAACAAATGGGAGTCTTGTATTTTTTTGGCGAGATCGAGGCCTGTCATGGCATCGCTCGCGTAAGTGACAAAGCCTTCATAAGCTCGCGCAATTTTTTGATCCGTAAATTTTTCAGAAAGAGCGGCGCCTCCCACGAGAATGGGAATTTTAATTCCATGTTTAGACAAATCATCTGCAGTAATCACCATCTGTTGGGCTGATTTTACGAGTAAACCCGAAAGCCCCACGATATCGGGCTTATGCTCTTCAATCGCAGCAATCAGTTGTTCGGGAGGAATTTTAATTCCGAGATTGATGACCTGAAATCCATTGTTGGAAAGAATAATATCGACCAAATTTTTTCCGATATCGTGCACATCGCCTTTCACGGTGGCGAGCACTACTTTGCCTCGGCTGGCAGAACTTGCTTTATCCATGAAAGGTTCGAGATGGGCGACCGCCGCCTTCATGGCTTCGGCACTTTGCAATACTTCGGCGACGATCAGCTCATTGTTGTTGAATAACCTGCCCACTTCGTCCATGCCCTTCATGAGAGGGCCATTGATGATTTCGAGGGGCTTGTTTTTTTGCAAAGCTTCGTTCAAATCTTCTACGAGGCCATCTTTAGAGCCTTCTATGATATAGCCCGAGAGCCTTTCCTCGAGAGGCAGCGTTTTGAGATCTTTTTTCGCGTGAGGGGGTTTAGTGCGGAAATAAGCGGCAAAGGCGGCGATGGGGTCTACCACGTTTTCACCCTCACCCCAGCCCTCTCCCGTCGAGGGAGAGGGTGATAATTCTTTTCCCCTCTCCCCTTGAGGGAGAGGAGCCTGCCCTGAGCTTGTCGAAGGGTTAGGGTGAGGGGTCAATTTCTGAAACAATAAATCCTCTGCCAATTTTTTTTCTTCTTCGGGAATGGAAGCATAGCGTTCCAGTTTTTCGGCGTTCACAATCGCAAGATCTAAACCCGCTTGAATGCAATGATAGAGATAAACGGAGTTGAGTACCTCGCGTCCCGCGGGAGGAAGTCCGAAGGAAACATTGCTCACCCCCAAAATGGTTTTGGTGAGGGGGAATTCTTTTTTAACAAGCCGAATTCCTTCGATGGTTTCGAGAGCCGAACCCACATAGTTCTGGTCGCCGGTTCCCACCGGAAAAACCAGGCAATCCCAATAAATATCTTCCGGGAGAATTCCGTATTTTTCGGTCAGAAGTTTATAGCTGCGTTTTGCCACTTCCAATTTACGCTCGCGCGTGACAGCCATGCCTTGAATTTTATTTTCATCGATTAAACCCACGACGAGAGCTGCCCCAAATTTTTTGGCGAGTGGAAGCACCTTTTCAAAACGTTCTTCGCCATCTTCAAGATTAATGGAATTAAGAATCGACTTTCCTTGAGCATAGGGAAGGGCGAGCTCAAAAACTTTTGCATCCGTTGAATCGAACATAAGAGGCGCTTTTACTTTTTTGATGACGTGTTCGAGAAAGTTTTTCATGTCGGCCGCTTCGTCACGATCTGGGTCCGCCATGCAGATATCGATAATCTGTGCACCATTTTTCACCTGGGCCCTGGCAATTTCTGCCCCTTCTTCATACTTGCCTTCTGCGATGAGTTTTTTAAATTTTCGGCTTCCAATCACATTGGTTCGTTCTCCCACGATCACGGGTCGCATTTCATCGGTGATTTCTAAATATTCGATGCCTGAGAGAAAAGATTTATGAGACTGCGCCGGCTTGCGGGGAGTTTTGCCCTGCGCGAGTTTAGCCATGGCAGAGATATGCGGAGCCGTGGTTCCGCAGCAGCCGCCGATGAGATTAATCCAGCCCGCTTCGATAAAACGATCGATCACTCGCACAATCATTTCAGGGGTTTCTAAGTATTTTCCGTTTTCATCGGGAAGCCCGGCGTTGGGCACGCAGGCCACCAAGGTTTTCGTGAAACCCGCCAGGGTGCGGATAGGGTCTGTCATAAATTCAGGGCCCGTGGCGCAGTTTAGCCCAAGGTAGAGGAGATCTTCATGGGCCAGAGAAGCGGCGAGTGCATCAATCGTTTGGCCCGCAAGCAAGGTGCCCATCGCTTCAATGGTGACGGAAACAGCAATGGGAATTGGTTCTTTTACTTCGATGAGAAATTTTTGAATCCCCAAAATCCCCGCTTTGATATTGCGCGTGTCTTGGCAAGTTTCGAGGAGAAAATAATCGGCTCCTCCTTCATAGAGGCCCTTGGCTTGCTGATAGAAATTTTGGATCAGTTCTTCAAAAGTAATACCGCCGGTCACCGATAAGGCCTTCGTGGTGGGGCCCATGGAGCCCGCCACAAAACGGGGTTTTTCGAAGCTAGAAAATTTATCGGCGGCTACCCTGGCAATCTGAGCGGCTTTCACATTAATTTCATGAGCCTTCTCTGACAAATGATATTCCCCCAGCACCAAAGGGGTGGAGCCAAAGGTATTGCTTTCAATAATATCAGCCCCGGCGCTGAGGTAAGCTTCATGAATAGATTGAATCACATCCGGCCGTGTGAGAACTAAATTTTCATTGCACCCTTCATAGTCAGGCCCTCCAAAATCCACGGCGCTCAGATTTTTAGATTGCAGCATGGTTCCCATGGCTCCATCGAGAACCAATATTCTCTTTGAAAGGGCTTCTTTAAGTTTTAAGACACGTTCGGTTCTGGTTTTCATATAAAGTCGTGAGAGGAGCCATTAAAACGCCAAATTAAATTTGACAAGAATGGGCAATTTGTTAGCTTGGCACGGCGATTGTATCAATAATATACTTCTGATTGTTTTACCATGCCAAGCCAAGAAAAAATTCAAGAATTAAAAGAACTCGCCCGCCTTCTTCGCATTGAAACCTTAAAAATGCTCCATCAAGCAAAATCAGGTCATACAGGTGGCCCTTTAGGAATGATGGAAATGATGGTTGCCTTGTATTTTTACAAGATGCGCTATGATTCGAAAAATCCTTTATGGGAAGACCGCGATCGTTTTATTTTAGCGAATGGCCATTGTGCCCCTGCCTTATATGTTTGCCTTGCCCAGGCGGGGTATTTCGCAAAATCAGAACTCTCCCATCTTCGCCAGCTAGGTTCCCCCTTGCAAGGACATCCTAAGCGCAAACCAGAATGGGGGATCGAAATGTCGACAGGGTCTTTGGGCCAGGGCATGTCGGTAGCCAATGGCATTGCCATGGCAGCGAGGCTCGATGGAAAAAAGTTTCGGGTTTATAGCATGCACTCCGATGGCGAAGCCCAAGAGGGAATGTTATGGGAAGGCGCCATGGCGGCGGGCCATTACAAGCTAGATAATCGTTGCGCCCTGCTTGATTACAACGGAATTCAAATCGATGGCTTTAATAAAGATATCAAAGATGTTTCTCCTCTCGAAGATAAATTTAGAGCCTTTCGCTGGAAGGTCTTTTCCATCGATGGAAATAAAATGGAAGAAGTGTTGGAAGCTCTCGATGAGGCCGAAAAAGTAAAAGGTCAGCCCACCATGATTGTAGCGCGAACGATTTTGGGCAAAGGAGTTTCAATTTTTGAAAATATTCCTAAATATCATGGCGTGGCGCCCAGTGATGAAGAGTTGAAGATAGCCCTAGAAGAACTTAAGCAAAAAACCCCCTCCCCATCTCCTCTTATCTTAAGAGGAGGAGAATAAGGTGTTATGGCCGATATGATCGCAACCCGAGATGCCTACGGGAAAAAATTAGCGGAAATAGGAGAAAAGTATCCTCGAATTGTGGTGCTCGATGCGGATTTATCGGGTTCTACCAAGACGGGCATATTCGCCAAGAAATTCCCCCATCGCTTTTTTAATATGGGCGTTGCCGAGCAAGATCTTATGGGCACTGCAGCCGGTTTTGCCCTCATGGGGAAAATTCCTTATGTTTCTACCTTTGCCATGTTTGCGACGGGGCGCGCTTGGGAAATCGTTCGCAATTCGATTGTGTATCCCCACCTCAACGTGAAGATTTGCGCCTCGCATGCAGGGCTTACCGTGGGAGAAGATGGTGCAAGCCATCAAACCTTAGTCGATGTTGCTTTAATGCGGGTGCTCCCCGGCATGACCGTGCTAGTCCCTGCAGATGCAATTGAAACGGAGCAAATGATCGAAGCCATTGCTCAGATGGAGGGGCCCGTGTATGTTCGCCTTTCTCGAGCCAAGTTCCCCGTCATTTTCAATTCGAATGATCGATTTCAAATAGGAAAGGCAAAAGTCTTAACACAAGGCTCTGATGTGGGAATTATCGCCTGCGGCCTCATGACAGCCCATGCACTTGAGGCGGCTCAAATTTTGTCAGGCCAAGGCATTCAAGCAAGCGTTGTGAATTTATCTACCATCAAGCCACTCGACACTGAAACTCTTTTGAATGTGGCCCAAAAAACAAAATGTCTGGTAACGGTAGAAGAACATTCTATTTTGGGGGGTATGGGAGCCGCCGTGAGCGAGTATTTAGGCGGAGTTTATCCGGTTCCTATTTACCGGGTGGGAGTAAAAGATGAGTTTGGCCAATCAGGCACGGCAGAGGCCTTACTCAAGGCCTATCATTTAATGCCGGAAGATATCGTTTTAGAAGTGAAAAAAATTATCAAAGAAAGAAAATCATGAAATCAAGCCAGTGGAAACGTCTTACAGGACTTTTGGGGGGCCTTGTTCTCGGTACTTCGCTCACTTTCTCTTTCCATTCTCTCCAAGCTTTCTCGGAAAAAATCTACCAATCCTTAGAGCAATTTTCGAAAGTGCTTTATTACGTCGAAAATGAATATGTAGATGCGGTCGATGCCCAAACCTTGCTTCAAGGGGCCATCAAGGGGATGCTTGGCACTCTCGATCCCCACACGCTTTACTTAACTCCTGAGATTTATAAAGAATTAAAAGTAGATACGGTGGGGCGCTTTGGAGGGGTAGGGCTCGAAGTCACTTTAAAAGAGGGGATTCTCACAGTAGTTTCGCCCATCGAAGGAACCCCGGCCTCCAAAGCAGGGATTCAACCTGATGATAAAATACTCAAAATTGACGGAACTTCTACCAAAGGAATGAACCTCACCGATGCCGTGAAGAAGATGCGGGGTTTAAGAAAAAGCAAGGTCAGCCTCACCCTTTATCGCGAGGGTTGGAAGGAACCCCACGATTTCAAGCTGCTCCGCGAAAATATCAATGTGAAAAGCGTGAAAATGGAACTCCTCAATGGCAAATACGCTTACGCCCGCATTACTAATTTTCAAGAGCGAACTTCCGAAGATTTGCAAAAAGTGCTTACGATGATGGAAAAAAGCTCGGGAGGTTTAAAGGGCATTATATTAGACCTCCGCAATGATCCCGGCGGATTGCTCGATCAAGCGGTGGAGGTGGGAGATTTATTTATCAAGCAGGGAGTAATTGTATCTACCAAAGGGCGCACCGGAAACATCGATGAGAGAAAAGCGACGGGCAAGGCCCCGTATCCTACTATTCCGATGGTGGTGCTCATTAATGGAGGGTCTGCTTCGGCCTCTGAAATTGTGGCGGGAGCCCTTCAAGACTATGGCCGAGCTTATTTGATGGGGACTCAAAGTTTTGGGAAGGGTTCGGTTCAAACCGTTATTGATTTGGGAGAGGATGCCGGCCTGAAACTTACGGTGGCGCGTTATTACACGCCCAAAGGCAGACAAATCGATGGCAAAGGGATTAGCCCCGATGAGGTCGTTCGCTTTCAAACAGAAAGTGCCCCGGAATCAGCCCCTTCGAAAAATAAAAATCAAGAAAAAGAAGAACCCGATAACCTTCCTAAAGATGATAACCAGAGAAAAGCGGCTTTAGAGCATCTCAAAAAGATGGCGGGGGAAAAATGAGTTCTTATTTTAGTTCCGAGCATGAACTCTTTAGAAAAAGCGTTCGCCAGTTTGCCTTAACCGAGCTTCTTCCCCATCAAAAAGAATGGGAGGAAAAGGGCGATTTTCCTCGCTCGGTGTTCAAGCGGGCAGGCGAGCTGGGCTTACTGGGAGTTCACTATCCTGAAGAGGTGGGCGGTTCGGGAGGGGATTATTGGTTTGAGGTGTGCTTGGTGGAGGAACTCATGCGTTCTCGCATGAACGGCCTCGTGATGGATCTGCTCGTTACTTGCGGCATTGCGACGCCGGTGATTCATAAGTTGGGCACTCCCGAACAGAAAAAAGAGTTTCTAATGCCGGCGATTAGTGGTGAAAAAATTGGAGCCTTGGGCATCACCGAACCCTCGGGGGGATCCGATGTGGCTTCCCTCAAAACAAATGCTAAGAAAGTGGGGGGCGATTATGTGATCAATGGGGCCAAAACCTTCATCACCAATGGAGGCCGAGCCGATTTTATAACCCTTGCGGTGCGAACGGGAGGCGAGGGTTACAAGGGAGTGAGTTTGATTCTTTTTCCTACCGATGCACCGGGCTTCAAGGTGGGAAGAAAATTAAAAAAACTAGGTAATTATTGCTCTAATACGGTGGAGCTTTCTTTTGAAAATTGTAAAGTGCCGGCCAAAAATATACTTGGCGAGGAGAATCAAGGTTTTTATTACATCATGGAAAATTTTCAGGGAGAACGTTTAGGCGCCGCCTTGATGGCGGTGGCGCATATGGAAATCATGATCGAAGATGCCGTGAATTATGCTTCGGAGCGCCAGGCTTTCGGTAAGCCGCTTGCCAAAATGCAGGTTTGGCGGCATAAATTTGCCGAGAGAATGACCCAAGTGATGGCTGCCAAGCAACTCACTTATCACGCCTGCGATTTATTTAACCGAGAGGAAAGTGCCGTTCGCGAAATTTCTATGGCCAAGCTTTATTCCTGTGATTTGGCTTGTCAGGTGGCTTATGATTGTCTTCAAATTCACGGCGGTTATGGCTACATGGAAGAATATGATATTGCGCGCGCCAATCGGGATTTACGCCTCCTCACCATTGGCGGGGGAGCTTCCGAAGTGATGAAAGAGATTATTGCGAAGACTTCAGGTTTATAATGAAACAGCCCCAAAGGGGCGTTGAGGGGGAGGCTCCGGCGGCTTTGCCGACGGAGGGGGCGACGCGAGC